>Ga0081539_10000101_pt1 | contig 198612 bp, 188 predicted proteins | sample TabmetS4T2R2_FD_71023 | JGI IMG/M metagenome (GOLD analysis project Ga0081539, IMG submission 71023) | Tabebuia heterophylla rhizosphere microbial communities from the University of Puerto Rico - S4T2R2 | ecosystem: Host-associated > Plants > Roots > Rhizosphere ... | reverse complement strand
ACCGCCTCGAATATCCGAATCAACGCCAGCATCCGAAGGTCCCCCCAGCGTCGGTGGACCTCCTTCAGAATCAACTTCTACTCGCCGCGCAACAGCTTTCTACTGATATGCGATTCCCCTGGGCTTGGGGGGCGGAGTTCTCTCCGCCCCCCAATCTGCCTACCCTGGCGCCCGACCACGGGAGAGATGACGTCCATGCGCGTTTTCCTGGCGCACACGCCGGAGATGTTCGCCGGCTACTACGGGGACCGCGCCCTGGCGGCGCTGCAGCGGGTTGCCGAGGTTGTCCGCAACCCCGGCGACGCGGTCCTCGCCGGCGCCGCGCTCGCCGAAGCCGCGCGTGGCTGCCAAGCGATCGTCGCCGACCGTGCCACGCCGGGCACGGCGGAGACCTTCGCCAATGCGCCGGATCTCGTCGCCTTCCTGCGTGTGGCCGTCGATATCAGCACCATCGATGTCGACGCGGCGAGCCGCGCGGGCGTTCTGGTCACGCGCGCGACTCCGGGCTTCGTGGATGCGGTCGCCGAGCTCGCCATCGGCTTCATGGTGGATCTCGCGCGCGGCGTGACGCCCGCCGTCGCCGCCTATCGCGCCGGCGAGGACGCGCCCGAAGGGCGACTGGGCGTTCAGCTTTCCGGCGCCACGCTCGGCATCGTCGGCTACGGCCGGATCGCGCGGCGGCTGGCGGAGCTCGCGCTCGCCTTCGGGATGCGCGTGCTGGTGAGCGATCCCTACGCCCGTCCCGAAGACCCCCGCATCGCGACACTGCCCTTCGAGGCGCTGCTCGCCGAGGCGGATTTCACCGTCTGCCTCGCCATCGCCAACGACGAGACCGAGAACCTGTTCGGCGCCGCTGCCTTCGCCGGCATGAAGCGCGGCGCCTGTTTCATCAATCTCTCGCGCGGCCAGCTGGTGGACGAGGCGGCGCTGGAAGCCGCGCTCGAATCCGGCCGGCTGCGCGGCGCAGCGATGGATGTCGGCCGCGCGCAAGACCAACGCCCCTCGCCGCGCCTCGCGCGCCGGCCCGATGTGGTCGCCACGCCGCATATCGGTGGCCTCACCCCACCGGCGATCGAGCACCAGGCTTTCGACACGGTGCGGCAGGTGCAGGCGCTGGCGGAACGCCGCCTGCCCGACAATGCGGTGAACGCCGCGCAGGCGCATCGCCTCTCGAAGCTGGGGATCGCGCAATGAGCCTCGGCGTCGGCGTGATCGGCCTCGGCATGGCGGTCCAGCCGCACGCCCTGGCGCTCAAGGATTTGGAGGCCGCCGGCCGCGTCCGCGTGCTCGGCGGTCACTCTCCCTCCCCCGAGCGGCGCGACGCTTTCGCCGAGCGCTGGGGCTGGCCGGTGCATGCCAGCCTCGAAGGGCTGCTCGCGACACCTGGTCTTGACCTCGTGCTGATCCTGACGCCGCCGCGCACGCACCTGCCGATCGCCCAGCAGGCGATCGCCGCGGGCAAGCACATCCTGGTCGAGAAGCCGGTGGAATGGGACGCCGCGCGCGCCACGCAGATCGCGAAGGCGGCCCGCGCCGGCGGCGTGCGCGCCGGCGTCGTGTTCCAGCACCGCTTCCGCCCCGCCGCGCTGCGCTTCAAGCAGGCGCTCGAGTCCGGCGCGCTCGGCACGCCTCTCTCGGCCAGCGCCACCATCCGCTGGTGGCGCGACGCCGGCTATTTCGCGCAGCCCGGCCGCGGCATGAAGGCGCGCGACGGCGGCGGCGTGCTGCTGACCCAGGCGGTGCACACGATCGACCTGCTGCTGCACCTGATGGGCCCGGTCGCCGAGGTCACCGGCTATGCCTTGACCAGCCCGCTCCGCGCCATCGACACCGAGGACATCGCCGCCGCCGCGATGCGCTTCGCCAACGGCGCCATCGGCACGCTGGACGCCACCACTGTCGCCCGCCCCGGCTTCCCCGAGCGCATCGAGATCGCCGGCACCAAGGGCAGCGCGGTCATGGCCGCCGAGCGGCTCGAGCTTTACATCGATGGCGCGCCGCCCGAGATCCTGGACCACGGCAGCGCGGGCGGCGGCGGTGCCGATCCCATGGCCTTCGACCACGGGCCGCATCGCGCCCTGATCACCGAGATGCTGGACGCGATCGCCGAAGCCCGCGCGCCGGCGAACGACATCGCGACCGGAATCCCGGTGCAGCGCTTCATCGAGGCGCTGCTGCAACGCGCGACGCTCGGCAGCCCGATGGAAATGCCAGCGAAGGAGCGAACGTCGTAAGCGTGGGCGAGCTCCGTTCTCAACTCGACAACGCTGCGTCGCCCGAGAGTGCGGGAGGAGCCAGAACCAAGTATCCAAAAAAAGGAGGTGGGGGGCTTGGGGGGCGGAGTTCACTCCGCCCCCCAATCTCTCTTCATCGGATTCCAGTTCCAACGAAACCGCCCCAACCGCCGCGCTGCGCCACCGCGGCAAGGCCCGCCATCGCCGGGCAGGGCCGTGTGATCACAGCGGTCGGCACCCCTTCCAGCCAAGGCTGGAAGCGGCCCTTCGCCGTGAAGCAGGCGCGAAACTGGGAGCGCGCCAGCACATCCGCGATTCGCGGCGTGATGCCGCCGGCCAGGAACACCCCGCCGCGCGCGCCGAAGGTCAGCGCCAGATTGCCCGCGACCGTGCCGAAGAAGCGGCAGAACAGCTGCACCGCCTCGCGCGCCATCGGGTTGCCCGGCTGCGACGCCGCGGCGACGATGTCCGCCGGAGTCTGCGGTTCGATATCGAGCCCCTCCAGTTCGGCGACCGCGTCCAGCAGGTTGCTGAGCCCGGGGCCCGACAGCACGCGCTCCACCGATACATGGCCGAAGCGCGCCCACAACGTTTCGACCACATCCGCCTCGCGCAGATCGGTGGCGGGCAGGGTGGTGTGCCCGGCCTCGGTCGCCAGCACCAGCCCACCGGCCTGCGGCAGGTAGCACGCCGCCCCGAAACCGGTGCCAGGCCCCAGCGCCACCATCGGCACGGTCGGATCCGGCGCGCCCGGCCCGATCATCGCCAACTCGTCCTGCCGCAGCACCGGCAGGGACCAACCCACCGCCTCGAAATCGTTGAGCAGCCGCACCTCGCAGCCGAGCTGCTCGATCAGCCGATTGCCGTCCACCTCGCCCCAGGGGCTGTTCACCAGGGTCGCGCGATTGTCCTGCACGGGGCCCGCCACCGCCAGCAGCGCGCGCCGCAACCGCAGGCCGGGCGCGGCCGCCCCCAGCCAGCCGGTGACCGCCGCGGCGCAATCGGCGTGATCCGCCACCGCCAGGGTCGTCACCTCGCCATGCGTGCCGGAGTCGAGCAGCGCGAAGCGCGCATGGGTGCCGCCGATATCGGCCAGAAGCGTGTCCATGGCGCTAGCAACGCGGCTCGGGCGCGAAGGGCTGCGCACAAGTGGCGCGCTTGTCCTGTGGCGAATGCGGCACGGTCATGATCCTGTCGCGTCCCCTGTCTTGGCCTGGCGCGGCGTCACGGGAAGTATCCTAGCATGCGATGCCTCCGCGGTCCCCGATGACGCCGCGCGCCGTCGTCGTCGCCGTGCTCGGCACGACCCAGACCCTGGCCTGGGGTTCGAGCTATTACCTGCCGGCGATGCTGGCGACGCCGATCGCCGCCGAGCTCGGCCTGCCGCGCTCCGTCTTCTTCGCCCTGTTCTCGGCCTCGCTGCTGCTCACCGCGGTGCTCGGCCCCGCGGCGGGACGGGCGATCGACCGGCATGGCGGGCGCGGCGTGCTCGCGCTGTCCAATCTCGTGCTGGCCTTCGGGCTGGTGCTGCTCGGGCTGGCGCAGGGGTCGCTGCTGCTTGGTCTCGCCTGGGCGGTGCTCGGCCTCGGCATGACGCTCGGGCTGTACGACGCCGCCTTCGCCACGCTGGCGGGGCTCTACGGGAAGGATGCGCGCAGCGCCATAACCGGCATCACCCTGATCGCCGGCTTCGCCAGCACCGTGGGCTGGCCGACCACCGCGCTGATGGAGGCGGAATGGGGCTGGCGCGGCGCCTGCCTCGGCTGGGCGGCGCTGCATCTCGTGCTGGGGCTGCCGCTCAACCGACTGATGCTGCCCCCTGCGCCGCCGCCGCCCAAACCGGCCGCGACGGCGAGCAGCGGCGCGGCGCGCGTCGGCACAACGGAGCGGCGCGCCACGGTGATCGTCGCCTTCGTGCTCGGGGTGGCCGGGTTCGGCGCCTCGGCGCTCGGCGCGCATCTGCTCGCGCTGCTGCAGGCGACGGGCGTCAGCGCCGCGGCGGCGGTCACGGCCGGCGCGCTGCTCGGCCCGGCACAGGTCGGCGCGCGCATCCTCGAGTTCGGCTTCCTGCGCCGGACCCATCCGGTGGTCGCGGCGCGCATCGCCGCTTCGCTGCATCCGCTCGGGGTCGCCCTGCTGTTCCTGCTCGGCGGGCCGGCGGCGGCGCCCTTCGTGCTGCTGCACGGCGCCGGCAACGGCATGCTCACGATCACCCGCGGCACCCTGCCGCTCGCGCTGTTCGGACCGGTCGGCTATGGCCGGCGCCAGGGCGTGATCACTGCGCCCGCGCGCGTTGCCGGCGCGCTGGCGCCGCTCGCTTTCGGCCTGCTGGTGGACTGGGCCGGCGGGCAGGCGCTGTGGCTGACGGCGGGGCTCAGCGTGCTCGCGGTGGCGGCGCTGTTCGCGCTGCGCCGCTGAGGCTCAGCCGCGGGAAACGGCCGAGTGGGGGCGGAGAGAACTCCGCCCCCACACCCCCACCTCCTTTTTTTGGCTTATTGGCGCTGGCTCCTCCCGCACTCTCAGCCGCCACAGCGTTGTCGGGCTGAGAACGGCGCTCGCCACGCTTCCCCGTATCCAAAAAAAGGAGGTGGGGGGTCTGGGGGGCGGAGTTCACTCCGCCCCCCAGCTCTTAAGGCGCCACGCGCGCCGCGGCGATCCCTTCCAGCGCCAGCAGGTCGCCCAGACTCGCCTCCGGCGTCCGCCCTGATGTGTCCACCACGAAATCCGCCTTGGCGTACAGCGCCTCCCGGCTCGCCAGGATCGCGCGCAGATCCTCCATCGCCCGCTTGTTGTCGCGCATCGGCCGCATGTCGCCCTGCTCGATCACGCGCCGCATATGTTCCTCCGGCGCCGCGCGCAGCCAGACGGTGACGCAGGTATCGAGCAGCAGGGCGTAGGTCGCGGCTTCCGCCACGATGCCGCCGCCGGTCGCAATCACGCAGGGGGCGGCTTCGCGCACCAGGCGCTGCAACGCAGCGTATTCCAGCCGCCGGAAGCCTTCCTGCCCGTGCACCGCGAACACATCCGAGAGCTCCATCTGTCCTTCGCGCTCCACCTCGCGGTCGAGCTCCACGAAGCGGACGCCGAGGCGCCCAGCCAGCATGCGGCCCAGGGTGGACTTGCCGGCGCCGCGCAGCCCGATCAGCGCGATGCGATGCCGCCGCGAGCCGGCCTCCTGCCGGTCCAGGCTGCGCAGCAGCAGGCTGCGGGCGGAAGCGAGCGCCGCTTCCGGCAGCTCCGCCACCGCCTGCTGGAGCAGCAGGCGCTCCACGCTCTGCTCGCCGCGCTCGCTCACCAGCTCCTCGGCGCCGATGCCGAGGGCGTAGGCCAGGCGCCGCAGCAGCAGGATGGAGATGTTGCCGCTGCCCGCCTCGAGCTGGGCGATGTAGCGTTCCGACACGTGCGACTGCCGCGACAGGTCGCGCCGGGTCACGCCGCGGCGGGCGCGGATCAGGCGCAGCCGCTCGCCGACGGCGCGCAGGAAGGCGTCGTCGCCGGGCTCGCTATGCGCGCGCTGCGGGTCGAGTCGGGCCACGCCGGCCAGCATAGGTGCTCAGCGCAGCTGGAAGAAGGCGCGCAGCCGCCCGAGCAGGTCGTCGCGCAGCGCCGGGGAGGCCTGGGCCTGGCTCTCGGCCGCGACCCGCCCGCGCTCGGCATTGCGATTCTGCCGCTCCGCCATGATGGCGGCGAGGCCTTCCAGCAACTCCGGCCGCCGCCGCAGCACGGGATCGAGCTGGTCCTTGCGCAGCTCATAGGCGACGGCGTCGGTCAACGCCTCGATGGTGGCGCTGCGCGGCTGGCCGGTGAGCAGCGACATCTCGCCGAACACCGCGCCGGGGACCAGGCGGTCGGTGAGCTCGCCCTCCGGCCGCGCGATGGTCACATCGAGCACGCCCTCGGCCAGCAGGTAGAGCGAATCGCCTTCCTCGCCCTGGTTCACGATGACGGCGCCGGCGGGAAAGACGCGCTCGGTCATCAGCCCCGCGAGCTCGGCGCGCTCGGCCTCGTCGAAGGGGCGGAACAGCTCGACATGCCGCAGCAGCGCCTCGCGCCGCGGCCGCGCGGCCGGCGGCGGCGGACGCTGCAGCCGGAAATCCTGCGTCGGGCGCGCCACGGCGAGGCCGGCGCGGTGCAGCGCGCGCTGCACCGCCGCCGCCACCATGTCGCGCACCGGAATCTCCCGCCCGTAATCGGGGACGAAGAAGCGCAGCACGTAGATCGCGGTGCCGTTGCTGTACTCCGCCAGCATCACGTCGGGCGCGAGCTGCGGCACGCCGCGCCCGACATCGAGAGCGGCGGCGAGCAGGATGCGCCGCGCGCGCTCGGCGGGCAGGCTGGCATCCAGCGGCACGCGCAGCGCGGTGCGGTAGCGGCCAGTGGCGTTCGGGCCGTAATTCGCCAGCTTGTGGCCGGCGATCAGGCCGTTCGGCACCACCTGCAGCACGCTGTCGCGCGTCACCAGCCGCGTCGCGCGCCAGGTCACTTCCACAACGCGGCCGGCGCAGCCCTCGGCGGCCTCGATCCAGTCGCCGACCCGATACGGCGCTTCGATGCCGAGCGCGATGCCGGAGAAGATGTCGCCGATGATGTTGCGCAGCGCGAAGCCGATCACCGCGATCAGCACGCTCGAGGTGGCGATCAGCCCGCCGGCGGGCAGCTCGAACACCAGCAGCAGGATGGCGACGGTGGCGGCGGCGAAGAGCGCGGCGCCGAGCAGGTCGGTCAGCAGCCGCGGATGGCCGCGCAGCAGCACGCGCAGCAGGCGCAGCAGGGCCCAGGCGAAGGCGACCCAGGCCAGGATGCCGGTGCCGGCGCGCAACGCCTGCGCCGTCATGCCGCCCTCGACGAGCCCGGATTGCGCCGCGACAAGGCCCGCCAGCGCATGAGCTAGGAAGCCGAAGGCGGCCAGGGCGGCAGGCCCGATCAGCGGCCGGTAGTTCCTCCCTCGCAAGGCGGGCGCTCCCATGCTGCGCGGCTGGTCCGGATGCTAGTGTCCTGCCCGCGAAGTCCGCTGCCCTTCGCAGCGAACGGAGCGGATCGGCAGGCCACTGAAAACAAACGCTAGTGTCCCGATTCCGGAGTATGCGGCCATGGCCAGGAACTTCGGAATCGGGACACTAGTGTCCTGCCCGCGAAGTTCGCTGCCCTTCGCAGCGAACGGAGTGGATCAGCAGGCCACTGAAAACAACCGCTAGTGTCCCGATTCCGGAGTATGCGGCCATGGCCAGGAACTTCGGAATGAGGACACTAGGGTGATTCGATCCCCGGCGGAACTGCCCGGGGGCGGGGGCGGAATCGCGATGCAGCGGCGCGCATGGGCGTGGGATGGCGCGGCCGGGCCGCGGGAGGCGGCGCGCATCCCTCCCGGCCCGGTGGATGCGACCGCGCTCGTCACCCTCTATGCCAAGGCCGGCGAGAGCCGGCTCCCCGATTCGCTGCTGCGGGACACCCTGGCGGCCGCCGTCGCGGACCGGCTGGCGGACGATCCCGGCCGCTTCGCCATCCCGCGCGACACCATGATCGGCGTCGCGGCGCGCGCGCAGCGGATGGATGGCTGGGCGCGCGACTTCCTGCGCCGCCACCCGGATGCGCTGGTGCTGCATCTCGGCTGCGGGCTCGATACCCGCGTCTTCCGCGTCGCCCCGCCGGCAACGGCGCGGTGGATCGAGCTCGACCTGCCCCCGGTGATCGCGCTGCGCCGCCGGCTCCTGCCGCCGCGCCCCGGCACATCGCTGGTCGCCGCCTCGGTGACCGATGCCGCCTGGCTCGCCCTGCTGCCGCGCGAGCGGCCGGCGCTGGTGCTCGCCGAGGGGCTGCTGCCCTACCTGCCGGCGCCGGAGGTGCCGCGGCTGCTCCGCCGCCTGACCGGCTGCCTGCCGCGCGGCGAGATCGGCTTCGACGCCTATGGCGGCGCTGCGCTGCTGCTGCTCGCGCAGGACCCGACGCTGCGCGCGGCCGGCGCCGTGCTGCGCTGGGCGCTCGACGATCCGCACGCGCTCGAGCGCCAGGTGCCCGGCCTCCGGCTGATCGAGGACAGCCCCGGCCAGGACCCGGCGCAGCTCGCCCGCATGTCCTGGCCGACGCAGCTCGCTCTCGGCGTGCTGGCGGCGCTGCCCTGCCGCCTGCTCGGCCGCTTCCTGCGCTACGCCTTCGGCGCGCCGAGCGGCCGCAGGTAGTGCGGCCCGAGCTGCGCGAGATCGGTGATGCCGAGCAGCGCCATGTCGCGATGCACCTCCTCACTCAGCAGCCGGATCGCATGCCGCACCCCGTCCTCGCCGGCCACCGCGGCGGCGTAGAGGAAAGGCCGCGCCACGAAGACGAACTGCGCGCCCAGCGCCAGCGCCTTCAGCACATCGGTGCCGCGGCGGATGCCGCCGTCATACATCACGACGAGATCCTTCGCCGCCGCCGCGATCTCCGGCAGCACGCGCAGCGGCGACACCGCGCCATCGAGCTGCCGCCCGCCATGGTTGGAGACGATGATGCCGTCCGCCCCGTGCTCGCGCGCGAGATGCGCATCCTCCTTGGCGAGGATCCCCTTGACCACCAGCTTGCCCTTCCACCGCCGGCGGATCAGCGCGAGATGCTCCCAGGCGAGCTGGTCGCGCACGCCGACCGCGCGCTCCAGGTTGCGCGACAGGATCGGCGGCCCGCGCCCGACATCCATGTTCTCGAAATGCGGCATGCCATGCTTCGAGATGGTGCGCAGGAAGGTGCCGAGGCTCCAGAAGGGATGCGTCGCACCGTCCCAGAACAGCCTGAGGCTCGGCTGCAGCGGCATGGTGTAGCCGTTGCGGATGTTGTTCTCGCGGTTGGCCGAGACCGGCACGTCGGCGGTCAGCACGAAGGTGTCGAAGCCCGCCGCCGCCACGCGGTCCACCAGCGGCTCGATGCGCGCGGCATCGCCGGGGAGATAGGCCTGGTACCAGGAATTCGGCCCGTTCGCGCGCACCTCCTCCAGCCGGATCAGCGAGGAGGCGCTCATGATCATCGGGATGTTCGCCCCCGCCGCCGCCTGCGCCAGCACGAGATCGCCGCGATAGGCGACGAGGGCGGAGGCGCCCATCGGCGCGATGCCGAAGGGTGCGGCGTAGGGCCGGCCGAAGAGCTGCGTCCGCTGCTGCCGTGTGGACACGTTCTGCAGCATCCGCGGCACGAAGCCCCAATCCGCGAAGGCGGCCGCGTTGTCGCGCAGCGAGGCATCCGTCTCCACCCCGCCGGAGACGAAGCCATAGACCATCCGCGGCAGGTGGCGGCGCGCCGCACGGTCGAAATCCGCCAGGGAAAGGATGCGGCGCAGATGCCGCGGCACCTGCTTCGCCTGGCGGGTCTGCGCGCGCATCGTGCCGCTCGAGGCGGCTGCAGCCGCCAGTTTCTGCTCGGTCGCGGACATCCCGGCCGTTTCTCCCGTCGCCTTTCGCCGATGTCACGGCGCCCGGGCCGGCGGGTCAAGCAGGCCGGGGAATGTATCGCTGCGTAAATCCCCGCGCAGGGCGCATGGCAGAGCGGCGCCACATCGCATAATTGCGGAGGGGATGCAGATGGACCGGTCGGCCGCCCGCCTCGGCGTGATTCGCCGTCCGCCGCGGATCGCGGCGGCACGGGCACGGCTGCGCAACGGCATCGCCATCTCCGCCCTGCTGCATCTGCTGATCGGGCTGGCGATCCTGGTGGCGATGCCGAAGCGCCGGCCGCCGGAAACCTTGCCGTCGCCTTCCTTCGCGGTGGTGTTCGAAGGCGGGGCGCCCGAGCCGCCGAGCGAGCAGAACCCCTCCGACCGCCCGCAGGAACCGGCGCCGGAGCCGGCGCCGTCCAGCCCGCCGGCGCCACCCGCGGCCGCCGCGCTGCCGCTGCCCCAGGCCCCGCCGCCGCCCCCGGCGCCACCCCCGCCACAGCGCCTGGCCGAGCTGCCCACGCCCCCCGCCCCGCCCCCGCCGCAGGCCCGGGCCGAGCTGCCACGCCCCGCCGAGCCACAGCCGGCGCCGCCGCTGCCCCCCGATCCCACAGCGCCGCGCCTCGCCCTGCCCAGCCCGTCGCCGCCGGCCCCCACCCCGCAACCGGCCCAGCCCCGCCCCACCGCGCCCACGGAGCGCCCCGTACAGCCGCCGCCCGATCCCGCGCCGCCGCGCCTCGCCCTCACCCTGCCCAACCCGCTGCCGCCGCCACCCGCGCCGCAGCCCCGCCCGCGCAGCCTGCGCGAGGCGTTCCCCGACAGCCTCGACCTCACCGCCCGCCCCCCAAGCCCGGCCACGCCGCCCCGCGCGCCACAGCCCGAGCGCCGGCCGCTCGACCTCTCGCTCGGCGCCGACCGCCTGGGCCCCGATCGCACCGATCCGCTCGCCTATGTTTCCGGCGCGCAGCTCGGCGCCGACTGGCGCAGCGCCTTCCGCCGCTGGTTCGAGGAGCACAAGCGCTACCCCCGCGAGGCCATCGCCCTCGGCGAGCAGGGCTCGCCCACCGTCCGCCTGGTCATCGACCGCGACGGGCGGGTGCGCCAGGCGCAGCTCGTGCGCGCCTCGCGCTCCTTCATCCTGAACACCGACCTGGTGGCGCTGTTCCGAGGCCAGACCCTGCCGCCCTTCCCGCCCGGCACGCGCGAGGACGAGGTCACCCTGGACTTCACCCTGCACTACATCCTGCTGCGCTGAAGAAGAAAGATCGGGGGCGGAGAGAACTCCGCCCCCGAACCCCCACCTCTTTTTTTGGATACTTGGCGCTGGTGGGTTCCGCACTCTCAGGCGCCGCATCGTTGTCGTGTTGAGAACGGAGCCGTAGCCGCCCGCGGAGACGCATGCGATGCTCGGCGGGCGCAACATCTTGGGGGAGGGGAATGCGCGTCTGGTGTCTCGCCGCCCTGGCAGCGGCAATCGCCGCGGCGAGCGGTGGCGCTTCGGCCCAGGAAGGCGCGTTGGCGCCACCGCCCGGGACCGAGCGCGGCAGCGTCGCCCATCTCGCGCTGCTTTGCGTCCCGCCCGCCAATGCGCCGGACCGGCCGGTGGCGATGGCGCTCTGCCACGGCTTCCTGCTCGGCGCGGGGCAATACTACGCCGCGCTCCATCACGAAGGCTCCCGCCGCCGCCGCCCCTTCTGCCCGCCCAGCCCGCCGCCCAGCCTCGGCGAGGCCGGCGCCGCCTTCGCCGCCTGGGCCGGCGCCCACCCCGAAACCGCGCGGGAACGCGCGATCGAGGGCGTGATGCGCTGGGCGGTCGCGACCTGGCCCTGTCCGCGCCAACCCGCGCGGCCCTCCCGGAGGCGCTGAGCATGAACCGACGCATCCTCGCGCTCGCGCTGGTGCTGCTCGCCGGCTGCGGCGAGCGCATCACTCTCGCGCCGCCGCGCACCGGCGACTGGAGCTGGGACGTCGGCTCCGGCGGCGCTGGCTTCGTCGCGCGCCAGTACGAAGAATATGAATCGGGCCAGGGGAGTTACGGCGAGGTGTGGCCGAACGCGCCGCGCTGAAGCGCCGGGGAAGGGAGATGAACGTCGCGGCAGTGCCGCGACCCCCATACCCCATCCCTCGTTTTTTGGCGGCATGGGACGAGCCCGGCGCTCCGTTCTCCACCGGACAACGGTCGGGCGCTCGAGAGTGCGGCAGCCGCCAGCGCCAAGTATCCAAAAAAAGGAGGTGGGGGGTTTGGGGGGCGGAGTTCATCTCCGCCCCCCAATCTTTCTATATCACCGCGCCGACCACGGCGTGCGCTGCCACAAGCTCCGGTAGTTCTCCTGCTGCCCGCGCAGCCGTGCGAACCAGGCCTCGCCGGGCTCGAAGGCCGGCTCGGTGAAGCGCCCGGCGAGGATGCGCACGAAGTCCGGATCGCGCGCGATGTCGGCGGTCGCCTCCCGCAGCTGCTGCAGGATCGCAGGCGGCGTGCCGGCCGGCGCGACGACGCCGCGCTCGGACGCCATCTCAACCGGGTAGCCGAGCTCCTTCAGCGTCGGCACCTCCGGCCGGAACCGGCTGCGCGTGGCGCCGCCCTGCGCCAGGGTGCGCACATTGTGGGTGTCCGCGGTGACCGGCCCGAGATTGAGCCCGATCACGTCCACCTGGCGCCCGAGCAGCGCGGCGCGCAGCTGCGGATCGCCCTGGAACACCACGTGGGTGAAGCGCGCGCCGGTCGCCTCCTGCAGCAGCACGAGCTGCAGATGGTCGTCGGTGCCCACGCCCGGCGATGCATAGGTGAGCCGCTCGGGCGCGGCCTTCGCGTCGGTGATCAGCTCGGCGACGCTGCGCCACGGGCTCAGATTGTGCACGCTGAGCGCGGAGGGATCGGTGACCAGGCTGGCGATGCCGGCGAAGTCCTCCAGCCGGAATTGCGCCGCCCGCTCGATCGGGATGGTGACGAAGCTCGGCATGTTGGTGGTGCCGAGGGTGTGCCCGTCCGGCCGCGACCGCGCCACCGCGGCGAGCGCGACCTCGCCGCCGGCGCCCGGCCGGTTGACCACCACCACGGTGCCGCCGATGCGGCTCTCCAGCGCGCGCGCATAGGCGCGGGCATCGAGATCGGTGGCGCCGCCGGCGACGAAGCCGACCACGAGCTCGATCGGCCGCTCCGGCCAGCGCGGCTGCGCCAGCGCGGGCGCCGCGAGCAGCGGCGACGTGCCCAAAGGGGCAAACAGCAGGGCGCGGCGGCGCGCCATCATGCGCGCCCCCGCTCGGCGTCGAGCCAGGCGATCAGCCGCGTCAGGCCCTCGCGCATCTCTACCCGCGGCCGCCAGCCGATCGCGCGCTCGGCTTCCTCATGGGCGATGCGGAAGGCGCCGCCCGAGGTCAGCCGCACCTTCCCCGGCGTGTCGCCGACGAATTCCGGCGCCGGCCCGCCGCCCGCGAGCTCGGTCACCAGCCGCACCAGCTCGAGCGTCGTCACCGGCCTGGGCCCCGAGCAATTCACCGCGACATCGGTCGCCCCCGCTGCGAAGGCCATGCGGTTGGCGCGGGCGAGATCGCCGACATAGACGAAGTGCTTGGTCTCCGATCCGTCGCCATGGATCTGCGGCGGGCGGCCACTGCGCAGCCGGTCCAGCGTCTCGATGATGTAGAGCGCGTTGGCCGCGCGGTAGTGCCGCCGCTCGCCATAGACCGTGGAGTAGCGCAGCACGACATGGTCGAGCCCGAAGCGCCGCTTGGCGTCGCGGCAGAGCTGCTCCCCGATGATCTTGCTGGCGCCGTAGAGGATCGCCGCCGGCGGCGCGCCCACGCTGTGGAAGGGCGTGTCTTCCACGAGCTCGCCCGCCACCTTCGGCCCGTAGCCATAGACCGCGTTGGAGGAGGCGAAGACCACCTTGCGCAGCCGGTTGGCGCGCGCCGCTTCCAGCGCGTTCTGCACGCCGCGGATATTGACGTCCAGCCCGCCCCAGGGGTCGCGATCCATGTTCAGGGTCATGTAGGCGGCGAGCAGCAGCGCGCCCTGCACGCCCTCCAGCGCGTGCAGCAGGTCCGGCAGCCGCATCACATCGCCGCGAACCAGCTTGAGGCGCGGATGGTCCCTGAGATGCGCGATCGCCTGCTCCGACCCCATCGAGAAATTGTCGAACAGCGTCACTTCCGCGGCGCCCGACTCCAGCAATTCGCTCGCGGTGGCGGAGCCGACCAGGCTCGCGCCGCCGACGATGGCGAAGCGGTTCCCGGCGATGGGCAGGGCAGCACTCATGCAGCGTTTCCTCCGGGGCCTGGCGCCATCAGACACCGTGCCCCGCGAATGGCCAAGACCGGCATCACGGCGAAGCTGCGCAACCACCGGTTCCGTCCTATGTTGTTCCTGAGCCAGCACCGTTCCCCCCGCGGATTGCGAGGTCGCCATGCTCCGCCGCCGAGATGTCCTGCCGGTCCTCTTCGGCTTCGCCCTGGCCGCAGGGCCAGCCATGGCCGATACGCCGCGCCGGCGCGCGACGGTGCGCCGCGCCCCGGCCCCCCGTCCCCAAACGCCCGCCAGGATGGACATCGACCTGCCGCGCTCGCGCGACGCGGCGCCGCTCCCCGCGCGCAACATCCAGCCGCCGCTCGCCGACCGCCAGGCGCGGCAGTCGGTGGAATTCGGCGTGCCGACCCGCCGCGAATTCGGCGGCAGCCAGACCCTCGATCAGGGCGACGCCGCGCTCGAAGCCCGCGCGCGCGAGGCGGCGCCGCTGAGCGACTACCGCCCCTCGATCGGCGCCACGGTGCGCCTGCCCTTCGGCGGTCCGGCCCGCTAGCGCCGCCCGCCGCGGCGCCGACGCCGCTCAGCCGCCCTTGACGCCCTGCGTGTTCACGTAGAGCGCATAGAGCGACTGCGCGGCCGCCATGAAGAGCCGGTTGCGGTAGCGGCCGCCGAAGCAGAGATTGGCGCAGCGCTCCGGCAGGTGGATATGCCCGATCGGCGCGCCGGCGCTGTTGTAGACGCGCACGCCGTCGAACTCCGCCGTCATGCCCCAGCCGCACCACAGATTGCCGTCCACATCCACCCGGAACCCGTCCGGCGTCTCGCCCGGCTGTGTCTTCACGAAGACGCGGCGGTTGGTGAGCGTCTTCCCGTCCGCGCCGACATCGAAGGCCAGGATGTTGCGCGGGTCCGAGCGGCTCTCGATGACATAGAGGATCTTCTCGTCGGGCGAGAAGGCAAGCCCGTTCGGATGATCGATGCCGTCCGCCACCAGCGTCACCGCGCCGCTTTGGCCGTCGATCCGGTAGACATTGGTGTGCGGCAGCTCCGGCGTAGTCTTCTCGCCCTCGTAGAAGGCGTAGAGGCCGAAGGGCGGATCGGTGAACCAGATCGAGCCGTCCGACTTGCACACCACGTCGTTCGGCGAGTTCAGCCGTTTGCCCTCGTAGCGATCGGCCAGCACGGTGATGCTGCCGTCATACTCGAAACGCACCACGCGCCGGCCGTGATGCTCGCAGGCGATCAGCCTGCCTTCGCGGTCTCGCGTATGGCCGTTCGCGTAGTTGGAGGGCTTGCGGAAGATGGAGACCGCGCCGGTCTCCTCCTCCCATTTCAGCACGCGGTTGTTGGGGATGTCGGACCACAGCAGGAAGCGGCCGTCGCCGAACCACACCGGGCCTTCGCCCCAGCGCGTGCCGCTGTACAGCCGCTCCACCGCCGACAGCGCCACGTGGTAGCGCTTGAAGGACGGATCGAGCGCGACGATCGCGGGATCCGGATAGCGTTGGCTCGGTTGCCAGGGCTCCATGGGCGCCTTCCTCCGTTGCGGCTGGAGCGTGATCGCCGGCGGCGAAATCACCAGAGGCGTGAATCACGCTCCCAAATCCGGCGCCGAGCATGGGGATCGCACGTGGCCCGTCAAGCCGGGGGAGGGCGCAGTCCCCTCCCCGGCACGCGGCTCATCCCAGCGTCGCGCCCTGCGTGTTGACGTAGAGGCCGTAGAGCGACTTGGACGCCGCCATGAACAGCCGGTTGCGGAACCGCCCGCCGAAGCAGAGATTGGCGCAGCGTTCCGGCAGCCGGATATGGCCGATCGGCGCCGCCGAGGCATTGAGGATGCGCACGCCGTCCAGCTCGGCGCTGCCCATGCCCCAGCCGCACCACAGATTGCCGTCCACATCCACGCGGAACCCGTCCGGCGTCTCGCCGTCGCGGCACTGGAAGAACACGCGGTTGTTGCCGAGCCGCGTCTGGTTGCCCTCGCCGGTCACGTCGAAGGCGCGGATCACCCGCGGCACCGCCGCCGCCTCCACCACATAGAGCCGCTTCTCGTCCGGCGAGAAGGCCAGCCCGTTCGGGCGGTTCACCTCCCCCGTCATCACCTGCACCTGCCCCGATTGCGGATCCACGCGATAGATGTTGGTCGGCAGCTCAGGCTCCGCCCGCTCGCCCTCATAGAAGCCGAGAACGCCGAAAGGCGGATCGGTGAACCAGATCGCGCCGTCCCGCGCCACCACCACGTCGTTCGGCGAGTTCAGCCGCTTGCCGTCGAAGCGGTCAGCGATGACGGTAATGGACCCGTCATACTCCGTGCGCGTCACTCGCCGCGTCAGATGCTCGCAGGTGATCAGCCGCCCCTGCAGGTCGCGGGTATTGCCGTTGCTGTTGTTCGCCGGGCTGCGGAACACGTCCACCCGGCCGGTCGCCTCGCTCCAGCGCATCAGCCGGTTGTTCGGGATGTCGGACCAGATCACGCAGCGCGCATCGCCGAACCACACCGGCCCCTCCGACCAGCGGAACCCGGTGCCGAGCCGCTCCACCGCCGCCAGCAACAGCCGATAGCGGTTGAAGGACGGGTCCAGCACCTGCACCGCGGGGTCCGGATAGCGCTCGGATGGCTGCCATTGCGCGAGGGCCGGCGCGCTGGAGAGCGCCATGGCGCCGCCGAGCAGCGCGCGTCGTGTGCTGGGCATCGATCGTATTCCTCCTGGCGGCGACGGGGTGCCGCGCGGAGAATCCTAATAAAGGATCGGGGAGGGAGTGAACTCCCTCCCCGAACCCCACCCTCCTTTTTTTGGTGAATTGGCGCGAGTGGAGAGTGCGGGGCTATTCGGGCTGGTAGTTCACGCTGCGCAGGAGCTCGGTGGCGCGAGCGATCTCGCTGGCGATGAAGCGCTTGGTCTCGTCGATGGTCTCGGTCACCGGCTCGAGGATCTGGCCCGTGAGGCGCTGCACCGTGGCCGCATCGCGCATCGTCTCGTTCATCAGCGTGTTCACGCGCTGCACGATCTCGGCCGGCGTGCCCCTCGGCGCCCACAGCCCATACCAGGACTGGAACTCGTAACCGGGCAGCCCGGCCTCGGCCATGGTCGGCACATCCGGCGCCAGCACCGAACGCCGCGCCGTCGCGATGCCGAGCGCGCGGATCTTGCCATCCGCCGTCGCCGGCAGCAGCGCGAAGCTCGGATCGATCAGCAGCTGCGCGCTGCCGCCCATCAGGTCCGTCAGCGCCGGCTGGGTGCCGCGATAGGTCACCATGTCGAGCTCCGCCCCGGTGCGGCGGTTGAACTCGATGGTGGCGAGATGCCCCGCCGATCCCAGCGAGGAGATCGCGATGTTCCAGTCTCGCGGCTGCGCCTTCGCCGCGGCGATGACCTCGGCCACGGTCCGCTGCGGCCGCCGCCCGCTAATCACCATCACCAGCGGCGCCTGCGCGGTGCGCGCCATCACCTCGAGATCGCGCTGCGGATCGAACGTCGCGCCCTTCAGCACCAGCGGCATCACCGCCGTGTTGAAGGCGGAAGCGAGGAAGGTGTAGCCGTCCGGCGCCGCCTGCAGCACCGCATTGGTGCCGACCAGCCCGGCGCCGCCGGTGCGGTTCTCCACCACTGCGGTGGCGCCGAGCCCCTCCTGCAGCCGCTGGGCGAAGAGCCGCGCCAGCATGTCGTTCGCCGCCCCCGGCGGCCAGGGACAAATCACGCGGACTGGCTTGCCCTGCGGCCAGGGCGCCTGCGCCCGAACCGCCGGCGCTGCCAGCAGCACAGTGCCCGCGGCGATGAATTCACGTCTCCGCATCACGCATCCTCCGTCTTCCTACGCGGCGAGCAGCGCCGCTTCCTCCTCGGCCGAGAGCGGCAGCAGCGGCGGCCGCATGCGCCGCCACCCGGGATCGCCGTTGCGCTGCGCCACCATCGCCTTCAGCGACGCCATCTGCGCGAAGCGCGAGGCGCGGTTGCGCGCGGCGACGATGCGCGCCTGCGCCGCCTCCACCTCGGCTGCGCGTGCCGCATCCGCGTGGTGGCGGAAGACGAAGGCGAGATCGGCGGCAACCAGGTTGGAGGTTGCGGTAATGCAGCCCGCGCCGCCCTTGCGCAGCAGCGGCAGCATCAGCGGATCGGCGCCGGCCAGCACGGCGAAGCCGGGAAAGCGCTCCACCAGCGCCTCCATATGCACGAGCTCGCCGGCGGAATCCTTGATGCCGGTGAACACGCCGGGGAAGCGCGCGCGCAGCCGCTCGATGACCGGGAACGGGATTGGCACCGCCGACATCTGCGGGATGTGATAGAGCACCACGCGCAGCCGCGGATCGCCGACGCGCTCGACAACTTCCGCATAGGAGGCGAACAGCCCGTCCTCGGTCACGCCCTTGTAGTAGAAGGGCGGCAGCATGACGACGGTGGTGATGCCGAGCGACAGCGCGTGCCGCGTCAGCGCCACCGTCTCGGGCAGCGCGGCGACCCCGGTGCCGGGCAGCAACCGCTCCGGCGCGATGCCGGCCTGCACCACCGCTTCCAGCAGCCTCTGGCGCTCGACCGTCGAGAACGAGTTCGCCTCGCCCGTGGTGCCGAGCAGCGCGATCCCGTCGCAGCCCTCCTCCAGCAGCCGCCGGCAATGCGCGACGAAGCGCCCATGATCGGGCGAGAGGTCCTCGTTCAGCGGCGTCAGCGCGGCGCAGAACACGCCGCGCGGGTGCAGCGCGCTCATCGCACCCAGTCCGCGGTCACACGGACATATTTGATCGCCTGCCGCCAATAGGTGTAGGCGATGTGCAGCGCGCCATCCGGCGTCTGGCAGATGGACGGATAGGAGAATTCCCGGTTCAGCCGGTCCTTCGAGTTGTTCGTCATGCAGTAGCCGTCGCCCACCTCCAGGTTGCGCCTGCGCGCCCAGCTGCGCCCGTCGTCTTCCGAGATCGCCAGCGTCATCGGCGCGCGCGGCGCGCCCCAGAAGGCGCGGCTCGGCGCCGCCTCCTCCCCGCCGATGTCGTCATAGAGGCCGAGCCGCCGCCCGCTCGCGTCCTTGGCGCTGGAATCGTTGAACACCATCGCGATGTGCCCGTTCGCGAGCCGCGCCGCCTGGATCGAGGAGTTGTTGTTCGGCAGCGTCGTCGGCTCCGGCGCGGACCAGTTCCGCCCATCGCTGGACCGGCTCATATAGATCCAATCCGCCCAGCGGCTGCGGTAGAACGCCACCAGCCCGCGATCCCCGAGATCGAGGATGTCCATGTGCACGCAGCCCGTGCTCTCCGGCACGGCGTGCTCCGTCCAGCTCCGCCCCTGATCCTCCGACACCATCACCGCGCTGGTGTCGAGATCGCCCGTCCATGCCCCCGCCGGCGGCTTGGTGCAGCGCCAGATCGGCAGCAGCCACAGCCCGCTCCGCGTCACCACGATCGGCTGGCGGATGAAGGTGCCGAAGCCCGGCTGCTCGTCGAACAGCGTCCCAACCGCCCCCCAGCTCCGCCCGCCATCGGCCGAGATGCGCCGCCGCACGATGGCGGTGTCCTGGTTCCCCGCGATCTGCGCTGTCCACAGCAGCCACAGCGTGCCGTCCGGTGCCGGGAACAGCAGCGGGTTCTGCTCCGACCGCGTCGGATCATCCGACAGCTTCACCGGCGCCGACCAGCGCTCCGCCCCGGGTGCGAGCCGCGAGAAATAGACTGAAATGTCCGGCACGCCTTCCTGCGTGCCGCCGAACCACACGCAGCCGAGATCGCCGCCCGGCAGCGGCGACAGGAACGACGCGTGATTCTGCACGCATGGCGTCGGGATGAAGGCCTCCAGGCGCGCCGGATCGCCCGACGCGGGCGCCAGCACTTCCGGCTTCTCGATCACACCGGTCTCGGACATCGGCGCCTCCCTCAATACGCGGCCTGGTACATGGCGAGGATCTCCGCGCGGCTGAGGTCGCGCGGATTGTTGTCGAGCAGGCGACGGATCGCATGGGCCTCATCCGCCATCGCTGTCAGATCCTCCCGCGGCACGCCGAGCGCGCCGAGCCGCATCTCGATGCCGAGCCGCGCGCAGAACCCATGCGCTGCCGCGAACACCTCGCGCGTCGCCTCCAGCCCGAGTGCGCGCATGATCTCCGCCGTCTTCTCCGGCACCGCCGGCGCGTTGAAGGCCAGGGTGTGCGGAAAGATCACCGCGCAGGCGAGGCCATGCGCGATGTGGTGCCGCGTGCCCAGCGGGTACGCCACCGCATGGCCCGCCGTGGTGTTCACCGGCCCCAGGCAGAACCCCCCATACAGGGACGCGAGCGCCAGCCCCGCCCGCGCCTCGCGATCGCCGCCATCCGCCACCGCGCGCGCGAGATACCGCCCGACCAGGCGGATGCCTTCCAGCGCGTAGAGATCGATCAGCGGATGCGCCTTGCGGCTGGTGAAGGCCTCGGCGCAATGCGCCAGCGCATCCACCCCCGTCGCCGCCGTCACTGCGGGCGGCACGCTCAGGGTCAGATCGGGATCGACCACCGCAAGATCGGCCAGCATGTGCCGGCTCTGCACCGCGAGCTTGTTGCGCGTCGCGGGGTCGGTCACCAGCGACCGCGTGCCGCCCTCGCTGCCGGTGCCGGAGGTTGTCGGCACCTGCACCAGCGCCACGCTGCGCCCGCGCACCTTCTCCGGCCCCACCACGTCATGGATGCCCTGCCCGCTGCCCGGCAGCACGGCGACGAGCTTGGCGAGATCCATCGCACTCCCGCCGCCGAACCCGACCACGAGCTGCGGCCGCACCTGCTCCGCCAGCGTCAGCGCGGCATCGAGGTTCGGGATGTCCGGTTCCGGCTTCACCTCGCCGAACACCGTCACCTCGCCCGGCAGCCCGAGCGCCTCCACGCGCGCCGCGTTGGACCGTCCCGCGACAACGAGGCTGCGCGTGATGCCGCGTTCCGCCGCCCAGCGCCCGACCAGGCCGACGGTCCCCGCGCCGTACTCGATGCGCTGCGGCCTCAGAATCTCGATTGGTGTCAGCAACTCGTTCATGGTCGATCCTGTCATGCCGCGGCGCGATGCGCCGCCAGCAGCTCCGCGTATTCGATCGCCTCGATCAGGCTGCGCTCGCTGGCGATGCCCTGGCCCGCGATGTCGAAGGCGGTGCCGTGATCCACCGAGGTACGGATGATCGGCAGCCCCAGCGTGATGTTCACGCCCGACAGCGCCTCCCACTTCCCGGTCGCGGGATCCACCGAGAAGCCCAGCAGCTTCACCGGGATGTGCCCCTGGTCGTGATACATCGCGACCACTGCGTCGTACTGCCCGGCGCGCAGCTTCACGAAGACGGTGTCGCCCGGCACCGGCCCGAACACCTCCATCCCGTCCGCCACCGCGCGCGCGATGGTCGGCGTGGAGATCTCGATATCCTCGCGCCCGAACAGCCCGCCCTCGCCCGCATGCGGATTGAGCGCCGCCACCGCGATGCGCGGCTTCTCCACGCCGAGCCCGCGCAGTGCCTGCTGCGTCAGGTCCAGCACCAGCCGCAGCCGTTCCGGCGTCAGTCGCTTCGGCACGTCCTGCAAGGCCACATGCGTGGACACATGGCTGACCCGCATGTTGCCATGCGCCAGCAACATCACCGAGCCCTTCACGCCGGTGAGGTCCGCCAGCATCTCGGTGTGCCCGGCATAGTGATACCCGGCCTTGTTCAGCGCTTCCTTGTTGAGCGGCGCCGTCACGATCGCGCCCACCTTGCCCGCCATGGCGAGCTTCACGCCGTGCTCCACGGCCAGATACGCGAAGCGCCCCGCATCCGCAGAGAGCACGCCCGGCGCGATCGGCGCGCCTTCCGGCCCGGCCTGCAAGAAGCACAGCGAAGGCCAGTCGCCGGCATCGGTCACTTCGGGAACCACCAGATCCGGCGTCAGCATCGCCCGCGCGCGCTCCAGTGCCGCGCCGCTGCCGATCACCAGCAGCTTCAGCGCGCCCCCGGCGAGCCGCCCGCGCAGCGCCGCGCAGGCCTTGACGATGATCTCCGGTCCGATGCCCGCAGGATCGCCCATGGTGATCGCGAGATGCGTTGTCATGCGTCCTTGCCTTCGATGAATCCGTTCGCCGCGAGCAGGTCGCGCCACAGGAGATCGCCGCCGAAGGCGCCGGATTTCGACACCACCTCCAGCCTGTCCCACGCGCCGCCGCGCATCGCCGAGCGGGGCACGCCCGGCGCCACCAGCCCCGTCGCGTCCAGACCTGCCGTGCCGAGCGCCGCGCACACCGCGCGCAGCGTCTCCCCGCCCGCCACCAGCAGCGTGCCGGGGCGCGGCACGCGCTTCAGCAGCGCGCCGAATGCCGTGGCGATGCGCCGCGCCGCCTCCGCCCGCGGTACCTCCTCCAAGGCCAGGCTCACCAGCGCCACGCCGTCATCGTCCAGCGCGCGCGCGACGCGCGATGCCGCCTCGCCGCCGTCCGCGATGCGCATCCAGCACCCGCCGCAAGCCGCGAGCTGGCGCGTGGTGACCTCCTGATCGGAGCCGAACAGCCCGAGGACCGGCCGCGCCAATTCTGCCGAGGGACGCACCAGCGCCTCGGCCGCCAGCGCATGCGCGAGCCCGCCGCTGCCGCACCACAGCACCGGCGCCGCCGCCGCGCGCCCCAGCGAGACGATCTGGGCCAGCTCCGCATCGCTCCCGGCATCGAAGACGGCGACACCCGGCGCAAGCGGCGCATCGCAACGCCCGATCGCAACCGGCACCCCTTCCGCCGCCAGTGCCGCGATCACATCGCCGCCCGGCGGCACGGTCCACCCGCCATCCGCACCCCGCGCCAGCACCCGCCCGCCGCGCGTCACCCGGCCCTGCGCCGGAAAGGCCGGCGCCACAATGCAATGCCGCCACGCCCCCAGTGCGAAGCAGGCGGCAATCTCCGCCGCCGTGTTGCCGCGCATCAGGCTGTCGAGCTTCTTGAACGCGATCCCCGCGCCCGCCAGGGCCGGCGCCAGCGCGCGCACCCGCGCCACCGCCACATCGCGCGTCGCTTCCCGCGTGCCGGAGCTCAGCGCCGCGCTGCCCGCCGGCGCCGCACCGTCCGACACCACCCGCACCGGCCCGACCAGCGCTGTGAATTCCGCCGCGCTGTCCAGCGCGCCGGTCAGGTCGTCGGCCAGCAGCCGCAGCGCCGGCGCGCTCATCGCGGCCCCATCGGCATGCCGATCGCGCCCAGCGAAAGCCGCACGCCGCGGCTCAGCTCCGCCGCCACGCGCTGCGCCTCGGGCGCGGCCAGCGCGGCAAATTCCTCGCTCGCCATCCGCCCGCCGCCCACCGTCAGGCTCACCCCCGCGCAGGGCGCGCCCGCGGCATCCAGCACCGGCGCCGCCACGGTGATCAGCCCATACGCATTCTCGCCGTCCGACAGCGCGTAGCCACGCCGCCGCACCAGCGCGAGCCGGGCCAGCAGCACCTCCAGCTCCGTCAGCGTCCGCTCGGACAGCTTCACCCGCGGCACCGCCTCGAGCTGCGCCACCTGCTCCTCCTGCGGCAGCCAGGCGAGGATCGCCTGCCCGAGCGCGGTCGCGTAGGCGCCGATCCGGCTGCCCGGCCGCCGCACCACGCCCTGCCGGTCCAGCCCGTTATCCACGCGCGCGAGATAGATCACCTCGCCGCGTTCCAGCACGCCGAGCGAGCCGGCATCCGCCACCCCCGGCACCAACTCGCGCAGCAGCGGCGCCGCATGGCTCGGCAGATCCGCCGCCGATAGCACGGAAAAGCCGAGCTCCAGGCATTTCAGCGTCAGCCGGAAGCGGTTGTTCCCCGCGCCGCGCAGATAGCCGAGCCCGACCAGGGTGTGGATCAGCCGGAACGCGGTGCCGCGGTCCAGCCCCGCCCGCGCCGCCACCTCGGCCACCGTCAGCTCCGGCAGGTCGCGGCCGAAGGCCTGCAGCACGGCGAAGGCCTTGGCCACCGAGCGCACCTGGTTCTTCGGATTGTCCGCCTGCGGCCTGGCCGCCCGCCTTTCCACCCGCTCCTCCGTTGTGATCGGATTCCGAACACTTGTTCGTTTTCGTGCCCTCTGCTACGCGAACCCCGTATCCCGCGTCAAGCATCTTCAGCCGGAGGAAACCGAACCCATGACGGGCCATGCCGTGATCACCGGCGCCAGCTCCGGCATCGGCGCCGCCATCGCCGCCCGCCTCTTGAACGAGAGTTGGCGGCTCACCGCGCTCGGCCGTTCGGCGCCGGCGCCGCATCCGCGCCTCGCGCACCGCGCGGTGGACCTGCTGGACGAAGCGGCGCTCGCGGCGGCGCTGGACGGCCTCGCCCCGGACGCCCTGATCCATGCCGCCGGCCTGATGCGCGCCGCCCCACTCGGCGCGCTGGATGGCGAAGCCGGCCGAACCCTCTGGCAACTTCACGTGGACGCGGCCGCCCGCCTTGCCGACACGCTGGCGCCGCGCATGCCCGATGGCGGCCGCATCCTGCTGATCGGCAGCCGCACCTCAAGCGGCGCGGCCGGCCGCAGCCAATACGCCGCCAGCAAGGCAGCCCTCGTCGCGATGGCGCGCTCCTGGGCCGCGGAACTCGCCCCGCGCCGCATCACCGTGAACGTCATCGCGCCGGCCGCGACCGACACGCCGATGCTGCGCGACCCCGCGCGCCAGCAGACACCGCCGCGGCTGCCGCCGATCGGCCGCTACATCACGCCGGAAGAAGTCGCGGCACTGGCCGGCTTCCTGCTGGGCGCCGAAGCCGGCGCGATCACCGGGCAGCAGATCGTGGTGTGCGGCGGGAGCTCACTCTAGCGTTGGACACTGGGGGCGGAGTGAACTCCGCCCCCAGCGAGGCACGTTCCGTTCTCCGCCCGACAACGCTGCGGCGCCCGAGAGTGCGGGAGCCGCCAGCGCCAAGTCGCCAAAAAAAGGAGGTGGGGGTGTGGGGGCGGAGTTCTCTCCGCCCCCACTCTTTCTTCTTCTTATTGCAGCTCAGCTCTCGCGCACCCGCGCCGCGCGCGCCCCGCTGATGCGCATCAGCTCCGCCGGCGTGCTGCGGAACACGTGGGTCGGGCTCCCCGCAGCCGCCCAGACCGGATCGAGCGCCAGCAGGTCCTCGTCCAGCAGCACGATGGGCGGCGTCGCATGCCCCACCGGCGCGACGCCGCCGATGGCGAACCCCGTGGCATCGCGCACCCACGCGCCATCGGCACGCTGTACCCGCTGCCCGATCGCCGCCTCGACCTTGGCCATGTCGACCCGGTTGGCGCCCGAGGCGATCACCAGCACCGGCCGCGCCCCGGCGCGGAACACGATGGACTTGGCGATCTGCGCCACCTCGCAGCCCACCGCGGCGGCCGCCTCCGCAGCGCTGCGGGTGCCTTCCGGAAAGGCCTGGATGGTGTCCGGATGGCCGGCCTGCAGCAGCGCCGCCCGCACGCGTTCGACAGAAGACCCGCTCAACGCCATATCCCCGCTGCGAATGGAACCCTTGGCCCTCTACATCCACTGGCCCTTCTGCGCCGCCAAGTGCCCCTATTGCGACTTCAACTCGCATGTGCGCGAGCAGGTGGACCAGGCACGCTTCGGCGCCGCGCTGCGGCGCGAGCTCGCCCACGAAGCGGCGCGGCTCGGGCCCCGCCCGCTCGCCAGCATCTTCTTCGGCGGCGGCACGCCCTCGCTGATGGCCCCCGAGACGGTGGCCGCACTGATCGCCGACGCGCGCGCCCTCTTCGCCGCAACGCCCGACATCGAGATCACGCTGGAAGCCAACCCGACCAGCGTCGAGGCGGCGAAGCTCGCCGCCTTCCGCGCGGCAGGGGTGAACCGGCTGTCGCTCGGCGTGCAGTCGCTCGAGGCGGAATCGCTCCGCTTCCTCGGGCGCCGGCACGATGCGGCGCAGGCGATCGCCGCACTGGAGCAGGCGCGCGCGCTGTTCCCGCGCCTCTCCTTCGACCTCATCTACGCCCGCCCCGGCCAGCAGGAAGACGCATGGCGCGCGGAGCTGCGGCGCGCCCTCGCGCTCGCCGCCGATCACCTCTCGCTCTACCAGCTCACCATCGAGCCGGGCACGCAATTCGCCACGCTGTTCGGCCGCGGCGCCTTCACCCTGCCGGAAGGCGACGCCGCGGCGCGCCTCTACCACGCCACCGCCGAGGAAGCCGCGCGCTTCGGGCTGCTGCCCTACGAGATCAGCAACTACGCCAAGCCCGGCGCGGAAAGCCGGCACAACCTCGCCTATTGGCGCTACGGCGACTATCTCGGCATCGGTGCCGGGGCGCATCAGCGGCTGCTGCTGGGCGACCGCATGGTGGCGACGCGGCGCCATCGCGCACCGGAGGAATGGGCGCTGCGCGTGGAACGCGACGGCCACGCCGCCGTGGAGGAGACCGAGCTCACGCCATTGGAACGCGGGCGCGAGGCGATGCTGATGGGGCTGCGCCTGGCGGAAGGCGTGGACCCGGCGCGCATCGAGGCGCGCAGCGGGCTCGCCTTCGCGGAGCTCGTGGATCCGGCAATGCTCGCCGCCTGCCTGGACGAAGGCTACCTCGCCTGGAAGGACAACCGTCTGGCTGCGACGGAAGAAGGCAGGCTGCGGCTGGATGCGCTGCTGCCGGCACTGCTGCGCTGAGATAGACTGGGGGGCGGAGTGAACTCCGCCCCCCAGACCCCCCACCTCCTTTTTTTGGTGATTTGGCACGCGTGGCACGCGCCGTTGTCAGCCCGACAACGACGCGGGGGTTGAGAGTGCGGGAGGCCGCGAACTCCGGCCGCGCTATCGAGGCTGAGTCAGGGTGCGCCGCACGGCATCCTGCCAGCCGCGATAGGCGGCCTCGCGCTCCGCTTCGGCCATCACCGGCATGAAACGCCGCTCGAGCCGCCAGGAGCGCGCGAATTCCTCCGGCGGCGGACAGAGCCCCGCCTGCAGCCCCGCCAGATAGCCGGCACCGAGCGCCGTGGTCTCCTGCACCACCGCCCGGTCCACCGGCGCGCCCAGCATGTCGGCGAGAAATTGCATGGTCCAGTCGGAGGCGACCATGCCGCCATCGGCGCGCAGCACGCCCTCGCCGGCGCCGCCCCAGTCGCGGCGCATCGCCTCGAGCAGGTCGCGCGTCTGGAAACCCACGCTCTCCAGCGCAGCGCGCGCAAAATCGGCGGGGCCGGAATTGCGCGTCAGGCCGAACACCGCCCCCCGCGCCTCCGGGTCCCAATAAGGTGCGCCCAGCCCGACGAAAGCCGGCACCAGATAGAGCCGCTGCGCCGGATCCGCGCGCGCGGCGAGCCGGCCGGTATCGGCGGCGGCGCGGATCAGCCCCATCCCGTCGCGCAGCCACTGCACCGCGGCCCCGGCGACGAAGATCGCCCCCTCCAGCGCATAGCGCCGCTCGCCGTCGAGCTGATAGGCGATGGTCGAGAGCAGGCGGTTCCGCGAGCGCACCGGCGCCGTGCCGGTATTGAGCAGCGCGAAGCAGCCGGTGCCGTAGGTGGATTTCACCATCCCCGGCGCGAAGCAGGCCTGGCCGATCACCGCGGCCTGCTGATCGCCGGCGATGCCGCAGACCGGGATCGCGGCGCCGAGATGCCCGGCTTCCGCAGTCCCGAAGGGCGCGGCGCAGTCCATCACTTGCGGCAACACGGCGCGCGGTACGCGGAACAGGTCGCAGAGCGCCTCGTCCCAGCGTCCGGCGCTGATGTCGAACAGCATGCTGCGCGAGGCGTTGGTCGCATCGGTCGCGTGCACGCGCCCGCCGGTGAGGCGCCAGAGCAGGAAGCTGTCCACCGTGCCGAAGGCGAGGCGGCCGGCTTCCGCTGCCTCCCGCGCGCCGGGCACGTGGTCGAGCAGCCAGCAGATCTTGGTGGCGGAGAAGTAGGGATCGATGACGAGGCCGGCGCGCTCGGCCACCAGCGCCTCGTGCCCTGTCTCGCGGAGCGCGGCGCAGGCGGCGGCGGTGCGGCGGTCCTGCCAGACGATGGCGCGATGGATGGGGCGGCCCGTCGCGCGGTCCCAGAGCAGCGTGGTCTCGCGCTGGTTGGCGATGCCGATCGCCGCGACGTCGGACGGTGCGATGCCGGCCTCGGCGATCGCCTCCCGCATCACCCCGAGCGAGCTCTGCCAAAGGTCTTCCGGCTCGTGCTCCACCCATCCCGGCGCCGGGTAGTGCTGCTGAAATTCGCGCTGCGCCACGGCAACGGGTTCCAGTGCCGGCGTCGCGAACAGGATCGCGCGCGACGACGTGGTCCCTTGGTCGAGAGCGAGCACATACCCTTCCGCCATGGCTTTCCCCCCTCTCATCCGCCGCCTTCATCGGGCCTCGCGAGCGGACCCTGCCACGCGTCCCAAGTCACCAAAAAAAGGAGGTGGGGGTCCGGGGGAGGAGTTCATCTCCTCCCCTGGCTTCTTCATTCCGCCGCCCTCTCCGCGGCGCGCTCGCCCGCCATGAACGCCGCGAGTCGCTCCCTCTGCGAGGCCGACAGCCGCAGCCCGAGTCGCGTGCGGCGCCACAGCACGTCTTCTGCGCTGCGCGCCCATTCCTCGCGCATCTGCCACTGCACCTCGCGTGCGGTAAGTCCTGCCCCGAATTCCTCGCCGAGTTCCGCCGCGCTGCGCGCGCCGTCCAGCACCGCGGCCGCCTCGGTCCCGTATCGGCGCACCAGGCGGCGCGCCTGGGCGGGCCCGAGGAAGGGGTGGTCGCGCCGCAGCGCCGCCTCCAGCGCCGGGGCGCCGTCCCAGGGGAAATCGCCGCCGCCGGGCAGTGTCGCGCCCGCGGTCCAGGCTGCGCCGAGGCCCGGGAAGAACGGCGCCAGCTTCGCCAGCGCGGCTTCCGCCAGGCGCCGATAGGTGGTGATCTTGCCGCCGAACACCGAGAGGATCGGCGCCGCGCCGTCGCTCGTGTCGAGCGCCAGCACGTAGTCGCGCGTCGCCTCCTGCGCCTGGGTTGCGCCGTCGTCGTAGAGCGGCCGCACGCCGGCGTAGCGCCAGACCACGTCCTCGGCGGCCACGGGCGTGCGGAAATAGGCGCTCACCGCCTCGCGCAGATAGGCTTCCTCCGCCGCGGTCGGCGCCACGGAGGCAGGATCGCCCGAGAAATCCGCATCGGTGGTGCCGATCAGGGTGAAGTCGTCCTCGTAGGGAATGGCGAACACCACGCGGCTGTCGGCGTTCTGGAGGACGTAGCAGCGGTCGTGGTCGAACAGGCGGCGGGTGACGATGTGGCTGCCCTTCACCAGCCGCACGCGCTGCGGCCGCCCCACGCCGGCGAGCTCCGCCGTCTGCGCCACCCAGGGGCCGGCGGCGTTCACCAGCACGCGCGCGGTGGCCTCGGCGAGCGCACCGGTCTCCGCCTCGCGCAGGGTGAGCCGCCAGCCCTCCGGCTCGCGCCGCGCCGCGATGCAGCGCGTGCGCGTCAGCACCCGGGCGCCGCGCGCCGCCGCATCGCGCGCGTTCAGCACGACGAGGCGGGAATCCTCCACCCAGCAATCCGAGTATTCGAAGCCGCGGGTGAATTCCTCGCGCAGCGGCGCGCCCGCGGCATCGCGGCGCAGGTCCAGGCTGCGCGTGCCCGGCAGGATGCGCCGCCCGCCGAGATGATCGTAGAGGAACAGGCCGAGCCGCAGCACCGGCCAGGGCCTCAGGCCGCGATGGTGCGGCAGCACGAAGCGCAGCGGCCGGATGATGTGCGGCGCCGCGCGGAGCAGGACCTCGCGCTCCACCAGCGCCTCGCGCACCAGGCGGAAAGCGTGGTGCTCGAGGTAGCGCAGCCCGCCATGGATCAGCTTGGTGGAGGCGGAGGAGGTGGCGCCGGCGAGATCGCCCTGCTCGACCAGCAGCACGGAAAGCCCGCGCCCCGCGGCGTCGCGCGCGATGCCGCAGCCATTGACGCCGCCGCCGATCACGGCGAGGTCCACGCCTGCAATGGCTGTTGCCACGCTGCCTCCCTCGGCTCCGGGGCCAGCCTACGACGCGCGGAGCACGTTCTCCATGCCGGCCGTTCCCGTGCCCCTGCCGGCGCCGGAAGCCCGAGGGGACTTGCCGTGCACGCAACGGCTTGCGAGCCTCCCAGCCGGTAGAGGACGAGGGGGATCCATGCCGCGCTGCGCCCACGCATTCCTGGCCGGAGCCGTCATCATATTCGCCGCCGGCCTGGCCATGGCCCAGGCCGACATCATCGCCGCCCGCCGCGACGGGCTGAAATCCATGGGCCAGCACATGGAAGCCATGAAGGCGATCGCGGACAGCCGCGGCGACCCGCGCAGCCAGGTTCAGCGTATCGACGCCATGATCGTGTTCTACCAGAGCCTGCCCACACGCTTCCCGCCCGGCACGGAGAGCGGCGACACGCGCGCGCTGCCTGCGGTGTGGTCGGACCGCCCCGGCTTCGACCGCGCCGCCGCCAACATGGTCGCCCAGCTCCAGGTGCTGCGCACGGCCGCCGCCAATGGCGACCCGACCTTCGCCGATCAGTTCCGCCAGACCGGCGCGACCTGCGTCGCCTGCCGCCGCAGCTATCGCCAGCGGATCTGACCGCGGGATTGCGAAGACCACCGGCGGGCGGCGTCCTCTCTGCCCGCCCTGTCCAGTGCTGGCCGCTGCTGCCGCTCTGGTCCGGACCTCAGCCCAGCCGGCTGACGGTCCAAACCACCAGCGCCGCCATCGCGAGCAGCGTCGCACCCAGGACCGGATGGCCGAGGCGCGGCGCCCGCGTCTTCTCCGGCAGGCGCTTGCGGCCGGTCAGCATCGGCCGCACCAGGTCCTGCCCCTTCAGCAGCCGATAGGCGAGCACCGCCGCCACGTGCAGCGCCACGGCGGCGAGGATGAGGTTGAAGTTCAGCAGATGGATGCCGGTGAGCAGCGCGCTCGTCGCGCCATCCACCCGGCGCGCCAAGGGCCCGCGGGTGAAGATGTCGTCATCGGCGAACAACCCGGTGCCCGCCTGCAGCAGCAGGAGGGCCAGCATCAGCAGCACCATCCAGCCGCCCGCCGCGTTGTGGCTCACCTCCGCATCCGCCTCGTGCCGTGCGAGATGCCGCAGATGGCGGAACACCGTGACCGGCGCACGCAGGAACAGCCGAAACCGCACCGTTTCCGAGCCCACCAGCCCCCAGGCGATGCGGAACAGCACTAGCGTCAGGATCGTGTAGCCGGAGCGGAAATGCCACTCCCAGCGGCTGGTATGCGCCGTCCACCAGGAGACGCCGAGCAGCACGACCACCGTCCAATGGAACAGCCGCACCCAGCCGTCCCACACCTTCACCTCGCGCATCGCCCGTCTTCCCCCTGCCCGCGAGATTCGCTGCCCTTCGCAGCGAACGGAACGGATCAGCCGGCCCGCCGCATTGGCGGCGATCCTCGGATTCCGGACACTAGAGCGGTTTCATCCGCGGTGTACGAAGAAGGCTGGGGGGCGGAGTGAACTCCGCCCCCCAGACCCCCCACCTCCTTTTTTTGACTTATGGGAAGCGTGGCGAGCGCCGTTCTGAGCCCGACAACGCTGCGGCGCCTGAGAGTGCGTGAGCCGCAAGCTGTGGGGGCGGAGTTCTCTCCGCTCCCACTCTTTCTTCTCCTGATTCCAGCTCCGTCGAAACCGCTCTAGCGTTCGTTTTCAGTGGCCTGCTGATCCGCTCCGTTCGCTGCGAAGGGCAGCGAACTTCGCGGGCAGGACACGAGCGGCACCGCATACCGCAGGAGACCCGCAGGATGCCGCCATCCCCGCTCGCGCGCCGCACCCTGCTGGGCGCCGCCGCCCTCGCAGCCCCCGCCGCCGCACAGACCACGGCGCTCGATCTGCTGCTCGTGCTGGCGGTGGACGCCTCCGGCTCGATCGACGAGGACGAGTTCCGCCTTCAGCGCGAAGGCCTCGCCGAGGCGGTGACGCACCCCTCCATCCTCGCCGCGATCCGCTCGCGCCCGCACGGGGCCATCGCCATCGCCATGGTCGAATGGGGCAGCCCGGGCGGCGCCGCAACCGTGCTGGACTGGATGCGGCTGCACGACGCCGCCTCCGCCGCGGCGCTCGCCCAAGCGCTGCGCGAGGCACCGCGCTCGCGCCAGTCCTACAACGCGATCGGCGATGCCATCGACCACGCCGCCCGGCTGATCGCCGCCGCGCCCTACCGTGCCGAGTCCAGGGTCATCGATGTCTCCGGCGACGGGCCGGACCTGCGCAGCCTTCGTCCCGCGCCGCAGGCGCGCGACGACGCCGTCGCCATGGGCATCACCATCAACGCGCTGGCCATCGAGCTCGCCCCGGTCACCCGCTTTGGCGAGCGGCTCGGCGCGACCTACGAGCGCGAGATCATCGGCGGCCCCGGCGCCTTCGTGATGGCAGCGGAGGACCGGCGCGCCTTCGCCCGGGCGATGCGGGCGAAGCTGGTGCGGGAGATCGCCGGCAGAATCGCGATTGCGACTTAGTCGCAAATAGGTGATACGAGCGGCCGCCCCCGGAGAGCGCCTGCCATGGGTCACATCCTCGCCTTCCCGATCGCGCCCTTTCCCGCCGAGACCGCCCCGCTCTCCCAGCCGGAACGCCTCGCCCTCGCCGCGTTCCGCCTGTGGCTGGCCGCCATCCGGCGCGAGGACGACCCGGTCGCGGCGCTCGAGCCGCTCTTCGCCGATGCCGAGGTGCGGGACGCCGCCGCCGCCTCGACCGACGCGCTGATGCACATCATCGCCCGCACCGCCCGCGACAGCGTGGATCTGCGCTGCCCCCACTGCCCCCACCTCTCCCCCGACGAGGCCCTGCTGCTGCACGCCATCGGCACCGCCCAGCGCGGCGAGGAGAACAGCGCCGAACACGCCCTGCTCACCCTGCTGAACGAACGTGGCGCCAGCTTCGCCAGGAGCCCGCTCTGCGGCCTCGCCCACTTCCTCGCCGAAGCCCATCTCCGCCTGCCGCGCCGCCGCCCGCCGGAAAACCGCCGCGTGGTGCACTGAAGGCCCGGCTGCGGGCCAGGAGGGGCTCTGCCCCTCCTGGACCTCCCCGCCGGGGGGCAAGCGATGCCCCCCGGACCCCGCGGGAGATGTACAGGTCCGGAATTGGGAAGGGGCACCGTCCCGAACGCTGAAGCGGCACACCGGTTGTGCCCCTTCCCATTTCCGGACCTCTCCTCGCGGGGTTTGGGGGGCACGGCTGCCCCCCAGCGGGGGAGAGCCCGAGAGGGGGCAGAGCCCCCTCTCGGTCCCGCACTCAGGCCTCAGAGCACTACGCCGGCGCGGTTTCCAGCATGGCGGTGATAGCGGCGGGGGGGAGTGGCTTGCCGAACAGCCAGCCTTGGGCTTCGGCGCAGCCTTCGGCGGCGAGCAGGCGGGCTTGTTCGCTGGTTTCCACCCCTTCGGCCGCGGCGATGGCGCCGAGGGCTTCGGTCATGCCGAGCACGGCCCGCACCAGGGCGGCGGAGGCCGGATCCTCTGCCATGCGGGAGACGAAGCTGCGGTCGATCTTGATCTTGTCGAAGGGGAAGCGGCGGAGATAGCCGATCGAGGAGTAGCCGGTGCCGAAATCGTCCATCGCCACGGTGACGCCGAGCTGCCGCAGCGCATCGAGGGTGGCGAGGGTGCGTTCGGTTTCTGCCAGCAGCACGCCTTCGGTGATCTCGATCTCCAGCCGCCCGGCGGGCAGGCCGGTGGCGTCGAGGGCTCCGGCGACCAGGCGCTCGAAGCCGCCGGCGTGGATCTGGTGCGGCGAGACGTTCACCGCGACGCGCAGCCCGGGCCAGTGGCGGGCGTCGGTGCAGGCCTGGCGCAGCACCCAGGCGCCGATCTGCGGCAGCAACCCGAGCTCCTCGGCAAGCGGGATGAAGCGGTCCGGCGTCACCCGGCCGCGCTCGGGGTGGTCCCAGCGGATCAGCGCTTCCACGCCGACCACACGGCGGTCGGGAAAGCTGACTTGGGGCTGGTAGAGCAGCGAGAATTCGCCGCGCGCGAGCGCGGCGCGCAGATCCGCCTCCAGGGTGCGGCGTTCGCGCAGCGCGAGGTTCATCGCCTCGGCGAAGAAGCGGAAGCTGCCGCGGCCGTCATTCTTGGCGGCGTAGAGCGCGGTGTCGGCCGAGCGTAGCAGCAACTCGGGCGTCTCGCCCGGCCCGCCGGTGGCGAGCGCGATGCCGATGCTCGTGCCGATGGTGAAGGGCCGGCCCTCCAGGGTGAAGGGCGCCTCCATCGCCTCGATCAGCCGCTGGGCGAGGGCGGCGGCGGCGTGGGGCTGGCCCGCATCGTGCTGGATGATGGCGAATTCGTCGCCGCCGAGACGCGCCAGGGTGTCGCCCTCGCGCAGGCAGGCGCGCAGCCTTTCGGCGGTCGCCCGCAGCACGGCGTCGCCGGCGGGATGGCCGAGCGTGTCGTTGACTTCCTTGAAGCGGTCGAGATCGAGGCAGAGCACGGCGAGGCCGGGATGCATGCCGTCTTCCGGCCGGCGCAGCGCCATCACCGCCTGGGCCAGCCGATCCTGGCAGAGGAAGCGGTTGGGCAGCCCGGTGAGCTGGTCGTGGGTCGCGAGATGGGTCATGCGCCGGAAGGCGCTATCGAGCAGGCGCAGCGGCACGGAGCGCAGCGCGAGGAAGGCGAGCAGCGCGAGCAGCATGGCGCCGGCGGCGAGCCAGGCCGTGTCCGCCAGGACCGGCCAGAGCGGGCAGGTGACCTCGACGCTGCCGGCGATGCGGCCGAAATCGCGGACCGGCTCGATCGCCCGCAGCACCGCGCCGCCCCGCGGCGCCGGACCGGCGCGGACGATGACCGCGCCGGCACTGTCGCGCAGGGTGCGCTGCTCCCTCGGGTGGTGGTCCTGCTGGAGCTCGAGGAAGCTCGCGAGCCGGGATTCCTCGAAGGTCCAGAGCTCGGGGTTGCGGTTGACGAAGGCGGTGACGATCCCGGCGATGGCGCGCGCCTCGGCGCCGAGCTCGGATTCCGCGAGCCGCATCGCCGCCAGGCCATGGATGAGCGGCGGTGCGATCGCGAGGACCAGCGCGATCAGCGCCGCGAAGGCGGTGACGTGGCGCGCCAGCGGAAAGGCTTCGGGCGGCGGCATGGCGGGATCAGGCCGGGGCGGCGAAGCCGTAGCTGGCCAGGATCGCGCGCCCGTCCGGCCCGGTCATGAAGCCGGTCAGCGGGGCCAGCATCTCCAGATCGGCGCTGCGTATGACGAGGGACACCGGGCGCGCCATCGGATACCGGCCGTCCTCCAGGGCGGTCAGTCTGGGCGGCGTGCCGTTCAGCGAGAACAGGGTGACCCGGCGGTTCTCGCTCAGCACCTGGCCCAGGGTGATGGTGCCGAAGGCGCCGGGCAGGGATTCCAGGGCCTGGGCGTTGTCCTGGTCGGTGTCGGCGGTCAGCAGGCCGGGGCGGCGGCGCGCCGCCTCGGTCGGCTGCGCCATCTCCGGCGCGAGGCTGGCGAGGAGCTGCCAGTCCGCCTCCATGCGGTTGCGCCGGACCAGGCGGACTGGGGTGCCGTCCGGCCAGGCGGTCATGCTGCCTTCGAGCAGGGCGATCAGGGTGGCGAGGGGGATATCGCCGGCCGGCCTGGTGGCATCGCCGGCCAGGGCGAGCGGGGTGCGCGCGAGCGGGATCAGTTGCAGGCCGGGCGCCGGCGCCTCGGCGGAGGGGGCGCGGGTGACGATCGCCACATGGATCGCGCCCGCGGCGAGCGCGCGTAGCCCTCCGCCGGAGCCGAGGCTCGGCAGGATCTCGGCCTCCGGCCCGCCCCGGAGGCGGCGATAGGCGGCGCAGAGATGGCCCATGATGGCGAGTCCCATGCCGGTGCCGCCGATGCGCAGCCGGGACTCGGCCAGGGCCGGTGCGGGCAGGGCGGCGGCGGCGGCGAGGAGCGCGCGTCGGCCGATCGCGTGGGCGCTGCGCTGATGCATTGCGGGGCTCCTCCGGCCGGGCGAGGCGCAGTGATGGCCCGGGCGGGGTGAAGGAAGCGTTGCGTGCCGCGGGAGCGCCGCCGATGAAGGGCGGGATGGCGAAGGACCGCTCCCGATTCGTCTGCCAGGCCTGCGGCGCGGTCGGCCCGAAATGGCAGGGCCGCTGCGATGCCTGCGGCGAGTGGAACACGCTGGCCGAGGAAGCGCCGGCGCCGCGCGGGCCCGGGCCGGCGGCCAAGCTTGGCAATGGGCGGCGCCTGGAGATCGTCGGGCTCAAGGGCGCGAGCGCGCCGCCGCCGCGCGTCTCGACCGGCATCGCGGAGCTCGACCGGGTCCTCGGGGGCGGGCTGGTGCCGGCCTCGGCCGTGCTGGTGGGCGGCGATCCGGGGATCGGCAAGTCCACCATCCTGCTGCAGGCCGCGGCCCGCGTGGCCGCGGCGGGGCGGCGGGTCCTCTACATCTCCGGCGAGGAGGCGATCGAGCAGGTGCGGCTGCGCGCGCTGCGGCTCGGCCTCGCCGACAGCCCGATGGGCCTCGCCGCCGCGACCGCGCTGCGCGACATCGCCGCGAGCCTCGAGCAGGAGGCCGAGGCCGCGCTGGTGGTGATGGATTCGATCCAGACCGTGTGGCTGGACGCGCTGGAATCGGCCCCGGGGACGGTGGCGCAGGTGCGCGCCGCGGCGGCCGAGCTGATCCGGCTGGCGAAGTCGCGAGGCTTCGCCCTGGTGCTGGTGGGGCACGTGACCAAGGAGGGCACGCTCGCCGGGCCGCGGGTGCTCGAGCACATGGTGGATGCGACGCTCTATTTCGAAGGCGATCGCGGCCACCAGTTCCGCATCCTGCGCGCGGTCAAGAACCGCTACGGCGCCACCGACGAGATCGGCGTGTTCGAGATGACCGAGCGCGGCCTGGTGGAGGTGGCCAACCCCTCGGCGCTGTTCCTCGCCGAGCGGCGCGGGAATATCGCCGGCAGCGCGGTGTTCGCCGGGATGGAAGGCACGCGGCCGGTGCTGGTGGAGGTGCAGGCGCTGCTTTCGCCGTCGGCCGGCGGGTCGCCGCGGCGGCAGGTGGTGGGCTGGGATTCCGGGCGGCTTTCGATGCTGCTGGCGGTGCTCGAGGCGCGTTGCGGCCTCACCCTCGGCCAGAACGACGTGTACCTGAACATCGCCGGCGGGCTCCGGATCGCCGAGCCGGCGGCCGACCTCGCCGTGGCCGCGGCGCTGGTCTCGGCCGCCACCGACACGCCGACCGCGGCCGACATGGTCTATTTCGGGGAGGTCGGCCTTTCCGGCGAGGTGCGCCAGGTGTCCCAGGCCGAGCTCCGCCTGCGCGAGGCCCAGAAGCTGGGCTTCGCCGCCGCCACCCTGCCCCGGCGAGTCGCCCGCGGCAGCCGCGCGCCGGCGCCGGAGGGCCTGGAATTGACCGAGACCGGCCACCTCGCCGACCTGGTCGCCGGCTTCGCGGCGCGGAAGGGCAAGCGGTAGCGCCGGCCGAACGCCGCGCGCCCCCGGTCGCGCGGACAAGGGGAGGGGAAACACGGCCCGGCCCTCCCCCGTTCCGGGTCCGAGGGCGCGTTCGCCCCCGGCGGGAGGATGTGGGCGGGCGGCGCCCTGCCACCCACCTCTCCACCCGGCGCAACCCTGCTTCTCCCTTCCGCGCCGGCAAGCGCGCAGGTATACGCCCGGCGCATGAACTGGGTGGACGGCGTGCTGGTGGCGGTGATTGCCGTCTCGGCAATCCTCGGCTTTTTCCGCGGGCTGGTGCGGGAGGTGCTGGGCGTGGGAGCCTGGATCGGGGCACTGGTGGCGGCGTTCCTGGCGCGGCCGCATGTGCTGCCTTTCGTCGCGCCTTACCTGGACCCGCCCTGGCTCGCGGATGCGGTGGGCGCCGGCGCGGTGTTCCTGGCCGTGCTGCTGATCCTCAAGGTCATCATCCACGTCATCGCCGACCAGGTGCAGCGTTCCATGCTGGGTGGGGTCGATCGCGCGCTGGGGCTGCTGTTCGGCGTGGCGCGTGGTGTTTTCCTGATCCTGCTCGCCTATATCGTCGGCGGGATGCTGGTGCCGGCGACGGAGCGATGGCCGCAGGCGGTGAAGGAGGCGCGCGCGCTGCCCTTGATCGCCGATGGGTCGCGGCGCGCGGTGGAGTATCTTCCGCCCGATTTCCGACCCCGACTCGCCGAGCCGCCCGTTCGGACGGGTCTGACCCTGGACGATCTGCTGCGCCCCCCCGCGCGCAGCCGGGAGTGAGGACCGCGATGGCCGAGAGCGTCACGACCAGCCCGTGGGACGACGACCACCCGCATGAGGAATGCGGGGTGTTCGGCGTGTGGGACGCGACCGATGCGGCGGCGCTGACCGCGCTCGGGTTGCATGCCCTGCAGCATCGCGGCCAGGAGGCCTCGGGGATCGTCTCGCTGGACGAGGAGGGGCGGTTCCACGCGCATAAGGGCCTCGGCCTGGTCGGCGACAATTTCTCCGACGCCAAGGTAATCGCGGCGCTGAAGGGGCGCGCGGCGGTCGGGCACAACCGCTACGCGACCACCGGCGAGACGGCGCTGCGCAACGTGCAGCCGCTCTACGCCGATTTCGAGTTCGGCGGCTTCGCGGTGGCGCATAACGGCAACCTCACCAACGCGCACGGCCTCAGGCGGGCCCTGGTGCGGCGCGGCTGCCTGTTCCAGTCCACCACCGATTCCGAGGTGTTCATCCACCTCATCGCGATCAGCCTCTATTCCACCGTGGTGGACCGGCTGATCGACGGGCTTAAGCAGGTGCAGGGCGCGTATTCGCTGGTCGCGCTTCACAACGGCGCGCTGATCGGCGCGCGCGATCCCTTGGGCGTGCGGCCGCTGGTGCTCGGGCGGATGGCGAGCGGCGGCGGCGCGGGCTGGGTGCTGGCCTCCGAGACCTGCGCGCTCGACATCGTCGGCGCCGAGTTCGTGCGCGACATCGAGGCCGGCGAGATCGTGGTGATCGACGATAGCGGCGTGCGCAGCGTGAAGCCCTTCGGGCGCATTCACGAGCGTTTCTGCATCTTCGAATACATCTACTTCGCCCGCCCCGACTCCGTCGTGGAGGGCACGCCGGTCTACGAGACGCGCAAGCGCATCGGCGCCGAGCTCGCCCGCGAGAGCGGCGTCGCCGCCGATGTCGTGGTGCCGGTTCCGGATTCGGGCGTGCCGGCGGCGATGGGCTATGCGAGCGAGAGCGGCATCCCCTTCGAGCTCGGCATCATCCGCAACCACTATGTCGGCCGCACCTTCATCGAGCCGACCGACCAGATCCGCCATCTCGGCGTGAAGCTGAAGCACTCCGCCAACCGCGCCATGCTGGAAGGCAAGCGGGTGATCCTGGTGGACGATTCCATCGTGCGCGGCACCACCAGCCGCAAGATCGTGGAGATGGTGCGCCAGGCGGGGGCGACCGAGGTGCATATGCGCATCTCCTCGCCGCCGACGACGCATTCCTGCTTCTACGGGATCGACACGCCGGAGCGCTCGAAGCTGCTCGCGGCGAAGCACGACGTCGCGGAGATGGCGCGCATCATCGGCGCCGACAGCCTGGCCTTCATCTCGCTCGACGGGCTCTACCGCGCGCTCGGCAAGGAAGGGCGGGACCCGGCGAAGCCCGCCTATTGCGATGCCTGCTTCACCGGCGATTACGCGATTCCGCTGACCGACTGGCAGGACAACACGGAACGCCAGCTCTCGCTGCTGCAGCCCGCCGGGCTATGACGGAGCGGCCCCTGGAGGGGCGCGTGGCGCTGGTGACCGGCGCCTCGCGCGGGATCGGCGCGGCGGTGGCGAAGGAGCTCGGGCGGCTCGGGGCGCATTGCGTGCTGGTGGCGCGCACCCAGGGCGGGCTCGAGGAGACCGACGACGCGATCCGCGCCGCGGGCGGGGCGGGTGCGACGCTGCTCCCCTTCGATCTCGTGAAGCAGGCGCGCGAGATGGATGCGATCGGACCATCCATCGTGGAGCGTTTCGGGCGGCTCGACATATTGGTGCATGCCGCGGGCGCGCTGGGGCGGCTGACGCCGGTCGCGCATATCCAGCCGGCGGACTGGGATACGGCGATGGGTGTGAACATTGCCGCGGCGTGGCGGCTGATCCGCACCTGCGATCCGCCGCTGCGCGCCGCGGAAGCGGGGCGCGCCGTGCTGCTGACGAGTGTCCGCGCGCAGGAGCCGCGCGCCTTCTGGGGCCTCTATGGCGCGAGCAAGGCGGCGCTCGATTATCTCGCCGCCTGCTGGGCGCAGGAGGTCGCGCATACGCGGCTGCGCGTGAACCTGTTCGATCCCGGCGCGGTGGCCTCGCATCTGCGCAGCACGGCGTTTCCCGGCGAGGATCCGCGGACGCTGCCGCAGCCCGCCGATGTCGCGCCGGCGATCGCCGCGCTGTGCCTTCCGGCCGAAGCGCGGCACGGCGCGACCGTGCGGCTCGGCATCGCGGCGGCCTCGCACGCTGAATAAAGGACTGGGGCAGAGTTCGCTCCGCGCCCTCGCGCTGCTTGGCGCCGGCCGTTCGGAACCCGCGCCCCTCGAGAGTGCGGGAGTCGCCCGCGCCAAGTGACAAAAAGAGGAGGTGGGGGTCCGGGGGCGGAGTTCACTCCGCCCCCGGTGTCCAACCTACGGCCTTGCTCACCCAAACCGCCCGGTCACGAAGTCGCTGGTGCGTTCATCCCGCGGCCGCAGGAAGACCTCCCGGGTCGGCGCGAACTCGATGATCTCGCCGAGATACATGAAGGCCGTGTAGTCGGAGACGCGCGCCGCCTGTTCCATGTTGTGGGTGACGATCACCACGCAGTAGTCGCGCCGCAATTCGTCGATCAGGTTCTCGATGTGCGCCGTGGCGACCGGATCCAGCGCCGAGCAGGGCTCGTCGAACAGCAGGATCTCGGGCTGCAGCGCGATGGCGCGGGCGATGCAGAGGCGCTGCTGCTGCCCGCCCGAGAGGTCGAGCGCGCTGTGCGCCAGGATGTCCTTCACCTCGTCCCACAGTGCGGCGCGCCGCAGCACGATCTCCACCTGCTCGCGCAGCGCGGCGCGGCCGAGGCGCCGGTGCAGGCGGATGCCGAAGGCGATGTTCTCGAAGATCGACATCGGAAAGGGATGCGCGCGCTGGAAGGTCATCCCGATCCGCGCGCGCAGCGCCCGGACATCGACGCCGTCGTCGAGGATGCTCTCGCCATCCACCAGCACCTCGCCGCTCGCGCGCTGATCCGGGTAGAGGTCGTGCAGGCGGTTGAGGACGCGGATCAGCGTGGACTTGCCGCAGCCGGACGGCCCGATCAGCGCAGTGACGCGATGGTCCGCGATGGGGAGATCGATGCCCTTCAGGGCCTGGACCGGACCATAGAAGAAGTCGAGGCCGCGGATCGCGGTCTTCTCCCGCTCTGCGTCGCGGGGAGCGGCCGCCTTGCGCTCGAAGACGCTGACGAGCGGCGGCGGCGCGAGCGGCGCCGTGGTCGTGCTCATGGTGGTGCCCATCCTGATTCGACGGGCAGTTGGTGCCGCGACGCGGGGATATCGCCTTGCGCTGAGTCAACGACTCCGCGCATTCACACGGCTGTCACGCAGGACCCGATGACGGGGCCGCAGCGGCGCCGCGGCCCCGCGAAGCTCAGCCTCTCGGGGCTTCCTGCGCCAGCTCCGCCGCGAGCTCGGCCTCGAGGCTCTCCTCTTCCGCCTCGCCGCCGCGCACGCTCTCGCCGCGCGCCTGCTTCTCGGCCTCTTCCGGGCTGCGCGCCACGTTCACTACCACGGGAATGCTCACTTCCGGGTGCAGCGCCGCGCGCACGGTCACCAGGCCCACCGTCTTGATCGGCTGCTCCAGCACGATCTGCGTGCGGTCCAGCGACAGCCCCGCGCCCTTGCAGGCCTCCGCGATGTCGCGCGCGGTGACCGAGCCGTAGAGGCTGCCGCTCTCGCCGGCGGCGCGGATGATGGTGACGGAGAGGCCGTGCACGCGCTCGGCGATGCGCTCGGCCTCCTCGCGCCGCTTGAGGTTCTGCGCCTCGAGCTGCACGCGCTCGCGCTCGAAGCGGGCGAGGTTGTCCTTGCTCGCGCGCATGGCGCGGCCGGTCGGCAGCAGGTAGTTGCGCGCGAAGCCCGGGCGGACCTTCACCACCTCGCCCATCTGGCCGAGCTTGTCGACGCGCTGCATCAGGATGACTTCGATCATGTCTTGCCTCCGGGCGGCGCGCCGCGCCGCACAAATTGCTCGTAGAAGCCGAATGCCGTGACCGCCGCGGCGGCGGGCAGGCTCAGGATGATCAGGCAGAAATAGAAGCCGGCCAGCAGGCCGGCGCGGCCGGGTTTCCCCACCGAACGGCTGTGCACCGCGGCGATGCCCTGGAGGAAGACCGGCAGCAGCAGCACCATCAGGAGCGAGAGCGCGACGATGTCGCCGGCCGGCGCCAGTGCCCAGGCGATCAGCGTGATCGCCGGCAGCACCGGATACCAGCCGGGCAGGCGCGCGGTGCTCCAGCGCGGCGTGGCGGCGAGCGCCAGGCGGCGCTTCGCCAGCGCGCCCTGCGCGCCGATCGCGTTCGCGAACAGCGCCAGCGCCATCCAGAACGCCGTCGCCGGCGCCATCAGCTGCGACATCTGTCCCGTGATGGCGGGCTCCGGCGCCACGCCCATGCGCCGCAGGCCATGCTGCGATGCCTCGCGCAGCGCGCCTGCCAGCCCGCCCTCCTCGCCGGAGAGCAGCCAGGCCGCGATCAGCAGCAGGAGGGCCGGCCACAGGCCGAGCAGCGCGAGCGGCATGTTCAGCGCGAACTGCGCGCCGCGCAGCCCGGTCGCCACCAGCAGCGTCACCGGCACGCCGAAGGCGGCCAGGAAGATCAGCACCGGCAGCCCGCCGGCGGCGATCCACACCAGGAGCGCGGCGATGCCGACCGCGCCCGCGGCGCTGCCGGGGCCGGTGGCGAAGCCCGCCGCGAAGAGCGGCAGCGGCGTCAGCCAGAACCCGGCAAGCCCGAGCGGCAGGCCGCGGAACGCCCACAGCGCCAGCGTGGCGGCGAGCAGCCCACCCGCCGCCGCGGCCAGCAGCCGCGGGTCGCTCAGCACGCCGGATTGCGCGCCCATCGGCATGGCACCGCGCCCTCGGTCGCCCTCAGTCGTTGATGACGTAGGGCAGCAGGCCGAGATAGCGGGCCCGCTTGATGGCGAGCGCGAGCTCGCGCTGCTTCGTGGCACTCACCGCGGTGATGCGGCTCGGCACGATCTTCCCCCGCTCGGAGAGGAAGCGGGAGAGCAGCCGCACATCCTTGTAGTCGATCTTCGGCGCGTTGGGGCCGGAGAAGGGGCAGGATTTGCGGCGGCGATAGAAGGGGCGGCGCGCGCCGACGGCGGGGCGGCGGGCGGCGGGATTCAGATCGGTCGATTCGGACATGCTGGCTTACTCCTCGCCGCCCATGGAGCCTTCGATCTCGTCGCGCGGACGGGCGCGGAATTCCTCGCGCTCGTCGCGCTCGCGGCCGCGGCCGGAGCTGAAGCGGCCGGCCGGGCGCGGCGCGCGGAAGCCGCGGTCGCGCTCGCGGTCGTCGCTCCGCTTGGCGAGGATGGCGGAAGGAGCTTCCTCGATCGCCTCGATGCGAAGGGTCAGGCTGCGCAGCACGTCCTCGTTGAGGCCGAGCTGACGCTCGACCTCCTGCATCGCCGCGGGGGGCGCGGAGACGCCGAGGAGCATGTAGTGCCCCTTGCGGTTCTTCTTGATGCGATAGGCGAGCGAGCGCAGGCCCCAGTATTCGCGCTTGCGGATCTCGCCGCCCTGTTCGCCCAGGGTGGCGCCGACCTGCTCGGCGATCGCCTCGACCTGCTGCTGCGTGACTTCGCTGCGTGCGATGAACACGCATTCATAAAACGGCATGTGATCTCCCTATGGCTTGGCTCAGCCCTGGGGCCCGGCCGGCACCATGCCGGGGGCGCAAACGGGCATAGCCGGCGCGCATGCCTCGGGCGCGCCGGCAGGGATGAGGGCGGGCGTAAAGCACGGGCCGGGGCGGGGCGCAAGGCTTGGCGGCTCTTGCGGCCATGGAACGGCGGCCGCGCCAGTGTAGCATGGCGGCCGGAAGCGCCTGGAAGCCCTCGCATGTCCTCGAATCTCACCCCCTCCCCTGATACTTCTCCCCGCCCGGGCCCGGGCTTCAGCATCGGCATGCCGGTGCCGGGCTTCTTCGGGGTGACCGATTCCAACCCGCGCTACGCCTTCGACAGCGTGGCCGGCCGCTACGTCCTGCTCGCCCTTCTGGGCTCGACAGCGGCCAATGCGGTGGCGGCGGCGGCCTGGGCGAAGCTGCGCGCGGCCCAGGCCCAGGGCATGTTCGACGATGCGCGGGCCTGCGCCTTCGCCGTCAGCGTCGATCCCGCGGATACCGAGCGCCTGAAGGACCAGCTCCCCGGTCTCCGCGTGTTCCGCGACCACGACGCCGCGGTGAGCCGGCGCTACGGCGCAGTGCAGCCCGACGCCGCCGAGCCCGGCCGGATGCTGTATGGGGGTTTCGCCCTGCTGCTCGATCCCATGCTGCGGGTGCTGTCGGTCGCCTCCCTTGCGCGCATCGAGGAGGTGCTGGCGGCGCTCGCCAAGGCGCCGCCGCCCGCACTGCATGCGGGCATGGAGGTGCCGGCGCCGGTGCTGGTGCTGCCGCGCGTGCTGGAGCCGGATTTCTGCCGCGAGCTCATCGCGCTCTACGAAGCCCATGGCGGCGGCGAGAGCGGCTTCATGCGCGAGATCGGCGGCCGCACCGTGGGCGTGGTGGACCCCAACCACAAGCGCCGGCGCGACTACAACATCGAGGACGAGGCGGTGAAGGCGGCCTTGCGCGCGCGCATCAGCCAGCGCCTGGTGCCGGAGATCCACAAGGCCTTCCAATTCCACGCCACGCGCATCGAACGCTACATCGTCGCCTGCTACGACGCGCAGGAGGGCGGCCATTTCCGCGCCCATCGCGACAACACGACCAAGGGCACGGCGCATCGCCGCTTCGCCGTCTCGATCAACCTGAACGAGGATTTCGACGGCGGCGACCTGTGGTTCCCCGAATTCGGGCCGCGCCGCTACCGCCCGCCGCCGGGCGGCGCGGTGGTGTTCTCCTGCTCCCTGCTGCACGAGGCGACGCGGGTGACGCGCGGGCTGCGCTACGCCACCCTGCCCTTCCTCTACGACGACGCGGCGGCGCGCATCCGCCAGGAGAATGCGCGCTTCCTCGGCGAGGCCAGCGCGGAGCAGGACCGCGCGGCCGGCTGAATTCCGGCCCCGCCGTGTCATCCGGCGCCGCTTGATCGCCGCAGCGCGGCCGGACAAGCATGGCCGCGACAGGCTGGGAGACCCGGATGCAGGAAGTGCTCACCGCCGCCGACAGCGGCGAGTCCCCGCGCGCACGCATGGCGCGGCTCGTCGTCTCGCCGCTGTTCCAGCGCAGCGTGACGGCGCTGATCCTGCTGAACGCGCTGACCCTTGGTCTCGAGACCTCGAGCCGCATCGACGCCGCGCTCGGGGGCCTGCTGGAAGCGCTGGACGGCATCCTGCTCGCGCTCTTCACGCTGGAACTCGCGATCCGCATCCACGCCTTCCGCGGCCGCTTCTTCCGCGACCCTTGGGGCCTGTTCGACCTGATCGTGGTGGGCATCGCCTGGGTGCCGGCGACCGAGACCCTCTCCGTGCTGCGCGCGCTCCGCGTGCTGCGGGTGCTGCGCCTGGTGAGCGTCATCCCCTCGCTGCGCCACGTGGTGGAGGCGATGCTGGCGGCGCTGCCGGGCATGGGCAGCATCGTCCTTCTGATGCTGCTGATCTACTACGTCTTCGCGGTGATGGCGACCAAGCTCTACGCCTCCGTCTTGCCGGAGAAATTCGGCACGCTGGGCGACAGCCTGTTCACCCTGTTCCAGCTCATGACCATGGAAGGCTGGGTGGACGACATCGTGAAGCCGGTGATGGAACAGCACCCCTGGGCCTGGCTGTTCTTCATCCCCTTCATCCTGGTCGCCACCTTCGTGGTGCTGAACCTCTTCATCGGCGTCATCGTCGAGAGCATCCAGTCCATGCGCGAGCAACGCCAGAGCGCGGACACCGCCGCCGCGGAAGCGGCGGCCAGCGCGGCACGCGCCGAAGCGCACTCCGACGCCGCCACCCTGCTGCACGAGATCCGCGCGCTGCGGGAAGAAGTCGCCGCGCTGCGCTCCGGGCGCTGACGACGCCGGAGCGCTTGGAGGCCCCAGTGCGGGCCGGGAGGGGCGCTGCCCCTCCTGGACCTCCCCGCCGGGGGGCAGCCGTGCCCCCCGGACCCCGCGTCGGCGTACAGGTTCGGAAATGGGAAGGGGCACGTCCCGCCCGTTGAAGCGGCGCGCGGGTTGTGCCCCTTCCCATTTCCGAACCTGCCCTCGGGGTCTGGGGGGCGAGGTCGCCCCCCAGCGGGGAGAGCCCGAGAGGGGCAGAGCCCCTCTCGGTCCCGCAGCCGGGGCCTTCAAGCCCCCAGCGTCGTCAGGTCCTGGAACCAGTGCTGCGCCTGTGTGTAGGTCGTCGCGTTGCGTCCCAGCGCGTGCGGGTTGGTGTCGTGCACCACGAACACCCACAGCGCCTCGTTCACCGCCTTCTCGTGCACGCGCTGCATCAGGCGGGTCTGTTCCGCCTCGTCGAAGGAGGAGGTGGCGGCGTCCAGCAGCCGGTCCATCTCGGCGTCGCGGTAGTGGCCCCAATTCACCCCCACCGGCGCGACCTGGCCGGAATGGAAGAAGCGGATGAAGGCGTAGAGCGGATCGGAGGTCAGGTAGGCGATGTTGTTGGCGGTCACGTTGCGCGAGAGCTCGCCCGCCGCGCCCTGCCGCCAGGCGGTGTAGAGCACCTCGAGCTCCACCGGCTCGAAGGCGACTTCGATGCCCACCTCGCGCCAGGCGGACTGGATGTATTCGTTCATCGGCAGCGACAGCATCTGGCCGGAGCCGCCGGTCGCGATGATGAAGCGCGTGCGCAGCGGCCGGCTGCGGCTGAACCCCGCCTCGGCAAGCAGGGCGCGCGCGCGGTCGGGATCGTGGGTGATGCGGAATTCCGGCCGGCCGAACCAGGGCGAGGCCGGATCCACCACGCCGCTCGCGGGCTTCGCCAGCCCGTTCAGCAGCTCCACCACCTCGTCGCGGTTGATCGCGAGGTTGGCGGCCCGGCGCAGCCGCAGGTCGCGCCAGGGCGAGCCTTCCAGCAGCGAGAGATGGTAGTTCCACACATGCGGCGTCACGTTCTGCACGATCCGCATGCCGGATTGCTGCAAACGCGGCAGCAGATCCGGCGCCGGCGTCTCGATAAGGTCGAGCTGCCCGGTGAGCAGCGCATTGGTGCGCGTCACCGCCTCCGGCGCGCAGACCAGGATCAGCCGGTCCAGCTTCGGCATGCGCCGCGGGTTCCAGTAGCTGGGATTCCGCACCAGCTCCGCCCGCTCGCGCGGCACCAGGCGGGCGAGGCGGAACGGCCCGGTGCCCGAGGGCTCCAGCGCGAAGCGGTCCCAGGAACGGCCGAGCTTCTCGTACTGCGCCGGCGAGGAGATCAGGAACCACAGCATCTGGTAGGGGAAGAAGCTGTCCACCGCCTTGGTGGTGACCTCCACCGTCACCGCATCCAGCTTGCGGTAGGACGCGACCGAAGGCAGGCGCGGCCGCACCTGCGCTGCCTGGCGCTGGTCGAAATGCGGCGCCTGCGGGTTCAGCACCTTCTCGAAATTCCAGATCACGGCATCGGCATCGAACGCACTGCCGTCATGGAAGGCGACGCCCTGGCGGAGGCGGAACACCCATTTGCGGCGGTCGGCGGGATCGGCCTCCCAGGAGGTGGCCAGCCCCGGCGTCAGCTTCCCCGGCCGATCGGCGACGTCCATTTCCCAGGCGACCAGCGGGTCATAGAGCGTGTGGCCGGTGAATTGATAGGCGCCGGCGCCGCGGTCCGGCTGCCCCGTAGTCTGCGGGATATCGGCCATGGAGATGCCGTAGCGGAGGGTCTTTTCGGCGCTGCCCTGGGCGAAGGCCTCGCCGAAGGGCAGAGCGAGGCCGGCGGCGCCCATCAGGGCGCGGCGGGTGAGGGTCATGGTTCGGAGTCCCGCGGCAGGTGGCGGGCGGGGCGAGGCAAACCGCGTGCCGAGGCGTGAAATCCCCGCCGGCGGGGCGTATAGCTCTCCCGCCATGCCCGATCTCGGCGAGCTCTACGACGAGGATTTCTACGCCTGGACCCTGGACCAGGCGGCCAAGCTGCGCGCCTGGCCCGAGCATCTGCGGCCCAACGGCATCGACATCGACCATCTCGCCGAGGAGATCGAGGATTTGGGGCGGTCGGAGCGGCACGCGATCCAGTCGCTGATGGAGGAACTCGCGCTGCATCTCCTCAAGCTGGAATTCCACCCATCGGTCGAGGCGCAGAACCACTGGCGGGCCGAGGTGGACAGCTTCCGGACCCAGATCCATCGGCGTCTCCGAGGCAATCACACGCTGCGGGCGCAACGCGGGGAGCTGTATTGGGACGTCTGGCCCGATGCCGCCCAGCGCTTCCGCGCAATCATGGAGCGGGAGGTGGGCGTCGATGCTGCGGTGCTCGCGCGGCTAGGCGCGGACCAGCCGGCCTATGCCGTGGATGACGAGCTGCTGGCGAAAGGCTGGTATCCTGAGTCGCGGCCAGCAGCCGGCTGAACGTTACGCCGACCACGCCATGCGTCGCCCGCTCACCCGAACGCGCTGCGCACCCCGGCGCGCGCCACGATCCCGAGCAGCCTGAGCTTCCCCATCCGCACCGGCGCCCGCGGCGGCGCCCAGCCGCGCGCCGCCATGTCGTCCAGCCGCGCGCGGTACACCGCCGCCATCAGCCGCGGCGCCATCAGCCGCCCGTGCGGCCGCCCGCGCAGCACGCGCTCCGCCGCGGCGTAGTGCCCCCGCACCTGCTCGGCGAGCGCGCGGCACGCCGCATCCACCCGCGCATCCGCCACCACCGCGCGCGGCTCGGTCGCCGTGATCCCCGCGCCGCGCAACAATTCGGCCGGCAGGTACAGCCGCCCGATCGCCGCATCCTCATCGAGGTCGCGCAGGATGTTCGTCAGCTGCAAGGCGCGCCCCAGCGCATGCGCCAGCGCCTCGCCAGGGCCATCCTCCATCCCGAACACGCGCACCGATAGCCGCCCCACCGCGGACGCCACCCGGTCGCAATAGAGATCCAGCGTCGCCGCATCCGGCGCGCGGATATCCTCCGCCACATCCATCGCCATGCCGTCCACCACGGCGAGGAAATCCTCGAGCCGCAGCCCGAAGCGCGCCACCGCCGCGGCGAGGAATTCCGCCTGCCCCGCGGGCCCGCCGGCGAACAGCGCCGCGAGATCGCGCCGCCACCCCTCCAGTGCCTCCGCGCGCGCCGGCCGCGGCAGCGAGCCGTCATCGGCGATGTCGTCCACCTGGCGGCAGAAGGCGTAGATCGCGAACATCGCCGCGCGTTCCGCCTTCGGCATCAGCTTCATCGCGAGATAGAAGGAGCTCCCCGCGACCTGCGCCTCCAGCGCCGCCGGATCGCCGACCATGGTCACGCCGCCCGCGCCGCCGGCGCAAAGCGCCCCGCGAGGAAGCCCCACGCCGCGCCGAGCGCGATGCGGAGCGCCTCCGGCTTGCGGTGATGCACCCGCTCGCTCAGCGGATCGCGCTCGAGCAGCCGCGCCACAAGGTCTTCCGCCAGCGCCTGGATCACCCCGATCTCCAGCCCCAGCCTGCGGTCGCGCACCATCCCCGCGAAGGGCCGCGACACCGCGAGCAGCGCGCCCGTCCGCCGCGCCAGCGCCGCGATCACGCCGCGCAGCGCCGGCGAGGCGCGCCCCTCGCCCAGCGCATCCACGCCGATCCCCGCCGCGGCCAGCGCATCCTGCGGCAGGTACACGCGATCCAACGCGGCAAAGTCCTTGGCGCAATCCTGCAGATGGTTGATCACCTGCAGCGCGGCGCAAAGCGCATCGTTCGCCCGCCAGCACGCCTGCGATTCGCCATGCACCTCCAGCACGAAGCGCCCGACCGGCGCCGCCGAGTAGCGGCAATACTCCATCAGCGCGTCCCAGTCGGCGTAGCGCAGCGTGGTCACGTCGCGCCGGAACGCCTCCAGGAGGTCGAGCGGATGCTGCGCGGACAATCCGCCCGCGGCCAGCACGGCGCGCAGCGCATCGGCCTCCGCGCTGCGCCCGGCCTCGCCCAGCAGCCCCGCGCGCATCGCCTCGAGCAGCGCGAGCTTGCGTTCCGCCGGCGCCGTCGGATGATCGGCGACATCGTCCGCCGCCCGCGCGAATCGGTAGAAGGCCAGCACCGGCGCGCGGTGCCCCGGCCGCAGCAACCAGGAGGCGACAGGAAAGTTCTCGTCCCGGTGCCCCTTGCCGGAACCCAAGGCCGCCGCGCCGCTCATGCGCGCCCGCCAGGAAAGGCCGAACCCAGATGCCGCCCGAGGCGAACCATGCCTATCCTGCCCGCATGACACGGCATGCCTGGCGCCTCCCCCTGCTCTTCCTGCTCGCCGCCCTCACCTGCTGCGCGAGCCGCGGCGAGATCACCGATCCCTCGGACCCCTGGGAATCCAGCAACCGCCAGGTGCATGATTTCAACGTCACAGTGGACGATGCGGTGATCCGCCCCGTCGCCGTCGCCTATCGCGACGTCATTCCGGAATTCGGCCGCACGCGCATCCGCAATTTCACGCGCAACCTCGAAGAGCCGCGCATCTTCGTGAACACCATCCTGCAAGGCCGCCTGCTCGATGCCGGTCATACCTTCATGCGCTTCTTCTTCAATTCGACCGCCGGCATCGGCGGGCTGTTCGACGTGGCGACGGATTGGGGCATCGAGCGCCGCATCGGCGATTTCGGCCAGACGCTCTATGTCTGGGGGCTGGGTGACGGCCCCTTCGTGATGCTGCCGGTGATCGGCCCGTCCAACATCCGCGACACCTTCGGCATGGTGAGCGATGGCTTCCTCAACCCGCTGAGCTACTTCATCCCGATCGAATACAATCTCGCCGCCGGGGTGGTCCAGGGCGTGGATCTGCGGGCGGAGAACATCGATACGCTGGACGCGCTGCGCAGCGGCTCGGTGGATTACTACGCGCGCCTGCGCAGCGTGTGGCAGCAATACCGGAACAACCAGCTCGGCCGCGCTGCGCCGGGCGGCGAGGACGAGCCGGACGTGCTGCAGGACCCCGGGGCGCCGAGCCCGGCGGCCGCGCCGCCGGCGGACCCCGAGGCCCGCCCGGCGCCCCCGGCGACGCCGCAGGCCTCCGCGGCGCCCCCGCGACGCCGTGTCGCTGCGCGCCCGCGGGTGGTGGCGCTGCGGAGCCGGTGAACAAGACTGGGGGGCGGAGCTTCACGACGCGGCAGTGCCGCGACCCCCCCAAGACCCCCCGCCTCCTTTTTTTGTGACTTGGGAAGGGTGAGGCGCGCCGCTTCGCACCCGCATAGGGCGCGACCCTTCGGAGTGCGGGATGGGTGAGCGTAACCCCGCGCGCCCTTCTCAACGCGACAACGGCCGGGCCTCCCGGACTGCCCGGCGATCCCGTGCCAAGTACCAAAAGAAGGAGGGATGGGGTCTGGGGAAGGGAGTTCATCTCCCTTCCCCAGAGTCAAATCGGGCACACCCCGGTCACGCACTGCAGCGCCGCGAGATCCACCGCCTCGTGCAGCCCGGGATCCTCGATGCCCGCCAGGATCTCGGCGAAGCGCGCCTCGCTCACCTCTTCCTCCGGCAGGTACTCGTAGCCCAGCGCGTGGTCCGGCCGGCTCGGCAGCACGGCGCAGCAGCGCACCGCCGGCTGGTGGCGGCGCAGGATGGCGCGGAAATCCTCCAGCCCGTGCCGGTCGGTGAACAGCTTCAGCGTGTAGGACACCTGGTTGCCGCGGGTGGCCCCAATCCAGTGCCGCTCCAGCAGCCCGAGCCAGCGATACTGCTCGTCCGGCGTCGCCTCCGGCGCCGTCACCAGCCGATCGCCGATGCCCAGGCGCTGGATCAGCGGCAGGGTCGGGAAGCCCACCGCCGTCGCGCCGGCGAAGCCGCGCAGCCGCTTGATCGGATAGCCGCGCGCCGCATAGGCGTCGAGCAGCGGATCGGCGCCCGGCTGGCCCGGCGCGCCGCGGAATTGCACCCAGCGTAGATAGTGCCGCCGCGCCGGCAGATGCGCGCCCTCGGTCAGGCCGAACAGCTTGCTCGTCGTGCCCGCCGGCTTGACGGTGGTCACCGTCGCCGGCGAGGCCATGCCGAGCTCCGCGGCGTAGGCCAGCGCCTCCTGCTTGGCGGCGGCGGAAAGCCGTTCGAGCGCGGCCCAGAAGGGCGCGCTGCGGCGCGCGTCCAGCAGGTCGCGGAAGGCCAGGCCGAAGCGCGCCCAGGCCCATTCGTGCAGCCCGGTCGGCCCGATGCCGATGCGGTTGCTGCGCGCCACCTCCCGCCCGTAGAGCGCGTCCATCCGGTTCACCCGGATCAGGAAGCGCACGCCGAGGCGCACCGCATCCTCCACCCGCGCATCCCACAGCGCCGCCACATCGGGCGGCGGCGCGCCCGGCGCGAAGGAGCCGAACGGCGCCGGGCAGGCGAGCAGCGGCGCGAAATCCGCGATCACGCAATACCCGCCGGTGACATGCAGCACGACCTCGCCGCAGGGATTGGTAGTTACCGGGAAATGCGCCGTGCCGGCGCGGCGGCCGAGCTCGGCGAGCAGCCCCGCACCCTCGGTCACGCGGTAGCGGCGGGAGCGGAAATCGGCCTCCGCCGGCCGCGCGCGCGCGAAGCCGGTGCGCGCATCCTCGAGCTTGTCGCCGTTGATGAAGCCGGGCTCGCCATTGGCCCAGGCGCATTCGGTGGCGGCGGCGAACAGGGCGCGCGCATGGGCGGTGAGCGGGTCCGCGGGATCGGCGCCGTCCTCGAGCCGCGCCCAGAAATCGGCATCCACCATCAGTGAGTGGTTCGCCGTCCAGAACCCGCCCTCCGCCTTCAGCCGCACGAAGCGCAGCGCGCCGGGATCGCGCCAGGACTTGGTGGCCATCCGCGCGGCGCGGCGGGCGCCGCCCACCTGCACCTCGACGGAAAGGATGTGGTCCGCCCGCAGCGCCTGTTCCCATGGCTGCAGGACCTCGCCCGCCGGGTCGCGGTCGCGCGCCGCCGCGATGACCTCGCGGCGCAGCCCGATGAAGGCGCGCAGCAGCGAGAGCGGGCCGGAAGCCGGCCGCCCCTGCATGCCGAGGATCGGCGCGCCGAGCGGCCGGATGCCCGAGAAATCCAGCAGCAGGGTGCGCTCGCGCTCGCCGCGGAACGCCATGGATTCCAGCAGCTCGACCGCCTTGGCCCAGCCCTCGCGGGTGTCGGCGATGCGGTAGCGCACCGCATCCGCCGGTGCCTCCGCCGGGTCGGCGACCAGTTCGCGGGCGAGGAAGGCGCGGATATCGGCCTCCTCCGCCGCGCCCAGCGCCGCCTCGGCCATGCCCCAGGGCAGCAGGCCGAATTCCGCGCCGAAGCGGCGCAGCGCGGCGCGGTCCCGCGGATAGTCCGGATGGTCCGGCGACAGGTAGAGCAGCAGATGCGGCGCCGCCGCCCAGTCCACCAGGCAGAGCGCGTCGTCATAGGCCCGCCCCACCCCGGCGCCGTTCAGCAGGAGGTAGAATTTGGTGAAGGAGGCTGCCGCCGTGGCGCAGTTGGTGAACAACTCCATGTTGCGGCCCGGCTGGCCGGGGCCGCCATGCTGGAGATGCCGCCCGGAGGTCAGCAGCGCGCCGGTGGCGATGGCATTGCGCAGCCGCGCCTGCTCGGCGAGATCCTCCGCCGTCTCCGGCCCGCCGCGCAGCGCCATGTTGCCCATGGCCACGCGATCGGCGACGCGGCCGAAATCCTCCCGGTCCTCGGCGCGGAACAGGGTCCGGCGGGCCACCGCCATGCCCATGCCGGGGTCCAGCGCGCGCGCCGGCAGGGGCGCCTCGCCGAAGCTGACGCCGGGGGGCAGGCGCGTCGCGTTGCGGGACAGAATTCCGTCCATGGGGGGAGCGCGGTTCCTCGCCTCGGTTCCAATAGATATAGCGGAACCCGCCCATGTCACCCCCCAAATCTTGTCCACGCAGGGTTGCGCACGGGGTTTGCCAAGCCCGCTTTCCCACGCCACCCTCGCCGCCATGAACGCCCTGCCGCCTAGCAATTCCCCGATCGTCGCCGGCTTCGTCGCCCGCACCCCGGGCAGCGCCGCCGCCTATGCCCGCGCGCGGGAACTCTTCCCCGGCGGCGTCACCCACGACACGCGCTATGTCCGCCCCCATCCGATCGCGGTCGAGCGCGCCGCCGGCGCCCGCAAATGGGACGTGGACGGCAACGAGTACGTCGACTACGCGGGCGGCCATGGCGCGCTGATCCTGGGGCATGCCCATCCCGAGGTGACCGCGCGGGTGGCGGAACAGCTCGCCCGCGGCACCCATTACGGCGCCAACCATGCCCTCGAGATCCGCTGGGCCGCGCTGGTCCAGGAGCTGATCCCGAGCGCCGAGCTGGTGCGCTTCACCAATTCCGGCACCGAGGCGACGCTGATGGCGCTGCGCCTCGCCCGCGCCGCCACCGGCCGGCCCAAGCTGTTGCGGCTGCGCGGCCATTTCCATGGCTGGCACGACCACATGGCCTTCGGCGTCACCGGCCATTTCGACGGCACGCCGACGCCCGGCGTGCTGGACAACCTTGCGCAGAACGTGCTGCTCGCCGACCCCAATGACGAGGCCGGGCTCGCCGCCATCCTGGCCGAGCACGGCGCGGAGATCGCCGCGGCGATCCTGGAGCCGACCGGCTCCACCTACGGCCAGGTGCCGCTGCGCCCGGACTTCGTGCGGACGCTGCGCGAGGAGACCGCATCTCGTGGCATCGTCCTGATCTTCGACGAGGTGGTCACCGGCTTCCGCGTCGCTCGCGGCGGCGCGCAGGAAGCGCTGGGGATCCGGCCGGACCTCACGACGCTGGCGAAGATCCTCGCCGGCGGCCTGCCCGGCGGCGCCGTCGTCGGCCGCCGCGACCTGCTCGAGCTGCTCGACCCCGAACGCGCCGCCGCGCGCGGGGTCGAGAAGATCCCGCATCAGGGCACCTTCAACGCCAACCCGCTCTCCGCCGCCGCGGGCATCGCGACGCTCGAGATCCTGCGCGACAGCGACGCCATCGCCCGCACCCACGCCTACGCCGCAGCGCTGCGCGCCGGCGTCAACGCCATCCTCGCCGAGCTCGCCGTGAACTGGGCCGCCTATGGCAGCCACACCGGCCTGCACATCTTCACCAACCCGCGCAACCTCCCCCTCGGCCCGCGGGATTTCGACCCGCTCGCGATGTCCTACGCCGATCTCAAGGTGCCGCGCGGCCACCAGGCGGTGGTGAAGCTGCTGCTCGCGCTGCGCAGCCATGGCGTGGATCTCTCGCCCTGGCCGGGCGGCCCCTGCTCGGCCGCGCACGGCCCCGCCGAGCTCGACCGCACGCTGGAGGCGTTCCGCGCCGCGCTGCGCGCCCTGCGCGAGGAAGGCGAGATCGCCTGATGCCGACCGCCAAGGCGCTGCTGCTCGGGGAGCGCCTGGATCATCGCGGCCTCGCCGCCAGCGACGCCGCCATCGCGGCGGACCCGGTGCCGCTGCGGATGCCGGAGGGCAAGGAGGCTTTCGCCTTCCGCTGGGGCGCCATCGTGCTGTTCAACCTGCCGCAGGAAGAGGAGGCGGCGCTCATCGAGGCGCTGCGGCCGCGCCTGCACGCGCCGCTCGCCACGCCGATCGAGGAGGTCGCCCGCATCGAGCCCGGCGCCGAGGCCGACACGGTGGATGCCGACGGCGTCATCCGCCTGCGCGACCTCTCGCAGCCGCGGCTCGCCGTGGTCGCCGACGCGCTCGCCAAGAACGTCGCCCTGGCGCAGCAGGAGGCGACGGTCGCCGCGGCGCTCGACCGGGTCGAGCCCTTCCTCCGCGCGCTCGAGCAGAGCGGGACGCTGGTCGGCGCGCCGCGCGACCTGCTGCGCCAGATCGGCCGCACCCAGCTCGCGCGCAGCCGCACCGCCGCGCGGGTCGAGGCCGAGGACAAGCCGGAGGTGCTGTGGGACTACCCCGTGCTGGAGCGCCTGCACGCCCGCCTCGCCGACGAGTACGAGCTGCGCGAGCGGGTGCATGCGCTCGACCGCAAATACGCGCTGATCGGCGACATCGTCGCCACCCTGCTCTCCATGCTGGACGGCCGCCGCGCCATGCGGCTGGAACTCGCGATCGTGGTGCTGGTGGCGTTCGAGGTGGTGATGGGGCTGTATGAATTCCTGCGGTGAAGGATTGGGGGGCGGAGTGAACTCCGCCCCCCAAACCCCCCACCTCCTTTTTTTGGCTTCTTGGCGCTGGCTTCTCCCGCACTCTCGGGCGCCGAGCCGTTGTCGGGCTGAGAACGGCGCTCGCCGCATCACGCCGCCCGCCGCTCCTCCAGAAACCCGTGCATCGCGTTGCGCAGCTTCGGCAGCGCGTCCGGATAATCCTTCTGCAGCCAGGCGATCAGCGCCTCGCGCACCTCGCAGCGCAAGTCCCAGGCCTGCGGCGCGGTGCGCGCGCTGACCAGGGCGCGCAGCTGCACCGCGCGCTCCGAGCTGTCCACCACCTGGAGGTTGACCACCTTGCCGTCCCACAGCCGGGACGCCTTGGCGATCTCCTCGAGCCTGGCGCGCACGCGCTGCACCGGCACCGTGTAGTCCACCCACAGCAGCACGCTGCCGATCAGCTCGGCGGAGCTGCGCGTCCAGTTCTGGAACGGCTTCTCCAGGAAGTAGGAGAGCGGCACCACCAGGCGGCGCCAGTCCCACAGCTTGATGACGACGTAGGTGCTGGTGATCTCCTCGATCCAGCCCCATTCGTTCTCGACGATCACCGCATCGCCCAGGCGGATCGGCTGGGTGATCGCGATCTGCACGCCGGCGATCAGGTTGGCGAGCACCGGCCGCGCGGCAAGGCCGAGGATGAGGCCGGCGGCACCGGCGGAAGCGATCAGGCTGACGCCGTATTGCCGCACCGGCGGAAAGGTCATCAGCGCCGCCGCCGCGGTCGCCACCACCACCAGTGTGGCGCTGGTGCGGTGGAGGATGCGGATCTGCGTCTGGTGCTTGCGCGCCGAGAGGTCGTTCTCGATGTCGCTGTAGCGGCGCAGATAGAGGTCGGAGGCGAGGCCGATTGCCGTCATCGCGCACCAGCCGACCAGGACGATGAAGGAAGCGGCCAGCCCCTGGCCGATCATCCCCGCGGTCGCGCGGCTGAGCGGCAGCGCCGGCAGCACGGCGCCGAGCGCCATGATGATCAGCGCGAAGCGCGCAGGCGCGGTGGAGCGCGAGATCAGCGACTGGAGGAAGATGCGTCTCGGCCCCGCGAGGCGGCGCAGCAGCCGCACCACCGTGCGGTGCAGGGCGAGCGCACAGCCCGCGGCCAGCGTCAAGGCGACGACACTGATGGCCCAATCAGGCACCCAGGCGAAGAGCTCCTCGATCCGGATCCTCAGATCCTCGAATTCCATTCTGCTCGCACCCCTGTGGAACGTTGTCGCACGCAACGGCGCACGCCGCCGGACGCGCAGCATGTCGCCACCGGCAAAAGGCGCCGACACCCGCCGCGGTTGCCTCCTCTCATTCGAAAGAGACTGGGGGGCGGAGTGAACTCCGCCCCCCAGACCCCCCACCTCCTTTTTTTGATTCCGGGGAAGCGTGGATAGCTCCGTTCTCAACGAGACAACGGCGTGGCGCCTGAGAGTGCGCGATGGGCCAGCGCCAAATAGCCAAAAAAAGGAGGTGGGGGTTCGGGGGCGGAGTTCTCTCCGCCCCCGATCTTTCTTCTTAGGATTTTTCTTCTTCCCCTTGCGATTTCCGTTCCAACGAAACCGTCCTAGACTCATGCCGAAGCAATGGAGGGAACCGCACCATGCACATCGGCGTGCCGAAGGAGATCAAGGTCCACGAATACCGCGTCGGCCTGGTGCCGGCCTCGGTACGCGAGCTCGTCGCCCATGGCCATGCGGTGCTGGTGGAGAGCGGCGCCGGCGCCGCGATCGGCTTCCCCGACGAGGCCTATCGCGCCGCCGGCGCGGCGATCGCGGCAGACGCCGCGCAGATCTTCGCCGAGGCCGCGCTGATCGTGAAGGTGAAGGAGCCGCAGCCCGAGGAATGGCGGCAGCTGCGGCGGGGCCAGGTCCTGTTCACCTATCTCCATCTCGCCCCCGACCCTGCGCAGACCAAGGGGCTGATGGAATCGGGCGTCACCGCCATCGCCTACGAGACCGTCACCGACGCCGCCGGCGGCCTGCCGCTGCTCGCGCCGATGAGCGAGGTGGCCGGCCGCATGGCGGTGCAGGTCGGCGCCCGCTGCCTGGAGAAGGAGGCCGGCGGCGCCGGCATCCTGCTCTCCGGCGTGCCCGGCGTCGCTTCCGGCAAGGTCGCGGTGATCGGCGGCGGCGTGGTCGGCTCCAACGCCACCCGCATCGCCCATGGCATGCGCGCCCGCGTCAAGGTGCTGGACAAGAATGCGCGCGTGCTGGATGCGCTGGACCGCGAATTCAACGGCGCGGTGGACACCATCTTCGCCACCGCCGAAGCGATCGAGCGCGCGGTGCTGGAATCCGATCTCGTGATCGGCGCCGTGCTGGTGCCTGGCGCCTCGGCGCCGAAGCTGGTCAGCCGCGACATGATCCGCCGGATGCGCCCCGGCAGCGTGGTGGTGGATGTCGCGATCGACCAGGGCGGCTGCTTCGAGACCTCGCGCCCCACCACCCATGCGGCGCCGACCTATGTGGTGGATGGCGTGGTGCATTACTGCGTCACCAACATGCCGGGCGCGGTGGCGCGCACCTCGGCGGTGGCGCTGAACAACGCCACGCTGCCCTTCACGCTCCAGCTCGCGGATCAGGGCTGGCGCGCCGCCGCCGCCGCCAACCCTCATCTCGCCGCGGGGTTGAACGTGCATGAGGGGCGGGTGATCTACCCGGCGGTGGCGCAGGCCCTCAGCCTGGAGGTGCTGCCGCTGAAGCAGGCGATCGCGGCTTCGTGAGGAGCCTCGCGCATCCGAGCCGCTGCCTGGGCGTTGGCGTCGGGACCCAACGCAAAGGAGGATCCGATGCGCTTCGTCCCGATCGCCGCCGCTGGTGCCGCGCTGCTGCTCGGCGCCGGCGCCGCGCAGGCCACGCTGTATTGCGATCCCTACCGGCCGAATGTGTGCGTCGAGCAGCCCGATCCGCCGGCGCATCCGCCGAGCGTGACCTACAGCTATCCGAGCTATCCGCCGCGCACCACCTATACCTACCGGGTGGACCCGCCGCCCCCGCCGCCTCAGGTGACCTATGAGTATCAGGCGCCGCCGGCGGTGACGGTGCAGCCGCCGGCTCCCTACTATCCGCCGCGCGGCAATTTCTCGGTCCGCGTGGACTGAGGGCCGGGGAGGGGCTCAGCCCCTCCCCTTCCACCGCGATCGCGGAATCGGCGCCATCGCCGCGGTGTCCGGCATGGCCGCGGCGCCGAGGCCCGGCGCATCCACCACGCTGCCGATGGCGAGCGCGCCTTCGCGGATCGCGAGGCGCGGACCGCGCGGCGTGTCGGAATAGAGATCGGGATGCGCTTCCATGAAGCGCACCGCCTCCGCCTTCGGGCGGCCGGCGAAGCCGTCGACGAAGTGATGCCCGTTGCGCTCGACATGCGCGAGGCCGAGGCTCGCGACCAAGGCCAGATCCTGCTGCACGCAGACCCCGGCCAGGGTCGTCAGATCCTCGGCGCTCATGAAGTAGCGGCCGCCGCCCTCGGCGGCGTTCCAGGCGCGGCAGCGCGCCAGATTGACCAGCGACCGCCACACCCCCTTGCACGCCTTGCTGGAGACGCCGGCATAGCCGAGCGCCCTGGCCTGCGGGAACGCATCGAGCGGCCCGTCGCTCTCGTCCACGATCACCGGCCGCGCCGCGCCGAGCGGCGCCATGCTGGTCGCCAGCGCCTGCGCCCGCTTCACCGGCTGCTCGATGAAGAGAATCGAGGCGCGCAGCCGGTCCAGCCGCTTCTCGCGTTCCATCGCGCGCCACAGGGCGAGCGCCCCCTCGGCATCCTCGTACTGCTCGTTGCCGTCGAGCGTGGCGTGATAGCCATGCAGCCGGTCGAGCACCGCGGCGATGCGGCACAGCCGGTCTACATCGGCGGCGATGTCGCCGCCCACCTTCAGCTTCCAATAGGCGTGCCGGTACGTACCGACGACCTCCTCGAGCGTCTCCGGCAGCCCGTCATCCACCCGCTCGGCCTGGTCGGCGGCGGTGATCGGGTCCACGAGCCCCACCGTGTGCCGCGCATGCAGCCGGCGGAGCGGCCGCAGCGACGCCAGCATTGCATCGAAATCGAAGCCGGCGAGGTCCGGGATCGCCGCATGCGGCGCCATGCCGCCGAGATTGGCCCGCATGCCCGCCGCGAAGGACACCCCCTCGCTCTTCAGCAGCGCGTCCAACGTGGCGCGATCGAGCAGCGCGCGGCCATAGGCCGCAACCAGCGGATTGAGCGCCTCGCGCCCGCAGGCGGCGACGTGGTCGGCATAGCCATCGGCATAATGCCCGAACGCCGTGTTGGCGCCCGCCGCAAGGCTCGCTTCGCAGGCGAGCTCCAGCGAGCGCCGCAGCTGGTCCTCGTTCTCCGCATCGCTCCAGCGCGGATCCTTGTCGAACCACTTGGCGGCGAGGGTTTCGGCAGCGATGCCCCAGCCCTCGCGCCCATCCTCCAGCGCGATGCGCGCCCGCAGCACGGCCTGGCGCCCCTGGGTCACCGTGATGACGCCGAAGCGGAAGGGCAGGCGCAGCCGGAACGGCCATTCGAAGCGCTCGACCGCGCGCAGTCGGAAGCGCGGAGCAGTCATCGCGTCGTCTCCTCGATGCCGCGCAAATAGCCGATGGCGCGCGCCGCCGCACCCGGCCCGTCGGGGACGTAGTCGAACGGCTCCACCGCGCAGAACCCGCCATAGCCGCTCCGCGCCAGGGCGCCGAGGATCGGCGTGAAGCGGTCCTCGCCCTGGCCGGGGGCGCGGCGGTTGCGATCGTTCAGATGCACATGCGCGATCAGCCCGCCCGGCACATGGCGCTCGAGCAGCGCGGCGGCCGGCTCGGCCTCGCCATTCCCCGCCGCGGCGACGTCCAGCATCGTCCGCAGCGCGGGATTGCCGACGCGCCGCACGATGCCGATCGCCTCCTCGACAGTGCGCGCCCAATTGGTCTGCCCCGCATCGAGCGGCTCCAGGCAATAGGTCACCCCCGCCTGCGCCGCCCAGGCCCCGGCCTGCGCCATCGCTTCCTCCGCGCGCGCGGCATCGCCCTGCCGTTCAACCCGCCGCTGCGCCGGCGAGCCATGCACGAGCAGGACCGCGCCGAGATCGGCGGCAAGCCCGATCAGCCGCTGCATGACATCGAGCGTCCGCGCGCGCAGCGCCGGATCGCCGCTGGTGATGGTGAGCCCCGCCGGCGCCAGCAGCAGCCAGTGCAGCGAGGTGATCGGCGCGCCCTCCTCCGCCGCGATGCGCCGCAATTCGGCGCGCCGCGACGCCGGCAGCAGGTGCGGCGCCTCCGCATCCAGGGTGAAGGGCGCGACCTCCAGCCCGTCATAGCCGAGCGTCGCCGCGAGCCGCGCCTGCGCGGCGAAGGGCAGGTCGCGCAGCACCTCGTTGCACAGGCTGATCCGCATCACGCCTCCTCCGGCGCGATCCCCCGCGCCGCCGTCGAATACCGCATGGCCGATGATGCCGCCCACCGCGTCCGACGCGCACCCAGCGGCGCGGCGACGCGCCCCGCCGCGCCCGGGCACCGTGCGGCACCGGCGATCCACCATGCCGCCGCCACTGCGGCAAGGCCGCGCGCCGGCGCCGCGCCGCCGCCCATCACACTTCCTCCAGCGCGACGACCCTGGCTTCCGCGGCGGAGCGCCGCGCGGCATCGATGATGCGCTGCGCCAGCACCGCTTCCGCGAGCGCCGCGTCCGGCACGCGCCGGGTGGCGACGGCGTCGAGGAAGGCGGCGAGCTCGGCGGTCACCACCTGCACGGGGTCGGCGCCGGCGATGGCCGGCGTCTCGGCGTCCTCATGGCGAGGGAACCAGGCGCCGCCCGCGCCTGCCGCATGCGCGCCACGGCGGATGCGGAGATGCTCGGCGGCGAAATCCACCTCCGCCAGCGCCGCGCCGCCCGCCAGGATCACCTCCTTGCGCGTCTCCGCCCCCGGCACCACCGCATCCGGCCAGCGTCCCGGCAGCACGCAGCCGGCCTCGACCAGCCCCATCAGGCCGGCGGGAAACATCAGCTGGATCACCGCGACATCCTCGCGCCCGCGCCGCAGCGGATCGGCGAGGCTCGCGAAGACCCGCAAGGGCGCCGCGCCGGCCAGCCAGGGCAGCAGGTCGCAGAAATGCACCGCGTCGTTGAGCAGCGCGCCGGAATCGCCGCGCGCCCGCTTCAGCCCCGAGAACCGGCCGGCGATATAGTGCAGCGCGCCGAATTCCCCCGCCGCCACCATCGCGCGCAGCGCCCGCGCCTTGGGGTGGAAGCGGAAATAGAGGCCGACCTGCGCGACGCGGCCGCGTGACGCGGCCAGGGCGGCCAGCCGCGCCGCCTCGGCCGCGGTCTCGGTCGCCGGCTTCTCGAGGAAGAGGTCGCGCCCCGCCGCCACCACCGCCTCGGCCAGCGCGGCATGGCTCGGCACGGGCGCCGCCACGATCGCCGCGTCGCAGCCGGCGATCCCCGCGGCGAGGCTCGGCGCCACGCGCCGCCCGGTCGCCGCCGCTGCCGCCGGATCGGGATCGAACACCGTCACGGCCTCGCTCAGCCCCAGCGCATCGAGCGCGGCGAGGTGGACGCGGCCGAAGGCGCCGCAGCCGAGCAGCAGAAGACGCACAGGCATGCCGCACTGGAAGGGCGAGGCCGGGCGCCGTCAAGCGCCGCTCGGGTGCGCGGCGGCGCCGGCGGCGCGACACGCCCCCCGCCGGTGCGCTGCGATCCGGCCCGGCCGGCCGGTTGACCAAGGCGCCGCCCGCGCCCGAGGCTTCCGCGCATGATCCCTCGCCCGATGGCGCATGCCGATCTGCCGCGCGCCGCCGCGCTCTCCGCCCTCGCCGGCTGGAATCAGACTGCGGCGGACTGGGCGGTCTTCCTGCGCGACGGCGCGGTCCGCGTGCTCGAGGATGGCGGCGAGGCGCTGGCGGGCAGCGCCGCGGTGCTCCCCTATGGCCCGCACCTCGCCTGGATCTCCATGGTGCTGGTGCGGCCCGATCGCCGCCGCCAGGGTCACGCCACCGCCCTGATGCGCTGGGCGACGGCGCGGCTCGCGGCGACGCCCTGCGTGGCGCTGGACGCCACCCCCGCGGGCCGCGTCGTCTATGCCCGGCTCGGCTTCCGCGACGCCTGGGGCTTCGCGCGCTGGGAGGTCCCGCCGGACCTGCGCGCGCCTTCGCTGCCGCTGCGGCCGCTGGGCGCGGCGGACTGGCCGACGCTGCTCGCCCTCGACGCCGTCGGCTTCGGCGCCCCGCGCGCCGCGCTGCTGCAAGATTTCGCCCGGCGCCTCCCCGACGCTGCCGTGGTCGCCGAGGACGCGGACGGCCTTGCCGGCTTCGCCCTCGGCCGCGACGGCATCCGCGCCCCGCAGATCGGCCCGGTGCTGGCACGGGACGACGCAGTGGCGCGCGCTCTGATCGCCGCCGTGGCGGCGCGGCTCGGGCGCCCGGCGCTGCTCGACCTGCCGGCGGCGCGCGGCGGCCTCGCCGCCTGGCTCGCTGCCGGCGGCGGCACCAGGCTGCGCGACTTCACCCGCATGACGCTGGGCGCCCCCCTCCCCGGCGACCCTGCCCTGTTCGCGGCGGTCGCCGGCCCGGAGTTCGGGTAACCAGCGACGTAATCCTGGCTCCTCCCGCACTCTCGGGCGCCACGCCGTTGTCGGGCTGAGAACGGAGCTCTCAACACTTCCCCATAGCCAAAAAAAGGAGGTGGGGGGTCTGGGGGGCGGAGTTCATCTCCGCCCCCCAGCTTCCGGGCGACGCCGCGTCGTCGGATGCGAGCCGCTCGCTAGGGAAGCAGGAGAAGAAAAAGAGTGGGGGCGGAGAGAACTCCGCCCCCACACCCCCACCTCCTTTTTTTGACTCTTGGCGCTTGCGGCTTCCGCACCCTCTGGCGACGCAGCGTTGTGGGGCTGAGAACGGAGCTCGCCACATTCGCGTCTGTTTTCCGTGGCCTGCTGATCCGCTCCGTTCGTTGCGAAGGGCCGCGAACTTCGCGGGCAGTGCACTAGCCGCAGCCATGGAAGCCGCCGCCCGGGATCGGCGCCAGGGCGAGGATCCCGAGCAGCCGGAACCCGCCGCCCTCCGGCCGGATCACCAGCGCCGCCCCCTCCGGGAAGGCGCGCCCGCCGACCTCCTGCCCCACCACCATGATCGCCGGGGTACGATGCCCGACCAGCACGCGGTTCCCAGCCGCAACCGGCGCCGCGAGCAGCCGCCGGTGCTCGGCCAGCACCCAGTCGAGCCGTCCGCCGGCATAGTCGTCGGCCAGCAGCCCCTCGGTCACCGCCACCCTGGCGGCGCCGAAGGCGAGTTCCGCCGTGTCGCGCGCACGGAAGACCGGCCCGGCCAGCACCGGCCAAGCCACCGGCACGGCGAGCTCGGCCAGCCGCGCGCCGATCCGCGCCGCCTGTGCCCGCCCCGCCAGCGAGAGGTTGCGCTGCCCCGCCCGGTCGCCGAGGCGGAAGGAGCGGTCGCAGGGCTCGCCCGTGGTATCGGCATGGCGGAAGAACAGCACCAGCCCGCCCTGCCGCAGCGCCGCGACCAGTGCGGCGCCGTCCGGCTCCTCCGGCGTCACGGCGGCGAGGCCCTGGGCCGCGGCCGGGGCGGCGGCGAGCAGCGCGAGCAGCGCGCGCCGACTGGGCGCTCCGCGGCGCCGGGTCACGCCGCGCCCCCGCCGATGCGTCGCGGGCGGCGCCCGCACATCCTCGATCCACCCGCCATGGGGCCTGGCTTCCTCTCCCGCGCCGCGGCCCTACTTAGGGACGGAAGGGCGCTGCCGAAATCCGCCGCCGCGCGAGGCGCTGGCTCCGCGGCGGCGGCGCGGCGAGGATGAGCCGGGGCATGGCGGTCCCGGATGCGGAAGGAGCGGCACATGGCGCAGGAGCACGCAAGAGCGGCGTGGGAGAGGGTGGCGGCGCTCGGCCGGCGGCCGGGGGCGGAGGCGATCCGCCCGCTCTTCGCCGCCGATCCCGATCGTTTCGCGCAGTTCTCCCGCCGTGCCGGCGGCCTGCTGCTCGACCTCTCCAAGACCGCGATCTCGGCCGAGGTCCTCGCCGCCCTGCTCGGCCTCGCCGAGGCGGTGGACCTCGCGGGCCAGCGCGCCGCCATGGCGTCCGGCGCGCCGATCAACGCCACCGAGAACCGCGCGGTGCTGCACATGGCGTTGCGCGCGCCGCGCGCCGCCGGCTTCCGCGCCGGCGCCGAGGACGCCTCCGCGGCGGTGCACGCCACGCTCGACCTGATGCGCGCCTTCGCCACCGCGGTGACCGGCGGCGAGATCAAGGGCGCCACCGGCGAGCGCTTCACCGACGTGCTGAACATCGGCATCGGCGGCTCCGATCTCGGCCCCGCCATGGCCGCCCGCGCGCTGTGGACGCCGGCCGCGCCACTGCGCCCGCACTACCTCGCCAATGTCGACGCCCATGCCTGGGCGGAGCTCCGCCCGCGCCTCGATCCGCGCCGCACCCTGGTGCTGGTGGCGTCCAAGACCTTCACCACCCAGGAGACCATGACCAATGCCGCGCTGGTGCGCGGCTGGCTCGCCGCCGCGCTTGGCGAGGACAAGCTCGGGCTGCATCTCGCCGCGCTATCCACCAACCTCAAGGCCACCGCCGCCTTCGGCATCGCGCCGCAGCGCGTCTTCGGCTTCCGCGACTGGGTCGGCGGCCGCTTCAGCCTGTGGTCGGCGATCGGCCTCTCCCTCGCCCTCGCCCTCGGCTGGGAGGGCTTCGCCCAGCTCCTCGCCGGCGCCCGCGCGATGGACGAGCATTTCCTCGCCGCGCCGCTCGCCGACAACCTCCCCGTCCTGCTCGCCCTCGCCGAGGCCTGGCATGTCAACGCGCTCGGCCATCGCGCCCGCGCCGTGCTGCCCTATGACGAGCGCCTCGCCCGCCTCCCCGCCCATCTCCAGCAGCTCGAGATGGAGAGCCTCGGCAAGTCGGTGGCGCTCGATGGCACCGCCCTCACCCGTGCCTCCGGCGCGGTGGTGTTCGGCGAGCCGGGCACCAATGCGCAGCATTCCTTCATGCAGCTGATCCATCAGGGCACCGGCAAGGTGCCGGTGGATTTCATCCTGGTCGCCAATCCCGACCACACCCATGCCGACAGCCACCGCAAGCTGCTCGCCAACGGCCTCGCCCAGGCCGAGGCGCTGTTGCGCGGCCGCAGCGCCGCCGAGGTCACCGCCGAGATGCGCGCCTCCGGCGCATCGGAGGCCGAGATCGCCCGCCTGCTGCCGCACCGCGTGTTCTCCGGCGACCGCCCGAGCGTCACCATCCTGCTGCCCCGCCTCACCCCCTTCACCCTCGGCCAGCTGGTCGCGCTCTACGAGCACAAGGTGTTCTGCCTCGGCGCGCTGTGGGGGCTCGACGCCTTCGACCAATGGGGGGTGGAGCTCGGCAAGCAGCTCGCCGGCGCCATCCTGCCGGAGCTGGAACACGGCCCCCGCCCGGGCGCGCATGACGGCTCCACCCTGGGCCTGATGGCCGAGCTCGCGCGGCTGCGGGACGGCTGAGCTGCGCGCCCTCGCCGCCGTGCTCGCCTTAGCCAGCCCGGCGCTCGCCACGCCCTGGCATGACTGCCCGCCGGCGGAGAGCACGCCCCTGCCCGGCTTCGGCGCCGCCGAGCCCGACCCGCCGCGCGAGAGCCGCGGCCTGATCGTCCGCGACGGCCCGGTGCTCCGCCTGCGCCACGCCGGGGGCATCGCCGAATTCCGCGACGGCGACTGCGAATCCGCGCATGCCGGGCCGGACACCTGCTTCGCCTACCGCCATGTCGGGCATTTCGCCGCCCTGCCCGGCTTCCTCCTGCAGCACTGGCTGTGGGAGGGCGATCGCTGGCTCTGGCTCGATGCCCGCGACGGCCGGGTGCGGGAATTCATCGCCCAGCCGCGCCTCTCGCCGGATGGCCGCCTGCTGGCGGTGGTTTCCGCCGCCGAGGCGCATAATGACAACGCCATCGAGATCTGGTCGCGCGACCCGCTGGCCCGGCTGTGGCGGCACGTCCCCGCGGGCTATGGGCTCTATCGCTTCCTCGGCTGGGAGGGCGAGGCGGCGCTCCGCCTCTGCGTCACCATGCGGCAGGGCGATGCCCTGGCGACCCAGCCGGTGCGGCTGGAGCGCGCGGGCGAAGGCTGGCGCCTGACCGGCCGCGACGCCCCGCCGCCCTGAGGGCTCAGCCGCCCCGCACCCCGCCGCTCAGCGCGGCTCGCCCGGCCCGGGCGGCGCCTCCGGCGCGCCTTCGAGACAGCGCAGCCGATCTTCCCGCCGCGCCGCGCCGGCGCGCTCGGTCCTTACCGGCCCCGCTCTTCCAGCGCATCGCCCGGTCGGGGCGGCGCCTCCGGCGCGCCCTCGAGGAAGGGCAGCAGATCCTCCCGTCGCGCCGCGCCGGCGCGCGCCTTGAGGAACTCGGCCGCGGTCTCGACCGCGCCGATCTTCTGCGCCACCGCGGTCGCGATCCATTGGTTGAGCGACACGCCGTCCTCGCGCGCCAGCCGCTGCGCCGCCGCCTTCACCGAGGCGGGCAGCTTGAGCGGATAGGTCGCCTTGCTCATGCGCCGATCTCCCTGAGCCAATCGCCCGGCGCGACCACGGCGAGGCCGAACCGCGCCGCCGCGGCGCGGAAATCCCGGATATTGTGCGTCACCAGCGCCTCGGCACGCCCATTCACCGCCGCCTCCAGCACCATCTCGTCCCCCGGGTCGGCCAGTTGCGGCCGCCAGCGGAAGCGCACCTCGACCGGCTCCGCCGCACTCGCCAGCGCGGCGAGAAACCGGTCCACCGCCTCCGCCGAAAGCCCATGCGCCAAGCGCTGCTCCGGCCGCTTCAGCACCGCCTCGTACTCCAGGAACAGCACCGGCGTCAGCAGCGGCACCACCCGGCCCGCCGCCACCCGCCGCAGCAGCGCGTTGCTCGCCCCGCCCCGGCTGCGCAGCGCCGCGACGATGACGCTGGTGTCGAGCACGAGGCGGTGCACATCCCATAGGATGTCACATCCCGCCGAACCGCCGCAACATCCGGCGCGCCCGCACCCCGCCCGGGATGCTACCTTCGCCCCCGAGACTCGCCATGCCGATCCGCCGCCTGCCCGAGACCACCGCCAACCGCATCGCCGCCGGCGAGGTGGTCGAGCGCCCGGCCGCCGCGGTCAAGGAGCTGGTCGAGAACGCCCTCGACGCCGGTGCCACCCGCATCCGAATCGCCCTCGAGGAAGGCGGCATCGCCCGCATCCTGGTCGAGGATGACGGCCACGGCATGGCCGCCGAGGACCTCGCCCTCTGCATCGAGCGCCACGCCACCTCCAAGCTGCCCGAGGAGGCCGCGCTCTTCCGCATCACCACCCTGGGCTTCCGCGGCGAGGCGCTGCCCTCGATCGGCGCTGTGGCGCGGCTCGCCATCACCTCCCGCCCGCGCGGCGGCGAGGCGCATCGCATCGCGGTGGAGGGCGGCCGCGTCGCCCCCATCACCCCCGCCGCCGGCGCACCGGGCACCCGGGTCGAGGTGCGCGACCTCTTCTTCGCCACCCCGGCGCGGCGCAAATTCCTCAAATCCCCCCGCGCCGAGGCCGAGGCGGCGATCGCCGTGCTGCGCCGCCTCGCCATGGCCTGGCCGGAGGTCGGCTTCCAGGTGGAAAGCGACGGCCGCACCGCCCTCGCCCTCGCCCCCGCCGATCGCGACGGCCGCCTGCGCCAGCTCCTCGGGCCGGATTTCGCCGCCGCCGCGGTGCCGGTGGATGCGGTCCATCCCGGCCTCGACATTTCCGGCCTCGCCGCCCAGCCCGCCTATACCCGCGCCACCAGCAGCGAGCAGCACCTCGTCGTCAACCGCCGCCCGGTGCGCGACCCGGCGCTGCGGGCGGCGCTCGCCGTCGCCTATCGCGACCTGATCGCCGCCGGCCGCTACCCGGTCGCCGCCCTCTTCCTCGAACTCCCCCCCGACGCGGTCGACGTCAACGTCCATCCGATGAAGACCGAGCTCCGCTTCCGCCAGGCCGAGCAGGTCCGCGGCGCGCTGATCTCCGCCCTGCGCCGCGCCCTCGCGGTCGGCGCCGGCGCCGCCATCCCGACCCCGGATGCGGTGCCGAGCGCCCCCGGCTGGACCCCGCCCGCGCCGGCCGCGGCACCCGCCGGCGGCGGCTGGCCGCCGCCCGGCCGTGCCCCGCTCCACGCCCGTGCCGGCTTCGCCGAGGCGGCGCTGGCCCTGCTCCCCCCGGCGCCGGCGGCGCCGCACCAGGCGGCGCTCGGCCTCGCCGCCCGCCCCGCCCTGCCGCCGGCGCCGCCCGACAGCCCGTCCGACCACCCGCTCGGCCGCGCCCTCGCCCAGATCCTCGACACCTACATCCTCGCCGAGGCCCCCGACGGCGCCCTGGTGCTGGTCGACCAGCACGCCGCCCATGAGCGGCTGACCCATGAGGCGCTGCGCGCCCAGCTGGTCGCCGGCGGCGTCCGCGCCCAGCCCCTGCTGCTCCCCGCCGTGGTGGACCTGTCCGCCGCCGATGCCGCCCGCCTCGCCGCCCGCGCCGCGGACCTCGCCCGGCTCGGCCTCGAGCTCGATCCCTTCGGCCCCGGCGCCGTGCTGGTGCGCGCCCTGCCCGCCCTGCTCGGCAACCCGGATCCCGCCCCCCTGCTCAAGGACCTCGCCGCCGAGCTCGCCGAATGGGACGAGGCGCTCGCCCTCGAGCGGCGGCTCGATGCCGCGGTGGCGCGCCTCGCCTGCCACGGCTCGGTGCGCGCCGGCCGCCGCCTCGCCCCGGCCGAGATGGACGCGCTGCTGCGCCAGATGGAGGCCACCCCGCGCGCCGCCACCTGCAGCCATGGCCGCCCCACCGTGCTGCGGCTGGACGGCGCCGCGCTGGAGCGCATGTTCGGCCGGCGTTAGGCGTATCGTCTTGACTTGGCCTCGCATATAGGATCATAATCCTGTAGCGCCATCCCCGCCCACAGGAACCCCCATGCCCGATCCCGCCGCCCTCCTCGCCTTCCTCCTCCTCGCCGGCCTGCTCGGCGCCCTCGGCCAGGGCGCCCGCGCCGCCCTCGGCCTCGCCAAGGCGCAGGGCGCGATCCCGCTCCAGCCCGCGCGCCTCGCCGCCTCGCTCGGCATCGGCTTCACCGCCGGGGCGCTGGCCGGCCTGCTGCTCGCCGGCGGCACCCCAGCCAGCCCCGGCACCGAGCTCTACGCCTCGCTGGTCGCCGCGGGCTATGCCGGCACCGATCTCATCGAGGGCCTGGTCCAGCGCTTCCTGCCCGGCGCCTCGCGCGGCTGACCGCCGCCCTGTGATGTCGCTCCCCCCGCGCGCCAGGGTAGGCTGCACGGCAAGAACAATCCGGAGGAGCGACATCATGCCGCGCCAGATCCCTCTCGCCCTGCTCGCGCTGCTGCTGCAAGCGGCCACCGCCCTGGCGCAGCTGCCGCCGAAATCCGCGGCGCCCGCCCAGCAGGGCGGCCCGATCATCAGCGTCGATCCGCCCTGCCCCGACAACCTGACCGACCGCCACGGCGACCCCGCCCCGCTCACCTGCACCTGCCGCCCGGAGCAGATGATGAGCGGCGCGGTCTGGGGCACCGACGCCTACACCGACGATTCCGCGGTCTGCCGCGCCGCGCTGCATGCCGGCGCCCTGCCCCGCCAGGGCGGCACCGTCACCCTGCTCCCCGAAGGCCCGCGCCAGGTCTGGGCCGGCACCACCCGCAACGGCGTGGAAAGCCAGGATTACGGCCCCTGGCCGGCCGGCTTCCGCTTCCAGGGCACCGCGCAGGCCGCCGGCCCCGAGCCCTGCCCCGGCACCTTCCAGCCCTATCGCGGCACCTCCGACCCGGTGACCTGCGCCTGCGCCCCCGCCGCCATGATGCAGGGCGCGGTCTGGGGCACCGACATCTACACCGACGACTCGAGGATCTGCCGCGCCGCGCTGCACGCCGGCGCCATCTCCCGCCAGGGCGGCCAGGTCACGCTGCAGCCCGAGCCCGCCCGCCAGGCCTGGCCCGGCAGCACCCGCAACGGCGTGCAGTCGAACGACTTCGGCCCCTGGCCGGCCGGCTTCTCCTTCCAGGGCGTCGCCCGCCGCGCCGGGCCCGAGCTCTGCCCCGGCAATTTCCAGCCCTATCGCGGCAGCGCCGACCCCATCACCTGCCTCTGCCCCGCCGAGGCGGCGATCGGCGGCACGGTCTGGGGCACCGGCACCTACACCGACGATTCCGCCGTCTGCCGCGCCGCGCTGCACGCCGGCGCCATCAGCCGCATGGGCGGCGTCGTCACCGTCGTCCCGGCGGCACCCCAGCCGGCCTACCAGGGCAGCAGCCGCAACGGCGTGCGCAGCGAGAATTACGGCCCCTGGCCCGGCGCCTTCCGCTTCCAGGGCGCCGCCACCCAGGGCCAGGGCAGCGCCCCCGTCCAGGCCCCCATCGCCGAGACCATCAAGCGCAGCGGGCAGGTGCAGCTCTACGTCACCTTCCGCACCGGCTCCGCCGAGCTCGACATCGCCGCCGCGCCGATCCTCATGCAGCTGCGCGACGCCCTCGCCGCCGACCCCGCGCTGCGCATCCGCCTGATCGGCCACACCGACAGCACCGGGACCCGGCCAGGCAACGCCATCCTCTCCCGCCAGCGCGCCGACTCCGTGCGCGCCTGGCTGGCGAGCCAGGGCATCGGCCCCGAACGGCTGGATACCGACGGGCGCGGGCAGGACGAGCCGATCGCCGACAACACCACGGACGCGGGACGCGCGCTGAATAGGCGGGTGCAGGCGGTCCGCGTGCCGTGAGAAGAGCTGGGGGGCGGAGATGAACTCCGCCCCCCCGACCCCCCACCTCCTTTTTTTGGCGAATTGGCGCCGGCCGCTGCCGCGCGGCAGGTGACGCGCCGTTGCCGAGTTCGGAACGGCGCGCCTGCCGATGCTCACGCGATGATGTTGAAGTCGGCCGCGGCAAGCGTCCCGATGCCGACCAGCACGGCGACGCCCTGCGGCCCCCCCGCACCGCTGCCGTCCGCGTCCCACAACAGCGTGGAGGTCGCCGTGTTGAACACGAACTGGCCCACCCCGGGCGCCGAGGTCGCGGCGTCCGAGGCATGCACCACCAGCCGGTCCAGCGGCAGCGCACCCGGCGCCAGGCCGCCGCCGAAGCCGCTGGCGTCGATCTGCAGCAGGTCGGTCCCCGCATCCCAGTCGAGGATCCGGTCGAGACCGTCTCCGGGCACCTCGAAGCGGAAGACATCCGCCCCGCCATTGCCGCGGAGCTGGTCGTCGCCGCCCTGGCCGACCAGCGTGTCGTTGCCGGCGCCGCCGGAGAGCTTGTCCTTGCCGCCGCCGCCGAACACCAGGTCATTGCCGTCGCCGCCGGACATCGCGTTCTTGGACGCGGTGCCGAACAGCGTGTCGTCGCCGGCGCCCGAGTCAATGTTCTCCATGTTGATGAAGGACTCGCCGGCGAAGTTGGTGGCGCCGGTTGCGAGGTTCACCAGGTAGTCGCCGCCGAAGGCGGTGGTGTTGAGCGTGTCCTTGCCGGCGCCGCCGTCGATCAGCTCCGGCGTGCCGTTGGAGGCGAAGATCAGGTCCTTGCCGGCGCCGCCGAGGGCGGTGTCGCTGCCGCCGCCGCCGTTCAGCGTGTCGTTGCCGTCGCCGCCGGAGAGCGAGTCGTTGCCGGCGCCGCCGTTGATGCTGTCGTCGGCGGCGCCGCCGCTCATCACGTTGTTGCCCGCCGTGCCGATCAGCGTGTCGCTGCCGATGCCGGAGAGCACATTCTCCATGTTGATGAAGGACTCGCCGGCGAAGTTGGTCGCCCCGGTGGCGAGGTTCACCAGATAGTCGCCGGTGAAGGCGGTGGTGTTCAGCGTATCCACCCCGGCCCCGCCATCGATCAGCTCCGGCGTGCCGTTGGAGGCGAAGATCACGTCGTCGCCGGCACCGCCGAGGGCGGTGTCGCTGCCGCCGCCGCCGTTCAGCGTGTCGTTGCCGTCGCCGCCGGAGAGCGAATCGTTGCCGGCACCGCCGTTGATCGAATCGTTCCCCAAACCGCCGCTCATCACGTTGTTGCCGCCGGTGCCGAGCAGCGTGTCGTTGCCGACGCCGGAGATCACGTTCTCCATGTTGACGAAGGATTCGCCGGCGAAGTTGGTGGCGCCGGTGGCGAGGTTCACCGCGTAGTCGCCGCCGAAGGCCGTGGTGTTCAGCGTGTCCACCCCGGCCCCGCCGTCGATCAGCTCCGGCGTGCCGTTGGAGGCGAAGATCAGGTCGTCGCCATTGCCGCCCAGCGCGGTGTCGGCGCCACCGCCGCCGTTCAGCGTGTCGTTGCCGTCGCCGCCCAGGAGCGAGTCGTCGCCCGACCCGCCATTCATGGAATTCGCGCCCGCGGTGCCGGTCAGCGTGTCGTTGCCGACGCCGGAGATCACGTTCTCCATGTTGACGAAGGACTCGCCGGCGAAGTTGGTGGCGCCGGTGGCGAGGTTGACCAGGTAGTTGCCGCCGAAGGCGGTGGTGTTCAGCGTATCCACCCCGGCCCCGCCGTCGATCAGCTCCGGCGCGCTGCTGGAGGCGAAGATCACGTCGTCGCCATTGCCGCCCAGCACGGTGTCGCTGTCGCCGCCGCCACTCAGCGTGTCGTTGCCGTCGCCGCCGGAGAGCGAATCGTTGCCGAAGCCGCCATTGATGCTGTCGTTGCCGCTGCCCCCGCTCATCACGTTGTTGCCGGAGGTGCCGGTCAGCGTGTCGTTGCCGACGCCGGAGATCACGTTCTCCATGTTGACGAAGGACTCGCCGGCGAAGTTGGTGGCGCCGGTGGCGAGGTTCACCGCGTAGTTGCCGCCGAAGGCCGTGGTGTTCAGCGTGTCCACCCCGGCCCCGCCGTCGATGACCTCGGGCGTGCCGAGCACGGCGAAGATCAGGTCGTCGCCATTGCCGCCCAGCGCGGTGTCGCTGCCGCCGCCGCCATTCAGCGTGTCGTTGCCGTCGCCGCCCGAGAGCGAGTCGTTGCCGGTACCGCCGTTGATCGAATCGTTCCCCGCACCGCCGCTCATCACGTTGTCGCCCGCGGTGCCGAGCAGCGTGTCGTTGCCCGCGCCGGAGATCACGTTCTCCATGTTGACGAAGGATTCGCCGGCGAAGTTGGTGGCGCCGGTGGCGAGGTTCACCAGGTAATTCCCGCCGAACACCGTGGTGTTCAGCGTGTCGATGCCGTCGCCGCCATCGATCAGCTCCGGCGCGCCGAGCACGGCGAAGATCAGGTCGTCGCCGTTGCCGCCCAGCGCGGTGTCGGCGCCGCCGCCGCCATCCAGCGTGTCGTTGCCGTCGCCGCCGACCAGCGAGTCGGCGACGCCGCTCGGAAACGAGCCGGCGGGGTTGCGGGTGACGGTGCCTGAGATCACGCCTGGCGTGATAATTTCGTTCGCAGCGGTGCCTACGAAGATGGCCATTGCTGACGCTCCCTCGTGCCTCGCGGAGCGATGCCCTGCTAGCGCCGCTGCGCATGACGCCCCCACCCGGAACGTAAGCAAGTCGCATCGAGCGCCGTCATACCCATCTGGATGACAATCCCACCTGACACATGAACGTGATACGTTCGATGCCCGGAACCCAAAAAAGGTTAGTCGGTGGCTACTCATTTTCGGATTCTCGTCAGCTCGAGGCGGCATGCTCACACTGAGTGCCCGCAATGCGTGCACGACGACGATGCCTTGCCAGGGACTCGCGGTGCCGCGCCCCCCTCCTGCCCGCGATGCGCGTCAGCCACCGCATTCCCGCCATCGCATCGGGGCAATGGCGTTCGCCGGGTGCGGCTCAGGCGCGGGCGCGCGCGATGGTCACCCGCGCCGCGCCATGGGCACGCGTGGCGAGCGCGGGAAGATCGAGCGCTTCCTCGCGCCCGGTCTCGGCGATGACGAGGGCGTCGGGCGCGATCCACCCGGCAGCGCCGAGTGCCGCCAGCGTGCGCGGAATCAGCGCCTGCCCATAGGGCGGATCGAGGAAGATCAGGCTGCAGGGCGCGGCGGCGCGCGGCGGATGCGTGGCGTCGGCGGCGAGCACGGTGGTGGTCGCCGTCTCCCGGCAGGCGGCGATGTTGGCGGCGAGCGCGGCGAGCGCGGCGCGGTCGGTCTCGAGGAAGGTCGCATGCGCCGCGCCGCGGGAGAGCGCTTCCAGCCCGAGCGCGCCGGTGCCGGCGAAGGCGTCCAGCACGCGGGCGCCCTCCAGCGCGGCGCGGCCGCCCCAGGGCGCATGCCACAGCATGTCGAACAGGGCCTGGCGCAGCCGGTCGGCGGTGGGCCTGGTTGCCTGCCCTTCCGGGCTCACCAGGCGCCGCCCGCGGTGCCGGCCGGCGATGATGCGCATCGCCTAGGGCGCGCCCGCGGCGAGCCCGGCCGCGACAGGATCGCGCTCGGCGTGCCGACGCTCGGGATGGCGGAGGCCCGGCGTGACGCCCGGCACTGCGGCGGCTTCCGGGTCCCGCACCGGGAAGCCGCCTCCCGCCGCGCCCTGCGCCTCGGCCAGCGCGCCAAAGGCGACGACCATCTCCGGCTCCTCGGTCATCTTGCGCCGCTTCGCCGTGGCGATCGCCAGGCAGCAGCCGATCGGAGTCCGCCCTCTCAATCCGGCAGCCCGCGCTCGACAATGCGCGCGTACAGCGCCGCCCCGAACGGGATCGCCGCGTCGTTGAAATCGTAGCGCGGGTTGTGCGGCTGCGCGCCCTCGCCGTTGCCGAGATGGATGTACGCCCCGGGAACGCGCTCCATCATGAAGGAAAAATCCTCCGATCCCATCCCCGGCTCGTTGCTGCGGCTGACATGCCCGGCGCCCACGAGATCCTCCGCGGCGGCCGCCAAGGCCTCGGCCTGCTCGGCGTCGTTGATGGTCGGCGCGAAGATCAGCCGGTAGTCGAGCGCCGCGCGCGCCCCGAACCCCGCGGCCACGCCTTCCGCCACGCGCCGCAGCCCGGCCTCGATCTGCTCCGACACCTCGCGGCGGAAGAAGCGCGCGGTGCCGGAGATCGTCGCGCTCTCCGGGATCACGTTGTAGGCGTCGCCTCCCACCACCCTGGTCACGCTGATCACCGCCGGCTCGCGCGGCGAGAGGTTGCGCGAGACGATGGATTGCAGCGCCGCGGTGACGTGGCAGGCGGTGAGCACCGGATCCACGCTCACTTCCGGCCGTGCACCATGCGCGCCCTTGCCGCTGATCGCGATGTCGAAGAAGGCGCCGCCGGCCGCGCAGGGCCCCTGGCGGATCGCGTATTGCCCCACCGCCATCCCCGGCCGGTTGTGCATGCCGTAGATGGCGTCGCAGGGAAACCGCTCGAACAGCCCGTCCTCGAGCATCGCCAGCGCGCCGCCGCAGCCTTCCTCGCCGGGCTGGAAAATGAAGTGCACGGTGCCGCTGAAATTCCTCGTCTCCGCCAGGTAGCGCGCCGCGCCGAGCAGCATGGTGGTGTGCCCGTCATGGCCGCAGGCATGCATCCGCCCCGGAGTCCTCGACGCGTAGGGCAGGCCGGTCTCCTCGCTCATCGGCAGCGCATCCATGTCGGCGCGCAGCCCGATCGCACGGTTGCCGCTGCCGTTGCGCAGCACGCCGACCACGCCGGTGCTCCCCACCCCGCGATGCACCTCGATGCCCCAGGATTCCAGCAGCCCGGCGACGATCGCCGCGGTGCGGTGCTCCGCCCATGCCGAGCTCGGGGTGGGCGTGCAGGTCCTGGCGCAGGCGGGCGAGCTCGGCCTGGTAGCGGCGGATGTGGTCGAGAGCGGTCATCGTGCTTCCTGGAAACGAAGGACAGGGAAACGAAGGACGGGGAAACGAAGGACGGGGAAACGAAGGACGGGGAAACGAAGGACGGGGAACCGATGGGGCGGGCCGTGGCTGGCTCTCCCTCCGTCCTACATCGCCCGGCCGCGCTCGGGTATCCTGTCGCCGCGACTCGCGGGACTTGCCCGGGCGGCCCGGCCCGCTACACCCCGCCGCGACCTTCGGGGGCCCCATGGAACTCACCGCCGAGCAGCGTCAGGAGCTGGCCGAGGCGCGCGCCGCGCGCGCCGAGACGCGCCGCCCCACCGTCCCCGCGCTCGAGGCGCTGCTGTTCGAGGCGGTGCCGGTGCTCGACCACGGCTTCGTCCGGGTGATCGACTACATGGGCGACGACGCCGCCATCGTGCAGGCCGCCCGCGTCTCCTATGGCCGCGGCACCCGCGCCGCGAACGAGGATCGCGGCCTGATCCGCTACCTGATGCGCCACCGCCACTCCACCCCCTTCGAGATGTGCGAGGCGAAGTTCCACGTGAAGCTGCCGATCTTCGTCGCGCGGCAATGGATCCGCCACCGCACCGCCAACGTGAACGAGTACTCGGCGCGCTACTCGATCCTCGACCGCGAGTTCTACATCCCGAGCGCCGAGCACCTCGCCGCGCAATCCGCGGTGAACCGCCAGGGCCGCGGCGCGGTGCTGCAAGGCGCCGAGGCGGCCGAGGTCCTCGCCATCCTGCGCGAGGACGCCACCCGCAATTACGACCACTACGTCGCGATGCTGAACGAGGCGGAGGACGGCACCCCCCGCGACCCCGCCCGCCACGGCCTCGCGCGCGAGCTCGCGCGGATGAACCTGACGCTCAACGCCTATACCCAATGGTACTGGAAGACGGATCTGCACAATCTCTTCCACTTCCTGTCGCTGCGCGCCGACCCCCATGCGCAGTACGAGATCCGCGCCTATGCCGAGGCGATGCTGCGCCTGGTGGAAGCCTGGGTGCCGATGGCCTGCGAGGCGTTCCGCGACTATCGCCTCGGCGCCGTCACCCTCTCGGCGCAGATGCTCGCCGTGGTCCGCCGCCTGCTCGTCGGCGAGGCGGTGGAGCAGCCGGGCTCCGGCCTCTCCAAGCGCGAATGGCGCGAGCTGATGGCGATGCTGGGCCGCGATGGCTGAACCGCGCGTCGCGCCGGCACGGGGCAGGTCCTATCCGCGCCGCCAGTCGGGCAGCAGCCGTACGCGCGCCGGGGCGAAGCGCCCCGCCTCGGCGACATCCTGGCGCCGGCGCCTGGTCGCCGCCGCCATCGTCTCCGGCGTGCTGTTGATCGGGCTTCCCCTCGCCCACGCCTTCCTCGGCGAGCTCGGCGCCGTGCTGGTCGGCACGCTGGTGCTCGGCTTCGCCCTCGGCCGCATGACCCTGAAGCGCTGACCGCTCAGTAGCGCGTCAGCGGCCGGATGCACCATTGCGCCGCGCGGCCGGCGGCGGCGAATTCGAACGGCGCGGTCTTGATGAACTCGTTCACCGCGCGGAACACGCCATGGTGCCGCGCCCAGGGGTTGGGATGCCAGTCGTCGCCCATGATGACGCCGTCCGGCTTGATCAGCGTCGCCGCCGCTTCGAGCTCGACGAGCGTCGCCTCGTAGGCGTGGCTGGCGTCGAGATAGAGCCAGTCCAGCGGCTCGGCGAATTCCGCCGCGCAGGCCGGGAAGCGGGCCTGCCGGATCACCACCTCGGCCGCCGGGTGGAGCGCCCGGCGCAGCTCCACCTCGCGCCGCGCGAAGCCGGTGGTGAGGGTGTCCCCGCAGGTATACTCGTCGCTCCAGCCGAAGGACGGTCCCTGCAATTCCCACTGATCCACCAGGTAGAGCTTGCGCGGCTTCAGCGCGCCGAGCAGCATCTCGGAGAAGTGGCCGCGGAACACGCCGATCTCGGCGCCGATACCGCCCTTGCGCGCATACTGCGTGATCCAGCGCCGCTTCGGGGTGCGTTCGAGCTCCGCGGCAGGAAAGGGGAACGCCTCCTGCATCCGCGCGAGTTCGCCTCGGATCGCCTCCGCCGTCGCGGGGATCGGGGCGCCGGCAGCTTCCGCGGCCTCCGCAACCATCGCCATCTGCGCGTGCCCTTCCGCCTGTGGGTGGCCGCCATCAACATGCCGCTCGCACAGCGTGTCAAGCGAGCAGCGTAACCGGCGTGCCGCCGCCGCCGAAGGCTGGCCCGAGCGCGGCGATTCCCGCGCCACGGGAGACCGCGACATGATCCGCACCGGCCGCATCCTGAACCTCGTGGCGTGGGCCGCCGCGATCTGGATCGCCTACGAATTCCTCTGGTACGAGCAGTACAAGCTCACCGGCAATGTCGGCTCGATCGACGGCGTGTTCCAGCCGCTCGCCAATTGGTTCGGCATCCCCGCGCACGAGAAGCCGATCCGCCTCGGGGTCGCCATCATGGAGATCGTCGCTGCGGTCCTGGTGCTGATCCCGCGCACGCGCATCTGGGGCGCCGCGCTGGCGCTCGGCACCATGAGCGGCGCGATCTTCTTCCACACCATCGGCCCGATCGGCATCGACCCCTATGGCGATGGCGGCCAGCTGTTCAAGGAGGCGTGCTTCACCTGGGCGATGGCGGCGCTGATCCTGGCGATCAAGCGCCGCGAGGTGAGCACCACGCTGCTGCGTTTCGGCGTGCCGCTGCCCGGCGCACGCATCGCCTGAAGACTGGGGGACGGATAGCTCCGTTCTCTGCCCGACAACGCTGCGGCGCCTGAGCGCGCGGAATCCGCGAGCGCCAAGTATCCAAAAAAAGGAGGTGGGGGTTCGGGGGCGGAGTTCTCTCCGCCCCCGACCCTTGTTCTTCTTCTCTTGAATGAATCAAGTTTCCACCAGGCCAGCCCGGCCGCACCGCAATCAGCCCTTCCCGATCGGCCGCGCCGGAACCCCCGCCACGCGCGCCCCCGCCGCCACGTCCTCCACCACCACGGCGCCCGCGGCCACCATCGCGTCGGCGCCGACCTCGATCCCCTGCCGCAGCACCGCGCCGGCACCGATCAGCGCCCGCGCCCCGACGCGCACACCCCCCGCCAGCACCGCACCCGGCGCCACATGCGCCGCCTCGCCCACCTCGCAATCATGCTCGACGATGGCGCCGGTGTTGATCAGCGCCAGGGCGCCGATCCGCGCCTCGGGCCCGATCACCGCGCGCGCCAGCACCGCCGCGCCCTCGCCGAGCAGCGCGCCATGCCCGACCACCGCCGCCGGGTGCCGCAGCGCCGGCAATGCGAGCCCTGCCGCGCGCAGGCGCCCCGCCGCGGCCAGCCGCGTCGCATTGTCGCCGATCGCGGCGTGGCCGAAGGCCACGCCCGCAGCGCGCAGCGCGGGGATCACCGCCTCGGTCCCCAGCACCTTCACCCCGAGCAGCGCGGCCAGGCGCGGCGCCGCATCCACCACCCCGGCGATCTCGTAGCGCCCGAGCGCCAGCAGCAGATCCAGCACCGCCTTGCCGTGGCCGCCGGCGCCCAGCACCAGCATCCGCGGCCGCTCGCCCATGCCCGTCACCACAGCCTCTTCATCTTGCCCGCGGGACGGCTGATGTTACGCTCCCGCCGGAATTTGCTCGGAGATTTCCTGATGCGGGCCGTCGCCGCCGCCATCGCCCTGGCCGCCATGCTGATCGGCGCCGCGCCGGCCTGGGCGCAGAATCGCTTCTGGCTGGTCAACAACAGCGGGCAGGTCATCCAGGAGGCCTATGTCTCGCCCTCGCGCCTGTCCAATTGGGGGCCGGACATCCTCGGCACCGGCGTGCTGCCCGCGGGCAACCAGGTATGGGTCACGCCGAATTTCGGCGATTGCGTGCTCGACGTGCGCATCCGCTATGCCAGCGGGGCCGAGGATACCCGGATGGGCGTGAATGCCTGCGCCATCTCGCGCATCGTCTTCGGCGGCGGCCCCGGCGCCGGCATCGGCGGCGGTCCGGGGGCGACGATCTCGCCCGGGCCGCGCGGCTCGGCCGGCAATCCCTCCTTCAACTTCGTCAACCGCACCGGCGTGACGATCCGCGAGGTCTATGTCTCGCTCTCCACCGACCGGAGCTGGGGCCCGGACCGGCTCGGCGCCAATGTCCTTCAGCCCGGCGGCGCCATCTGGATCCCGCTCCCCGAAGGCCGCGTCTGCACGGTCGACATCCGTGTCGTCTACATGGACGGCGCCGCCCGCGAGCGCCGCGGCGTCGAGACCTGCAACGTGACCGATCTCGGCTGGCGCTAACGCGCACCGAGCGCCGTTCCCCACCCGACCAACGGCGCGGCACCCCAGAGTGCCGGCCTCACCGGCGCCAAGTATTCAAAAAAAGGAGGTGGGGTTCGGGGCGGAGTTCTCTCCGCCCCGATCTTGCTTTCTCACGCCGCGGCCGTGCGCAGCGCCGGTCGCGTCAGCCAGTTGCTCCCCACCGCGGCGAGGCCGACCACCAGCATCACCGGCCAGAACGCCGCGTAGGAGCCGGCCGCGTCGACCACGATCGCCCCCGCCCCGGCGCCGAGGAAGCCGCCGATCTGGTGCGACAGGAAGCACACCCCGTAGAGCGCGCCGAGATCGACCACGCCGAAGCGCCGTGCGATCGCCGCCGAGGTCAGCGGTATGGTGCCGAGCCAGATGAACCCCATCACCGCCGCGAAGATCAGCGTGCCGGTCGCCGTCGGCGGCATCACGGCGAAGATGGCGATCGCCACCGTGCGCGCGAGATAGATCGCGCCGAGCGCCACTTCCGGCCGGATGACGTTGCCGATCCGCCCGCACAGCCAGGAGCCGGGGATGTTGAACAGCCCCACCAGCATGAGCGCGGTCACCCCGAGCGAGGGCGACAGCCCGCAGAGCGAGAGATGCGCCGGCAGATGGGTGGTGAGGAAGGCGAGCTGGAAGCCGCAGGCGAAGAAGCCGAGGGTGAGCAGGGCGAAATCCCGCTGCGACAGCGCCCGCCGCGCCAGGACCGGCAGTCCGGCGAGCCCGGCAGGGGCCGCGCCCACGCGATAGGTCGCCGGCGCCCATTCCATCCGCGGCGCCACCAGGACCAGCAGCGCCATGGTCGCGGCGAGCATCATGAGGGCGCCGGAGGTGCCGAAATCCCCGATCCCCCACTGGGCCAGCGGCACCATCGCCGCCTGCCCGACCGAGCCGCCGGCCGAGGCGAGCCCCAGCGCGTCGCCGCGGCGCGCCTCCGGCACCGCCCGCGCCACCGCGCCGAGCACGGTGCCCGAGCCGGCGCAGGCGACGCCGATGCCGGTCAGCACGCCGATGCCGAGAACCAGGCTCCACACGCCCGGAAACAGCGCCGGCAGCAGCAGTCCCGCGGCATAGAAGCCACCGCCGACGAGCGCCACGCGGCCGGCCCCGAGCCGGTCCGCCATCGCGCCGGCGAAGGGCTGCCACAGCCCCCACATCAGGTTGTGGATCGCCACCGCCGCGCCCAGCGCGGTGGCCGAGATGCCATGCTCGCTGCCGAGCGGCAGCAGGAACAGCCCGTAGGTCTGCCGCACGCCGAGGGCGAGGCTGACCGAGGCCGAGGCGGCGAGGACGACGATCCAGGCAGCGGCGGGCATGAAATGAGTTGACGCCGGGGCGGCTGGGAGGGGAACCGCGCCCGGCGTCATGACTGCCCCGCGGGGGGAGCGGGGCAGTGGGGACTTGTCAGGCCGCCTTGCGCCCCGTGGTGGCGCGGTCGTTGGCCGCGGGGAAACCGGCGTCGAAGACGCGGCCGATGTCGGCGCGGGTCAGGCCGATATCGGCGAGCTCGCGATCGGAGAGCGAATCCAGCGATTCGAACACCTCCTGCCGGCGCGGCCAGCTCGCCAGCCAGCGGGCGGCATCCGCCAGGCGCCGCGCCGAGCGCTTGATGCGCCCGATGACGGCCTCGTCGCGGGAGCGGGCGGCGGCGAGCCTTATGCTCTCCGCCTCGCTCATGCGGGGCGTGAAGGTGGCGGGGAGGAAGAGGGCTGCCTCGGCCTTGGTGATTCGGGCGTCCATGATAGCGTTCCTTTGCTGGGCTTCGGCGGGATCTGCGTCCTGCTCGACGGCCTTTGCGCACAGGAACATAGGTCGGAGCGGCGCAATGATGATGCGCTACGGCAACAGCCTTGCTATGCGTGTACGGCATACACACTGCCGTAACCATGCAGAAACGTGGCAACACATTCCGTGAACCAGCGATGATTGCTGCCAAGCGCCTTGCTGCCCTGCGCGCAGCGCTGACCACCCAGCGGGTGCAGGGCTTCCTCATCCCCCGCTCCGACGAATTCCTGGGCGAATACGTCCCCCCCTCCGGCGAGCGCCTCGCCTGGCTCACCGGCTTCACCGGCTCGGCCGGCCTCGCCATCGTCCTGCCCGACCGCGCCGCGGTGTTCACCGATGGCCGCTACACGATCCAGCTCCGCGCCCAGGCCGATGCCGCCCTCTGGGAGGCCCGCCACATCACCGAGGAGCCGCCGGCCGACTGGCTGCGCGCCCACGCCCAGGGCCTCTCCCTCGGCTACGACCCCTGGCTCCACGCGGGCCCGTCCCTCGAGCGCCTCGCCGTCCCCGGCGTCACGCTGGTCCCGCTCGCCACCAACCCGATCGACGCCGTCTGGACCGACCGCCCCGCCCCACCCATGGCAGCGGCCGTCCCGCATCCGCTCCGCTTCGCCGGCAAGCCAGCCGAGGAGAAGCGCACCGATGCCGCCGCCGCCCTCGCCGAGGCCGGCGAGGCCGCCGCCATCATCGCCGACCCGCATTCCGTCGCCTGGCTGCTCAACATCCGCGGCGGCGACCTCGCCCATACGCCGCTCGCCCTCGGCTTCGCCCTGCTCGGCGCCGACGGCACCGTGCAGCTCTTCATGCACCCCGCCAAGGTGCCGCCCGAGACCCGCCAGCACCTCGGCAACGCCGTCACCATCCGCCCGCGCGCCGAGCTCCCCACCGCGCTGGCCGCCCTCGCCGGCCAGCGTGTGCGGCTGGACGCGGACGCCACCCCCGCCTGGTTCGCCGACACGCTCCGCCAGTCCGGCGCCGAGCTCGTCACCGGCGAGGACCCCTGCCGCCTCCCCCGCGCCTGCAAGAACCCGGTCGAGCAGGACGGCGCCCGCGCCGCCCACCACCGCGACGCGGTGGCGCTGGCCCGCTTCCTCGCCTGGTTCGACCGGGCCGCACCCACCGGCCGCCAGACGGAGCTCTCCGCCGGCGCCAAGCTCCTGGAACTCCGCGCCGCCCTCGAGCACTTCCGCGCCGAATCCTTCCCCGCCATCGCCGGCGCCGGCGAGCACGGCGCCATCGTTCACTACCGCGCCACCCCCGAATCCGACCGCCCCATCCGCCCCAACGAGGCCTTCCTGATCGATTCCGGCGGCCAGTTCCTCGACGGCACCACCGACGTCACCCGCACCCTCTGGACCGGCCCCGGCCCCGCGCCCGACACGCTCCGCGAGCGCGCCACCCGCGTGTTGAAGGGCCACATCGCCATCGCCACGCTGCGCTTCCCGGCCGGCGTCGCCGGCCCGCATCTCGACGCCTTGGCACGCCGCGCCCTGTGGGACATCGGCCTCGACTACGACCACGGCACCGGCCACGGCGTCGGCTCCTACCTCTCGGTCCATGAAGGCCCCGCCGGGCTCAGCCGCACCGCCCGCCCCGTGCCGCTGCGCGAGGGCATGATCCTCTCCGACGAGCCCGGCTTCTACGCCGCCGGCGAATACGGCATCCGCCTCGAGAACCTGCTGCTGGTGCGCGCCGCCGACATCCCCGGCGCAGCCAAGCCATTCCTGGAATTCGAGACGCTGACCCTGGCGCCCTTCGACCGCCGGCTCATCGCGCCGGAGCTGCTCACCGGCGCCGAGCGCGAGTGGCTGAACGCGTACCACGCGCGGGTTCTCGCCGAGATCGCGCCATCGCTGGATGACGCGACCGCGGCATGGCTGCGGTCTGCTTGCGCGCCGGTGTAAAAAGAAAAAGAGCTGGGGAAGGGAGATGAACTCCCTTCCCCAGACCCCATCCCTCCTTTTTTTGGCTTCTTGGCGCTGGTGGCCGCCGCACGCCGAACCGCCATGCCGTTGTCTCGTGGAGATCGGCGCTGGCAATTCGCACCAAGTCACCAAAAAAAGGAGGATGGGGTCTGGGGAAGGAGTTCACTCCTTCCCCAGTGTCCAACGCCTCAGTACCGGCGCGTCACGCGAACGCGAAATCACCCGCGCTCAGTGCGGCGATGGTCACGCCTCGCAGCAGCACGGTGTCGCCCGCGCCGATGGTCAGGACGACGCCGTTCGCCGTATCGGACAGAGCGGTCTGGACGTCGCCGAAGGTCGCGAGCGACGTGCCGATCAGCAGGATGCGGTCGCTGCCTCGCGTGAAGTCGCTCACCTGGTCCGCGCCGTCGCCGGTCTGGAACGCGAAGACGTCCGCGTCCGCCTGGCCCCACAGCACGTCGTCGCCGGCGCCGCCGGTCAGCGTGTCGGCCCCGGCGCCGCCGAGCAGCAGGTTGGCGCCGGCGTTGCCGGTGATCGCGTTGTCGCCGCCGTTGCCTTGGGCGCGGTTGTCGGCGCTGCCGGCGAAGATCAGGGTCTCGATGTTGGCGCGCATGAAGTAGGCGTTGCCGGCGCCGCCTGGCAGCGTGGCGATCACCGTGTCGTCGCCCTCGCCCGGCGCCTCGAGCACCATGTCGGCGGCCGAGGTGACGATGTAGGTGTCGTCGTGGGCGCCACCGCGCAGCCGGTTGGCGCCGTCGCCGCCCACCAGCGTGTCGTTGCCGGCCTGGCCCCACAGCACGTCGTCGCCGTCGCCGCCCACGATGCTGTCCGCCCCGTTGCCGCCCAGTAGGACGTTGGCGCTCTCGTTGCCGAGCAGGACGTTGTCCAGCGTGTTGCCGATGCCGTAGAGCGGCCCGTGGCCATCGGCGAGTTGCAGCACTTCGACCTCGTCGGGCAGGGTGAAGCTCGCGAAGGCGACGACGGTGTCGGTGCCTTCGCCGGCGAGCTCGATCACCTGGTCGCGGCCGGTGTTGCAGAAGTAGAGGTCGTTCCCCTGGCCGCCATACAGCACGTCCTCGTTCATGCCGCCGGAGAGCGTGTCGTCGCCGAGGCCGCCGCTCAGCGTGTCCTTGTCGGTGCCGCCGAGCAGCAGGTCGTCGCCGTCGAGGCCGCGCAGATCGTCCGCGCCGCCGGCGCCGAGCATCGAGTTCGCGCCGCTCGAGCCGGAGACGATGTCGTCCCCGGAGCTGCCGGTGATGCTGCTGTCCCCCGCCGCCGCGGTCATCACGTGATAGACCCAGAGCCCGTTGAGCCCGGCATTGCCGAGCGTCGATGGCAGGGCGAGCATCGCCGCCTGGTCGCCGGACTCCGCGAGCTCGACCGCGTTCAGCCCGTCGCCGGCGGAGTAGCCGGCGCGCGCCGGCAGGCCGCCGAGCCCGTTGCTGCCGCCGCTCGCATCGCCGGTGGTCCAGTTCAGCGCCTCGTAGCGCAGGACGATGTCGAAATCGCCGTTGCCCTCGTCGAGGAGCTGGATCTGGAAGGCGTTCAGCTTGTCGATGCTTGCGTCGTAGTAGCCGACGTCGTTCCAGGTCGCGGTGAACGCGCCATTGGCGGCGTCGAGGTCATAGTGGACCAGGTTGGCGCCGGTGGAGTTGCCGCCCGCGGTCGCGGTCCCGACGCCCCCCAGCGTGTCCACGTCGGCCCAGAAGGCGGCGATGATCGGGTTGCCGAGACCCGCGCCGATCCCGCTCGGCGTGAAGGTCGAGCTCGACGCCGCGAAGGTGAGGTTGCCGTTGTTGTTGACGTAGAGCGAGGTGTAGCCGGTGCCGAAGAAATTCAGCCCGCCGGCGCCGAACACGCCGGTGATGTCGATCGCCGCGCTGGAGCCGTCGTCGTTGCGGGCGAGCGTCTGCTCGCCGAAGCCTTCGATGCCGCCGAGGCCGTTCACCAGAGTGGGTCCTACGGTGAGGTAGGACAGGGCGGTCGCGCTGAGGGTCATGGGGGGCTTCGCTCGTGATCCCTCGCGTCATCGCAGAAACCGGTTAGGAAACGGTGTCGGCACCGCAGCGCAGCCACGCGCCGGCACGGGGTTGGCGCCCCCCGCGACAGGGACTAGCCTCGCGCTGAATCGTTCCGCAGCCAGGACTTGCCGATGCCCGCCCTTGCCAAGCGTCTCGACAGCATTGCCGTCTCCGCCTCCGTGGCGATGGGCGTGAAGGCCCGCGAGCTCGCCGCCCAAGGCCACAAGGTGATCTCGCTGACCAGCGGCGAGCCCGATTTCGCCACCCCGGCCCACGCCATCGAGGCGGCGCACCAGGCGGCGCTCGCCGGCGACACCAAGTACCCGCCGCAGGACGGCACCCGCGCGCTCAAGGAAGCCGTGCAGCGCAAGTTCCGCCGCGACAACCGGCTCGACTACGCGCTGGACGAGATCATGGTCGCCAATGGCGGCAAGCAGATCATCTTCAACGCGCTGATGGCGACCTGCGATCCCGGCGACGAGGTGGTGATCCCCGCCCCCTACTGGATCAGCTACGCCGACATGGCGAAGACCGCGACGGCGACGCCGGTGCCGGTCAGCTGCCCGCAGAACAACGGCTTCAAGCTGCGGCCGGAGGATCTCGATGCGGCGATCACCCCGCGCACCAAGTGGGTGATGCTGAACTTCCCCAACAACCCGACCGGCGCCGCCTGCCCGCGCGCCGAGATGGCGGCGATCGCCGAGGTGCTGCTGCGCCACCCGCATGTCTGGGTGATGACCGACGACATGTATGAGCACCTGGTCTATGACGGCTTCGAATTCTGCACCATCGCCGAGGTCGAGCCGCGCCTCAGGGACCGCGTGCTGACGGTGAACGGCGTCTCCAAGACCTACGCGATGACGGGCTGGCGCGTCGGCTTCTGCGGCGGGCCGAAACCGCTGCTCAAGGGCATGTACAACATGCAGGGCCAGGCGACCTCCGGCGTCAGCACGATCAGCCAGGCCGCCGCCGCCGCCGCGCTCGACGGCCCGCAGGCGCTGATCGCCGAGCGTGCCGCGATCTACCAGCAGCGCCGCGATCTCGTCGTCGCCATGCTGAACGAGGCGCGCGGTATCGCCTGCCACAAGCCGGAAGGCGCGTTCTACGTGTTCCCCAACATCGCCGGCTGCCTCGGCAAGACCACGCGCGCCGGCACGCGCCTTGAGACCGACAGCGACTTCGCGCTGGCGCTGCTGGCGGAAAAGCATGTCGGCACGGTGCAGGGCGCGGCGTACGGCATGTCGCCCTATCTCCGCATCTCCTACGCCACCGACATGGAAAGCCTGCGCGAGGCCTGCGGCCGCATCAAGGAATTCTGCCGGGAGCTCGCGTGAGCGCCGCTTCTTCGCCCTGATCGATCCCGGCTGCATCCTGGACGTGGATGGCGTGCTGCCGGAGCTCCGCGCCCTCGCCATCCTGGGGCCGGCGACAACCAGGCGCCCAAGCTGATCGAGCGTACGGAGAAGGAAGGCGCGACGGGCGCGTCAAGCCGCGTCGGCCGGCGCGAGGTGTGGGCGCCGGGGCCGAAAGCGCAGCCGCTCCCCGGACTCCTGTCGCTTCCGCATTGACATGCGGCCGGCTTGGGGCGGAGCCTCCGGGCCATGGCGAAGGCGGACCTGGGAGCGATGGCGCGCGGTTGGATCGCCCGTCTGCTCGGCGGGGGCCCGAAGACGGTCACGGAGGATGGCAAGGCGGACCTGGCAACCGCACGGGGCGCCTCCTCCGGGGCGCTGACGAAGGGCTACCGCAGCCCCGAAGCGGCGGTGGCCTTCGGGCGGCACGTGGCGTGCGCCGGAGCCGTGGTGCTGCTGCTCTGGGCCGTGGCGGCCGGAGCCTGGCGCGCGCTGCGGCACGCCCAGGAGCACTCCTACGTCGTCGAATTCGCGGGGTCGGTCTGGCTCGTCGTGGCCGGCGGGAGCCTGCTCTACGCGGCCGGCGCGCTCGGCGCCATGGCGCTGGTCGTCCTCGCCTCCGGGCTGGTTGGCGGCGCGTTCGGCTTCCTCTTCGGCCTGCCCCGGATGGATGGGCGCGGCGCGCCGCAGCCTCTCACCCAGAACATAGCCCCCGGCCCGAACGCGCAGATCGTGTCCGGCACCGCCCAGGGCGGAGCGGCGCCCGCCGGGGGCAACCTGGCGCAGGCGCCCGGGCAGGCGGCGCCCGGCCAAGCCGGCGACGCGCGGCCGGCGCAACCGGCCGTCGCCGGCACCTCCGCGGCGCGCATGGCCGCGGAGCGCAGCTATTTCCGCATGAGCCCGGCGCTCAACGAGATCGCCGACTGGCTGACCAAGATCATCGTCGGCCTCGGCCTGGTGCAGGCGCGCGACATCGCGGCCGGCTTCCGCGACATCGTGCGGTGGCTGCTCGGCTCCGCCGGTCTCGACCGCTTTCCGGCCGCGGGCGTGGTGGCGCCGGCCTGCATGGTGATCGGGCTGATCGGCGGCTTCATTCTCGTCTATCTCATGATGACGCTGGTCATGGGGCGCGAGATCGCGGATGCCGCACTCGACCTCGACGCCGAAAGCGTCCGTGCCCGCGAGGAGGGTGCTCGCAGCAGGGAGGAGGAGCAGCGCAAGGCGACCGCGCGGCGCGCCCTCCTCGCCTATTGGGGCCGCGAGGAGATCCGCAAGAAGGCCAGCGTGCCCACCGCCCGGGCGGAACTGCCGGTCGACGACGCGGCGCTGGAGTTCGCCAGCCTCGACTTCGCCAGCCTGACCACCAATGTTGAGAAGAATGCCTGGATCAACATCAAGTGGGCCTTGGGCGACGAGGCGACCGCCAGCGCGGCCCTCGATAGGATGTTGGGCTGAGGCTGCGAGGGAGCCGACCAGATGGATTTCAAGAGCCTGAGCGATGGCCTGCTGCTCGCGGCGCGCACCCGCAACCAGGAGGCCGCCGACCGCCGCGCGGCGCAGCTCAACGAGATACTCGCGCGCCAGCCGGAGACCATCGCGCCGCTCGACGAGGCCCGCTACCGGCTCGCCCTCGTGGAGCGTGAGCTCTACCGCGGCACCCCGGCCGGTGCGCAGGCCGCCCTCGACCAGCTCCGGACGCTCGAGGAGGATACCAGGCTCGGGCGCGTCGCCACGCGGGAGCCGAGCTTCTACGTATTGCGGGCCGCCGCCTTGGGGCAGCTCTACCAGCACGCCAAGGAGGCCGAAGACACCGCGGCGATGGGAGCCGCAGCGAAGGAGGCGATCAACGCCATCAGGTTCGCCAACGCCGCCCGGCAGGATGAGTGGGTACGCGAACTCGCCGACCCCGCCAGGACGCGGAACGGGGACGACGACCTGGTCGAGCTCGCGAAGGACAATGCCGAGGTGAGATCGCTGCTCGGGCTGTCGCTTTCTTGAGTACGGGCCGGGCGTGAGCCTGCTCCTCGTGCTCGACGGCACCGCTTGCGCGACGCTTGGCCGTCGCGCGGCGCCCCGGACGATCGCCGAATCCCGCCGGGAGCTCGCGTGAACGCCGCGCTGCGCCTCGGCCAGGATGCCGATGCCGACGCCTTCATCACCCTGATCGGCGGCTGCTGGTCCGAATATCCCGGCTGCGTCCTCGACGTGGATGGCGAGCTGCCGGAGCTGCGCGCGCTCGCCAGCTACTTCGCCGAGGCGGGCGGCACTCTCTGGGCCTGCGAGCGCGACGGCCGCGTCGTCGGCATGGTGGCGACGCGTCCGCTGCGCGAGGACGGCGCCTGGGAGATCTGCCGCATGTATGTCGCGGCCGCCGAGCGCGGCACCGGCCTCGCCCAGCGCCTGCTGGAGACCGCGGAGCGGCACGCCGCGGACGCCGGCGCGCAGCGCATCGTGCTGTGGACCGACACCCGCTTCGACCGCGCGCACCGCTTCTACGAGAAGCGCGGCTATGTCCGCCAGGGCTCCATCCGCATCCTCGACGACGCCTCGAAATCGCTGGAGTTCCGCTACGCCAAGCCGATCCGCGGCCTCGTCGTCGAGGCGCTGGATGCCGCCGCCGCGGCCAGTGCCGAGCGCCGCCTGGCCGAGATCCTGATCGCCTGCGTCGAAGGCGGCGACACCCTCGCCTTCCTCCCGCCGCTGCCGCTCGAGCGCGCCATCGCCACCTGGAAGAGGGTTTCCGCCGAGGTCGCGGCCGGCACCTGCGTCCTGCTCGCCGCCTGGCTCGACGGCGCGCTGGTCGGCACGGTGCAGCTCGACATGGGCACGCCGCAGAACCAGCCGCACCGCGCGGAGGTCGCCCGGCTGCTCGTGGATCCCGCGGCGCGCCGGCAGGGCGTCGGCCGCGCGCTCATGCTGCGCGTCGAGCAGGCCGCGCGCGCCCATGGCCGCAAGCTGCTCACCTTGCACGCGCGCAAGGGCGACGCCGCCGAGGCGCTCTACCGCGCCCTCGGCTGGACCGAGGCTGGCATCATCCCGGGATTCGCGCTGAATGCGGATCGCACCCTCGCCGATGCCGTGTTCTTCTGGAAGCCGGTCTGACTGGGAGGTCACGCCCGATGATCACCCCCGCCTGGTGCCGCGTGATGGCGGCCTACAACGCCGAGATGAACCGCCGCCTCTACGCCGCCGCCGATGCCATGACCGACGCGGACCGCCGCGCCGAGCGCGGCGCCTTCTGGGGCAGCCTGCACGGCACGCTCAGCCACCTGCTCTGGGGCGACCGCATGTGGATGAGCCGCATCGCCGCCTGGCCCAGGCCGCCGGTCGGCATGTCCGGCAGCGCCACGATGATCGAGGCCTGGGACGCGCTGAAGGCAGCGCGCATCGACGCCGACGCGAAGATCAAATCCTGGGCCGCCACAGTCACGGATGATGCCCTGTCAGGCGACCTCACCTGGTTCAGCGGCGCCGCCAACCGCGAGCTCACCCGCCCGATGTCGGCGATCCTGATGCATGTCTTCAACCACCAGACCCATCACCGCGGCCAGGCGCACTGCCTGATCACCCAGGCGGGGCAGCGCGTCGAGGACACCGATCTCGCCTTCATCCTGCCGCCCAGCATCTTCGAGGCCGCCCATGCCTGAGACCGTGGATCCCGAGGACCGCTTCGTCACCGACGACGTCTATGCCGAAGGCCGCAAGGCCTTCGAGGAAGGCCGTTCCGTGCTGGAAAGCCCGCTCGGCGATGCCGGCGCGCTCGGCCGCGCCTGGCTCGCCGGCTGGCTCGACGCGCTCGCCGACCGCCTGACCGGCCATGACCGCAGCGCCGCCGCCTACCACGCGCTGCTGGCGCTGAACAAGGGCGCGGAGTTCTGAGAGGAAGATCGGGGGGCGGATTTCATGTCGCGGCAGTGTCGCGAGCGCCGCTCTGAACCCGACAACGCTGCGTCGCCTGAGAGTGCGGGAGGCACCAGCGCCAAGAAGCCAAAAAAAGGAGGGATGGGGTCTGGGGAAGGGAGTTCACTCCCTTCCCCAGTTCTATCGCGGCGCGTCCAGGAACCGCGCGAGCCAGCCCATCACCTCCTCCGGCGCCTCCTCCGCGAGGTAGTGCCCGGACGCCACCGCGCCGCCCTCCACGCCCCCCGCCGCATAGTCCCGCCACACCGCGACCGGCTCGTACCACTCCCCCACCTTCCCCTTGCCGCCCCACAGCGCGAGCAGCGGGCATTGCACCTTCTCGCCCGCCGCGCGCGACGCACGGTCATGCTCGAGGTCGATCGTCGCCGCCGCGCGGTAATCCTCGCAGATCGCCGTCACCGTGCCCGGCTCGCGCAGCGCCGCGAGATAGTCCGCTCGCGCCTCCGCATCGAAGAACCCGCGATCCTTCGGCTCGCGCGAGGTCTGGATGTAGAACCAGTCCTCGACATCGCGCAGGATCATGCGCTCCGGCCTGTCATGCGGCTGGGCCAGCCAGAACCAATGGTAGTAGCCCATCGCGAACGCCATGTCCGTGCGCTCGAAATGCGCGAGCGTCGGGATGATGTCCATCACGCACAGCCGCTGCACCGCCTGCGGATGATCGAGCGCCATCCGGTGCGCGACCCGCGCCCCGCGGTCATGCGACACCACCTGGAACCGCGCGAACCCCAGATCGCGCATCAGCGCGACCACGTCCTTCGCCATCGCGCGCTTGGCATAGGGCGCATGATCCGCCGTCGCCGCCGGCTTGCCCGAGAACCCATAGCCGCGGATGTCCGGCGCCACCACGGTGAAGCGCCGCGCCAGCAGCGGCGCCACCCGGTGCCACATCGCATGAGTCTGCGGATTGCCATGCAGCAACACCAGCGGCGGACCTTCCCCGCCACGCCGCAGCCGCACCCGCTGCCCATTCGCCTCGCGAAACTCCAGCGTGAATCCCTCGAACAGCATCGCCGCCCCTCCCGCGCCCGGTTGACCGCCCGCCCGCGCCGCGCGAGCGTGGCACCGGTGACGTCAGGAGGGAACCACCATGGCCGCAGACGACCAGGCCCTGTTCGACAAGGGATTGCCGATCCGCCGCGCCGTCCTCGGCGCCGATTACGTGGACAGCTCGCTCGCCAAGGCGGACGACTTCATGATGGCGTTCCAGCGCGCCACCACCACCTGGGCCTGGGGCTGGGCCTGGGGCGACCCCACCCTGGACCGCAAGACCCGCAGCCTGCTCAACCTCGCGATGCTGACCGCGCTCGGCAAGATCCCGGAAGTGAAGCTGCACGTGAAGGGCGCGCTCACCAACGGCGTGACGGTCGAGGAGATCAAGGCGACACTGCTGCACGCGACGGCATATTGCGGGATTCCCGCGGGGCTCGATGCGTTCAAAGCAGCGCACGAGGTGCTGACCGCAGAAGGCGCGCTGCAGAAGAAGTGAAAGACTGGGGGAGGAGATGAACTCCTCCCCCAGACCCCCACCTCCTTTTTTTGGCACTTGGCGCTGGTGGAGAGTGCGGTGAGCGAAGCCGTCGAGAAGATCGCGTTCATCGGGATCGGCAACATGGGGTGGCCGATGGCGGCGAACCTCGCGAAGCAAGGGTTCACGGTCACCGTCTTTGACGCGGCGCCGAACCGCGCCCAGGACTTCGCCAGGGAACATGGCGCACAGGCCGCCGACAGCGCCGCGCAAGCGGCGCGCGTAGCCGACGCCGTCATCACCATCCTCCCCACCTCGAGGCAGGTGGCCGAGGTGGTGCAGGCGATCGCACCCGCCCTCGCGCACGGCGCAATCCTCATCGACATGACCTCCGGCCAGCCGGGCACGACGCGCGACATCGCCGCAACCCTCGCCGCGCGCGGCGTCGCCATGGTGGACTGCCCGGTCTCCGGCGGCGTGCCACGCGCCAGGACCGGCGAGCTCGCCATCATGGCCGGCGGCGACACCGCGGTGCTTGACCGCGTCGAGCCCGTGCTCAAGGCGATGGGCACCTCCATCCATCGCTGCGGCGGCATCGGCGCCGGCCAGGCGATGAAGGCGCTCAACAACCTGGTCTCCGCCGGCGGCTTCCTCATCGGCATCGAAGCCCTGCTCATCGGCCAGCGCTTCGGCCTCGATCCCGCCCTGATGGTGGACGTGCTCAACGCCTCCACCGGCATGAACAACGCCACCCAGAAGAAATTCCGCCAATACGTGCTGTCGCGCCGCTTCGACGCCGGCTTCGGCCTCGACCTCATGGTCAAGGACCTCTCCATCGCCCTCGAAGTCGCGCGCGAGACCGCCACCCCCACCCCCTTCGCCGCCCTCTGCCGCGAGCTCTGGGCCAGCGCGCAGGCCGCCCTCGGCCCCGGCCAGGATCACACCGCCATGGCGCAACTCAGCGAGAAGCTCGCCGGCGAGGCGCTCGGCGGCGGCAACCGATCGGAGGGAACCGTGCCATGAACTGGGAAGCCTACGCGCTCCGCTACGGGCGGCACGAACGCACCGCCCAGACCAACTACCTGATGCCGGTCGCCGACCCGCACGAGGCCATGCCGCTCGACTACTACGTCTGGCTGCTGCGCGCCTCCGACGGGCGCGAGATCGTCGTCGACACCGGCTTCGACGCCGCCCTCGCCGAGAAGCGCGGCCGCAAGATCAGCCGCCCCGTCGGCGACTGCCTGCGCGCCATGGGCACCGACCCCGCCCGCGTGAAGGACGTGGTGATCACCCATCTCCACTACGACCACGCCGGCTCGCTCGACATCTTCCCCGCCGCACGCTTCCACCTGCAGGACCGCGAGATGGCCTACGCTACCGGCCGGCACATGTGCGTGCACTGCCTGCGCCTGCCCTTCGAGGCCGACCACGTCGTCGCCATGGTGCGCGCCCTCTACGCCGACCGCGTGCAGTTCCACGACGGCGAGGGCGAGCTCGCGCCCGGCGTCACCCTGCACCGCGTCGGCGGCCATTCCGACGGGCTGCAGATCGTGCGCGTCGCCACCGCCCGCGGCCCGGTCGTGCTCGCCTCGGATGCGATGCACTTCTACGGCAATGCGCGCACCGGCAATCCCTTCCCGATCGTGCTCGATGTCGGCGCCATGGCCGCCGGCTGGCGCACTTCCTACCGCCTCGCCGAAGGCGACGAGAGCCGCGTCATCGCCGGCCACGACCCCGAGGTGCTGCGCCGCTTCCCCCAGGTTCCCGGCCAGAACGGCGAGGTGGTCGCGCTGCATCTGCCGCCGGCATGAGGCTGGCGGTCATCGGCGCCGGCGGCGCTCCCTGAGCGACAAGGCTGGGGGGCGGAGAGAACTCCGCCCCCCAGACCCCCCGCCTCCTTTTTCTGGATACGGGGGAGGGTGGCGAGCGCCGTTCTCAGCCCGACAACGGCGTGGCGCCTGAGAGTGCGGGAGCCGCAAGCGCCTAGAAGCCAAAAAAAGGAGGTGGGGGTGTGGGGGCGGAGTTCTCTCCGCCCCCACTCTTTCTATAAACCTCGCCCGCTTGCCGGCGCTGCTCGCCGAAGGCCATCCCTGCCCGCCCTGACGGGCCTCGCCTCCCGCGCTCCCAGGCGCCGCGCCCTTCGGGGGCCCGGCACGGCGCTCGCCGCGTGTCCCTTCTCTCCGCCCCCGGCTCAGCCGCCCTTCAGATGGTTGAGCAGCTTCTCGGTCGCCGCGACCTTGTCGGTCTTGTCGATCGCCGCCAGCTCCGCCGCGAGCCGGTCCAGCGCCTGCTCGTAGATCTGGCGCTCGGAGAAGGACTGGTCCGGCTGGCCGGCATTGCGGTGCAGGTCGCGCACCACCTCGGCGATCGCCACCGGATCGCCGGAGTTGATCTTCGCCTCGTATTCCTGCGCCCGGCGCGACCACATGGTGCGCTTGATGCGCGCGCGGCCCTTCAGCGTGTCGAGCGCCTCCTGGATGGCGCTGCCGGTGGCGAGCTTGCGCAGCCCTGCCGAGGCGGCCTTGTTGACCGGCACCCGCAGGGTCATGCGGTTCTCCTCGAAGGTGACGACGATCACCTGGAGGGAGTAGCCCGCGGCCTCGATCGTCTCGATGCCCTGCACCGTGCCGACGCCATGGGTTGGGTAGACGACATGGTCGCCGGCCTTGAAATCCTCCTTGGGGCGGGGCGGCGCCTTGGGGGCGGTCGCCGTGGCGCCGGCCGGCCCTGCGGCCGGAGCACGCAGCGGCATGAGCCGCGGCGGAAGCGAAGCGGTGGAACGGGTCATAGCCTCGGGGACAGGACGGGGTGGCGTGGCAGGCGCGGCGGCTTGGCGTGCCGCCGGCACCGAGGAGGACGCGGTGGCGGGCGGCGGGGTTGCGGGGACGGCTCGAGGGGTGGGCGGCTGTTCCGCCGCCGGCTTCTTGGCCGCCACCGTTGCGGGCTTGGCCGCGGTGGCGGCAGGGGCGGCCGGTGCCGGGGCCTGCGGCTTGGCGGGCGGCGTCGCCTGCTTCACCGCCGGCGCCGGAGGACCTGCCGGCTTCGCGGCGGCCGGCGGCGGCGCCTGCTTGGCAGCCGGTGCCGGCGCGGAAGGCGGCTTCGGGGATGGCGGCTTGGCAGATCGCTGCTTCTCCCCCGCGAGCAATGGCGCGGCGGGCGCCGCCGTGGTGGCGTGCTTCTCCGGCGCCGCCGGCCTGGCCTTGCTCCCCCCCGGCGCCTCGCTCCGGCGGGGCACCGACTGCACCTTGGCGGCCGCGTGGGGCTTCGGGGCGGTCCGCGCGGCCGGCCTGGCCGCCGCCTTGGGCTGCGCCTTCGCCGTGGGCTTCGGCGCCGGCTTCGCCACCCTCGCCTTGGCCATGCTGCGCGGCTTCGCCGGCGGCGGCGCCTTGCCGCGCTTCGGCTTGGCCGGCGTCGCGCGCCGCGCCGTCACCACCTGCTTGGCCTTCGCGGCCGGCTTGGCGGGGCTGCGCGCCTTCGCGCTCCGCTTGGCGGAGGTCTTGGCGCGGGCAGGTGCCTTCATCGCGAGACGACTCCTGTCACCTGGGCCAGCCGGCACCGCACCCAGGCATCGCTATTCTCCAACCGCATCCCGCCTCGCGACAACAGGCCGCCACGGAATACCTGCCGCCGATCCGGGGCGCCTCCCGCCCCGCTTCCGGCATCTCCTTGAAACCATAGCAGAAATGCGACGCGCCGTCACGCCCGGAGACATCCCGGTCAGGGAATATAACGTTAAGGTTTCCCAGGCTCCGCGCTGAACTCCGCCTTCTTTCCAGGCTTGCCCTTCCATTCGTCGGCATCCGCCGGCGGTTCGCCCTTGCGCGTGATGTTCGGCCACTGCGTCGCGTAGCTGCGGTTCAGCTCCGACCACTCCGCCGCCTTGTCGTCGCTGTCCGGCACGATCGCCTCGGCCGGGCATTCCGGCTCGCACACGCCGCAATCGATGCACTCGTCCGGATGGATCACCAGCATGTTCTCGCCGACGTAGAAGCAGTCCACCGGACACACCTCGACGCAATCCATGTACTTGCAACGGATGCAGTTCTCGGTGACGACGTAGGTCACTTCGGTGTCCCCGCGGGCTGGTTGCGGCGGCCGCTAGATGGCGTGCGCAACGGGCCCTGGCAAGCGCCCGCGGCCGCATGCCGCGCCTGCGTTCTCGAAGGGGCCGCGGCGGCAGGTGTCTGCCCGCCGGTCGGAACCTTCGCGCGGTATTCCGCCGGTGCATCGATCCGCTTCGAGGGCCGCGATCCGTCCGATCCGGTCATCTGCCTCAGTCGACGGGAAACCGGCGTGCGGGAACCGATTCTCTACAACGACTTCCGCGATGCGGAGGTCGAATCGCCAGGAATCCGCATCGCGATGGCACAGCTCTATCCACGCGCCATCGGCAAGTCGGTTCGCTTCACGCGTTGGGTCGACACGGGACGGTTGGGGCAGCTCCGGCTCGGGGAGTATTGGCGCGTCGCTGGCGGGGAGCGGATCGACGCCGCGGGGCAGCGCTTCGACACCGTGATCGTGGAGCGCTAGGTCTTCGTCCCGGATCTTCAGTTCCCCGGCGTCGCATCCCACGCTGTCGAGCGCCTCTGGCGGGATCGCCGCACCGATCTCCTGGTCAAGCGCGAGACCGTGAGCGCTGGCCTGACGCGGCGGCTTACGCCCGGCCCGGCCCAGCTCCTCGAATTCAGGGGGCCCTGAGCCGGCTTGGCTCAGCGCGCGGCGGACTGGCTGCGCAGTTCCCGCGCGCGGGCCAGGATGCGGTCCTCGAGCTCCGCATTGGTGGCGACCGAGGCCGGGCTGTCCAGCCACTGCCCGCTCTGGCCCCGGCTCTGGCGGAACACCGTCACCCGCACCCCGTCGGAGCGGAGCTGGCGGCCCATGACATAGGCTGTCGCCTTGAAGCGCTCGCCATTGGCGCCGGGCGGCGAGTACCAGTCGGTGATGATGACGCCGCCGAACGGATCGGCCGAGGCGAGCGGCATGAAGGCGAGGGTGTCGAGGGTGGCGCGCCAGAGATAGGCGTTCACCCCGAGTCCGGTGCCGCCGCCGCCGGTGTCTCCCGCGCCGCCGGCGGCCCGGGAGCGGTCCACGCCGAAGATGACGATGCCGTCGCTGGGCCCGGAGAGGCGGCCCTGGACGCGGGCGCGGCGGCTGTCGTCGCCGTATTCGTCCTGGCGCACGGAGCGGCTTTCGCCGCAGGCCGCGAGCACGGGGAGGATGAGACCGATGGCGAGCAGGAAGCGCTTCATGGGGGGCGCACGATACTGCGAGGACGCGGCCGATCAAGAGGCGAAAAGAAGGGGCGGCGGGTTTCCCCGCCGCCCCCGGGACCGTACGACCTCGCGTGGGATCAGAAGGCGAGGCGCACGCCGGTCAGGATCACCTGGGCGTTGGCGCGGTCCTGCACGCCCGGGCTGCTCGGATCGAAGTCGCGGTTCCGCTCGGCGATCGTGAACTTCACGAACTCGGCCACGATGTCCATGCCCGGGGCGAGGCGGTAGTTGGCGCCGATGCCATAGCCCCAGCGCCGCATGCCCGCCTGGTTGCCGGCCGCGCCGGGCACCAGGGTCCCGGTGGTCTGGCTGTAGGCCAGGCGGCTGCCGCCCTCGAAGGTGCCGAACACGTAGTTGGCGCCGATGGTGAAGGGGCCGACGGTGTAGGATAGGCCGATCGTGTACTGGTTGCCCGGCCGGTCGCCGCGCATCGTGTTGCCCCAGAAGAAGTTGTAGTCGCCATAGGTCCACGCCGCGCCCAGGGTGAAGCCGAAGGCGGTGGCCTGGGCGCCGATGGTGATGATGTTCAGGTTGTTGAACACCTTCGCCTGGGCGCCGGTGGTGGACTGCAGCTCGCGCGCCGCGGTGGAGCCGATATAGCCGCCGGCGACCGCGATGCCGACCGGGCCGAGGCTGCCGCGCCAGCGGGCCGCGAGCTGGTACTCGTTGCGGCGGACCGCCTGGGACGGACCCGCCGCGGCGATGCCGAAATTCGACGCGCCGGCGAAGGCATAGGCGGTGTCGCACCAGCCGGTGGCGGCGTTGCTGTTGCAGCCGGTGTCCTCGCCCTCGTTGTAGTTGAAGGCCCAGCTGGCGCCGAAGTCGAAGCCGAAGAACTGCGGCGAGAGATAGATGATCTTGGAGTTGTCGCCGAGGCCGCCCGGCGCGGTCTGGGTGCGCGCGCTCTGCTGGCGGGTGACGAAGCTTTCCCAGTCGCCGAAGATGCCGCCGGTGCCGAAGTTGGTGATCCAGCCCGCGTTCATCAGGCCGCCGAGCGGGCCGTCCTCGTCGCCGAAGCGGATCTGGCCGAGGGTCGGGAAGGCGACGAAGGCGTACATCTCGTCGATCGAGGCGGTGGTCTTGCCCGCCGAGGCGCGCTGCTGGACGACCTGGCGGCCCTCGAGCCCGTCGAACTCGATCTCGATCACCGCGCCATAGGTCATGCCGTTCGCGGTCTTGCCGTTGACGAACACATGGACCTCGGCGTCGGTCGAGAAGTCATGCTTGCCGAGGCGGGCGATGTTGCTGCCGGTGGGCGGCAGGAACTCGGTCTGGCCGCCCGTGTTGGTCGGATCCTGGCTCGGCGTCACCGAATGCCGGCCGCTCTGCAGCGTGTAACCGTAGTAAGCCCGGAAATAACCACCGATCCGGACGGTCGGGGCCTCCTGCGCCTGAGCCAGGCTCGGGCCCATGAGCGCCGCGCCGACCACCGCGGTGGTGCCCAGCAGAATCTTGCGCATTCCAGTCCTCCTCAGTGCCGGAGACCCGGCATTTCCCTCGGCCCCTGCCCCCCGGACAGGAATGCCGCCCATGCACCGTGAAGGCGCACACGCCGGCAGGCCTGGAGCGGACTATGGTTCAGCGCGGGAACCAACGGCAACCGGCCAGAAACGATCCGCGCGTCTTAGGTGAGACAGTGTGGCGGCTGCGACACAGACTTCGCCGCGAGCTCCCCGATCGCGCCGATGCCGGCGGCGCGCCGCGGCAGGCGTGCCGCCGAAGCCGCCGTGACGCCGCCAAGGGCGGCCACCGGGCAGCCGAATCGCCGCGCCAGCGCCGCCCAGCGCAACGGCCCGAGCGCCGGCGCGCCGGGATGGCTCGCGGTCGGGAACACCGGCGAGAGGAAGACCAGGTCGGCGCCGAGCCGCCGGGCGCGCGCCGCCGCGCCCCGCCCATGCGCGGCCAGGGTCAGCCGGGCGAAGCGGGCGCCGGCGCGGCGCGCGGCGAGGAAAGGCAGCAGCCCCGCCGCGCCGCGTTCCGGCACATGCAGCCCCGCCCGCAGCGCCAGGGCCGCGCGCCCATCCCCCGCCACCTGCAACGCGAGTCGGCGGCGGCGGGCGAGCCGCGCGAGTCGCATCCGCATGGCCGGATCAAGCCCACGCGCCACGATCCCCGCCCCGCGCGGCAACCGCGCCGCCGCCGCGAGCGGGTCCGGCAGCCGCCGGGGATCGGTGAACAGCCACAGACGCGGCAGCCCGGGGCCCGGGTTGAGCCGCCGCACGCCTGCCTCTAGCGTCCGCACGCCATGCCCCAGGCCACCGCCATCGCCGCCAACCTTGCCCGCATCCGCGCGAGAATCGCCGAGGCCGCGCTCGGCGCCAACCGCGACCCAGCCGCCATCACCCTCGTCGCCGTCTCGAAGACCCATCCGGCCGCCGCGGTGGAAGCCGCGCTCGCCGCCGGGCACGGCGTGTTCGGCGAGAACCGCGTGCAGGAGGCGGCAGGCAAATTCCCCGCCCTGCGCACCGCCTGGCCCGCGCTCCGCCTGCACATCATCGGCGGGCTGCAGACCAACAAGGCGCGCGACGCGGTCCGCATCGCCGATGTCATCGAGAGCCTCGACCGCCCGAAGCTCGCCGCCGCGCTGGCCGACGCGATGGCCAAGGAAGGCCGCCGGCCGCAACTGCTGGTCCAGGTCAACACCGGCGAGGAGCCCCAGAAATCCGGCATCGCCCGCGCCGAGGCCGGCGACTTCCTGCGCGCCTGCCGAGACGAGCACGGGCTCGAGATCAGCGGCCTCATGTGCATCCCGCCGGTCGAGGAGGATCCGCGCCCGCACTTCAGCGACCTGGCCGAGCTCGCGGCGCGCCACGGCCTGCCGCTCCTGAGCATGGGCATGAGCGCGGATTTCGAGATCGCGATCGCCTGCGGCGCCACCCATGTGCGGGTGGGCACCGCCATCTTCGGCCAGCGGGAGCGTCCCGCGCCGTCCTAAAAAAACCCTGGGGGGCGGAGCTTCACGTCGCGGCAGTGCCGCGACCCCCCCAGACCCCCCACCTCCTTTTTTTGGCTACGGGGAAGCGTGGCGAGCGCCGTTCAGGGCCCGACAACGCCGCGGCACCTGAGAGTGCGGGAGCCGCAAGCGCGGCGCGGGGTTGACGCCCCGCGCCGCAGGCAGGATCACCCCGCCCTCAGCCACCTTTCACGGTAAAGCCCCGATGGATCGCGTCTTTTCCGGCATCCAGCCCTCCGGCGTCCCGACGCTCGGCAACTATCTCGGCGCGATCCGCAACTGGGTGCCGCTGCAGGACACCCACGACACGATCTACTGCGTCGTCGACCTGCACGCGATCACCGTGTTCCAGGAACCGGCGGAGCTGACGCGGCAGACGCGCGAGATGGCCGCGGCGCTGATCGCCTGCGGCCTCGATCCCAAGCGATGCATCCTCTTCCTGCAATCGCATGTGCGCGCCCACGCCGAGCTCGCCTGGATCTTCAACTGCGTGGCACGGCTCGGCTGGCTGAACCGCATGACGCAGTTCAAGGACAAGGCCGGCAAGGACCGCGAGGCGGCGTCCTCCGGCCTCTACGTCTACCCCAACCTGATGGCCGCCGACATCCTGCTCTACCACGCGACCAAGGTGCCGGTGGGCGAAGACCAGAAGCAGCACCTCGAGCTCGCCAACGACATCGCCCAGAAATTCAACCACGACTACAGCGTGGAATTCTTCCGCCCGATCGAGCCGCTGATCCAGGGCGTCGCCGCCCGCGTCATGTCGCTGCGCGACGGCACCAGGAAGATGTCGAAGTCGGACCCCTCCGACCAGTCGCGCATCAACCTGACCGACGACGCGGATTCGATCGCGCTCAAGATCCGCCGCGCCAAGACCGACCCCGAGCCGCTGCCCGAGCACGTCAGCGGCCTGGAAACCCGGCCGGAGGCGCGCAACCTGGTCGGCATCCTCGCCGCGGTGACCAACGCCTCGCCGGAGACCGTGCTGCGCGAGCACGCCGGCAAGGGCTTCGGCGCCTTCAAGGAAATCTTGACCGACGCACTGGTGGCGCACCTCACGCCGATCGCCGCGGAAATGCGCCGGCTGCTGCACGATGCGGAGGCGCTGGACGCCGTGCTGCGCATCGGCGCCGAACGCGCGAACGCACGCGCCGAGCCGAACCTCAAGCAGGTGAAGGAAATCGTGGGGTTCATCCCGGCGCGGTGACGGCAAAATACACTGGGGAAGGGAGATGAACTCCCTTCCCCAGACCCCATCCCTCCTTTTTTTGGTGACCTGGCACGCCGGCGAGCGCAGCTCTCTAGCCCGAGAACGCTGCGCCGGCTGAGAGTGCGGGAGTCGCCAGGATGAAGTCGCGCAGCACCGGGAATACCCGATCGGGCGCATCGGCATGCAGGACATGGCCACAGGCCGCAATGCGCTCGAAATGCACCAGATGCGCAGGCAGACACCGCACGATCTCCTCCGCGAAGCCGATCGGCATGATCGGATCCTCCTCCCCCGCCATGACGAGAACCGGACAGGAAATGCGCGACAGCGCATCCCGGTGGTCCATGCGGCCATGCTCCTTCGCGGGGCCGTTGAAGTGCAGCGCCACATCGGTCTTGAGGATGGCGCGGCCGAACGCCTCGTTGGACGCGGCCGGAAAGCGGTAGAGCGGCACGCAACGCTCGATGTAGCGCGCACGGCCTTCGGCGGTCGGGTCGGTCCAGTAGCTCTCGGCAATGGCGCGGATCTCCGGCCCGCCGCGGCGCCCGAACGCTTCGAAGATGGCGGCGAAATCCACCTTCGCGGCCGTGCTCATCAGGATGAGCTTGCCGGGATGGTCGGGATACCGGGTCGCATAGGCCTGCGCCACGAAGCCGCCGAAGGACAACCCGCACACGATGGGCTTGGCGATGCCGAGCACGTCGCAGAGCGCCTTCACATCCTCGCCCCACTGGTCGAGGTTCCAGGCTGCGGGGTCGTCACCGCCGCTGCGTCCGTTTCCGCGATGATCGTAGTAGATGATCTGGGCGACATCCCCGAGCGTCGCGAAATCCGGCTTGAAGCCGCTGTGGTCGAAGCCTGGCCCGCCATGGAGCAGCAGCAGGACCGGCTTTTCCCGCATCCGCGCCCCGTCCGCGACGAGCCCCGAGCTCTCCACATCCACGAACAGCCTGACGCCATCGACCTTCACGAGCATCGACACCCCCCAGTGCCCATAGCCAAAAAAAGGAGGTGGGGGTCCGGGGGCGGAGTTCACTCCGCCCCCGGTGTCCAGCCTACGGCCTCTGGTACACCGCCCCGAACCGCCCGATGAACTCGTTCGCCTCATACCGCTGCGCGGCGGCCAGGCAGGGCTGTCCTTCCATGTGCCGGAACACGTAGATCGTGATCCGGTCCTCGAACAGCGCCAGGCGGCAGAAGCCTTCTTCCGGCTTCATGTCCACGCCTGGGCAGGTGTCGAGGTCCATATGCCGCACCGTCTCCTCGAAGCCCTGGTAGGAGACGAAGCAGGCGGGCTCGGCCCAGGCCGCGAGCGGCGCCAGCAGCAGCGCCGCGGCGGCCGTCCGCATCATTGCGGCTGCCCCGCCGGGGCTTCGGCCGGCGCGGGGGCGGAGACTGCGGCGGGGGTCGGGCGCCCTTCGGGCACCGCCTGCACCGTAGGCGGGCGCGGCTGGTTCTGCATAGCGCCGGTCATCGGGATGAAGTACACGCCGACATCCTTGCGGCTGCGCACGCGCCCGTCCTCGTCCTTGGTGTAGACGTAGAGGAACTGGCCGCGGCGGAAGGGCTGGCCGATCGGGATCACCAGCCGCCCGCCGGGCTTGAGCTGCTGGATCAGCGCCGGCGGCACGTATTGCGCGGCGCAGGTGACGATGATGGTGTCGAAGCCGCCCTGCACTTCCGGCCAGCCGAAGAAGCCGTCGCCGACGCGGGTGTGCAGGTTGCGGTAGCCGAGCGGGGCGAAGATCGGCGCCACGCCGCGCCCGAGCGGAGCGATGATCTCGATCGAGTATTGCTGCGCGACGATGCGCGAGAGGAGCGCGGACTGGAAGCCGCTGCCGGTGCCGATCTCGAGCACGGTGTGCTCGGGCTTCGGCTGGCAGACCTGCGACATGTAGGCCTGGCCGAGATAGTCGGAGAGCGCGGAGCCGTAGCCGATGCCCCAGGGCTTGGGCTCGGTCTCGTAGGCGTCGCCGGGGGTCGGGCGCTGGGCGTCGTAGATGTAGTGGAAGTATTCGCGCGGAACCTCGGCGAAGGCGCGCATCACCGCGGGATCGGCGGTCTCGAAGCGCGCCTTGAGATAGTTCTCGATCCGCCGCAGCGCATCGGGCTTGCGCGCCTGGATGGTGGCGAATTGCGGCTCGGTCAGGCTGCTCGGCCGGCCGGAGGCGCGCATGGCGGCGAGATAGGCGCCGTGGTTCCAGGCGCCCTGTGCGCGCAGCGCGGGGGGCGCCGCGAACGAGGCGGCGGCGCCGAGCAAGAGGCGGCGGGAGGGATTCATCTTGGGCTCCGGGGCCAGGCCATTCCGCAGGCAATGTAACAGAGAAGCCCGGCGCCGAGCAGCAGTGTGAGGCCCAAGCCATGCGCGAGGAGGTTGGCGAGTGGCGTAGCCGCCACGGAGAAGGCGCCGTTCAGCGCCCAGGCCCAGGGCAGCAGGGCGGGGTTCTCCGCCTGGAAGCGGTCCAGCCCGAGGGGGAAGGGCAGGCCGAGCGCGAGCGCCAGCGGGGCGATCCCGGCCGCCATCAGCGCGGCGCGCAGGGGGATGGGCAGGCCCAGCGCGGCCAGCACGGCGGGTTGCAGCAGGAACAGCGCCGCCACGCCGCACAGGCCGACGGCGCCGATGGCGAGCGCCAGGGCGCGCCCCCGCCGCTCGGCGCGTCCGGCCAGCATCGCCCCCGCGCCCGAGCAGACCAGCATGGTGGTCAGCACCAGGGCGAAGCCGGAGGTGCGGTCCCCCAGCAGCAGCGAGGCGTGCTCGATCAGCGCGATCTCGAGGAACAGGAAGCCGAGGCCGAGCGCCGGAAAGTAGACCAGCGCCCGCCCCATCGTCCCGGCGCGGATGCGCAGCGCCCCGCGCGCCGCGAGCGGCAGCAGCGCGACGACCAGCGCGAGGACCGCCGCCTGCACCAGCACCGCGACATTCACCAGCAGCCCGATCTCCGCCTGCGGCAGCAACTCCATCCGCCGGATCGCCGCGGGCAGTGCCGCGAGCCGCACGATCGGCCCGAGCCAGGGGCGGTCGGCGGTGACCGGCGAGCGGTCGAAGGCGTCCTGGATCGGCGTGCCGGCGAGCAGCAGCGCGGCCTCGCGGGCGATGGCGTCGGTCGCCTCGCCGCCCTGCTCGACCGTGTCGGAGTCCAGCGAGACCGGCGGCAGGTCGTTCCACACCGTGCGGTCGGCGTGGTCGAGCCCCGGCGCGTAGGAGACATCGAAGGACCGCGCCTCGGCGAAATCGGAGAGCGCCGCGATGCGCGTCGCATCCCAGGCGCCGCGGGTGAGCAGCAGCCGCACGTTCCACGCCGAGCGGATGATCACGACATGCGCGGCGGGCTCGGCGCCCACGGCACGCAGCGCCGCTTGCGCCGTCGCCAGCACCCGCACCGCATAGGCCGGCAGCTCGCGGATGCCGATCGGCACCGAGAGGATGCCGCCCGGCGCGAGATGGCCGAGGAACCGCGCCAGCGCATCCGCGGTGTAGGCCTGCCGGTTCTGGTCGTCCGCCGCGAGGAAGCCGGGCCCGATATCGATCAGGTCGTAGGCGCCGGCGAGGTTCAGCGGATGCGCGGCCGAGAGCGTCACCCGCGGATCCGCCGGCGGCGCCGGCGACGGCCCGAGGCCGTGGCGCAGCGCGCCCCGAAGCACCGGCTCGGGCTCGACCACCGTCACCGCGCCGGCGCCCAGCGCCAGCGCCTCCGCCGCGCGGAACCCGCCCTCGCCGCCCAGCAGCAGCACGCGCGGCGCGCGCAGCAGCGCATGGGGCGCCGCATCCAGCGTGGCGGGCGCATATCCCGCCTGCGGCGCCCCGCTCGGCAGCGCGGCGATGCGGGCGCCGTCGCGGTACAGCCCGTAGCTGCGCGGCGGCGGCGGCGTGCCGAGCGCGCCGGCGTTGTTGGACACGTCCACATCCAGCCGCTCGGTGAAATTGTCGAGCAGCTGATAGACCCCGCGCGGCGAGAGCAGCGTCGCCACGACGCGGCTCTCCGGCACGTTCAGCGGCGCATAGATCGGCTTGTACTCGGAGACCCGCGGCGCGGCGAGCAGCAGCACCGCCGCCTCCGCGCCTGCCAGTGCGAGCGGCGCCGCCACCCGCCACGCGCCGCCGGCGGACAGCAGCGCGGCGAGCGCCAGCAGCGGCAGCAGCGCCGGCAGCAGCAGGAAGGGATGCAGCCAGAACATCAGCCCGAGTGCCGCCGCCGCACCGAACCCGGCGCCGATCAGGTCATAGCCATAGACCCGCCCGACCTGCCGCGCATGCACCACGAAATTCAGGCTGACCGCGAGGCCCGCCAGGAAGAAGAACGGGAACAGCGCCGCGTAATAGAGCAGGATGTTGACGAGTTGCGCCTCCGCCGTGGTGGGGTTCTGCAGCTCCAGCGGGTTGAAGGAATTCGCCGCCGTCCCGATCCACCCCGCCGCGCCCGCGACCAGCATTGCCAGCGGCAGCGTCGGCAGCAGCCAGCGCGCATGGCGCAGGAAGGCCGCGCGCCCCAGCACCATCACCACGCCGGAGACCGCGAAGCCGGTCATCGCGATGGAGATCACCCAGTAGCCGTATTCCGACCAGCTCGCGACGGCGAAGAAGCGGGTCAGCGCGATCTCGAACCCGACCGCCGCGGCGGAGATCAGGAAGAGCGGCAGCAGCGCGCGGGAAGGCGCCCCGCTCAAGCCCATTGCGCCTTGCGCGCGAGGAACTCCTCGAGCGTCGCGTTGAACCGCGCCGCCTGGTCCACGAAGAGCGCGTGGCCGGCATCCTCGTAGATGTCCACGGTGGCGTTCGGATGCCGCTCGGCGACCAGGCTGGCCTGGCCGCGCAAGCGCGGCGTCACGGCGTAGAACACCGGCCGCTGCGTGGAATACAGCGCGTCGCGCCAGAACTCCCGCGGCCGCGGATAGGAGAGCAGCTGCACCGCCGCGGGCAGCGGCGTGCGCAGCGCGTCCTGGGTGACGGCTTCGAGATAGGATTCGCTCTGCGGCGTCTTGTACATGCCGCGCACGAAGGCGCGCAGCGTCGGCTCGCGGTTGCGCCGCAGCGCGGGGATGAAGGTGCCGGGGCGCACGGCGCGCGGCGGGGTTCCCTCGCCCACCGAATTGTCCACCAGCACGAGGCCGGCAACGCGCCGATCGCCTGCCATGTCGAGATAGGACAGCACATCCAGCACGCCGAGCGACCAGCCGGCCAGCACCACCCGCGGCACGCCCAGCCGCTCGATCAGCTCCGCGATGTCGCGCCCGCGCCGCGTCGGCTCGTACCCCGCCGGCGCGATCTGCGACTCCCCCTGCCCGCGCGGATCGAGCGCCACGGTCCGCCAGGTCCGCGACAGCCCCTCGAGCTGCGGCGACCAGATCCAGGCGGGCATGCACCAGCCCGGCACGAACACCACCGCGCGGCCGGCGCCGGCATCGATGTAGTGCAGCCGCACGCCGTCGCTGGTGGCGAAGTACTTGTCGAAGGGCGCCGCGGCGGCGCGGGCGGCCGGCAGCAGCGCCGCCGCGCCGAGCAGCGCGCGGCGGCCGATCGCCCCCCGCTCAGTCATCATCCGAGCGCCGCGCCAGCACTTCGCGCTTGCCGACATGGTTGGCCGGCCCCACCACGCCCTCGCGCTCCATCTGCTCGATCAGCTTGGCCGCGCGGTTGTAGCCGATCGCCAGATGCCGCTGGATGAAGGAGGTCGAGGCCTTGCCCTCGATCGTCACCAGCTGCACCGCGCGGTCGTAGAGCGAGGCATCGGCGTCCGTATTCCCGCCCAGCACGCCGCTCGCCAGCCCCAGCGCCGCCTCGCCGTCGTCGTCGGTGTCGGTGACCTCGTCCACATAGGAGGGCTCGCCCTGCTCGCGCAGGAACTCCACCACCCGCTCCACCTCGGAATCGCTGACGAAGGGCCCGTGCACGCGGCTGATGCGGCCGCCGCCCGCCATGTGCAGCATGTCGCCCTGGCCGAGCAGCTGCTCCGCCCCCTGCTCGCCCAGGATGGTCCGGCTGTCGATCTTCGAGGTCACCTGGAAGGAGATGCGGGTCGGGAAATTCGCCTTGATGGTGCCGGTGATGACATCCACCGATGGCCGCTGCGTCGCCATGATGACATGGATGCCCGCCGCCCGCGCCATCTGCGCCAGGCGCTGCACCGCGGCCTCGATCTCCTTGCCCGCGACGATCATCAGGTCCGCCATCTCGTCGATGACGACGACGATCATCGGCAGCGGCTCCAGCGCCAGGGGCTGCTCCTCGAACACCGGCTTGCCGGTCTCGGGGTCGAAGCCGGTCTGCACGCGCCGCGTCAGCACCTCGCCGCGCCCGCGCGCGGCGGTGACCTTCTCGTTGTAGCCGGCGATGTTGCGCACGCCGAGCTGGCTCATCGCCCGGTAGCGCCGCTCCATCTCGCGCACCGTCCATTTCAGCGCGCCGATCGCCTTGGGCGGATCGGTCACCACCGGCGCCAGCAGATGCGGGATGCGGTCATAGACCGAGAGCTCCAGCATCTTCGGATCGATCATGATGAAGCGGCACTCGTCCGGGCTGAGCCGATAGAGCAGGCTCAGGATCATGGTGTTGATCGCCACCGACTTGCCGGAGCCCGTGGTGCCCGCGATCAGCAGATGCGGCATGCGCGCCAGATCGACGATCACCGGCCCGCCGCCGATATCCTTGCCCAGCGCGAGCGGCAGCTTGCCGGGGGCCCGCGCCCAGTCCTCCACCGCGAACATCTCGGAGAGATAGACGGTCTCGCGCTTCACGTTCGGCATCTCGATGCCGATCACGTTGCGCCCCGGCACGGTCGCGATGCGCACCGCAGTCATGGACATCGACCGCGCGATGTCATCAGCCAGCCCGATCACGCGCGCGGATTTGGTGCCCGGCGCCGGCTCGAGCTCATAGAGCGTGACCACCGGGCCCGGGCGCACCTCGACGATCCGCCCACGCACGCCGTAATCCTCGAGCACGCTCTCGAGCAGCCGCGCATTGGCCTGCAGCGATTCCTCGCTCGGCCGCCCGGTGCGCTTGGCCGGCGGCGCGGTGAGCAGCTCGAGCGCGGGCAGCCGCCACTCGTCCTCGCCGAAATCCAGCGCCGGCTGCTGCGGCGGGCGCGCCTTGCGCTCCGGCGCGCGCTCCGCGACGCGCGGCTTGGCGGGCGTGTCCTCCGGCACCCGCGCGGCCGGGCCGGGCCGCGCCGGCAGCGCGTCGGGCTCCGGCCGCATCGCGCCGGCCGCGGCATCCGCGGCCCGCAGCATGGCGCGCAGCGGCACATCCTCCTCGCTGCGGCGGAACAGCGTGCCCGCACTGCCCGCGGCGCGGCGGAACGGCGCCATCATCCGCGCCAGCAGCCCAGGGCGCGCCGGGCGCTCCTCGGCCGCCGGGCGGCGCATCATCTCCGCCCCGCTCCGCGCGGCCCCCAGCGCCGCCCGCCCCGCCCCGCGCCACTCGTGCAAGGTCAGCCCGCAGGCGAGGTAGAACAGCAGCAGCGCCCCGGCGGCGAGCCCCATATGCGCCAGCAGCCCGCCGAGCGGCCCCAGCACCGCCGTCAGCGTGTTGACCACCATCCCCGCGAAGACCGAACCCACCACGCCGCCCGGCCCCGCCAGCACCGGCATGGTCTGCGGTGTCGGCAGCAGCGCGAGGATCGCCGCCACCACCGGCATCGCCGCCACCAGGCTCGCCACCCGCGCGGCGAACACCCCCAAGCCCCGATGCGTCACCAGCCGGAATGCCCAGGCCAGCGCCACCAGCACCGGCAGCGCCGCGGCGAATCCGAAGGCCTGCAACATGAGGTCCGAGGCGATCGCCCCGAGCGGCCCCGCCAGATTCGCAGGCTGCCGCTCGGTCGCGGTGTTCAGCGAGGGATCGGCCGGATCATGGCTGCCCAGCGCGACCAGCAGGACCAGCGCGGCCAAGCAGGCCAACAGCCCCAGCAATTCCTCGAAGCGCCGCCGCAGCACCGCGCGCACGGCAGGCGAGGCGAATCGGCGCGCGCCGGAAGCCGGAGAAGCAGCGGAAGCAGCACGGGACATCGCGGAAACGCTTCAGGTTGTGTCGAAGCCATACACCACAAACACCTGGCCTGTCAGCGAGTCCCCGGCGGGTCCGCCTTGAGGTCCGAGTGCGGGCCTGGACCTCCCCACCGGTGGGCAACGCTGCCCCCCGGACCCCGCCGAAGACGCAAAGGTCCGGAATTGGGAAGGGGCACAACCGGCGCGCCGTTTCGGGCCGCGGGACGTGCCCCTTCCCATTTCCGGACGAGGGCCAGCGCCCCTCCCGGCCCGCATCACGGCATCGAAGCTTGCCCCAACCCACCGCGCACGGTCTGCTGGGCGGACAAGCAGGAGGGGAACGACCATGGAAAGGCGCTATCTGCTGGCCGCCGCGCCGGCGGCCGCGTTGGCTACGCCCGCGCTCGCGCAGGCCAGCCGCAAGATCGCGTGGCGGCTGACATCGAGCTTCCCGCGCACGCTCGACACGCTCTACGGCGCCGCCACGCAATTCGCCCGCATGGTGAGCGAAGCGACCGACGGCGACTTCACCATCCGCGTCTTCTCCCCCGGCGAGATCGTCCCCGCCCTCGAAGCGCGCGAGGCGGTCTCCCGCGGCACGGTCGAATGCTGCTTCACCGCCTCGTCCTATTCGATCGGCACCGATCCCGCCTTCATGTTCGGCACGGTCCTGCTGTTCGGCCTCAACAGCCGCCAGCAGATCGCCTGGCTCTACGAAATGGAGGGCAACCAGAAGCTCAACCGCATGCTCTACGAGAAGCACAATGTGGTGGGCTATCCGCTGGTCAGCACCGGCGCGCAGATGGGCGGCTGGTTCCGCCGCGAGATCCGCTCGCCCGAAGATCTGCGCGGCCTGAAATTCCGCATCGGCGGCCTCGCCGGCCATGTCTTCCAGCGCCTCGGCGCGGTGCCGCAGCAGATCGCGGCGGGGGACATCTACCCGTCACTGGAGCGCGGCACCATCGACGCCGCCGAGTGGATCGGCCCCTATGACGACGAGAAGCTCGGCCTCTACAAGGTCGCGCCCTACTACTACTACCCCGGCTGGTGGGAAGGCACGGCGATGCTCCACCTCTTCGTCAACAAGCAGAAATTCGAGGAGCTGCCGGCCACCTTCCGCAGCATCCTGCAAACCGCGGCCGCCGCCACGACCCTCTCAGCCCTCGCGCGCTACGATGCGCTGAACCCGCCCGCGCTGCGCCGCCTGGTCGCGGCCGGCGCGCAGCTCCGCCCCTTCCCGCAATCCGTGCTCGACGCCTGCTTCGACGAGACCGTCAAGCTGCACGAGGAATACTCGCGCGCCGACCCGACCTATGCCGAGATCTTCCGCGAGATGACCACCTTCCGGCAGGATGCCTATCAATGGCTGCAGCTGTCGGAATACAGCTTCGACAGCTACCAGATCCGCCGCCTGCGCCGGTAGAGCGCGATCGCCGAAGGGGAAATCATCAAGAAAAAAGAAAGGTCGGGGGCGGAGAGAACTCCGCCCCCGAACCCCCACCTCCTTTTTTTGACTCCTGGCGCTTGCGGCTCCCGCACTCTCAGGCGCCGCCACGTTGTCGGGCCGAGAACGGCGCTCGCCACGCTTCCCTGGGGGGCGGAGTTCATCTCAGCCCCCCAGTCTTGTCTGCAGTTCAGCGATCCGCCCGCGGATGCGCTCGCCGCCAGGCGGCGAGCAGCGCATCCGAATCCACCGCGGTGTAGCGCTGGGTCGTGGACAGGCTCGCATGGCCGAGCAATTCCTGGATCGCGCGCAGATCCGCGCCGGCGCCCAGCAGATGCGTCGCGAAGGAATGCCGCAGCGCATGCGGCGTCGCATGCTCCGGCAAGCCGGCGAGGCGCCGGAATTCGCGCATCGCCCGCTGCGCGACACCCGGATCCAGCCGCGCCCCGCGTGCGCCGAGGAACAGCGGCTCCTCCGCCTCGCCCGGCCCGCGCTGCACGCAATAGGCCTCGATCGCCGCGCGCACCGCCGGCAGCACGGGCACCAGCCGCTCCTTGCCGCCCTTCCCCATCACCCGCAGCGCCCCCTCGGCCCCCATCCGCGGCACATCCCGCAGATCGAGCGCGAGCGCCTCGGAGATGCGCAGCCCGGCGCCGTAGAGCAGGCTGAACAGCGCGACATCCCGCGCCGCCTGCAAACCCGGCCGCTCATGCCGCTCGGGGTCGTAGATCTGCCCCGCATCGCGCGACACAGCGCGCGCATCGCCTGGCGTCAGCGCGCGCGGCACCGGCGGCCGCAGCCGCGGCCCCCGCACCCCCGCCAGCGCGATCGGCGCCATCCCATGATGCCGCGCCAGATAGCGCAGGAACCCGCGCACCGAGGCGAGCTTCCGTGCCCGCGTCGCCGCCCCGTCCCCTTCACCGGCGAGCCGCGCCAGGAACCCCCGCAGATCCGCCGGCCGCAACGCCCCCAACGCCGCCAGATCCGGCTCCCCGCCGAGATGCCCGGTCAGGAACCCCAGAAACTCCGCGACGTCACGGCCATAGGCCTCGACGGTGTGCGCACTCGCCCGCCGCTCCGCGGCCAGCCACCCGAGCCACGCGGCGCGCGCCTCGGCACCAGTCACGGGGGTGAGCCTTGAGGCCCGAGTGCAGGCCAGGAGGGGCGCTGCCCCTCCTGGACCTCCCCGCCGGGGGGCAGTCGTGCCCCCCGGACCCCGCGTGTGCGTACAGGTCCGGGAATGGGGAGGGGCACCGCGCCCGCGTTGAAGCGGCGCGCCAGTTGTGCCCCTCCCCATTCCCGGACCTCTGCCCTCGGGGTCTGGGGGGCGAGGTCGCCCCCCAGCGGGGAGAGCCCGAGAGGGGCGGCGCCCCTCTCGGTCCCGCCCTCAGGCCTCAAGGACCACCCTCACCGCGACAGCGCGGCAGCGACGGCGCGGCCAAGGAAGGCGAGGGTCGGCGCGGTCTGGCGGGCGGGGAGCGCGTTGGCGTCGCGCGCGCCGATCGCGATCAGCATCGGCGGGCCGGAGGTGAGCGGCACGCGGGCCAGGGCGTCGCGGGCCACCAGCGGCGCGGCTTCGGCGTGGAGCGCTTCGGTTTCGGTCGGGGTGGCGCGCACCACCACGTCGCGCCCGGGCCCGATCAGCCGGGCGACGCTCCCCCGTGACAGGGGCAGGATGCCGTAGCGCAGCCATGGCACGCCGGGCCGTTCGGGCGGCTCGGCCGCGAGGGTGCAGGTCTCCACCCCGAGCAGCGCGGGCAGTTCCTGCGTCACCGCTTCCGGCACGTCTTGCGTCCGCATCAGCGCGAGCACGGCGAGCCGCACGCGGAGCGTCAGCGCGGCGCCGGCGCGGCCGGCATCGAGCGCGTCGCGCACCTCGGCTTCCAGCGCGCGGGTGCGCACCCGCTCGGCTTCCAGCATCGCCGCCATGTGGTCGGCGATGCGCTCGCCATGCACGCGGCGCGGCGGCTTGAGCTCACGGTAGAGCGCCGGGCGACGCGCCAGGAATTCCGGGTTGGCGCGCAGCCACGCCTCCACCTGGTCGGGCGCCAGGCCGGCGTTGGCCTCTTCGAGGAATGCGACGGCGGGTCCGGTCATAGGATGCTCTGCCCTGTCTTCTTCCAGTCGGCGAGGAAGGCCTCGAGGCCACGGTCGGTGAGCGGATGACGCAGAAGCTGACGGATCACCGCCGGCGGCAGGGTCGCCACATGGGCGCCGAGCTTGGCGGCTTGGACGAGGTGCACGGGGTGGCGGATGGAGGCCACCAGAACCTCGGTCTTGAGATGCGGGTAGTTGCGGTAGATCTGGACGATGTCGGCGATCAGTTGCATCCCGTCGGTGGCGATGTCGTCGAGCCGGCCGACGAAGGGGGAGATGAAGGTGGCGCCGGCCTTGGCCGCGAGCAGCGCCTGGGCGGGCGAGAAGCACAGCGTCACGTTGACCATCGCCCCCTCGCCCGCGAGCTTGCGGCAGGCGATCAGCCCGGCCTCGGTCAGCGGCACCTTCACCGCGACGTTGGGCGCGATCGCGCGCAGCGTGCGGCCCTCGGCAAGCATGCCCTCGGCGTCGGTCGCGGTGACCTCGGCCGAGACCGGGCCCGGGGTGATGGCGCAGATCTCGGCGATCACCTCCTTCATCGGGCGGCCGGACTTGGCGATCAGCGACGGGTTGGTGGTCACGCCGTCGAGCAGGCCGGCATCGGCAAGCGCGCGGATCTCCGCCACTTCGGCAGTATCGACGAAAAACTTCATGGTCTGCGGCTCCGGGGGGTTGCTCGCGAGGCAGAGAGACGTTTCGTTTTTGTTCTTGACGGCAGCATAGCCGATGACCAACTGCGCGCGAAAGCGTGAACACGGTTCAGAAATGACTGGTGTTGCTCCGCGGACACGGATTCGTGTTCTGCTGCCATTACCATTTGCCGATGCATACGATTATCGGGTTCCGATCGGAATATTCCTGAATGCTGGACAGTTCCTGGTGGTGCCCTTGGGCGGCCGCGAGGTGATCGGCGTCGCATGGGACGGGGAACCCGATTCCGCCTTGCCCGAGCGCAAACTGCGCGACGTCGTGGCAGTGCTGGACGTCCCGCCGATGACCGCGACTCTACGCCGCTTCGTGGAGTGGGTTGCGGCTTATACCCTCACCCCGCCCGGCGCCGTATTGCGCATGGCGATGAGCGCGCCGGCCGCGCTGGAGCCGCCCACCCCGCAGGCGGGGTGGAGGCTGGCGGAGCCCGTCCCGGACGGCGTGCGGCTGACGCCGGAACGGCGGCGGGTGCTCGCCGCACTCGCCGATGGCGCGGTGCACGCTGGCGCGGCCCTGGCCGAGGCGGCGGAAGTCTCGCCGGGGGTGGTGCGCGGCCTCGCGGATGCCGGGGTGCTGGTTCCGGCGCTGCTGCCGAAAGGCCCGCGCTTCGCGGCGCCCGACCCCGGGCACGCGCGGCCCGTGCTGGGCCCGGAACAGGACAGTGCCGCCGCCGCGCTTCGGCAGGCCGTTGCCCGGCGGGATTTCTCGGTCACGCTGCTCACTGGCGTGACCGGCTCCGGCAAGACCGAGGTCTATCTCGACGCCGTCGCCGAATGCGTGCGCCAGGGCCGCCAGGCGCTGGTGCTGCTCCCCGAGATCGCGCTCTCCGCGCAATGGCTCGAGCGCTTCCGCCGCCGCTTCGGCGCCGCACCCGCGCTCTGGCACTCCGAGCTCTCCTCCCGCACCCGCCGCGACACCTGGCGCGCCACCGCGGAGGGTGGGGTGGCCGCCCTGGTCGGCGCGCGCTCGGCGCTGTTCCTCCCCTTCCCCGATCTCGGCCTCGTCGTCGTCGACGAGGAGCACGAGACGGCCTTCAAGCAGGAGGACGGCGTCGTCTACCACGCGCGCGACATGGCGGTGGTGCGCGCGCGGCTCGCCGGCGCCGCCTGCGTGCTGGTCTCCGCCACGCCGAGCCTGGAGACCCTGACCAACGCGGAGACCGGCCGCTACGCCCAGCTCCATCTCCCCGCCCGCCACGGCGGCGCCGCGCTGCCGGAGGTGGCCGCGATCGACCTCCGCCGCGACCCGCCCGAACGCGGCCGCTTCCTGAGCCCGAAGCTCGTCGCCGCGGTCAACGAGACGCTGGCCCGCGGCGAGCAGGCGATGCTGTTCCTCAATCGCCGCGGCTACGCGCCGCTCACCCTCTGCCGCGCCTGCGGCCACCGCATGCGCTGCCCCAATTGCACTGCCTGGCTGGTCGAGCACCGCGCCCAGCGCCGCCTGCAATGCCACCATTGCGGCCATGTCGAGCCGCCGCCCGCGCACTGCCCCGAATGCGGCGCCCCCCACGCCACCGTCCCGATCGGTCCCGGCGTCGAGCGCGTGCTGGAGGAAGCGACCGACCTCTGGCCGGACGCGCGCAAGCTGGTCATGGCCTCCGACACCCTCCCCGGCCCCGCCGCCGCCGCGGCCGCCGCCCAGGCCATCCAGGACCGCATGGTGGACCTCATCATCGGCACCCAGATCGTCGCCAAGGGCTGGCACTTCCCGCACCTCACCCTGGTCGGCGTGGTGGATGCCGATCTCGGCCTCGCCGGCGGCGACCTCCGCGCCGCGGAGCGCACCGTCCAGCTCCTGCACCAGGTCGCCGGCCGCGCCGGCCGCGAGGAACGCCCCGGCCGCGTGCTGCTGCAAACCTTCTCCCCCGAGCACGCGGTGATGCAGGCGCTGGTCTCCGGCGACCTCGACGCCTTCATGGAAGCCGAAGCCGCCGCGCGCCGCCCCGGCCACTGGCCGCCCTTCGGCCGCCTCGCCGCGCTGATCGTGAGCTCGGAGGACGAACGCGCCGCCGACCGCACTGCGCGCGACCTCGGGGTTGCGGCGCCGGACGGCAGTGGCGTCGAGGTCCTCGGCCCGGCTCCCGCGCCCATGGCGCTGCTGCGCGGCCGCCATCGCCGGCGCTTGCTGCTGAAGACCCGCCGCGACATCGCGGTGCAGCCTGTGCTCCGCGACTGGCTGTCGCGCGTTGAGGTGCCGAACAGCGTGCGGGTGCAGGTGGACGTCGATCCCGTGAGTTTCCTGTGAAGGCTGGGGGGCGGAGATGAACTCCGCCCCCCAGGCCCCCCACCTCCTTTTTTTGGCTACTTGGTGCTGGTGACTCCCGCACTCCGAACCGCCGCGCCGTTGTCGGGGTTGAGAACGGCGCTCGCCGCGTTTCCCAAGTCACCAAAAAAAGGAGGGATGGGGTCTGGGGAAGGGAGTTCATCTCCCTTCCCCAGCTCTTCACAATTTCATCTCCTCCGCCACGAAATCCAGGAACGCCCGCACCCGCGCCGGCACGCCGCCTTGCCGGCAATACACCGCGTGCACCGCTTCCCTATCGCCCGGATTGCAATGCTCGAGCACCGGCACCAGGCGGCCGGCCTCGATATCCTCCCGCGCCAGCCAGGCCGCCAGCCGCGCCAGCCCAAGCCCTGCCACGCAAACCCGCCGCAGCGATTCGCCGTCGCTCACCTGGGTGTTGCCCGCCGGCGGCACGCTGACCGGGACGCCGTTCTCCACGAACGGCCAGTCATCCATCGCGCGGCTGTAGCAGAAGCGCAGCAGGTTGTGCCGGCGCAGGTCGCCGACGCTCATCGGCGTGCCGTGGCGCTGCAGGTAGGACGGCGCGCCGACGACCATCATGCGCGTCTCGCCGAGCTTGCGCGCGACCAGGCGCGATTCCTTGAGCGGCCCGGCGCGGATCGCGACGTCCGTGCGCTGCGCCATCAGGTCCACCACCGTGTCGGTCAGCACGATGTCCAGGCTGACCTTCGGGTAGCGCTCCAGGAAGCGCGGCAGCAGCGGCAGCAGGATGCGCATGCCGAGCGGCACGTTGGTGTTGACGCGCAGCTTGCCCGCGGGCGCGGCGTTGCGCGCCACCGCGCGCTCGGCCTCGGCGAGGTCGGCCAGCACGCGCTGGCTGCGCTCGAGGAACTCGCTGCCCTCCGGCGTCAGGATCAGCTGGCGGGTGGAGCGGGCGAGCAGCCGCGCGCCCAGGCGCTGCTCCAGCCGTGCCACCAGCTTGCTGACCGCCGAGGGCGTCATGCCGAAGGCGCGGGCGGCGGCGGAGAAGCCGCCGAGCTCCGCAACCCGGACGAACACCTCCATCTCTCCCGATCGATTCACGTCCAGTCGCGACATGTGACTTCAGGTCACAGATATTGTGCGTCTGGTCACGCTAGCTGACCAAGGCCGTTGCGTCCATCTGGGCCCCGAACCGGGCGTTCCGCCCTCTTTCGGGATCCTGTGCGATGCCTCTCGCTCTCTACGCGCTGACGGTCGGTGCCTTCGGCATCGGCGTCACCGAATTCGTCATCATGGGCCTGCTGCTCGAGGTCAGCGGCGATCTAGGCGTGTCCATCCCCGCCGCCGGGCTGCTGATCTCCGGCTATGCGCTCGGCGTCGTGCTGGGGGCGCCGGTGCTCACCGCCTTCACCGCGGGGCGCTCCCGCAAGCGCGTGCTGCTGGCGCTGATGGCGATCTTCACCCTCGGCAACCTGGCCTGCGCGCTGGCGCCGAATTACGCGCTGCTGATGGCGGCGCGCGTGCTCACCGCCTTCGCGCACGGCACCTTCTTCGGCGTCGGCTCGGTGGTCGCCACCGGCTTGGTCGCGCCCGAGCGCCGCGCCTCGGCGATCGCCATCATGTTCACCGGCCTCACCGTCGCGAATGTGCTGGGCGTGCCCTTCGGCACCTGGCTCGGCCAGGGCTTCGGCTGGCGCGCGACCTTCTGGGCGGTGACGGTGATCGGCGTGCTCGCCATGGCGGCGGTCGGCTTCCTCGTGCCGCGCGACCGCGGCGAGCGGGCGGCCGCCAGCATCGCCGAGGAGCTTCGCGTGCTCGCCCGCCGCCCCGTGCTGCTCGGCCTGCTGACCACCGTGCTGGGCTTCGCCGGCGTCTTCGCGGTGTTCACCTATGTCGCGCCGCTGCTCACCCGCATCGCCGGCTTTTCCGATGCGGCGGTGTCGCCGGTGATGCTGGTGTTCGGCGCCGGCCTGGTGGTGGGCAACCTGCTCGGCGGGCGCCTCGCCGACAGGCGCCTGGTCCCGGCCGTGCTCGGCACCTTGATCGCGCTGGCCGTCGTGCTCGGCCTGGCCACCTTCGCGCTGCGCGAGCCGGCGCTGGCGGTCGCGGCGGTGTTCCTGATCGGCACCGCCGGCTTCGCCACCGTGCCACCGCTGCAGATGCTGGTGCTGGAGCGCGCGCAGGGCGCCGGCCAGAGCCTCGCCTCCACCTTCAACATCGCCGCCTTCAACCTCGGCAACGCGCTCGGCGCCTGGCTCGGCGGCGCGGTCATCGAGCACGGGCCTGGCCTGGCGGCGGTGCCCTGGGTGGCGGCGCTGCTGCCGCTGGCGGGCCTCGCCGTCGCGCTGTGGAGCCTGCGCGCCGAGCGCGTACCCGCCATCGCCTGCCCCGGGGAGCGGGCATGAACACCGCGCTGGTCGCCGGCAGGCAGGGGGTGATCGGCCGGGTGCTGGCCGATCCCCTCGCCACCCTGCCGGGCTGGCGCGCGATCGGCCTCTCCCGCCGCGGCAATGGCGACCTCATCCGCTGGAGCTCCATGCACGCCGGCAGCCGCGATGGCGGACAAGGCGCCGCTGTGGCGCGCGATCCAGGAGAAGCACCGGCTGGCGCCGCAGGCACTGGGCCACGCTGTCGTCATCCGGGCGCTTCGCCGATTGCGTGTTCTCCTGGCAGTGGGACATGGTCGGGCACGGCGCCAAGCCGCGCCGCCTTGGCTTCCATGAGCATATGGAGACGGAAGCGATGCTGCTCGGCCTGTTCGACCGGTTCCGCGATGAGCGCGTGATCCCCTGAGCCGCCGATGCCGACCATCCTCTGCTACGGCGATTCCAACACCCATGGCTCGCCCCCGGCGCCGCTGCCGGACGGCGCCACCCGCTACGGCCCGGCGATCCGCTGGCCCGGCATGCTGCGCGCCGCCCTGCCGGACTGGACGGCGATCGAGGAAGGCCTCCCCGGCCGCACCACGGTGCATGACGACCCCATCGAGGGCGCCGCCCGCAACGGCCTGACCTACCTCCTCCCCTGCCTGGAATCCCACGCCCCGCTCGATGTCGTCGCCCTGATGCTCGGCACCAACGACCTCAAGCAGCGCTTCGCCCTCGCCGCCGAGGACATCGCCGAAGGCGTCGGCCTGCTCCTGGCAAGCATCGCGCGCTCCGCCGCCGGCCGCGGCGGCGCCGCGCCCGCCGCCCTGCTCATCGCGCCCACCCCGATCGGCCCGGAGCACCGCCTCGCCTACCCCTTCGCCGGCGGCGCCGAACGTTCCCTCCGCTTCGCCGCCCTCTACGCCGCGGTCGCCGCACGCCACGGCGCCGCCTTCCTCGATGCCGGCAGCGTCATCCAGCCCAGCGCCGCCGACGGCGTGCATCTGGACCCGGAGGCCCATGCCGCGCTGGGCCGGGCGGTGGCCGCCGCGCTCGGCCCCCTGGACCCGCGCGGGCGCTCCCGCTAGCTAGAACGGCAAGCGGGCGTGGCGGAACTGGTAGACGCGCCGGACTCAAAATCCGGTTCTGGCAACAGAGTGTCGGTTCGATCCCGACCGCCCGCACCAGCCGCCAGCGCCCCCGCCGGGGGGAGTTCATGCGCATCCTGCTGACGGGGTCCTCGGGCTGGCTCGGCCGCGCCCTCGCGCCGCGCCTCGCATCGCTCGGGCACCAGGTGATCGGCCTCGATCCCGCGCCTTCGCCCTATGCGACCATCACCGGCTCGGTCGCCGACGCCGCCACCATCCGCGCCGCCTTCCGCGACCACGCCATCGAAGCGGTCATCCACGCCGGCGCGCTGCACAAGCCCGACATCGCCCGCCGCCCGGCATCCGACTTCGTCGCCGTCAACGTGCAAGGCACGCTGAACCTGCTCGAGGAAGCCGTCCGCCACGGCGTCACCCGCTTCGTCTTCACCTTCACCACCTCGCTCATGATCTCGCGCGACATCCGCGACGCGACCGGAGATTCCGCCGCCTGGCTCACCGAGGAATCCGTCCCCCAGCCGCGCAACATCTACGGCGTCACCAAGCTCGCCGCCGAGCATCTCTGCCGCATGCACCACGAGGCGCACGGCCTGCCCGTCATCGTGCGCCGCACCGCGCGCTTCTTCCCCGAGCCCGACGACATGGCCCACGCCATCCGCCAGTCCGACGCCAACACCAAGGCCAACGAATTCCTCTTCCGCCGCCTCACCCTGGAGGACGCCGCCGATTCCCACATCGCCGCGCTCGACAAGGCGCCGGCGCTCGGCTTCGACAGCTTCATCATCTCCGCCCCGCCGCCCTTCACGCCCGCGGACTGCCCCGCGCTGATGCGCGACGCCCCCGCAATCGTGGCGCGCCACTTCCCCGACTACCCCGCGCTCTACGCCCGCCTCGGCTGGACCATGTTCGACCGCATCGACCGCGTCTACGATCCCACCCGGGCGGCCCGCCGGCTGGGCTTCGCCTGCCGCACCGGCTTCCGCCAGGTGGTGGACTCGCTCGCGGCCGGAACCTGGCGCTGGGAGGCGGCATGAGGCGTCGCGCGGTCCTTGGCTTCCTGGCGCTCGCCGCCTGCACCGACCCGGTCGGCGACTATCTCGGCGGCTTCGGCGACCCCGTGCGCGGCGCCGCCCTCTACGCCCCCGCCCGGCTCGGCGACACCTCGCGCTGGGACGGCGACCCCGCCGGCGCCGCCCTCGCCGCCGCACAGCTCGAATTCCTCGCCCAGTCCTTCGCCACCGATCCGATCTGGTCGCCCCAGATCAGCCCCTCCGTACTCCAGCAGCTGCAATTCGCGCGCACCGAGATGCGCAACGCGCTCGGCATCCGCCAGGACGCGCCGCCCGACGTGGTGATCGCCACGCTTCGCCAGGCCTCCTTCGCGCTGCGCGACGGCAGCCTCGCCCGCGCCGAAGCCGCGCTGAGCGGCCCCGCCTACAGCCTCGGCCCGCGCCGCACACTCGAACGCCTGAGCCACCTGCCGCGCCTGCCGCGCGTCGCCGAAGCCGCCGGCGGCGTCGCGGCGGAGATGGATCGGCTGGATCGGCGACGGCGGTAAGAAAGCTTGGGGGGCGGAGATGAACTCCGCCCCCCAAACCCCCCACCTCCTTTTTTTGGTGACTTGGGAAACGTGGCGAACGCCATTCTCAGCCCGACAACGCGGCGTCGCTTGAGGGTGCGGGAGCCGCCAGCACCAAATAGCCAGAAAAAGGAGGTGGGGGCTCGGGGGCGGAGTTCTCTCCGCCCCCGATCTTCTTCCGCGCCCCCCAACAGCACGGAGTCAAGCGAACGCGATCAGCTGCCGCACCACCTCGCCCGTCTTCAGCCGCGCGAAGCCCTGGTTGATCTCCGACAGCGGCAGCGTGCCGGTGATCAGGTGATCGAGATGCAGCCGCCCCTGGCGCCAGAACTCCAGCAGCCGCGGCATGTCCACGCGGAACCGGTTGCCGCCCATCGACGAGCCCTGGATCTTCCGGTCGCGCAGGAAATCGGCGCCATGCAGCTCGATCTTCGTGCCGAAAGGCACCATGCCGAGGATCGTCGCCGTCCCGCCCGGCCGCAGCATGTAGAAGGCCTGCTCGGCCGTCTGCTTCAGCCCCAGCGCCTCGAAGGAATACTGCACCCCGCCATTCGTCATGTCCTTCACCTGCTGCACCGGATCGTCGTTGCCGGCCAGCACGGTGTCGGTCGCGCCCATGCGCTTCGCGATCTCCAGCTTCTGCGGCAGCCGATCGATCGCGATGATGCGCTCCGCCCCCGCGATCGCCGCGCCGTTCACCACCGATAGCCCCACACCGCCGCAGCCGATCACCGCAACGCTCGACCCCGCCTCGATCCGCGCCGCGTTGAACACCGCGCCGACACCCGTCATCACCCCGCAGCCGACCAGCGCGGCGCGATCCAGCGGCACGTCCTCGCGGATCTTCACCAGCGCGTTCTCGTGCACCAGCATCTGCTCCGCGAAGGCGGACAGATTCATGAACTGGTTGATGGGCTCGCCACCCTGCGACATCCGCCGCGACGCACCCGGCGGCAACTTCACATTGATGTCCTCGCAGAGATTCGGATGCCCCGTCACGCATTGCGGACAGGTGCCGCAGAACACCGAGAGGCAGGAGATCACGTGATCGCCGGGCTTGAGATAGGTGACGTCCTCGCCCACCGCCTCCACCACCCCCGCCGCCTCATGCCCGAGCACGGTGGGCAGCGGATAGGGATACAGCCCCTCGATGAAATGCAGGTCGCTGTGGCACAGCCCGGCGAAGGCGGTGCGCACCAGCACCTCCCGCCGCCCCGGCCTGGCGAGCGAGACCTCCTCGATCGTCATCGGCCCGTTCACTTCGCGCAGCACCGCCGCCTTCATGCCGTTCCTCCTTGCCTCGCGGACCGCCCAGCATAGAAGCAGGCCCGGCGAGCCGGCGCATCACGCCGCGGACATCGCATCCGTGTCGCCGCGCTGCCGCCGCGCCATCCGCCGCGCCAGCACGAAGATCGGCACCGCCGCCGCCAGCAGCGCCACCGCCGAGAAGCCGCACAGCGCCTCGTACCCGCCGGTCCAGTCATGGATCACGCCGCCCGCCTGCGCCCCGAGCGCCGCCCCCATCCCCTGCGACACGCTGATCGCCCCATAGATCCGCCCGAAGGAGCGCCCCGCGAAGAGCTCGCTCGCCAGCGAGGAAATCACCGGCGCACGCGACCCCATGGTCGCGCCGAACAGCACGACGAACGCCCCGAGCGGCACCACGTCCGCCGGCCCCTGCACCAGCGCGAAGGCCACCACGCCCAGGATCGTCGCGCTGTAGCTCAGCGCCAGCGAAAGCCCGCGCCCGCCGCGATCCGCCAGCCACCCGGCCCCGATCATCCCGACCGGCACCAGCATCGTGGTGATGCCGAAGATGGACGCCGCCTCGATCGGCGCGAACCCCGCTTCGATCAGTCGCGCCACCACTTGCGGCGTCAGCGCAAACACCCCCGTCGAGGTGAGCAGGAAAGACCACACCAGCACCCAGAACCCCGCCGAGCGCAGCGCCTCCCCCAGCACCGGCCCCTCCGCGCGCGCCGCCGCCGCCGGCACCATCCGCGCCAGCCCGGGGTTCCCCGCCGCGATGCGCCGCCACGGCAGCAGCGCCAAGGGCAGCAGCAGCACCAGCAACCCGCCGCCGATGCCGCGATACGCAAACCGCCACCCGCCCCACGCGATCAGCAGCTGCGCGAAGGGCGAGAACAGCAGCACCCCGATTCCCCCCGAGCAATACGCAGCCGCCAAGGCCGTGGACAGCCGCGCCCGGAACCACCGCACCAGCAGCGCGGAATGCATCACCGACCCCAGCGCCGCCATCGCCAGCCCGCAGCCGAGCCCAAGCGTGAGCTGCAACTGCCACAACCGCGCCGCGAAGGACGCGCCAGCCAGCGCGGAGCCCATCACCGCGACGCCGCCCACCGCCAGCGCGCGCGGCCCCACGCGGTCGAACACCGTGCCGACGAAAGGCGCCGACAGGCCCAACACCATCATGCTGATCGCATAGAGACCGACAAAGGACGCACGATCGAGCCCGAGCGCTTCGCTGACCGGCAGCACGAAAACCGGAAAGGCGCCGTTCAGCCCCGATCCCAGCACGCCCAGCCCGAACACCAGCGCGACGACGGCAATGGCGCCCGGTGTCGCTTCGCGGTCGCTCATGGTGACGGAGCGTAGAGCGGTACTGATACGTTGGACACCGGGGGAGGAGATGAACTCCTCCCCCGGACCCCCACCTCCTTTTTTTGGTGAATGGGCGCTGGCTGAAAGCGCGCACTCTCCACCCCGCGCCAAGTATCCAAAAAAAGGAGGATGGGGTCTGGGGAAGGAGTTCACTCCTTCCCCAGTGTCCAACGCTGGAGTTACTCCGCAGCCGCCCGCTGCGGCTGCTGCCCCGGCCGTCGCACGCGCAGTCTTCGGATGCGGCGCGGGTCTGCTTCCAGCACGCGGAATTCCAGCCCCGAGGGATGCGAGATCAGTTCGCCCCGCGCCGGCACGCGCCCGGCGAGCGTGAAGACCAGCCCGCCGACGGTGTCGATATCTGCCGCGCGTTCTTCTTCCGTAAGCACCGCGCCGAGGCGTTCCTCGAAGGCTTCCACCGGCGTGCGCGCGTCGAGCTCGAGCGTGCCGTCCGGGCGTTCGGTGATCTGCGGCGTGGTGTCCACGTCGTGTTCGTCGCTGATGTCGCCGGTGATAGTCTCGACCAGGTCTTCGATGGTGACCAGGCCGTCGATGCCGCCGTACTCGTCCACCACCAGCGCCATGTGGATATGCGCCTGGCGCATCTGCAGCAGCAGGTCGAGCACCGGGATCGAGGGCACCACGAACAGCGGCCGGCGCAGGATATCCTTCAGCGTGAAGGGCTGGTCGCGCCCGAACGCAGCGAACACGTCCTTGATGTGGACCATGCCGGCGATGTCGTCGAGGTTCTCGCGATAGACCGGCATGCGGCTATGGCCCTCGCGCTGGATCTGGCGGATGGCCTGGTCGAGCGAGAGGTCTTCCGGCATCGCGACGATATCGGCGCGCGGCACCATGATGTCGTAGGCGGTCTTGCCGCGCAGCTTGAGCACGTTGCGCAGCAGGACGCGCTCATGGGCGTCGAGGTCGTCGGTGGAGGCCTCGCGCCCGCTGTCGGGCGGTTCCTCGCGGCCTTCGATCAGTTCCTCGACGCGGTCGCGCACGGATTCCGCCTCGCGCCGGCGGAGCAGGCCCTGCAGCCGCCAGAGCAGGCTGTTGCGGGCGGGATTGTCGCTGCCGCTCATGTCGCGCCCCGCCACGGATTCGGGCGGCCGAGGCGGCGCATCACGCGGGCCTCGGCGCGTTCCATGCGGCGCGCCTCGCCGGCGGCGAGGTGGTCGTGGCCGGCCAGGTGCAGCGCCCCATGCGCGACCAGATGGGCGAGGTGGTCGGCGACGCGCCGCCCGGCGTCGTGCGCCTCGCGCCGCACGGTCCCCAGTGCCAGCGCGAGGTCGCCGATATGTGCCGGCGCGGCCGATTCATGCTGCGCGCCTGCGGTGCTTCGCGATCGGACGCGCTCGCCCGGCGTCTCCGGCGGGAAGGAGAGCACGTTGGTCGGCTTCTCCTTGCCGCGATGGCGCGTGTTGAGCTGCTTGAGCGCGCGGTCATCGGCCAGCAGCACGGTGATCGCGCCGGCGGCGCCCGCCTCGCGCAGGGCGGCTTCGGCGGCCCGGCGCGCCAGCGCCTCGGGCCGCCGGACGGCGGCGCGCCAACCCGGCGCCGCCAGGATCACCTCGATCTCCGATTCCGGAGCCGCGGACCCTACCCGGAGCCCAGCCTGGATGCTCGACGCGCATCCGCGGCCGGGACGGCTACTTCCCGGTTCCATCCTTCTCCTTCTTCGCCCGCTTCCTCTCGTCGGCCCGCCCATAGGCGGCGACGATCCGGGCCACCAGCGGGTGTCTTACCACATCCCGCTCGGCAAAGCGCGCCACCGCGAGCCCTTCCACCCCTTCGAGGATGTTGAGCGCCTCGGTGAGGCCGGATTGCTGGCCCGGCGGGAGGTCCACCTGGGTCGGATCCCCGGTGACGACCATCCGCGTCCCCTCCCCCATCCGGGTCAGGAACATCTTTATCTGGGCCGGGGTGGTGTTCTGGGCCTCGTCGAGAATCGCGAAGCAGTGCGCCAGGGTGCGGCCGCGCATGAAGGCGAGGGGTGCGACCTCGATCTCGCCGGACGCCAGGCGGCGGGCGACCTGTTCCGCCGGCAGCATGTCGTGCAGCGCGTCATAGAGGGGGCGGAGATAGGGGTCCACCTTCTCCTTGAGGTCGCCGGGCAGGAAGCCCAGGCGTTCCCCGGCCTCCACCGCCGGCCGCGACAACACGATGCGGTCCACCCGCCCGGCCTGCAGCATGGCGACGCCCTGGGCGACGGCGAGGTAGGTCTTGCCGGTGCCCGCCGGCCCGATGCCGAACACCATCTCATGGCGGGCGAGCATCTCGATATAGGCCGCCTGGGCCGGGCTGCGCGGCGCGATCGCCCCCTTGCGGGTGCGGATCGCCGGCAGGTCCTGCAAGGGCAGGCGGGGCTCGCCCTGCTCGGCGCCGCCCTCGGCAAGGCGCAGCGCCGCCTCCACCTCGGCCGAGCCGACATGCTGCCCGCGTTCCAATCGCTTCCACAGGGCCAGCAGCGCGGCCTCCGCCATTTCGGTCCGCTCGGACCCGCCCGAGATGGCGATCCGGTTGCCGCGGGAGGCGAGGCGGACCCCCAGGACCTGCTCGATCCGGGTCAGGTGCCGATCATGCTCGCCGTGCAGCAGCGGCAGGAGGGCATTGTCGTCGAACTGCAGCGTCACCGAACGCTGCTCGGCGGGAGGCGGCCGGTTGGCGCGGATCTCCCCGGGGCGGAGCGCGATGGCGGGGGCTGTGGTCAAGCGGCGGCGGTCTCCTCGTGGGTTGGCCCCGGCTGGTTGGCCGGGACGGGTTCGCTGTCGGCGATAACGCCGCTCAGCGAATTGGGGTGCGCGGCGAGGATCCGCACCGGGCGGAGCTCGCCGGTCAGGGTTGCGCTCCCGGACAGGTGAACCGGCTGGAGCCAGGGGGAGCGGCCGGCGACCTGGCCGGGATGGCGGCCGGGCCCGGTGAACAGGACCTCGCAGGTGAGGCCGACGCGGCTGCGGTTGAAGGCATCCTGCTGGTCCCGCAGCAGGGCCTGGATCTCGGCCAGCCGCGTGTCCTTCACCGTTTCGGGCACTTGGTTCGGCAGCGAGGCCGCCGGGGTGCCGGGCCTCGTGGAATACTTGAAGGAGAAGGCCTGGGCGAAGCCGACGCGCTCGATCAGGGCCAGGGTGGCGCGGTGGTCGGCCGCGGTCTCGCCGGGATGGCCGGCGATGAAGTCGGAGGACAGCGCGATGTCCGGCCGCGACTCGCGCAGCGCATCGGCGATGCGGAGGAAGTCCTCGGCCCTGTGCCCGCGATTCATGGCGGCGAGGACCCGGTCGGAGCCCGACTGCACCGGCAGGTGCAGGAAGGGCATCAGCGCCGGGATCGCGCCATGGGCGGCGATCAGCGCGGCATCCATGTCGCGGGGGTGGGAGGTGGTGTAGCGCAGCCGGGCGAGGCCCGGGATCTCGGCGAGCGCACAGAGCAGGCGGGCGAGGTTCCAGGTGGTGCCGTCCGGCCCCTCGCCGTGCCAGGCATTCACGTTCTGCCCGAGCAGCGCGATCTCGCGCGCCCCCAGCGCCACCAGCCGCCGCGCCTCGGCCAGCACGGCGGCGGCGGGGCGGGAGAATTCGGCGCCGCGGGTGTAGGGCACGACGCAGAAGGCGCAGAATTTGTCGCAGCCTTCCTGGATGGTCAGGAAGGCGGTGACGCCCTGGGCGCTGCGCGCCTCCGGCAGGTGGTCGAATTTGTCCTCCGCCGGGAATTCGGTCTCGATCACCGCCCCCGCGGCGCGGGAGGCGCGGGCCACCATCTCCGGCAGGCGGTGATAGGTCTGCGGCCCCAGCACGATGTCCACCCAGGGGGCGCGGGCGGTGATCTCCGCCCCCTCGGCCTGGGCGACGCAGCCGGCGACGGCGATCACCATGCCCTTCCCCGCCGCCGTGCGCTCGCGCTTCACCTCGCGCAGCCGGCCGAGGTCGGAGAACACCTTCTCGGCCGCCTTCTCGCGGATATGGCAGGTGTTGAGGATGACCATGTCGGCCTCCTCCGCCCGCTCGGTCGCCGCATAGCCGAGCGGGGACAGCAGCTCGGCCATCCGGCCGCTGTCATAGACGTTCATCTGGCAGCCCCAGGTGCGGATGAGCAGGCGCTTCCGGGGCGCGCCGAAGGCTGGGACGCCGGGCAGTTCGGTCATTCGGGGGTCGACTCCGCCGTGCCGCCGCGCAGGGCGGCGGGTATCGGCGGGGAGATGCGCAGCGGGCTCGCGCCGGTCAAGCGACTCGGCGGGGAGGGCGGCGGGACATGCGGCGAACCCTCTCCGATCGGCCGCCTTGCGGTCAAGCGCGATCCGACCCCGCAAGCGGGGGCCGCGCGACCAGCGGCACCGCCGGGCGGTTCTGGCGCAGCGCCGCCGCCCCCTCCGCCACCACCTGGCCGACCGCCTGGGTCAAGCTCTTGCGGTCCGGGAAGGCCTCGGGCGCCACCGGTGCGTGCAGCAGCACGGTCGCCCGCGCCCCCGGCCGCCGCGCCAGCCGCCAGAAATGCGAGCCGATATCCATGTCGCCATACCAGGCAAAGTGCGGCCGGTCCCGCCGGCAGGCCGGCAGCCCGCCCAGCCGGTCATAGACCAGCGACACCGGCTGCACCTGGCGGGCATGCTCGGCGATGCCGAGGAACGCGCTGCGGAAGGGCAGCACCCTCGTGCCGTCGTTGCTGGTGCCCTCGGGGAACAGGATCAGGCTGTAGCCCCCGCGCAGGCGGTCGCGCATCTCATCGGCCTCGGCGCCCATGGTGCCGCGGCGGCGGGTGACATAGATGGTGCGCCCGAGCCGGGCGACGGTGCCGATCACCGGCCAGCTTCCGACCTCGCCCTTGGCGACGAAGGCGGCCTCGAGCACGCCGCCGAGCACCAGGATGTCGAGCCAGGAGGAATGGTTGGAGAGGAACAGCACGCCGCCCGCGCGCGAGGCCTCCCCCACCACCTGCACCTTGAGCCCAATCAGCCGGCACAACAGGCGATGATAGATCCGCGCGAAGCGGACCTTGGCCATGCCCGGCAGCAGCACGAGCAGCGCCTGGATGGGAATGGCGATCGCCGTCCACAGCAACGCCAGGCCGATGCGGCGCGCGGCGCGGATGCGCCCGCCGAGCGGCCGCGGGGCCATGACATCGCCCCAGGTCTCGCCGCGCAGCCAGGGGCGGAAGCGCAACGGCTTGCGCCGCCTGAGGCGGCGGGGGCGCAGGGCTTCGGCCGGGGAGCGCGCGACAGCATCCATGGGTGACCGATGAGCTAGCCCCAAGATCGCGACGGAGCAATGAAAGCGATGCGACGGATGCGTGACGATGATGACGGATTGCGGTCAGGCGGCGGCGCGGCCAGGGTTGCGGCGCCGCAGCCTCAGGTGCCGCCGATGCGCCTTCGCCGCCGTGCCGCCCTGACCCTCGCCCTCGCCGCGCCGGCCGGCGGCGCGCGGGCGCAGGGCTGGTCGCCGAACGGGCCGGTGCGGCTGGTGGTGCCCTTCGCTCCCGGCGGCAGCCAGGACGTGCTGGGCCGGCTGTTCGCCCAGGCTGCGGGCCAGGCGGCCGGCGCCACCATGCTGGTCGAGAATCGCGGCGGCGCCGGCGGCATTTTGGGCGCCGAGACGGTGGCGCGCGCCGCGCCGGACGGGCAGGTGCTGCTGCTGGCGACGGCCGGGCAGCTCACCATCGCCAAGGCAATCGGGCGACAGCTGTCCTACGATCCGATTGCGGATTTCTCTCCCGTCATCTGGCTGACCGACAGCCCTGTCGCGCTGCTCGCGGCGCCGCAGCTTCCGGCGGACGATCTCCGCGCGCTGCTGGCGCTGGCAAGGCGCGCCGATCCGCCGCTGCCCTATGCCTCCACCGGCAACGGCACCAACACGCATCTCATCATGGAGGAGCTCAAGGCGCGCGAGGGGCTGCGCGTGGAGCACGTGCCCTATCGCGGCGCCGCGGCGGCATTCAACGACGTGCTCGCCGGGCGCATCGCGCTGATGTTCGTCTCGGTGCCTTCGGTGCTGGGCTTCTCGGGCGGGCAGCTCAAGGTGCTCGGCGTCACCAGCCGCGCGCGGTTCGCCGCACTCCCGGACGTGCCGACGCTGATCGAGGCCGGCGTCCCGGAGTTCGAGGCGAGCATCTGGACCGGCGTGGCCGGCCCGAAGGGCCTGCCGGCGCCGGTCGTGGAGTCCTGGCGCCGGCACTTCGCTGCCGCGCTCGCGAGCGGGCTCGTGAGGACGCGGCTCGAGGGCCTCGGCGCGACCGCCAACGGCGCCGGCCCGGAGGCTTTCGCGGCGCTGCTGCGCGAGGACCTCGCGCGCTGGAGCCGGGTCGCCGCGCCGCTGAACATCCGGCTGGACTGAGTGGGCGCCGTCAGAAGCCGGTGAGCAGGATGTCGAGAGCGCGGGTGATCGCATCGCGCTCGGCGGAGAGGTTGCCGACGACGCGGCCGAGCGCCGCCGTTCGGATCGCGCCGAGGAACTGCGTCACCATCACGTAATCCTCGCCTTCGATCGTGAAGACCGGATTGAGCTCCTGGACGCGCGCCGGCAGATCGGCCGGCGGCCAGAGCGGCACCGCGACGCGCGTGTGCAGGTGATCCAGGAAGCGGGACTGGACGTCGAGCAGCAGGCCCGGATCGCCCGGCGGCGCCAGATGCACGTCGAAGCGCGCCATCAATAGGGGCGGTGCCTGGCGAGCGGCAGCTCGTTCTTCTCCAGCCAGGCGTTCCAGGCCTCGATCGCCGCGCGGTTCTCCTCCTGCCAGCGGCGCGCCTTCTCCGCGCGCCGCACCGCATCGCGCAGCGCCGCCTCGCAGATCTGGGGCAAGTCCACCCCAAGCGCCTGCGCCTGCTCCAGCAGTTCCTCCGGCAGGGACAGGACCGCCTCGCGGCGCGGCGGCGCGGCATCATCGGGCATGGCGCAACACTAAGGCGCCCGCTGCGCCCGCTTCAAGCGCGCCCCCTCCCGCACTCTCAGGCGCCGCGGCGTTGCGGGGTTCGGAACGGCGCTCGCCACGCCTCCCCGTAGCCAAAAAAAGGAGGTGGGGGGTCCGGGGGGCGGAGTTCATCTCCGCCCCCCGGCTCTTGCTTCTACTGCAGCGCCGCCGCCGCGCGCTCCAGCGGCACCGGCGCGTCGTCCAGCAGCAGCGAGGCCGCCTCCTCTTCCCAGGCGCAAGCGTCCAGGCTCAACGGTGCCGTCTCGCGCATGCGGTGCTCGAGCACGCAGCGCGCCAGCAGCAGCCTTCGCGCATCGCCACCAGTGGCGCCGAGCCGCGCCCCCTCGCAGGCCATCAGCACCGCGGTCGCCGCGTGATAGAGCTGCCCCGCGGCGATCCGGCAGAACCCCTCATGCGCCGGCGAGGCCGCGACCTCCTCGGCGAAGCGGCAGGCGCGCTCCAGCGCGCCCGCGAGCTGGGTGCGGAACTGCCCCGGCATTCCCGCCGCCGTGTCCAGGCGCTCCGACAGTGCCGCACGCAGCGCGCGATGCGCGCGCTCCTTCCCCACCGCGCGCTGCACCGCGTCGAGCGCGTTGATGTTGCTGGTGCCTTCCCACAGCAGGCCGAGATGCGCATCGCGCACCAGCCGCGCATTGGGCCAGTCCTCGATATAGCCGTTGCCGCCGCGCGCCTCCATGGCGGCGGTCGCGACGGTCACGTTGTCGCGGCAGGCGCGGTACTTGGCGATCGGCGTCAGGATGCGCAGCACCGCGCGCGCCGCTTCGTCCTCGCGTGCGGACACCACCGCGGCCCACAGCATCGCCGACAGCGCCTGCTCGGTCGGCACCATGAGCTTGAGCAGCTGCCGCCGCATCAGCGGATGCGCGATCACCGCCTGGCCGAACGCGTTCCGCTGCCGCGCCGCGATCAGCGCCTCGTTCAGGCAGCGCCGCATCATCCCCGCCGCGCGCGCGAGATGCGAGAGCCGGCTGGAATTCACCATCTCCAGCATCTGCCTGAGCCCGCGATCCAGCGCGCCGAGCTGATACGCCACCGCCCCTTCGAAGACGATCTCCCCGCTCGCCATGGTGCGGCTGCCGAGCTTGTCCTTCAGCCGGACGATCCGATAGGCGTTGCGGCTGCCATCCTCGAGCGTCCGCGGCATCAGGAACAGCCCGAGGCCGCGGCTGCCCTCCGGCGCCCCCGCCGGCCGCGCCAGCAGCACGGCGAGCTCGGCATCGGCGTTGGAGCAGAACCATTTCTCGCCCCACACCCGCCACTGCCCGCCCTCGGGCACCGCGGTCAGCTCCGCGGCCCCGACATCGGAGCCGCCCGCCTTCTCGGTCATGAATTGCGCGCAGCGATGGAGGTGCGAGAGATCCTGCGACCACATGCGCTCCAGGTATCGCGCCTTGATTTCCTCGCTGCCGTAGCGCTCGACCAGCGTGGAGGAGCTGTCGGTCAGGTTCACCGGGCAGAGCAGCCCGAACTCCGCCTGCGCGAAGAGATAGTGGAACACGTATTTCGCCACCGGCGGCAGCACCTCCGGCCAGCCCAGCACGCCGGCGCGGTGCGTCATCGCGTGCAGGCCGAAGCGGCCGAAGGCGATCTCCTCCATGGCGCGATAGGCGGGGTGGAATTCGATCCACTCCTCGTCGCGGCCGAAGCGGTCGCGCGCATGCAGCACCGGCGGATGCCGCTCCGCGGCATCGGACAGCTCCCCGAGCCTGCCGCCCGCCAGCACGCCGAGCTCCGCGAGATGCGGCGCGAGATGCGCGAGCAGCGCCGGCGCCATCGCCAGCGGCAGCAGGCTGCGCAGGCTGTGATCCAGCGCGTAGAAATTCTGCCCGCGGCAATCCGGCGCGAGATGCGCCGCGCGCGCCGCGGCCGGCGCCGGATGCATCCCGTTCATCGCCGCCTCGCTCACGCCCGCTCCGCCGCCTCCATCCTGAGCGCCAGCCGCACCAGGTCCGCGGTGCGCCGCACGCCGAGCTTCGCCTTGATCCTGAGGCAGGTGTTGGCGACGGTCTTGTAGCTGACCCCGACCGCCGCCGCGATGCCGGCGAGATCGCCGCCCTCGCGCAGCAGGCGCAGGATCTCGAGCTCGCGCGGCGTCAGGTCGCGCCACGGCGCCTCGCTCTCCTGCACGGCGAGCGCCTGGGCGATCTCGCGCTCGACATAGCGCCCGCCGCGGGCGAGCCGCGCCACCGCCTCGACCAGCTCGGCGGGGTCGGCGGTCTTGCTGAGATAGCCCGCCGCCCCGGCCTCCAGCGCGCGGGCGGCGAACACCGGATCGGCATGCATGGTGAAGACCAGCACCCGCGGCGGCGGCACCTCCGCGCGCAGCCGCCGCAGCAATTCCAGCCCGCCGATGTCGGGCAGGTTGAGATCGAGCAGCACGATCTCGGGCCGGTGCCCGCGGACCAGCGGCAGCACGGCGCGCCCGGTGCCGGCCTCGAGGAATTCGGTCACGCCCGAACCTGCGGCCAGCAGCCGGCGCAGCCCCGCGCGCACCACCGCATGGTCGTCGACGATCAGCAGCTTCACGACAACGCCGCCTCCGCCATCGCACCGCGCAGCGGCAACGCGCAGCGCACCCGCACGCCGCGCCGCGGCTCGCTGGTCCAGTCGAAGCTGCCGCCGAGCAGGGCGATGCGCTCGGCCATCCCGCGCAGCCCGAGCCCCCGTTCCGTGCCCGCCGGCGCGCCGCCGCCGTCGTCCTCCACCTCGATCAGCAAGCTTTCCTCCTCCCGCCACGCCGCGATCCGGATGCGCCGCGCCTGGCCATGGCGCAGCGCATTGGTCACCGCCTCCTGCACCACGCGATAGGCGGTCTCCGCGCCCTCGCGCCCCAGCCCCTCGTCGCACGCCGCGATCGCGAGCTCCCAGGCGATGTCCGGCCGCGAGCGCCGCCAGAAGCCGAGCAGTGCCTCCAGCGCCGGCGCCAGGCCGAGCTCCACCGGCGCGTCGGGCCGCAGCCGCCCGAGCAGCGCGCGCACCGCGCGCTGCGCATGCCCCACCGCCTCGGCGATGTTGCGCCCGGCCTCGGCGGCGCCCGGCCCGGCGCCGCGCTGCAGCTGCGCCGCATCCACCCCGATCGCGAACAGCCAGGGCCCGATCTCGTCATGCAGGTCGCGCGCGATCGCCGCGCGCTCGCGGTCGCGCAGGCTCGCCATGGCGTCGTGCAGCCGGTTGCTCCGTGCCTCGGCGGCGGCGAGCCGCGCCGCCATGTCGTCGAAGCCGTCGCACAGCCGCGCGATCTCCGGCGCCGAGGCGGTGCGCGCCAGGCCCAGCGCGGTGAAATCGCCCGCGCCGATCCGCCCGAACCCGACCGCCAGCCGCTCGAGCGGCCGCAGTGCCGAAGCCAAGGCCCGCGCCACCCAAGACATCGCCAGCGCGGCGAACAGCGACAGCGTCAGCAGCACGCGGACCAGATCGTCCCAGGCCTCGCGCGCCTCGTTGGCGGGATCGGCCTCGATCTCGAGCCACCGCCCGCCGTCGGGCCCGAGCGGCAGGCGCAGCACCGGCAGGTCATCCGGCCGCAGCAGGCGCACGAAGCCCTGCGGCATGGGCGGGAATCGCCCGACCTCGGCCACCGGCGAGACGACCGGCGCAAGCGCCCGCCCCTCGCCATCCAGCAGCGCAGCGCGCAGATGCCGGCTGCCGCGGAAGGATTCGAGCAGGCCGCGCGGATCGGGATGGCCGGAAGCGGTGGTCTCCAGGGTCCGCCGCGCGACATCGAGCGCGGCGCGCAGCTCCGCCTCGACGCCGCGGGTCGCGCCGATCCAGGCCACGATCCCGCCCGCCGCCAGGGTGGCGGCCAGCGCCGCCGCCATGAAGACGAGCAACCGGCCCCGCAGCGACATCCCGTTCCCCCGTTTCATCCCGTGCCGCGCAGCATAGGGCGGCGGCGCGCGATCGGGAAAAATTCCCGTCGCGGCCGGGAACCCCGCCCCTCCCCGCGTAACGCCGCGTTGCGCTGTGATGCGCGCGATGCAGATCCGGTGGGGGAAACGGGGTTGGCGCGCGGCGGCGCTCATCCTGCTCGGCACGAAGGCGGCGGCCGCGCAGGCGCCGGAAGGCGTGGTGCCGCCGATCCTGGTGGTGGCGCCGGCGCCGCTCGCCGTCACCGGCGCCGGCGTTCCGGCCGAGCGCCTGCCCTACACCGTCCGCGTCTTCGGCGCCGAGGAGATGACGCGCGACGGCCGCGCCGACCTCACGGGCATGCTCGAACGCATGCTGGGCAGCGCCTCGCAGAACGCGGCGCAATCCAATCCCTTCCAGCCGGATTTCCAGTATCGCGGCTTCACCGCCTCGCCGCTGCTCGGCACGCCGCAGGGCCTCGCCGTCTACCAGGACGGCGTGCGCATCAACGAGGCGTTCGGCGACACGGTGAACTGGGACCTCATCCCTGATGCCGCCACCGGCCGGGTGGAGCTCTCCGGCTCCAACCCGGTGTTCGGTCTCAACGCCATCGGCGGCGCGCTGTCGCTCACCATGAAGAACGGCTTCACCGATCCCGGCCTGCGCATGCAATGGCTCGCCGGCTCCTTCGGCCGGCTCTCCCTCTCCGGCGAATACGGCATCCGCGTCGGCAATGTCGCCGCCTATATCGCCGCCGAGGGGCTGAACGAGGCCGGCTGGCGCGATCACTCGCCCTCCCGCATCCGCCGCCTGTACGCCGACCTCGGTTTCCGCGGCGAGCGGGCGGAGCTGCATCTCAGCGTCACCGCCGGCCACAACGTGCTGACCGGCAACGGCCCGGCCCCGCGCGAGCTGCTGTCGCAAAGCCGCCGCGCCATCTTCACCTGGCCCGACCGCACCAGCAACGACCTCGTCATGCTGAGCGCGCGCGGCAATTACCGCATCACCGACACGCTTTCCGCCCAGGCCACCGCCTATCTCCGCAGCTTCCGCCAGAGCACCCTGAACGCCGACCTGCTCGAGGCCGAGGCCTGCGACGACGATGACAATGCCGGGCAGCTCTGCCTGGACGACGACGTGCCGCTGATCCGCCGCTCCAACGGCCAGCCCTTCGAGACCTCGCTGCTCGGCACCGCGCCGCCCGGCGTGCTGAACCGCACCAGCACGAGGTCGCTCGGCTACGGCACCACCGCGCAACTCACCTGGGCGGGCACCGTGTTCGGCCGCCCCAACACCCTGGTCGCCGGCGTCGCCTTCGACCGCGCCGACACCAATTTCCTCGCCACCAGCGAATTCGGCATGCTGACCCCGGACCGCACGGTGTTCGGCCTCGGCGAGCAGATCGCGCAGCCGGACGGCGCCATCGCGCCGGTCTCGTTGCGCGCCACCAACACCTATTGGGGCCTCTACGCGACCAACACGCTGGAGGTGACGGACCGGCTGGCGCTGACCGGCGGCGCCCGCTTCAACATCGCCGAGATCGACATGCGCGACCGGCTCGGCACGGAACTCAACGGCAACCACCGCTTCTCGCGCACCAACCTCTCCGGCGGCGCCACCTACCGCATCCTCCAGGGCCTCAACCTATACGCCAACTACGCCGAGGCGAACCGCGCGCCGACGCCGGCGGAGCTCGCCTGCGCCGATCCGCTGCGGCCCTGCGCCCTCGGCGCCTTCTTCCTCGCCGACCCGCCGCTCAAGCAAGTGGTGAGCCGCACGGTGGAGGCCGGATTCCGCGGCGACTTCGCCGCCCCCGCGCAACTCGGGCGCGTCGCCTGGAACCTCGGCATCTTCCACACCGATCTCAGCAACGACATCCTGCACGTCGCGAGCGACATCCAAGGCCGCGGCTTTTTCCGCAACGCCGGCCGCACCCGCCGCCAGGGCGTGGAAGCCGGCGCGGCGCTGACCGGCCCGCGCTACCGCATCGCGCTCGACTACGCCTTCATCGACGCGACCTTCCAGTCCGACCTCACCCTCAGCAGCCCGAACAACCCCTTCGCCGACGAGAACGGCAACATCCAGGTGCGCCGCGGCGACCAGATCCCCGGCGTGCCGCAACACCGCATCCGGCTTAACGTGGATGTGAAGATCACCGACTGGTGGTCGCTCGGCAGCACCGTGTCCTACACGAGCGCCCAATACCTGCGCGGCGACGAATCGAACCAGCTGCCGAAACTCGCCGGCTACACGCTGGTCTCGCTGCGCAGCTCCGTGCGGATCACGCAAGGCGTCGAACTGTTCGGCCTGGTCCACAACCTGCTGAACCAGCGCTACGCGACCTTCGGCACGCTCTACGACGTGCCGCTGGCGAATGCCGCAGGGCTGGCGCTCAACGACCCGCGGACCGTTTCGCCAGGGTCGCCGATCGCGGCCTACGGAGGCATCCGGGTCGCGTTCTAGAAAAGAACTGGGGGGCGGAGTGAACTCCGCCCCCCAGACCCCCCACCTCCTTCTTTTGGATACTTGGCGCCGGTGGTGGCCGCAGTCTCGGCGCCGTCGCGTTGTCGGGTGGAGAACGGAGCTCCCTACCAAAGGTGGAATTGACTTTGGAGCGCGCGCACCCCATCCAATTGGCCCGTGGGCCCTAGAAGCCCGCATTGGGTGGAGGAACACCGATGGCCTGGAAAAAGCCCCGCATCACCGAGGTCTGCCTCGGCATGGAAATCAACTCCTACGCAAGCGCGAAGGTCTGAGGCGATCGCGTCGCGGCGCAACGCGCCGTGACGCGTCGCGACTTTCATGCGTGACGGGCCGATCGAGCCGCCGCTGGGGTTGCTGGCGGAGCTGACGCATCGCTGCCCGCTGCGCTGCCCCTATTGCTCCAACCCGCTCGCGCTGACCCGCGGCGCGGAAGAGCTGGATGCGCCCACATGGGGCCGCGTCTTCGCCGAAGCCGCCGAACTCGGCGTGCTGCAGCTCCACCTCTCCGGCGGCGAGCCGGCCTCGCGTCGCGATCTCGTCGAGATCGTCGGGCATGCCGCACGAGCGGGCCTCTACGCCAACCTGATCACCTCCGGGCTCGGGCTCGATCGCGCGCGGCTCGCCGCGCTGGCCGAGGCCGGGCTCGAGCATGTGCAGCTTTCCGTGCAGGACGCAGAGGCGGACTCCGCCGACCGCATCGGCGGCATGAAGGGCGGCCACGCCCGCAAGCTCGCCTTCGCCGCTTCGGTCCACGAAAGCGGCCTGCCGCTGACCCTCAACGCCGTCGTGCATCGCCAGAATCTCGCGCGGCTTCCGGCGCTGATCGATCTGGCGCTCGCGCTTGGCGCGCGGCGGCTCGAGGTCGCGCATGTGCAGTATCACGGCTGGGCCTATGTGAACCGTGCGGCGCTGCTGCCGACCCGCGCGCAGCTCGACGCGGCGACCGCGGTGGTGGAGCGTGCCCGCGCCGAGCTGAAGGGCCGCCTCGTCATCGACTATGTGGTGCCGGACTATTATGCGACGCGGCCGAAGGCCTGCATGGGCGGCTGGGGCCGGCGTTTCATTGCGGTGTCGCCAGCGGGCAAGGTGCTGCCCTGCCATGCCGCGGAGAGCCTGCCCGGCTTCGAGTTCCCCAGTGTCCGCGAGGCGTCGCTGCGCGAGATCTGGGAGCGTTCGCCGGCCTTCACGCGCTTCCGCGGCACGGATTGGATGCCGGAGCCTTGCCGGTCCTGCGACCAGCGCGAGGCGGACTGGGGCGGCTGCCGCTGCCAGGCCTTTGCGATGACCGGCGACATGACTGCGACCGACCCTGCCTGTGTCTTGTCGCCGCATCATCACCTGCTGGATGTCGCGGTGCGCGAGGCGGCGGAAGGCAGCGCGGACTTCACCTATCGCGAGATGCGCCGGCAGCCTGTTGCATGAGCCAGCCTGCGCTCTCCGTCAGCGCCAATGAATCAAAAAAAGGAGGGAGGGGTCTGGGGGCTGCGGCGCTGCCGCAGCGTGAACCTCCCTCCCCAGTGTCCGCGCTCGAAGTATCAGGCCTGTCCCACGCCTATGGCGCGCGCAAGGCCTTGGACGATGTGTCGCTGCGGGTGATGCCGGGTGAATTCACGGTGCTTCTCGGTCCCAATGGCGCCGGCAAGAGCACCCTTTTCGCGCTGGCGACGCGGCTCTTCGATGCGCGTGCTGGCGCGATCCGCGTCTTCGGCGAGCCGCTTGCGACGCGGCCGGCGCATGCGCTGGCGCGGCTTGGTGTCGTGTTCCAGCAATCCACGCTCGATGCCGATCTCTCGGTCCGCCAGAACCTGCTCTATGCTGCGGCGCTGCACGGCATCGCGCGTGCCGAGGCGAGACGCCGCGTGGCGCGGGAGCTCGAGCGCGTCGGCATGGCCGATCGCGCCAAGGAGACGGTGCGCAACCTTTCGGGTGGCCAGCGGCGGCGGGTGGAGATCGCCCGTGCGCTGATCACCGAGCCGCTGCTGCTGCTGCTCGACGAGCCGACGGTGGGGCTGGATGCGGCGAGCCGGTCTTTCCTGCTCGACCATGTCCGCGGCTTGTGCCGGCAGGGTCTGGCGGTGCTGTGGGCGACGCATCTGATCGACGAGGTGGACGCGGAATCGCGCATCGTCGTGCTGCATGCCGGCCGCGTGCGCGCCACCGGCTCGCCGGCGGAGATCCTTGCCGCTGCCGGTGGCGCGCCGGATCTCCGCGAAGCCTTCGCTCGCCTCACCGAGGAGCGCCGCGCGCCGTGAGCGTGTCGCTCGCGATCCCCGCACGCCGCCTCGGCGCCGCTGCCTGGCTGCGCTGCCTCATCGGCATCATCTGGCGCGAGGCGCTGCGCTTCGTCCATCAGCGCGGCCGCTTCTTCTCCGCGCTGGTCCGCCCGCTGGTCTGGCTCGGCATCTTCGCCGCCGGCTTCCGTTTCGTGCTCGGCGTCTCGATCGTGCCGCCCTACGAGACCTATGTCCTCTACGAGGAGTATGTGGTGCCCGGCCTCGCCGCGATGGTGCTGCTGTTCCAGGGCATGCAGAGCAGCCTCTCCATGGTCTACGACCGCGAGATGGGCAGCATGCGCGTGCTGCTGACGAGCCCCTTGCCGCGCTGGTGGCTGCTGATGGGCAAGCTCTCCGCCGGCGTGCTGGTGGGCGTGCTGCAGGCCTATGTCTTCCTCGCCATCGCCTGGTTCTGGGAGGTGCGGCCGCCGCCGCTCGGCTATCTCGCCGTGCTGCCGGCGCTGGCGCTCGCCGGCATGATGCTCGGCGCGTTCGGCCTCCTGCTCTCGGCGCGCATCCGCCAGCTCGAGAATTTCGCCGGCGTGATGAATTTCGTGATCTTCCCGATGTTCTTTGCCTCCTCCGCCCTGTACCCGCTGTGGCGCGTCAAGGAGGCGAGCCTCTGGCTCTGGTATGTCTGCCTCGCCAATCCCTTCACCCATGCGGTGGAGCTGATCCGCTTCGCGCTCTACCAGCGCTTCGACCCGCTCTCGGCGGCGGTGGTGGGCGGCGCCTTCCTCGCCTTCGCCGCGCTCGCGGTGCTCGGCTACGATCCCGCGCGCGGCGGACTCGCGCGGCGCGCGGGCGGCGGATGACGGCGGGGTGATGCCGCAGCGCGGCATCTCGTTCCGCCATCGCTGCGCACCACTTCTTGATCTCCGTACCGCCGGTTGCCGCGCATAGTCTTTTGCACACACCGAACAGAGTGAACCGACACCACGTGCCGGGTGATCGGGGGGGAAGTCCGTGTCGTCAAGAAGCGTATCGCATTGCTGCGGCGATGGACGCGCGCAGCCCACTCGTCACCACGACATCTCCGCCCCCGATGCGGCGCCGCATGGCCGGCGCGGCGTGCTGTGCGGGGCGGCGGGCATCGCCGCGGCGCTGCTCGGGGAGGAGGCGGCGGCGCAGCAGCCCTCGCCGGCGGCGCGCGCGCGGCCCGACCGCGGCGACAAGCTCGTCTTCGCGGCGGGCGACAAGCAGGGCGAACCGATCCGCCCGGTGGACCTGCCGCTCGGCGGGCCGCAGATGCTCGCCTGGGCGATGGACCCGCAGACCAGCACGCTGCGCAACGCCTCGCGCCTCAACCAGGTGCTGCTGATCCGCCTCGACCCCGCACAGATGGACGAGGAGACCGCGCAGCGCGCGGCCGAGGGCATCGTCGCCTATTCGGCGATCTGCACCCATGCGCAATGCCCGGTCTCGGAATGGCAGCGGGAGAAGAACGCGCTGCACTGCCCGTGCCACCAATCCGAATTCGACCCTGGCCATGGCGGCCGCGTGGTCGGCGGCCCGGCGCCGCGCCCGCTGCCCATCCTGCCGATCGCCGTCGAGGACGGCGTGCTGGTGGTGGCCGGGCGCTTCGTCGGACGGGTCGGCGGCGTGCAGGGCTAGCAAGTGCATACCGTCGCGCTGCGGCGGGTTCACGACCACCAAGCGCTTGGGAGGGAAGATCCACATGAGTAAGCGGACCCTGAGGTGGACCTTGCTCGGTGCGGCGGCGAGCATCGCGCTCGTGGCCGGCGCGGTGGCGCAGCAGCGCCCGCAGCAGCCGGGGCAGCAGCAACAGCAGCAACAGCAGCAGCAACTGCAGCCGCAGCAGCCCCAGGCGCAGCAGGGCCAGCGGCCGAGCGGCATCGGCCAAAGCGCCGATCAGCAGGTGCAGCAGCCCGGCGGCGCCACCGCGGGCGGCGCCTCTCCGGTCTCGCCTACCGCGCCGCCCGAGGCGCGCCCCGGCACCCAGCAGGAACGCCCGGTCCGCGCCTACAGCGCGGTGACCGACCAGCGCCTGCAGAATCCCGAGCCGCGCAACTGGCTCATGTACCGCCGCACCTATGACGGCCAGGGCTTCAGCCCGCTCGAGCAGGTCACGGCGGACAACGTCGGCGACCTGGTGCCGGTCTGGACCTTCTCCACCGGCGTGGTCGAAGGCCACCAGGCGCCGCCGATCGTCAATGACGGCATCATGTACGTCGCCACCCCGCAGGCGCAGGTCATCGCGCTCGATGCCCGCACCGGCGAGGTGATCTGGCGCTACCGCCGCCAGCTGCCGGACGACCTCACCCAGCTGCACCCGACCAACCGCGGCGTCGCGCTCTATGGCGACCGCCTCTATGTCGCGACCGTCGATTGCTACCTGGTCGCCCTCGATGCGCGCACCGGCCGCGAGATCTGGGCGCAGAAGGTGGAGGACTACCAGAAGGGCCACTACATGACCCTCGCCCCGCTGGTCGCGCGCGGCAAGATCATGGTCGGCGGCTCCGGCGGCGAATACGGCGTGCGCGGCTACATCGCCGCCTACGACGCCGAGAGCGGCCAGCAGGCGTGGCGCACCTACATGATCCCCGGCCCCGGCGAGCCCGGCCACGACACCTGGCAGAGCGGCTGGCAGACCGGCGGCGCCTCGGTCTGGCTGACCGGGCATTACGACCCGCAGCTCAACCTCGCCTATTGGGGCACCGGCAATGCGGCGCCCTGGATGGGCGATGCGCGGCCCGGCGACAACCTCTACACATCCTCCGTCGTCGCGCTCAACCCCGATGACGGGCGCATCCGCGCGCATCACCAGTACCACTGGAACGACAGCTGGGACTGGGACGAGGTCAGCACGCCGCTGCTCATCAATGTCGAGCGCGGCGGCCGCACCATCCCCGCCCTCGTGCATCCCGGCCGCAACGGCTACCTCTGGACGCTCGAACGCGCGGCGGACCGCATCCGCTTCGTCTCCGGCGTGCCCTTCGTCAACCAGGACGTGTTCGCGCGGCTGGATCCGGAGAGCGGGCGCCCGACCTACAACAACGAGCGCAAGCCGCGGCTCGACACCCGCGTCAGCTTCTGCCCCTCGCTGTGGGGCGGCAAGGACTGGCCGCCGGCGGCCTACAGCCCGCAGACGCGGCTGCTCTACATCCCGGCCAACGAGAATCTCTGCGGGACGCTTACCGGCCACCGCATGGACTACGTGCCCGGCCAGCTCTTCCTCGGCGCCGGCATCGAGGATATCGGCATGAGCCTCCGGCCCGGCGCCGACGACCACATCGGCGAGCTCCAGGCCTGGGACCTCTCCAACAACCGCCGGGTCTGGGCGCATAATTTCCGCAACTCGCAGCTCTGGGGCCCGGTGCTCGCAACCGGCGGCAACCTGGTCTTCACGGGCGGCACCAACGACCGCCGCTTCCGCGCCTTCGACGCGCGCAACGGCCGCGTGCTATGGTCCATCCGCACCAATTCCGGGGTGACCGCGGTGCCGGTCTCCTATGAGGTGGACGGCACGCAGTACATCGCGGTGCAATCCGGCTGGGGCGTGGACGCGCAGCGCATGCAGGACAAACTGGTGGAGATCGACCCCGCCCGCTTCCGCAGCGACGTGCCGCAGGGCGGCGTGGTCTGGGTCTTCGCTCTGCGCAACCGCGTTCAGCAGGATCAGTGATCAAACGGCGCCGGTGAGGTGCCAGGACGGGAGACGCTCGCAATGGTGAAGCTTCGCATCAATGGCGAGGACCGCAGCTACGACGGCGATCCCGCCATGCCGCTCCTCTGGTATCTCCGGGACGAGCTGGCCCTCACCGGCACCAAGTATGGCTGCGGGCAGGCGCTGTGCGGCGCCTGCACCGTGCATGTGGATGGCGAGGCGGTGCGCGCCTGCGCCACCACGGTGGGCGACCTCGAAGGCCGCGCCATCACCACCATCGAAGGGCTGAGCCCGGACGGCAACCACCCGCTGCAGCGCGTCTGGCGCGCCATGAACGTGCCCCAATGCGGCTACTGCCAGGCGGGGCAGATCATGCAGGCGGCGGCGCTGCTGCGCAGCACGCGGAACCCGAGCGACGACGACATCGACAGCGCCATGCAGGGCAATATCTGCCGCTGCGGCACCTATCAGCGCATCCGCGCCGCCATCAAGGCGGCCGGGCGCGGGGAGATCTGAGCCATGCTCTCCTCCATGCCGGACTTCTCCATCGTCAAGGCGTCGCGGCGCGACCTGATGAAGGGCGCGCTCGCCGCCGGCGGGCTCGTGCTCGTGCTGCGCGGCACCGCCGCGCGCGCCGAGGAGCCGAAATACGGCGCCGAGGGCATGCCCCACGGCACCGTCAACGATCCCAAGGTGTTCGTCGCCATCGCCCCCGACGGCACGGTGACCATCACCTGCCACCGCTCGGAGATGGGCCAGGGCGTGCGCACCGGGATGCCGATGATCGTCGCCGACGAGCTCGAGGCCGACTGGTCGCGGGTCCGCATCGCCCAGGCGCCCGGCGACGAGCCGCGCTTCGGCAACCAGGACACCGACGGCTCGCGCAGCACGCGCCACTTCCTCCAGCCGATGCGCGAGGCGGGTGCCGCCGCGCGCATGATGCTGGAAGCCGCCGCCGCCGCCCGCCTCGGCGTCGCCGTCACCGAGGTCGCGGGGCGCAACCACCAGGTGGTGCACCAGGCCTCCGGCCGCAGCATCGGCTATGGCGAGCTCGCCGCCGAGGCCGCGCGCCAGCCGGTGCCGCGGCGCGAGGAGATCCGCCTCAAGGATCCCTCGCAATTCCGCTACATCGGCAAGGGCCAGCTGCAGCTGGTGGACGGCCTCGACATCACCACCGGCCGCGGCAAGTACGCCCAGGACATCGTGCTGCCGGGCCAGCTCTACGCCGTGATCGCCCGCCCGCCGGTGTGGGGCGGCAAGGTCGCGCGCGTGGACGACGCCGATGCGGTGAAGCTACCCGGCGTGGTCAGGACCGTGCAGCTCCAGGGCACGCCGGCGCCCGCGAAATTCGCCCCGCTCGGCGGCGTTGCCGTGATCGGCACCAACACCTGGTGCGCGATGCAGGGCCGCGAGGCGCTGAAGATCACCTGGGACGACGGCCCGCACGGCTCCTACGACAGCGCCGCCTATCGCCGCGAGCTCGAGGAGGCGGTGCGCAAGCCCGGCCAGGTCGCCCGCACCCAGGGCGACGTGGACCGCGCCCTGCAAGGCGCGGCGCGCCGCGTGACCGCGGACTACTACGTCCCGCATCACGCCCACGCGACGATGGAGCCGCCCTCCGCCACCGCCCGCGTCGCCAACAACCGCTGCGAGATCTGGGCCTGCGTCCAGAGCCCGCAGGGCACCCGCGACGACGTCGCCAAGGCGCTCAACATGCCGGCCGAGAACGTCACGGTGAACGTGACGCTGCTCGGCGGCGGCTTCGGCCGCAAGTCGAAATGCGACTACGCGATCGAGGCCGCGCTGCTCTCGCGCGAGATGGGCGGCCAGCCGGTGAAGGTGGTCTGGACGCGCGACGACGACCTCCACAACGCCTTCTTCCACACCGTCCACGCCCAGCATCTCGAGGCGGGGCTCGACGCCTCCGGCAAGCCGGTCGCCTGGCTGCACCGCGTGGCCTTCCCGACCATCGCCTCGACCTTCGCGCCGGATCCCAAGAAGGCCATGCCGCTCGAGCTCGGCATGGGCTTCGTGGACATGCCCTTCGCCATCCCCAATGTCCGGATGGAGAATGGCGAGGCCGAGGCGCACACCCGCATCGGCTGGTTCCGCTCGGTGCTCAACATCCCGCACGCCTTCGGGGTGCAGTCCTTCGCCGCCGAGCTCGCCCACGCCGCCGGCCGCGATCCCAAGGACTATCTGCTGGAGCTGATCGGCCCGCCGCGCATCCTCGATCTCAGCGGCCTGCCGGCGCCCTACTGGAACAACGGCGAGGACTACCGCATCTACCCGATCGACACCGGCCGCCTGCGCCGCGTCGTCGAGCTCGCGGCCGAGAAGATCGGCTGGGGCCGGTCTCTCCAGCCGCGCCACGGCCTCGGCATCGCCGTGCACCGCAGTTTCGTCTCCTACATCGCGATCGCAGTGGAGGCCGCGGTGGACGAGCGCGGCAACCTCTCGGTGCCGCGCGCCGAGGTCGCGGCGGATGCCGGCTTCACCGTCAATCCCGAACGCGTGCGCTCGCAGCTCGAAGGCGCCTGCGTCATGGGCATGAGCCTCGCCACCAAGAGCGAGATCACCTTCCAGCGCGGCCGCGTGGTGCAGGACAACTTCAACGACTTCGAGGTCGCCCGCATCGACGACGCGCCGCGCCAGGTCGGCGTCACCATCGTGCAGCACGGCATCGAGGTGCCGCCGGGCGGCGTCGGCGAGCCCGGCGTGCCGCCCTTCGCGCCGGCGCTCTGCAACGCGATCTTCGCAGCGACCGGCAAGCGGATCCGCAGCCTGCCGATCGGGGATCAGCTCCGCGCATGACGGGAAGCAAGTACCGGGGAGGGGGAGAACCCCCTCCCCGGACCCCCAGCGCGGACCCGCGCTCCGTTCTCGACACGACAACGGCTTGCGCCGAAGCGCCCGGGCCCGGCTCGCGCCAAGTCGCCAAAAAAAGGAGGGATGGGGTCTGGGGAAGGGAGTTCATCTCCCTTCCCCAGCTCTTCCTTGCCGCAGTGGCAATGGCCTGGGCAGCACCGCAAGCCCAGGCCGACGAGCAAGCGGAAGCGTGCACCGCGATCAGGCGCGCCGTGCACGCCGTCGGCGAGGCCGAGAACTTCCACTCGCGCCTGCTCGCGCGCACGCCGGGGCGCAGAAGACCGGTGGAAGAGGAGCGCTTCGTCATCGGCGACGTCGTTTATGCCAACTCGCCGGCCGCCGGCCGTTGGGTGAGGCTGCCCATGACGGCCGAGGAGCGGCGCGCCCTCGAATCCGGCCTCCTCGCCTACCCGCCGCAGGACTGCCGCGACGAGGGCGCCCACAGCCTGGAAGGCGTCGCCACCCGGCGCTACAGCTATCGCCAGACCCTGCCCGGACCGAACGGCACCACCACCATCGCCACCGGCGAGCTCTGGGTTGCGGATGCCGATGGAAGGCCGCGCCGCTACGAAGGCCGTCATGGCGAAGTCTCCGTCGCCATCACCTTCGACTACGACAGGGTGGCACCGCCCTTCGGCCGTTGAGACAGGAATTCACCAGCTTTTACTGGCCGTGCCGGGCAGGCGCCGGTGAATTCGGCCGGCATGAGCCGCCGCCCGAATCATCCCGTCACCTGTCGCTGCGCACACCCCGCCGCGATCGCGCTCAGCGCCACCGCGATGGACGAGATCGCCGAGGCGGATGGGGAATTGCGGATGGATCTCGCCCGGGCGCGGCACTGCCTGCATTGCGGCCTCGTCTATGTGGAGGATGCGAAGGGCCTGCTGCTGCTCGGCCGCTTCGACGGCGCCGAGGGGCCCGGCTTCCATCCGATGGGTGCGCTGCGGGCCGCGCACCGCCACACGGCTTCGATCCATGCGCGGCTCGCGCCCGCCAGGAACGCCGCATAGACTTGGCCCCAGTCGCGCCCGGCGCCGGGCGGCGCGGCCTTCGATGTCCTTGGGAGGAGTCCAGTTGCACGCTCGCATGACCGCAGGCCTCAAGCGCCTGCCACTCCTGTTCGCGCTTGCGCTCGCGCCCGTCCTGGCGCACGCGCAGGATGCGCCGGCCGGCGACGCCGAGGCGGGACGCACCGTCTTCAACCGGCAATGCCAGGTCTGCCACGCTACCCAGGCCGGCCAGAACAAGGTCGGCCCGACCCTCGCCGGCGTGTTCGGCCGCAAATCGGCCGAGGCGCCCGGCTTCAACTACTCCCCCGCGCTGCGCGAGGCGAACCGCACCTGGGATGCCCCGACCCTCGACGCCTATCTCGCCGACCCGCGCGGCAACCTGCCGGGCTCGCGCATGATCTTCGCCGGCCTCCGCGACGCCAAGCAGCGCGCCGACGTCATCGCCTATCTCCAGACGCTGCGTTGAAATACCCCGGGGCGGGACTGAACTCCCTCCCCTGTCGAGGGACCGGCTGAGAGCGCCGTTCTCAGCATGACAACGCTGCGGTGCCTGAGAGTGCGGAAGGAACCAGCACCAAATAGCCAAAAAAAGGAGGCGGGGGGGCTTGGGGGGCGGAGTTCTCTCCGCCCCCCAACCTTTTCCTTTCAAAAGCAGCGCAGATTCGCCTCCGCCTGTGCCTCGCGCAGCGCCTCGATCGCCGCGCGGATCTCCGGCGGGTCGCGGAACACCGCCCCGCGCTCGCCGAGATTCGGCGCCGCCTGCATGCGCAGCGCGGTCTCCGCTTCCTCGTAGCGCTCGAAGGGCAGTTGCTCGGCGATCGCGTCGATCGCGCAGGCGCATTTCTCGAGCATGAGGCGGCTGTTGCCGTTCGCCGCCATGCAGCCGAGCACGTAGTCCGCGCGCGCCGCCGTCGGGTAGTCGTGCCCCGAAGCCGGCGCCGCCGCGAGCACGGCCAGGCCGGCGGCTGCGACGATTCGCATCACGCCCGCGTCCCCGCGAAGCTGATCGTCTCCACCACCGCGCCGCCGCCATCGCCTGCCGGCAGCATGGTGCGGGTCTCGGCCACCGCCCCCGGCACCGCGTCGCACAGCAGGAAGAGGTAGCGGCGCTGCTGGTAGCGGCGCGCGCGGGGCTCGCCCTGGAAGGGCGTGATCTCGATCTCGGTCGCTGGCGCGGCCGCCGCGGCGCCGGCGGGCCGCAGGCTGGTTTGCCGGAGCACCGCGCCCTCGGCGAAGCTCTGGCGGATGCGGCTGCGGAACCACATCGGCGTGCCGCCCGTCGCCGCCGCCAATTCGCGCGTGTCGCGATCGAGCGCGAACATCAGCAGCGGGTTGCCGAGGAAGCCCATCGCCGGCGGGTAGGCGATGCGGCGCTCGCCCGTCAGGAATTCCGGGTACACGTCGTGCCGCCCGTTCGGGTGCACGGCGCGAATGTCCATGGTGATGCGGTCCTCGACGGCGGGCTTGCCCTCCTCCTCCCGCCGGAAGGCGTAGTCGAGCTTCACGGGTTCGCGAATGGCGGCGAGGTGCGGCGTCTCGAACAGGGCGATCTGGGCCGGGCTGAGCGGGCGCGGCTCGCCTGCCGCTGAAGGCTGGGCCCGCGCCGCACGCAGGGCGGGCAGGGCGAGAATGCCCGCGAAATAGGCGCGCCGTGGCAACATCCTGGTCCCTCCCGCAACTGCGCGTGGCGCCGCGCTGTTCCTGCACGATCTTACAGGCACCGTGGGGGTGCCGAGAACGGGTCGGCGGCGGCACGCGCCTTGCGTGGATCCCCGCCGGAGGAAGCGCCCCTCACCCGGCTGCGCGCCCGGTGCAAGCCGGATCGCCGCCAGAACCGATGGGACCCTGCATGATCGAGCTTGTCCTCACTGTCTGCCTGTTGGCTTCCCCCGATGCCTGCCGCGAAGAGCGCACCGAGTCCGCCACGCCCTCCCTGGTTTCCTGCATGATGCAGGGCCAATTCTACGCCGTGCGCTGGAGCGAGGAGCACCCCGCCTACCGTGTCAGCCGCTGGCGCTGCGAGCCTGCCGGCGCGCGCATCTGACGCCGGCGCGACCCTCTCCGGCGCCGCATGGCGCAGCGCCCGCATTCCGCCAGCCCGTGTGGTTGAGCGCCGGTTAAAGACGGTGGCGCACGGTTAAATCCGCGCTGGCCGCTGCGCGCGGCACCCCATTCTGCTTGCCGCGCTTCGATGCGACCACATAGCATGCCGGCGCGAGGACCGCTCGGACTGCCCGCATCGGAACCTTGTGTCCCCATGCTGGCGGCCGGCGCGGCCGGCGGGCCTGACGCCGAACGGCGCCGAGCCCGGTGAGGGAGGGAGCAGGGACCATGTTGAGACGACTGGCGGTAGCTGCCGTCGCCGCGGCCAGCCTGTGGGCCGGCGGCGCTTCGGCCAATGAGGAGCTGGTCAGGCTCCAGCGCGACCCCAACCAGTGGGTCATGCCAACCGGGGATTACGCCAACCGGCGCTACAGCGAGCTCAACCAGATCAACCGCGACAACGTGCGCAACCTGCGCCCCGCGTGGAGCTTCTCCACCGGCGTGCTGCGCGGGCACGAGGGCGGGCCGCTGGTGATCGGCGACGTGATGTACGTCCACACGCCGTTCCCCAACCGCGTCTTCGCGCTCGACCTCAAGGAGCCCGGGCGCATCATCTGGCGCTACGAGCCGACGCAGGACCCGAGCGTCATCGCCGTGATGTGCTGCGACACCGTCAACCGCGGCGTCGCCTACGGCAACGGCATGATCATCCTCGCCCAGGCCGACACCACCGTGGTGGCGCTCGATGCCCGCACCGGCGAGGAGCGCTGGAAGGTCCGCAACGGCGATCCCGCCAAGGGCGAGACCATGACCGCCGCGCCGATGGTGTTCGGCGACCGCGTGCTGGTCGGCATCTCCGGCGGCGAATTCGGCGTGCGCGGCCACGTCACCGCCTACAATCTGCGGGACGGCTCGCTCGCCTGGCGCGCCTTCTCGACCGGGCCCGACAACGAGATGCTGATCGACCCGCAGCGCACGACGCATATGGGCCAGCCGGTCGGGCCGAACAGCTCGCTGCAGAGCTGGCAGGGCGACCAGTGGCGGATCGGCGGCGGCACCACCTGGGGCTGGTACAGCTACGACCCGCAGCTGAACCTGGTCTATTACGGCACCGGCAACCCGAGCACCTGGAACCCGGTGCAGCGCCCGGGCGACAACAAGTGGTCGATGACCATCTTCGCCCGCGACGCCAACACCGGCATGGCGCGCTGGGTCTATCAGATGACGCCGCATGACGAGTGGGACTTCGACGGCGTCAACGAGATGATCCTCGCCGACCTCAACGTCCGCGGCCAGCAGACCAGGGCGCTGGTGCACTTCGACCGCAACGGCTTCGCCTACACGCTGAACCGCGAGAACGGCCAGCTGCTGGTCGCCGAGAAGTACGACCCGGCGGTCAACTGGGCGACGCGGGTGAACATGCAGACCGGGCGGCCGGAAGTGGTGCGCGAGTTCTCGACGCGCCAGGGCGGCGAGGACCGCAACACGCAGAACATCTGCCCCGCCGCGCTCGGCACCAAGGACCAGCAGCCGGCGGCCTTCTCGCCGCGCACCAACCTGTTCTACGTGCCCACCAACCATGTCTGCATGGACTACGAGCCGTTCCGCGTCTCCTACACCGCGGGGCAGCCCTATGTCGGCGCGACGCTGTCCATGTATCCGCCGCGCGGCGAGCAGAACATGGGCAACTTCATCGCCTGGGACGCCGCGCAGGGCCGCATCGTGTGGTCGCGTCCGGAGCGCTTCTCGGTGTGGTCCGGCGCGCTGGCGACGGCGGGCGACATCGTCTTCTACGGCACGCTGGAAGGCTATCTGAAGGCGGTGGACATCCGCGACGGGCGTGAGCTGTTCAGCTACCGCACGCCGTCCGGCATCATCGGCAACATCAACACCTACATGCATGGCGGCCGCCAGTACGTGGCGGTGCTGTCCGGCATCGGCGGCTGGGCCGGCATCGGCATGGCGGCCGGGCTGCAGGGCGACCAGGAAGGCCTCGGCGCGGTCGGCGCCTACCGCTCGCTGCAGAACTACACGCAGCTCGGCGGCGTGCTGACCGTCTTCGCCCTGCCGACCAACTGAGCGCGGCCGATCACCGCGCCCAAACAGGGGCCGGCGCTTGCCAAGCGCCGGCCTCCATTTTCTGAGACCCGTGGGAGGAACCGGAATGAGGTTCGCGTTCGCCGCCATAGCGGCCGTGGTGCTTGCATTGGGCGCGGCGGTCGTCGCCGCCGAGGAGGAAAAACCCTACCGCGTCGAGGGCAACCGCGTGGATCCCGGCACCTACAACGGCTATCGCCGCTACGGCAATTCCTGCCTCGCCTGCCACGGGCCCGACGGCGCCGGCAGCTCCTACGCGCCCAACCTCACCGAATCCCTCAAGCACCTCACGCGCGAGCAGTTCAACGAGGTCGTCATCAACGGCAGGCAGAACGTGACCGCCGCCCAGCAGAACGTCATGCCCGCCTTCGGCCAGGTGGAGGACGTCGTGACCCATCTCGACGACATCTACGCCTATCTCAAGGCACGCTCGGACGGCGCGCTCGGCCGCGGCCGGCCGCAACGGCTGGACAATTGATGCGCAGCGCCCGCCGCGCCCTGCTCGCCGCGTTGCTGCCCACGGCAGCGCGCGCGCAGACCGCGGAGCTGGTGCCGACCGACGCGCTCCGCGTCTGCGCCGACCCCGCCAACCTCCCCTTCTCCAACGAGCGCGGCGAGGGCTTCGAGAACCGCATCGCCGAGATCGTCGCCGAGGCGCTGCGGCTGCCGCTGCGCTACGTCTTCTTCCCGCAGATCCACGGCTTCGTGCGCAACACCCTCGGCGCCGGCCGTTGCGACCTGGTGATGGGCACCGTCGCCGGCGACGAGGTGATGCAGAACACCACTCCCTACTACCACACCACCTATGTCATGGCGTTCCGCAGCGGAGGCGACCGCCCCCCCGAGGACTTCGCCGACCTGCGGATGCGCACCCTGCGCTTCGGCGTCGTCGCCCGCACCCCGCCCACCGACATCCTGGCGCGCCACGGGCTGCTCGACCGCACGCGCCCCTATCCGCTGGTGGTGGACACCCGCCACGATGCGCCCGGCGCACAGATGATGCGCGACGTCGCCTCGGGCGAGATCGATGTCGGGCTGATCTGGGGCCCGATCGCCGGCTACGCCATCAAGGTCAACCACCTGCCGCTCGCGCTTCAGCCGCTGCGCGGCGAGCCCGGCGCGACGCGGATGGATTTCCGCATCACCATGGGCGTGCGCGCCAACGAACCCGAATGGCGGCGGCGCATCAACGCCGCCATCCGCGACCACCAGGCGGAGATCACGGCAGTGCTGCAGGAATACGGCGTGCCGCTGCTCGATGCCTCGGGGCGGCTTCAGTAGAAAAGAAGATTGGGGGGCGGAGAGAACTCCGCCCCCCAAACCCCCCACCTCCTTTTTTTGGCTTCTTGGCGCTCGCGGCTCCCGCACTCTCAGCCGCCGCAGCGTTGTCGGGCTGAGAACGGCGCTACCCACGCTTCCCCGTCTGGGGGGCGGAGTTCACTCCGCCCCCCAGCTCTTCAGACCCGCCCGCCATCCACGAGATAGCTCTGCGCCGTCATCGCCGCCGCATCGTCGCTCGCCAGGAACAGCACGAAGCGCGCCACGTCGTCCTCCACCAGCCGGCGCTTCAGGCACTGGTGCGCCATCAGCTCGCGCTCGCCATCCGGGGTGAGCCAGAGCCGCTCCTGCCGCTCGGTGATGATCCAGCCCGGCGCGATCGAATTCACCCGGATGTTGTCCGGCCCCCAATCCCGCGCCAGCGACCGGGTCAGCCCCAGCACCGCCGATTTCGCCGCGGTGTAGGCCGCCATGCCGCCCTGCCCGGTCATCCAGGAGATCGAGCCCATGTTGATGATGGAGCCGCCGCCCGCTTCCTTCATCATCGGCTGCACCGCCTGGGCGGCGAAGAATTGGTGGCGGAGATTCACCGCGAAGCGGTCGTCCCAATAGTCCGGGGTCACGCTGTCCCAGGCGTGGCGGTCGTCGCGCGCCGCGTTGTTGACCAGCACGGTGATCGGGCCGTTGCCGGAAGCGGCCTGCTGCACGGCCTGGCGCAGCGCGGCGATGTCGCGCAGGTCGCAGGGGATGAAGAGCGGCCGTTCCAGCCCCTCCGCCGCGAACGCCGCCAGCAGCGCCTCGCTCGCCGCGCGGTCGATGTCGATGAAGGCGACGCGGCTGCCCTGGCCGAGGAAGCGCCGCACGATCTGCGCCCCGATCCCCGATCCGCCACCGGTCACCAGCACCGACCGGCCGGAGAGGCTCGGATAGATCGCGCCGCTCATCGGCCCCACCGCAGCACCAGCGGATCGAGCCGCCGTGCGATCTCGACCAGCCCCGCGCGCGTCGCCGGATGCAACTCGGCGATGGGGTGCCGCGGCGTGCCGCAACGTATCACGCCGCCCTCCTCCATCAGCGCCTTGGCGGCGAGCAGCCCGCATTGGCGGTTCTCGTAATTGATCAGCGGCAGCCAGCGCTGATAGGCGTCCATCGCCTCCTCCCGCCTGCCCGCGAAGTACGGATCGACGATCTGCCTTATCCCGTCCGGGAACCCGCCGCCGGTCATGGAGCCGGTGGCGCCGGCATCGAGATCGGCCATCAGGGTGATCGCCTCCTCGCCATCCCATGGCCCGACGATCGCCTCCCCGCCGAGGGCGATCAGTTCGCGCAGCTTCGCCGCCGCCTGCGGCACCTCGATCTTGAAATAGGCGACATTGCGGATCTCCCGCGCCATGCGCGCGAGCAGCGCGGCCGACAGCGTGGTGCCGCTGACCGGCGCGTCCTGGATCATGATAGGGATCGCGATCGCATCCGATACGCGTTGGAAGAACGCCTCGATCCCGCGCTCCGGCACGCGGATCGTCGCGCCGTGATAGGGCGGCATGATCATCACCATCGCCGCCCCCGCCTCCTGCGCCCGCCGGCTCCGCTCGGCGCACACCGCGGTCGCGAAATGCGTGGTGGTGACGATCACCGGCACGCGGCCCGCCACATGCCGCAGCACCGCCTCCATCACCTGCTCGCGCTCCGCATCGGTCAGCACGAACTGCTCGGAGAAATTCGCCAGGATGCAAAGCCCCTGCGAGCCCGCATCGATCATGAAGTCCACCGCCCGCTTCTGGCCCTCGAGATCGAGCGCGCCCTGCGCGTCGAAGATGGTCGGCACCACGGGAAAGACGCCGCGATAGGCTGCCATGGGTTTCCTCGCCTGATCCTGCCGCGGATGCTGGCCCAAGCCCCGCCGCGGGGCAAATCTTCGCCCCGCGCCGCCCCGGGTGTATGAGGCGCCCCGTGACCGCCCATACCGACATCCGCGCCACCGGCTGGGTCGCGCTGCTGCCCCCGGCTGCCCGCCCCTACATCCTGCTCGCGCGGCTGGACCGCCCGATCGGCGCCTGGCTGCTCTTCCTGCCAGGCCTCTGGGCCTTCGCCCTGGCGGCGCCGAGCTGGACGGAGGGCGTCCGCCTCACCCTGCTCTTCGCCACCGGTGCGGTGCTGATGCGCGGCGCCGGCTGCGTGGTGAACGACCTCTGGGACCGCGATATCGACCGCCGCGTCGCGCGCACCGCCGGCCGCCCGCTCGCCGCCGGCGCCGTCACCCCGCGCCAGGCCTTCGTCTTCCTGGGCGCATTGCTGCTCGTCTCGCTGGCGATCCTGCTGCAGCTCAATGCCGCCGCCATCATCCTCGGGATCGTCGCCCTGGTCCCGGTCGCGCTCTACCCGCTCGCCAAGCGGGTGACGCACTGGCCGCAGGCGGTGCTCGGCCTCACCTTCGGCTGGGGCGCGCCGATGGGCTACGCCGCGGCGACCGGCCATCTCGATCCCGTCGCCCTGCTGCTCTACGGCGCCGCCATCCTCTGGATCCTCGGCTACGACACGATCTACGCGCATCAGGACCGCGAGGACGACGCGCTGGTCGGCATCGGCTCCACCGCGCTGCGCTTCGGCGAGCGCACCCGCCCCTTCCTCGCCGCCTGCTACATCGCGACCATCGTGCTGCTCGCCTGCGCCGGAATCCTCGCCGGAATGGGCCCCTGGTTCTACCCGGCCCTGCTGCTCCCCGCCGCCCTGCTGACGCGCCAGGTGCAGCGCCTCGACATCCACGACCCCGCGCTCTGCCTCATCCTCTTCAAAGCCAACCGCGAGGCCGGCCTCGCCATCGCCCTCGCCTTCCTGCTCGGCCGGCTGTGACGCCGGAGGACTTCGTCGCCGCCAACACCGTCATCGCGACGCCGGCCCTGGTGCCCGAAATCGCATTGCACCTCGCCACCGAGATCACCCCGATCTGGCAGGCGAGCGAGGACTGGTTGCGCGAAGAGAACATCGAACCGCCCTTCTGGGCCTTCGCCTGGCCCGGCAGCCAGGCCCTCGCCCGCCTGATCCTCGACGAGCCGCACCACGCCGCGGGCCGCCGCGTGCTGGACTTCGCCGCCGGCGGCGGCCTCGCAGCCATCGCCGCCGCCCGCGCCGGCGCGACGCGCGTGGAAGCCGCCGAGATCGACCCCCTCGCCGCCGCCGCCACCCGCCTCAACGCCGCGCTGAACGGCGTCGCCGTCGAGACCGTCACCGGCGACATCGTCGGCACGCCCTGCCGCTGGGACACCATCCTCGCCGGCGATGTCTGCTACGAGGCGCCGATGACGCGCCACATCCTGCCCTGGCTGCGCTCCCTCGCCGCGGCTGGCGCGGAGGTGCTGCTCGCCGATCCCGGCCGCGCCTACCTTCCGCGCGAAGGCCTGAGCCCACTGCGGAACTTCTGCGTCCCGACCACGCGAGAACTCGAGGATCGCGAGTTCCGCGACGTCGTCGTGCACCGGCTGATGCCGTAGCCCGCGGAGTGAAAGAGTGGGGGCGGAGAGAACTCCGCCCCCCAAACCCCCCACCTCCTTTTTTTGGCTTATTGGCGCCAGCTCCTCCCGCTCTCTCAGGCGCCGCAGCGTTGTCGGGCCGAGAACGGAGCTATCCACGCTTCCTGGGGGGCGGAGTTCACTCCGCCCCCCAGTCCTTACTCCTACTGCGCCTGTGCGCTCGCTTCCGATCGCGTCGCGCCGACCCGCGAGGCCAGTGCCGCCGCCATAAACTCGTCGAGCTCGCCGTCCAGCACCGCGGCGGGGTTGCCCTTCTCCACCCCGGTGCGGAGGTCCTTCACCATCTGGTAGGGCTGCAACACGTAGCTGCGGATCTGATGGCCCCAGCCGATATCGGTCTTGCCGGCCTCGGTCGCGGCGGACACCGCCTCGCGCTTCTGCAGCTCGAGCTCGTAGAGCCGCGCCTTCAGCATGTTCATGGCGATGGCGCGGTTGCGGTGCTGGCTGCGGTCCTGCGTCGAGGCCACCACGATGCCGGTCGGGATATGCGTGAAGCGCACGCCCGACTCCGTCTTGTTCACATGCTGGCCGCCGGCGCCGGAGGCGCGGAAGGTGTCGGTCCTGAGATCCGCCGGGTTGATCTCGACCTCGATGCGGTCGTCCACCACAGGGAAGACATAGACCGAGGCGAAGCTGGTCTGGCGGCGGGCGGCGGCGTCGAAGGGGCTGATGCGGACCAGGCGGTGCACCCCCGATTCCGTCTTCAGCCAGCCATAGGCGTTGGGGCCGGAGACCTGGATGGTCGCGCTCTTGAGGCCGGCCTGCTCGCCGGGGCTCTCCTCGGTCAGCGTCACCTTGTAGCCATGCGCCTCAGCCCAGCGCTGATACATGCGCAGCAGCATCTCCGCCCAGTCCTGGGCCTCGGTGCCGCCGGCGCCGGCGTTCACTTCCAGATACGCGTCGTTGGCATCGGCCTCGCCGGAGAGCAGGCTCTCGATCTCGCGGCGCTTGGCGTCGGCGGCGAGGCGCTCGAGGTCGGCGACCGCGGCGTCGGCGGTGGCGCTGTCGCCTTCCGCCTCGGCAAGCTCGATCAGCTCGAGCGCGTCGGCGACCTCGCGCTCCAGGCGCTGCACGCCTTCCACCTGGTCGGCGAGCCGCGTCCGCTCGCGCATGACGCGGCTCGCCTCCTCGGCGTTGTTCCACAGGGTGGGGTCCTCGGCGCGGGCGTTCAGCTCCGCGAGGCGTCGTACGGCGGCATCCCAGTCAAAGATGCCTCCTCAGCAGACCCACCGAGTGGCGGATCTGCTCGTTCAGGCTTTCGGCGTCGGCGCGCATGGCTCGTCCCGCGATCGGAGGGCGCGGCTAGTACAGGCCGCCCAGGCTGCTGTCGAGGCCCGCGGCGGTTCCCGGCGCCTCGCCGCCGCCGCCGCCTGGTCGACGCGAAGCGGCGTTCTCCGTTCCAGGCCGGAAGGCCTCCAGCATGGTGCCGTTGCCGACCGGGATGCGCACCAGCGCGACGCCGGGCGGGGCGCGGAACGGCACGGCCGGGCTGTCCCTCAGCGCCGCCGCCAGCACGTCGTGGAAGATCGGCGCGGCATTGGTGCCGCCGGTCTCGCCATTGCCCAGGCTGCGGTGGTCGTCATAGCCCAGCCACACCGCGATCACGATGTCCGGGGTGAAGCCGACGAACCAGTTGTCGCGGTAGTCGTCGGTGGTGCCGGTCTTGCCGGCGATCGGGCGGTTCAGCCCGGCGCCGGCACGGGTGCCGGTGCCGCGCTGCACCACGCCCTGCAGCAGGCTCACCATCTGGTACGCGGCGATCGGGTCGGTCACCTGGCGGCGCTCGGGGTCGAGCAATTCGGGCGGGCCCTCGCCCGGGGTCGCCGCGGCGCAGGCCTCGCAGCGGCGGCGGTCGGCGCGCCAGATGACGCGGCCGCGGCGGTCCTGCACCGAGTCGATCAGCGTCGGCGTCACCTGCTGCCCGCCATTGACGAACACCGCATAGCCCGCGGCCATGCGCAGCACGGTGGTCTCGCCGGAGCCGAGCGCCATGGCGAGGTAGCGCGGCATGTTGGGGATCACGCCGAAGCGCCCCGCCGCGTCGGAGACCTTGTCCATCCCGACCTGCTGGGCGAGGCGCACGGTGACGAGGTTCAGGCTGCGCTCGAGCGCCTGGCGCATGGTCACCCAGCCCTGGGAGCCGCCGCTGTAATTGTGCGGCCGCCACACGCCCTGCGCGGTCATGATCTCGATCGGCGCGTCGAGCAGCTGCTGGTTGGGCGGGATGCCTTCCTCGAGCGCGTTGATGTAGACGAAGGGCTTGAAGGAGGAGCCCGGCTGGCGCATCGCCTGGGTCGCGCGGTTGAACCAGGAGCGTTCGAAGGACCAGCCGCCGGCCATCGCCAGCACGCGGCCCGATTGCGGATCGAGCGCGACCACTGCGCCTTCCACGCCGGGCATCTGCCGCAGCAGCGCGCGCTCGCGGCGCCCGCCCTGGGCCGCCTGCGGCTCCACCCACACCACGTCGCCCGCGGAGACCACGTCCTGCATGCGGCGCGGCGCCCCGATCACACGGTTGTCGCGCATCAGCCGCGCCCAGCCGGCGAGGTCCTCGAAATACATCGTCGAGGTGCGCGGCTGGGCGGCGGCACGGGCGTCCGGGCGCTCCAGCCAGGCCACCCTGGCTTCCTGGTTGCGCACCTCGAGCACCACGGCGAGCTTCCATTCGGGCAGCGCGCCGCCGGGGCGCTGCACCGCCTCCAGCGCCGGCATCCATTCGGTGGCGGCGGCCGAGATGCGGGCGATCGGCCCGCGCCAGCCGCCGCGCCGGCGCTCGAAGGCGTTGAGCCCGTCGCGCAACGCCTGCTCGGTCGCGGCCTGGAGGTCGGGCTCGAGGCTGGTGCGCACCACGAGCCCGCCCATGGTGGTCTGTTCCGGCCCGAAGCGCTGGATCAGCTCGCGCCGCACCTCCTCGGTGAAGTACTGGCCGACCGGGACGATGTCGGGCCGGCGGGTCGGCCGCGCGACGATCGGCTCGGCCTTGGCGTAGCGCGCCTCCTCGTAGGTGATGTTGCCGTCCTCGGCCATGCGGTCGAGCACCCAGTCGCGCCGCGCCCGCGCCGCCTCCGGGAAGCGGAAGGGGTTGTAGTTGTTGGGCGCCTTGGGCAGCGCGGCGAGGAAGGCCGCCTCCGACAGGGTCAGCTCGTCGAGGCCCTTGTTGAAGTAGTTCTGCGCCGCCGCCGCGACGCCGAAGGCCTGCTGGCCGAGGAAGATCTCGTTCAGGTAGAGCTCGAGGATGCGCTCCTTGGGCAGCGCCGCCTCCAGCCGCACCGCCAGGATCGCCTCGCGCAGCTTGCGCGCCAGGCTGCGCTCGGATCCCACCAGCATGTTCTTGGCGACCTGCTGGGTGATGGTGGAGGCGCCGGCCATGCGCCGCCCGGTGCCGTATTGCTCCACGCCCGTGATCACCGCGCGGACGATGCCGATCGGGTCGACGCCATGGTGTTCCCAGAAGCGCTGGTCCTCGGCGGCGACGAAGGCCTGCTGCACGCGGCGGGGGATCGCCTCGATCGGCACGAAGACGCGCCGCTCGGTCGCGAGCTCCGCCATCAGCCGGCTGTCGGCGGCGTAGATGCGGCTCATCTGCGGCGGGTCGTAATCGGCGAGCCAGCGATAGTCCGGCAGGTCGGCGGCGACGCTGCGGTAGAAGCCGTAGCCGCCGATGGCGCCGACCAGCAGCGCGGCGGCGCCGCCGATCAGCAGGAAGCGGAACAGGCCGAAGCGCCGCCGGCGGCGCGGCTTCTCCGGGCGCTTCTCTGGGCGCTCGGGCGGCGGGTCGCCGCTGCCCGCGCCACTGCGGGGCACCAGCGGCGTCTCGGCGTGGAGGTCGTTCGGGGCCATCGGCTGCTACATACACCTCCGCGCGGACGACTGCGACCGGCGCGCCGGATCAAGAGTGGGGACGGCGAGAACTCCGCCCCCACACCCGTCGCGAGCTCCGTTCTCAACCCGACAACGCTGTGTCGCCCGAGAGTGCGGCGGGAGCCAGCGCCAAATAGCCAAAAAAAGGAGGTGGGGGGTTTGGGGGGGTCGCGGCACTGCCGCGACGTGAACTCCGCCCCCCAATCTACGCGTGCATCGGGTGAGCGCGATTGCGCCCCCCACGATGTTCAACCTTCCGGCAAGCCCGCCCCGGCCATGGTGCTGCCATGGCGCGCGAGCCAGCCCTGCACCGCCTGCGCCAGCGCGGCGGCGAGCTTGCGGCGGTGCTCCGGCCGGTTCAGCGCCGCCTCGTCCCGCGCATCGGAGAGGAAGCCCATCTCGACCAGGATCGAGGGCACGTCGGGCGCCTTCAGCACCACGAAGCCGGCCTGGCGGTGGGTATGCGGCAGCAGGTTCACGCTCTCGCCGAGCCGCGCGACGGCGAGGCGGGCGAGCCGCGACGAGCCGCTGCGCGTCTCCTGCCGCATCAGGCTCATCAGGATGCGCTGCACCTCCGGCGAGACGCTGGGCAGCCGCATGCCGCCGGCGAGGTCGGCGCGGTTCTCGCGCTGGGCGAGGGCGGCCGACATCGCGTCGGTCGCGGTGTCCGAGAGGGTGTAGACGCTGGCGCCGCGGGCGCCGGGCGCGGAATCGGCGTGCAGCGAGACGAACAGCGCGGCGCCGCGCCGGCGGGCGAACTCCACCCGGTCGGCGAGCGGGACGAACACGTCGCGGCTGCGGGTCATGGCGACGCGGCAACTGCCGCTCGCTTCCAGCGCGGCGCGCAGCGCCTCGGCGGCGGCGAGCGTGATGCGCTTCTCATGGGTGCCGGAGACGCCGATGGTGCCCGGGTCGCGCCCGCCATGGCCGGGATCGAGCACCACCAGGGGCAGCGGCGCCGCGGCCTGTCGGTCCCGGCCATCGCCGGCGCCGCCTTGCGCGAAGGCGCCGCCGCGGGCGAGGGCGGCGAAGCGTGCCGCGCTCACCGGCTCGATGGCGAAGACGAGCTGGCCCGCCGGGCCGGGAAGCGCCCGCAGCGCCGCCGGCTCGGCGAGGTCGAGGCGGATCTGCGCCGCCTCCGGCACCAGCCGCAGCGCGCGCACCGGCCCGGCGCCGTTCGGGACGCGGAGCCGGCCGATCCTCGCCCCCGGGAGGTCGAGGAGCAGCCGCGCCGGCGCCGTCTCGGCGCGCGCCTCCCAGCGCTGCGGTCCGGCGAGCCGCAGCGTCAGCCGGGCCGCCCGGCCTTGGCGGCCGAGCGTGACCCCGGCCAGACGGCCAGCCTCGGCCTCGGCCGCCTGCGCGGCGGCCGCGAAAGCTGCGGCGAGCAGCAGCAGGCTGCGCCGCCCGATTGCGTTCCCCATGTGCCTTCCCCCCGAAGGCGACCGCAATATGCCATATCCGCCAGGGGCTTGCCATGGTTGCGTTGAGACCGCGCATGAGGAAAGACAGCAACCGGGGCGCGACATCGCGGCCTTGTGGAACCCCACCCCCCGCGCCTATTGTGCCCCGCCCCGGCGGCGCCCGTCGCCGGCGGAGTCCCGGGCAGGCCCGTCACCGTTCACCCCATCGTGCACGGAACGGTCCGCTGGACGCCCGGCCTGGACGACCGCCGCCTAGCGGCCCCTGCGTCCGTGGCCTTGCCGGGTGTCTCCCTGCCGCTCCGTCGCTGCGGGACCCGGTGCGCGACCGACCTCGCCGCATCCCGGCAGTCCGCCCGCGCGCCCCGACGCCGGCCCGCCTGCGCCTGCGACCGTCGCGCGCCCTGCGCGGCCGTCCCAAGGGCTCCGGGGCATGACAGGCGCGCCCACCCAGGGCCGCCGCCCCGCGCCGCGCGCGGGGCCGGCCCGCCGAGAGAGGACGGATCGCCGCCGCATGCCAGACGACGCAGCGCGCCGCATCCTTCCCCGCTCGGGCCACGCCACTTCTATGCGTCGCAGCCCGGCCGCGCGCCGCCGCGACGCGGAGCATCCCTCTCCATGACCAAGCGCATGCTGATCGACGCCAGCCACCCCGAGGAGACGCGGGTGGTGGTGATGGACGGCAACCGCCTCGAGGAATTCGACCTCGAGACCGCCCATCGGCGGCCCCTGAAGGGGAACATCTACCTGGCCAAGGTGGTCCGGGTGGAGCCCAGCCTGCAGGCCGCCTTCGTCGAATATGGCGGCAACCGCCACGGCTTCCTCGCCTTCGGCGAGATCCATCCGGACTACTACCAGATCCCCGTCGCCGACCGTCAGCGCCTGCTGGAGATGCAGGCCGAGGAGGCGCGCGCCGAGGAAGAGGCCGAGGAGGAGGCCGCCCGCGCCGCCGAGGCGGGCGAGGACGATGCCGCCGAGCCGGCGGCGGAGGAGCTCGAGGATATGGTGCCGCCGGAGGCCGAGGCCGCCGGCATGCCGGAGCCGCTGCCCGAGGCGATCGAGGCGGATGACGCGCTGCCGCCACCCGCGATCGAGGGCGCGGAGGCGGCGGCGCCGGCCGCGGTCCTGACCGAGGCCGGCCCGCCGGCGTCCGAGCCGCTCCAGGCCGAGCCAACCGAGGCCGAACCGGCCGCGGCGGTGGAGCCGGTGGAGCGCGGCGCGCCGGAGGCCACGCCGGAGAGCACGGCGACGGACCGGATGCCGGGCGCCGAGGCCGGCGCCGCGGAGCCCGGCGCCGCGGCCGAGGAACCGCTCGCCTCCGCGCAACCGGCCGAGCCGCCCGCCACGCCGGAGCAGGAGGCGGCGCCCGCCCCCGAGACCCCGCCCCGCTCCCAGCCGCTCGCCATGGCGGTGGACCGGGTCCGCGGCGAGGCCGAGGGCGGCGAGCTCGCCGAGCCGCCCGGCAGCGAGACCTCCGAGGGCCGCATCGAGAGCGTCCCCGCCGAGGACGCCCCGCCGCCGGAAACCATCGGCGGCGAGAACGGCAATGGCGAGAGCGAGGAGGACCGCCGCGAGCGCCGCATCCCGCCCCGCTTCCTCCGCCAGTACAAGATCCAGGAAGTCATCAAGCGCCGGCAGATCATGCTGGTGCAGGTCGTCAAGGAGGAGCGCGGCAGCAAAGGCGCGGCACTCACCACCTATGTCTCGCTCGCCGGCCGCTTCTCGGTGCTGATGCCGAACAGCCCGCGCGGCGGCGGCGTCTCGCGCAAGATCACCTCCGCCGCCGACCGCAAGCGCCTCCGGGAGATCATCGACGAGCTCGCCCTGCCGCAGGGCATGTCGCTCATCGTGCGCACCGCCGGCGCCCAGCGGCCGAAGCCCGAGATCAAGCGCGACTGCGAATACCTGCTGCGGCTGTGGGATTCCATCCGCGAGCGCACCCTGGCCTCCACCGCGCCGGCGCTGATCTACGAGGAAGCCGACCTCATCAAGCGCTCGATCCGCGACGTCTATGGCCGCGACATCGAGGAGATCGGCGTCGAGGGCGACGAGGCCTACCAGCAGGCGCGCGAATTCATGCGCATGCTGATGCCCTCCCATGTCGGCAAGATCCGCATGCATCGCGAGCCGGTGCCGCTCTTCGCGCGCTACCAGGTGGACCAGCAGCTCGATGCGATGCATTCGCCGATCGTGCAGCTGCGCTCCGGCGGCTACATCGTCATCAACCAGACCGAAGCGCTGGTCGCGATCGACGTGAACTCCGGCCGCGCCACGCGCGACCGGCACATCGAGGACACCGCGCTCAGGACCAACCTCGAAGCCTCGGACGAGATCGCGCGGCAGCTCCGCCTGCGCGACCTCGCCGGCCTCATCGTCATCGACTTCATCGACATGGAGTCGAGCAAGCATGACGGCATGGTGGAGCGCCGGCTGAAGGAGGCGCTGAAGCACGACCGCGCGCGCATCCAGGTCGGCCGCATCTCGCATTTCGGCCTGCTCGAGATGTCGCGCCAGCGGCTGCGGCCCTCGCTCGCCGAGCACGCCTTCATCAGCTGCCCGCACTGCCAGGGCCGCGGCCTGGTGCGCAGCGTCGAGAGCAGCGCGCTGCAGGTGCTGCGCGCGATCGAGGAGGAAGGCGCCAAGCGCCGCACCGCGGAGTGCCTGGTGCATGTCGCGACCGCGGTCGCGCTCTATCTGCTCAACCGCAAGCGCGACCGGCTGATGCAGATCGAGGAGCGCACCGGCATGGCGGTGATGCTCCAGCCGGACGACACGCTGGTGGCGCCGGCGCTGCGCATCGAGCGGCTGCGCGCCGCCGCGCCGGAGGCGGCGCAGGCGGCGCCGGCGGCGCTCAGGATGGACTACGCGCCCGAGGCGGAGGAGCCGGAGGCGGCCGAGGCGGAGGCCGAGGCCGAGCCCGCCGAGGCGGAGGCCGAGGAGGGCGGCGAGGCGGCGCGCCGCGCCGAGGGCGAGAATGGCGACGGCAAGGGCCGCCGCCGGCGCCGGCGCCGGCGCCGTGGCGGCAAGCGCGAGGAGGGGCAGACCGCGCAGGCCGCCGAGGGCGAGGCCGAAGGCGAGGGCGAGGAGGAGGGCGAGTCCGAGCCGGACACCGGGACCGAGGCCGAACCGGACGCCGAAGCCGGCGAGGAGGACGAGGAGCGCGACGAGGAGGCCGCGGCGGAGTCCGGCGAAGCCGGCGCCGAGGAGGAGGACGAGGCCGCCGAGGCCGCGGCGGGCGGCGAGGCTGCCGCGGAAGCCGCCAAGCGGCGGCGCCGTGGCCGCCGCGGCGGGCGGCGCCGGCGCGAGGAAAGCGGCGCGCCAGCCCCGGCACCCCAGCCGCAGCCGCCGCAGCATCAGCCCCCGGAGCCGGTGCGCCGCCTCGGACCGACGCCGGCCGATCCCTTCGCCGGCCAGATCGACGACATCTTCGAGGCGATGGAGGCCGCCGAGGCGGCGGCCGAGCGCGCCGCCTCGGCGCCGCGCGCGCCGCGCCCGGCGCCGCCCCCTGCCGCACCGGTGACCGAGGCCGAGATCGAGGCCGAGGCCGTGACCGGACCGGCGCCCGAGCCGGTCAGCCCGCCGGTCGCGCCTGTCGCGCCGCCGCCCGAGCCGGTTCAGGCCGCCCAGGCGGAGCCGGCCGAAGCGCCGGCTGTTCCGTCGGTGCAGGCCGTTGAGCCGCCGGCCGCTCCGGCGGAGCCGGTGGTCGGGCCGGTGATCCAGCCGGTACCGGTGGAGACGGTGATCGCGGAACGGCCGAAGCGCGCAGGGTGGTGGCGGCGCTGAAGGCCAGTTTCGCTGGCACTGGAATCAGAAGAAGAAAGGTTGGGGGGCGGAGATGAACTCCGCCCCCCAAGCCCCCCACCTCCTTTTTTTGGCTACTTGGCGCTCGCTGCTGCCGGGCGCTCAGGTGCCGCAGCGTTGTCGGGCCGCGAACGGAGCTCGCCCCCTTCAATGATGCACGAAGATCGCGCAGGGCGCCTCGCGCAGCAGCCGCCGCGTGGATGAGCCGAAGAACAGCGTCCGCAGCCCCGAATTCTCGTAGGCGCCCATCACCAGGAGGCGCGCGGGCATGGCAGCGGCCTCGGCGAGCAGTACCTCGACCGGATGGTTGCCGGGCACGCCCAGCGGCTCCGCAGCAATGCCGTGGCGGAGCAGATAGGCGGCGGCCGGTTGCGCGAGGGCCAGCGCCGCCTCGCGGGTCTCGGCGACCGACAGCACCTTGACCGGATCGGCCCCGGCCAGGCCGAGCAGCGCGAAGAGCTGCACCGCGCGCATCGCCGGCAGCGAGCCGTCATAGCCGAGCAGCACGCCGCCCGCCGGTTGGGCCGGCGTGCCGGGGGGCACGACCAGCAGCGGCCGCGCGCCGTCATGCAGCAGGGCCTCGATGACCGGGGCGAGGCCGTCTTCCGTCTCCTCCAGCCCGAGGGTGGAATCGCGGCCGATGACGATCAGGTCGTGGCTGGCGCCGGCGGCAAGCAGCGCCGGCTCGGGCGCCTCGGCGAGGCTCAGGGTTTCGGCCGCGAGGCCGGCCGCGGCGGCGCGGAAGCCGGCGAGCAGGGAGACCGCCTCGCTCTCCGCACGCTGCGCGAGGGCGGCGTCGCGCCGCTCCTTGAATGCGGCGCCGCCGGCCGGCACGGGCTCGTTCTCGTCGAGGACATGCGGCAGGTCGAGCACCGCGGCGGCGGCGAGCGCGGCGCCGCTCTGCCGGGCGAGCGCGATCGCAACGTCGCGGGCGGCGAGCGCGCCGGGCGTGTCGTCGAGCGCGAGCAGGATGCTGCGAAGCATGCGAGGCCCTCCGGCTTTGCATTCTAGAGCGCATTCAAGACTGGGGGGCGGAGGTGAACTCCGCCCCCCAGACCGCCCACCTCCTTTTTTTTGATTCCGGGGAAGCGTGGATAGCTCCGTTCTCAGCCCGACAACGCTGCGGCGCCTGAGAGTGCGGGAGCCGTAAGCGCCCAGAAGCCAAAAAAAGGAGGTGGGGGGTTCGGGGGGCGGAGTTCACTCCGCCCCCCGATCCTTCTTCAGCGCGGCCCGGGCAGTCGGAGATAGAGCACGGTGCAGAGGACCAGGGCGATGGCGAAGCTTGCCATGGCCGCCGCCGTGCCTCCCACCGCCGCGGCCAGGCCCGACACCCCCTGCATCACCGCCGCGCCGCCGAAGAAGGAGAGGTTCTGCGCCGAGAGTGCGCGGCCGGCCTGGTCCGGCGGCACCGCGGCGCGCACCAGGGCGAAGCACAGCGCCTGGGTGGAGATGGCGAAGCCGAAGGCGGTGAGCAGCACGGCGTCGAGCTCCGGCGGGAAGCCGAGCGCGCCGCCAGCGACGATCAGCAGGATGATCGCCGCGGCGACGAAATGCCCAGCCGCGAGCAGGGCGCGGCGGTGGCGCGGGAAGCGCCGCTCCAGCATGCCGTTGATGGCGGGGCCGAGGGTCAGCGCCACGGTGCAGGCGAGCAGGGCGTTGCCCGCGGCGACGCGCGAGAGGCCCTTGATCTCCATGAGCCATGGGCCGCCCCACAAGCCGCGCAGGCCGAGGATGGCGGCGAAGGACGCGAAGGCGACGACCAGCAGGCCGCGCAGCGAGGGCGAGCGGATCAGCGCCAGCACCTCGCGCGTGTCGGACCAGACGGTGCGGTCGCGGCCGCCTTCCGGCGGCGCCTCGCGCACGATGAGGGCGACGGCGATCGCGGCGGCGAGCGCGCCGGCGGCGCAGACCCAGAATCCGGCGCGCCAGCCGGCGGCATCCACCAGCAGCGCGAGCGGGCTCGCGGAGAGCAGCATGCCGACATTGCCGAGGGCGAGGATCAGCCCGGACCACAGGCCGAAGCGCGCCGGCGGCAGGCGCTTGGCGGCGAAGGTGATCGGGCACATCAGCATGCCGCTGCAGCCGATGCCGAGCACGACTTGCGCCGCGAGCATGGTGGCGACGCCGGGCGCGAGGGCGGCGAAGGCGGAGCCCGCGGCGCCGACCAGCAGGAGCGAGAGCGAGACGGGCTTCACGCCGTACCGGTCCAGCGCGACGCCGACCGGGATCATGGCGAGCGCGAAGGCGGCGGGGAAGGCGCCGGTGAGCGCGGCGAGGCCGTCGGCGCTGATGGCGAGGTCGCGCTGCAGCACGTCCGCCGCGACCGCGGGCAGGGTGCGGACGGCGTTGGAGAACACATGGCCCATCGTCAGGGCGACGATGGCGGCCGCGAGGCTTCCTCCCACGATGATGGCGCCCTGCTGGTTCCTGGCAGCCCGTTCTCGGCCGCCCGGGCCGCGGAGGCAACCCGCCTCCGCCGCAACCCTGGGCTCAGTTCCTGAACATCTTCCCCGGATTCAGGATCCCCTTCGGATCCAGCGTCGCCTTGATGCCGCGCATCACCGCGAGCGCCTCGGCGCCATGCTCCTGCTCGAGGAATTCGCGCTTGCCGAGCCCGACGCCGTGCTCGCCCGAGCAGGTGCCGCCCAGCGCGAGTCCCTGCGCGACGATCTTGCGGTCGAGCTCCCAGGCGCGTTCCAGCCCGGTCGGGTCGTCCTTGTCGAACAGGATGACGCAGTGGAAGTTCCCGTCGCCGACATGGCCGACGATGCAGGTGGTATAGCCGCCGGCATCGGCGGTCTCCTTGGCGCCGACCACCGCTTCCGCGAGGCGCGAGATCGGCACGCAGACATCGGTGGTGATGCCGCGGAGGCCGGGGCGGAGGTTGATCGCCGCCCAGTAGGCATCGTGGCGCGCCTTCCAGAGGCGGTTGCGCGCCTCGGGATCGGTCGCCCAGGTAAAGCCGCTGGCGCCGTATTCGGCGGCGAGACCTTCCACCGTTTCCGCCTGCTCCTTCACGCTCGCCGGCGTGCCGTGGAATTCGAGGAACAGCGTCGGCAGGCGCTGGAAGCCCTCGAGCTTCGAGTAGGCGATGCAGGCTTCCATCTGGTCGTCGTCGAGCAGCTCGATGCGCGCGACGGGCACGCCGGATTGCATCGTCGCGATCACCGTCTCCACCGCGGCGGCCAGCGTCGGGAACTGGCACACCGCGGCGCTCATCGCTTCCGGGATGCCGTGCAGGCGGAGCCGGATACGGGTGATGACGCCGAGCGTGCCCTCGCTGCCGATGATGAGGCGGGCGAGGTCATAGCCGTTGGACGCCTTGCGCGTGCGGCCGCCGGCCTGGATCACGCGGCCATCGGCGAGCACGACCTCGAGCCCCAGCACGTTCTCGCGGATGGTGCCGTAGCGCACCGCATTGGTGCCGGAGGCGCGGGTCGCGCACATGCCGCCGATCGTGCAGTGGCTGCCAGGATCCACCGGGAAGAACAGCCCCTGGTCGCGCAGGTAGTCGTTCAGCTGGTGGCGGGAGACGCCGGGCTCGACCAGGCAGTCCATGTCCTCGGCGCTGACCTCGAGGATCTGCGTCATGCGCGAGAGGTCGAGCGAGATGCCGCCGCGCACCGGCGTGACATGGCCCTCCAGCGAGGTGCCGGCGCCGAAGGGCGTCACCGCCACGCCATGCTGGTGGCAGAGGGCGAGCAGGCGGCTGACCTCCTCGGTGGTCTCGGCGAAGGCGACGGCGTCGGGCAGGACGGGCGGGTTGGTGTCCTCGCCATGGCTGTGCTGCTCGCGCATGGCGGCGCTGGTGGTCATGCGCTCGCCCAGGAATTCCCGGGCGGCGGCGATCACCGCGTCGACGGGACGGGCGGAGACATTCATCGCGATTACTCCTCTTCCCGCTTCAGCGGGCAGGTCAGGCAATGCGGGCCACCACCGCCGGCGGCGAAGAGCGCGAGCTCGGGATCGAGCACCTCGAGCCCCTCGGCGCGCAGCGCGGCGTTCAGCGCGGTGCTGGAACGGGCGGATATCACGCGGCCGTTCCCGAGGGAAATGATGTTGCAGCCGAGCTGCATCGCGTCGCGGTAGGGCACAGGCAGACAAAGAATCCCATGCTCGGCGAGATACCGCACGAAATCGGGATCGAGCACCTCGAGGCAGGCGACGGCGAGGCCCGGCGCGGCCATGCAGAACAGCACGTCGAGATGCAGGAAATGCTCGTCGAAGGGCTCGATCCGCACCTCCCAGCCCTCCGCCCGCAGCCAGGCGGCGAGCTGCTCGGCGCCGGCAAGGTCGGTGCGACCGCCGGAGGCGCCGATCACCGCGAGACCGGGGCGGATGATGTGGACATCCCCGCCTTCCAGCGTGCCGGCGGAGGATTTCCGCCACATCGCGCCGCCATGGAAATCGAGCGTCGCGGCGTACTCGCCACGGCGCTGCGGGCGCTCGAGCTGGCCGAGCACCGGGCCCCAGGGCGTCACCACCGCGGGGTCGCGGGTATAGGCCATGTAGGGAAGGTGCGGCTCCGGCGGCAACACATGCACGCGCGCGCCGCCCTGCTCCAGCGCGTGCACGAGCTCGCGATGCTGCGCCGCCAGCGCGAGGGGCGCCGGCTGCTCCGCACCGGCCAGGCTGCGGCGGGCGATGCTGTTGGTGGGGATCCAGCGGTAGTGATCCGGCGGGCAGACCAGCACATCGGCCAGCCGGCCGGTCTCCGAGGCGACGCTCCAGCGCATCGGGGCACCCTGCCGCGCGGCGGGGCGGCCGTCCAGCCGTTGGCGGGCAGGGCGCCGGCATGGCAAAATCCGGCCACGCCGAGTACGGAGACGCGATGATGCGCCCAGCCTTGTCCGTCCTGCTTGCCGTGCTGCTGGCCTGGCCCGCGGTGGGACAAGGCGCCGGCCAGCCCCCCTCCATCCCGCGCGACACGCCCTATGCCGCGGCGCGCGAGCGGCTGGTGGCGGCCGGCTACATCCCGCTGCGCTTCCCCGGCGGCGAGTGGCGCGAGCGCTGCTTCAGCCGCATCGAGATCTGCCAGGCCTATGGGGAGACAGAGTCCTGCGCCGGTACCGGCTTCGCCGAATGCCTGTTCGTCTTCGCCGATCCGCGCGGCGGCTTCCTGGAAGTGACGACGCGTGGCGAGGAACTCCGGCAGCTCCAGGTGCAGCGCATTGCGCGCGCCGGCGCGGAAGCCTCGCGGCAATACCGCGTCTACGCCTCCCGCCGCTGATGTGACGCGGCGATTTGACGCCCTGCGGGGCGCGGCCTAGCGTCGCTGCCATAGCAGCCGTGCAGCAGCCCGCGGGGGGATCGGATGGCGAACAAGCTCAAGGACGCGTGGAAGGCCGGCAAGGCCGTGGTGAACGGGTGGCTCGCCATCCCGTCCGCCTTCAGCGCGGAGATGTTCTGCCAGGCCGGCTGGGACAGCGTGACCGTGGACATGCAGCACGGCGTGCAGGACTACCTCTCCTGCGTCGCCTGCTTCCAGGGGATGCAGCCGCATGGCGTGCTGCCGATGGTGCGCGTGCCATGGAACGAGCCCGGCATCATCGGCAAGGTGCTGGACGCCGGCGCCTACGGCGTGATCTGCCCGATGGTGAACACCAAGGCACAGGCCGAAGCACTGGTCTCGGCCGCCAAGTACCCGCCCAAAGGCACGCGCAGCAACGGCCCGATCCGCGCCGGCGCCTACGGCTCCGCGGGCGCGTACCAGAAGACGGCGAATGACGACATCCTGGTGATACCGATGATCGAGACGCAGGAAGCGCTCGACAACCTGGAAGCCATTTTGGACGTACCGGGGATCGACGCGATCTATATCGGGCCGTCGGATCTCGGCTTCTCGCTGGGCCTGGAACCCAAGCTCGATCGCGACGAGCCGATGGTGATGGAGATCTACGACCGGCTGCTGCGCGAGACGTCCAAGCGCGGGATCGCCGCGGGGCTGCACAACGGCACCGCCGCCTATGCGCACAAGATGATCCAGAAGGGGTTCAAGCTGGTCACCATCGCGAACGATGTCGGGCTGATGGTGGCCGCGGCGCGGGGCGCGGTGAAGGAAGCACGGGGCGGGTGAAAGAAGACTGGGGAAGGGAGTGAACTCCCTTCCCCAGACCCCATCCCTCCTTTTTTTTTGGCTTATTGGTTCTGGTTCCTCCCGCACTCTCAGACGCCGCAGCGTTGTCGGGCCGAGAACGGAGCTCTCAACGCTTCCCTGTAGTCAAAAAAAGGAGGGTGGGGTCCGGGGCGGGAGTTCACTCCCGCCCCGGTGTCCAACGCTCGAGTTCCCGCGCCCGACTACCGCTCGCGCAACCCCCTCCCCCGCACCACCGCCTCGGCGCCGAATTTCGCCCGCAGCTTCTCCACCGCCTGCCAGCGTGCGACGCGTTTCGGCGCTTCCGGATCCGCGAGGTCCGGCAGGTCCGCCTGTTCCGCCGAGACCAGCGGCTGGGCGCCGATGCCGATCAGGCGGAAGGCGGTGACGCCGTCGATTTCCCGGTGCAGCAGCGGGCGGGCGGCTTCGAAGAGCGTCTCCGGCAGGCGTGTCGGGATGGCGAGCCGCGCGTGGCGCGTGCGCAGCGCGAAGGCGGCGGTCTTGAGTTTCAGCACGACGCCGCCGGCGGCGTAGTCCTGCTCGCGCAGGCGGCGGGCGAGCTTCTCGCAGAGGCGCCAGAGCGGGCGTTCGAGCGCGGCGGCGTCCTTGAGGTCGGATTCGAAGGTGGTTTCCGCGCTGATGGATTTGGTGTCGCGGGCGGGGTTGACGTTGCGCACGTCTTCCCCGCGGGCACGCGCGGCGAGGGAGGGGCCTTCCTCGCCGAAGCGGCGTGCGGCCTCGCGCGGTTCGAGGGCGGCGAGCTGGCCGAGCCGGGTGAAGCCGGCCGCTTCCAGCTTGCGCGCGAGGGCCGGGCCGACGCCGGGGAGGAGTGAGACGGGCTGCGGGGCGAGCCAGGACGCAGCCTCGGTGCGGCCGATCACCGCGAAGCCGCGCGGCTTGTCGCGCTCGGCGGCGAGCTTCGCCATCAGCCGGTTGCCGGCGAGGCCGATGGAGACGGTGACGCCGATCTCGCGTTCGACGGCCTGCGCGAAGCGCGCCAGCACCGCGGCCGGCGGCGCCTTGTGCAGCGCCTCGGTGCCGGCGAGGTCCAGCACCGCCTCGTCGATCGAGAGCGGCTGCACGAGAGGCGTGAGGTCCTGCAGCAGCCCGCGGATGCGGCGCGCCTCGGTGACGTACTTCGCCATGTCGGGCTTGATCACCACCGCGTCCGGGCAAGCGGCGAGCGCCTTGAACATTGGCATCGCGCTCTTCACGCCGCGGGTGCGGGCGATGTAGCAGGCGGCGGAGACCACGCCGCGCTTGCCGCCGCCGACGATGACGGGGCGGGTCAGCAGCTCCGGGCGGTCGCGCTTCTCGACGCTGGCGTAGAAGGCGTCGCAGTCGATGTGCGCGACGGTGAGGGCGAAGAGCTCGGCATGCGCGACGGTGCGGCGGCTGCCGCAGGCGGGACAGGCGGTGAAGCTCTCCTCCGCGCGATGCAGGCAGTCGCGGCAGAGGGCGGGCATGTCATGCCTCCCAGAGCCGCGCGGCGCCGAAGACGCCGGAGGAATCGCCATGATGTGCGCGGCGGATCGGGGTGGCGGCGACGTCGCCGAAGACGTGACGGGGGAGCAGGCGCGGCACGTCCTCGTAGAGATGCGCCATGTTGGAGAGCCCGCCGCCGAGCACGATGACGTCCGGGTCGAGCAGGTTGACGACGGCGGCGAGGGCGCGGGCGAGGCGGTCCGTGTGGCGCGCGAGGGCGGCGGCGGCGCGGGTGTCGCCGGATACCGCGCGCTGCGGGAGGGTGGCGGCGTCGCGCGCGCCGGGGCCGTCGGCGTCGGCGGCGAGGGCGGGGCCGCAGAGGAAGGTTTCCGTGCAGCCTGTGAGGCCACACCAGCAGCGGGGTCCAGGGAATTCCTCCGCCGTCATCCAGGGCAGCGGGTTGTGGCCCCATTCGCCGGCGACCCGGTTCGGGCCTTCCAGCAGCTTGCCGCCGACGACCAGGCCGGCGCCGACACCGGTGCCGAGGATGACGGCGAAGACGCTGTCGCAGCCGGCGCCGGCGCCGTCGGCGGCCTCGCTCATGGCGAGGCAGTTGGCGTCGTTGGTCACGCGAATTTCGCGGCCGAGTCGCGTGGCGAGGTCGCGGTCCAGGGGCTTGCCGTTGAGCACGGTGGAGTTGGCGTTGCGCACCAGGCGGGTGGCCGGGCTCAGGCTGCCGGGGATGCCGATGCCGACGGTGGCGCGCGTGCCGAGCTCGGCTTCGGCTGCTTCGACGAGGGCGCCGATGGTGGCGATGATCTCGGCGTAGTCGCGCGGGGTCGGGACGCGGCGGCGGAGAATGGCCTGGCCGCTGGCGTCGAGCGCCACGATTTCCGTCTTGGTGCCGCCCAGGTCCAGGCCGATGCGCATGGCGTCACCCTGGCCTTGTGCCCGTTGCCAAGCAAGCACCGCGACCCCCTCTCCGCCGTTCCGCGGTTGGCGGGCTGCGCGAGCGGTTTGGGCCGGTGCCCAGTGGCCAAAAAAAGGAGGTGGGGGTCCGGGGGAGGAGTTCATCTCCTCCCCCGGCGCTTGTATGCGCCGCCTTCGAGTGATGGAATCCCCCTCATGAGCGAAAGCGTCCTCGACGTGCAGGGCCTCACCTGTCCGTTGCCCGTCCTCAAGGCCAACAAGGCGTTGCGCGGCATGGCGGCGGGTTCGCGGCTGACGGTGCTCGCGACCGATCCCGCCAGCGTGCAGGATTTCCGCGCCTTCTGTCAGGAGACCGGCCATGCGCTGGTCGCCTTCGGCGAGGAGCAGGGCATCTACCGATTCGTGATCCGCAAGCGCGAGGAAGCGCCGGCGTGAGCGTGCTGCTCCTCACGCATCGCGCCTGCCTCGCCCATGATCCCGGCCCTTATCATCCGGAATGCCCGGACCGGCTGCGTGCGGTGCTGCAGGCGCTGGAGGACGAGGAGTTCAGCGGGCTGATCCGCGACGAGGCGCCGCGCGCGACCGAGGCGCAGCTCTGCCGCGTGCATCCCGAGCGCTATGTGCAGGCGATCCTCGGCATCCGCCCGGAGGGCGAGGAGACGGTCGCGCTGGATGGCGACACGCTGATGTCGGCGGGCAGCGCGGAGGCCGCGCTGCGTGCCGCGGGGGCGGCGGTGGCGGCGGTCGATGCGGTGATCCGGGGCGAGGTGCGCCGCGCCTTCTGCGCGACCCGCCCGCCCGGGCATCATGCCGAGCCGGCGCGGCCGATGGGGTTCTGCCTGTTCTCCAATGCCGCGGTGGCGGCGCGCCATGCCCAGGCGGCGCATGGGGTGGCGAAGGTGGCGGTGGTGGATTTCGACGTCCATCACGGCAACGGCACCCAGGCCTGTTTCGAGCAGGATGCCAGCCTGTTTTACGCCTCCTCCCACCAATGGCCGCTCTATCCGGGCACCGGGGACCGCGCCGAGCGCGGGGTGGGAAACATCTTGAATGCCACCCTGCCGCCGGGGGCGGATGGCGAGGCCTTCCGGGCGGCGTGGCGGGACGTGCTGATCCCGGCACTCGATGGCTTCGCCCCTGGCCTGCTGGTGATCTCGGCCGGATTCGATGCGCATGCGCGCGATCCCCTGGCCCAGTTGCGCGTGCGGGAGGCCGATTTCGGCTGGCTCACCGCCGAGCTCTGCGCGGTGGCGGAACGGCATTGCGGAGGGAGGGTGGTCAGCCTGCTCGAAGGGGGCTACGACCTGCCCGCGCTGGCCGCCTCGGCCGCCGCCCATGTCCGCGCCCTGATGCGGGCGTGAGGACGGTCGGGCCTGCGGTTTTCCCGACCGCGCCGCCCCTGTATGGTTGCCCGTTATGGCCGTTTCCGTACCCGTGACCGACCGCCCCGTCGCCGAATTGTCCTTCGAGGAGGCGCTGGCCGAGCTCGAATCGATCGTCAAGGCGCTGGAGGCGGGCCAGGGCAAGCTCGAGGAGGCCGTCGCCGCCTATCAGCGGGGCGCCGCGCTGCGCGCCCATTGCGAAGGAAAGCTTGCGGAAGCCGAACAGAAGGTGCAGGCCATCGTCGAGCAGCCCGCCGGCCTGACCCTGCGAGACGTGGAGTAGCGTCCTGATGTCTTCGAGTTCCGGCCTGGCCGAGGCCATGGCCGCCTCCGCCCGCGAGATCGACCAGGCGCTCGGGGTGCTGCTGCCGGTGCCGGAGGGCCCGGAGGGGCGGCTGTTCGAGGCGATGCGCTACGCCGCGATCGGCGGCGGCAAGCGGCTGCGCGGCTTCCTCGTGCTGGAGGGCGCGGCGCAGTTCGGGGTCTCGCGCGAATCGGCGCTGCGCACGGCGGCCGCGCTCGAGATGCTGCACGCCTACTCGCTGGTGCATGACGACCTGCCGGCGATGGATGACGACGACCTCCGCCGCGGCAAGCCCACCACCCACAAGGCCTTCGACGAGGCGACCGCGATCCTTGCCGGCGACGCGCTTCAGGCGCATGCCTTCACCGTGCTCTCCGATGAGCCGACCCATTCCGATCCCGCGGTGCGGCTGGAGCTCTGCCGCTGCCTCTCCCGTGCCGCGGGCCCGCGCGGGATGTGCGGCGGGCAGATGCTCGACATGCTCGCCGAGGAATCGTCGGAGCCGCTGACCGAGGCCCAGGTCGGGCGGCTGCAGGTGCTGAAGACCGGCAAGCTGATCGAGTTCGCCGCCGAGGCGGGCGCGGTCCTCGGCAAGGCGCCGGGCCAGCTGCGTCATGCGCTGGCGGCCTACGGGCGCGAGCTCGGCGCCGCCTTCCAGATCGCCGACGACCTGCTGGACGCCACCGCCACGGCGGAGGAGACCGGCAAGCGCACCGGCAAGGATGCCGATGCCGGCAAGGCGACGCTGGTCGGCTTGCTCGGGCTGGAGCGCGCGCGCGCCCAGGCGGAGAGGCTGGCCGAGCAGGCGCGCACCCATCTCGACGCCTTCGGGGAGCGTGCCGATCTGTTGCGGCAACTCGCCACCTACGCGATTGCGCGGAGACACTGAATGAGCCGCCCCGTCACCCCACTCCTCGACCGGGTCCATGTGCCTGCCGATCTCAGGAACTTCTCGACCGAGCAGCTCAAGCAGCTCGCCGAGGAGCTGCGCGCCGAGACGATCCACGCGGTGTCCACCACCGGCGGGCATCTCGGCGCCTCGCTCGGCGTGGTGGAGCTCACCGTCGCGGTGCACGCGGTGTTCGCCACCCCTGGGGATCGGCTGATCTGGGATGTCGGCCACCAGGCCTATCCGCACAAGATCCTGACGGCGCGGCGCGAGCGCATCCGCACGCTGCGCCAGGGCGGCGGCCTGTCCGGCTTCACCCGCCGCAGCGAGAGCGAGTACGACCCGTTCGGCGCGGCGCATTCCTCGACCTCAATCTCCTCCGGCCTCGGCATGGCGGTGGCGCGCGACCTCAAGGGCGAGGACCGCCACGTCATCGCGGTGATCGGCGACGGCGCGATGAGCGCCGGCATGGCCTATGAGGCGATGAACAACGCCGGCGCCTCCAAGGCGAACCTGCTGGTCATCCTCAACGACAACGACATGTCGATCGCGCCGCCGGTCGGCGCGATGAGCGCGTATCTCTCCAAGCTGATCTCCTCGCGGCCGTTCCTGTCGCTGCGCGAGCTGATGGCGAAGCTCGCGCGCCACTTCCCGGGCCCGATCGAGCGCGCCGCCAAGCGCGCCGACGAATATGCGCGCGGCCTGCTCACCGGCGGCACCCTGTTCGAGGAGCTGGGCTTCTACTATGTCGGCCCGATCGACGGGCACAGCCTGGACCACCTGCTGCCGGTGCTGCGGAACCTGCGCGACACCGAGCACCAGGGCCCGATCCTGCTGCATGTGGTGACGCAGAAAGGCAAGGGCTACGCGCCGGCGGAAGCGAGCGCCGACAAGTATCACGGCGTCGCCAAGTTCAACGTCGTCACCGGCGAGCAGGCCAAGGCGCCGCCCGGCCCGCCCTCCTACACCAAGGTCTTCGCCAATGCGCTGATCGCCGAGGCGGAAGCCGACGAGCGCATCGTCGCCATCACCGCGGCGATGCCCTCCGGCACCGGGCTCGACGCCTTCGGCAAGCGCTTCCCCAAGCGCACCTTCGATGTCGGCATCGCCGAGCAGCACGCGGTGACCTTCGCCGCCGGCATGGCGACCGAAGGGATGAAGCCGTTCTGCGCGATCTACTCGACCTTCCTCCAGCGCGCCTACGACCAGGTGGTGCACGACGTCGCGCTGCAATCGCTCCCGGTGCGCTTCGCCATGGACCGCGCCGGGCTGGTCGGCGCCGACGGCGCCACCCACGCGGGCGCCTTCGACATCGCCTATCTCGGCTGCCTGCCGGGCATGGTGCTGATGGCCGCCGCCGACGAGGCCGAGCTCGCCCACATGGTGGCGACCGCCGCGATCATCAACGACCGGCCCTCCGCCTTCCGCTATCCGCGCGGCGAAGGCTTCGGCCTCGAGGTTCCGAAGCGCGGCACGCCGCTCGCGATCGGGCGCGGCCGCGTCCTGCGCGAAGGCAGCTCCATCGCGCTGCTCTCCTACGGCGCAAGGCTGCAGGAATGCCTGAAGGCGGCCGAGGAACTCGCGACGCGCGGCCTCTCCTGCACCGTCGCCGATGCGCGCTTCGCCAAGCCGCTCGACACCGCGCTGGTGGATCGCCTCGCGCGCGAGCACGAGGTGCTGATCACCATCGAGGAAGGCGCGATGCTCGGCTTCGGCAGCATCGTGCTGCACCACCTGGCGACCGCCGGCCTGCTCGAGAACGGCCTGAAGGTCCGCCCGATGTGCCTGCCCGACCGCTTCATCGACCACGATTCGCCGAAGAAGCAATACGACGAGGCCGGCCTGAACGCGGCGCAGATCACCGCCACCGCCCTCGCCGCACTGGGCCGGACCCAGTCCGCCCAGCCCGCGCGGGCTTGATCGGCGCGCTTGATGTCATAGTGCGGGCCAGGAGGGGCTCTGCCCCTCCTGGACCTCCCCGCTGGGGGGCGACCTCGCCCCCCAGACCCCGAGGGGAGAGGTCCGGGTCAGAGGGAGGGGCATCACCGGCGCGCCGGTTCAACGGGCGCTCCGTGCCCCTCCCTCTGACCCGGACCTGTTCATCTCACGCGGGGTCCGGGGGGCACGGCTGCCCCCCGGCGGGGGAGAGCCCGAGAGGGGGCGGAGCCCCCTCTCGGTCCGCACCATGAAACAGCGTGCCGATCAGGCCCTCGTGGACCGCGGGCTGGTCGAGACCCGCGCGCGGGCGCAGGCGCTGATCCTGGCGGGAAAGGTGTTTTCCGGCGAGCGGCGGGTGGAGAAGCCCGGGCAGCTGCTGCCGGGGGGCGCGCCGTTGGAGGTGCGGGGGCAGGATCACCCCTGGGTGTCGCGCGGCGGGGTGAAGCTTGCGCATGGTTTGGCGCAGTTCGGGCTGTCGCCGCAGGGGCGGGTGTGCGTGGATGTCGGCGCCTCCACCGGCGGCTTCACCGATGTGCTGCTCAAGCATGGGGCGGCGCGGGTCTATGCCGTGGATGTCGGGCATGGCCAGCTCGCCTGGTCGCTGCGCAACGATCCGCGCGTGGTGGTGCTGGAGCGCACCAATGCGCGGCATCTCTCCGCCGCGCAGGTGCCGGAGCCGATCGCGGCGCTGGTCTGCGATGCCTCCTTCATCGGCCTTGCGACCGTGCTGCCGGCGGCGCTTTCGCTGTGCGCCGAGGGCGCCTGGGCGGTGGCGCTGATCAAGCCGCAATTCGAGGCGGGGCCGGAGAAGGTCGGGAAGGGCGGGGTGGTGCGCGATCCCGCGGTCCACCAGGAGGTGTGCGAGCGGGTCCGCGACTGGTGGGAAGGGCTTCCGGGCTGGCGGGTGCTGGGGGTGGAGCCCAGCCCCATCACCGGCCCAGAGGGCAACCGCGAATTCCTGATTGCCGCGCTGCGCGGCGGATGATCACCGCGCCGGCTGCGGCGGGCGCGCCGCCTTCCCGCTGACCTCGGCCAGCAGGGTCCACACCTTGTGCGGATCCATCTTCACTTCCGGATCGTTCAGCAGCCTGTCCAGTTCGGCCAGCTTCTGCTGCAGTTCGGCTTCCGACATGCGCACTCCCAGTTGCGCCGCAGGCTTGCACACTACGGCGATGCTCTCGCCGCTAAACGCTGGAACTAGGAAAAGGATGTGGCGGAACCGGGGCGGCAACCTCACACCGAGGAGAGTACGGCGGGGGCCAGCGCGGCGCTGCGCCCGGCCGCGTGGGTCGGGCTCCTGAAGCGCAGTTCGCCCCCTTCCGCGGCATCCGGCGGGGCGAAGCCGAAAAGTTCCATGCGCGAGGCGCAGGCCACCGCCACCACCGGCTTCGCCAGCGGATCGGTCAGGAAGCGCCGGGCGGCGCCTTCCAGCTCCAGCGTCTCGCGCAGGCTGCGCCATTCCGCCTTGTTCACGTCGTCGACGAACATGGCGAGGATGGCGGGGCGGCTGCCGGTCAACCGCGCCTCCGCGGCCGCCGCCATGCGGCGGGAGACCGCCTGCGCCACGGCATTCTCCTTGCCCGCGCGGGCCGCCATGACGAAGACGCTGCCGGCGCCGGGCGCCGTGGTGACGGCGAGATGGGCCTCCGGCCCGAACTGGGCGCGGAGTCGTGCCGGCAGGGTCGCCTGCGCCCCGGCGAGCAGCAGCGGGTCGAGCTTCAGCACCGCGTCCGCCCCGGCATCCTGCCGCTTCTCGGCGGCGAGCAGCGCCATGATGCGCTGATGCAGCACGGCGGTCTTCTCGCCGCCGGCGAGCCCCTCGGGCAGCGTCATCTTGAGCAGGTAGCGGCCGGGATGGGCGGCGAGCCAGGTCTGCAGGTCCGGGTTGATGCGGTCCACCAGCGCATACCAGTCGCCGCGATGCACCGGGCGGCCTTCCTCGGCGGAGACGGTCTCGCATGCGACCTCGGCGGCGATGCCGCCGCGCTCGATCAGGAGGTCGTAGGGCGCGCCCTCCACCAGCCCGTCCAGCCGCACCTCGAAGCCGCGGGAACGATAGAGCGCCGCACTCCGCACCAGGTGGAAGAGCGGGATCAGCGTCGCCTCGCCGCTCAGCCCCTCGACCAGCCGGTCCTTGAGCTTGCGCCGCGGCGCGGGCGGCAGCTTGTTGGCGAGCTTCGCCGTCTCCTGCGCGAAGGCCAGGATGCGGCGCTCGGCCAGGCTCGCGCGCGCCAGGGCGGCGGGTTCCGCCATGCGGGCGAGCACCAGCTCCACCGCATGGCGCTGCTGCGCCGCGCGGCCCTGCAACGGCCCGGCCTGGGCACGCAGGGCCAGGTCGGCCAGGCGCGCCGTCCAGGCGCGGTCGCCGCACAGCCGCAGGAAGGAACTCAGCGCGGCCGCGTCCGGCCGCGGATCGATGAATGGCATGGCCTGGCTCGCCCCGTTGCCGTGTGCCGTAGCCTGACGGAAAGCGCGGGCGGGGCCCGCGACCTGGGGCAGGACCATCCGGCGGAGTTAACCCGCCGTCAAGATACCCGACCACGGGGGTCGGATCAGTCCACGCGAATGTGCTGTTGCCGGATGATGTCCGCCCAGCGCGCGGATTCCGCCGCCACCCGCTCGGCGAACTGGCCCGGCGTGTTGGGAAGGTAGATCAGCCCCTGCTCGGCGAGGAAGCGCTGCACCTCCGGCATCTGCGCGACCGCGGTGTATTCGCGGTAGAGCCGGTCGGCGATGGCTTGCGCCGTGCCGGCCGGCGCGATCACCGCGTACCAGGTGACGATGTCGATGTCCGGATAGCCCGATTCGGCCAGGGTGGGCACCTCCGGCAGCTGCGGCACGCGGGTCGGCGTGGTGACCGCGAGCGCCTTCACCGCGCCGGCGCGGATCTGCGGCAGCATCAGCGGCAGGGTGTCGAACATCGCGTGCACGTCGCCCGCCATCATGGCGGGCAGCGATTCGTTGGTGCCGCGATAGGGCAGGTGCTCCATGGCGATGCCGTCGCGCAGCCTGAACATCTCGAAGATCAGGTGCTGCGCGGTGCCGACGCCGACCGAGGCGTAGTTCATCCGCCCGGGCTGCGCCTTCACGTATGCGATCAGCGCCGCGACGCTGTCCACCGGCAGCGCGCGGCTCACCACCAGCACCAGCGGCGAGGCGGCGAACATGGTGATCGGCTTGAGGTCGCGCGCCACGTCATAGGGCATGTCGCGGTAGAGATGCGGGAAGATCGTCAGCGGGCCGAGATTGCCCATGCCGATCGTGTAGCCGTCCGGCGCGGCGCGGGCGATCTCGGCGACGCCGATCCGTCCGCCGGCGCCCGACTTGAAGTCGTTGACGATGGGCTGCCCGAGCGCCTGCGACACGCGGTCGTTGAAGGCGCGCGCGATCAGGTCGTTGAGCCCGCCCGGCGGCCAGGGCACCACGAAGCGGACCGGCCGCGTCGGCCAGGACTGGGCGGCGGCCGGGCCGGACGCGAGCATGGCGAGCGCGGCCAGGCCGCGGCGGGTGAAACGGCTCATACGAGATCTCCAGCGTGAAGCCTGAAGCCGAAACGGGCCCTGCGCAATGGACCGTATTGACCCCCTCGGGGGGCGGCGCGAAGGTCGGCGGATGCCGGACCTCAAGCCGATCGGCGGCCGCGCCGCCTGGACCCGCGACGACCTCGCCGCCGACCCGTCCTGGATCCGCGAGCTCGACGACGCCGCCCTCGCCGAGCTCGATGCCGCCGCCGCGGCGCTGCGCGCGGCCGATCGCGCGCCGCCGCGCTTCGGCGCCGCCGATTTTCCGCTGCCGAACCTCGCGCGGCTGCTCGCCGAGGTCGCGGAGGAGCTCGAGCACGGGCGCGGCCTGGTGCGGCTTTCGCGCATTCCGGTCGAGCGCTACGACGCGGCCGATCTCCGGCGCATCTTCTGGGGCATCTGCACCCATCTCGGTACGCCGCTGTTCCAGAACACCACCGGCGAGGTGCTCGCCGAGGTGAAGGACGAGACCGGCACCGGCGCCGCCGTCACCGGCGGCGGTGCCGGCCCGGTGCCCTCGGCGCGCATGCGCTCGCGCTCCACCGGCCCCTTGCGCTTCCACACCGACAAATGCGACGTGCTGTGCCTGATGTGCGCCGCCAACGGCATCGCCGGCGGAAAGTCGAAGATCGTCAGCACGGTCGCCATCCACGACATCCTGGCGGCGCGCCGGCCCGACCTGCTCGCGGTGCTCTACGAGGATTTCTGGCGCATGCGCCCGGCCGACGAGGAAGGCGATGCGCGCGCCGACCGCGTCTTCCGCATGCCGGTCTTCTCGCGCGGCCCGGATGGCAGCTTCACCAGCCAGTATTCGCGCACCTATGTCGAGATGGCGCATGCCGAGCCGGGCGTGCCGCCGCTGACGCCGCTCCAGCTCGAGGCGATGGACCTGCTGGCCGCGGTCGCCGACGAGATCTGCCTCCAGCTGCCCTTCGTGCCTGGCCAGATCCAGCTGATGAACCAGCACGTCACCTATCACGGCCGCACCGCCTACAGCGACGACGCGGCCTCCGGCGCGCGGCGCAACCTGCTGCGCATCTGGCTCGCCACGCCGCTGAGCCGCGCCTTGCCGGACGGCCATGCGGTGCAGTGGGGCAGCACCGCGCCGGGCGCGCTGCGCGGCGGTGCGATGCCCGGGCGCAGCGCGCTGGCGGCATAGCGGCGGAATCGCAACGGACTTGCCGGCGCACCGCCCGGCCTTCATGGAGGCGACGCCATGCGATTGCTCCGCCGCGCCACGCTGATGCTGCCCGTGCTCGCCGCGGCGGCGCGCGCGGACAGCGCCGCGGCCTGGCGCATGGCGACCGAGTATCCCGCCACCTCCATGCCGGGCGAAGGCATCGCGCGTTTCGCCGAGGGCGTGACGCGCCGCGCCGGCGGGCAGCTGCAGGTGACCGGCCTGTTCGACGCGCCGAACGGGCTGCGCTCGGCCGGCATGCTGGATGCGGTGCGCGCGGCGCGGCTGCAGGCCGGCGATGCCTTCGCCGGCGCGCTCGGCAGCCTGGACCCGCTCTTCCTGCTCCCCTCGCTGCCCTTCCTCACCGCCTCGCATGCCGAGGCGCGGCGGCTCTACGACCTCGCGCGGCCGCATTACGAGGCGGTGATGGCGCGCAACGGCGCCGTGCTGCTCTATGCGACGCCGTGGCCGCCCTCCGGGCTGTGGACGCGCCGGCCCGTCACCACGCCGGAGGAGCTCGCGGGGCTGCGGCTGCGCACCTACGACGCCACCGGCACCGAGGTGCTGCGCGCCGCCGGCGCGGCGGCGGTGAACCTCTCCTTCGCCGACGCCATGACGCGGCTGGACGAAGGCGGGCTGGATGCCGTGCTGTCCTCGGGCGATGGCGGCGCCGGGCGGCAGCTGTGGCGATGGCTGCCGCATTTCACCGTCGCCGACTATGCCTGGCCGCTCTCGCTCGCCTTCTGCTCGGCGGCGGAGCTCGCGGTGCTGCCGCCGCCTGCGCGCCAGGCGGTGCAGGAGGCGGCGCGCGAGACCGAGGCGCGGCAATGGGCCGCGATCGCCGACCGGCTCGCCGAGAACATGCAGCGCATGCGCGCGAGCGGCGTCACGATCCACGCGCCCGAGCCCGCGCTTCGCGCCCGGCTGCGCGCCGCCGGCGCCGCCGCGGTGGAGGCCTGGGCCGCGCGCGCCGGCGAGCGCGGCCGCGCCGTGCTCGCCGCCTACCGCGCCTGAAGCTTCGCCCCCTCCCTGCAACGCCCCGCCCGCGCTCGCGTTGGCATCGGGTTGGGAGGGGGTTCCGTCCATGGATGTGCGTGCGCGCGACGCCGGGCTGGACTGCTTCGACACCGATGTTCCAGCCAGGCTGGACCGCCTGCCCTGGAGCAGCTTCCACTGGCTGGTCTGCGTCGCCCTCGGCGTCACCTGGGTTCTGGACGGGCTCGAGGTCACGCTGGTGGGCTCGCTCGGCCCGGCGATCCACAACAGCCCGAGCCTGCGGCTGACGGAAACGCAGGTCGGGCTCACCGCCTCCGCCTATCTCGTCGGCGCCGTCGGCGGCGCGCTGCTGTTCGGCTGGCTCACCGATCGGCTCGGGCGCAAGCGGCTGTTCCTCGTCACCGTCGCGGTCTACCTGCTCGCCACCATGGCGACGGGGCTGTCCTGGGACGTGTGGTCCTTCGCCTTCTTCCGCATGCTCACCGGTGCCGGCATCGGCGGCGAGTACGCCGCCGTCAATTCCGCGATCCAGGAACTGATCCCCGCGCGGCGCCGCGGCACCACGGACCTCGCCATCAACGGCACCTTCTGGGGCGGCGCGGCGCTCGGCGCCGCGGCGGCGCTGGTCATGCTGGATCCCGCCATCATCGATCCCGAGCTCGGCTGGCGGCTCTCCTTCCTGGTCGGCGGCGCGCTGTCGGCCGTCGTGCTCGTGCTGCGGCGCTGGATTCCGGAAAGCCCGCGCTGGCTGATGACGCATGGCAGGCCCGACGAGGCCGAGCGCATCGTCGAGGAGATCGAGCAGCGCGTGCAGCGCGCCACCGGCAAGCCCCTGCCGCCGCCGGAATACGGCCCGATCCGCCTGCACCGGCGCAGCCACGCGACGATCGCCGAGGTGGTGCAGGTGATGTTCCGCGACCACCGCGACCGCTCGGTGCTCGGGCTCGTGCTGATGGCCTGCCAGGCCTTCTGCTACAACGGCGTGTTCTTCACCTACGCGCTGGTGCTGACGAAATTCTACGCGATCCCGTCGGAACAGATCGGCTGGTTCATGCTGCCCTTCGCGCTGGGCAACCTGATGGGGCCGCTGCTGCTCGGGCCGCTGTTCGACAGCGTGGGGCGGCGGGTGATGATCACCGCGACCTATGCGATCGCCGGCGTCCTGATGGCCGTCACGGGCGCGCTGTTCGCCGCCGGCGTGCTCTCCGCCTGGCAGCAGACGGCGGCGTGGACGGTGATCTTCTTCGTCGCCTCGGCCGCGGCTTCGGCCGCCTACCTCACCGTCGGCGAGAGCTTCCCGCTCGAGATGCGCGCGCTCGGCATCGCGGTGTTCTACGCGATCGGCACGGCGGCGGGCGGCATCATCGGGCCGGTGCTGTTCGGCGCGCTGATCGAGGCCGGCGAGCGCAGCCATATCCTGGTCGGCTATCTGATCGCCGCGGCGCTGATGCTGATCGCCGCCGCGGTGGAATGGCGCCTCGGATTCGCGGCGGAGCGGCGCTCGCTGGAGTCGGTTGCGACGCCGCTCTGCGCGGTGCGGGAGTGAGAAAGGTTGGGGGCGGAGTTCACGTCGCGGCAGTGCCGCGACCCCCCAAACCCCCACCTCCTTTTTTTGGCGACTTGGCGCTGGGGGAATCCGCAGCCTCAGGCGACGCGGCGTTGTCGGGCTGAGAACGGAGCTCTCGACGCTTTCGGGGGGCGGAGCTCACTCCGCCCCCGCGTCCAGCGCCGGGCTACCAGTAGTACCGCCGCGGATAGTGGCCATGGCCGTAATAGCCACGCGCTGGGGCGTAGTAGTAATGGCGCGGCGCCGTCGCGGCACCGATCGCGAGGCCGGCCGCCGCGCCCACCCCGGCGCCAGCGAGCGCCGTCGCGGCCGGGTTCACCGTGCCATCGGGGTTGTAGCAGCCGCCGAGGAAGAGCGCGGCGACGAGAGGCAGCCAGCAGAACGCTTTCATGGTTCGGATCCCTGTGACCTGCGGGGCTGCACGTCAGCCCGTTGCCGGCACTGTTCCCCAGGGAATCCTGCCCCGATCTGAAGCGCTTCAGTCGGGCGTGATGCGCGCGGTCTGCACCACCTCGCGCCATTTCGCGACTTCGCTGCGCGTGAGGTCGGCGAGGGAATCCGCCGTGCCGCCCATCGGCTGCACGCCCTGCCGGCGCAGCGCCTCGGCGGTCTCGGCCTCCGCCAGCGCGCCGTTCACCAGCGTGTTGAGGCGCGCGACGATCGGCGCCGGCGTGTTGGCCGGCGCATAGATCGCCCACCAGCCTTCCACCACCACGCCGGGAAGACCCGCTTCCGCCATGGTCGGCACCTGCGGCAGCACGGGGCTGCGCTGCTCGCCGGTGACGGCGAGCGGGCGCAGCGAGCCCGCCTCGACATGCGGCAGGAAGCCGAGCGGGTGGTAGAACATCGCGTCCACCTGGCCGGCGATCAGGTCCGTCACCGCGCGGCCGCCGTCGCGATAGGGGACGTGCGTGGTGTCGATGCCGGCGCGCAGGCCGAGCAGCGCCTGCGAGAGGTGCCCGGTGGTGCCGGTGCCGGCCGAGGCGAAGGAGAGGTTGCGCCGCTTGGCGAGCGCGATCAACTCGGCGAGGTTCGCAGGGCCCAGCGCGGGCCGCACGGCGAGCACGACAGGCGTCTGCACATAGGCCGCGATCGGCGCGAAGTCGCGCACCGGATCGTAGCCGATGTCGCGCAGCAGGCTGGTATTCACGGCGTGGGTGCCGATGGTGCCGAGGATCAGGGTGAGCCCGTCCGGCGCGCTGCGCGCCACCTGCGCGGCGCCGAGGCTGCCGCCGGCGCCGGAGCGGTTGTCCACCACCACCGGCTGGCCGAGGTTGCGCGCGAGATAGGGCGCGAGCAGCCGCCCCAGCGCATCGGTGGTGGTGCCAGCGGCGAAGGGCACCACGAGGCGCAGCGGCCGGTCGGGCCAGCTCTGCGCCGCTGCCGCCGCCGGCAGCAGCGATGCGGCCAGCAGCGTGCGGCGCGGCAGGCGCATCACGGCACCACGGGATTCGAGAGCCGCCCGATCCCTTCGATCTCGATCTCCACCACGTCCCCGGCGCTCAGCACGCGCGGCGGCTGCATGGCGTAGCCGACGCCTTCCGGCGTCCCGGTCATGATCACGTCGCCGGGCAGCAAGGTGAAGCCGGCCGAAAGCTGATGGATGATCTCGGGAATATCGAAGATCATCTTGCTGGTGCGGCTCGATTGCCGCTGCTCGCCATTGACCCAGAGCTGGATGGCGAGGTCGGCGGCATCGAGCTCGCTTGCCGGCACGATCCACGGCCCCATCGGGCAGGAACGGTCGAGCGACTTGCCCTTGAACCACTGCCCATGCCGCCGCTGCAGGTCGCGCCCGGTCACGTCATTGGCGATGGTCCAGCCGAACACGTGCTTGAGCGCGTCCTCGCGGCCGATGTCGCGCCCCGCGCTGCCGATCACCACGGCGAGCTCCGCCTCGTAGTCGAGCCACTTCGTCACGCCTTCGTGCGAGGGGATCCCCTCGCCCGGCCCGATCACGCAATCCGGCGCCTTGGTGAAGAATTGCGGGTATTTCGGCACCTCGGTGGCGACGCCGCGGGTGCGATCGCCCTCGGCCACATGATCCAGGTAGTTGCGCCCGACGCAGAAGACGTTGCGGCGCGGGCGGGGGATCGGCGCGAGCAGCGTCGCCTGCGCGGCATCGAGCACCGCGGCGGCCGGCGGGTTGGCCGCCATCGCGCGCACGGTGGCGAGCGTCGCCTCGCCGCCCTCGATCAGCGCATTCATGTCGGCGAGCCGCCCGGCCAGCGCGTCCGACGCCGGCACCGCGGAAAGGTCGAGCAGCTTGCCGCCCTCCATCATCGCGCCCACCCGGCTCCCCTTGCGGTCGGCGAATGTCACCAGTCGGAGCGCGGCCATCCCATCCCTCCCCTTGCGTCCTGCCAACAGATCACGAAGCGACGAAGCGCGCCAGCCGTACCGCGGTGTGACCGCGCGGCGCCATCGGCGTCGGCATCACCAGCAGGCAATCGTCATGCGGCGTGCGGATCTCGATCTCGCCATCGAGGGCGATCACGGTGTTGCGCTCCGGGATCACCTCGCCGCCACGGAATTCGCGCACGAAGCCGAAGGCATGCGTCGCCGCGGTCACGGTGCGGGTCACTTCGGCGAGCCGTGCCGGCGGCAGCGCCTCATGCTCCGGCGCCATGCCGGCGAGCGCGAGCAGCCGCGCAATGCTGCGCTCCATCCGCGCAACCGTCGCCGGCTCCCAGTGATCGCCCGCTTCGACCAGCACGGCCGCGGCGCGCTCGGCGGGATCGCTGAACCGGCCATAATCGATCAGCCGCCGTCCACAGGCATGGCCGGTGTCGCGCACCACCAGCGGCGGCGTGCCGATCGCGAGCCCAAGCGCCGCGCCGCGCTCCGCGGTCCCCGCAAGGATCAGCGGGTCGGAGCGCCACAGCATGGAATGCAGATCGACGAGCAGATCGGCGGTATCGAACAGCGGGCGCAGCGCGCGGGCGCGGCCGAGCTCGGCGGAGCGGCGCGGCCCGTCCAGCACCGCGGGATCCCAGACACGGTTCATGTCCTCGTCGAGAAAGCGCGTCGCCGTCGGGTCGTCGGGATCGAAGCGCGCGAAGGCGTCGAGATTGGCGAAGACCAGGCTGAGCCTGCCGCGCGCCGGCCGCACGCGGCGCGCGAGCAGGCGCTCGAGCGCCACCGCGCCGGCGATCTCGTTGCCATGCATCACCGCGACGATGACGACATGCGGGCCGGCGGCGTCGGCGGCGAAGCTCCACACGCCCGGCAGCGCGCCGTTGCCGGCGAGCAGCACCGCACGGTCCGGCACCGCCAGATTGACCGCGATGCGCGGTGGCAGCGCGGACATCAGGCCGATCCTGGCGTCGCCGTCCATGCCCCTACCTCGTCACCCGCGCCGAGACGTCATGCGCGATCATCGTCCTCCCGCCGGGGGCCGATCCCCGCCTCCCGCAGGACAGTCTATACAGGCGGGGCGCACCGGCAATCCGGGGGGAGTCCCGCCGCTCATGATCGCGTCGCCACGCATAGCTGTCCTTGGCTTGCACCTCGAAGCGAATGCCTTCGCCCCTCCGACGACGGCAGATGATTTTGCCAGGCAATGCGTGGAGCGTGGCGCGCGCATCTCCGAACTCGCACGCGCGGAGGTCAGCCATCTTCCGGCCGAGCTCCCCGGCTTCTACCGCACGATGGACGCCAGCGGCGCGTGGACGCCGGTGCCGGTCCTGATCGCCGGCGCGCCGCCCGGCGGCCCGATCGAGCAGGCGGTGTTCACCGGCTTCCTCGACGAGATGCGCAGCGGCCTCGCCGCCGCCCTGCCGCTCGACGGCGTGTACATCGCGAGCCACGGCGCCTCCAGCGCCGCCGGCGACGAGGACAGCGACGGCACCCTCGCCGCCATGGTGCGCCAGGTGGTCGGGCCCGCCGTGCCGGTCGTCTGCAGCCACGACCTGCACTGCAACGTCTCGGAACAGCTGGTGGCGAGCGTGGACGCGCTCGTCGTCTACCGCACCAACCCGCATGTGGACATGGCCGAGCGCGCGGCCGAGGCGGCGGGCCTCATGCGCGAGATGCTCGCCGGCATGCGCACGGCGAAGGCCTTCATCCGGCTGCCGCTGACGCCGCCGACCGTGACGCTGCTGACGGCGGAAGGCCCCTATGCGGACCTCATCCGCGACGAGATCGCGCTGATGGACTCCGATCGCGCCATCGCCAATGCCTCGGTCGCCGGCGGCTTCGTCTATTCGGACCTGCCGAAATGCGGCATCACCATCACGGTCACCGCGCGGGACCGCAACCTCGCCGCCGCGCGCGCAGCGGCGCTGAAGCTCGCGCGGCGCGGCTGGGCGGAACGGCATCGCCACACGCGCCGGCTGCTCAGCGTGAGCGAGGCGGTGGAGTTCGCGCAGCGCGCGGGGCGCGGCGAGCATGCGCCGGTCATCTTCTCCGACGCCGGCGACAATCCGGGCGGCGGCGGACGCGGCAACACCACCTGGCTGCTCTCGGCGCTGCATGAGGCGCGCGCGCCCGGCGTGGTGATCGGCGTGTTCATCGACCCCGCGCTCGCTGCGGAGGCGCACGCAGTGGGCGAAGGCGCGCGCTTCGCGGCGGTGTTCAACCGCGTGGAGTCGGAATTCTCCACGCGCTTCGCCGCGCCGGCGACGGTGCGGAAGCTCTCGGACGGCAAGGGAGTGGGCCGCCGCGGCACGCTGCAAGGCCGCGCCTTCGACCTCGGCCCCGCCGCACTACTGGAAATGGACGACAGCGGCGTGCAAGTGGTGGTCGGCTCGCTGCGCCGGCAATGCCACGATCCGCGCAAGCTCGAGATGTTCGGCATCGACATCGCCGCCGCGCGCACCGTCGTGGTGAAAAGCCGCGGGCATTTCCGCGCCGGCTTCGACGAGTTCTTCCCGCCGGACCGCATCTTCGAGGTGGACGCGCCGGGCCTCACCAGTCCGGTGCTTGCGAATTTCGCCTGGCGCCGCCTGCCGCGGCCGGTCTTCCCCCTGGATGAGGATGCACGCTGGGCGGAGCCGGACTGGGCCGGCGGCTGACCGCCGCCCCCCTCACGCCGCCAGCCGCCGGATGGGCTGGCGCGCCTGCGCCTCCTCAAGCGGGCCAATATCGCCCAGGATCTGCGCCAGCGCCTCGCGCGTCTGCTCGGCGGCACGCAGCAGCGGCAGGCGCGGCGTTGCGTCGCAGAGGCGCAGCAGGCCGAGCGCCGCCTTGAGCGGCACCGGGTTGGACTCGAGCAAGAGCGCCGCATGCAGCGGCGCAAGCCTCGTGCGCAATTCCGTGAAGCGGGTCACGTCGCGCGCCGCCCAGGCGGCATGCAGCGCGGCGCAGAGCGCCGGCACAGCGTTCGCCGTCACCGAGATGCAGCCCACGCCACCCATGGCGAGATGCGCCGCCGCCGTGGCGTCCTCGCCCGAGAGCTGGGACAGGTCGGTGCCGCACAGGGCAGCGAGGCGGTTCGGCCGGGCGAGATCGCCGCTGGCATCCTTGAGCGCGTGAATGGCGCCATCGTAGCGCAGCCGCGCGATGGTCGCATCGGCGAAGGCGACGGCGGCGCGCGCGGGCACGTCGTACAGGATCACCGGCACGCCGCAGGAGGCGGCGACCGCCCGGACATGGGCGCGCAGCCCTTCCTGGCTCGGACGCACATAGGGCGGCGCCGAGCACAGCACCGCGGCGGCGCCGCAGCGCTCGGCCGCGGCGGCGAGGGCGGCCGCGGCCTCGGTGCAAGGCGCGCCGACGCCAGCGATGACCGGCGCGCGGCCACCCGCCGCCTCCACGCCGCAGCGCAGCACGCGGGCATGCTCCTCCGGCGCCAGCATGGGGGCCTCGCCGGTGCTGCCGCAGAGCACGAGCGCGGTGGAGCCGCGCGCCACCGCGCGCTCGGCAAGCCTGGCGAGCGCGACGAGGTCGAGCACGGCGCTGTCGCCCGGCATGAAAGGCGTGACCAGCGCCGGGATCGAGCCGCCGAGACGAAAAGCCTGATGCGTGATCATGATGTTCTTCAACGTACGGGGTTGGCGGGGGCCGGGAAGCGGCAGGTGAGCAGCACGCCGCCCTCGGCGCGGGCGCGCAGCCGCGCACGGGTGAAGCCATAGGTCTCGAGGCTCTTCGCCACCGCGCGCGCCGCGGCGATGCCGCCGGCGCCGAGCAGGGCCAAAGCGAGCCGGCCACCGCGCCGGCCGGCGGCGAAGGCACGCCGCGCACAGGCCGCGATCGCCGTCGCCGCCTCTGCGGAACGGAGCTGCGGGGCCACCACGACATCGGCGGCCTCGGGATGCTCAGGCGGTGCGACCAGGGAAGCGGCGCTACGGCAGCCCCGGCTCAGGGCGGCGCAGAGCAGCTCCGGGCTGCGGTCGCCGAGCACGAGCAGGCGGTCGGAATCGCCGAGCTTCGCGGCGTCGAGCAAATCGAGAGCAGAGGGCGAGCGGTGCGGCGCGCGGCGCGGCGAGGACCGCGCAGGACGACGCGAGGTGGTACGGGCCCGGGAACAAGCAGCTGGCATGGAATCCTCCATGCCGCGGAATCTGGGTCGCCGACCCATAAGGGCGCGATGCGAGAATGTGCGCCGCGCCGTAAAGAGCGGATAAATGCGCCCCGTCAGGTGAGCGGGCCGGGGCCGGTGACGGCACGGATATAGCGCTCCACCGAGCGCGCGACGGCGGCCTTGGCGTCCTGCTCGATCTCGCCCTCCCAGAAGGCGGCGTAGAGCGAGTCGAAGTCGAGCTCCGCGATGCGGGCGCCAAGACGCGCGACCTCCGCCGCAGGCAAGGGCACGCGATTCGGATAGGACCACATGAAGGACACATGCTTGCGGTCGGGCACCACCAGCGCGGTGTCGCCGGTGAGCAGCATGCGCGGCGCCGCCCAGTGCAGCACCGAAGCGCCGGGAAAGTGGCCGCCGAGGCGGTGCAAGGTCACGCCGGGCAGCACCTCGCGCGTCTCGCCCTGCCAGAATTCGATGGCGGGGTCGGGGCGCACCACCCAGTCGCGGTCCGCCGCGTGGACCAGCACGGGGCAACCGAAAACACGGCCCCATTCCGCCATCACGCTGTAGTAGTGCGGATGCGACAGCGCCACCGCGCGCAGGCCGCCGAGGGCGCGGATGATCTCGGTCGTCGCGGCATCGAGCAGGCTGATGCAGTCCCACAGCACGTTGCCCTGCGGCGTGCGCAGCAGCAGCGCGCGCTGGTTGATGGCGAAGGCCGGCACCGCGGAGAGGCCGATGAGCCCGGGTGCGAGCGCGCGGAACATGTTGGCGTGGCCTTCCGCCAGCGCCTCCGGCGTGATCCAGCGCTGGCCGGTCTTCGGCACGTATTGGCGCCCGTCCTCGCAGATGATGCAGCGGGCGGGAGGCGACTCGCTGTCTGGGTACTGCACGCCGCAGGTGGCGCAGAGGAATCCCGGCATGGCGTCTCCTATCGTCTGGCTTGTCGGCGCTGTTCCGCGACCTGGCTTTCCAGCGTGTCGAGGGTGACGGCGCCGGGGATGACGGTGTCGCCGATCACCAGCGCCGGCGTGCCTTCGATCCGCAGCGCCTGGGCGAGGCGGAGATTGGCGTCGAGGCGCTGCTGGATGGCGGGGTCTTCCATGTCGCGCCGGATGCGGCTCCAGTCGAGGCCGATGCGCGTGCTTTCCTGCTGCAGGACATCCTCGGTGGGCTCGCCGCGCAGGCGGAGCAGTGCGTCGTAGAGCTCGACATACTTGCCTTGCCGTTGCGCGGCGAGCAGGGCGCGGGAGGCGGTGACGCTGAGCGGGCCGAGGATGGGGATGTCCTTCAGCACGACGCGGATGTTGCGGTCGCGCCGGACGAGCTGGTCCATCTCGCCGTGCAGGCGCTTGCAGTAGGGGCAGCGCGCGTCGAAGAATTCGACGATGGAGACGTCCCCGCGCGGGTTGCCTTTCACCGGGTCGGCGCTGTTGGCGAAGAGCGCGTCGCGGTTCTGCGCGATCGCCGCGCGGGCGGCGTTGCCGCGTTCGCGTTCCTCGGCCTGCTGCATGGCGGTGACGGCGTCGCGCAGGATCGAGGGATCCTCGCGCAGCGCGCGTCGCAGGATATCAATCACCTCCTGCCGCTGTTCCGGCGTCAGTCCCTGCGCTTTCGCCGCACTCGCCATCAGTGCCGCCGCTGCGCCGAGCAGCGCACGCTTGCCGACTGTCCCCATATCCAAAAAAAGGAGGTGGGGGGTCTGGGGGGCGGAGTTCACTCCGCCCCCCAGTCTTCTTGTTTGCTTCAATTCCGGCCTCCGCGCCGTCTTTCGTCTTCGGTCCGCCGTTCTTCCGGCGTCATGTTCTCGCGCCGTGCCGCGTAGCGCAGGTCTGTCGCGCGGTTGCGTGCGGGTCCTGCCGGCAGGGCTTCTTCTGCGCGACGTGCCCGGAACCGCGCTTCGGGGAAGTCCTGGTTCAGGATGGCTTCTTCCGCCATTGCCAATTCCGCGAGCGCGGTCTGGCCGAGGCGTCCCTGGGCCACGGCGAGCTGGTGCCAGGCGAAGGCCGAGTCGCGCTCGCGCGCCAGGCTCGCCTCCAGCTCGGCGACCGCAAGCCGGAGCGAGGCGGCGTCGCCGCCGGCCTCGATGAGGGCGCGGGCGTAGGAGAGGCGGATCAGCGGCTCGAGCGGTGCCAGGCGCGCGGCGTCGCGGTAGGGCCCGAGGGAATCGCGCGGGCGGCCGCCTTCGAACAGGAACTGGCCCTTGATCTCGTGGAGGTAGGGGTTGGAGGGCTGCTCGCGCAGCAGCGTCTCCAGCAGCGCCAGGGCCTCGTTGAGCCGGCCGGAGCGGAATTGGGCGATGGCGCGGGCGTAGCGTGCGGGGGCGGATGCATCGCTTTCCGGATAGCGGCGCATGGTGATGCGCGGCGCGTCGAGGAAGCCGTCGAGCTTGGCGCGCACCATGGCGTAGCGGGTCTCGAGCTGGGCCGGCAGTGCGGCGTCCGGGTAGGGGCTGCGCGCGACCTGCTCGCGGATGAACTCCAGCCGGTCGCGCGACAGCGGGTGGGTCTGCAGATAGGCGTCTTCCTGGCGGGCGACGCGCAGGTTCTCCTGCTCCATCAGGCGCTCGAGCAGGCGGGCGAGGCCGCCGGCGGGCCAGCGGTTGCGCTCGAGGTAGGTGATGCCGGCCTGGTCGGCGGCCTGTTCCTGGCTGCGCGTGAAGGCGTAGAGCCCGCGCAGCGCCGCCTGCTGGCCGCCGAGGGCGATCGCCGCCGCCGCGTCGCCCCGGCCGGAGGCGGCGGCCGCGGCGCCGCCCAGCAGCATCGCCACGATGGCGCGGATCATGGCGGCGCGGATCTCCTCCGGCAGGCGTGAGAGATGGCCGCCGGCGATGTGGCCGGTCTCGTGGGCCAGCACGCCGGCGAACTCGGCGGCCGATTCGGCCTGCTGAATCAGGCCGGTGTGGAGGTAGAGCCGGTTGCCGGTGGCGACGAAGGCGTTTATGGCCCAGGCCTGCAGCAGGGTGATGCGGACCAGGGCCGGATCCACGCCAGCGGCTCGGAACAGCGGATTGGCGAAGGCCCGGACCAGGCTTTCCGTCTCGGCGTCCCGGATCGTGACGAGGCGTGGTTGCGCGCCCTGGGCCCACGCCGCGTGGGAGGCCAGGACCGGCAGGATGAGGACGACGACACGGAGCAGGGCGCGCGCCTTGCGCATGGCCGCCAGCCTAGCCCGGCGCTGCCTGGGCAGGCCAGCGAGGCCACGACTGGCGGCGCTGGCGCTGGCGGCGGCGGTGCTGCCCGGCTGCAGCACGGTGAGCTCGCTGATTCCGCGGATCGGCGGGCCGTCCGGCCCGCCGATGGGGCAGCCGGGCTTCGTGCGCGGCTTCCTCGGCGGGGTGGTGGCGGACGAGCCGCGTGCGGCGATCGTGGCGCGGGACGTGCTGTCCGCCGGCGGCAGCGCGGTGGACGCAGCGGTGGCCGGCGCATTGACCATGAGCGTGACCCTGCCCTCGCGCGTCGGGCTGGGCGGCGGCGGGGCCTGCTTGATCTACAACGTCTCACGAACCGAGACGGAGGTGGTGGCCTTCCCGGCGGGTGGCCGCAGCGCCGCGCTGCCGGCCGGCACCGACCGCCCGGCGGCGATCCCGATGATGCCGCGCGGGCTGTTCGCCCTGTACACCCGCGGCGGCCGGCTGCGATTCGAGGAGCTGATCCGGCCCGCCGAGGACCTGGCGCGGCTCGGCACCGAGATCTCGCGCGCCTTCGCGAGCGACCTCGCCGCGGTGTCCGGGCCGCTGCTGGCCGATCCCAATGCGCGAATCGTCTTCGGCCGGCCGGGCGGCGGCGTGCTGACGGCGGGGGACCGCATCACCCAGCTCGATCTCGGCGCGACGCTCGGGCATCTGCGCGCGGTGGGCGTGGGCGACCTCTATCAGGGCGGCTTCGCGCGGCGGCTCGAGGAGGCCAGCGCCATCGCGGGCGGCGGGCTGACCGCGCCCGAACTGCGCGCCGCGCAGGTGCAGGTGGTGCCGCCGGCCACCGTGCGGGTGGGCAACGACATCGCGGCCTTCATCCCGCCGGGACCGGATGGCGGGGCCGGAACCGCGGCGGCCTTCCAGGCGCAGGCCGGCGCCCAGGGCGCCGGCTTCGCCGGCGGCGGGGCGGGCAACGGCGCCTCGGCCTCGCTGGTGGCGGTGGACCGCGAGGGGAACGCCGTCTCCTGCGCCTTCAGCATGAACAACCTGTTCGGGACCGGCCGCGTCGCGCCCGGCACCGGCATCCTGCTGGCGGCCGCGCCGGACATCGGCCAGGTGCGGCCGGCGCCGCTCGCCGCGGCGGTGGTGTCCAACGCCAATCTGCGCTCCTTCCGCGCCGCGGTGGCGGGCAGCGGGCAACAGGCGGCGGGGCCCGCCGTGGCCGGGACGCTGGCGCAGCTGCTGCGCAACCAGGCGGCGGAAGCGGCGATCGAGGCCGGCGCGCAGCAGCCGGGCCGGGCCAACGCCATCTCCTGCCCGCGCTACCTGCCGGCCAACAACCCGACCTGCACCGCGGGCGCCGATCCGCGCGGCGGCGGCGTCGCGCTGGGCTCCTTCCAGCGTTAGGGCGGTCCCACGCCGGTCCGGCAGGGCTGCGGCGCCGGGCGATTCCGCCCGGCGCGAACATGGTCTAAGGGTCCCGCCATGGCGCTGAAAACCGGGCGCGGCGCCAGCGCGCCGCCCTTCCTGGTGATGGACGTGATCGCGGCGGCCAACGCCCGCGCCGCCGCCCTGCCGCCCGGCGCGCCCGGCGTGATCCGCATGGAGGTCGGCCAGCCCGGCACCGGCGCGCCGCGCGGCGCGGTGGAGGCGGCGCAGCGCGCGCTCCAGGCCGGGCTGCCGATGGGCTACACGGAAGCCTTCGGCCTGCCCTCGCTCCGCGCCCGCATCGCCCGGCACTATGCCGAGCGCTACGGCCTGGCCGTAGCGCCGTCGCGCATCGCGGTGACGGTCGGCGCCTCCGGGGCGTTCCCCCTCGCCTTCCTCGCCGCCTTCGACCCAGGCGATTCCATCGGCATGGCGGCGCCCTTCTATCCGCCCTACGCGAACATCCTGACCGCCCTCGGCATGCAGCCGCTGCTGCTGCCCTGCGACGCCGCCACCCGCTACCAGCCGACGCTTGCCATGTTGGAAAAGCTGGATCCTCTGCCCGCCGGACTGATCGTCGCGAGCCCCTGCAACCCCGCCGGCACCATGCTGACGCCGGACGAGCTCGCGGCGATCGCGCGCTGGTGCCACGCCAACGGCGTCCGCCTGATCTCCGACGAGATCTATCACGGCCTCACCTACGGCACCGCCGAACAGGCCACCGCCGCCGCCTTCAGCCCCAGCGCCGTGGTGGTGAACTCCTTCTCCAAGTACTTCTCGATGACCGGGTGGCGGATCGGCTGGCTCGCCCTGCCCGAAGACCTGATCCGGCCGGTGGAATGCCTCGCGCAGAACCTGTTCATCAGCGCGCCCCATATCGCGCAACTCGCCGCCGAGGCCGCTTTCGACTGCACCGAGGAACTGGAAGCCAACCGCGAACGCTACCGCCGCTCCCGCGCGCTGCTGCTGCGCGAACTGCCGCAGGCCGGGCTCGACCGCCTCTCCACCGCCGACGGCGCCTTCTACCTCTGGGCCGATGTCAGCCACCTGACCAACGACAGCCCCGATTTCTGCGCCCGAATGCTCGCCGAAGCCGGCATCGCCGCCACCCCCGGCGTGGACTTCGACCGCACCCGCGGCACACGCTTCATCCGCCTGAGCTACTGCGGCCCGGAAGCCGACATGGCCGACGCCGCGTCCCGCCTGCAGGGGTGGATGCGCCTGAAGGCCTGAGTGCAGGACCGAGAGGGGGCTCTGCCCCCTCTCGGGCTCTCCCCCGCTGGGGGGCGACCTCGCCCCCCAGACCCCGAGGGCAGGTTCGGGTCAGAGGGAGGGGCATCACCGGCGCGCCGGTTCAACGGGCGCTCCGTGCCCCTCCCTCTG
>Ga0081539_10000100_pt1 | contig 199516 bp, 170 predicted proteins | sample TabmetS4T2R2_FD_71023 | JGI IMG/M metagenome (GOLD analysis project Ga0081539, IMG submission 71023) | Tabebuia heterophylla rhizosphere microbial communities from the University of Puerto Rico - S4T2R2 | ecosystem: Host-associated > Plants > Roots > Rhizosphere ... | reverse complement strand
TATAACCATCCTAAGGTAGCGAAATTCCTTGTCGGGTAAGTTCCGACCTGCACGAATGGCGTAACGATTTGGGCGCTGTCTCGACCATGGACTCGGCGAAATTGCACTACGAGTAAAGATGCTCGTTACGCGCAGCAGGACGGAAAGACCCCGGGACCTTCACTATAGTTTGGTATTGGTGATTGGTACAGCTTGTGTAGGATAGGTGGGAGACTGTGAAGCAGCCACGCCAGTGGCTGTGGAGTCAACGTTGAAATACCACTCTGGCTGTTCTGGTTATCTAACCTAGGTCCGTTATCCGGATCAGGGACAGTGCCTGATGGGTAGTTTGACTGGGGCGGTCGCCTCCTAAAAGGTAACGGAGGCGCCCAAAGGTTCCCTCAGCCTGGTTGGCAATCAGGTGTCGAGTGTAAGTGCACAAGGGAGCTTGACTGTGAGAGAGACATCTCGAGCAGGGACGAAAGTCGGGACTAGTGATCTGACGGTGGCACGTGGAAGCGCCGTCACTCAACGGATAAAAGGTACCCCGGGGATAACAGGCTGATCTTGCCCGAGCGTCCATAGCGACGGCATGGTTTGGCACCTCGATGTCGGCTCGTCGCATCCTGGGGCTGGAGTCGGTCCCAAGGGTTGGGCTGTTCGCCCATTAAAGCGGCACGCGAGCTGGGTTTAGAACGTCGTGAGACAGTTCGGTCCCTATCCGCTGCGCGCGTAGGAGTCTTGAGGAGAGCTGTCCTTAGTACGAGAGGACCGGGACGGACGAACCTCTGGTGTGCCAGTTGTTCTGCCAAGAGCACGGCTGGTTGGCTACGTTCGGAAGTGATAACCGCTGAAAGCATCTAAGCGGGAAGCACGCTCCAAGATGATGGCTCCCACAGGGTAACCTGGTAAGGCCCCCAGCAGAACACTGGGTAATAGGTCGGATGTGGAAGTGCAGCAATGCACGGAGCTGACCGATACTAATAGGCCGAGGGCTTGTCTACTACATTGCCACGCGTCCACTGTGCAGTTCCCGAGATACGGTCGGGAGCGCTTCGCCCGAGTACGGGCGGCTCCGCTGACATCTCCATAGAGTTTCGGTGATCATGGCGAAAGGGAAACACCCGGCTCCATTCCGAACCCGGAAGTTAAGCCTTTCAGCGCCGATGGTACTGCACGGGGGACCGTGTGGGAGACTAGGACATTGCCGGACAACACACCTCAGGGTGGTCGTTTCTGACGACCACCCTGAGGTGTTTTTGTGGGCGTGCGGCGGGTTTCGCAGCCGGTGCGAGTCGCTCGCAGCTGAATGTCGATCGTGATCCGGAGTATCGGCGATGCATCTCGGCGGTTGCCGGGATAGGATTCTCGCAATCCGCTCGGGGTTGTTTGCTGAAGGGAGCCTCGGGCGATGGTCGGGCAGCGAGCTGCTTTGCCGGCACGGGTACGTGCTCGACGTGCTCAGCTGTCGACGGACGCCAAGATCGCCGGCTGGGCGCACCTGATGGGTTCGCCACGACCGGAGTCGGTTCGGTCGCGACGGCTCGCCCACATCGGCGGGTTGTCGGCAGCTTCAGCCCTGATCCTGTACGTGACCTGGCGCGTCGTCTTCACCCTGCCGGCCGGCGGTTGGAACCTCGCGGCCGCCTGCCTGCTGGTCACCTTCGAGGCCATCCCGTTGGTCGGTCTCTTCGTCCGCATCGTCACCTTGTGGAACATAGACGTCCGCGGGCCAGAGCCCGTGCTGAAGACCCGGCCGGGCAATCGGGTGGCCGTACTGATCCCGACCTACAACGAGCCGGCGGAAGTGATCGCACCGACCATTGCCGCGGCCTGCGCGCTGCAGCCGGAGCACCAGACCTGGGTCCTGGACGACGGGGATCGCGAGTGGGTCGCAGACATGTGCGCGGCGTACGGGGCGCGCTATGTGCGTCGGGACCGGCACGACCACGCCAAGGCCGGCAACATGAACAACGCTCTTCACCTCATGGCCGAGGAGGCGGCCGCCGGGGCGGAGGAGATCGACGTCCTGGCCGTCCTCGACTGCGACCACGTCCCGATGCCGGCGTTCCTCAGCGCGACGCTCGGGTGGTTCGACGACCCGAAGGTCGCCCTCGTGCAGGGCCCGCAGAACTACTACAACGCCGGTGCGTTCGACGACGACGGCGAGACCGGCGAGCAGGGCGTCTTCTTCCACGTCTTGATGCCGGCACGCAACCACGACGGCGCTGGGCCGTTCTGGTGCGGGTCCACCTCCCTCATCCGGGCGAGAGCGCTGCGCGAGATCGGCGGCATCTCGACGGAAACCATCGTGGAGGACATGCACACGACGCTCGGGCTCATCCGCGCCGGCTGGAAGACTGTCTTCCACCACCAGACGCTGGCCGTCGGCCTCGGCCCGTCGACGCCTGACCAGTACCTGCTGCAGCGTCGCCGTTGGGGCATGGGTTCGATGCAGGTGCTGGTCAAGGAGCGGCTCTGGGCGGCCAAGCGGTGGTTGTCCTGGCGCAACTTCTACGAGTACCTGACCGGCACGGTCTGGTGGCTGGAGGGCGTCGGCACCGCCCTCGCCTTCGTCGTCCCCGCGGCGATGCTGGTTACCGGCGTGCAGACCTCGACCGCGAGCCCGATCGTCTTCGCGATTGTCTTCGCCGCGATGTTCGCGATCCGGCTCTGGGGTGCGAGCCACCTCTACCGCGGTCATCTGCACTGGCCGACCGCGTTCGCGCTCCGGGTGCTGCGGATTCCGGTCGGGATCTCGTGCCTTTGGTGGCTCGTCACCCGGCGGGACCTGCAGTTCCAGGTGACGCCCAAGGCTGGGGCGGACGACCGGGTCAGAGGCCGGATGCCGAGGGTCATCTGGGCGCTGTTCGCCATCATCGTTGCGGTTCTGATCTACGCGATCGTGGGGACGATCGGGCTGGTTCCGTGGTATTCCACCCCGTCGTCGACGATCGCGTCGGGCGTCTGGCTGATCATGGCCTGCCTGGCGCTGTCGATCTCGATCCGCCGGGTGCAGGCGGCCGCGTACGCCACGTCCCGGCGGAACGCCCACCGGGTGCCGATCCGTGCCGCGGTCGCGGTCAACGGCACCCAGGGCACGCTGATCGACGTTTCGGTCGGTGGCGCAGCCGTACGGTTCCCGGCGGGTTCGCTGAACGGCGCCGAGACCGTCGAGCTCGTGCTGCCGGGTGCCGGGCCGATCCGGATGAGAACGGTTCGGGTTCGCGGTGCCGGGGATGGCTACGAGAAGGCATCGCTGCGCGTGGCTCCGGGGGACTGGGAGGCATATCGCACCATGTCGCTCTGGCTGTTCCACACCCCGCCCGGCGCCGTCGCCGGCATTCCGCCGTACGCGCCGGCGGTCGCGGCGATGCGGCCACTGCGCCGCCAACGCAACGTTTTGGAGCGGCAACATGGCCAGTGATGTTCGAGAGCCGGATCGACGGTCGGACGAGTTGCCGGCCGGTCCGCGGCCACAGCCCGTCGCACAACGCTTCTCACGGACCTGGCAGCCGGAGCTCGACCGGCTCGAGCAGCCGTCGGCACAACGCTTCGGTCGGGGCGAGCTGGATGACGGTCACGTCGACCTTCCCTCGGCGCAGCGGTTTGGCCGGGTAGAGCCGGATGGCGACCGGAGCGACGAGCCGTCCGCCCAGCGTTACGGCCGGGTCTGGTTGGCCTTTTCGGCACTGGGAGCCGTGGCGATCGCCGCCTATCAGCTCCTGCCGCGTGGCCTCGGCCAGGACGCGGTCTACGTCGGCCTCGGGCTGGCGGGCGTGGTCGCGATCGTGACCGGCGTCCGGCTGCATCGACCGGTCCGGGCCCGCGCCTGGTACCTGATGGCGGCTGGGCAGCTGATCTGGGTGTGCGGGGACATCAAGGGCAGCTGGAACATCGACGTGGCACAGATCGAGAGCTTCCCGTCGGCGGCGGACGTGTTCTACCTCTTCGCCTATCCGGTGTTGGCCGCCGGTCTGCTGCTCCTGTTCTGGGGTCGGCGGCAGCGGGGCGACATCTCCGGCCTGCTGGACAGCGCCATCGTCACCACGGGCCTCGGCATGCTGTCCTGGGTGCTGCTGGCCCGGCCGACCATCGCCAGCTCGGGCGAGTCGGTCGCCGCCGCCGTGGTCTCCGTGGCCTACCCGGTCGGCGACATCCTGCTGCTGGCGATGCTCGTCCGGTTCCTGACCACGCCTGGCACACCGACCGCATCCCTGCGGTTGCTGCTCACCGCGGTCGGTCTGCTGGTCACGGCTGACACCGCCGCGTCCGCGTTCAGCCTGCTCACCTTCGACAGCACCGGCAAGATCGACTTCCTCTGGCTCGCCTCGTACGTGATCTGGGGCGCGTCCGCCCTGCATCCTTCGATGCACGCGCTGTCGAAGCCCGCGCAACCACGAGCCCAGCGGTTCTCGCGGGTCCGCCAGATCGCGCTGACGCTCGCCGTGCTGGTGGCTCCCGGCACCCTGGCTGCGGAGCGGCTCTTGGGCGTGCCGCTCGACGTCTGGGCCGTGGTCATCGGCTCGATGGTGATGTTCGTGCTGGTCGTCGCCCGGATGCGGGTCGTGATCAGCCAGGTCATGGCGGTGAGCCGGCAACGCGAGACCCTGCAGCACGAGCTGCTGCACCGGGCGGCGCACGACTCGCTGACCGGGCTGCCCAACCGCGCGCAGGCGATCCGCCTGATCGAGGGCGCGCTGGCCCGGGCTCAGCGCAGCGGCGCGGTCATCGGGCTGCTCTTCGTGGACCTGGACGGCTTCAAGGGGATCAACGACTCCCATGGCCACGCGGCCGGTGACCAGGTCTTGCGCACCGTCGCGGCCCGCATGCAGGGACAGGTGCGGACGGGTGACGTCGTCGCCCGACTGGGTGGCGACGAGTTCGTCGTCCTGCTCGAGCCGTTGGACGAGCAGGGGTCGGCCGTCGCGGTGGCCGAACGGCTGCTGAGCTCGGTGTCCCGACCGATCGAGCTCGCGGGCGGCCGTACGGCCCGGCTCAGCGCCAGCATCGGCGTGGCCCTGAGCCAGGACGGCATCACCGATCCCGACGTCCTGCTGTACGAGTCGGACGTCGCCGTCTACCGTGCGAAGTCGACCGGTCGCAGCCGGATCGAGGTCTTCGACGCCGACGTGCGGACCGAGCTCAGCGAACGTGCGGGCCTGGAAGCCGGGATCAGAACGGCGATCGAGCGGAACGAGCTGGTCCTGCACTACCAGCCGATCATCAGCCTGCGAACCGGTGAGGTCGAGGGCTACGAGGCCCTGGTCCGCTGGAATCGGCCCGGCGTCGGGTTGATGCTGCCGGCCGAGTTCATCCCGGTGGCCGAGCACTCCGACCTCATCTGCGAGCTGGACACGTGGGTCCTGCAACGGGCCACCCAGCAGCTCGCGACCTGGAACCAGCTGCAGGGCCCGAGCGACCTGGTGATGGCTGTAAACGTCTCCGGCCGGCATGTCGCTCGTCGGCGCATCTACAACGACGTGACGGGCGCGCTGCAGGCCGCCGGGGTCCAGCCGAGCCAGTTGTCCCTGGAGATCACCGAGACCGCGCTGCTGGACGACCCCGTCGCACTCACCAACCTGGCGGACCTCCGGCGACTCGGTATCTCGATCAGCATCGACGACTTCGGCACCGGCTACAACTCGGTCGCCCGCCTGGAGAACCTGCCGGTGGACATCGTCAAGATCGACGGACGCTTCCTCGACCCGCAGGTGCCCTCCTCGGACAAGCTGCTCCGGCTGATCGTCCAGGCCGCGCACGCGTTCGGGCTGCCGGTCGTCGCCGAAGGCGTCGAGAACGGCGACCAGCTCACGGTCCTCAGGTCCTTGGAGTGCGAGTCGGCACAGGGCTACTACCTCGGCCGCCCGGCCGATCCGGGTGGTCTCGCCCATGGCAGGCTGCCAGCCGCCAACGGCCAGCGTACGGCTGCCGACGGCTAGCTCTCGGACCGGCCTAGCCGAGGTGTTGAGCGTAGGGCGCGGTAGCCAGTAGACCTGGCACGTCCCCCGCCGGCACGGCCGGCGACCACAGGAAGCCCTGGCCGTAGTCGCAGCCGAGCTTCAGCGCCAGGGCGGCCTGCCGCGGCGTCGTGATGCCCTCGAGCGTGACGTCGAGGCCGAACTCGGCGGCCTTGGCGATAACCGCGGCGATCGCCGGTTCGGCAACGGTGCCGAGACGGTCGGCATACGACCGGTCCAGCTTGAGGCCGTCGACCGGCAGCCGGACGAGTTCCGCCAGCGTCGACCACCCCGTGCCGAAGTCGTCGAACCAGACCCGAAAGCCGAGCGCCCGGGCCCGCGCCATCATGGCGCCCGCCGTCTCCAGGTCGGCGGGTCCGGCCGTCTCGGTGAGTTCCAGATCGACCGCGGAGGGCGCGAGGCCCGCCGCGACGACAGCGCGGCGCAGGCCGCCGACCCAGTTCTCGTGGTCGAGGTGCCGCCCTGACAGGTTCACGCTGACGCGAAGCGCGGGGTGGTTCGCCCGCCACACCGCCAGGTCGGCCAGCGCTCTCGACAGCACGGCACGGTCGAGCTCGATGATCATGTCGGAGCGCTCGGCCACGGGAACGAACGTGGCTGGGCTGCCGATCTCTCCCGACGGGCGACGCCAGCGGGCGAGTGCCTCCAGGCCGATCACCTCACCGGTGGCGAGCTCGATGATCGGCTGATACCACGGCTCGATCTCGCCGGCGGTGATGGCTCTGACCAGCTCGACGGGATGCGGCTCGATCTCGCTGCCGGCCGACGTCACCTGCCAAAGGTACACACCGGGGGCGGTGATTAGGGCTGATTGTCCGGCGCCCCGCCCCCCTCATCGTCCTTGCCGCAAGAGTCGGGTGCAGAACTCCAGGAGGTCTTTGTTGCCGTCCAGGAGGTCGGTCCGGGTCATCTCGTACGGGAGTCCGGGCACACCCAGGTCCTCGATCGGGATGCCGTCGCCGGCCGCGGAGCGGATCGCCCGCCGGAAGGCGATCGTGAAGCCGGTGCCGCCGGGCATCGCCGGCCAGCTCTGGTCGGTGCCGGCGATGGCGTCGCGGAGCTGGTGCGAGGTCCACACGTTCGCGCCGCCCGCGCCGGTCGCCTGGCCGATGCTGACCAACGCACCGATGCCGTGGTCGACCCAGCCGGCGGCGAACAGGTCGCCGGAGGAGTAGGTGTTCGCGTCAACGATCGCGACCGCCCGGCCGGGGTAGTGCCAGTCCTGGTCATTGCACCAGTCCGGGTCGGTCAGCGGCAGCGGCTGGGCGTAGAGCTCGCCGGTGGAGACCGCGTCCTGCAGCGAGGCGTTCCACGCCTCGAGCTCCAGCCGGTTGAACGCGCTGTCGGCCATCTGCCGGGTGAGCGGCGTGGCCGCAAGGGAGAACCGGGTCGGTGAGATCCGGGTGGTCGTGAAGAGCTGGAGGGCCCGCTCGGCGGCCCAGATCAAACCGCCCGGGTTGCTGCGCAGGTCGACGATCAGCCCCTGCGGCGGCAGTGCGCCGAGCAGCCGCACCAGCTCGGCGATGAACGCATCGTCGTCGTCGACGTCGAAGGACCAGATCCGCAGATAGCCGACCGTCTGGCTGAGCGGCTTGGCGGCCACGACGTCCTGCAGCGGAGTCGGGATCCACTCGCCGACCTTCGGCCTGCCGACCAGCGGTGCCGGCGTGAGAGGTCGCTCCCGGTCGATCGCCCAGAGCTTGGTGGAGTACATCTGCTTCTTGGCCCGGCGGATCGCCTCGGCGGCCGGGTCAGCGGCCACCTTCAGCGCCGCCCTGGAGCCGAGCCCGATGGCGGTGGCCGCCTTGCCGGGTGACAGGACCCGCCACGGCAGCCGGACCTCCCGGCGCGGGCCGCGGCCGGTGCGGTAGCCGAGGATGACCCAGTCCTCGTCCGGCGGCGGCGCATAGTCCAGCGCCCGGAGGGTGAGCGACTCCAGGGCGCGGGCGCGCCGGGAGTCGGGCCGGCCGCCCGTTTCGGAGTCGGCATGGATCTCGACCGCACGGGCGAACGGGATGCCGTTCCACGACATCAGCTCAGAGCCCGGCTTGAGCTCGTCGGCGTCCCCGGCGGTCTCGCCCGGCCGCAGGACGTAGTCGCCGGCGTCGATCGCGTCGGAGTTCAGCTTGCTGACCAGGTAGCGCGGTGCCCGCTCGGGCCCGTACTGCTCGACCAGGAACGGCAGCACCGCCACCTGGCCACGGAGCGTCTCGGGGCCGATGTAGCGGGTGTGGGCGTCCCGCAGCCCGGTGACGATGTCGGTGACCGCGCGGTGGAACTCCGCGTTCGACAGGTCGGCGGCGCGGCGCCGGAGCAGGGTCAGCGCCTGGATCGGGTCGCTCGCGTACGCTGCCCGCTTCGCGGGCAGGTGCGCGTACGCGCCGCCGAGAGCCTTGGTCAGGATGTCGAGGATGAGCAGTCGCTGGCCGCCGTCGAGTTGGTGCTCGCTGCCGCGTGCGGAGCGGCCGGCGGACCCCTCGTACGGCAGCGCCTCCGACAGCAGCCGGCCGCGGCGGGCCCGGCGGAGGTGAGTTGGCAGCCCCTCGTCGGCGTCGGTCACCGGTCAACTCCTCTCTGGGTTCGCACCGCCGGTCGCCCTCGGCGCCAGCCGTGCCTGTCGTCAGCCGTAGTAGGCGGCCAGCCCGTCCAGCACGTCGCCGTGGAAGCCTCGGCCGTCGAGGCTCGCGAGCCACTCGCCGTCGTGGGTCAGGCTCTGCAGCGGCGGCACATGGAGATCGTCGAGGTTCTTCGGCAGCCCGCCGATGGGCGCCAGCCCGGTCGGCATGTCCAGCGCCAGCCGGAGCGGCGCGTCGGGATCGTCCAGCCGGCCGGCCCAACGGGCGTACATCGCCTGGGCGGCCTCGACCTCCCGCTTGGGATTCGCCCGTACCTCCTCCAGCCGGTCGATCACCTCGCCCCACTCCCAGGTCGCCGACGGGTTGCTCGGCTGGATGAGCAACAGTCGCATCGACCGATCGCCGACCTGGACGGTCGTCATGCCGGGCGGCTGCGGACCGAAGGTCGCGGTCATCGGCCCAGCCGCGGCGGGCAGAGTCGCAGCCGCCAGCTCCGGCGTGGCGTAGCGGGGGATGCCGTCGATGACGACGAGGTCGACGTCGGCCTCGGTGGAGGCGACGACGGCGCCGAACGCCTCGGCGCCACGCTTGGCCTTGATCACGACGACGTCGGCCTGGGCGCCCGGCTGCAGCCGGCCGACCTGGCGGTCCCAGGCCCGGCCGAGGACGTCACCCGGAAGGCATGTCACCATCCGGACGATCTCCTCGTCGGTCAGGCTCCAGCCCAGCGCGTCCGCGGTCAGTCGGGCCGACTTGAGCTCGCCCTGGATCTGCTTGGTGCCGGACGGCGCCCAGTCCGAACCGAGGCAGACCGAGACGCCGGCGGCCCGCGCGGCCGGCACGTCGGTGGTCTGACCGTAGAGCCAGAGGTTGGAGAACGGGGACCAGGCGATCGCACCCGGGTGGGCCGTCCAGTCGGCGTACCAGGCCGGGTCAACAGCGTTGGTGTGCACGGCCACGAACCGGGGCTGCAGGCAGCCGGCCTGCTCGGCATCGATGAACTCGCGGGCGACGATGCTGCCCCGCTGGCCCTCCGAGCAGTGGTAGATGAACGCGGCGCCCGCGTCCCGCATCTTGTTCGCCCGGTCGCCGAGCGCGGCCGTCTTCATCGTGAGCACCGAGGCGTAGACCAGGTTGGGGTTGTGGGTCCCGAACGTCTCGTCGTCGATGTTGCGGACCAGCCAGCCGTCCCGCGGCTTGTTCTTCGGCGGGGAGCCCTGGACGGAGGTCGTGCCTCCGACGATGGCTTTCGCCTCGACGTAGCCGAGCAGCTCTTGGGGACAGGCGGTGATCAGCGCGTAGGCCGGCCAGGTGGTGCTGGCCGAGTAGGTGTCGGCCTTCGTCCATGAGTTGTGGTGCAGGAACGGCGTGTGCTGCTTGGGCTCGGTCCACAGCGGCAGCGTGTTGTACGCAAGGTGGTTGTGCAGGTCGACCAGGCCGGGGATGACGAGCGAGCTGCCGACGTCGACCACGGTGGCGCCGGCCGAGCCGGCCGGGCCCGCCTTGCGACCTGGGGTGACGGCGACGATCCGGCCGTCGTCGCCGATCCAGACCCGCCCGGTGAAGACGGCGGACTCGGACGTGGCGACCGACGGCTGGTTGGAGAGGGCGACGACGCGCCCACGGATGGCCCACATGTCCCGTCCTCGTCTTCCGCCTACCTGTCGCAGAGGAGTGCGGCAGCGCGGGTTTCGTACGTCCTGCCGGGCGGGATCCGCGCGGCTCAGCCGAGCACGTGCCCTGCCAGCACCGTACGGTAGCGATCGCCGATCTCGGCCGCCGAGCGGATGTCGGCCTCGGTCGGCTCGTAGCGGTCGAGCACCGGGACGGGCCACTCCGGCATGCTGCCCGTCAGCGCCCAGGCCGCCTGCCGGGCGGCGCCGACGGCGACGCTCTCGAAGGACTCGGTCACCACGACGGGCAGGCCGAAGACGGCGGGTGCGATCGCTCGCACGGCCTCGGACTGAGACGCCCCGCCGGTGAGGGTGATCGCGGAGATGGCGCCGGTGTGCTCGCGCAGCACGTCCAGCCCGTACGCGAGGCTCCACAGCACCCCCTCGATGGTCGCCCGGGCGAGATTGGCGGGTGTCATGTTGGCGAGTGTGAGCCCGACCAGCTCGCCGGTCGCGTCCGGGAGTGGCGGGGTCCGCTCGCCCTCGAGGTAGGGGAGGAAGACCAGGCCCTCGCTGCCGGCGGGTGCCCTGCTCGCCAGCCGGCTGAGCTCGGCGAGGCTGACACCCAGCACGCCGGCCGTCGCGACGAGGTTGCGGGCCCCGTTGAGAGTGCAGACCAACGGCAGGAAGGCGCCGGTGGCGTCGGCGAAGCCCGCGACGGTCCCGGTCGGGTCATGGGTCTGCTGCGCGCTCCGGGTGAAGGCGGTCCCGCTGGTGCCCAGCGACACGACCGCGGCCCCGTCGGCCACTCCGAGGCCGAGCCCGGCCGCCATGTTGTCGCCAGTGCCTGGCGCGATCTTCAGCCCGTCCGGGGTCTCGCCGATGATCTCGCTGGGCATCGCGACCCGGGGCAGCTCGAGGCTGTGGCCGATCGCGAGCCGGACAAGGTCGTCGCGGTACTCGTTGGCGGCGGCGTCGAAGTACAAGGTGCCGGAGGCGTCGCCGCGGTCGGTCGCCGGGGCGAAGCTGCGGCCGCCCAGCTGCCAGCTCAGCCAGTCGTGCGGCAGCACGACCGAGCGGGTCCGCTCGGCCAGCTCGGGCTCGGCGCGAGCCAGCCATCTGATCTTGGACACGGTCATCGACGCGACGGGGACGCTGCCGACGGCATCCGCCCAGGCGGCCGGGCCGCCGAGCTCGGCGATCAGGTCTGTCGCGTCGGGGGCCGAACGGTTGTCGTTCCACAGCAGCGCGTCGCGTACCGGTTCGCCGGACTCGTCCAGTGCCACCATGCCGTGCTGCTGACCGCCTACGGCGATCGCCTCGACCCCGTCCAGCAGATCCGGGTCGGCGGTGGCCTCCCGATAGGCGGACCACCAGGCGGCCGCCGCCACCTCGGTGCCGTCGGGGTGCGCCGCTCGGGCCGAGCGCAGCACCTGGCCCGACTCGACGTCACAGACGACGACCTTGACGGACTGCGTCGACGAGTCGACGCCGGCGACCAGTGTCACGTGAGCCTCCCTTCGGTCACGGTAGTGGCTCGGCCGGCCCCAGCGACACCCCACGATCGAGGAGTGACTGCACCCGTTCTGCTCCCTTGCGCCGGTCAGTGAGCTTTAGGTGATCATTCCCGACGCGGGCGCCTCCGGCAACGACGTCGTACGGGAGCTGGCTGCCGCCGGTCCCGAGGTGGTCGGCGCGGCCTGATGGCTCGCGACCCCTAGCATGGGCCCATGCCCGAGCCGCTCTTCCTGATCGTGACCATCAGGCCGGATCGGGACCGGCTGCCTGAGGCGGCTGAGCAGCTCGGCCGGATGCGCGAGGCATCGCTGCGGGAGCCGGGCTGCGTGTCCATGACCCTGCTCCAAGAGCTCGACGACCGGACCGACACCTGGGTGATGGTCGAGGAGTTCGTGTCCCGGGAGGCGTGGGACGAGCACATGGCCTCCGACCACAACCGGCGTGGCAACGAGCTGCTGGAGCCGCTGCTGCGGGAACCCTCCGACCTGCGACTGTTGCACCGGCATCCGGTCAACGCGGTTTCGGACTGAGTGCGGCCGAGCCGTGGCGGAGAACCGGCGGGATGAGCGTCGACCGCGGCCGCGACCCGCGGCCGACTCCGGGCGTCCCCGCGGTTCGGGCAACCGGAGCGTGCGACGCTCGGGGGAGTCGGATCGAACACGCGGTTCGACCAACCGGCGGGATCGGCCCGCCCGGGAAGCGGCACGACCCGTCCAGGAGCCGCCGCGGCCGGGCTTGGCGCGCAAGCCGGACGAGCCGCCGGTGCCGGAGGGGGTGGACACCCGCGCGCTGCACCGAAGCGTACGGGCGGAGCTGCGTGGCCTGCCCAAGGACCTGGGCGACATCGTCGCGGCGCACCTCGTGGTGGCCGGGCAACTGATCGACGAGGACCCCGAGCTGGCGTACGCGCACGCCGAGGCCGCCAGGCGGCGGGCGGCGCGGCTGCCGATCGTGCGCGAGGCCGCGGCCGAGACGGCATACGCGGCCGGCCACTACGAGGTGGCGCTGAGCGAGTTCCGGGCGCTGCGCCGGATGACGGGGATGGACGACTACCTGCCGGTGATGGCCGACTGCGAGCGGGCCCTGGGCCGCCCCGAGGTGGCGCTCCGGCTCGCCAAGGAGGCGCGCCGCCTGCCCATGGATCCCTCGCTGCGCGTTGAGATGATCATCGTCGAGGCCGGCGCGCGGAACGATCTCGGTCAGCCCGCCGAGGCGTTGCGGCTGCTGCAAGCTGCGGTCACGGATCCTCGGGGCGGGTCGCTGCCGGCGCAGGCGGCAGCGCGGCTGCGGTACGCGTACGCCGACGCGCTGGCGACCACCGGGTCGGCGGACGACGCGCGCGAGTGGTTCGCTGTGGCCGCGAAGCTGGACCCCGCCGGTGAGATCGACGCGCAGGCTCGCGTGGACGAGTTGGACGGCCTGGTGCTGGACCTGGACGAATCGGATCTGGAGGTTCCAGGTTGGTCGCCGGAGGAGGACTCGGCGGGGGCTGCCGGACGTCAGTCGGCCGGTGGGTCGTCTGAGCGGGGCCACGAGCCAGGTGAGGTCGAGCCGCGATGACGGCGCTGGGTGGGTCGGAAGGCGGGCCGTCGACGCCGGCCCACGATCGTGGTCTGGCGGTGCCGCGATGACGGTCCGGAGCGGGGCGGCCGGCGGTGGCAGCTCGCTGATCGAGGCCTACGACGCGGCGCTGCTCGATCTGGACGGCGTCGTCTATCTCGGCTCGGTGGCGGTGGACGGCGCGCCAGAGGCGATCACCCGGCTGCACGACCGGGGGGTCAAGATCGGCTATGTCACCAACAACGCGGCCCGGCCGCCGGGCGCAGTCGCCGAGCACCTGCGTGAGCTCGGCATCCCGGCGCAGGAGACCGACGTGGTCACAGCGGCCCAGGCCGCCGCGCATGTGCTGGTGAACCGCTTCGGCTCCGGCGCCAAGATCCTGGTCGTCGGTGGCGAGGGCCTCCTGGCGGCGCTCGCCGAGCGCGATCTCACACCTGTCAGGTCGGCTGAGGACGACCCGGTGGCCGTGGTCCAGGGATGGGCATTCGACCTGACCTGGGACCAGCTCAACGAGGCCGCGGTCGCGATCCACCGGGGTGCTTTCTGGCTCGCCACCAACACCGACGCGACCCGGCCGACCGAGCGGGGACTGGTGCCAGGGAACGGGGCCGCGGTCGCCGCGGTGTCGATGGCGGTGGGCGTGCTGCCCGAGGTGGCCGGCAAGCCGTACCGGCCGCTGCTGGACGAGACCATCGAGCGCCTGGGGGCTTCCCGGCCGATCTTCGTCGGCGATCGCCTGGACACCGACATAGCCGGCGCCCGGGCTGCCGGCGTGGACAGCATGCTCGTCCTCACCGGGTCCCATCGCGGCCGGGACCTGATGACGGCGGGACCCGAGTCCCGGCCGACGCATCTCGGTTGTGATCTCGCCGCACTGGACGAAGCCCCGCTGGCGATCGTCGACGAGGGGGAATGGATCCGCTCCGGATCCGTACGGGCGCGGGAGCGGGAGGCACGGGTCGTGCTGGAGGGAACCCTGGCTGATGGCGAATTCCTGTCCGGGCGCCGGGCCGCCGAGGCACTCTGGGCTGCCGCCCGAGTGAACTGGCAGGCCCGCGACGCCGGCCGGGAGCTCGACGTCAATGCGGTGCTGCAGGTGGTCGGCGACCTGGCCTAATGTGGCGGCCATGGCGATGGAGGCGATCAACAACTATCTGCACGTGGTCAGCGGGTTCACCAAGACCACCCGCGTGGAGAAGTCGGCCGCGGATGAGTGAAGCCGAAGGTCGGTCGGCGGCAGAGTCGCCCGAGCCGCCGACCACGTCCGCAGCCGGACGAGCGACGGGTCTGGAACCACCGATCACGGGCGACGCCGCGGTGGACGAGGCGCTGTCCACCCTCGGCACCCTCGACGAGCGTCCGGTCGGCGAGCACCATGATCGGCTCGCCAACGTGCACGAGGTCCTTCGCTCGGCGCTCGACGGCAGGGCCGGCCAGCACGGTGGCGCCGGTCGGGATGGGTCGGACCTGCCAGCGGCATCGGACTGATGGCAACGAGCCGGCGGCTGGATCTGGAGCTGGTCGGCCGGCGCCTCGCCCGTTCCCGGAGCCATGCCCAGGACATGATCGACTCCGGTCTGGTCCGGGTCGGCGGTCAGGTGGTGACCCGGCCGGCCACGCAGGTGGGACCGGATGATGTTCTGGCCGTCCACCCAGATCCGTACGTCTCCCGCGGTGCGCACAAGCTCGCCGGCGCGCTCGACGACCTTGGCCTGGTCGTGACCGGCCGGGCGCTGGACGCCGGCGCCTCGACCGGCGGCTTCACCCAGGTGCTGCTGGAGCGTGGCTGCCAGGAGGTGATCGCCGTCGACGTCGGCACGGGGCAGCTGGCGGACCGGCTTCGGGCCGACCCGCGCGTTCGGGTGTGGGAGCGGACCAACCTGCGTGACCTGGACCTCCGGCACGTCGACGGGCTGCCGGTCGACGTGGTCGTCGCCGACGTCTCCTTCATCTCCTTGATCACGATCCTGGACCGGCTGATCGCAGTCACGGCCCCGACCGGCCGGCTGTTGTTGCTGATCAAGCCACAGTTCGAGGTCGGCCGCGAGCAGTTGGCCAGGGGCGGCGTCGTCCGGTCGGCAGGACTCCGGCGGCAGTCCGTCGATCGGGTGATCGCCGCCGGAGCCGAGCGCGGCTGGCAGGCACGCGCCGAGGTCCAGAGCCGGCTGCCCGGTCCGGCCGGCAACGTCGAGTTCTTCGCGCTGTTCAGCCGCGGGCCGGTCTGAGCCGCATGCTCGCCGACCGCCAACGGTTCCACGGCCGGGTCGGCCGGGGTCCGCAGCGGTGTCGGGAGACGCGCTTATGCTGTCGCAGGTGAGCGCGCCTACCGGGCAGGCACGAGCCGTACGGCGCGTGGCCGTGTTGACGCACCGCGGCCGGCCGGCGGCGGTGGCGGCGGCGATGCGGCTGGTCGACGGCCTGAACGCCGCGGGCATCGAGGTCGCCATGCCACCCGAGGATCTGGTGGGGCTCGGCTCCCAGCTCACCTCCAGGGTCACCGAACTGGTCAATCCGGGCGCCGGCGACGAGCCCGACCTCGAGCTGCTGGTGGTGCTCGGCGGCGACGGCACGATCCTGCGCGGCGCGGAGTGGGTGATGGCCTCGGACACCCCGCTGCTCGGCGTGAACCTCGGTCACGTGGGCTTCCTCGCCGAGGCCGAGTCCTCCGAGATCGACAACATCGTCAAGCACGTCGTCGACTGCTCCTACCTGGTGGAGGAGCGGTTCACGATCGACATCGTGCTGCGCAACGCCTCGGGCGTGATCTGGTCGTCGTACGCGATCAACGAGATGTCGATCGAGAAGGCCGCGCGGGAGAAGATGCTCGAGCTGCTCGTCGAAATCGACGGCCGCCCGTTGTCGCGGTGGGGCTGCGACGGCCTGCTGGTGGCCACCCCGACGGGCTCCACCGCGTACGCCTTCAGCGCCGGTGGCCCGGTGATCTGGCCGAACGTCGACGCGCTGCTCGTCGTGCCGCTCAGCGCGCACGCCCTGTTCGCCCGGCCCCTGGTGCTCGGCCCGTCGTCGAGGGTCGTGATCGAGCTGATCGAAGGCCAGACCCAGATCGGCGGCGTGCTGTGGTGCGACGGCCGCCGGTTCATCGAGCTGGCGCCGGGCATGGAGATCGAGGTCGTCCAGGGCCAGCACCGGCTGCGTCTGGCCCGGCTGTCGCAGGCGCCGTTCACCGATCGCCTGGTGAGCAAGTTCGGGCTCCGGGTGGAGGGCTGGCGCGGCGCCGCCGACCCGGACCGCATTCTCGAGGTGCCGGTGGAGCGGGTGTGATCTCCGAGCTGCGGATCACCGATCTCGGTGTGATCAGCGAAGCGACGATCGAGCCACACCCCGGCCTGACGGTGGTGACCGGGGAGACCGGCGCCGGCAAGACCATGATCGTGACCGGGCTGGGCCTGCTGCTGGGCTCGCGAGCCGATCCCAAGGCGGTCCGCACGGGTGCGGACCGGGCCCGGATCGAGGGGGCCTTCCAGTTGACCGATCCCGCACTGGCCGAACGCGTCGCGGCGGTCGGCGCCGAGCTCGAGGACGGTCCGGACGGCGTACGCGAGGTGCTTGTCGCGCGGGACGTCACGCCCGCGGGCCGGTCGCGGGCCTATCTGGGCGGCGCACAGGTGCCCGTCGGGGTTTCGGCGGACATCACCGCCGACCTGGTGACGATCCACGGCCAGACCGAGCACGTCCGGCTGGCCGAGGCGGACCGGCAGCGGCAGCTGCTGGACGCGTTCGCCGGGCCGGCGGCGCTGGATCCGCTCGGCCACTACGGCACCCTGTGGGGGGAGGCTCGGTCGGCTCGGGCGGAGCTGACCCGGCTGCGCGCCGAGTCGCAGAGCCGGGCGCGCGAGGCGGATCTGCTGCGCTTCGGCCTTTCGGAGATCGACCGGGTCGGGCCGCAACCGGGTGAGGACGCGGCTCTGGCCGCCGAGGCCGTACGGCTGCAGACGGCGGACGACCTGCGGCTGGCCGCGCAGGCGGCCATGGTCGCGCTGGCCGGCTCGGACGACGAGGCGGGTGGCGTCCTGGCGGCGCTGCACGACGCTCGCAGAGCGCTCGAACCCGCTGGCCGGCAGGACGAGAAAGCGGCCGCTCTCGGCGCCCGGCTGACCGAGACGGGCTACCTGCTGACCGATCTGACTGCTGACCTCGCGCGGTATCTGGACGATCTCGACAGCGAGCCCGGCCGGCTCGAGCAGATCGCCGAGCGGCGGCACCAGCTGGCGGCGCTGACCCGCAAGTACGGCACCACCTGCGACGAGGTGCTCGCCTGGTCGGCCGAGTCCGCGACTCGGCTCGGCCAGCTGGAGTCCAGCGACGACCGGATCGCGGAGCTGACCGCCCGGCTGGAGGAGCTGGACGCAGAGCTGGCCGGCCTGGCCGCCCGGATCTCAACGGCCCGGCGGGAGGCGGCCGGCCGCTTCAGCGCGCTGGTGCAGACCGAGCTGGCCGCCCTCGCGATGCCGCATGCGACTCTCAGCTTCGAGACCCGCGTGGCGGAGCCCGGACCGTACGGGGGCGACCAGGTGGACCTGCTCTTCAGCGCTCATCCCGGCAGCGAGCCGCGCAGCCTGGGCAAGGTCGCCTCCGGGGGAGAGCTGTCCCGGATCCGGCTGGCCTTGGAGGTGGTGCTCGCGGCCGGCCGGGAGCCCCGCACCCTCGTCTTCGACGAGGTCGACGCCGGTGTCGGCGGCAAGGTTGCCGTGGAGATCGGCCGTCGCCTCGCGGCGCTGGCACGGCACACCCAGGTCGTTGTGGTCACCCATCTGGCCCAGGTGGCGGCCTTCGCCGACCGGCACTACGTCGTGGTGAAGTCCGACGACGGCCGGGTCACGACGAGCGGCGTACGCGCGGTGTCCGATGCGGACCGGGCGGCCGAGCTGGCCCGGATGATGGCGGGTCTGGAGACGACCGAGTCCGCACTGGCCCACGCCGGCGAGCTGGTGCAGCTTGCCTCGGCGAGTCGGAGCCCGCGCGGCTGATCCCAACCCGCGCACGGGTCCCAACCCAGGGGACCGCCGGCACCAGCCGCGCGCCGATCCCAACCCCGGGACCGCCTGCGCCAGCCGTGCGCCCCGGGGCGCCGAGGCCCCCGGTTGCCGGCATCCTCGGGCGACACCCGGTGTGTGCCAGCGTGCCAAGATTGGACCCGACATGCGACTCCCGACCCTTCTGCGCAGGCGCGGAGCACCCGCCCAGATCGGCGGCGTGGTCCGGCTCGACCGTCGGACGAAGAACCTGACCAAGCGGCTGCGGCCGGGCGATATCGCGATCATCCACCACACCGACCTGGACCGGGTCAGCGCGGAAGCGCTGGTCGATGCCGGAGCCGTGGCTGTGGTGAACGCCATGCCGTCGGTTTCCGGCCGCTACCCGAACCTGGGGCCGGGAATCCTGCTCGCGGCCGGCATCGCGCTCGTCGACGACGTCGGCGACGACATCTTCACCAACCTGCGCGAAGGTGACCAGGTCACCCTCGACGGGGGCAAGGTCCTGGACTCGCACGGACGCGAGGTCGGCTCGGGCACTCTGGTGACCAGCGAGGTGCTGGAGGAGCAGCTGGACTTCGCCCGGGAGGGCTTGTCCGATCAGATCGAGGCGTTCGCCGACAACACGATGGAATATCTCCGGGTCGAGAAGGAACTCCTCCTTGAGGGCGTCGGCGTCCCGGACGTCGCGACCCAGATCGAGGGCAGGCAGGTGCTCATCGTGGTCCGGGGCTACGACTACCGCTCCGACCTGGAGGCCCTGCGTCCCTACATCTCGGAGTACAAGCCGCTGCTGATCGGCGTGGACGGCGGAGCCGACGCGCTGCTGGAGGCGGGCTATCGGCCCGACATGATCATCGGTGACATGGACTCGTGCTCCGACGAGGCCCTCAAGTCCGGGGCGGAGCTGGTCGTGCACGCCTATCGCGACGGTCACGCGCCCGGCATCGCGCGGATCGAGAAGCTCGGCCTCACCGCCGTGTCGTTCCCGGCGCTGGGCACCAGCGAGGACGCGGCCATGCTGCTGGCCGATTCCAAGGGCGCTGAGCTGCTGGTCGCCGTCGGCACCCACGCCTCGCTGGTCGAGTTCCTGGACAAGGGCCGGGCGGGCATGGCCTCGACCTTCCTCACCCGGCTCCGGGTGGGCCCCAAGCTGGTGGACGCCAAGGGCGTGTCCCGGATCTATCGCAGCCAGGTCAAGAGCTGGCACCTGGTCCTGTTGATCATGTCGGCGCTGGTCGCGCTGGTCACCGCGCTGCTGTTCACCGACCTGGGCGGCGAGGTCGGCAGCCTGCTGCTGGCCCGGATCCGGGACCTGCTCTACTGGGTGAAGGAACTGTTCACTTGATCAACTTCCGGTACCACATCGTCTCGTTGATGGCGGTGTTCCTGGCGCTGGCGGTCGGTATCGCGGTCGGGGTCACCCTGCGGCCGTCGGTCGACCAGGGCCTGGCTCAGCAAGCGGCGCAGGATCGCAAGCAGGTGCAGGATCTGCGAGCCGAGCTCACCCGCCGGGCCGCGCTGGACACCTATCGCAACGTGTGGGCCGACCGGGTCGGCGAGGTCGTGACCTCCGGGTTGCTGACCGGCAGCAAGGTCGCCCTGGTCACGATGCCGGATGCGCCGACCAGCGTGGTTCAGCGGCTCAGCACGGCACTGACCGCCGCCGGCGGCACCCTGAGCCGGACGGTGAAGATCAACAAAGACGTCTTCGACCCGGCAAAGTCGGACAAGATGACAGAGGCCCTGAGCCCGTACGCGGGCGAGCTGGGGCTGACCGACCAGATGTCGCAGGCGACCAGGTTCGGCGTCGCGCTCGGCCGGGCCATCGCCACGAAGCTGCCCGGCACCCGGGAGGCGCAGGCGACGGAGATCGGCAAGGCGCTGAGCTCGGCCGGTCTGGTGAGCATCGACGGCGACACCGCGGGGACCGCCCAGTTGATCATCGTCGTGACCGCGGTGGCCACCGACCCGCGGCCGACCGCACAGCAGCTGTCGGCGCACATCGACATGGACGTGGCCCTGCGGGCCGCCTCGGCCGGACTCGTGCTGGCGGGCCCGAACAGCGACGAGATCGAGGGCACCGACGTGCTCGCGGCGCGCTCCGACGCGACGGCGGTCGACGTGCTGAGCACCGTCGACGTCGCCGACCTCTCCAGCGGGGTGACCACGGTGCTGCTGGCGGGGAAGGAGCAGCTGCTCGGCAGTGAGGGCCGGCACTACGGGGCGCTGTCGAAGGCGGACGCTCCGCTGCCGACACTGCCGATTCGATGAGCGGGGCGCCAGGCTCGGCGCGGCGCGGCAGCACCCGTGCCGCCGGACTGTCCGGGCGCGCGGCCGTCGGCTCGTTGCTGGTCGCGGGCGCCTTGACGCTGGCCGGGAACCGGCTGGCCGGCCGCCGGCTGGACCCGGCATCGCGTTGGACTCGCAAGAATCATGCCGGTGAGCCCGTTACCCTCGCCGAGGGCCCGGTGGCAGTGCTGTCGTCGCTGGCGGGCACAGCCACAGCGGTTCTGCTGGGTGCAGAGCCAGCCATCGCCGCGGCCAGCGCCGTCGCGGCGGCCGGTGCCGGCGCGGTCGGCGGCTATGACGATCTGTCCGGGACTGCCCAGGCGAAGGGCTTCCGCGGCCACCTCCGCGCCCTGCGCACGGGCACTGTCACCAGCGGCATGGTCAAGGTGGCCGGCGTCGGCGCGAGCGCGGTGCTGGCAAGCGCGATCCTGGCCCGGGCCGGTGTAAATCGCGGCGAACGCGGTGCCGGCCGGATGCTGCTCGATGCCGGTCTCGACTCGGCGCTGATCGCGAGTACGGCCAACCTGGTCAACCTGTTCGACCTGCGGCCCGGCCGGGCGGCCAAGGTCATCCTGCTGCTCGGCACCGGGCTGGTGTCCGCCGGGTCCGGTCCGTACGTCGGCGCGGCAGCCGGCTGCCTGCCGGCGGATCTCGGCGAGCGAGCCATGCTGGGCGACTGCGGTGCCAACGCCCTCGGCGCCGGCCTGGCGACCATCGCCGCCGCCTGTCTGCCCGTGCCCGCCAAGCTGGTCGCCCTGCTCGCGGTGGCGTCGCTGACGGCGGCCAGCGAGCGGGTGAGCTTTACCGCCGTCATCGAGGCGACCCCGGCGCTGCGCTGGTTGGACCGGCTGGGACGCCGATGAGGTCTGTTCGCGACAACGCGTGCGGCCGCGCATGAGGGCCGGCATCGGCTCCATCGCGCTGAGCGTCGCCGGCCTGACCCTCGCGGCTCGGGTGATCGGCTTCGGCCGCTGGCTGGTGTTCTCCAAGACCGTCGGCGACACCTGCCTCGGCGACGCGTACAACGCCGCGAACGCGCTGCCGAACGTGCTCTTCGAGATCGTCGCCGGGGGAGTGCTGGCCGGGGTCGTCGTCCCGGTGGTCGCCCGGCACGCGGGCGCCGGCCGCCGGCAGGAGGCGACCGAGACGATCTCCGCGCTGCTGACCTGGACGCTGATCGTGCTCACCCCGGCCGGGCTGCTGGCCCTGCTCGGCGCCGGCGCGTACGGCACGGCGTTCGCCAAGGCCGGCTGTGGCGGCAGCGCCGGGGCCATCGCCGCACTGCTGGCAATGTTCGTGCCGCAGATCTGGCTGTACGGCCTCGCGGTGGTCAGCGCGGGCGTGCTCCAGGCCTCCGGGCGGTTCCTGGCCTCCGCCCTGGCGCCACTGCTGTCCAGCCTGGTCGTGATCGCGAGCTATCTGGCGTTCTACGTCCTGGTGGCGCCCGGCACCGGCAACGACCTCGGGCGGTTGAACCGGCAGGCGCTGCTCGTCCTCGGCTACGGCACGACGCTCGGCGTCCTCACCCTGGCCGCGACGACGCTGGTCCCGCTGGCGCGGCTCGGTCACCGGCTGCGACCCCGGCTGCGGTTCGCCTCCGGCGACCGGCGGGCGATCATGACCATCGCAGCGGCCGGCGTCGCCGGCCTGATCGCCCAGCAGCTGAGCGTCGTGTTGATCAACTGGTCCGCCCAGCAGACCGGCGACCCCGGTGCGCTGACCCGCTACACCTGGGCGAACGCGATCTACCTGCTGCCGTACGCGGTCCTGGTCGCGCCGCTGCTGCAGCTCAGCTTCCCCCGGCTGTCGGCGGCCGGCGAGACCGGATCCGACGCGGTCACACAGGTGTTGCACGAGGCCGGGCCACCGCTGGTCGTGCTGGCCTGCCTCGGCGCGGCGCTGCTCGCCGCCACCGCCGTACCCCTCGCCCGGGTGTTCGTTCTCGGCCCGGGCTCCGGTGACACCGGCGCGCTCGCCTGGCCCCTCGTCGCCCTCGGGCCGGCGGTGATCGGGTTCGGTGTCTTGGGGCTGTGCTCACGGACGCTGCTGGCCGAGCACCGGGGCCGGGCAGCGGGCCTCGTCACCGTCACCGCCTGGGCCGCCGTGATCGCCGGCGTGCTCGTCCTGCGGCTGCTGGTGCCGTCCGGCTGGACCGTCGTCGCGCTCGCCGCGGCGGTGTCCCTGGGCATGCTCGCCGGTGGGACGGTCGGTGTGGTGCTGCTGCGGCGATCGACGGCCGGCTCCACCTCCTGGCTGCCGCGCCCGCTGGTGCTGGGCCTGCTGGCCGCGGCCGTCTCGGGCGGTGTCGTCGGCTGGCTGGGGCATTTCTTCGACAGCTCCGGTCTCGTGCTGTCCACGGTTGGTGCGTTCGGTGCCGCGCTGGCCTGCACGGCCCTTTTCGCAGCCGTCCTGTTCCTGGCCGATCGGCGGCTGCTGGTCGCGGTCGCCCAAGTGGCCGGGAGGCATCCGGTGGCGGCAGGTCGATCATGAGGATCGGTCAGCTGCTCACCGCGAGCACCGGAGGCATCGGCCGGCACGTCGCCAGCGTCGCGAGCCGACTCGTCGAGCGCGGCCACCAGGTCCGGATCTGCTGTCCGCCGGAGACGGCCGCCGCGCACGGCCTCGACCGCAGCGGCGCCGAACTCTTGCCGCTGTCCCAGCTCGGCCGGCTGAGGGGCGCCGAGGTGATCCACGCGCACGGCTACAAGGCCGGTGCGCTGGCCGTTCCGCTCAGGCTGGTCGCCGGAGTGCCGCTGGTGGTCAGCTGGCACAACGCCATCCTGAGTGGCCGGATCCAGGTCGCGGTGGGCCGATCCCTGCAGCGCCTCGTTGCCCATACGGCCGATGTGACCCTCGCCGCCAGCAGCGACCTGGTCGCCGAGGCACGGCGGCTGCGTGCCCGTGACGCCCGGCTGGGCCTGGTCGCCGCGCCCGTGCTGGCATCGCCGGCAGTGGCCCGGGACGCCGAGCGCCGCCGGCTCGGTGTCGGCCCGGACGACGTCTTGATCATCACGGTCAGCCGGCTGGCGCCGCAGAAGAACCTCGGTGCGGTGCTGGACATTGCCCGCGAGGTACGAGACAGCAGCGACCTGCAGTTCGTGATCGTGGGGGATGGCCCTCTGCGGCCGCAGCTGGAGACGCGGATCGCGGCGGAGCGTTCCACCGTCCGGCTGCTCGGCCACCGCAGTGACATCGCCTCACTGCTGGGCGCGGCGGACATCGCGCTGCTGACGTCTGCCTGGGAGGCGCGGGCGCTGGTGGCCCAGGAGGCGCTGCTGGCCGGCGTGCCGCTGGTCAGCACCCGGGTCGGCGGCATCGAGGACCTGGTCGGCGACGCCGCGGTGCTGGTGCCGCCCGGCGACCCGGCGGCGGCCGTACGGGAGCTGCTCGCGCTTGCCGCCGACCCGGAGCGGCGCGCCGCTCTTGCCGCCGCCGGCCGGGCGCAGGCCCGGACCTGGCCGGACGAGGACCAGGTGGTCGACGACCTGCTGCAGATCTACACGGAGCTGGGCGGCGCTGGGAACTGACGGCCTGCGTGCAGCAACGGCCGCGTCACGGCCGGCGGGGGACCAGCTGACGGGCAGTTTTCGGCGCCGGAGTCGCCGGCGGGGCGGCGGCGGCGAGTTTCGCAGCCTTGGGTCGATTCGGGAGATAGGCTGGAGGCCCGTGGGATCACGTGACAAACTCACCAAGCACCTGTTCGTGACCGGAGGAGTTGCCTCCTCGCTGGGCAAGGGACTGACGGCTTCGAGCCTCGGCAACCTGCTCGTCGCTCGCGGCCTGCGGGTCTCCATGCAGAAGCTGGACCCGTACCTCAACGTCGACCCGGGCACCATGAACCCGTTCCAGCACGGTGAGGTCTTCGTCACCGAGGACGGCGCCGAGACCGACTTGGACGTCGGCCACTACGAGCGCTTCCTCAACGTCAACCTGTCCGCCGAGGCGAACGTCACCACGGGCAAGGTCTACTCCTCGGTGATCGCCAAGGAGCGTCGCGGCGAGTACCTGGGCGACACCGTGCAGGTGATCCCGCACATCACCAACGAGATCAAGGACTTGATGCTGGCCATGGGCGGCCCGGACATCGACGTCGTGATCCACGAGATCGGCGGCACCGTCGGCGACATCGAGTCGCTACCGTTCCTCGAGGCCGCCCGGCAGGTCCGGCACGAGATCGGCCGCGAGAACGTATTCTTCCTGCACGTCTCCCTGGTGCCCTACATCGGGCCGAGCGGTGAGCTCAAGACCAAACCGACCCAGCACTCGGTCGCCGCGCTGCGCCAGGTCGGCATCCAGCCCGACGCCGTGGTCTGCCGCGCCGACCGGGCCATCCCGGACTCGGTGAAGCGCAAGATCTCGCTCATGTGCGACGTGGACGAGTCGGCCGTGGTCGCGGCCATCGACGCGCCGAGCATCTACGACATCCCCAAGGTGCTGCACGCCGAGGGCCTCGACGCGACCGTGGTACGCCGGCTCGACCTGCGCTTCCGCGACGTCGACTGGACCCGCTGGAACGACCTGCTCGACCGTGTGCACCACCCGAAGGAGGAGGTGACGGTCGCGCTGGTCGGCAAGTACATCGACCTGCCCGATGCGTACCTCTCGGTTTCCGAGGCGCTGCGGGCGGGTGGCTTCGCCCACCACGCCAAGGTGAACGTCCGCTGGGTGGCGTCCGACAGCTGCCAGACGCCCGAGGGCGCGGCCCGGGTGCTGCACGACGTGGACGGCGTGGTCATCCCCGGCGGATTCGGCATTCGCGGCGTGGAGGGCAAGGTCGGCGCCATCCGCTATGCCCGGGAGAACCTGATCCCGATCCTGGGGCTCTGCCTGGGTCTGCAGTGCATGGTGATCGAGGTGGCCCGGCACCTGGCCGGGCTGGAGGGCGCCGACAGCAGCGAGTTCGCACCCGCCTCGCCGCACAAGGTCATCGCCACCATGGCCGAGCAGGTCGCGATCGTCGAGGGCAACGGCGACCTGGGCGGCTCCATGCGGCTCGGGTCGTACCCGGCCGAGCTGCTGCCAGGCTCGGTGGTGGCCAAGGCCTACGGCCAAACCGAGGTCGCCGAACGGCACCGGCACCGCTACGAGGTCAACAACGCCTACCGCGACCGGCTGGAGGAGGCCGGCCTGGTGATCAGCGGGACGTCGCCGGACTCGAAGCTGGTCGAGTTCATCGAGCTGCCGAACGAGGTCCATCCCTACTTCGTGGCCACCCAGGCGCATCCGGAGCTCAAGTCCCGTCCGACTAGGCCGCATCCGCTGTTCGTCGGGCTGATCGAGGCGGCCTTGGACCGCCGGCTGGCCACTCGGCTCCCGGTCGATGGCCAGGGCTGATGATCGTTCTCCGGCCGGATCAGATCGCCGACTCCCCGGAGAGCTGGCCGGTACGGTCCTCCACCGTGCTCGCCAGCGGTCACGTCGCCACGTTCATCGAGGACGAGATCACCACGCCCGGCGGGGACGAGATCGCCCGCGAGTACTTCCGGCATCCTGGTGCCGTCGGGATCATCGCCATCGACGACGAGCAGCGGATCGCCTTGGTCCGGCAATACCGCCACGCCGTACGGCATCGGCTGATCGAGCCGCCCGCCGGCCTGCTGGACGTCGAGGGTGAGGTCTATCTGCTCGCCGCGCAGCGGGAGCTCGCCGAGGAGGTCGAGCTCGCCGCCGCCGACTGGCGGGTGCTGGTCGACCTGTTCACCACGCCGGGCATCGTCGGCGAGGCCCTGCGGATCTACCTCGCCCGCGACCTGGAACTCCTCGCCGCGCCAGACGGCTTCGCCCTGCACGGTGAGGAGGCTCACATGGACATCGTCTGGGCATCCCTTTCCGATGTCGTGGACGCCATCCTCGCTGGCCGGTTGCACAACCCGACGGTGGTCTCTGGCGCGCTGGCTGCCTGGACCGCGCTGCACAAGGACGGCTTCGACAGCCTGCGCGCCGCGGACGAGCCCTGGCCGGCCCGGGATCTGGTCAAGTCTCAGGGCTGACCTGTGTCCTGGGGCCAGCGCTCAGGCTCGGCTGGGCTCGGCTCGGCTAGCCGGCGACCCGGATCACGTCCGGCTCGGCCACCTCGGCGGTGCGCTCCACCGGCTGCGTACGGAGGAAGCGCATCAGGTGTCGAGCATCCTGATCCAGGCCCTGGATCGTCGACGACGCCGCGGAGAACTGGAACTCCAGGCCCATGAAGAACAGGCCGCGCTCCGGCGAGACACCCCGGTCGTTGACCGGATGCCCGTCGGCGCCGGTGATCGGCAGCTCGATCCAGCGGTAGTCCGGCAGGAAGCCGGTGCACCACACAACCGTGGCCGGATCCAGCGTCGTGCCGTCGGCGGTCACCGGCAGTCCCTCGCTGACGCTGGCGATGCGTGCGATCCGGCTGACACCGGCGGCGTCCAGGTCCTCCGCCTTGGTTCGCACCAGCGGCGTGCCGTGCTCGACTGCCGGCCCGCGGGCCTTCCGGCCCATTGGGGTGTTGAGGGTCAGCACGCGGCGGAACAGGAACATCACCATCGGCACGACGACCTTGGCCTGCCGGGACTCGATCCGGACCGGGACCTGGCCGGGATGACGCCCGGCCAGCCAGGTGGCGTGTCCGGTCCGGACCGCCTCGAGCGCGATCTCGGCGCCGGAGTTGCCCGCACCCACCACGAGCACCGGGCCATCGGCGAACTGCGCCGGATTGCGGTACTCGTAGGAGTGCAGCTGGCGGATGCCTGGGTCCAGCTCGGCGGCCATGCCCGGCACGTGCGGGGTCTGATAGCCGCCGGTGGCGACTACGACCTTGTCGGCGTAGATCTCGCCGGTGCTGGTCGTCAGCACGAAGCCGTCGCCGTGGCGGGCCAGCCGTTCGGTACGGACGCCGGTCCGGACCGGCAGCTCGAAGTGCTGGGCATAGGCCTCCAGGTAGTCAGCCATCTCGTCCTTGGTCGGGAAGCTCTTCTGCTGCATCCGCCAACCTGGCAAGCTCGCGTAACGGGGGAACGAGAACAGCCGCAACGAGTCCCAGCGTCGGCGCCATGAGTCCCCGATCCGCGGGTTCGCCTCGAGGATGACGAACCGCTCACCGGCCCGGTGCAGGTGGTAGCCGATCACCAGGCCGGCCTGGCCGCCACCGATCACGACGGTCGGGACGTACTCGGCCGATCCCTGCCGATCTTTTCTGTTCGATGTCGTCTCGTTCATCTCCAACACTCCTTGGGTCGATCTGTCACCTCGACGGTAGGAGTCGGATGGCTCGCCGCACATCGACCAGATTGCCCATTCCTGCTGGGAGGGCGATGGGTAGAACTGCGCACCCAATGGCATGGTCGCCGATGACTGGTCGCCCGATGACCTGGGTCGCCGGGGGCCGGTCGCCCGGCGTCGGAAGCGACGTGCACGTCGGTTTCACGCACGGTGCGCCGGTTGCAAACGGCGTTGCGCGCAGCGAAGCGGCGCAGAGCGGGCGACCCATATGCGGGCCCGCGCACGGGCTCAGACCAGCCCGTGCTCGTACGCATAGGCGGTCGCGGCCGCCCGGCTGCCGACGCCGAGTTTGGCGAAGATGTTGCTCAGGTGGCGCGCGACCGTCTTCTCGCTCAGGAACAGCCGGATGGCGATCGCCCGGTTGGTGTGGCCTTGGGCAACGAGCGCCAGGACCTCGCGCTCCCGCGAGCTGAGCGAATGCCCGTGCGCGGGAGCGGGGCCGTCGGCTCCGTCGAGCGCCGCCAAGTCGGCGGTCGCGCCCAGCTGCTCGAACACCGTACGGGCGGCGTCCAGTTCCATCCGGGCGGCGTCCTCGTCGCCGAGCATCCGGCAGGCGGCACTCACCTTGACCCGGGTCCGGGCGGTCTCGTACGGAACGTCGACCTCCTGCCACAACGACCAGGCGCGACGCAGCTGCGGCAGCGCGGCCCGCGGGTTGCCATCGGCCAGGCTCACCAGGCCCTCGGCATGGGCGGACAGCGCCGCCAGGTAGGGCGTGCCGATGTCGGCGGCGTCTCCCGCCAGCTCGTCGGCGGCGGATCGGGCCGCCTCCACGTCACCGGTGGCGAGCGCCACCTCGACCATGGCGGCCAACAGCCGTGACCGGCGCGCCACGTCCTCGTGCTCGGCGAGGGCGCGCTCCAGGCCAGCCATCCCCGCGGCCGGCCTGCCCTGGGCCACCCGCAGCAGCGCGAGCCCGGGCTGCACCTCGCGACCGGCCGCACCGGCGGCGGCGTACGAGCGCTCGGCCAGGTCGAGCCGGCCCCGCAGCCGGTAGAGCTCGGCGAGCCGGTATTGCGCCGCCCCGGCCACCCAGCCGTCCGGCGGCGGCAGCTGGCTGGTCTGTTCGGCCTGGGCCAGCGCCTCGGCCCACGACCCGCGAAGCTGGAAGATCTCCGCGCGGTGCACCTGGCACAGGCCCCGGTAAGGCACGAGTCCCGACTGCTCCTCACACCAGCCGCTCAGCGCTCGGGTCCACTCGCCGGCTCGCTGGATGTCGTAGCGCTCCATGCACTGGTTGATCATCGAGCAATAGGCGAGCCCGACCACCTGCGGCGCCGCCCGTCCGGCGAGCACCAGGACCATCGCCTCGTCCAGCGCGGCGAGCGCCTCCGCGCTCCGGCCGAGCTCGCGCAGTGCCGCGCCCCGGCCCATGATCGCCAGCACCAGGACGTCGTCGTCGCCGACGTCCTGGGCGACCTCGACCACCTGGTCCAACATCGGCAAGGCATCCGCGGCGCGGGGCGTGCGCATCAGGAACACCGCGTCGGCCAGGGTGCCCAGCGCAGTCAGGTACGGGTCGGGTGCCGCGCCCTCGACCAGCCGGCGCATCCGCTCCCGCCAGCCGGCTGCCTGCGCCGGCTGGCCGCTGTTGCCGAGATGGAAGCCGATCCAGAATCCGCAGCGGCCCGCCTGCCGCAGCATGCCGCGGTCCAGGTAGGACTGCAGGGCTCGTTCCCGCAGCGCGACGACCTCGTCGTCCTTGCCGAGCATGTGCGCGGCCACCGCCCACTGCTCCAGCTCCTCCGCACCGAGCGGTGCACGGGCGTCGGCACCGGCCAGCCGTCCGTACTCGGCAGCCCAGTCCTGGCCGGCGAAGGGTTGCGCCGGAGCGGAGATCGTCACCGCTCCATTCTCCCGCACCGCCCGGGGCCCAGACTGCGTTCCGGTCCCGGGCCAAAGGAGCGTGAGAGCGGGATGAATCCTGTCACCGGATCGCCGGAGGGCGTGAACAATCTGGCCTATGCTCGGCCTGACGCAGCCTGATCGGACCGGACCCCCGGGTCGTGACGGGCTCGACTGGAGGGTCGGGATGAAGGTAGGCGTGCCGAGCGAGGTCAAGAACCAGGAGTATCGGGTCGCCATCACACCGTCGGGTGTGCATGAGTTCGCCCGGCACGGTCATGAGGTCCTCGTCGAGTCCGGCGCCGGCATCGGCTCCTCCATCACCGACGACGAGTTCCGGGCCGCCGGTGCGACCATCGTCGAGGACTACTCCGGCGTCTGGGAGGACGCGGAGCTGGTGCTCAAGGTCAAGGAGCCGATCGCGGTCGAGTACGACCGGATGCGGCCGGGCCAGACCCTGTTCACTTACCTGCACCTGGCGGCCAGCCGCGATTGCACCCATGCCCTGCTCAACGCCAAAGTCACCGGCATCGCGTACGAGACGGTCCAGCTCAACAACGGCACCCTGCCGCTCCTCGCGCCGATGAGCGAGGTGGCCGGCCGGCTGGCGCCCCAGGTCGGCGCCTATCACCTGATGCGCTCCGGCGGTGGCCGCGGCACGTTGATGGGCGGTGTCTCGGGCGTCTATGCGGCGAAGGTGGTCGTGATCGGCGCCGGCGTCTCCGGCATGAACGCGGCCGCCATCGCCCTCGGCATGCAGGCTGAGGTGCTGCTGCTGGACCGCAACATCGACAAGCTCAGGGAGGCCGACCGGATCTACCAGGGCCACCTGCAGACCGTCGCGTCCAACGCGTTCGAGGTCGAGCGGGCCGTGCTGGACGCGGACCTGGTCATCGGCGCCGTGCTGGTGCCCGGCGCCAAGGCGCCGATGCTGATCAGCAACGAGCTGGTGTCACGGATGCGGCCGGGCAGCGTGCTCGTCGACATCGCCATCGACCAGGGCGGCTGCTTCGAGGACTCCCGGCCGACCACGCACGCCGAGCCGACCTTCCGGGTGCACAACTCGGTCTTCTACTGCGTCGCCAACATGCCCGGCGCGGTGCCGAACACCTCGACCTACGCACTGACCAACGTGACCCTGCCGTACGCGCTGAACCTGGCCGACAAGGGCTGGCGGAACGCCATGAAGGCCGACCCCGCGCTGGCGCTTGGGCTCAACACCTACGACGGCGAGCTGACCTACGCCCCGGTGGCGAACGCGCACGAAATGCCGTACCGCGAGCTGTCCGACGTTTTGAGCTGAGCTCGTTCCGGGATCTCCCAGCGGGCAACGAGGACGGCTGCGGTGGGTGGGGTCGCGGTCGAGGCCGCGATCCAGGCGTTCCTGGACCACCTGCGGGTGGAGCGGGCCGTCTCGGCGCACACGATAGCTGCCTACCGGCGGGACCTGAACCGCTACGCGGGCCATCTGGCCCAGCGCGGCGTCGCTGCCCTCGACCAGGTCGGCCAGTCGACGATCGCCGAGTACGCCGCCCAGCTGCGCGAGGGCGTACGGGACGGCGACGGCTGGCTGCAGCCACCGCTGGCGAGTGCGAGCGTGGCCAGGGCCGTGGTCGCCGTACGGAGCCTGCACCGGTTCGCGCTGGCAGACGGCCTGACCGCCGATGACCCGGCCCGGCAGGTGCAGCCGCCGCGGCCGGCGCGCAGGCTGCCCAAGGCGCTCAGCGTGGCCCAGGTGCAGGCCCTGCTCACCGCACCGGGCGAGGACGGGCCGCTGCCGCTGCGCGACACCGCGCTGTTGGAGCTGCTCTACGGGACAGGCGTCCGGATCTCCGAAGCGGTCCAGCTCGACGTCGACGACGTCGTCCACCCGCTGCGCGCGCCCGAGGGCGAGACGCCGGCGTTGCGAGTCCTCGGCAAGGGCAGCAAGGAGCGGCTGGTGCCGCTCGGCTCGTACGCCCGGGCCGCGCTGGACCGCTATCTGGTCCGGGGGCGTCCGGCCCTGGTCGGCAGGGGCCGCGTATCACCGGCGCTGTTCCTCAACGCCCGGGGCGGCCGGCTCAGCCGGCAGAGCGCCTGGACAATTCTCCGGTCGTCGGCCGAGCGGGCGGGCATCGAGGTGGACATCTCCCCGCACACGCTGCGGCACTCCTATGCCACCCACCTCCTGGACGGCGGCGCGGACGTACGGGTCGTGCAGGAACTGCTCGGTCATGCCTCGGTGACAACGACGCAGATCTACACACTCGTTACTGTCGACCATCTACGGCACGTCTACCTCACCTCACACCCCCGCGCGTATTAGGCTTCGGCAGAACACCTCGCCATCCGGTGGTGGCTCAGGTGGGTGTCGGGCAAGGAGGAAGACGCGTGGACCGGTCCCACAAGGCAGGCAGACCCGCGTCAAGCCTGGCGACCGAGGACGCCAACGGAGGCGCCCTGCCGGCGGGCACCAGCTTGCCGACCGCGGCGGAGCTCGAGGCGCTGTTCGACCCGGAGATCAATGGCACCGGTGCGAGCGATTTCGGCACCAGCCGCTTCACCATCCCGGAATCGGAGCTGGAGGGTGAGCCGCGGCCGCAGCGCCGCTCGTCCGGCGCCAAGCTCGGTCCGACCGGGCGACCATGGCCGGACTTGCCAGAACCGGTGCCGGTCCGCAAGCACGGGCCGGCGACCGTCATGGCCATGTGCAACCAGAAGGGTGGCGTCGGCAAGACGACCACCACCATCAACCTTGGCGCCGGCCTGGCCGAACTGGGTCGCAAGGTGCTGCTGGTTGACTTCGACCCGCAGGGCTCGCTGTCAGTGGGCCTCGGGGTCAATCCACACACGCTGGAGCGCAGCATCTACGACCTGCTGCTCAGCAAGGACACCAGCATCGACGACGTGATCGGGGCAACCAAAGTCGCCAATCTGGACATCCTGCCGAGCAACATCGACCTCTCCGCGGCCGAGGTGCAACTGGTCTCGGAGGTTGCCCGCGAGCAGACCCTGCTCCGGGTGCTTGACAAGATCAAGGACCGCTACGACGTGATCCTGATCGACTGCGCGCCCTCCCTCGGGCTGCTGACGATCAACGCGTTGACCGCTGCGGACAAGGTGATCATGCCGCTGGAGTGCGAGTTCTTCGCGCTCCGGGGCATCGCCCTGCTGACAGACACCATTGCGAAGGTGCAGGACCGGCTGAACTCCCGGCTGGAGATCCTCGGCATCCTTGGCACCATGTACGACCCACGGACGCTCCACTGCCGAGAGGTGCTGGAGCGCGTGGTCCAGGCGTTCGGGGACCAGGTTTTTCATACCGTGATCCGGCGAACCGTCAAATTTCCTGAGACAACGGTCGCCGGTGAGCCGATCACCACCTACGCGCCGTCCTCACCAGGCGCGGAGGCCTATCGGTCACTTGCCCGTGAGGTACTGGCGCGGTGCCGCGTCGGGTAAGCCTGCCGGGGGCCTCGGAACTCTTCCGCCCGACACACAGTGGCAGCGACCCGTACCTGGAGGCCGACGGGACAGTACGCGCCAACTGGGGGATGAGCCGCGCTCGCGGGCGGTCGGATGCACTGGCCGCACCGGGCCAGCCGACACCGATAAGCCCGCCCGAGACCGGCCTGGCCCGGGGCAGTGGCCGGATCCGGCACGACGAGAAGATCACCGTCTACGTCAGCAGCGACGAGCTGCTCGCCCTGGAACAGGCCCGTCTGACGCTGCGGGCGAAGTATGGTACGGCGGTGGATCGGGGCCGGATCGTGCGCGAGGCCATCTCGGCGGCGTTGGCTGACTTCACCGTCAACGGGGACGACTCCGAGCTGGTCCGGAGGCTCACCCACCCGTGAGCGCGGTCTCCGATCTCGGGCCGGAGGTCGCGCAACTCGGGGGCGGCGCCGACGCTGCGTTCCGGGTCCGGCTGGAGAACTTCGAGGGCCCGTTCGACCTGCTGCTGCAGCTGATCTCGCGGCACAAGCTGGACATCACCGAGGTTGCGCTGTCGCGGGTGACCGACGACTTCATCGCCCACATCAAGGCGGCCGGCGCCGCCTGGGACCTGGACCAGACCAGCCAGTTCGTCGTCGTCGCCGCGACACTGCTCGACCTCAAGGCGGCCCGGCTGATCCCCGCCGGCGACGTCGAGGACCCTGAGGACCTGGCGTTGCTCGAGGCGCGGGACCTGCTGTTCGCGCGACTGCTGCAGTACCGGGCGTTCAAGCAGGTGGCCGCGTATCTGGCGGCCACTCTGGCGGCTCAGGCCCGCCGGCATCCGCGGCAGGCAGGGATGGAGCCGCGGTTCGCCCGGCTGCTGCCGGAGGTGCGGCTCGACCTGACGCCCGAGCAGTTCGCCGCACTGGCCGCGCGGGCACTCGCCCCGAAGCAGGCCGACGTCATCTCGCTGGCCCACCTGCACACGCCGGCGGTCAACGTCGGCGAGCAGGCGGCGCTGCTGGTCGAGCGGCTGCGCAAGACACGGGTGATGACCTTCCGGGCACTCACCGGCGACGCGCCGGACCTGGTGACGATCGTCGCGAGGTTCCTGGCACTGCTCGAGCTGTTCCGCAGCGGTGCGGTCGGTTTCGAGCAGCTGACTCCGCTCGGCGAGCTGACCGTACGCTGGACGGGCACCGACGAGGGCGAGTTGACCATCTCCGACGAGTTCGACGTGCCCGGGGGCGCGGGGCCGGACACGGACGAGCCCAAGGGCGGGGTGGATCCGCACACGGGGAAGGACGAGTCGGGATGAGCGAGCCAACGGCAGCCGACATCTCTGGCGCCGTCGAGGCGCTGCTGCTGCTCGCCGAGGAGCCGATGAGCGTGCAGCTGCTGGCCGAGGCAGTGGACGCGCCGGTATCGGCGGTCGAAAGCTGCCTGGCCGAGCTGGTCGCCTTCTACGACGAGACGGGCCGCGGTTTCGAGCTGCGCGAGCTGGGCGGCGGCTGGCGGTACTACACCCGCGAGGAGCACGCGGACGTGGTCTCCAGGTTCGTGCTCGAGGGCCAGCAGTCGCGGCTGTCCCAGGCGGCGCTGGAGACACTGGCCGTGGTCGCCTACTCCCAGCCGATCTCCCGGGCCCGGATCTCGGCGATCCGCGGCGTCAACGTGGACGGCGTGGTGAAGACCCTGCTCGCCCGCGGCCTGATCACCGAGTCCGGGCACGACCCCGAGTCGGCCGCCGTTGTCTTCGCGACGACCGGCTACTTCCTGGAGCGGATGGGCTTGCGGAGCCTGGACGAGCTGCCGGAGCTGGCGCCGCAGCTGCCGGAGGTGGCCGAGCTCGAGGCAGAGCTGGGCCAGCTCGCCGTCATCCGCGGTGGCCTCGACGGGGTCGCGAGCGAGGAGCAGGGCTGGGCGCCTTGATCACACCGCAGAATCGCCTCGCTTCGCCCGACGGTGTTGCGGGAACCCCGAGATGAGCGAGGCCGAGCAGACAGCGGGCGTACGGCTGCAGAAGGTGCTCGCCGCGGCCGGGGTCGCCTCCCGCCGGGCCTGCGAGGCGCTGATCAACGAGGGCCGGGTCGAGGTCAACGGCAAGCTTGTGCTGGAACAGGGCCGCCGGGTGGACCCCGACCGGGACGTGATTCGGGTCGACGGCGCCCGGATCCCGCCGCCGCGCCGGCACCTCTACCTGGTCTTGAACAAGCCGCGCGGGGTGGTCTCCACCATGGCCGACCCGGAGGGCCGGCGCAGCGTCGGCGACTTCCTCGCGGGGCGTCCCGCGCGGCTGTTCCACGTCGGCCGGCTGGACACCGACACCGAGGGCCTGCTGATCGTCACCAACGACGGTGAGCTCGCCCACCGGCTGGCGCACCCCAGCCATGAGGTGCCGAAGACCTATCTGGCCGAGGTCGCCGGAGTGGTCAGCCATGCCACCCTGCGGCGGCTGCGGAACGGGATCACGCTCGCGGACGGCCCGGTCCGGCCGTCCGCGGTCACCCTGGTCTCCACCGGCGCCGATCGCAGCTTGATCAAGATCACGGTGCACGAGGGCAGGAACCACGTCGTGCGCCGTACGATGGAAGCGGTCGGACACCCGGTTCGCCGGCTGTCGCGTACGGGCATCGGACCGGTCCGGCTGGGCAACCTGAAGGTCGGGGAACTGCGCGAACTCACCCGAGAAGAGCTGGGCGGACTGCTGGACCTGACCAGCCAGGAGCGTTGACCCTCGCATGCCAGGGCACGAGGTGAGGAGAGCCGTGGACCGGCGGATCTTTGGGCTGGAGACCGAGTACGGCGTCGCGTGCACCTCCGGTGGCACCCGGCGGCTGACTCCGGACGAGGTCGCCCGCTACCTCTTCCGGCGGGTCGTCACCTGGGGCCGCAGCAGCAACGTCTTCCTGCGGAACGGGTCGCGGATCTATCTCGACGTCGGCTCCCATCCGGAGTACGCGACCGCGGAGTGCGACAACCTGGTCCAGCTGATCAACCACGACCGAGCCGGCGAGCGGATCCTCGAGGACCTCATCGTCGACGCTGAGCAGCGGCTGCTCAGCGAGGGCATCAGCGGTGACATCTACCTGTTCAAGAACAACACCGACAGCCACGGCAACAGCTACGGCTGCCACGAGAACTACCTGATCTCCCGGGTCGGCGACTTCTCCAAGATCACCGACGTGCTGGTGCCGTTCCTGGTGTCCCGGCAGCTGATCTGCGGCGCCGGCAAGGTGCTGCACACCGCGCGCGGGGCGGAGTTCAGCGTCAGCCAGCGGGCCGAGCACATCTGGGAGAGCGTGTCGTCGGCGACCACCCGGAGCCGGCCGATCATCAACACCCGGGACGAGCCGCACGCCGACCCCGAGCGCTATCGGCGGCTGCACGTCATCGTCGGCGACTCGAACATGAGCGAGACCACGACCCTGCTCAAGGTCGGCGCCGCCGAGCTGGTGCTGCGGCTGATCGAGGCCGGCGTACCGATGCGGGACTTCACTCTGGAGAACCCGATCCGCGCCATCCGCGACATGAGCCGGGACCGCACCGGCCAGACCAGGGTCGCGCTCTCCAACGGCCGGCGGATCTCCGCGCTGGAGCTGCAGACGGAGTACTACGAGAAGGTGTCGGAGTTCGTCCGCCGGGACGGCTCGTCGACGCCGACGGTGGAGCGGGTGCTCGACCTGTGGGAGCGTACTCTCCGGGCGGTCGCCGAGGACAAGCTCGCCCTGATCGACACCGAGATCGACTGGGCGATCAAGCTGCGGCTGCTGGACCGCTATGCCGCCAAACACCGGCTCGGCTTCGCCGATCCGCGGATCGCCCAGCTCGACCTCGCCTACCACGACATCCGGCGGGGCCGGGGGCTGTTCAGCCTGCTCGAGGAGCGCGGGCTGGCCGCCCGGGTGACCACCGACCCGGCGATCTTCCGGGCCAAGTCGGTGCCACCGCAGACCACCCGGGCCAAGCTCCGCGGCGACTTCATCCGGGCCGCCCAGGAGGGCCGGCACGACTACACCGTCGACTGGGTGCACCTGAAGCTCAACGACCAGGCGCAACGAACAGTTCTCTGCAAGGACCCCTTCGTGGCTGCCGACGAGCGGGTCGACCGGCTGATTTCATCGATGCGCCGCGTCTGAACGAGCATCCATCGCCACTGCCGGCCAGCGCACACGCTCCGTTGCAGAAACGAACGTGCACTCCGCTTGTTGCTACCCTGCGCCGGTTGCAACCGGCGCAGGGCGGCAACAGCGAACGTGTACTCCACTTGTTGTCAGGCGGTATCGACGGGGACGTAAGGTACTGCGGTGCGCTCCACACCGGCGAAGCTGCTGATCGGTTCTGGACTCGCCGCCGCGCTGCTGCTCGCCGGTGGTTGCAGCAAGGATTCGCCGACGCCGGCAAGCTCGGCGAGCCCGAGCGCAACAGCATCCACCTCCGCGTCGCCCAGCGCCAGCCCGGTCAAGGTCACGCCGTCGACCAACCTCGACAAGATCATCGTCAGCGGCGACTACGGCAAGGAGCCGAAGGTCGTCATCCCGGCGCCGTGGAAGATCGACAAGACCCGGGCCAAGGTGCTCAAGGCCAACGACGGCGGCGCGAAGATCGCCAGCGGTGACACCGTCGAGGTCGACTACGCCGGCTTCAACGCCCGTACGGGCAAGAAGTTCGACGACTCCTACACTCGGGGGACGCCGGCCTCGTTCAGCCTGGACCAGGTCGTTCCCGGCTTCAAGAAGGGCCTGGAGGGCCAGCGCCAGGGGAGTCGGGTGCTGATCGCCATGCCGGGCACCGACGGCTACGACGCCGCGGGCGGCAACCCGAACATCGACGTGCAGGTGGGTGACACCCTGGTCTTCGTCGTCGACGTCGTCGGGGTGCCGCTGAGCGGACCCGAGGGCACCCCGGTGACGCCGAAGGCCGGGCTGCCGACGGTGACCGACAACGACGGCACGCCACAGCTGACCATCCCGAAGTCCGACCCGCCCGCCGACCTGCAGATCCAGCCGCTGATCAAGGGCTACGGCAAGAAGGTCGGCGCCACCGACACGATCACGTTCGACTACGTGTGGAAGACCTGGAGCGACGGCAAGGTCGTCGAGCAGACGTACGGCTCCAAGCCGGCCAACTCGCCGCTGTCGGACCTGTTGCCAGGCCTGGTCACCGGGCTGACCGGGCAGAGCGTCGGCAGCCGGGTGCTGATCGTCGTGCCGCCTGCCCAGGGCTATCCCGACGGCAACTCCTCGCCGAAGATCGACAAGAACGAGACCCTGGTCTTCATCGTCGACCTCCTCTTCACCCAGAGCGGCTGAGGAATCAGGCCAGCAGGCGCACCGCGTGCCGGCCGGCTGCGGCACAGGCCAGGAAATAGGCGGGGTCGGCATCGAGGTCGCGGCCCATGGTGGACAGCCGGACCGGCGAGTCGCGGAGCGCGTCGTCCAGCCCGTCCAGCTCGACCAGGACTTGGCGGTGCCGCTCCAGCGTCGTGGCACCAGCCAGCACCTCGTCGGCCAGGGCGGCGGCCTCGCCGAGCCCGCGGATGCCGGACAGCCTGGTGGCGTTCGCCAGGTCTGGCACGGCCAGGTCGGCCGGCAGCAGTGCCACCCGGCCGTACGCGGTGAGGCTGTGATGGGACAGCCCCCGGTGTCGGGGGCGCCGATCTGCGCCCGAGATGCGCAGCGCGCCGACCGGGCGGCCGCCGAGCGTGCCCGCGGCGTTGATCGCCTCGCCCGCCCCGACACCGGAGAACCCCCAGCGGGTGCCGGTGCCGAGATTGCCCGGACCCTGGGTGACCACGACCAGGTCCGCGTCCAGCGCCAGCCGCGCCGCAAGCAGCCCGGAGTGCACCGTGACCGTCTCGAGGTCGCCGCCGAAGGCCTGGCCGACGGTGACGGTCGCGGCGAGCAGACCGGCCGCCCGCAGCTCGGCGACCGACCGGGAGAAGGCCAGCGGCAGCGCGCCGTGGTCGCTCATCACGTAGACGGCCCGGGACTGCGGACGGTCGTGCCGTACGGCGAGCAGGATCGGGGCGAGCGCCGAGTGCAGGTCGGCGACCACCACCGGCATCCCTGAGATCGAGTCGCTGTCGCGGAGCAGCTCGTGGTGCGGCGAACCCTGCTCGTCCGCGCCGGCCACCATCGCCTGCAGCGGCAGATACCGGGCCTTGACCAGGTGGCCCGCCGGCTGGGGCGGCTGGGCGGCGACCTGCCCGTCCGCATCCAGCACCGCGATCACCAGCGCGTAGCCGCCCGTGCCGAGCCCGCGATCCAGCGCGGCGACGTTCAGCAGCACCCGGCTGCCGACCTGGGGCGCCGCAGTGAGGGCCGTGTAGGCCAGCGCCCTGACCTGCTCGGGGCGGTCCCGACGGGTCACCGCGACCTCGACGGCACCCGGCCACTCGGCGCGGATCGCCGTCACCTCGCCGTCGGCCCAGATGATCACGCCCCGACCCTAATGGACCTGCCGCCCACTCACGCAGCCGCTGAAAGGTGCCTGCCCGCGCCACCGACTCGCCGCAAGAGCGGGCTGCAGGTCGAATGGCGGGCGATGCTCAGCGCCTGGGCACGCGCGAGGTCGTCGCGGCTCTCCGAGTCGTCCCGGCTGGTAGCCTGCATGCCGATCGTCAGGAGAAGCAGTCGATGACCACCCGCAAGACCGAGCGAATTCTCAACCTGACCATCTGCCTGCTCGTCTCGGGCCGCTATCTCCCGAAGGCCAAGATCCGCGAGGCGGTCGAGGGCTACCACAACCTGTCCGACGCGGCGTTCGAGCGCACCTTCGAGCGCGACAAGGACGAGCTGCGTTCGCTCGGCGTGCCGATCGAGGTCGGCAGCTTCGACCGGCTCTTCGACGACGAGCTGGGCTACCGGATCCTGCCGAGCGAGTTCGAGCTGCCGCCGATCGACCTGGACCCGGACGAGGCATCGGTGGTCGGCGTCGCCGCCCGGGTCTGGCAGCACGCCGGGATGGCGGAGTCGACCCGCAGCGCGCTGGCCAAGCTGCGGGCAGCCGGTGTCGAGCCGGACCCGTCGGCGCTCGGCGCCCTCGAGCCGTCGGTGCAGGCGACTGAGCCCGCCTTCGAGCCGCTGTGGCATGCCGTGCTGCATCGGATCCGGGTCTCGTTCGTCTACCGCGACGGCGCGCGCCGAACCCTCGAGCCGTGGGGGCTGACCTCGTCCAAGGGCCACTGGTATGTGATCGGCCGTGACGTCGGCCGGAACGCCACCCGGATGTTCAAGCTCGCCCGGATCATCGACCTGCCCAAGAACGTCTCGCGCGCCGGCGCGTACGAGGTGCCGGACAACCTGGACATGCGGTCACTGGCGCGCGCGCTCAACCCGAGCGAGCCGACCGCCTCCGCCACGCTGGCGATCCGGGCCGGCAAGGCGCCGGCGCTGCGCCGGCGAGCCGAGCCGACCGAGTGGGGCGGCTCGGTGCCGAACGGCTTCGAGGTGTACGAGGTTGGCTACGGCGACCTGCACGCCTTCGCCGAGGACATCGCCAGGCACGCTGCCGACGTGCTCGTGCTGGAGCCGGCCGAGCTGCGTGCGGAGGTCATCGCCGACCTGTCGGCGGTCGTCGCGGCCGGGACCCCGGTATCCACCCCGCGAAATCGCTCCGCTTCGCTCCACGATTCCGCGAGGACCCCGGGATGACCACCTCCCAGGAGCAGGTACGGCGGCTGCTCAGCCTGGTGCCGTACCTCCGCGAGCACGACGGCGTCACGCTGAACGAGGCGGCGCAGGCGTTCGGCATCTCGGAGCGCACCCTGCGCGAGGACCTCAACGTGCTGTGGATGTGCGGCCTGCCGGGCCTGGCGCCCGGCGACCTGATCGACATCGACATGGACGCCGTGGAGGGCGAGGGCGTCATCCACCTCAGCAACGCCGACTACCTGCCGCGGCCGTTGCGGCTGTCCGCCGACGAGGCGCTGGCCTTAGTGCTCGGGCTGCGTACGCTGCGGGAGATCGCCGGGCCGGGGGAGCGGGACGCGGTCGACCGTGCGCTGAAGAAGCTCGGTGCGGCGGCCGGCGATCTCGCCGTGACGGACCAGGCGACCGTACGGGTCACCACCGCCCGGGACGGCATCCAAGCCCGGGTGACGGACGGCCTGCAGCGGCGCAAGCGGCTCGACCTGACCTACGACGTCGCTTCCCGGGCCGAGACCACGCGGCGGACGGTCGACCCGCTGCGTGTCTTCGTGCTGGAGGGCTACGGCTACCTCGAGGCGTGGTGCTACCTGGCGAACGCGTTGCGCACCTTCCGACTCGACCGGATCGCCGCGGTCGAGGTGACCGACGTCGACGTCGCATCGCGCGACGTCGAGCTCCGCGACCTGAGCAGTGGCTGGTTCGAGGCGCTCAAGCACTCGCCGGTGGTCACCCTCGAGCTCCAGCCGGCGGCCGCGTGGGTCGCCGAGTACTACCCGACCGAGACGGTGAGCAGGGCCGAGGACGGCACTCTCATCGTCGCCCTGCACGTCACCGACCCGGCCTGGCTGCGAGGGCTGCTGCTCCGGCTGTGCGGCAACGCGCGGGTGATCTCGCCCCCCGGCGCCGGCGCGTCGGCCGTGGAGGCGGCGCAGGAGGCGCTGCAGGCATACGCGGCCATCTTCGGGTGACGGCTGCCGCACGGGGAGCGTCACCCGGCAATCGGTACGCCACTAGGGTGAGGCCGTGCTCTGGGTGCTGATCTTCGCCGGCATCGCGCTCGCCGGCCTGGTGATGGTGGTCTGCTACGGCGTATGGCTGGCCCACAAGGTCTCCGATCTGCTGAGCGAGCTCGGTGTGCTGGCTCGCCATGGCGGCCAGCTGGCGGACCTGGTGGGCGCGATCGGAGCCTCGGGCGCGTCCGGCGTCGCCGAGATCTCCGCGGTGGCCCCTGCTTCCAGCAGGGGCCTCGCGAGGAGCCCACGACGTAGGATGAGGGTCAGGTCCGACGCTCGTCGGCGGAAAACGAGGAAACCATGACTGCACTGGCCTTCGGCGGGCTCGGCGTGCCGGAGCTGCTGATCATCCTTGCCGTGGTCCTGCTGCTCTTCGGCGGTTCCCGGTTGGCCGGCCTCGGCAAGAGCACCGGCCGGGCGCTGAAGGAATTCAAGGAGGAGACCAAGGGTCTGGGGGAGAAGAAGCAGCCAACCTCGACCGCAGAGCCGGCGCTCGGGCCCGAGCCCGGGGCAGCCACTCCTGGCGACTACCAGCAGCCACCCGCCGGCAACTCGCAGGCACCCGCCGACGAGAGGAATCCGTCGGTCCACGATCCCTCCAGCAGCGATCTGCGCAAAGACGCCTGATCCAAGGCCTGGCCAGCCGTGTCCCTGACGCTGCGAGGCCGGCCGATCCGCTTCAGCCTGAAGTGGCTCAAGCCGCCGCCGTCGCCACCCGACGGCTCGATGACCCTTGTCGAGCACCTCCGTGAGCTGCGCTACCGGCTGGTCATCGCCGTCTTGGCGCTCGTGGTCGGTACGATCGTATGCTGGTTCTTCCGCGAGTGGCTGCTGACCCTGTTGGAGCGCCCGTACAGCATCGGGGTCGCGGCCCTGAAGGCCAAGTATCCGGACGCCAACCCCATCCTCTACAACCCCGGCATCACATCGCCCTTCACGCTCGCGTTGAAAGTGTCCGGGGTCGCGGCGGCCGTGCTCACCTCGCCGGTCTGGCTCTACCAGCTGTGGGCCTTCATCGTGCCCGGCCTGCTGGCCAAGGAGAAGAAGTGGTCGCTGATCTTCATCGGCACCGCGACGCCGCTCTTCCTGGCCGGTGTGGTGGTCGGCTACATCGTGGTGCCGAAAGGCATCACGGTGCTGCTCGGCTTCACCAAGAGCGGGGTGGCCAACCTGCAGTCCTTCCCGGACTTCCTGTCCTTCCTGCTCCGGATCATGATCGTCTTCGGGCTGGCGTTCCTGATCCCGCTGATCGTGCTGATGTTGAACATCGTCGGGGTGGTCAAGGCCAAGCACCTGAGCAAGTACCGCTCGTATGTGATCTTCGGCTGCTTCGTCTTCGGGGCGGTCGCGACCCCCTCCACCGACCCGTTCTCGATGTGCGCACTAGCCATACCGATGGCGTTGCTGTTCGTGGCCGCCGAGGTGATCGCGCACGTCCTCGACCGCCGGCGCGGCCGCCGCAGCACCGAGCTGGCGGGCGGCGTCGACGACGACCTGGCGCTGCGGGAGCTCTCCGTTCCCGACGAGCCGGACGATCGTTCGTGACCCGCCGGGTCACGCTGGTCGTCAACCCGTCGTCCGGCAAGGGCCGTGCCCAGGAGATGCTGCCGCTCGTGGCCGGCCAGCTGCGGGACGCCGGCCTGGACCTGCGGATCCTGCTCAGCCGGGACTTCGCCGAGGCGCAGCGGATGACCCGTGCCGCCGCCGGCGAGGCGGTCGACGTGCTTGCCGTGATGGGTGGCGACGGGATGATGCACCTCGGGGTGAACACCTGCGCCGATGCGCACGCCGGCGCCGCCCATCCGACCACGCTCGGCCTCGTGCCCGCTGGCACGGGCAACGACCTCTGCCGCGGCGTCGGGCTCGACCCGGCCGACCCGGTCGCGGCCGCCAAGGTGATAGCCGACGGTGCGGTCGCGCCGATCGACCTCCTCAAGGTCAACGACCGGTACGTGGGCGCCGTGCTGGCCACCGGTTTCGACGCGCTCGTCAACGGCCGGGCCAACTCCATGGGCTGGCCGAAGGGCTCGATGCGCTACCCGCTGGCGACGCTGGCAGAGCTGCGGGTGTTCTCGCCGTTGCACTACCGGCTCACGATCGACGGCGAGGTCCGCGAGCTCGACGCCATGTTCGTCGCCATCGGCAACACGACCTCGTACGGCGGCGGCATGCTGATCTGCCCGCGCGCCGACCCTACCGACGGGTTGCTGGACGTGACGATCATCCATCCGGTCAGCCGGCTCAAGCTGCTGCGGCTGCTGCCGCTGATGTACAGCGGCAAGTTCGCGAGGGACTCGGCCGTGGAGCAGCTGCAGGCCCGCGAGGTGCTGGTCGAGGGCCCCGGGCTCGTCGGCTACGGCGACGGCGAGCTGATCGGGGCGGCGCCGCTGCGGGTCAGCACCATGCCGAAGGCGCTGCCGCTGTACCGGCCGGTCAGGTGAGCGCTGAGCCATCCGGGCGGGGCCCGACCCTGGTGTCCCCGCAGCAGGGAGGAGGCCCGACTCCCGTATCGCCGCAACTGGCCGCCTTCGCCGCCGGCTACGGCTTCGACTTCGACGAGTACCAGCTGGAGGCCTGCCGGCACATCGAGGCCGGCTCGGGCGTGCTGGTCGCCGCGCCGACCGGCGCCGGCAAGACGATCGTCGGCGAGTTCGCCGTGCACCTGGCGCTGGCCCAGGGCCGGAAGTGCTTCTACACCACACCGATCAAGGCGCTGTCCAACCAGAAGTACGCCGACCTGGTCCGCCGGCACGGCGCCGCAACGGTCGGGCTGCTGACAGGCGACTCGACGATCAACTCCGAGGCACCGGTCGTGGTGATGACGACCGAGGTGCTGCGGAACATGATCTACGCCGGCTCCTCGACGCTCGCCGGCCTCGGCTTCGTGGTGATGGACGAAGTGCACTACCTCGCCGACCGATTCCGGGGTGCGGTCTGGGAGGAGGTGATCATCGGCCTGGCCGAGTCCATCCAGGTGGTGGCGCTCTCCGCGACTGTGAGCAACGCCGAGGAGTTCGGCGAGTGGCTGTCCGAGGTGCGCGGCGAGATGGCGGTCGTGGTATCGGAGCGGCGGCCGGTGCCGCTGTTCCAGCACGTGCTGGTCGGCGAGCGGTTCTACGACCTGTTCTCCGTGGGGGGCCCGGGGAGTGTCCCTCATGGAATGGGCACCGCCCGAGACGGTGACCGCCCCGACGTCAACCCGGTGCTGCTCAAGATCGCCAAGGAAGAGTCCCGCTATGTCCGCGACGATGCCCGCCGGCCACGCCGCAAGGGCCGGGGTGGAGCCCGTCCGTGGGGTGCACGTGGCCGCGACGGCGATCGTGGGCGGAGGACTGGTCCGGTTTGGGCGCCCAGCAGGCCGGAGCTCGTCGAGTTGCTCGACGACGAGGCGCTGCTGCCGGCGATCGTCTTCATCTTCTCCCGGGTGGGATGCGACGCGGCCGTACGGCAGCTGCTGAGCTCCGGCATCACGCTCACCGACGACGCGGAGCAGGCTGAGATCTCGGCCCTCCTCGAGCGCCGTGTCGCGGGACTTGGCGACGCCGATCTACGTGCCCTCGACTACGACCTGTTCGCCGAGGCGCTGCTGCGGGGGGTGGCCGCGCATCACGCCGGGATGCTGCCGACCTTCAAGGAGTGCGTCGAGGAGGCGTTCGTCCGCGGCCTGATCAAGGTCGTGTTCGCGACCGAGACGCTGGCGCTCGGCATCAACATGCCGGCCCGGAGCGTCGTACTGGAGAAGCTGGTGAAGTACAACGGCGAGTCCCACGCCGACGTCACCGCGGGGGAGTACACCCAGCTCACCGGCCGGGCGGGACGGCGCGGCATCGACGTCGAGGGTCACGCGGTGGTGGTCTGGCAGGCGGGTCTGGATCCGAGGGCGGTGGCCGGGCTGGCCTCCCGCCGGACCTACCCGCTCACGTCCTCGTTCCGGCCGACGTACAACATGGCGGTCAATCTCGTGGCCGCCGTCGGCCCAGAACGCGCCCGGGCGCTACTGGAGCAGTCGTTCGCTCAGTTCCAGTCCGACCGGTCCGTGGTCGGCGTCGCCCGTACGCTCGCGCGGAACGCCGCGGCGATACAGGCGGCCTGGGACGCGGCAGGGTGCGACCGCGGCGACTACCAGGAGTACGCCAGGCTGCGGGCCGAGGTCGCCGAGCTGGAGTCGTCGGCCAAGCGGGACCGGGTCGCCGACCGCAGGGCCGACTCGTTGCGCGTGCTGGTGGGCCTCAAACCGGGTGACGTCGTCCGGGTGCCGGCGGGCAAGAGCCGCGGGTGGGTGCTGGTGCTCGATCCTGGGAACCGGAACCCGAAGCCGTCACCGCGGCCGCTGGTTCTCACCCAGGATCGGCAGGTCCGCCGGCTCTCGATTCTCGACTTCCCGACCCGGCCGCAGGTCGGCGGTCGGGTGAAGCTCGGCAAGCACGCCGATCCCCGCGAGCCGGAGTCTCGGCGCACGCTGGCCGCCCAGCTGCGCAGCAAGCTGGCCGCTCTGCACGGCGAGCCGGCCGGGGACGGCGAGCGGACCGCGTCGACGTCCGGGACGACGTCTGCCGGGCGCCCGGACGGTGTGGCCGACGACGCGGCGGAGCGGATCCACGACCTGCGGGCTCGGCTGCGGCAGCATCCGTGCCATCGCTGCCCGGACCGGGAAGCCCACGCCCGCTGGGGCGAGCGCGCGCTCCAGCTCGAACGGGAGAGCACCCGGCTCGAGGCGCGGATCGCGTCCCGGACGAACACGATCGCGAAGCACTTCGACAAGATCTGCCTGGTGCTGGAGTCGCTCGGCTACCTGACCGGCGACGGCGGCAGCCGGGTCAGCGACTCGGGTCGGATGCTCGCCCGGATCTACGCCGAGCTGGACCTGGTCGCCGCGGAGTGCATGCGGGCCGGGGTCTTCGCCGGCCTGACCGCGCCGCAGCTGGCCGCCGTGTTGGCGTCGCTGGTGTACGAGGCGCGGCGGAGCGACGACGGGCCCCGCAAGGCGCGGATGCCGGACGCGCCGAGCAGTGCCGCGATGGCCGAGGTGCGCCGGATCTGGCGCGAGGTGTCCCTGGTCGAGCGCGACGCCAGGCTCGAGCGCGGTCCGGAGCCGGACATCGGCTTCAGCGAGGTCGCCTACGGCTGGGCCGCCGGCCGTCCCCTCACCACCGTGCTGACCGCCACCGACCTGACTGCCGGCGACTTCGTCCGCTGGGTGCGCCAGGTCACCGACTTCGCCGGCCAGATCGCCGACGCCGCGGGGACGGGCGAGCTGCGGGAGACCGCGCGCGAGGTGGTCTGGACGATGCGCCGCGGCGTCGTCACGTACGCGCCGGAGATCGACGAGACCGAGGGCGACGACATCCTGGGCGACGACTACGACTGACGCACTGGAAATCCCGTTCCTGAGCGTCGATAGATCGCGCGAAGGAACACAGTCAATATGCCTGGCTGACCGTCGACATGTTGAAGTCGGGCACCCGGATCGTCGGCATGGCGGTCCGGTTGACGTAGTCGTTCCACTCCCGGCACAGGGTCTGCTCGGAGGCCCCGACCTCGGTCAGCCGGCCCAGCAGCTCGATCGGCGACTCGTTGAACCGGAAGTTGTTGACCGCGCCGGCGATCCGGCCGTTCTCGATCAGGTACACCCCGTCCCGGGTGAGGCCGGTCAGCAGCAGCCGCTCGGGGTCGACCTCCCGGATGTACCAGAGGGTGGTCAGCAGCAGGCCGCGCCCGGTGCTCGCGATCATCTCCGGCAGCGAGGCGCTGCCGCCGCCGTCCATGATCAGGTTGTCGGCCGGCGTGGTGGCGGACAGGCCCGTCCGCTCCGCCTCGCCGCGATTGCGTACGAGCTCCCGCAGCACACCATCGGAGATCCAGTCGATCGGCGCGATCGGCGCGCCGCCGTCGAAGGCCACCGACGTGCCCTGCATCGTCGAGGTCTCGGCGACGAAGTCCAGGCACTCCAGCCCCGGGTGGTAGGGGTCCGAGCGCAGCCGGATGGGCAGCTCAGACAGCCGCTCGCCGATCCTGGTCCTGCCCTCGCCGGCCGAGAATGCGTTCCGGCCCTCGTCGGCGTCCCGGGCGCCGGCCGTCCAGTGCAGGTAGATCATCAGGTCCGCGACGGCGCAGGGCGGCAGCAGCGTCTCGTACCGGCCGGGCGGCAGGTCGATCCGGTTGGTTGCCCAGCCGAGCCGCGTGGTCAGATCGGCGTGCATCGACTCGACGTCGACCTCGCTGAAGTCCCGGGTGGCCGCGCCGGCCCACGCCGATGCGGTCAGATCGGCGGTCTTCGCATTGAACTCCAGCCGCCCGGTCGGCTGCACGCCACGTCGCCGCAGGCCGGTGCTGGAGCCGAGATAGGTGGTGGTGACGATGTGCTCGGCAAAGCCGAAGAGGAGCTGGCCGAGGTTCCTCGCCTTGCCGAAGGCGGCGCCGAGCCCGTCCGCCACGTCGGTCAGCACGTCGATGCTGGTGCCGGCCGGCTCGGCGTCCCAGCCGGCCGTGGCATGACCGCTCACCAGCGGCATGGCGTCCTCCGACGGCGGCCCGGAGCCGGCGATCGCCTCGGCCGCCGCGACGATCGGGCCGACGCCGTCGATGCCCTGGATCTGCCGGGCAACGGTGCCCACGGCCGTCCCGCCATCGACCGGCGCGGTCGAGGTGACCGCGAGGCTGCGGCTGCGCATCTCGCCGTTGGTCGTCAGGGCGCTGTTCGCCCAGCGCACGTTGGCCTCGGTCCGCTCCTCGACCCGCACCACGCAGGGCAGGGTCGCGAGCGACAGCGCACGCTCGACCAGCTCCGCGGCGCTCACCGCGCGCCGGTCCTCAACTTGTGAGGCACTCACGACGCGCTCCCTTCCGCTTGTGTGTTCAAGATGTTGACGTCGCGGAACAGCGCCGACGGGCAACCGTGCGACACCGGCGCGATCTGGCCCGGCTGGCCCTTGCCGCAGTTGAACGCGCCGCCGAGCACGTAGGTCGACTCGTTGCCCACCGCCTCCATCGACCGCCAGAAGTCGGTCGTGGTCGCCTGGTAGGCGACATCCTTCACCTGACCCGCGAGCCTGCCCTTCTCGATCTTGAAGAACCGTTGGCCGGTGAACTGGAAGTTGTAGCGCTGCATGTCGATCGACCACGACTTGTCGCCGACGATGTAGATGCCGCGATCGACGGCTGAGATCAGCTCCTCGGTCGAGGGCCCGCCGGGCTCGGGTTGCAGCGAGACGTTCGGCATCCGCTGCATCGGGATGCTGCCGGGAGAGTCGGCGAAGGCGCAGCCGTTGGACCGGCCCAGCCCGTTCGCTGCGGCCATCTGCCGGTTCAGCTGGTAGCCGACCAGGACCCCCTTGGACACGATCGGGAACTGCTGCGAGGCGACGCCCTCGTCGTCGTAGCCGATGGTCGCCAGGCCGTGCTCGGTCACCCGGTCGCCGGTCACGTTCATCACGTCGCTGCCGTAGCGCAGGCTGCCCAACTGGTCGAAGGTGGCGAAGGAGGTGCCGGCGTACGCGGCCTCGTAGCCGAGTGCCCGGTCAAGCTCCGTCGCGTGCCCGATCGACTCGTGGATGGTGAGGAACAGGTTCGTGGGGTCGATCACCAGGTCGTAGCGGCCGGCGTCGATCGACGGCGCCTGAACGTGCTCGGCGAGCTGCTCGGGGAGCTCGGCGATCTCGGTGTCGAAGTCGTGCCCGGTGCCCGTCAGGTACTCCCAGCCGCGGCCGCTCGGCGCCGCCAGCGTCCGCATGGTCGCGAAGCCGTGGTCGCCGACGCTGAACGCGGTCCACTGCGGCTGGGTTCGGACGCGTTGCTGGGTGGTCCTCGTGCCGGCGAGGTTCGCGAAGTACTTGTTCTCCTGCACCGTCCACAGCGCTGCCGAGGTGTGACTGACCCCGGCGGCGCGCAGCAACCGGTCGGAGAGGTCCAGCATCCGCGCCTGCTTGTGCGGCTCCTCGACCTCGAACGGGTTGATCTCGTACGCCGACACCCAGCTGGCGTCGTAGCTCGGTTCGTCGGCAAGTTGCACGGTGTCCGGGGTCAGCGGCCGGGACACCTTGGCGGTCGCGACCGCGCGGTCGGAAAGTGCCGCGGCCGCGTCGGTGGTCAAGTCGATGCCCGCGGCGAAACCCCAGATCCCCTCGTGCACCACCCGTACGGACATGCCGAGCCGCTCGCCGTCCGTGCTGGACTCGAGGCTGCGATCCCGGAAGGTCCGGTACGCGCCGCGGATCCGCTCGATCCGTACGTCGGCGTGGCTGCAGCCGAGCGCCTCGGCACGAGAGAGCGCGGCGTCGGTCAGCGCAGGCAGCGGCAGGTCGAGGAAGCTCGCGTCCAGGTCTGGCACGACGTCCACCCTAACCAGGGCCACGGACGAGTCGGGCCGGTGCTCCCGGCTACCGCCAGAGCCCTTCAAACTCGCGCCGGGCAGCGCGGACATCATTGTCGATGCACGACACTAGGCTGGCTCGCATGGCCGTCGCCATCCGTGTCATCCCCTGCCTGGACGTCCATGCCGGCCGGGTGGTGAAGGGTGTCAACTTCGTGGACCTGCGCGACGCGGGTGACCCGGTCGAGCTCGGCGCGCTCTACGACAGCGAGGGGGCGGATGAGCTGACCTTCCTCGACATCTCCGCCTCGGCGGAGGGCCGCGAGACCACGCTGGAAGTCGTCCGGCGTACCGCCGAGACCGTCTTCATCCCGCTCACCGTCGGCGGCGGCGTCGGCGCGGTCCAAGATGTCGACATATTGCTCCGGGCCGGCGCGGACAAGGTGGCGATCAACACCGGCGCCATCCGCCGGCCGGCACTGATCGCGGACATCACCAAGCGGTTCGGCAACCAGGTGCTGGTCCTCTCGGTCGACGCCCGGCGGGCGCCTGGGATGCCGTCGGGCTTCGAGGTGACCACGCACGGCGGCCGGCGGGCCGCCGGCCTGGACGCGGTGGAGTGGGCGCGCCGTGGCGCGGAACTCGGGGTCGGAGAGATCCTGCTGAACTCGATGGACGCCGACGGCACGACGGCTGGTTTCGACCTGGACATGATCGCCGCAGTGCGGGCGGCGGTCGACGTGCCACTGATCGCCTCGGGCGGTGCCGGTCGAGCCGAGGACTTCCCGCCCGCAGTCGCCGCAGGTGCCGACGCGGTGCTCGCGGCCAGCGTCTTCCACTACGGGACCCTACGGATCGCCGAGGTCAAGGCCGCTCTGGCGGCGGCCGGCTATCCGGTCCGCCGGCAGACCGTCCCGGTAGGCTCTCCCGAGCCGACCAGAGGAGAGGCTCCGCACCGATGACCCAGACCCAGGGGCCAGCCGTCGCCACCGAATTCCAGGGCTCGACCGATCCTGAGTGCATCTTCTGCAAGATCGTCGCCGGTGACGTGCCGTCGCGGCGGATCTACTCCGACGACCACGCCGTCGCCTTCCTCGACATCGGAGCCTGGCATCGCGGCCACTCGCTGGTGGTGCCGAGGCGGCACGTGCCGGACATGATCAGCGGCGAGCCGTCGCTGGCCGAGATCGCGCCGGCGATCGACCAGGTGGCCCGGTTGCTGATGCGCACGCTGGCGGCCGACGGGCTGAACATGTTCGCCTCCACCGGCGCGGTGGCCGGCCAGGAGGTCTTCCACCTGCACGTCCACCTGGTGCCGCGGTACGCCGACGAGCCCGGGCTGGAACACCTGGTCAGCCACGCTTCGGTGCCGGACGGTGAGCTGGACTCGGTCTACCGCCAGATCACGGGCGGCCGGTGACGGCTGTCACGCGCTCGCCGCATGATCTCGGCGCCAAGCCCTCGGTGGGGCGCAAGGCGGCCCGATCCGCGGTCGAGCTGCTGCCGCCGTACCTGGCAGCGCTGCCGATCCTGCCGTACGTCATCGCCTACGGCAGGCCGTGGCCGTGGCAGCCGTCGACCATCGACCTGCAGGTCTACGTCTACGCGGTGAAGGACATGCTGGCCGGAAAGGACATCTTCTCCACCACCACGCCGTTCTGGCACCTGTACTTCATCTATCCGCCGATCGCGGCGGTGCTGATGGTCCCGTTGGCCCTCGGGCCGTACGTGATGTGGCAGCTGGTCTGGACCGCCGGCCTGATCTGGGCGCAGCAGTCGGTGCTGCGGCGCTGCGGCGTGCCGCGCGGCTGGCAGCTGGGACTGATCGGCATCGCGGTGGTCCTCGCCGTCGAACCGATCCGGACCACCCTCGGCTACGGCCAGGTGAACACGATCCTGATGGCATTCGTCGTCGCCGACCTGCTGCCCGACGCACGAGCCCGCGACGGCGCTCCCACCGAGCGGCGGTTGGTCCCGCAGGGCGTGCTGACCGGTCTGGCCGCCGCGATCAAGCTCACGCCGGCGCTGTTTCTCGTCCTCCTCTTCGTCATCGGCAAGCGCCGGGCCGCGATCGCCGGGGCGATCAGCTTCGTCGCCTTCACCGCGGTCGGCGCGATCTTCCTCCTCTCCGAGACGGTGCAGTTCTGGACCGGCCTGTCCGGCGGCGACACCCGGACCGCATCACCGCTCTACGCCGGCAACCAGTCGCTGCTCGGCGTCTTCTACCGGCTCGGCGACTCGTCCCGCGTCACGACGCTGATCGGGCTGGCGATCGCCGGCATCGTCGCGCTGCTGGGCGCGCTGGTCGCGGCGTCCTGGTGGCGGGTGGGGGAGAAGGTGTTCGCGATCGCCCTGGTCGGCCTGTGCACCAACCTCGCCTCGCCGTTGTCCTGGACTCACCACTACGTCTGGATCCTGCCCATGGCCGTGGCGGTGCTGTTCGCTCGCATCCCCCGCTGGGCGCGGCTCACCGCCGGCTTCTGGGTGGTGTGGGTCTCGATCTGCCTGCCGCTCGCGGTGCTGCCGTACGGCGGTGGCCGGGAGCGCAACTTCGACGCGTTGCAGCAGCTGGTGGCGAACCTCGGCCCGGTCGTCGGGATCATGCTCGTGGTCGGGCTTTCCTGGCAGCTGGTGGTCCGCACCCGGCGCGGCGAGCCCTTCCGGACACTGCCGGCCGAGTAGCACTACCCGGCATTGCGGTCCGTGCGTAGGTTGGCAGTGTCCGCGCAGCCCCCATCGCGGACGAGCACGGAAGGATCGCGATGCCACCGGACGTCGACGAGCTGCGGACGAAGGCGAAGTCGCTCGGGCTGCGCTGGCGGCCGGGGGAGACGGCCAACTCCCACCTGAGCCGGCTGCACGCGCGCGCCCGGACCGGCGCGGTACCGCCCGACGGGCGCTCGCTCGCCGAGCGGGAGGTCGTGGCCGCCGAACGGGCGGAGGCGTTCGCGTCCATGGCGCCGGTGCTGCCGCCCAAGGTCGACTGGCGGTCCAACGGTGGCAACTTCGTCTCGCCGGTACGAGACCAGTCGTTCTGCGGCTCCTGCGTCGCCTTCGGCACGGTGGCGGTGCTGGAGTCGATGATCAAGATCAAGGCGAGGACGCCGAGCTCGGCGGTCGACCTGTCCGAGGCGCACCTGTTCTTCTGCTACGGGCCCGACAAGGGAGCCGGCGCGTGTCCGGAAGGGGGCTGGTGGCCCGACGACTCCTACCCCTGCCTGAAGACCGGTGTGGTGGACGAGGCCTGCTTCCCGTACACCGACGAGAACCAGCCGTGCAAGCTCACCGCCGACTGGAAGACCCGGCTGACCAAGATCAGCAGCTTCAACCACCTGACGACCGTCTCCGGCATCAAGCGCCACCTCGCGACCGTCGGGCCGATGAGCGCCTGCTTCACCGTCTACGAGGACTTCGCCTACGCATACACCGGCGGGGTCTACAGCTATCACCCGGACACCTCGGGCGACGTCGTCGGAGGGCACTGCGTCGCCATCGTCGGCTACGACGACACCCGGAAGTGCTGGATCGGCAAGAACTCCTGGGGCAAGGCCTGGGGTGAGAACGGCTTCTTCCGCATCGGCTACGGCCAGTGCGGCATCGACGCGGAGATGTGGGGGATCGACGGCAGCCTCACCGGCCCGCCGCTGAGTGACTTCGAGCTGGTCAGCCTGCGGGCCGGCGCCCTCAGCCACACGACCCGCACGCCGAACGGGCACTGGTCGGCGTTCGAGCCACTCGGCACGCCGCTCGGCGCCGGCACGATTTCGGGCGTCGCATGTGCCGGGGTCGGCGAGAGCCTGCACGTTGTCGCCCTCGGTGACCAAGGCGCGGAGACCAACCTCTGGCACTCCGTACGCAATCCGGCCGGGGTCTGGCAGGCCAATTTCGGCAACGTCAAGGACGCGGGCCAGGACCGCGACTTTCGCTCCGCCGCGTGCGCCGGCGTCGGCACCAGCCTGTATGTGCTCGCCGTTGAGGACGGCAAGCTCTTCTACACCGTACGACGCAGCTCCGGCGGCTGGCAGGCCAGCTTCAGCCACCTGACCAGCCCGGCCGACGGCGCAGCCGGGCCGGTGACGGCCATCGCCTGCGCCGGCATCGCGGGCGCCCTGCACGTCGTCGCCGTGATCGACGGCGCACTCTGGCACACCGTACGCAATGCCAACGGCACCTGGCAGAAGGCCTTCGGCAAGATCAAGGTGCCCTCGACTCCTGGGCCGTTCACCGCCGTCGGCTGCACCGGATCCGGCGGCTCACTGCATGTCCTCGGCACTGCGTCCACCGGGGTGACGAGCAACCTGTGGCACACGATCCGCAAGCCTGACGGCAGCTGGCAGGCAAAGCTCGGAAACGTCAAGGATCCCGGGGGGCGCGGGGGGACGGTTCCGTCGGGAATGGGCAGAGACTCGGCCGGCCCGCGGACATTCGCGGGAGCCGGCTGCGCCGGCGTCTATGCCGACGTCCAGGTCGTGGGCCTGGTGGACGGGCAGATCTGGCACACAATCCGGCACCAGAACGGCAGCTGGCAACCCAACTTCGGCCATCTCATCGGCCCGAACGGTGACGTCGTGGACGCCGTCGCCTGTGCCGGCGTGCTCTGAGGCCGTCGGCGGCACGTCTGGGAGGAGGGCAGCGAGATGAGCGATCTCTGGGGGACCGCTGCCAAAGCGCTGATGCTCGAGCTGCGGCCGGGTGAGACGCACGAACTGACGCTGCCGAGCCTCGGCACCGCCGGCTACCGGTGGGTCGACGAGATCGCCGCCGGTGCGGACGTGATCGAGGTGTCCCGCAAGCGCCAGCCGTCGGCCCCGAGCGGTGCGCGGGTCGCGGGCCGGAGCACCGCCGAGCTGCTCCTGGTGCACGCCCTCGTCCCCGGGCACGCCAGCATCGAGCTGTTCCAGCGGCGGCCGTGGGAGACCGGCGTGCCGCCCCGGGCAACGCTCAGGGTCACTGTTGTGGTGATCGACCCAGCGGGCCGCTGACGGTTGGGATGTCCACGGCGGATGGCTCTGTGGTGAAATGCGCCCTCCGGGCGCGAAGGATCGCGCTCTGCGACACGCTGTTGTGAATTGCGCCCTCCGGGCGCGAAGGATCGCGCTCTGCACCGCGATCCTCGGACGCTAGATTGACCGCCATGACCGCTGGCCCTGACACCGCAGACCCGACGACCACCGCGCCCGACATCAAGCCCAGGTCGCGGGTCGTCACCGATGGGCTCGAAGCGACCGCGTCGCGGGGCATGCTCCGGGCGGTCGGGATGAGCGACGAGGACTGGGTCAAGCCGCAGATCGGGGTCGCCTCCAGCTGGAACGAGATCACCCCGTGCAACCTCTCCCTGGACCGGTTGGCCAAGGCGGTGAAGGACGGCGTCCACGCCGCCGGCGGCTATCCGCTCGAGTTCGGCACCATCTCGGTCTCCGACGGCATCTCCATGGGCCACGAGGGCATGCACTTCTCACTCGTCAGCCGGGAGATCATCGCCGATTCGGTGGAGACCGTCATGTCGGCCGAGCGGATGGACGGCTCGGTGCTGCTCGCGGGTTGCGACAAGTCACTGCCCGGCATGTTGATGGCGGCGGCCAGGCTGGATCTCGCGTCGGTGTTCCTGTACGCCGGCTCGATCATGCCCGGCCGGGTCGGCGACCGCGAGGTGACGATCATCGACGCGTTCGAGGCGGTCGGCGCCTGCGTACGGGGACTGATCAGCACCGATGAGGTCGACCGGATCGAAAGGGCGATCTGTCCCGGTGAGGGTGCCTGCGGCGGCATGTACACCGCCAACACCATGGCCAGCGCGGCGGAGGCGCTCGGCATGTCACTGCCCGGCTCCGCGGCGCCGCCGGCCGTCGACCGGCGCCGCGACGCGGCCGCCCGGCGCAGCGGAATGGCAGTGGTCGAGATGCTCCGCAAGGGAATCACGGCCCGGCAGATCCTCACCAAGGAGGCGTTCGAGAACGCCATCGCGGTCGTGATGGCGTTCGGCGGTTCGACCAACGCCGTGTTGCACCTGCTCGCGATCGCCAACGAGGCGGACGTGGACCTGACCCTGGACGACTTCGTCCGGGTCGGCCGCAAGGTGCCGCACCTGGGCGACCTCAAGCCCTTCGGTCGCTTCGTGATGAACGACGTCGACCGGGTCGGTGGCGTACCGGTGGTGATGAAGGCGCTGCTGGACGCCGGCCTGCTGCACGGTGACTGCCTCACCGTCACCGGGAAGACGATGGCGGAGAACCTGGCCGACATCGCGCCGCCGGATGTCGACGGCACGATCGTCCGGGCCCTGGACAATCCGATCCACCCGACCGGGGGCATCACGATCCTGCACGGCTCGCTCGCGCCGGAGGGCGCGGTGGTCAAGAGCGCCGGCTTCGACACCTCGGTCTGGCAGGGCACGGCTCGGGTCTTCGACGGCGAGCGGGCGGCGATGGACGCGCTGGAGAACGGGACGATCACCAAGGGCGACGTGGTCGTGATCCGCTACGAGGGCCCCAGGGGCGGCCCGGGCATGCGCGAGATGCTGGCCATCACCGCTGCGATCAAGGGCGCCGGACTGGGCAAGGACGTGATGCTGATCACCGACGGCCGCTTCTCCGGTGGGACCACCGGGCTGTGCGTCGGGCACATCGCGCCAGAGGCGACCGATGGCGGCCCGATCGCACTTGTGCACGACGGTGACGAGATCGTCCTCGACGTCGCCAACGGTCGGCTGGATCTCAGCATCAGCGAGCTGGAGCTGGAGAGTCGCCGTACGGCCTGGACTCCCGCCGTCCGCCCGCCGCTGCGGGGCGTGCTCGCCAAGTACGCCAAGCTGGTCAAGTCGGCCAACGTCGGCGCTGTCTGCGACTAGCCAGCGACCCGCCGCCCAGATCTCGATGCGAGCGGGGCGGCTGTCCTGTCCGATCCGGCGGCTAGCGTGGCCACCGTGATCGAGGACGACGAGCGGCGGGCGCGGCTGGCAGAGCGGCACCTGCTGCTGCCGAGCACGCGCACGGACGACCTGCCCGCCATCGCCGACGCCTTGGTCGCTCTGCACTCCTCGGATCCGGTCACCGTCTATCTGTCCGCGCTGAGCCGGATGGCTCATCCGAGCATCGAGGCGGTCGACGACGCGCTGTACGAGCAACGCAGCCTTCTCCGCCACCACGCCATGCGCCGCACGCTGTGGGTGGCCACCCCCGACGTGGTGCGGCAGATGCACGCGACCTCCACCCGGGGATTGCTGGAGCCGGAGCGCCGCCGCACCTGCGGGCTGCTTGCCAGCAGCGGCGTTCGGAATCCCGAACGCTGGCTCGCCCGGGCCGAGGAGCAGGTGCTGGCCGACCTGCACGAGCACGGCCCCAGCACGGCGCGCGAGCTCGGGCAACGCGTGGAGGCCCTGCGGCAACCGCTGCAGCTCGCGCCGGGCAAGCGCTACGCCGCGACCCAATCCGCCCACACCCGGGTGCTGTTGATCCTGTGCCTGACCGGCCAGGTCGTCCGGGGCCGGCCGGGCAGCTGGATCAACGGCGCCTATCGTTACGCCGCGACAGATTCCTGGCTCCCCGGTGGGCTCGGTGAGCTCGATCCGCGACAGGCCGCGGCGGACCTGGCCGACCGATGGTTGCGGCGGTTCGGTCCCGGCACGACGACAGACCTTCGCTGGTGGACCGGCTGGACCGCGGCAGTGGTGAAGAAGGCGCTCGCCGACTGCGGTGCCGTCGAGGTAAAAGTCGCCGAGGGTCCCGGCTGGCTGGCCGCCGACGACGAACCCCTACCCCCTCGGGGGGGTACGGGGGGGTCGTCCCCCCCGGAACCAACACAGCACGGGGCCAAGCCGTGGGTGGCAGTGCTGCCCGGCCTGGACCCGACGATCATGGGCTGGAAGCAGCGCGCCTGGTATCTGCCGGACGCCGCGACGGAGGTGTTCGACGGCGTCGGCAACGCCGGCCCCAGCATCTGGGTCGACGGCCGCGTGGTCGGCGCCTGGGCACAGGCACGGGACGGGGAGATCCACACCCACTATTTCGAGCGGGTCGCGGCCGCCCGGCGTCGACAGGTCGACGAGCGGATCGAGGAGCTGAAGGCCTGGATCGGCGACACCCGCTTCACGGTTCGGTTCCCCGGTCACATCCACGCTCGCTTGCTCGGCGGGCGTACCGTGCGCGGACCCGCCGTGCGACGGACCTGATGAGCTCCGCCTCGGACGCGAAAGCTAGGAGGTCATAACGTTCTTGGTCGAGGGGCGCGATCCGGGCTAGGGTGAACGGGTGCGCGTCGCGATCACCCTTCTCCTCGTAGCAAAGCGTGTCGGCTGAGTTCGTCTTCAGTTGACACGCTCCCTCGTCTGCCAGCCGGCGGCGGGGGTTTTTTCTTGGCGGAAGGGCCTCGGGACCGGCGTGGCATCCCAGCAGCACGACGAAGATCGGCAAGGAGCATCGATGGCTGACAACCCGACGGCCGGCACCGACCCGGGCGAGGAGATCACCGGCGCGCAGTCGCTGGTGCGCGCGCTCGAGCAGGTCGGCGCGGAGAACGTCTTCGGCATCCCGGGTGGTGCGATCCTGCCCGCGTACGACCCGTTGTTCGACTCGCCCAAGGTGCGGCACATCCTCGTCCGGCACGAGCAGGGCGCCGGGCATGCGGCCGAGGGCTATGCCATGGTCACCGGCAAGGTCGGCGTCTGCATGGCGACCTCCGGCCCGGGCGCGACCAACCTGGTGACGCCGCTGGCGGACGCGCACATGGACTCGGTGCCGATCGTCGCCATCACCGGCCAGGTCGGCAGCGCCGCCATCGGCACGGACGCCTTCCAGGAGGCCGACATCCGGGGCATCACCATGCCGATCACCAAGCACAGCTACCTGATTCGCAAGCCGGAGGACATTGCGGGGGCGATCGCGGCGGCGTTCCACATCGCCGGCACCGGCCGGCCCGGACCGGTGCTGGTCGACATCACCAAGGACGCACTGCAGGCCAAGACCAGGTTCGAGTGGCCCCGGCAACTTGACCTGCCCGGCTATCGCCCGGTCACGAGGCCGCACGGCAAGCAGGTCCGGGAGGCGGTGCGGCTGATCACCGCGGCCAAGCGTCCGGTGCTCTACGTCGGAGGCGGCGTGGTGAAGGCCCGCGCCTGGAAGGAGCTTGCCGAGCTCGCCGACCTGACCGGCATTCCGGTGGTCACCACCCTGATGGCTCGTGGCGCCATCCCCGACAGCCACCCGCAGAACCTGGGCATGCCCGGCATGCACGGCACCGTGGCCGCGGTCGGCGCCCTCCAGCGCAGCGACCTGCTGATCTCCCTCGGGGCTCGGTTCGACGACCGGGTGACCGGCAAGCTGTCCAGCTTCGCGCCACTGGCCAAGATCATCCACGCCGACATCGACCCGGCCGAGATCTCCAAGAACCGGATCGCCGACGTGCCGATCGTCGGCGACTGCAAGGAGGTGATCGCCGAGCTGATCGGGATGCTCTCCGAGCCCGGCCAGCTGCCGGCGATCAGCGACTGGGTCCGCTACCTGACCGACCTCAAGCGTCGCTACCCGACCGGCTACGACATCCCGGCCAACGGGGAGCTGGCGCCGCAGTACGTGATCGAGCGGATCGGCGCGCTCACCGGCCCGGACGCCTATTACGCGGCGGGCGTTGGCCAGCACCAGATGTGGGCCGCGCACTACCTGCCCTTCGAGATTCCGGGGCGGTGGTTGAACTCCGGTGGCCTCGGCACCATGGGCTACTGCGTGCCGGCGGCGATGGGGGCCAAGGTCGGCCGGCCGGACAAGGTCGTCTGGGGCATCGACGGGGACGGCTGCTTCCAGATGACCAACCAGGAGCTGGTCACCTGCGCCCTGGAGGGCATCCCGATCAAGATCGCGGTGATCAACAACCAGAGCCTCGGTATGGTGCGGCAGTGGCAGACGCTGTTCTACAACAGCCGCTACTCCAACACCGACCTGAAGACCACCCGGCTGCCGGACTTCCCCAAGCTGGCCGAGGCGATGGGTTGCGTCGGCCTGCGGGCGGAGCAGCCGGACGACGTCGATCCGGTGATCGAGAAGGCGCTGTCGATCGACGACGCGCCGGTGGTTGTGGAGTTCGTCGTGCACAAGGACGCCATGGTGTGGCCGATGGTCGCTGCCGGCACCAGCAACGACGACATCAAGGTGGCCCGGGACATGGCTCCCAACTGGGAAGAGGAGGCGCTGTGACGACAGCACGGGGGACAACCCCCTTGAACCCCCGCGCCCCCCGTCACGGACGGGAGGGCGGTTAGATGGGAGAACCCACGACGCACACTCTCAGCGTGCTGGTCGAGAACAAGCCCGGCGTCCTGGCGCGGGTGGCCGGGCTGATCTCCCGCCGCGGCTACAACATCGAGTCGCTGGCGGTCGGGCCCACCGAGTATCCGCACATGTCGCGGATCACGCTGGTTGTCGCGGTCGAGGACACCGTCCTGGAGCAGGTCACCAAGCAGCTGAACAAGCTGGTCGAGGTGCTCAAGATCGTCGAGCTGGACCCGAGCGCGGTACGCCGGGAGCTGATCCTGGTCAAGGTGAAGGCGACCTCGGAGACCCGCGGTCAGCTGATCGAGATCATCGGCCTGTTCGGCGCGAAGGCGGTCGACCTGACCGCCGAGGTGATCACCATCGAGGCCACCGGCAGCCCGGCCAAGCTGGACGCGCTGCTGGCGCTGCTGGAGCCGTACGGGATCCGCGAGCTGGTCCAGTCCGGTCTGGTCGCCCTCGGCCGGGGCAACCGGTCGATGACCGACCGCACCCAGCGCGCCGAACGCAGCAAGACCTTGCGGGCCATCGGCTGACCCCGAGGTCTAGGCTCGTCTGTGACTCCGCCACGCCTGCGGTACGTCCCTTCCACCCACAGGAGAATCCCCAAGTGCCTGCTCAGATGTTCTACGACAAGGATGCCGATCTCTCGCTGATCCAGTCGCGCAACGTCGCCGTGCTCGGCTTCGGCAGCCAGGGCCACGCGCATGCGTTGTCGCTGCGCGACTCCGGCGTGGACGTACGGGTCGGGCTGCCCGAGAGCAGCAAGAGCCGCGCCAAGGCCGAGGCCCAGGGCCTCCGCGTGCTCAGCCCGTACGAGGCCTGCGAGGAGGCCGACCTGATCATGGTGCTGACGCCGGACCCGGCGCAGCGCAAGGTCTATACGGATGCGATCGAGCCGAACCTGGTGGCCGGTGACGCATTGTTCTTCAGCCACGGCTTCAACATCCGGTTCGGCTACATTCGGCCGCCGGCCGGCGTTGACGTCGCGCTGGTGGCGCCGAAGGGACCCGGTCACCTGGTGCGCCGGGAGTATGCCGAGGGTCGTGGCGTGCCGGTGCTGGTCGGGGTGGAGCAGGACGCCAGTGGCAAGGCCTGGGATCTCGCCCTCTCCTACGCGAAGGGCATCGGTGGCCTGCGCGCCGGGGGGATAAAAACCACCTTCACCGAGGAGACCGAGACCGACCTGTTCGGCGAGCAGGCAGTGCTCTGCGGCGGCACGTCCGCGCTCATCCAGGCCGGTTTCGAGACGCTGGTCGACGCCGGCTACCAGCCCGAGGTCGCGTACTTCGAGTGCCTGCACGAGCTGAAGCTGATCGTCGACCTGATCTACGAGGGCGGCATCGCCAAGCAGCGCTGGAGCGTCTCGGACACCGCGGAGTACGGGGATTACGTCTCGGGCCCGCGGGTGATCGACGACCACGTCCGGGAGAGCATGAAGGGCATCCTCGCCGACATCAAGGACGGCTCGTTCGCCAAGCGGTTCATCGACGACCAGGACGCCGGGGGGCCGGAGTTCACCAGGTTCCGCGAGGCGGCCGAGAGGCACCCGATCGAGGCGGTCGGGCACGACCTGCGCGGTCTGATGTCCTGGGTGAAGAGCCACGACGACGACTACGTGGAGGGCACTGCCGCGCGCTGAGATCACGCGCCCCTGCTCTGCTGGTGCGCCGACATCTCGAGCGAAGAACTCCCAGGACTGCGGCGCAGGATTCTCCGCGCAGGATCGGCCGCCGCGACCAGTGGCAGGGGTCTATCGCGACTTCATGGTGATGGCGATCGCGCGGGTGCCGTCCGCGCGCAGTCCCGTTCCGATGGCGTAGAGCCTGCTGCTCAGCTGTCCCTTCTGGGCCTGGGTGTCGTCGTTGGCGAGCACGCACACCTGCTTTAGCCCCGTGGTGTTCAGGGTGGACGGGTGATCGGGCCGGCACGGTCCGTACGCGTCCATGAGCGCGGCCAGCGCCTTCTTGGCCGACGCCGGCGGTACCTCGAGCTGGGCGTCGAGCTGGTAGTCATGGGTCGCGACATACCGGCCGCTGATCATCTTCGAGTCGTCGGGCAGGTCGAGATCGGCATAGAACTCGAGGTCCGCGAGGGTCAGCGGTGAGCAGGCGTAGCCGGTCAGGGTGTTCTTGCAGGGCGAGCCGCGGTCGGAGGTGAAGGGAAAGTACGGCACGCCCCAGCCGCCGGCGTACCGGGCGATGATCGCGAACGCGATGATCACGAAGGCGGCCATCAGCAGGGTTCCGGCGAAGATGCGAATCGCCTTGTGCAGCCGCCTCGCCACACCGAGAGCATGCCCGAGCAGAAATCGGATATCCAAACGACTCACGCATCGATTGGGTTACGGAATCGTGCGCGGCGGACGCCCGCACATCCCGCGGGTTCAGCGCTTGACGGCGATGAGGACGGAGGTGTCGTCGGCGACCATGACGTCGACGCTGGTGAAGCGTTCGTCGGAGAGCCAGTCCTGGCGCAGGGTGTCGACTCGGCCGCGGTCCAGCGGGGGCCATGTCGGGCTGGGGGTGAAGTCGTCGAGCACGATCATGCCGCCCTCGTCGAGCAGGTCGACGATCTCCTCGCGCGGCCAGCTGCGCGCGCTCCCGGCGTCGAGGAAGATCAACGAGAACGGGGCGTGTGCTGCGAGGCTGGTCCAGTCGGCGTGCATCACGTCGATGTCGTCGTCGGCGAACATCGTCATCACGCCATGGGCAAGCTCCGGGTCCAGCTCGGCGGTGATCACCCGTGTCGTCTTGGGCGCCCCGCTGCGCAGCCAGGCCGCGCCGACGCCGCAACCCGTCCCGCACTCCGCGATGGTGCCGACCCGGGTCGCCGCGAGGGTGGCGAGCAGCCGGCCGGTTTCGGTCCGGGACGCCTGGACATATCCCCGCTCCAGGGAGAGCCGCAGCGCCCGCACCACGAGGTCGGGAAGGTCGGGTGGCGCGCTCACCTTTGCAGTCTGGTCACCGATGTGATCTTCGCGGCTGGCGTCCAGGATGTGGAACATCGGTCGATTGGTCGGTAGCACGATAGTCGCGTGTCCTACTATTTTTCCGTCGGTCACCACTACCAAGCGAGAACGATCATGTACGAGATGTACCCCGAGGCGTGGACGGTCGTCGAAGACCGCCACCAGGCAGCTGGCCACCAGCCACGTCGCCGCGCGCGCAAGGAGCACTCGGTGGTTCCGGCGATTCTCGCGCAGGCGCAGCGGGCCGGATCCGGCCGCGGCTGAGCCTGTTCCACCGGCCGCCTCGCGGGCGGACCCGCGGGGGCAGCACGGCTAGCCGCTGATCATCCGCTACACGGCACCTGCGATGGCGTCACCGATCTCGCTCGTCGTCCGGGTACGCCCGGCAGACCGCCCGGCGATGTCGGCGATCACCGCCTTCTCCACCCGTGCCGCCGCGTCCCGGAGCCCAAGATGATCGAGCAGCAATGCCACCGAGAGGATGGTCGCGGTCGGGTCGGCGATGCCCCGGCCGGCGATGTCGGGTGCGGAGCCGTGCACCGGCTCGAACATCGACGGGTGGGTCCGGGCGGGGTTGAGGTTGCCGCTGGCGGCCAGCCCGATGCCTCCGGTCACCGCGGCCGCCAGGTCGGTGAGGATGTCGCCGAACAGGTTGTCGGTCACGATCACGTCGAAGCGGGACGGATCCGTGGCGAGGAAGATCGTCGCCGCGTCCACGTGCAGGTAGTCGGTGGCCACGCCGGGGTGCTCCGCGGCCACCGACTCGAAGATCCGCCGCCACAAGCCGCCGGCGTTGACCAGCACGTTGTGCTTGTGCACCAGGGTGATCTTGTTCCGGCGCCGGGTCGCCCGTTCGAACGCGTCCCGGATCACCCGCTCCACGCCGTACGCGGTGTTGACGCTGACCTCGGTGGCGATCTCGTGCTCCGTACTGCCCCGGACGACGCCGCCGTTGCCGACGTAGAGGCCCTCGGTGCCCTCCCGGACCACCACGAAGTCGATCTCCTTGCCCGCGACGACGTGGTCGGCGAGTGGCGTGGGGACGCCCGGGAACAGCCGACTCGGCCGCAGGTTGACGTAGTGATCGAAGGCGAAGCGCAGCTTCAGCAGCAGGCCCCGCTCCAGCAGGCCGCTGGGCACGTCGGTGGCCCCGGGCGCGGCGCCCACGGCCCCGAACAGGATGGCGTCGGCCTGGTCGAGCTCGGCCAGCACCGAGTCGGGCAGCACCTCGCCGGTGCGCTGCCAGCGCTCCGCTCCGAGGTCGTAGCTGGTGGTCGACATCGCGTTCGGCCCGGCTACCGCGGCCAGCACCTTGAGGCCTTCCGCGACCACCTCGGGTCCGATCCCGTCACCGCCGATGACCGCGAGCTGGATGGGGCTGGACTCTGGCGCCGTCTGCGCGGAGGCGGGAATGGGTGTGCTTCGAACAGTCTCGGTCACCGGCGAATCCTAACGGCCTGCTGTTAGCGTGAATGTCAGAAGGGAGAGGACGGTCATGAGCCTTCAGTTCGAGCTCCGATCCAACCCGCACCCGCGCCCCGAGATCGAGCGGCAGCGGATCTTGTCGGATCCCGGGTTCGGGGTTTACTTCACCGATCACATGGCGGTCGCAACCTGGACGGCGGCGGACGGCTGGCACGACTCCGCCATCGTCCCGTACGGTCCGTTCTCCCTGGACCCGGCAACGGCGGTCCTGCACTACGCCCAGGAGATCTTCGAAGGGCTCAAGGCCTACCAGCACGGCGACGGCACCGTGTGGCTGTTCCGCGCCGACCAGAACGCCGCACGGTTGGCCAGGTCGGCGAAGCGGCTGGCGCTGCCGGTGCTCGAGGCGGACGACTTCCTGGCCAGCATCGAGGCGCTGGTGGCGGCCGACCGGATCTGGGTGCCCGAGGGCGGCGGCGCGGCGGAGCAGAGCCTGTACCTGCGGCCGTTTCTGTTCGCCTCGGAGGCGTTCCTGGGCGTTCGGCCGGCCCGGCGGGTCACCTACTGCTGCATCGCCAGCCCCGCGGGCGCCTACTTCGCCTCCGGCGTCAAGCCGGTGAAGATCTGGCTGACGACCGCTTACACCCGAGCGGCGCCGGGCGGCACGGGCGCCGCCAAGTGCGGCGGCAACTACGCGGCCAGCCTCGTCGCTCAGCAGGAGGCCGCCGACCACGGCTGCGAGCAGGTGATGTTCGCCGACGCCGCCGAGCACGGCTGGGTCGAGGAGCTCGGGGGCATGAACGTCTACGTCGTCACGACCGACAACGAGCTGATCACCCCGGAGCTCACCGGCTCGATCTTGGAAGGGGTGACCCGGGACTCCATCCTGACGCTGGCGAAGGAGTTCGGCCTCAATCCGGTGGAGCGCCGGCTCGGCGTCAGCGAATTGCTGGACGGCATCGGTTCCGGCCTGGTCAGCGAGGTCTTCGCCTGTGGCACGGCGGCCGTGATCACCCCGGTCGGTGAGCTGCGCAACGACGGTGGCAGCTATGTCATCGGCGCCGGCGAAACGGGCGAGACGACGGCCGCGCTGCGCAAGAACCTCCTCGACATCCAGTACGGCCGCGCCGCCGACACGCACGGCTGGCTACGCCGCATTCTCTGAGATTTCCGGGCGCCGGCTGGCGCATTCGGATGATCTGCGCAACACTGGTTGCCATGCAGTTCCAGGTCGTGATTATTTCTTAGCGCGCTGATCTTCCTCGGCGCGCTGAACCTCCTGTCCGTACGGGAGGTTTTTTCATGCCAGGAACAACTCCGACTACCTATCAAAAGGATCCAGATGTCCGCCCAGCCGAGGCAGCAGCCGGCCGAGTTCCACGTTTTCGACACAACGCTCCGCGACGGCTCGCAGCAGGAGGGCCTCAACCTCTCGGTCGCCGACAAGCTCGCGATCGCCGCGCTGCTGGACGAGCTAGGGGTGCACTACATCGAAGGCGGCTGGCCGGGAGCCAACCCGGGCGACACGACCTTCTTCCGGGCGATGGCCGACGGGCAGCTGAGGCTCGAGAACGCCCAGCTGGTGGCGTTCGGCTTCACCCGCCGGGTGGGCATGCGGGCCGCGGACGACCCGCTCACCGCTGCACTGCGCGACTCCGGGGCGCCGGTCGCGTGCATCGTGGCCAAGAGCCACGACGGCCACGTCGAGAGGGCGCTCCGGACGACCCTGCGCGAAAACCTCGCCATGATCGGCGACACCGTCCGGCACCTCCGCGCCGAGGGGCAGCGGGTCTTCGTGGACTGCGAGCACTTCTTCGACGGCTTCCGGCGCAACCAGCCGTACGCGTTGGAGGCGGTCCGAACCGCTGCCGAGGCGGGTGCCGAAGTCGTCGTGCTCTGCGACACCAACGGCGGGATGCTGCCGAGCTGGATCACCGACGTCGTCGGCACCGCGAACGAGATCGGCGTCCGGCTCGGCATCCACTGCCACAACGACACCGGCTGCGCGGTGGCCAACACACTGGCCGCCGTCGATGCCGGAGTGATGCACGTCCAGGGCACGATCAACGGATATGGGGAACGCACCGGCAACGCTGACCTCGTGTCGGTGATCGCCAACCTGGAACTGAAGTACGGCTGGCAGCTGCTGCCGGCCGGAGCGTTGCGCGAGGCCACCCGACTCTCGCACGCCATCGCCGAGGTGACGAACGTTCCACCGAGCGCTCGCCAGCCCTACGTCGGCTTGTCGTCCTTCGCCCACAAGGCCGGACTGCATGCTTCGGCGATCAAAGTCGATCCCAACCTCTACCAGCACATCGACCCGGTCCGTGTCGGGAACGACATGCGGATGCTCGTTTCCGACATGGCCGGCCGGGCGAACATCCAGATCAAGGGCGAGGAGCTGGGATTCGATTTGTCCGACCGCGACCTGGCCGCCAAGATCACCGACCAGGTCAAGGACGCCGAGGCCGCGGGCTACACCTACGAGGCGGCCGACGCCAGCTTCGAGCTGCTGTTGCGCCGCGAGCTGGACCAGTTGCCGGAGTTCTTCTCGGTCCAGTCCTGGCGGGTGTTCACCCAGTCGCTGGGCGCCCAGACCGACACCGAGTGCACCGTACGGCTGACGGCCAAGGGCAAGAGCCAACGCGTCGTGGGCGAGGGCAACGGGCCGGTCAACGCCCTCGACCAGGCGCTGCGCAACGCGCTGACGCCGGCCTATCCGCAGGTGGAGAGGTTCGAGCTGATCGACTACCGGGTCCGCATCCTCGAGCAGGGGCACGGCACCGACGCCACCGTACGGGTGCTGATCGAGACCACCGACGGGCTGCGGGCCTGGACCACGGTCGGGGTCGGCCAGAACATCATCGAGGCCTCCTGGGAGGCGCTCTGCGACGCGTACGTCTACGGCCTGGTGCACGCCGACGACCCGGTGGTGCCCAACCAGAGCCAGCTGCCGCCGGTCGCCCTGGGCGTCTGAGCCCGCTCATCCTTTGGCGTCTGAGCAGCGCTCATCCTGGGCGTCTGAGCGGCGCTCCGCCGCGTCCGCCGACGGCGCCCTACACCCTCGTCGGAAGATCACGTGCACGTCCGTTTCATGCACTCTGCGCCTGTTGCAACCGGCGCAGCGCGACAACATCGAACGTGTACGTCCGTTTCCCGCAGGGCGCGCCGGGCCCGTTGCAACCGGCGCAGTGCGATAACAACGAACGTGTACGTCCGTTGCCGACCTGAACCAGACGGCGCAGGTATCAGCCGATCCGCTCGATGATCAGGGGCGGCGGTGGCGCTGCTTCGGCTCCGACCTGGTAGGCGCCGGTCAGCGACTCGCGGGCGCGTTCGAACCGTTCCGGCGTGTCGGTGTGCAGGGTCATGATCGGGTTGCCGGCCTGCAGCTGATCCCCAGGCTTGGCATGCAGCTCGATGCCGGCGGCCGCCTGCACGGGTTGGTCCTTACGGGCCCGCCCGGCGCCCAGCCGCCACGCCGCGACGCCCACCTTGAAGGCGTCCAGCGAGATCAGGACACCGTCCTGGTTGGCAGTGATCACGTCGGTCTCGCGGGCTGTCGGAAGCGCCGCATCGGCGTCGCCGTCCTGCGCCTCGATCATGGCCCGCCAGGCGTCCATCGCCTTGCCGGAGGCCAGGACCTCGGCCGGGTCATGATCGTCCCGGCCGGCGGCCGCCACCAGCTCCCTGGCCAGCGCCACGGTGAGCTCGACCACGTCGGACGGCCCGCCGCCGGCCAGCACCTCGACGGATTCGACGACCTCCAGGGCGTTCCCCACGGTCAGCCCGAGCGGTGTCGACATGTCGGTGAGCAGCGCCACCGTTGTCACGCCCGCGTCGGTGCCGAGCCCGACCATGGTCCGGGCCAGCTCCGCCGCGGACTCCTGGGTCTTCATGAACGCGCCCGTGCCGACCTTGACGTCCAGCACCAGCGCGCCGGTGCCCTCGGCGATCTTCTTGCTCATGATCGACGAGGCGATCAGCGGGATGGACTCGACGGTCGCGGTGACGTCGCGAAGCGCGTACAGCTTGGCGTCGGCGGGTGCCAGCCCGGACCCGGCGGCACAGATCACCGCCCCGACCTCCTCCAGCTGGCGCAGCATCTCGGCATTGCTCAGCCGGGCCCGCCAGCCGGGGATGGACTCCAGCTTGTCCAGCGTGCCGCCGGTGTGGCCGAGCCCTCGTCCCGAGAGCTGCGGGACGGCGACCCCGCAGGCGGCGACCAGCGGTGCTAGCGGCAACGTGATCTTGTCGCCGACTCCACCCGTGGAGTGCTTGTCGGCCGTCGGCCGGGAGAGGCTGCTGAAGTCCAGCCGCTCGCCGGAGTCGATCATGGCGGCGGTCCACCGGGCCAGCTCCGCGGGGTCGAGGCCGCGGAAGAAGATCGCCATGGCGAGTGCCGACATCTGCTCGTCGGCCACCAGCCCCGCCGTGTACGCGTCGATCACCCAGTCGATCTCGGCGTCGCCGAGGCGGCCGCCGTCGCGTTTGGTCCGGATCAGCTCGACGACCTCGTACGGCTGCTGCCCGTGCTGCTCCGCACCCATGGCGCGAGGCTATCGCCCTGGGTCCCGATGGTCAGTGCCCTGTAATCGAAGTATCTTGACGCTGGCCCCGCCCATGCGGCGCCTGGCTGCGTTCTCGTCGTCGCCCATAGGCACCGCTATGAACTCCTCCTCGGCCTTGCCATGCATCCACTTGGACGACGCCAGCTGTCAAACTACCTCGATTACAGGACACTAGGCTGGCCCGCATGCGCATCGCACGGTTCGCGGCCGGTGGGGATCCCCAGTACGGCGTCGTTGAGCTGGCCGAGGACGACGGCCGGCATCCCGGCACCGTGGCGGTCGTCACCGGTGACCCGGTCGCGATGCCGGTCCAGCTGACGGGGGAGCGGATCGAGCTGGACGCCGTACGGCTGCTGGCGCCGGTCATCCCGCGGAGCAAGATCGTCGGCGTCGGGCGCAACTACGCCGCCCACGCGGCCGAGCTCGGCAACGAGGTGCCGGTGACGCCGCTGACCTTCCTCAAGCCGAACACCGCGGTGATCGGTCCGGAGGAGGCCATCGTCTATCCGGGGACGACCCACGACCTGCAGTTCGAGGGCGAGCTGGCGGTGGTGATCGGTCGGATCTGCCGGGACGTGCCGATGAAGCGCGTGCCAGAGGTGATCTTCGGGTACACCGTCGCGAACGACGTGACCGCACGCGACCTGCAGAGCAGTGACGGCCAGTGGGCGCGGGCGAAGGGCTACGACACCTTCTGCCCACTCGGCCCGTGGATCACCACTCACCAGAGCCTCGACGAGGTGGCGGATCTGGAGATCCGGACGACCGTCGACGGGCTGGAGAAGCAGCACGGCCGGACCAAGGAGATGATCTTCACGGTGCCGGAGCTGGTCGCCTACATCAGCTCGTTCACCACGCTGCTGCCGGGGGACGTGATCTTGACCGGGACGCCCGAGGGGGTCGGCCCGATGCTGCCGGGGCAGGAGGTGAGCGTGGAGATCGAGGGCATCGGCACGCTCACGAACACGGTCACCAGCGACAAGCCGCGACGGGCGGCCGACGAGTGAGCGAGCCCGACCGCGATCGCGGGGACTCCTTCGTCCTCGGCGACGTCACGCCGGATGCGGTCCGGGTGCGGTTCCCGCCGTCGCCGACAGGTAACCTGCACGTCGGCAACGTCCGCAGCGCCCTGTTCAACTGGGCGTTCGCGCGGCACTACGGCGGCACGTTCATCCTGCGGATCGAGGACACCGACGCCGGCCGCAACCTCGAGGAGTCCTACGTCGGGCTGCTCGACGCGCTGACCTGGCTACGCCTCGACTGGGATGAGGGACCGGTCAAGGGCGGCCCGTACGGGCCGTACGTGCAGTCCCAGCGGAGCGCCGTCTACCGCGACGTGGTGACCAGGCTGCTGGCCGGCGGCCACGCGTACCGCTGCTACTGCACCCGGGAGGAGATCGAGGCCCGTGAGGCGGCCCGTCCGCCGGGTGCCCCGTCGGGTTACGACGGCTTCTGCCGGCACCTGTCGCCGGAGCGCGTTCGGGAGCTCGAGGCGATGTCGACCCCGTCGGTTGTCCGGATGCTGGTGCCCGACCGGCCGATCGAGTTCGTCGACCTGGTCCGCGGGCCGGTGCGGTTCTCGGCGGAGCACGTGCCCGACTACGTGATCGTGCGCGGCAACGGCGAACCGCTCTACACGCTGGTCAATCCCGTCGACGACTCGCTGATGCGGGTCACCCACGTGTTGCGCGGCGAGGATCTGCTGCCGTCCACGCCACGCCAGATCGTGCTCTACGAGGCGCTCGAGCAGCTCGGCATCGGCAGTGGCCGAACGCCGCGGTTCGGCCACCTGCCGACCGTACTGGGGGAGGGCAACCGCCGGCTGTCCAAACGGGACCAGGGGTCGGGTCTCGCGGAGTATCGGGAGAAGGGGTACCTGCCCGAGGCACTGCTGAACTACCTCGCGCTGCTCGGCTGGTCCATCGCCGACGACCGGGACCTGTTCACGCTGGACGAGATGGTCGCGGCCTTCGACATCTTGCGGGTGAACGCCAGCCCCGCGCGGTTCGACGGCAAGAAGTGCGAGGCGATCAACGCGGCGCATATCCGGCTGCTGCCGGCGGAGGACCTGACCGAGCGGCTGATCCCATATCTGGTCGCTGCCGGCCTGGTCAGCGATCCGCCGCTGCCAGGGGAGCGGGATCGGCTGGCCGCGGCCACGCCGCTGATCCAGGAGCGGATCAACACCTTGTCCGAGGCCGTCGACCTGCTGCGCTTCCTCTTCGTCGGTGACGAGGAGATCGACGTCCAGCCGGACGCGGGGCTCGGGCCGGACGCCACGAAGACCGTGGCCGCCGCCGCGGAGGCACTGGCCGAGGTCGAGCCGTACGAGCGCGGCGCGATCGAGTCGGCGCTGCGCAGCGCCCTGGTAGAGGGGCTGGGACTGAAGCCGCGGCTCGCCTTCGGTCCGGTCCGGGCGGCGGTCACCGGCCGGCGGGTCTCGCCGCCGCTGTTCGAGTCGCTGGAGCTGCTCGGCCGAAGGTCGGTGCTGAACCGGTTGGCGGCCGCGCAGCGGAGCCTGGTGAGGTAGCGGGCGGTGGCGAACCAGGGCAGGCGTCGGCCGCCGGTCAAGACGGCGAAAGCAGGCCGGCCGTCGCGGTCGGGCAATCCCGCCGTACGGGCGGAGGCGCAGGAACCTCGAACCGCGTCTCGGGCCAACCCGACCCAGCGCGCGAGCCAGCCGCAGCCTGATTCGACCCAACGGAGGAACCAGGCGCATCGGACGAACCAGCCGCCGCGACCAGCCGGAGCACCAGCATCTCCTCCGTCTGCGCCCGGGATGATGGCCCGCTTCGCACCGTGGCGGTCCGACCCGGCCCGGGCCGAGGTGCCCGGGTTGCTGCCGCCCGACGGAGCGCCATACCAACAGGTGCTGCGGACATCGCAGTACGCCTGGTGGCGTCCGGCTCTCGGCGTGCTGCTCGGCCTGTCGATGTTCATGCTGATGACGACGCTGATCAGTCAGGCCGTCATCCGGCTTGCCTGGGCGACCACAGCGGCCGACGAGTCGTACCAGGCCTACTACACCGCGGCGTACGCCTTCCGTCGACCGCCCGGGATGCTGGCCCTGAACCTCGCCATCGCCGCACTGATCCCGATCTCCTGGCTGTTGATCACGATGGTGCACCAGGTGGCACCACGCTGGCTGTCGTCCGTGCGGCCGCGGCTGCGTTGGCGCTATCTGGCGGTCTGCCTCGGCGTTGCGGTGATCGCGACCGCCGTGTCGCTGGTGTCGCAACTGTTCATCCAGCCCGTGCACATCCAGGCCCAGCAGGGGTTCTGGGCGTTCCTGGTCGTGATCATCCTCACGTCACCACTCCAGGCGGCGGGCGAGGAGGTGTTCTTTCGCGGTTATGTGCTGCAGGCACTCGGCAGCTTGTACGGCCGGCCGTGGTTCGGGGTGGTCCTCTCCGCCGTGCTGTTCGCCGCGTTCCACGGGTGGCAGAACCTGCCGCTGTTCGTCGACCGGCTGGCCTTCGGCCTGCTCGCCGCGGCACTGGTCTGGCGCACCGGCGGGCTGGAGGCCGGCATCGCCGCGCATGTGATCAACAACGTGTTCGCGTACACGTTCGCCGGGCTGACCGGAACGATCGCCGGCCTTCGGGCACTGAAGGAGATCGGCTGGCTGACCGCCGTGATCGATGTCGGCGGCTTTGCCCTGTTCGCGGTGCTGGCCTACCTCGTCGCCCGTTGGTTGAAGGTCCAGACCCGGGTCGATCTGTCGACTGTCAGGCCGAGATTTGAATGAGCAGACCGCTGACGGTGGTGGCGAGTGCCGGGCTGTCGGTTGTGCTCCTCGTCTGCATGACGGTGCTGGTCCGCCAGTTCAGTCAATCGCGTCAGGAGAGCCTGCGACAATTGGGCATCGCAGTCGGTCCTGACGGGGCCACGACCGAGGTGACCGTCCCGAGTGACATCGACTCGGAGTTCCGGGTCTTTGGACGGGATGGTCCGGGGAAGGCATCGGAGATCGGCCGACAGAGGGCGTGGCTCTCCTCCGGCAGGGTGCCGCCTGCTCCCGTCGGAACGAGTGCAGAACTCGTTCGGGTGTCGCTGCTCGACCTGTACTTGTTGGGTCGCGATCACGACGTGACCGTCGCGGCCTGGGCAGGCCCGTGGCGTTATGTCTGGCCGCGCGACTCAGCGTTCGTCGTCAGCGCGCTCGTCCGCACCGGGCATGAGGCCGAAGCACGGCGCCACCTGGATTTCCTCCAGCAGGTGCAGCCCGAGACCGGGGTTCTTGCGGCCAGGTATCTGCCGGACTGGTCGGGCCGCACGCCGGACGCGCGTGGTGTCCAACTCGACGGTGCAGGGTGGGCGCTGTGGGCGCTCGGCGAGGTGGCGCGTTTCACGGCCGCGGCGGAGCGGCCGGCACTAGTCGGCAGCTACCGCCAACTCCTGGTCAGATCGACGAACGCCATCGTGAGCAGCCTTGGACCGACCGGGCTTCCGTACGTGTCGGCGGACTACTGGGAGACCAGGGAGCGCATGAGAACGCTCGCGACGAGCGCGATCCTGCTTGCCGGACTTCAGTCATCGGCAAGGCTGTTCGGCTATCTGGGCGAGAGTGATCATGCCTTGGTGGCCACCGAAACTGGCCTATCCCTACAAGCAAGTATCGTCCGGTCATTCGGGCCATCCGGCTACTCCCGATATCCCGGTGGACGGGCTCGTGACGTCGATCTTGGGGTGACCTTCCTGCAAGCCCCGTTCGTCGAGTTCGCTGAGGTCGCGGCCACGCGGTCTGCCTGGGAATCGGTGCCGACGTACGGTGCCCGGCCGGGCGGTGGCCTCGCGCCCGGAGGTGGCTGGAAACGTGACGGGGTCAGCTGGACGTCCACGGCAGCCACCTATGCGATGGCCGCGGCCTGCATCGACCCGCCCCAGGCGACGCGATGGCTGAAGCACCTGGACGCCCATCGAACAGCGACCGGCGCGCTGCCTGAGAAGGTGCTGGCGGACGGGTCGCCCGCCTCGGTTGCTCCGCTGGCTTGGACAGCGGCCGCCGTTATCGTCACGGTCGATGAACTGGAGAGGGGATGTTGACTCGCGCTCAGATGGACATACCTCCCGCTCGTGATTGAGCGGAGGCCATGGATCACGGCCGAACCGGGCTTCGGCAGCCGGTGTTTGGGCCACGGTCTCGCCTGCAGTAAAGTCTTCCCTCGTGTCCGGATCGGACATGCCCGCTGGCGGTCAGGCCTGCGGTGGGGTATGGGGTAATTGGCAGCCCGGCTGACTCTGGATCAGCTAGTCTAGGTTCGAGTCCTAGTACCCCAGCGACGCGGCAGTCGCGGTTCGCTGGACGGTCAGTGAGTTGGTAGGCTTCCGAGTTCGGACGGGCTCGTAGGCGCTCGCCCGGCAGCTAGGGGCCCCGTTGTGTAGCGGCCTAGCACGCCGCCCTCTCAAGGCGGTAGCGCGGGTTCGAATCCCGTCGGGGCTACCACGTCGAATCGGCGTCTGATCAGGGCAAAACGCGATCGGTTCACGATTGATCTTCAGCCCCTACGGCGCTGGGGACGTAGCCGTGTCGCTTACTCAACTTCGCCGAGGCCGAGCGCCAGCAGTAGCGTTGGCCGAATGGCGCTCAAGCTCGACAACATGGGCATCGTCGTCGAAGACCTCACGGCGGCGGTCGACTTCTTCGGCGCGCTCGGCCTCGAGCTTGAGGGGCGGGCCATGGTCGAGGGCGAGTGGGCGGGCCGCGTCACCGGGCTCGGGGACCAGCGCGTAGAGATCGCCATGATGCGCACGCCCGACGGGCACGGCCGGCTCGAACTCTCGCGGTTCATCGAGCCCGAAATCGTGGCTGATCACCGCACCGAGCCGGTGAACGCGCTGGGATACCTGCGCGTGATGTTCGCCGTCGACGACCTCGACGAGACCCTTTCCCGGGTGCGCGAGCATGGTGCCGAACTCGTCAGCACGGAGGTGGTGCAGTACGAGGACGCGTATCGGCTCTGCTACATCCGCGGCCCGGAGGGCCTGCTGATCGGGCTCGCGCAGGCGCTCGATTGAGCCAACCGACCATCGACCGGTTCACTCGGGCCGTATCCCCGGTGTCTCGGCCAGGTGTCGCAGGGCGACGGATCGAACCTCACTTGACTCCACCGGCAGGCTCACCAAACTCGCCTACCCCGCATCGACGACCAAAACCCGGTCAGCCGAAAGGATTACCAGCGTTGGCTGGATCAACTGCACCGTGCACTAGCGCCATCCCGCATGTGATCGGCGTTGGCAGCAGAAGGTGTACCCGACCCAACGGACCCGGTCAACCACAGACCTGCTGGCCAGGCAATTTGCCGACTCATCGCCTGAACGACGATCGCTTTGCGGTCACGAGTCACGAGAAGACCCACCGGCTCGATGCACCCCTCGGCCCCAGCAACATACGCCATATCGACAACGTTTAGATCGGCAGACAGATCCAAGAAGTGCCACGGAAGACTGATCAACCCGTGCGCCTCCGCTGCTGAGAGGAGCCTTGCCTGCGAGAGTGGAATCGTCTTTGCCCACCCAGGGTCGCCGCGGCAGTCGCAGTCCAGCCGACTGCCAGCCGGGCAACCACAGCTCCCGACAGCACTTCGATGAAGCCCCCTGCGCAGCTGGGCGAAGGCAGCCGTGCTCGCCCGGACGCAGCTAGGCAAAGAACAGGGAACGAGATAGGGAATCTGCCCGAGGTGGCCGTCGTGCCGGCTGCGGGATGCTCACCGCAGAACAAATCGTCGTCAGCGGGAGCGGAGGAGATTCTCATGTCATTCGTTCAGGTAACGAGGGTCAAGGGCGTCAGCAAGGAGCAGTACGAGAGGATTCGTGAGCAGGCAACCGGAGGGAAGCTCCTCGACGGGGAGCTGTTCTTCGTGGACGGCTATCAGGGCGAGGAACTCTGGGCCATCGACGGCTGGGAGACTCGCGAGCAGTGCGACCGCGGGATGGACAAGTGGGGCCCGGCAATGGCGGCGGAGGGTGTGTCGATGGACGGCATGAGCCTCGAGGAATTCGAGATCGACTCGCTGGTCCGCTAGAGGTCTGAGCCCTTCTCGTTTGATCCGCCTGGTGGTGTTGGCTTCGACCCAGCAGACGTCGAGCAGGCGTAAGGGGCACAGAGAGGCGACGACAACCCATCGAGTGTCCGGCATGACTGGTGGTCGGCCGCGGCCAGGCCCTTGTCATGGGCGTGCGATGGGTTGTCGACGCCGTCAGGTCCGCTGCGCAAGAGCCTCGAGTACCCACTCGTCGGGTGGCGTGGGCCGCAGCCCATTGGCGGTGGAGTAAAGGCGGCAGATCAGGCCGAAGTCGCTCCGCTCGCTCGCGCCCGGCTCGACGTCGTGCCCGTCGACTCGGATCGTAGGGGAGCCGAGGAAACGCTCACGTCGCGCTGCCGTCTCGTCGGGAATCCTGCGAAGGTGGAGCCATTCGCCCGCGTCGACACCGCGCAGCAGCTCCTGCAGACGCAGCAGCATGGCCTCGTAATGGGGGCAGCCGTCGAAGTAGAGGAGCTCGACGGCGTGGGGGGCGGTACGGACCGCCCCCGCAAGGACTGTGTCACTCAATGTGTGCTGCTCGTGGCCGCGTCGGCGTGTCTGACGTGAGTGTGAGTGTTCGTCGGCGCTCGATCATGCTCGAGCCTCACTCGCCCGCGTCGCAGGCCTCGTGCGAGCCGAGGTGCTGCTTCGCCACGCTCCTGACGATCGCGCCGGTCGGGTGACCGAAGGTGTGGCGGAGAAAGGCCTGCAGTTCCGCGGGTCCGCCGGGGAACTCGTCGGACGACCCATGCGGTGCGATGCCTGAAGCCTCGAATCCGATGCAACTGGCGTTTCTGTGGGCATCTGCGAATGCGGGCGCGGCAACGCCGGATGCGAGCGCGATCCCGATCACGCCAATGCTGATGGCTCGTTTGAACATGGCTGCCTCCGTCGTCGGTCGGTGAGGGTGGTCAGGCCTGCGTCGGAGCGGCCTGGGCATTGCGCATCACGACCTCGAGGGTGCGCTCGAGCTCCGCAGTCGGGCTGAACTCGACAAGCTCGGTATCGGCATGCAGCTCAGGGGTGTGCCCGGGCGGTGCGAAGTACGCTTCGCCGGCCGCGATCGTCTCCGATCTGTCGTTGAAGTGGTAGGTGACCTTGCCCTTGAGGACAACCCCCCAGTGCGGGCACTGGCAACGGTCATCGGGAAGGCCGACGAACAGCGGCGACAGGTCAGCGTCCTCGGTGTAGGTCTCGAACGCGACCGTGTAGCCGCCGAGATCTTCGAAACGGCCCTCGTAGCCGGGCGCCGTCTCCGTCGACGACGCAGTGTCCTTCGAAATCTTGGGCATCGGGTCCCTCCCTGTGCTGTGGACTGTTGCGGCGAGCATCCCGCAGTAGCGCCGCGCCCACCTCGGGCAGGTTCCCTATTCGATTCCCTGTTCTTGGCCCAGACGGGTCCGGGCCAGCGCGGCTGCTTGCGTACGGTTGCGAAGGCCGAGCTTCATCAGGATGTTCGATACGTGGTTGCCGGCTGTCTTGATCGAGACGAACAGGCGGCCCGCGATCTCGGCGTTGGTGAGACCCTGGCCGAGCAGCCGCAGAACCTCGACCTCGCGCGGCGTGAGGTCCTGGACCGGGTGTGTCGCGAATGGACGCGACTCGTCGCCAAGCTCGCGCAACAGCGCCGCGGCGATGTCTCGCTCGTAGTTGGCTCGGGCGGCATGCAGCGCCGACCTCGCGCTTCGGCCCTCGGCGATTGCGGCCTGGCGGTCGACCTCGCGAAGGCCGCGGGCGAGGTCCAATCGCGTCCGGCCGACCTCCAGATCCATACCCAGACGCGAGAAGATCGCAATAGCGTGCTCGAGTCGCTCGAGCCCGCCGTCGACTCGCGCTGCCGACGCAACGCGACCCTGAGCGCGCTCGGCGTATGCCGTGACACGGTCGATCTCTGCCGATGCGCCAAGTGCTTCAAGTTCGCGTGCCGCTTCGGCGGCCGCCTCAAGATCACCCTCGGCCAGCCGCGCTTGAACAAGCAGGTCCAGCACGGTCACAGCCAGCAGACTCTCCGGGCCGATCTGGCGCAGCCTTCGCGTGAGCACGATCACTGCCGCGGTGGGCTCGCCCCGGGCAAGGTGGAGTTCCGCTCGCGCGCGGACGGTCCAACCGTCGCCGTCGGCTCCAGGCAGCAGCTGCTCGGCCTCCTCGAAGCGGCCCTGGCGCACCAGCAAGTCCGCCAGCCGCGCTCGAGGGTCGACGCAGCGCCCACGCGTACCGCTTTGCTCGGCGACCTGGAGAGCACGAGCGAGATCGCGCTCGGCATCCTCGAGTCGGCCTCCGGCGATCAGAGCCTCGGCGCTGCAACAGCCACAGAAGCTCATCACCGGCAACTCGCCGCGCTCGTGGGTCGCCTCGCCCAGCAGACGATTCCATTGACGTAGCCGATCGACGTCGCCGGCTTGATCGCAGGCGGCGATCAAATCACAACACAACTCGCCGAGGGTTTCCAGCTCGGCGGCTTCACCTCCGAGTGCCGCCGCCATCGCCTCGTCGAGGCGCGACATCCCCGATTCGACCGCACCGACCCGTACCTCGGCGAGCCCCAGCCGCCCCAGTGCGGTGATCTCGAGATCGGGATCTCGGAGTCGCCGTGCGATCTCGAGGGCGGCCTTCGCGTGCCGGCCGGCCCGTAGCGCGTCGCCCTCCCGTTCGCCACGCACCAGTTCCAGGCGTGCATGGTCGGCGTTCTCCGGAAGCTGCTCCAGCAGCCGCGCCGCCCGGGTCAGCCAACCGCCGGCCGCAGCCGGATTCGCCAGCCCGACCTCGTACTCATGGGCGATCCACAACGCCACATGTGCCGCTGCGCGCTCGTCGCCGGAGTGGCGATACCCGGAGTAGGCGTGGATCCGCTCAGCAATCGCACGAGCGGGTCCGTCGATCCACCACAACGCGCGGGCGAGACCGTCGTGCGCTGCCGGCGCGTCGTCTTCGTCCAGAGCGGTCTCGAAGGCCGTGCGGGCGGCCGCCCAGTCTCCCGCAGCGAGCGCCGCCTTTCCAACCGCGAGCGGCTCAATGGCCAGCCCAGCCACCCATTGATTGTCTCACTAGGTGAGGGAGCCTTCAGCGGATTGAGCCACGCCATGCGGGAGTCGGGCTTGACTCGCCGTGCCGAGCCTTCTAGCGTCGGCGTCCGTGGCGGTCGATGAGGAGCTCCGCAGGCGGCGCGAGGAGATCTGCCTCGGGCACCTTCGGGCCGAGAACGACCACCGCTTCGACGAGGCCATCGGCTTCTTCGCCCATCCGCGGTACGAGTATGTGGCCACCGGCGAGGTCTACGACGGGGCCGGTCCACTCGGCGGGCACATGCAGGAGAACGTGACCGCGTTCCCGGACTTCCACTACGACCACACTCACATGCACCATGCCGACGAAGCGATCGTCGTGGAGGGCAGGTTCCGAGGCACGCACCTGGGCAATTGGCGAGGGCTGCCGGCGACCGGACGTCGGGTGGACTTCCCGATGCTCATCGTGTTCCCGTTCGAGGGTGAGGAGATGATGGGAGAGCGGATCTACTTCGACGTCTCCACGGGACTCCGTCAGCTCGGCATGGCCTGGGATCCGAATACCGCCGTCGGCAAGATCACCACGATCCTGAACCACCCGATCACAGTGGGCCGCGCCCTGCTGCGTGGCGTCACCAGGCGCACCTAGGCGCTCTTTGACCGACTCCGCCTCTCTGGGCCACAGCACCGACGGGTTGCGCCTGCCACCCGGGTCGATGGGGATCCCCCCGCTTGGCGAGACACTCACCTTCGTACGCAACCCGTACCGGTTCGTCGAGATCCGCCGCGACCGGTACGGCGACGTCTTCAAGTCCAACGTCACAGGGCGTCGGGTGGTGTTCCTGTCGGGGCTGGAGGGCGCATCGGCGTTCTTCGACACCGAGAACATCAGCCGGGCGGATGCGCACCCATTCCTGATGGTCGACGTCTTCGGCGGCACGAACTTCGAGATGTACGACGGACCCCGGCACCTCGCGCTGAAGACGATCGCGCTCCAGGCGTTCGACGAGGCGGCGCTCGCGGGCTACCTCCCGGACATGCAGCTCGTGATCGGAAGCTGGCTCGCCCGGCACGCCGGCGGCACCGCGTTCCCGGCGATGACCGCGCTGCGCGAGCTGGCGATCGAGGCGATCTGCCGCAACGTGATGGGACTCGAGCCAGGTCCGGAGACCGAGGCGATGACCCGTGACTACGGCCTGCTCCTCGCCGGGCTCGCCGCGGCCGTGCCGGTCCGGATCCCGGGCACGACGTACGGCCGCGCGATGCGGGCCCGCGGTCGGCTGCTCGCCGCTATCCGGACGATGGTCGAGCAGCGGCGGGCACAGCCGCGGGCCGACGCCTTGTCGCGGATCCTCGCCGCCAGCGCCGCGGACGGCCGCACCTACACTGACGACGAGGCGGTGCTCGAAATGCACCACATCGTGGTGGCTGGATTCATCGTCTACGCGCATCTGGCCGAGGTGGTCCGGCGCCTTGCGACCCAGCCGGACCTGCGCGCGCGGTGCGCCGAGGAGGTTGCTCGGCAGGTGCCCGTCGGTGAGCTGTCGATGGACGGACTGTCCCGCCTCACTACCTGCACCGCGGTCGTGATGGAGGCGAAGCGGTTGGTGCCCCTGGTGCCGTTCGCCTTCGGCCGGGCGAGCCGGACATTCTCCTGCCGGGGCTACGACGTGCCGGAGGGCTGGACGGTCTGGCTCGCGCTGCACCTGGTCAACCACGACCCATCCGTCTATCGCGAACCGGACCGATTCGATCCCGACAGGTTCGGGCCGGGCCGGGAGGAGCACCGTAAGCACCCGCACGCGTTCATCCCGCAGGGCACGGACCCGCCGACTGGGCACCGGTGCCTCGGGCTGGAGTACTCGACCTTGCTCACCCTCGCCTTCCTCGCACTCCTGGTCCGCGGCTACGACTGGCAGCTGCCCGAGCAGCGGCTCGACCTGGATTGGAGCAAGCGCCCACCGGAGCCACGCGACGGCCTGCTGGTCCAGCTCCGATCCGCCTGAGCGCGACCAGACCAGAGGACTCGGCCACCCTTCGGTGCGTTTCGGCCTCGGTGGGCTCTACCTAGAGCTATGATGCATTGCAGTTCTAGGTATAGGCGGGTCAAATGCGCATCACCAAAGACCTCGTGGCCGCGTCGGCGACGCCGCTCGTGCTCGGCATCCTCGCCGAGGGCGAGACGTACGGCTACGCGATCCTGAAGCAGGTCAACGAACTGTCCGGCGGCGAGCTGGAGTGGACCGACGGCCTGCTCTACCCGCTGCTGCACCGCCTGGAGCGGCTCGGCCACGTCGAGTCGGCCTGGGAGACAGCGCCTGGTGGCCGCCGCCGCAAGTACTACCGCATCACCGACCACGGCCGTGCCGAGCTCGCCGAGCAGCGCCGCCAGTGGGCGACGGTCGTCGACGCCCTGCGAGGGGTCTGGAGCGCGTCGCAGTCGGTCACGTCGATCACGGTTCCGGCTTGGGAGGCGGCACGATGATCGACAGCGACAAGGAACTGGACGAGCAGATCGCCGAGTGGCGGGCCTATGTGTGCCACCGGGAGCTGCACAACACCGACGTGGAGGAGCTGGAGGATCATCTCCGCAACCGGATCAGCGAGCTGACCGATGCCGGCCTGCGGGCCGACGAGGCGTTCCTCATCGCGGTCAAGCGGATGGGCAGCCTGGACGAGCTGTCGCGGGAGTTCGCCCGCGAGCACTCCGAGCGGCTGTGGAAGCAGCTTGTGCTGCCCGGCGAGCCGGACGTGCCCGCCGCCGCCAGGTCCCGCCGCGAGCTGCCGGTGATGGTGTTCTGCGCCGCCCTCGCGGCGATCGCGATCAAGATGCCGGCCGTGTTCGGGCTCGACATCTCCGGCGAGGACGCGATCTTCTACGTCAGGAACGCGAGCCTCTTCGCGCTGCCCGTGCTGACCGGTTACTTCGCCTGGCAACGTCGGGTGAGCATGCGCGTCATCGGTGTCCTGGCACTGCTGTTCGTCTTCGGCGCGGTCGCCGCGAACGCCTACCCCCTGGCCGACAGCTCGCAGAGCGTCGTGCTCACCGCGATCCATCTGCCGATCGCGTTGTGGCTGGTGGTCGGCGTCGCCTACATGGGTGGTGACTGGCGTTCCGCCCAGCGGCGGATGGACTTCATCCGGTTCACCGGCGAGTGGCTGATCTACTTCATCCTCATCGCGCTCGGTGGCGGCGTGCTGACGCTCTTCACGGTCGGCACCTTCAACGCCATCGGCCTCGACGCCAGGAACTTCATCCAGTCCTGGCTGCTGCCGTGCGGCGCAATGGCCACCGTGATCGTGTCGGCATGGCTGGTCGAGGCCAAGCAGAGCGTCATCGAGAACATGGCGCCGGTTCTCACCCGCGTGTTCACCCCGCTCTTCGCCGCCGCGCTGCTGGCCTTCCTGGTCGCCATCGGGTGGACGAGCAAGGGCATCGACGTCGATCGCGACGTGCTGATCATCTTCGACCTGCTGCTGGTCATCGTGCTCGGGCTGCTGCTGTACGCGATCTCCGCCCGTGATCCGCTCGCCCGGCCGGGGCTCTTCGACAACGTACAGCTCGCCCTGGTGGTCAGCGCCTTGATCATCGACGTGCTGGTGCTGCTGGCGATCGCCGGCCGGATCGGCGAGTGGGGGTTCACGCCCAACAAGACCGCCGCGCTCGGCGAGAACGTCATCCTGCTGGCGAATCTGGCGTGGTCGGCCTGGCTGTTCGGCGGCTTCATCCGGCGCCGGATGCCGTTCGCCCGGCTGGAACGCTGGCAGACCCGCTACCTGATCGTGTACGCCGTCTGGGCCTGGACGGTCGTGCTGATCTTCCCGCTGGCCTTCGTCTTCGCCTGATTCGAGCTGCATCAGGGTGGTCGCCGCAGCGGCGCCCAGCGGCCACGTAGTTGATTGTCAGACAATCTGATGCTAGGCTCGGCGGCCGGCGACCATTTCTGGACCGCCGGCGACAGGCTGACAGACTGACTGCGAGCTAAGGAAAACCCCCACATGAAGGTGCTGGTGATCGGCGGATCCGGCCTGATCGGCGGTGCGGCCGCCGACGCACTCGAGGCGTACGGCGACGAGGTGCTGCGGGCGTCCCGCTCGTCGGGACTGCACGTGGACCTGGCGGATCCAGCCTCCATCGAGGCCCTTTTCGAGCAGGTCGGCAGCGTCGACGCCGTGATCACCGCGGTCGGCTCGGTGCGCTACAAGCCGCTGACCGAGCTGACCCGGGAGGACTTCCTCGCCGGCTTCTCCAGCAAGGCCCTGGCTCAGCTCGACGTGGTACGGATCGGCATCCCCTACGTCACCGACGGCGGATCGTTCACCGTCACGACCGGCATCCTCGTCCGGGAGCCGATCCGCACCGGAACTGTCGCCTCGGTTGCCAACGGCGCGCTGGAGGCGTTCGTCGTCGCGGCGGCCACCGGGCTGCCGCGCGGCATCCGGATCAATGCCGTCAGCCCGACGGTGCTGACCGAGGCGACCGCGCACCACGCCGCATTCCCCGGCTTTCCGATGGTGCCCGCCGCCACCGTCGCCCAGGCCTACGTCAAGGCGGTGAAGGGGGTGGCGACCGGCAAGGTCCTCGCTCTCGACGGCCCGTGAGCCGCAGCGTCGTCGTGATCGGCGGGGGAGCGATCGGGCTGCTCAGCGCCTACCACCTCGCCCGGGAGGGCGCCGACGTCACGGTCATGGACGCCCGGCAGACCGGCCAGGGCGCGGCGGAGGTCAACGCAGGCTGGATCGTCCCAGCCGAGGCTGCGCCCGTCCCGGGCCCTGGCATGATCAGCAAGTCGCTGAAGTGGATGCTGCGGCGGGACAGCCCGCTCTACATCCGGCCGTCGTTCGACCCGGCGTTCCTGACGTTCATGCTCGGCATGTGGCGCAGCTGCAACGCTCCCGCCCAGCGGGCCGGCTACGAGGCGAATCTTCGCCTCGCGTACGGCACGATCGAGGCTTACGACGACTACCGCGCCGACGGCATGGACTTCGAGCTCCGCCACGACGGGCTGCTGATGGCCTTCACCGACACGGTCAACCTGGAGCACCACCTGCACGATCTCGATCTCGCCCGCTCTTACGACCGCGACCCGCAGGTCCTGCTCGGCGATGACGTCCGGGCCTACGAGCCGCACCTGTCGGACCAGGTCCGCGGCGGCGTGCTGTTCCCGAAGGAGGAACACGCCGACCCGGGTGCGCTGATGCGGGCCATGCGCCGTCGGCTCCGTCAGCTGGGCGCCACCATCGTCGAGTACGCGCCGCTCGCCGGCATCCGGCGGATCGGGCAGCATCTGGTCGGCGTCCGCGCCGGCGAACAGACCCTCGAAGCGGACGCGTTCGTCCTCGCTGCCGGCGCCTGGACGGGCCCGCTGTCCCGGCTGATGGGCGTGCCGCTGCCCGTCCGTCCCGGCAAGGGTTACAGCATCGACGTCGAGCCCTTCGGTCTGCGCGGCTTGGTCAACCTGTCCGACGCCAAGGTCGCCATGACTCCGTTGACCCGCAACCTCCGGCTGGCCGGCACGATGGAGTTCGCTCGACTGGACGAGGAGCTCAGTCAGATCCGGATCGGCGCCATCCTTCGAGCGCCCGCGCGTTATCTCCGCGACTGGCAGCCGCCGCCGCTGGACTCGGTGCACCCGCGAGCAGGCATCCGCCCGATGACCCCCGACGGCCTGCCGATCATCGGCCAACTCGGGGACTTCGACAACGTGTATGTCTCCACCGGCCACGGCATGCTGGGCATCACCCTCGGCCCCGGCTCGGCGATGGCGCTGACCGAGCTGGTCATGCACGACAACCTGCCCGAGGTTCTCCGTCCGTTCACGCCGGTCCGTTTCACCAGGGCGGTCGTTCGCAGATCGCCGCAGAAGGTCACCGTCTAGACCCGTCAGTCCGTTCGAAAGGTTCGTCATGCCACGCAAGTCCATACAGCTCAGGGGCATCCTGGCTGCCGTCACCACGCCGTTCACCGCCGATGCCGGCGCGGTCGACGAGCAGGCGCTCGCCGACCAGGCCGAGCGGCTGATCACCGCCGGGATCCACGGCCTGGTGCCCTGCGGCTCGACGGGTGAGTTCAGCACGCTCAGCCCGGAGGAACACCGCCGTGTGATCGAGCTTTACGTCGGCGCCGCGGCGGGCCGAGTCCCGGTCGTCGCCGGCGTCGGCGCCCTGACGACGCAGGGGGCGATCGCTTTCGCGCAGCACGCCGAGCGCGTCGGCGCGGACGCGGTCATGGTCGTGCCGCCGTTCTACGACCCGCTGGACTTCGCGTCTCTCAAGGCGTTCCTGACCGCGGTCGCCGAGTCGATCAGCCTGCCGATCGTCTACTACAACATTCCTGGGGTGACCGGCATCCGGCTTACCGCCGACCAGATCGCCGAACTGGGCGAGATCGACGGGGTCGACTACCTCAAGGACACCTCCGGGGACGCGGTGACGCTGTCCGACCTGCTGGTCAACCGCACCGACAAGATCAAGGCGTTCAACGGCTGGGACACGCTCACCTTCTTCGGGCTGGCCAGCGGCGCCGAAGCCTCGATCTGGGGGGCCGCGGGCGTCGTGCCGGAGCTCGCGGTCGAGCTGTGGGACACCTTGGCGGAGAAGGCCGACCTCGTCCGTGCCCGGGAGCTGTGGAAGGACCTCTGGACGATCAGCGACTTCCTGGAGTCGGTGAACTATGTCGCCGGGGTCAAGGCGGGTCTGGAGCTCATCGGTCACCCGGTCGGCCCGGCGCGGTTCCCGACCCAGCCGTTGCCGGCGGCGGAGCGCGACCGGTTCGCCGCGATCCTGGCGGAGACCGGCGTGCTGCCGGCCCGGGTGTAGCCCGGCCGATGCCGGGACCACGATCATCACACGGGAGCTGACATGAGCCAGTTCATCGACGGCAAGCGATGCGAGGCGATATCCGGCCGCACGGGTGTCGTCCGCGACCCCAGCAACGGCGAGGTGATCGCGGAGATCACACTGGCCGGCCCTGAGGATGTGGACAAGGCGGTGCAAGCGGCCCGGGCAGCGTTTCCCAGCTGGTCCAACGCGGCGCCGGTCGACCGGTCGAACGTGCTGACCACGCTCGCACGGTTGTTGGGCGAGCACGCGGAGGAGTTCGCGCAGCTGGAGAGCAGGCAGGCGGGCAAGCCGATCCGGCTCGCGCGTGAGTTCGACATCCCCGGCACGGTCGACAACGTGGCGTTCTTCGCCGGCGCCGCCCGCAACCTCGAGGGCAAGGCCAGCGCGGAATACTCCGCCGACCACACGTCCTCGATCCGGCGGGAGCCGATCGGTGTGGTCGGGTCGATCTCGCCGTGGAACTACCCGTTGCAGATGGCGGCCTGGAAGATTCTGCCGGCGATCGCGGCCGGCAACACCATCGTGCTGAAGCCGTCGGAGCTGACGCCGCTCACCAGCCTGCTGTTCGCCGAGCTGGCCGACGAGGCCGGTGTGCCGGCGGGCGTGATCAACGTCCTCACCGGCAGCGGCGCGGAGTGCGGGGCGGTCCTGCTGCGGCACCCGCAGGTGGACATGGTGTCCTTCACCGGCTCGACGCGGGTCGGCCGTACGGTCCTCGAGGCGGCGGCGACAAGCGCCAAGCGGGTCCATCTCGAGCTCGGCGGCAAGGCCCCGTTCGTCGTCTTCGACGACGCCGACCTGGAGGCCGCCATCCACGGCGCCGTCGCCGGCAGCTTGATCAACAGCGGCCAGGACTGCACCGCGGCGACCCGGGCCATCGTGCACCGGTCGCGGTACGCGGACTTCGTCCAGGGCGTGGCCGACCTGTTCGGCCAGGTCAAGCTCGGGCCGACCGCAGAGGAGAGCACGGATCTCGGCCCGGTGATCTCACCGACCCACCGGGACAGGATCGCGGCGATGGTCGACCGGTCGCGGTCGTACGCCCGGATCGTGACCGGCGGCGCCATCCCGGGCGGGGATCTGGCGGCCGGCTCCTACTACCAGCCAACCTTGATCGCCGACGCCGGCAAGACCAGCGAGGTGATCAAGGAGGAGATCTTCGGCCCGGTGCTGTGCGCGATGCCCTTCGACGACGACGACGAGGCGATCACGCTGGCCAACGACACCCCGTACGGGCTCGCGGCGTCAGCCTGGACCCGCGACGTCTACCGGGCGCTCAAGGCGACCAAGCAGATCCGGGCCGGCTGCGTCTGGGTCAACGACCACATCCCGATCATCAGCGAGATGCCGCACGGCGGCATGAAGGAGTCGGGCTTCGGCAAGGACATGTCGGGCTACTCCTTCGAGGAGTACACGGTGGTCAAGCACGTGATGTTCGACCTGACCGGCACCGCCGCCAAGGGCTGGCACCGTACGATCTTCACCTACCCGCAGGTGGACTAGGCGGGCGGGTGCCGGATCGGTCCCGGCTCCGGCGTCCGCCGCCGACCAGAGGAGTTGATCATGCGCTGGAACAGGGTCATGACGGTGGTCGACTGCCACGCGGAGGGGGAGGTCGGCCGGGTCGTGATCGGCGGTGTCCCGCAGATCCCCGGCGACAGCGTCTTCGCCAAACGCGTGCACCTGCAAGATCACCTCGACGACCTGCGACGGATGATCCTCTTCGAGCCGCGCGGGGCCATCAACCACAACGCCAACATCCTGGTCCCGGCAACCGACCCGAGAGCCCAGATGGGCTACGTCATCCTGGAGTCGACGGAGTACCCGGCCATGTCGGGCTCGAACACCATCTGCGTGGCCACCGTGCTGCTCGAGGCCGGCATCCTGCCGATGTCGGAGCCGACCACCGAGCTGATGCTGGAGTCGCCGGCCGGGCTGATCACCGTGACCTGCGACTGCCGGGACGGAAAGGTCGAGCGGGTGCGGTTCGTGAACCAGCCCGCCTTCTGCTACCACCTGGACGCCGTGGTCGAGGTGCCGGACGTGGGCCGGCTCGTCGTCGACGTCGCGTACGGCGGGATGACCTACGTCCTGGTGGAGGCCGATCCGCTCGGCTTCGACCTCGTGCCGTCCGAGGCGAGGACCCTGTGCGAGCTCGGCCAGAAGATCAAACGAGCCGCCGCCGAGCAGATCGAGGTCACGCATCCGGAGAATCCGGAGATCCCGGGCATCACCCAGGTGGAGTACACCGGGCCGTTGCGCCGCGACGGTGAGCTGCTGCGGGCACGCAACGCCGTCGTCGTGTCACCCGGCCGGCTGGATCGGTCTCCGTGCGGCACGGGCACGTCGGCCCGACTCGCACAGCTGCATGCGAGGGGGCTGCTCGGCGTCGGTGAGAGGTTCGTGCACGAGTCGGTGATCGGCACCACGTTCGACAGCTCCATCGTCGAGCTCACCACGGTCGGCGAGCACGACGCCGTCGTCCCCGCAGTCGCCGGCCAGGCCTGGATCACCGGCATCTACCAGATGGGCATGGACCCGACGGACCCATTCCCCCGCGGCTTCACTGTGGCCGACACCTGGCTGCGCCAGATCGACGACCTGGCACCGGTCCGTACCGCCGCGGAGTGAGACCGGACCGGCGGTCGGTCGGTGATCGGACCCCTGGCTAGCGCCTGAACGCGCCCAGCGCCTCGTCGATCAAGGCCAGACCCTGCGCGACCTCGTCGGCGGTCACGATGGCCGGTGGCACGACGTGGATGCGGTTGTCCGCGGTGAAGGGCAGCAGCCCGCGGCTGGTCAGGTCCGACTTCAGCCGCGCCATGGCGGACGCGTCGAGCGGCGTCCGGGTGGCCCGGTCCGACACCAGCTCGACGGCCCAGAAGACGCCCGAGCCACGCACCTCACCGATGAGCTCATGCTTGTCGGCGAGCGCCGCCAGACCGGGAGCCAGATGGTCCGTCCCGATCTGCGCCGCGTGCTCCACCACGCCCTCCTCCTCCATCGCGTTCTGGGCGGCGACGATGCTCGCCGCGGCCAGCGGGTGCCCGGAGTAGGTGAGCCCACCAGGGAACACCCGCTCGTCGAAGGCGTGCGCGATCGGGTCGGAGATGATCACACCCCCGACCGGGACGTAGCCGGAGTTGACACCCTTGGCGAAGGTGATCAGGTCCGGCCGGACGTCGAAGGCGTCCAGCGCCAGCCACTGCCCGGTCCGGCCGAAGCCGGCCATCACCTCGTCGAGGATGAGGAGGATGCCGTACCGGTCGGCTATCTCGCGGACACCTGCGAGATAGCCGGGCGGCGGCATCAGGATGCCGGCCGTGCCGGGGATCGTCTCGAGCAGGATGGCGGCCACGGTCGTGGGCCCCTCCGCCTGGATGACGCGTTCGAGATGGTGCAGCGCCCGGGCGCTCTCCTCCTCCGGCGTCGTCGCCCAGAACTCGGTGCGGTAGAGGTACGGGCCGAAGACGTGCACGTGACCGCGGGCGAACTCGTTCGGGATCCGGCGCCAGTCGCCGGTCGCCACGATGGCACCGCCGGTGTTGCCGTGGTAGGAGCGGTAATGCGAGACGGTCTTATCCCGGCCGCTGACCAGCCGGGCCAATCGGATGGCATTCTCGTTGGCGTCCGCGCCGCCGTTGGTGAAGAAGACCTTGGAGAAGCCCTCGGGAGCCCGCTTGAGGATCAACCGAGCGGCCTCGGCCCGGGTCGCGTTGGCCTGCGCTGGAGCGATCGTGGCAAGAGTGCGGGCCTGCTCGACGATCGCCTCGACCACCTTGGGATGCTGATGGCCGAGGTTGGTGAACACGAGCTGGCTGGAGAAGTCCAGGTAGCGGTTGCCCTCGTGATCCCAGACCACACTCCCCGAGCCGCCCGCGATGGGCACCGGGTTGAGGCTGCCCTGGGCTGACCAGGAATGGAAGACCGACCCCGTGTCGAGGGCGGCAACTTCGGCGTTGGTCGGCGCGGTGGCCTGCGTCGCGGTAAGCGTGGTCATGCGTCCTTCCGGGGTGCTGCATATTCGCGGATTCAGCTTCCATCGTCCGCCATACAGCTGCTGGTCGCTAGGCTCAGACTGTCCAGCGAGGCACCTCGTTGATAGACACTTTGGCATCGGAGGTGCTGTGACACTTCCAAGGGGGACGACCCTCTTGAACCCCCGCGCCCCCCGTCCTGGACGGGAGGCCAATTAGTGGCGACGCTGCGGGCGCTGCTCCGCCAGAACCAGTTCCACCTGAGGCTGGTCGCTGGGGCGGAGCCGGACGGTGACGTGCTCAACCGGCAGCTGACCTGGGCTCACAGCTCGGACCTCGTTGACCCGACGCCGTGGCTCAGCGAGGGTGGGCTGCTGCTCACCAACGGCACCCAGTTCGACCCGGCCGATGAGGACGAGCGGACAGAGGACTACGTGCGCCGGCTGGTCGACGTCGGCATCGCCGCGCTCGGGTTCGGGACCGAGGTCGTGCACGCGGCCATCCCGGAGCCGTTGGTGGCCGCCTGCGACCGGCAGCGACTCGCGTTGCTCGAAGTGGGCCAGCGGGCGCCGTTCATGGCGATAATCCGCTTCGTCGTGGACGCCGAGGCGCGGCAGCAGCGGGAGCGGCTGGAGTGGTCGCTGGACGCTCAGCGCGCAATCGCGCGGGCGGCGCTGCGCCCGGACGGGCTGACCGCGGTGCTGCGGGAGCTGGAGAAGCAGTTGGGCTGCTGGGTGGCGCTGTTCGACGCCGCCGCGCACCGCATCCCGATCGCCACCCGGCTTGCGCCACCCGGCGACCTGGTCGCGGACGTACAGACCGCTGTCCATCGGGCGCTGGATCGCGGCGTCCGGGGCGGGATGCGGATCGCCAGCGAGGGCAGCGACATCACGTTGCAGACCCTGGGCCAGCACCAGGAGCTCCGTGGCGTGCTCGCGGTGGGGACCAAGACCCCGCTGGATCCCGCCGGCCACGACCTGGTGACGAGCGTGATCGCCCTCGCGAGCATCGCCCTCGACCAGAGCCGCACCATCGAGGACGCCCGCCGGCACCTGCGCTCCGGACTGTTCGAGCTCATGCTCTCCGGCGCCTTCGACGTGGCCGGTCGCAGCGCCCAGCAGCTGTGGGGGGCGTTGCCGGATCCGCCGATCCGGGTCTGCGTCGTGGCCGAGCCGTTGCCCAGCCGGGCGCTGGCCACAGAGCTCGAGCTGCTCGCGCAGCGGCAGCACGGCCGGATGTTCTTCGCCGAACGGGACGGGCTGGTGGTCACCGTGACCCGGCACGACGACACCACCGAGCTGCGCAAGCTCTGGTACCGCGACCGGCTGCCGGCCGGCTGCTCGACCCCGGTCGGTTGGGCCGAGCTGCCCGTCGGGTACGAGGAGGCACGGCGCGCCGCCACCCGGGCGAACCGGGAGCGGCTGTTCGTACGGTTCGAGGAAGTGCTCAGCGGCGGGATGCTGGGCATGCTGGAGAGCTCCGGCGGTGATGCGGTCGCGCACCGCATGCTGCAGCCGCTGAACCAGCGCCCTGCTGCCGAGCGCGCGGCGCTGCTGGACAGCATCAACGTGTGGCTCGCGCACAACTGCGCCTGGGATCCGGCAGCCAAACAGCTCGGCGTGCACCGGCACACGCTGCGTAACCGGATCGCCGCCGTCGAGCAGCTGCTGGGCCTCGACCTGGAACGGTTCGCCGACCGGGCCGAGCTGTGGGCGGCCGTCCAGTTGAACCGAACGGCCGGCGACAGCTAGAGACCTGCGGCTCAGGTCTGGGGAAAGCCGAGGTTGATGCCGCCGTGGCTGGGGTCCAGCCAACGGGCGGTCACAGCCTTCTGCTGGGTGAAGAAGCGGAAGCCCTCGGCGCCGTGCGCCTTGGTGTCGCCGAACAGCGAGTCCTTCCAGCCACCGAAGGAGAAGGAGGCGACCGGCACCGGGATCGGCACGTTGATGCCGATCATGCCGACCTCGATCTGGTTGGAGAACCGGCGGGCGGCGCCGCCGTCGTTGGTGAAGATCGCGGTGCCGTTGCCGAAGGCGCCCGAGTTGATCAACTCGACGCCGTCCTCGTAGCTAGCCACCCGGACCACCGACAGGACCGGGCCGAAGATCTCCTCGGTGTAGACCCGGGAGGTCGTCGGCACGTGGTCGATCAGGGTCGGGCCGAGCCAGAACCCGTCGGCTGCCCCGTCCACCTTGACGTCGCGCCCGTCGACGACGATCTTGGCGCCGTCCGCCTCGGCGACGTCGAGATAGGAGGCCACCTTGTCCCTGTGCTGCCTGGTGACGAGCGGGCCCATGTCGCAGCTGCGGCGGCCGTCGCCGATCTTGAGGCCGGACATCCGCTCGGTGATCTTGGCGACCAGGTCGTCGGCGACCGGCTCGACGGCGACCACGACGCTGATGGCCATGCAGCGCTCGCCCGCGGAACCGAAGCCAGCGTTGATCGCGCTGTCGGCGACCAGGTCGAGGTCGGCGTCCGGCAGCACGAGCATGTGGTTCTTAGCGCCGCCGAGAGCCTGGACCCGCTTGCCGTGCGCGGTGCCGGTCTCGTAGACGTAGCGCGCGATCGGCGTCGACCCGACGAAGGAGATGGCCCGAACGTCGGGGTGGGTCAGTAGGCCGTCGACGGCCGGCTTGTCACCGTTGAGCACGGTGAAGACTCCGTCCGGCAGTCCCGCCTCCTGCCACAGCTTGGCGAGCCAGAGCGCCGCCGACGGATCCTTCTCGCTCGGCTTCAGCACCACCGCGTTGCCGGCGGCGATGGCGATCGGGAAGAACCACATCGGCACCATGGCCGGGAAGTTGAACGGCGAGATGATCCCGACCACGCCGAGCGGCTGGCGGATGGAGTAGACGTCGACGCCGGTCGAGACCTGCTCGGAGAACTCGCCTTTCAGCTGCGAGGCGAGCCCGGTGGCGAACTCGACGACCTCCTGACCGCGGGTGACCTCGCCGAGGGCGTCGGAGAGCACCTTGCCGTGCTCGCTGGTGATGATCTCGGCCAGCTCTCCCTTGCGGGCGTCGAGCAGCTCGCGGAACTTGAACAAGACGGCCGTGCGCCGGCTGAGCGACTGGGCGCGCCAGGCCGGAAAGGCGGCCTTGGCCGAGGCGACTGCGGCGTCCACCTCCGCCTGGTCGGCGAGGGCGACGTGCTTGGTGACAACACCGAGGGCGGGGTCGTACACCGGCGCCGTGCGACCGCTGGTGGAGGGATACTCGGCGCCGCCAATCCAGTGGGTGAGGGTCGGCACGGTATCGGTCGTGGTCGCGTTCGAGGTTGCGGTGGCGGTCATGACGGAGACGATAGCCAGCCGGTACCCTCTGCCGCGATGGCAGATTGTCCAGTTGGCGGTGGTGGCACTAGACAGAGTTGCAGCCAACCTCTCACCGTGTGTCTTTGTCGAACAGTGGTAGCCCGTGTGCCGATCGCCTGACAAAGTGTCGGCAGCGGTGTGAGGTCGGGCGTCGCTTCCGCCGGCGGCTTCTGGCAAGCTGCCGACGGGCCGCGGGCGGACGAGGAGGTCGGATCGATGCCACAGAGAGCGGTGCGATGAGCCAGGTGCGCGTGATCGACTCGATCGACGTACACGCCGAGGGCGAGCCCGGACGGGTCCTCCTCGGTCTGCACCTCAGCGTCCGCGGCACCACGATGGCCGAGCGGCTGCAGTGGTGCGTCGACCATCTGGACGCCCTTCGGCACCTGCTGCTCTGGGAACCCCGCGGACACCCGGCCATGTGTGCCGTCCTCGTCCTGCCACCCGTCACCGAGGACGGCGATGCCGGCATCGTGATCGTCGAGCAGGGTGGCTTCCGGCCGATGTCGGGAAGCAACACGATCTGCGCGGTGACAGCACTGCTCGAGACCGGCGCCCTGCCGATGACCGAGCCCGAGACGCTGGTCCGGCTCGACACCGCCGTCGGCCGGGTGGAGGCTCTCGCCCGGGTCGACGGTCGCAAGGTGGTCTCGGTGCAGATCCGCAATGTGCCGTCCTTCGTCGTCGGTCTCGACCTGCCGGTCGAGGTCCACGGAGTCGGCACGGTCGCAGCCGATGTCGCGTTCGGCGGCCAGTTCTACGTCCAGGCGCCCGCCGCGAGCTTCGGCGTCGAGCTCGACGCCAGCAACGTGCCCGCGATCGTCCGGTCGGGCATCAGCCTGCTGGCCGCCGCACGCGAGCAGGTGCCCGTACGGCATCCGGAGAACCCGGCCATCAACGAGATCGGTCTGGTCATGCTGCACGGGCCCGCTCAGCAGGCCGGCACCGACGGCCGCAACTGCGTCGCGATGCCGAACGGTCCGCTGGACGGCGAAGACCCGGCGACCTGGCGGGGCTCGGTCGACCGCTCACCGTGCGGCACCGGCACCTCAGCCCGGATGGCGTGCATGTACGCCCGTGGCCAGCTGCCGCTGGGCCAGCCGTTCGTGCACCAGGGCATCCTCGGCACCACCTTCACCGGGCTCCTGCGCGGAGTCACCACCGTGGGCGGCCGCTCGGCCGTGCTGCCCTCGATCGAGGGTCGCGGCTGGATCACCGGACTGAACTCGCACGTGCTGGACCCGGACGACCCCTTCCCGCAGGGCTACACCCTCGGCGACCTCTGGAGCACGTCGAACAGGTGACGCCGCCGGCCGGCCCGGCGCCGCCGATCCTCAGGTCAGGTGCGGATCTCGGGTTGGTGGAGCTCCGGGGCGAGCAGGCCGACTCGTTCCAGCTCGTCCGCGAAGCCGGCGCCGTCGGAGGCGTACAGCCAGGGCACTCCCGTCTTGCGGGCGGATGGGTGGGCACGCAGGCTCGTGCCGGCGAGCACCGCCTCGCTCGGGGTGAGCTGCCGGATGCACACGCACCGCACCTTGTCCGGGTATGCCTCGGCGAAGTCGGTGTAGATCGACTCGTCGTGCTGGCCGTCGTCGCCCACCAGCAGCCAGCTGATCTTGGGGAACTCGCGGCTCAGCCGTTCGAGGCTGCCGCGCTTGTGCGCCTGTCCGCTGCGGAACCAGCGGTCGGCCGTCGGCCCCCAGTCGGTGAGCAGCAGCACCCCTGGCGGATAGAGGTTCCGGGACAGGAATCTGGTCAGGGTCGGCGCCACGTTCCAGGCGCCGGTCGACAGGTAGATCACCGGCGGGTCGGCGTGCCGGTTGGTCAGCCGCTCGTAGAGCACCGGCATGCCAGGGGTCGTGGCCCGCGCGTGCTCGTTGACCACGAACGTGTGCCAGGCGGCCAGCAACGGCCGGGGGAGCGCGGTCACCATGACGGTGTCGTCGATGTCGGACACGATCCCGAAGTCCTCGTCGGGGTCGACGACCACGATCCGGGCCGGCGATGGCCCGGAGCCCTCGGCGCTGAGGCCGATCGTGTGCCAGCCGGGAGCGAGCCGCGCCGGTACGACGGCGTCAACGATGCCGCTGTGGTCCGCCTTGACCTGCTGCTGGGTGCCGTCGACGTCGACGACGACCTCCGCGTCGCCCGCCGGCACGCTGGTGAAGTTCCGCCAGCCGCGAGTGCCGACCGGCTCGTGCCGGAGCAGCCGCTCGGGCTCCCGGGCCAGGATCACCCGCCCGAGCACCCGGATCCACTCGGTCGATCCGTAGCCCGCGTACGGGATGACCGCGGCATGGTATCCGGCCTTGCGCGCCCGGCGTTCACGCCAGCGAGCGATCGCGTGATCGATTCGTGCCGGACGATGCCACTCGGCCGGCGGAGACTGGGTGGCGTTCATCCGCCCAGGCTACCGAGCGTGCTGCTGTCAGCTCAGGCCGCCCTGAGCACCACGAGTCCCGGCAGCGCGGTCTGACCCGCCTGGCTGTAGCTGGCCGGCAGCCTGCTCGGAACGCTCGGCATCGTGTAGCCGATCCGGGGCGTGGCCGCGGTTGCGCCGGCGAGCGTGGAAGACCCGGCAGCACCGAGCACGTTCGTGGTCGCCAGCGAACGGATCTGCGGTGTCCCCCCTTGCGCGACCGAGGCGAGCCAGTAGAGCCCCGGCTGGAGGGTGACGGAGATCGCGATCTCCTTTGCGCCGACGGTGCTCGCCGAGACCGCCCCGGCGTCGAGGACGAGCGCTCCCGGGGTGCCGTCGCCGGCGTCGACGTAGATGCCGAGCCGGACCCCCGCCACGGCACCGCCGCCGACGGTGATCTCACACCCGATCCGGTCGAACGCCTGCTGGCTCGGCACCCAGAACGGCACCGCCATTAGCGTGCCGGCGCTCGTCCTGACCACCGACCGGCCCCCGCTGGGCCCGTAGTAGAGGCTGGCCCGGAACCGAGGCGCGACCGGACTTGGCGCCGGAGCCTCGAACCGCCTGCCGGCCGTCTGCACGAACGACGGCACCGTGGCGCCGTCGGTGCAGGAGACCGTGTTGTCCCGTTGCACACAACGGGTCACCGCGGTCACGGACGTCATGACGCCCTGCACGAGGCGATGCGGCCGCCGGGTGTCGTAGGTTTCGTTGCCCTCGATGATCAGGTCGGTCTGGCTGCCCACAACGGTGATGCCCGAGCGATAGAAGGCCGGCATCGCGGCCTCGGCGGAGGAGCCGGGATCGACGAACCGGTTCCGGCTGATCTTGCCGCGCCGGACGTTGGTGGCCAGCCGGAGCCCGGCGGACAGGGCGCCGACCACCGTGTTGTCGTAGACGTCGAGGTTCCAGATCTCGACGCCGGAGTCGGTGTGCCGGAGCGCGATGCCGGCCGCCTTGAGCTCGCCCGCCATCGGTGCCCCGCTGAACGGCAGCACCCGGATGGTGTTTCCATGCAGCAGCAGGTCCTGGATGGTGGCGGTGTTGGTCGGGCTGATCATGATCCCGGCCGGGAACGCGGAGGCGCCGAAGCCCAGCCACGGGTCGCGGTCGATGATGATCGTGTTGTGGGAGACGGCGCAGTCCTCGAGGCCGCCGTTGCCGCCCGCATAGGACCAGAGTGCGATGCCGATCATGACCCCGCTGAGGACGTTGTTCGCGACGACGACCCCGCGGCTGCCCGCCTTCGCGACGCCTGTGATGTTCATGCCGGCGAAGTAGTCGCGGACCCGGTTGCCGGTGACGACCTGCATGGCGCCGTGGGTCTCGATCGCCGTCGTCGCGCCGAGCCCTCCGCGGACGCCGGTGAAGACGTTCCCGGTGACCACCTGACCGGTCGCCGTCACGTAGATCGTCGAGTGGTCGTGCTGCTCCGCCGAGTCGCCGACCAGCTCGAAGATGTTGTCCTCGATCCGGACGTCGGACACGTTCGGACCGGAGACCACAACTGTGTTCAGGCTGTCGACGTCGCGGAACCGGCAACGGCGGACGACGATCCCGGTCCCCGAGCCGGCGCAGATCGCGTAACGCGGAAATCCGGCCAGCAGGGTGGCCTTGTTGGTGAGCGGGTTGTCGGCACTGTTCTGGTCGATGGTCAGGCGGTCGATGACCAGGCCGGAGAGGTCGGTGCTGACCGACGCGCCGGCGAAGACCGAGCGGTAGTTCCCGGTGCCGGCCTTGACCTGGATGACCGAGTTCGGGTCGCCGTGGAGCACCTGATTCGCCGCCACCTCGAGCAGGTGGTCCTTGCCGGCGGGCAGCGTGATGACGTACGGCTGGCCGAGCGGGCGGGTCGGGAAGCGTACCGGCCGGCCCTGGGCCGCCGCATCGAACAGGGCCGCCTGGATGGCGGCCGTGTTGTCGGCAGTGCCGGACAGGCCGTACGTGGCGTCGGTGACCAGGATCGGCGCGGTGCTCTTGTCGAGCAGATAGGAGTTGACGGCCGCGTGGATGAGGTCGTGGTGCTGCTGGTGCAGCGCGATCGACGGATCGCTGCTGTCGTCCGGGTAGGACGTTGCGACGTCGGTGGGCAGGGCCATCAGCGATAGCCCCCGCGGTAGCCACGACCGTAGCGCGCCGGCACGACGGCCAGCGCCGGGATCGAGGGCATGGCCGGCAGCACGACCAGGCCGGCCAACCCCGTCAGCAACGTGCGCCGCTTGAACGCGTTGGCCCGGTCACCGGCGCTGCCGGCGCCCGGACCGTCGGAGCAGCCGAAGATCGCCGAGTGGTCCATGATCCCTCCCGAGTGAGGGGATCCCCGGACGGCGGCCGGGTGCGAAAGGAGAGTGTGACCGCCGCCGGGATCGCCCTGGACCAACACTGCGAGGTCCACCTTGAGGCGGTCTTGGTTCCGACCTCAGATCGGGTAAGGAATTCGCCTCTCCATCGCTGCGCAAATCCTGAGCATGCGCGGGGTCGGCGAGCGCCCTGAGACTCGGTGCCGGCGCTCTCGGCAGATCCGGCGGTCTACTCGCCGCCGCTGCGACGCAGCACCTCGGTCAGCCGCTCGGCCGCCGCGATCACGGCCGGGGCGTGCAGCCGCCCGGGTTGCCGGGACAGCCGTTCGATCGGGCCCGAGACGCTGACGGCGGCGATCACCTTGCCGGACGGAGAGCGCACGGGGGCCGAGACCGAGGCCACGCCAGGCTCGCGCTCGCCGACCGAGTGGGCCCAGCCGCGGCGCCGTACCGCGGCGAGCGCCACGGCGGAATAGCGGCTGCCACGCAGGCCGCGCTGGAGCCGCTCGGGCTCCTCCCAGGCCAGCAGCACCTGGGCCGCCGACCCGGCGTTCATGGTCAACTGGGTGCCGACCGGGACGCTGTCGCGCAGGCCGGACATCCGCTCCGCGGTGGCGACGCAGACCCGGTAGTCGCCCTGGCGGCGGAACATCTGAGCCGACTCGCCGGTGATGTCGCGCAGCCGGGCCAGGACCGGGCCGGCGGTGGCGAGCAGCCGGTCCTCCCCGGCGGCCGAGGCCAGCTCGCCCAGCCGCGGGCCAAGGATGAACCGGCCTTGAAGATCGCGGCTGACCAGACGATGATGCTCCAGGGCGACCGCCAACCGGTGAGCCGTCGGCCGGGCCAGCCCGGTCGCAGCCACCAGCCCGGCCAGGGTCGTCGGTCCGGTCTCCAGAGCGCTCAAGACGAGGGCGGCTTTGTCCAGCACGCCGACACCGCTAGAGTTGTCCATGCGTTGATACTGACGTCTCGAATGCTGATATGCAAATCGGGACAGCGGGATCGGGTGACTGAATGCAATCGGGGCCGACGGTCGGGGATTGCGAAGGCACTGGGAGGAGCCGGCACACCCATGGGCAAGACGCTGAGTGAGAAGGTCTGGGACGCGCACGTCGTGCGCTCCGCCGACGGCGAGCCCGACCTGCTCTACATCGACCTGCACCTCGTGCACGAGGTCACGAGTCCGCAGGCCTTCGACGGCCTGCGGCAGAGCGGCCGCCCGGTGCGCCGGCCCGACCTCACCCTGGCCACCGAAGATCACAACACGCCGACGCTCGACATCGACAAGCCGATCGCCGACCCGGTGTCGCGGACCCAGGTCGAGGCGCTGCGCCGCAACGCCGCTGAGTTCGGCATCCGGATCCACAGCCTCGGTGATCGTGATCAGGGGATCGTGCACATCATCGGTCCGCAGCTCGGGCTGACCCAGCCCGGCCTGACCGTGGTCTGCGGGGACTCGCACACCTCCACCCACGGCGCGTTCGGCGCGCTGGCCTTCGGCATCGGCACCTCAGAGGTCGAGCACGTGCTGGCCACCCAGACGCTGCCGCAGGCCCGGCCGAAGACGATGGCGGTCAATGTCGAGGGCGAGCTTCCTGCCGGTGTCACCGCCAAGGACGCGGTGCTCGCGTTGATCGCCAAGGTGGGCACCGGCGGCGGCCAGGGCCACGTCGTGGAGTACCGCGGTTCGGTGATCAGGTCGTTGTCCATGGAGGGCCGGATGACGATCTGCAACATGAGCATCGAGTGGGGCGCCAAGGCGGGCATGATCGCCCCGGACGAGACGACCCTGGCCTACCTGCGGGGCCGGCCGCACGCGCCGCAGGGCGCCGACTGGGATGCCGCGGTGGCCTACTGGGGCACCCTCCGCAGTGACCCGGACGCGACCTTCGACGCGGAGGTCGATCTCGACGCCGGCCAGCTGACGCCGTTCGTCACCTGGGGCACCAACCCAGGACAGGGTGTGCCGCTGGGTGGCCGGGTGCCGGACCCCGAGGAGTTCGTCGAGGAGTCCGACCGCACGGCGGCGACCAAGGCGCTGGAGTACATGGCGCTCGAGCCGGGACAGCTGATGCGGGAGATCTCCGTGGACACGGTCTTCCTCGGCTCGTGCACCAACGGCCGGATAGAGGACCTGCGCGCCGCGGCGAGCGTGATCGAGGGCCACCGGGTGGCCAGCGGCGTGCGGATGCTCGTCGTGCCCGGGTCGGCCCGGGTCCGGCTGCAGGCCGAGTCGGAGGGACTGGACGAGGTCTTCAAGCGGGCCGGCGCCGAGTGGCGGGCCGCCGGTTGCTCGATGTGCCTGGGCATGAACCCCGATCAGCTGGCGCCGGGCGAGCGGGCGGCGTCGACGTCCAATCGCAACTTCGAAGGCCGGCAGGGCAAGGGCGGCCGGACGCATCTGGTGTCACCGCTGGTGGCTGCCGCGACCGCCATCCGCGGCACCCTGAGCGCTCCGGCAGACCTCGTCGGCGGCAGGTCCTGATCATGGACGCGTTCACCACCCACACCGGCACGGCGCTGCCGCTGCGGCGCAGCAACGTCGACACCGACCAGATCATTCCCGCCGTCTACCTGAAGCGGATCACCAAGACCGGCTTCGAGGACGGGCTGTTCGCCGCCTGGCGGAACGACCCCGACTTCGTCCTCAACCGGCCGGCCTACACGGGAGCGTCGATCTTGATCGCCGGCCCCGACTTCGGCACCGGGTCGTCCCGCGAGCACGCGGTCTGGGCACTGCAGAACTACGGCTTTCGGGTGATCATCGGCTCCCGTTTCGGGGACATCTTCCGCAGCAACTCCGGCAAGGCCGGGCTGTTGATCGCCGTCGTCCCGCAGAAGATCGTCGAGGTGCTGTGGGAGCTGGTCGAGTCCGACCCGGCGACGCCGCTCACCGTCGATCTTGTCGGACGCCAGATCACCGGGCCTGACTTCGCCCACGAGTTCGAGATCGACGACTACACCCGCTGGCGGCTCCTGGAGGGCCTGGACGACATCGGGCTGACACTGCGGCACGTTGATCAGATCGACGCGTACGAGAGCAGCAGGCCGGCGTACAAGCCCGCCACGATCCCGGCGCGCACCGCCGGCGCCGGCTGATTGGTGGACCGCGGGCCTCGCTCGCCCGAGATTTCCCAACGACACAACCGAAATGTGCTCCTCCGGTGATTGTAGGAGCGCTGCGGTTTCCCTACCGTAGTGGCTGCAGACGTAGGGTACGGCTGCCCAAGATCCCAGCAGGCTTGGAAAAGCATGGAGAAGGGGAGTCGTGAACAAGGCTCAGTTGGTCGCGGCGATCGCCGCTCACTACGACGGCAACAAGACCGAGGCCGCCAAGGCGCTCAACGCCGTGGTGCAGACGATCACCTACCAGACGGCCGGTGGCGAGAAGGTCTCGATCACCGGGTTCGGCGTGTTCGAGAAGGTGCCGCGGGCGGCTCGGATGGTCCGCAACCCGCGGACGGGCGAGCGCAAGCGGGCGAAGGCGACCGCTGTGCCGCGCTTCCGCGCTGGTTCGGATCTGAAGGCCTACGTGTCTGGGGCCAAGAAGGTGCCGAGGGCAAGCGCGAAGAAGGCGGCGACGCCGGCCAAGGCGACGGCGACGAAGGCGACCAGCAGCCGGACGGCAGCCAAGGCCACACCGGTCAAGAAGACCGCGACCAAGGCGCCGGCGAAGAAGGCGACTTCCAGCAGGACGGCCGCCAAGCGCTGAGCAGTTGATCTTGGGGCAGCTCGGCAGGTCCCAGGGTGGGCCGCAGCTAGTAGATCCATGCGGAGAGCGCGGTGTCGCGTCCCGCCAGGACCGCGTGCAGGCGTTGGCCCGGGGCGAGCCGCCGGAACTGGCTCGCGACCGTTGCCGGCACGTGCACCCGGTATCCGCAGGAGGCCACCGCGGTGGCCGACCCGTCGGGCAGCTGGGTCGCGATCGTGATCACCGCGTAACGGCCGAGGCTGGTGCCCTCGAAGAGCTGTGCGGTGGCCGGCCCCAGGCCCAGCCCGGCCGCGTCGGCAAGATCGACTTCGTCGTCCACGTCCCGCCGGGCGTCGGCGACCGGTCCGATCTCGGCGGCACCGAGGCTGACCGCCCCGGACATCCGATGGGCGGCGGCCGATCGGCCCTGGAACCGGGGTTCGAGTCCGGTTCCGACGGCGGTCAGCATCGTGGTGCCGATGCCGGCCGCGTCCGCGACGAACGCCCGCTGATGCTCCCGGGCGGCTGCGAGGACCGTCCGTACGGACTCGGCTCGCAGCGCCGGAAGATCACCGACGGCGGCCAGCACGCCGTCGAAGCCTGCCGCGAGCGCCGTCCGCTCGCCGTGCCGCAGGGCCGCGTTCACGCCGAGGAGCTGCGATTCTCCCAGCACGCGCGCGGGGATCCGCTCGGCCCGCAGCCGCGCGTCCAGGCCCGGTTGGTTGCTGATCACGATCACCGGGAGCACGTCGCTGAGCGCGCGGAGCGTGTCCAGCGCCATCGTCCAGGCCAGCCGGCGGCGCAGTGGATCGGGTATCGAGTCCAGCCGGGACTTGGCCTGCTCGGCCCGCTTCAGCGCAACGAGGGCGGCGAACCGGGTTCGGTCGGCGTTGGCGTGCTGGGGTGGCGCGGGCATGATTCGATGATGCCGCCACCGACCGGCGCCACCACCGCCCGTCCCGTAGGGTGAAGCCACTCGTCCGCCGGGTGACGGCCGGCGTCACCGGGTCCGCTGAGCAGCGAGATGAGGTGTCGGATTGGCTGACCGTGCCGCGGCCGGCAGGCTGCCCGCACTGGCCGACGTCAACCACGAGCCCGGCGAGCGGGCCCTCCGCCGTACGGTCCGGGTCCTGAACGCGGTCATGATCCCGTTCACCCGGCGGGACTGGCGTGATCAGCAGAAGGTGCCGCGCGACGGCGGTCTGATCTTCGCGGTCAACCACATCTCCAACGCCGACCCGCTCGCGGTCGGCCAGTTCCTCGCGTACTCGGGACGCTGGCCGAGGTTTCTCGCGAAGATCTCGCTGTTCGGGTTGCCGATCGTCGGCCGGGTACTGCGGGCCTGCGGGCAGATTCCGGTGCAGCGGGCGTCCAAGGCAGCGGGCGATGCCCTGAAGGCGGCGGTCCAGGCCGTCCAGGACGGCAAGGCGGTGGTGATCTACCCGGAGGGGACGATCACCCGCGACCCGGCGCTGTGGCCGATGACGGGCAAGACCGGCGCCGCCCGGATCAGCTTCTCGACCGGCTGCCCGGTGGTCCCGGTGGGGCAGTGGGGAGCGCAGGAGATCTTGTACGGCCACCACGTGGGTTTCCCGAAGCTGCTGCCGCGCACCACGCTGCGGCTGAAGGCGGGCGACCCGGTGCACCTCGATGATCTTCGCGAACGGCCGCTCGACGCGGCCGTGCTGAAGGAGGCGACGGACCGGATCATGGACGCGATCACCGCCCTCGTCGCCGACCTGCGCGGCGCGGAGCCGCCTCCCGTCCGGTTCGACCCACGGGAGACGGCTGCGAGCTCCGGCGCCGCACCGGAGGGTGGACAGGGCGATCCGGTGCGCGATGCCCGGCAGGAACCGGAGTGGCCGCTGTGACGCCGACCAGGGTGGCGGTGATGGGTTCCGGGTCGTGGGGCACCGCCTTTTCGATGATCTTGTGCGACGCCGGCAACGATGTCCGGCTGTGGTCCCGCCGGCCCGAGCTCGCCGCGGTGATCAACACCGAGCACCGCAACGTCGACTACTTCCCGACCATCCCGCTGCCGGAGCGGGTCGTCGCTGTCAGCGATCCGGCTGAGGCGATGGCGGGCGCCGTGTTCGTCGTGCTGGCCGTGCCGTCGCAGACGCTGCGCGCCAACCTCGGCCACTGGCTGCTGCCGGCCGACGCCGTGGTGGTGAGCCTGGCCAAGGGGATCGAGGTCGGCACCTGTCTGCGGATGAGCGAGGTGATCGGGGAGGCCGGCGGGGTTCCCACCGATCGGCTCGCCGTCGTCACCGGGCCGAACCTGGCCCGGGAGATCGCCGAGCGGCAGCCGTCGGCGAGCGTCGTCGCGAGCACCTCGCTGGCCACGGCGAAGGCGTTGCAGGCCGCGTGCCACACGCTGCGGTTCCGTGCCTACACCAACACCGACGTGGTCGGCTGCGAGCTGGGCGGGGCGACCAAGAACGTGATCGCCCTAGCCGTCGGGATGGCGAGCGGGCTCGGCCTCGGGGCGAACGCCACGGCATCGGTGATCACCCGCGGACTGGCGGAGATCAGCCGGCTCGGCCGCGCCCTCGGCGCAGACCCGCACACGTTCTCCGGGCTGGCGGGGCTCGGCGATCTCGTGGCCACCTGCTCCTCGCCGTTGTCGCGCAACCGTACGTTCGGCGAGGAGCTCGGCCACGGCCGCAGCGTCGCGGAGATCATGGCCTCTACCCGCCAGGTCGCCGAGGGGGTCAAGTCCTGCGGCTCGATCCAGGAGCTCGCCGCCCGGCACGGCGTCGAGCTGCCCATCGTGGCCGCCGTCGCCGAGGTGATCGCCGGCCGGCTGACGCCGGCGGACATGATCGACACGCTGATGTCGCGGGCGGCCCGGCCGGAGCGATATTGACTGCTCGCCGGCTCCGTGCGGCAACCCGCTCGTCAGCGCGGCAGGGCCTGGTCCAGGTCGGCCCAGAGATCCTCGACGTGTTCGATGCCCACCGACAGCCGAATGAGGCCTTCGGGCACCGACCGCAGCTCGGCCGGCCAGCGGCGCCGCCGCTCCAGGGTGGACTCGACGCCGCCGAGGCTGGTGGCGTGCACCCAGAGCCGCAGCCGATCGAGGAAATCGTTCGCCGTCGCCGCATCAGCGAGCTCGATGGCGATCAGCGAGCCGAAGCCGGACATCGTCCGGCGAGCGCATTCGTGGCCCGGGTCCGTCGGCAGGCCCGGATACCGGATCCGCAGCACGGCGGGATTGGCCCGCAGCCGTTCAGCCAGGACTATGGCATTCGCCTGCGCGCGCTCCAGCCGGACGGCCAGCGTACGGAGGCCGCGCAGGGCCAGGTAGGCCTCCATCGCGCCGGGAACAGCACCGTGCAGCTTGCGGGTGGTCTCGAGCCGGCTGTACAGGTCGTCCCGGCCAGGCTGGACGACGAGGGCGCCGAGCAGCACGTCGGAGTGGCCGGAGATGAGCTTGGTCGCCGAGTGCAGAACCACGTCGGCCCGGTGGGCCAGCGGCTGCTGCAACAGCGGCGTGGCGAAGGTGTTGTCCACCACGAGCAGCGTGTCCGCCGGCAGCCCGGCGCCGATCGCCGGCAGGTCGGCCACCTCGATCGTCGGGTTGGTCGGTGACTCGAGCCAGACCAGGTCGGCGTCCGCGGCCGCATCCAGCAGCGCCGCGGTGTCGGTGATGGAGACCCGGCGTACGGTCCAGTCCAGCACTTCTGCCCGCTCGTCGACCAGGGCGGAGACGCCCAGGTAGCAGTTGTTGGGCAGCACGACCGTTGCCCGCCGGGGCAGCAGCTCGAGGAGGGCATGCGCGCCCGCCATGCCGGAGGCGAATGTCAGCGCTCGGCCACCCTCCAGGGCACCGAGCGCCTCCTCGAGGGCGTGCCAGGTCGGGTTGCCGTCCCGCCCGTACCCGAGCTTGTCGCGCTCCGGCTGGTGGCTGCCGACGTAGGTGGAGGCGAAGACCACCGGCGGGTTGAGTGGCGCGTCGACGGTCCGGCTGGGCCGCCCGGCGGTCACGGCAACCGTGTCGGCGTGCAGCGGGGAAAGTTGTGCCGGGCCGGCGGTCGGGTCGGCGCCGGGCACCGCAGGGTTGGGCATGGCGGACAGTCTGGCGCGCCACCCGCCGTACTGTGGTGCGGGCCCGGGTAGTGTCCGGGGTGCGAAATCGAGGCTTCGGAGAGGTTTCAGCCATGAGCGATCAGCCGTCGAGCCGGCGCAACGGCCATGCCCGTACTCGGGTGGCCGTCATCTTCGGCGGCACCAGCAGCGAGCACGGCGTCTCCTGCCTGACCGCTGCCGGCGTGCTGGCGGCGATCGATCGTGAGCGCTACGACGTGATCGGCGTGGGGATCACGAGGTCGGGCCGCTGGGTGCGCGTCGACCAGACGGCGCTGGCCCGGTTACAGCAGACGAACGGCCGGCTGCCGGAGCTGAGCGAGGACGCCGCCGACGCCATGCTGGTCCGGGTGGCGACCGGCAGTGAGCTCGCCGTGCGGGAGTGGTCGGCCGACCGAGCGGCGTTGGAGCAGATCGGACCTGTCGACGTCGCCCTGTCGCTGCTGCATGGCCCATTCGGTGAGGACGGCACGATCCAGGGGCTGTTCGAGATGATGGGCACCCGCTATGTCGGAGCCGGCGTGCTGGCCAGCGCGGTCGGCATGGACAAGCACTACATGAAGCTCGTGCTGGCTGCGTCCGGCCTGCCGGTCGGCCCGTTCGTGGTGATCCGGCCGGCCGAGTGGCGGCGGGACCGCTCGGCGTGTCTGGACGCCTGCGCCGCCTTGGAGCTGCCGGTCTTCGTCAAGCCCGCCCGCGGTGGGTCGAGCCTCGGCATCACCAAGGTGGCCGGCGCGGCCGAGATCGAGGCGGCGATCGAGAACGCGCAGGGCTTCGACCCGAAGGTGATCGTCGAACAGGGTTTCGTTGGGGCCCGGGAGCTGGAGTGCGGCGTGCTGGAGGATCCGGATGGCGGGCGTCCGGTGGCCAGCGAAGTGGCCGAGATCCGGGTGCTCACCGAGTCGGGTTTCTACGACTTCCAGACCAAATACCTGGCGGACGAGCAGGTCGATCTCGTGGTGCCGGCCGACGTGCCGGCCGATCTCGCGGCGGCTGTGTGCGACCTCGCCGTCCGAACCTTCGAGGCCATCGGCTGCGAGGGGCTGGCGCGGGTGGACGTCTTCGTCACCAGGGACGGTCGGATCTTCGTCAACGAGATCAACACGATGCCCGGCTTCACCACACATTCCATGTTCCCGCGGATGTGGGCGGCCAGCGGGCTGGACTACCCGGCGCTGCTGGACCGGCTGATCACGCTGGCCGAGCAGCGGCCGCTCGGGCTGCGCTGAGCCCTCGCCGTCGACTGCCACAGGTGTGCGCGGGCGGCAGGCGATGACGCGCACCCTGCCTAGCGGCATGGGGTGATCACCGGGTCGTGGGCGCTGACCGCTGCGGCCAGGTCGACCAGGGCGTTCGCCTCCGGGGCGTAGTGCGACGGCACACCCACCTCGACGAAGGCCCGGCGTCCGATGGTGGTGAAGAGATAGCCGCTGGACCCCTGCTCGGCGTACCAGCCGACGCCGTTGACCTCGAAGCACTCGCTGGCCGCGGTCAGGCCGGGCGGCCGCGGCACGCCGCACCGCAGACTGATGGCCGGATCGCCCCAGACGGCGGCGAAGCGTCCCGGAGTCACCGCCCGCTGCTTGTGGTCAAGCACGGTCGCCGGAAGGTCGGCCATGAGCGAGCTGCAGACCTCGACGGCAGCGCCCGTCGGCGTCGGCTCGGGCACCGCCAGCGGTCCAGTGCAGCCGACGAGGGCAAGTAACGCGGGAGGAGCGACGGCGGAGACGAGCCCCGCGACCGTACGGCGGGTCAGATGTGGACGATCGGGCAGGTCACCGTACGGGTGATGCCCGGGACGCTCTGCACCTTGGCGACGACCAGCTGGCCGAGCTCGTCGACACTGGCGGCTTCGGCCCGGACGATGACGTCGTACGGCCCGGTGACATCTTCGGCCAGCGTGACGCCCTGGATGTCGCCGATGGCGTGGGCGACCTCGGCAGCCTTGCCGACGTTGGTCTGGACCAAGATGTATGCCTGTACGACCATCCGGTGACTCCTTCTCATCGTGACCAGCCCAGCAGGTGCGCCGCGCCCTGACCGCGTACGCTCGCCGATGTGCGTCACGCTACATCGTCGCTGGCCGCGGCGGGGGTCCGGGAGTGACGACGCCTGTCAGGACGGCGGGCGCCGGGAAGACCCTGGCTGAGCTGGGTGAGTTCGGCGTGATCGACGCCCTGGTTTCCGATTTGCCGGCCGGTGTCGGCGTCCTGATCGGACCCGGCGACGACGCTGCCGCCCTGGCGCTGACCGGCCCGGTGCTGACCTCGGTCGACGTGCTGGTCGAGGGCGTGCACTTCCGCCGCGACTGGTCCGAGCCGCGCGACGTCGGGCGCCGCGCTGCCGCGGCGAACGTCGCCGACATCGAGGCGATGGGCGGCCGAGCCGTGGCGCTGCTGGTCGGGTTCTCCGCACCCGGCGAGTTGCCGGTCGCCTGGGCCCTGGGACTGGCCGCGGGCCTGAAGGAGGAGGCCGGCACCGCGGGCGTCGCGCTGGTCGGGGGGGATGTGACCCGGGCGCGGGACGTGACGGTGTCGGTGACGGTGCTCGGTGTGCTCGACGGCCGGCAGCCGGTCCGCCGCGTCGGGGCGCGGCCGGGCGATGTGGTCGCCCTGGCGGGCCGGGTCGGCTGGGCCGCGGCCGGGCAGGCGGTGCTGAGCCGCGGGTTCCGCTCGCCGCGTCTGGTGGTGGAGGCCTATCGCGTCCCCCAGGTGCCGTACGGCGCCGGCGCCGTCGCCGCCGAGGCCGGCGCGCACGCGATGATCGACGTCTCCGACGGCCTGCTGGCCGACCTGGGTCACGTCGCCAAGGCCTCCGGCGTGGTCATCGACGTCAGCCGGGACGCCTTCGACGTGCCCGACCCGTTGCAGGCGGTAGCGGCCGCGACCGGCGCGGACCCGTACCAGCTGATCCTGACCGGTGGCGACGACCACGCCCTCGCCGCGACCTTCGGCTCGGCCGACGCCGTGCCGGACGGCTGGCGGGTCGTCGGCTCCGTACGGGCGCTTGGGGAGGACGAGGACCCGACCGTGCTCGTCGACGGGGCGCCGTGGGAGTCGGCCGCGGGCTTCGACCACTTCCGCCGCCGGGGGTGAGGGTGCCGAGCCTGCCGCCGGCCCGGCTGCTCACCATCGCCGGCTCGGACTCGGGCGGCGGGGGATCCAGGCGGACCTGAAGACCATGCTGGCCTTTGGCGTGCATGGCATGAGCGTGATCACGGCGGTCACGGCCCAGAACTCGGTCGGCGTGCAGGGCGTCTGGTCGCTGCCGCCAGGGCCGTACGGGCTCAGTTCCACAGCGTCGTGGACGACATCGGCGTCAACGGGGTCAAGACAGGGATGCTCGGGACTGCCGAGACGGTCGAGTGCGTGGCGGACCTGCTGGCGGAGCTCGGCGACACCGTTCCGGTCGTCGTCGACCCGGTCCTGCGTCAGCAAGCACGGCGATCCGCTGATCGACATCGACGCGCTGGCGTCCGTACGGTCGCGGCTGCTGCCGCCGGCGACGGTCCTGACGCCGAACCTCGGCGAGGCCGTACGGCTGGCCCAAGCCGGCGACGGCACGTCGCCGGAGCAGCTGGCGCAGCGGCTGCTCGCGTACGGGCCGCGCTGGGTGCTGGTCAAGGGCGGGCACGGCACCGGCGATCTGGTGGACCACCTTGCTGGTCCGGACGGTCAGATTCGTGACTTCGCGGCCGGGCGGGCAGACAACCGGCACACGCACGGCACCGGTTGCACTCTTGCCTCGGCGATCGCCAGCCGGCTCGCCCTGGGCGACAGCGTCCCGGACGCGGTCTCGGCCGCCAAGCACTACGTGACCGGCGCCATCCGGGCCGGCTTCCCGCTCGGCGCGGGAATCGGGCCAACTGACCACCTCTTGCAGCTGCGCGAGCACGTGCGGGCCGACGGCGTGTAGCCGGGATCGGCGGGCGCGGATCGCGTAGCCTCGCACCATGGCGACCCGCGCGTCTTCCCCACCGCGGTCGCGTAGCAATCCGGGCGAGGGATCCCGGAGCGCATCGCCGCGGTCAGCCGGAAGCAAGAACAAGCGTCCACAGCAGCGCGCCCTCCCGGCGGGCTCGAGCAGATCGTCGCGCCCGCGACCGCAGTCGACGTCCCGCCGCAGATCGCGGGCCGCCCGGCCGTCGGCGTTGGGACGGCTGGGTCACGGGATCGCCTCGATCTGGCTCACCCTCGCGGGCGGGCTCGGCGGCGCCACCCGCCGGGTCGGCGGCAGCGGCATCGAGATCGAACCGGCACTGCGGCGCGACGGCGTCGGCCTGTTCCTGCTGGGCTGCGCGATCGTGGTCGCGGCCGAGTTCTGGTGGGGACTGCCGGACCCGGTCGGCCACCTGATCCGGGTCGGCATCTCCAGCCTGATCGGCACCCTGAGCTACCTGACCCCCATCCTGCTCGGCCTGGTGGCCTGGCGCACACTCCGGCACCCGGATCGCAACGGGCCGCTCGGCCGACAGGTCATAGGCTGGGTCGCGGTGATGCTCGGCCTGCTGGGCCTGATCAACATCGCCCGGGGCTTGCCGCGCACCAACCATCCGGAGCAGCTGCGAGAAGCCGGCGGCATCATCGGCTACATCTCGTCCAGCCTGTTGACCGATCTGTTGTCGGTCTACGTTGCCGTTCCGCTGCTGGTCCTGTTGCTGCTGTTCGGGGTGCTGGTCGTTGTGGGCATCCCGCTGCACCAGATCCCCGAGCGTCTGCGCACAGCCCGAGCGCAGCTGCGCCGGCCACCTATGGTGATCGAGGGTGAGGTGCTCGAGGGCCGGCCGGCGTTCGACGGCGCGGAGGCGTACGAGACTCCGGTGGTCAAGGACCTGGACGAGCGGGCTGCGCTGGCAGACACGGCCGCGACGGATCCGGCGCCGGCCTCGGAAGCATCGCCGGAGCCCGTACGCAAGCCGGTCACCGCGGGGCTGCCGCCGGGCGTCAAGGTCAACGGCGTCGGCGCCGACGGCGAGGAGCTCGAGGCCCCGCCGCACACGCCGATCCCGCAACGGGTCGAGCAGCTGCAGCTCTCCGGTGACGTGCAGTACCTGCTGCCCGACTCCGAGTCGCTCAAGCAGGGCAGCGTGCACAAGGCGCGTACCCAGGCCAGCGACGCCGTGGTGCACCGGCTGACCGAGGTGCTGCGGCAGTTCGAGATCGACGCCACCGTCACCGGCTACAGCCGCGGGCCGACCGTCACCCGGTACGAGGTGGAGCTCGGCACGGCCGTCAAGGTCGAGAAGATCACCACGCTTAGCCGGAACATCGCCTACGCGGTGGCCAGCGCCGACGTGCGGATCCTGTCACCGATCCCCGGCAAGTCGGCCATCGGCATCGAGATCCCGAACACCGACAAGGAGGTCGTCTCGCTCGGCGATGTGCTGCGGTCGCGGACCGCGCGCAACGACCACCATCCGATGACGGTCGGGCTCGGCAAGGACGTCGAGGGCGGCTTCGTGGTGGCGAACCTGGCCAAGATGCCGCACCTGCTGGTGGCCGGGGCCACGGGCTCGGGCAAGTCGAGCTTCATCAACTCGATGATCACCTCGATCATGATGCGGGCCACGCCGGACGAGGTACGGATGCTGCTGGTCGACCCCAAGCGGGTCGAGCTGACCGCGTACGAGGGGATCCCGCACCTGGTCACGCCGATCATCACGCTGCCGAAGCGGGCGGCCGAGGCGCTGCAATGGGTCGTGCGCGAGATGGACATGCGCTACGACGACCTGGCCGCGTTCGGCTTCCGGCACGTCGACGACTTCAACAAGGCGGTCCGGGCTGGTGCGGTCAAGCCGCTGCCCGGCTCGGAGCGGCTGCTGACGCCGTACCCGTACCTGCTGGTGATCGTGGACGAGCTCTCCGACCTGATGATGGTCGCCCCGAGGGATGTGGAGGACTCGATCGTCCGGATCACCCAGCTCGCCCGCGCGGCCGGCATCCACCTCGTGTTAGCCACCCAGCGGCCGAGCACCGACGTCGTGACCGGCCTGATCAAGGCCAATGTGCCGAGCCGGCTCGCCTTCGCGACCTCGTCGATGACCGACTCCCGGGTGATCCTCGACCAGCCGGGGGCCGAGAAGCTTGTGGGCCAGGGCGACGGGCTGTTCCTGCCGATGGGGTCGAGCAAGCCGGTCCGGATCCAGGGCGCCTGGGTGACCGAGGCCGAGATCCGCACAGTCGTCGGGCACGTCAGCTCGCAACTGAAGCCGACGTACCGCGACGACGTCACGGGGGCGGCCGAGTCGACGGCGAAGGCGGCCGAGGACATCGGCGACGACCTGGACCTGGTGCTGCAGGCTGTGGAGCTGGTCGTCACCCTGCAGCTTGGCTCCACTTCGATGCTGCAGCGCAAGCTCCGGGTGGGCTTCGCCAAGGCGGGCAGGCTGATGGACATCCTCGAGACCCGCGGCATCGTGGGCCCGTCGGAGGGCTCGAAGCCGCGCGAGGTGCTGGTCCGCCCGGACGAGCTCAAGGCCGTTCTGGAGAACCTCCGGGCGGGTTAGCGGCGGTCTCGGCTCCGGTTTCGGCTGCCATACTGGGTGCCTATGTCTGCGCCCGTACGATCCGCCGAGCCGGCGTCGGTGCATCTGATCACCCTCGGCTGCGCCCGCAACGAGGTGGACTCGGAGGAGCTGGCGGGCCGGCTGGAGGCCGGCGGTTTCCGGCTGGTTGCCGAGCCGTGCGACGCGACTGCGGTGCTGGTGAACACCTGCGGGTTCGTCGAGGCCGCGAAGAAGGACTCGATCGACACGCTGCTGGCGGCGACTGAACTGAAGTCGGGCTCGACACAGGCGGTGGTGGCCGTGGGCTGCCTGGCCGAACGGTATGGCGTCGAGCTGGCCACCTCGATGCCGGAGGCGGACGCCGTCCTCGGGTTCGACGACTACGCCGACATCGCCGGGCGGTTGCAGCGGATACTGCACGGGGAGCGGCACACGTCCCACCTGCCGCGGGACCGACGGCGGCTGCTGCCCGTCACACCGGCCGCCCGCCCGAGCATCGCGGCGAAGGTCTCGATCCCCGGCCATGGTGCGGCCGAGGATCTGCCGGCCGGTATCGGCCCGGCGAGCGGGCCCCGGCCGGTGCGCCGCCGGATCGACGGCGGTCCTTCTGCGCCGCTCAAGATCGCCTCCGGCTGCGACCGGCGCTGCAGCTTCTGTGCGATCCCGAGCTTTCGCGGCTCGTACGTCTCGCGGCCGCCGGCCGAGATCGTGGCCGAGGCTCGCTGGCTCGTCGAGCACGGCGTCCGGGAGGTGTTCCTGGTCAGCGAGAACTCCACCTCGTACGGCAAGGACCTCGGCGATCTCCGGCTGCTGGAGCGGCTGCTCGCGGATTTGGCCGCGGTGGACGGGCTGGACTGGGTCCGGGTGTCCTACCTGCAGCCGGCGGAGATGCGGCCGAGCCTGATCGAGACCCTGGCCGGCACGCTGGGTGTGGTGCCGTACTTCGACCTCTCGTTCCAGCATGGTTCGGGGCCGGTGCTGCGCCGGATGCGGCGGTTCGGGGACGCCGAGAGCTTCCTCGGCCTGCTCGCGGAGATCCGACGGCTGGCGCCGGAAGCCGGCGTCCGCAGCAACGTGATCTGCGGCTTCCCAGGCGAGACCGAGGCGGATCTCGAGGTGCTGGAGCAGTTCCTGATCGCTGCCGAGCTGGACGCCATCGGCGTCTTCGGCTACTCCGACGAGGACGGCACCGAGGCGGCACGACTCGAGGGGCAGCTGTCGCCGGCCGAGATCGAGGCGCGCCGCGAGCACGTGGACGAGCTGGCCGAGCAGCTCGTCGCCGATGCGGCGGAGCGCCGGGTGGGCCGGCAGGTGCAGGTGCTCATCGAGGAGACGGCTGCCGAGACGATCGGCCGGGCGGCGCACCAGGGGCCGGAGGTCGATGGGTCCGTGCGGCTGCTGGTCGGCGATGCCGCTGCCGGCGTCGGCGATCTCGTACGGGCTCGGGTGATCGCAGCCGAGGGTGCGGATCTGGTGGCCGAGCCGGACCGGGTGGAGAGCCCGAGGGGCGGAGCCGCAGGTGGCTGACCAGCTGGACCCGCGGCACGTGGATCCCGACGCGGTATCGCCGTCGGAGACCCACCCGATCGGCCCGCTGGCGGAGCCCGAGGCCACTCCCTGGAACGTGCCGAACGCGTTGACCGCCCTACGGATCGTGCTCGTGCCGCTGTTCGCGTGGATGCTGCTCGCACATCCGCTGGAGACCGGATGGCGGATCGGCGCGACCGGCGTGTTCGTGCTCGCGATCTTCACCGACTCCCTCGACGGCTACCTCGCGCGCAAGCACAACATCGTGACCAGGTTCGGCAAGCTCGCCGACCCGATCGCGGACAAGGCGCTGACCGGGATGGCCTTCCTCGGCCTGTCCATCATCGGCGAGCTCTGGTGGTGGGTGACGATCGTCATCCTGGTGCGCGAGTGGGGGATCACGATCCTGCGGTTCGTGGTGCTGCGCTACGGCGTGATGGCCGCCGGCCGGGGCGGCAAGGTGAAGACCGTCCTGCAGTCGATCGCGCTCTTCGGGTATCTGCTGCCGCTGCCGGGCTGGGCACATGTCGTCGCCGTCGTGGTCATGCTCGTCGCCCTCGTCGTCACCGTCCTCACCGGACTGGACTACGTGCGGGCGGCGGTGCGGTTGCGCCGGACGGCGCAGGCAGTCGGCCGCCAGTGAGCCTCTCCAAGGCAGAGCTGCTGGCTCGGGAGGTGCTTGGGCGGCTCGTCGTCCGGGAAGAGACCCTGGCGACCGCCGAGTCGTTGACCGGTGGGTACATCGGCCAGTTGCTGACCGCAGTGCCCGGGTCGTCGATGAGCTATGTGGGTGGTGCCGTCGCCTACGCGACCCGGCTAAAAGCCGTACTCGCCGGCGTGCCGCAGGAGGTCCTCGAAACGGACGGGCCGGTTGCCGAGAGCACAGCCCGGGCGATGGCGTTCGGTATCGCCGATCGCTGCGCCGCCGACTGGGGCCTGGCCGTGACGGGGGTCGCTGGTCCCGATCCGCAAGACGGCCACCAGCCGGGCGAGGTGCACATCGCCGTCGCCCGACCGGCCGTCGACAAGGTGCTGTACGAGCGACACGACCTGGCAGGGGATCGTGCCGACATCCGCCGGCAGACGGTCGAGCTCGCGCTCGGTCTGTTGACCGGTGCGCTGGAATGAGCCTGCCGACCGGATGGTTGCAATCGGCGTGGGGCATGAGCGTGGTCTGCTGAAGCCGGCGTCGGAAGTGGTGGGTACAGTTTGCGTATGCGACAGCAGAGCCCTCCACCCTCTCCGGAGGAGAGCACGGTGAAGCCGGTTCTGGTTCGCCAGCTCATCGGCGAGTCGCTGCGTGAAGAGCGCGTCGCTCAGGGCCGCACCCTGCGCGAGGTCTCGAAGGCCGCGCAGGTGAGTCTGGGTTACCTGTCAGAAGTGGAGCGGGGTCAGAAGGAGGCCTCCAGCGAGCTGCTGGCGGCGATCTGCACAGCGCTCAACCTTCCGCTGTCCACGGTGCTGAACGTCGTTAGCGGGAAGATGGCGATGTACGAGCGGGTCACCGCGCTGCCGATCGTGCGAGCGCTGGCGCAAGCCGCTGCCTGACCGTCTCCCGGAGACCGGGAAGCCCGATCCGTCAGCGCCGGTTGCCGTGTCGCTCGTCAAACGCTCGCCCGGAGCCTCAGGCCCTGCGGCGTCATCCGGAAACCCGCCGCCTGCAACGCCTCGCTGACCCGGGCCGAGCCGAACACGTGGCCACCGTCTGCCCGTTCCACGGTGATCTTGCCCAGCACCCCTTGCCGTACGGGCCGAGCGAGCGCCGCCGCTGCCGGGCCCAGCTGGTTGGGGTCCTCGGTGAACGAGAGCAGGGTCTTGCCACCACGCTCGACGTAGAAGACCAGGGCGCCGTTGACCAGCACCACGAGTGCGCCGGCCTTTCGGCCCGGCCGGTGGCCTTCTCGTTCCGGCCAGCCGAGCGCGGCGCCGTACGGGTTGGCGGGATCGCAGGCCGCCAGCACGATCGCGGCCTGCTCGGTCGGTTCACTCTGGTGCGATCGGAGCCGGTCGACCGCACCGGTCAGCGCGAACTGCGCAGCACCCAGTCCCTCGACGAAGTACCCCCGGCGGCACTGACCGGCCTCCTCGAGCCGACTGAGCGCCCGATACGCCGCGCCGAAGCCGCCCTCTGCGTCCTCGTTGAGCACGCTGCCGCGGGTGACGACCCCGTACCGGTCGAGCTTGCCGAGCACACTGACGGCCAGGCGGTCAGCGGCCGACGCATCCCCTCGAGAGCTGCCGGGGGCGCCCCCGCGCAGATCGGCATGACTGCGCAGGACGAGTGACCAGCGCCCGGCGGTCAGGGGTGAGCTGATCCGCGGCATCCGGCTGGCCCGGCTCAGCGCCGCACCGCCGAGGCGGGCCCGGTGCGTGCGTGGCGCGGGCCGGGTCGGGCGCCGATGGGCGCCGCCGCCAGCAAGGGCTCTGACCGGCGCGAACGTGTCGCCCGTGACCAGGCCGGCCCAGACGAGCTCCCAGAGAGCCGAGACGTAGCCGGCGCGATCCGTCGCGCCCAGGCCGGACGGCAGCAAGGAGTCGAAGAAGTACGCGCCGCCGCCGGCCAGCGCGGCAAGCAGTTCGTTGGCGCGGTAGTTCGACGGCTCGAGCTCGGCCGGGTGCGGCTCCTGGTCGGCGACATACCAGCGAACCCAGCCGTCGGAGTCGCCGATCGCGCCATCGCCGACCCAGTACGCCTCGCCGCCGGAGGTCAGCTCGTCCAGCATCGCCGGCGTGTAGTCCGCCACCCTCGCCGGCAGCACGGTCGTCTCCAGTGCGCTGGCGGGCAGCGCATAACCGGAGAGCTGCTCGATCACTCCCAGCACGGCGTCACTGCCGCGGCTGCCGGAGCCGACGCCCTGCCACTCGGGCAGGAACCGCGCATACGCCGCCTGCTCGACCGGCTCGACGCCCTTGCGGAGCAGGGCGAGGGTCCGCCGCTTTATCAGTGCGAGGACCTGGCTGTGGCAATACTGCCGGTGCCGGGTGGGCGCTTCCGGCGGCAAACCCGAAGCGGGTTGGCGATCGTCAGCCTGCAGCTCGACGAACGAGCCGGTGACCAGGGTGCCGGGGCCGACCAGTGACTCGCAGGCGGCCTCGACAACGGCCCGCCCCAGCCCATACCGCTCGGCGATGGTGCTCGCGACGAACGGGCCATGGGTGCGGGCCCAGCGCAGCACCAGATCCTCGATCGGGTGAGCCGCCGGCTCGACGAAGGTCGCAGCGATGCCGGGCGGCAAGGGGATGCCGAGGCCGTCGCGCAACCGGGGGATGTCCTCGGCCACCGCGAGCATGGGCTGACCCGCGATCCTGATCTCGACCACTCGCCGGCTCATGATCAGCTCCTGAACTACGGCATCGGTGTCGACCTCCGTAGCCGTGCGGGCCGCCAGCTCGGGCCGCGTGAACGGCCCGGCGGTGCGGATCAGGTCGAACAGTTGCTCGCTCCCGGCCGCCTGCCGATCCGCGCTCAGCCCCTGTAGGTCCGCCTCGATGCTCGCGATCACCTCCGGGTCGAGCAGCTGCTTGAGGCCTTCCTTGCCGAGCAGCTCGGCCAGCAGCGAGTCGTCGAGGGCGAGCGCCGCAGCCTTGCGTTCCGCCAGGGGCACATCGCCCTCGTAGACGAAGGCGCCCACATAACCGAAGAGCAGCGACTTGGCGAACGGCGACGGCTCCTTGGTCTCCACCTCGACGATCTGCACGGAGCGGGCGGCGATCTGGCGTTGCAGCGCGTGCAGGCCGTCCAGGTCGAAGACGTCGGTCAGGCACTCCCGCATGGTCTCCAGAACGATCGGGAACTCGGGATACTTGGCGGCCACCGTCAGCAGCTGCGCCGAGCGCATCCGCTGCTGCCACAGCGGCGAGCGGGCCCTCGGATCGCGTCGGGGGAGCAGCAGGGCGCGCGCCGCACCCTCCCGGAAGCGCGCGGCGAAGAGGGCTGAGCCCGACACCTCGTGGGTGACGACGGAGTCGATCAGCTCCGGGTCACAGACCAGCAGCTCGGCGTTCGGCGGGTCCGACTCGGTGTCCGGGATGCGGAGCACGATGCCGTCGTTGGTCGCGGTCGCCTGCACCTCCGTCCCGTACCGCTCGCGCGCCGTGTGCTCGATCACCATCGCCCACGGCGCGAGCACAGGAGTGCCAAGCGCACAGTGCACGCACACCCGCCAGTCGCCGAGCTCGTCTCGGAACCGCTCGAAGACGATGGTCCGGTCGGTCGGCAGCGCTCCGGTCGCGGCCTGCTGCTCCCGCAGGTAGGCGATCAGGTTGCCGGCGGCGAACTCGTCGAGCCCGGCATCGCGCAGCCGGTCAGCGGCCGGCTGTGGCGCGAGGCCACCGACCTCGCGCACGAAGGCCCCGTGGGCCAGGCCGAGCTCCGACGGCCGGGCCGGCAGGTCGCCTTTCCAGAACGGCAGCCGGCCGGGCGTCCCGGGTGCGGGAGAGACCAGGACCTGGTCGTGGGTGATCTGTTCCACCCGCCAGCTCGTCGTGCCCAGCGTGAAGACGTCGCCGACCCGGGTCTCGTAGACCATCTCCTCGTCCAGCTCGCCGACTCGCCGGCCGGGGGAGTGCCGGCCCGAGGCGTTTCCCTCGCCCACCAAGAAGACGCCGAAGAGGCCGCGATCGGGGATCGTGCCCCCGGACGTGACGGCCAGCCGCAGCGCGCCCGGCCGGCCGCTGAGCAGCCCGGTGTCTCGCTGCCAGACCAGCCGCGGACGCAGCTCGGCGAACTCCTCGGACGGATAGCGGCCGCTCAGCATGTCGAGCACCGCCTCGAACGCCGCGTACGGCAGCTCGCGGAAGCTGTCCGCCCGCCGGACGAGCGCATACACGTCGTCGGCTTTCAGGTCCTCGGCCGCCACCATGGCGACGATCTGCTGAGCGAGCACGTCCAGCGGGTTGCGCAGCACCGGCACCTCCTCGATGGCGCCCTGGCGCATCCGCTCCACCACGACGGCGGACTCGATCAGGTCACCGCGGTGGTTCGGGAAGAACACGCCGCGAGAGGTCGCCCCGACCTGGTGACCGGCGCGGCCGACTCGCTGCAGACCGCTGGCCACCGACGGCGGCGCCTCGACCTGGACAACCACGTCGACCGCGCCCATGTCGATGCCGAGCTCGAGCGAGGAGGTGGCCACGACGCATGGCAGCAGTCCGGATTTCAGGTCCGACTCGATCTGGGCGCGCTGCTCCTTGCTCACCGATCCGTGGTGAGCACGGGCGATCGCCGGCACCAAGGAGCCGTCTCGGCCGGTCGATGCGCCTGACTGGGCCATCACCTGCGCGGGTGGCGGGAAGGCTTCGCTCGGCGCTCCGAGCTGGTCGGCGTGCAACTCGTTGAGGTGGGCGGTCAGCCGCTCTGCCAGACGGCGGGAGTTGGCGAAGACGATGGTGGAGCGGTGGCGTTGGATCTCGGCCAGGATCTGGTTCTCCACGTGCGGCCAGATTGACGGCGGCCGTCTGGGGGCCGCGTCGTCCTCGATCGAGGGCGCTGGGCTGGGTGCGGCGGATGCACCGAGATCGCTCATGTCCTCCACCGGAACCACGATCGAGAGATCCCAGGACTTGACAGCGGGCGGCGCCACGATCCGCACCCGGTGCGGGCCGCCGAGGAATGCGGCCACCCGCTCCGGCGGCCGAACCGTCGCGGACAGTCCGATCCGCTGGCACGGATGAGGGGCGCCGGAGTCCGCGACGAGCTGGTCGAGACGCTCCAGCGACAGCATCAGGTGCGCCCCGCGCTTGGTGCCGGCCAGGGCGTGCACCTCGTCCACGATCACCGTCCGGACGTGCCGGAACGCATCCCTGGCGCTCGAGGTGAGCATCAAGAACAGCGACTCCGGAGTGGTGATCAGGATGTCCGGCGGCCGGGTCGCGATCACCCGTCGCTCGGCGGCCGGGGTGTCGCCCGTCCGCACGGCAACGGTGACGCTGGGCGGCGGCTGGCCGAGGCGGAGGGCCGTCTGGGTGATCCCGGCCAGGGGCGCCCGGAGGTTGCGCTCGACGTCTACGGCTAGCGCCTTCAGGGGTGAGACGTAGAGCACCCGGCAGCGGTGGGGCGGCCCGGGGATCGGTTCGCGGGTCAGGTCGTCCAGCGCCCACAGGAAGGCCGCGAGTGTCTTGCCCGAGCCGGTCGGGGCGATGACCAGCGCGTTGTCGCCCGCGGAGATCGCGGCCCAGGCGCCGAGCTGGGCCGGCGTCGGCTGCGCGAAGACGTGGCGGAACCACGCCGCGGTCGCCGCGGAGAAGTTCGACAACGGATCGTCCGGCATGTTCTCCATCCTGCCCGCTGCCACTGACATTCGGGTTGGCTCCGGATCCCGCAGGTGGTGCGCGGTGGCCGGCATTACAGTCGAGGGTCGTGCGAGAGCTGGCGGGCCGATGAAGGAGACAGAGCTCTGGCAGCGGCTGCGCCAGCACCTCGGCGCCGGCTACTACCAGGTTTGGGCGGCGGAGCACAGCCTGGCCGAGCTGGGCAACCGTACGGTCGCGGAGGCGCTGCGCGACGGCGAACCGGCCAAGGCCATCTGGCGGGCGGTCTGGCGGGCCCTCCAGCTGCCCGACCGGGACCGCTGAGCCGGACCGCACGCGCGTCGACTTCTCGGGCGTGTCGGTCGATCTTCGAACACGTGTTCGGTAGGTTTGTCCTCAGGTCGGAGACTGCAAACACCATCATCCACAGGCGCGGGCAGCCACGGTCGAGATGTCGGTGCCCGTCCTTAGAGTCGGCAGCAGAGATCACAGGACGCTCCGCGTGGGGCGAGGGAAGGACCATTTGATGGCCACGGCAGACCACGAGAAGGCGCTCGAAGCGGCGCTCGCTCAGATCGACAAGCAGTTCGGAAAGGGTTCCGTGATGCGCCTGGGTGAGGAGGTCAGAGCACCGATCGAGGTCATCCCGACCGGTTCCATCGCACTTGACGTCGCCCTCGGCATCGGTGGCCTGCCGCGTGGCCGGGTCGTCGAGATCTACGGCCCGGAGTCCAGCGGCAAGACCACCGTCGCGCTGCATGCCATCGCCAATGCCCAGGCCGCCGGCGGCATCTGCGCGTTCATCGACGCCGAGCACGCCCTCGACCCGGAGTATGCGGCACGGCTCGGCGTGGACACCGACTCGCTGCTGGTCAGCCAGCCGGACAACGGCGAGCAGGCGCTGGAGATCGCCGACATGCTGGTGCGCTCCGGTGCTCTGGCGCTGATCGTGATCGACTCGGTGGCCGCGCTGACCCCACGGGCCGAGATCGAGGGGGAGATGGGCGACAGCCACGTCGGCCTACAGGCCCGGCTGATGAGCCAGGCGTTGCGCAAGATGACCGGTGCGCTGAGCGGGGCCAACACCACGGCGATCTTCATCAACCAGCTGCGGGAGAAGATCGGGGTGATGTTCGGCTCCCCCGAGACCACGACCGGCGGCCGGGCCCTGAAGTTCTACGCGTCGGTGCGGCTCGACGTGCGCCGGATCGAGACGCTGAAGGACGGCCAGGAGATGGTCGGCAACCGCACCCGGGTCAAGGTGGTGAAGAACAAGGTGGCCCCGCCGTTCAAGCAGGCGGAGTTCGACATTCTGTACGGTCAGGGCATCAGCCGCGAAGGCAGCCTGATCGATCTCGGTGTGGACGCCGGGATCATTCGCAAGGCCGGAGCCTGGTTCACCTACGACGCGGATCAGCTGGGCCAGGGACGGGAGAATGCGCGGAGTTACCTGCGCAACAATCCCGACATCGCAGACGAGTTGGAGAAGCGGATCAAGGAACGGCTCGGAGTCGGACCGCGGTTGGACGCTCCGGCCGGCATCGATCCCATTACCGGTGAGGTGGAGTTCTGACCTCGTCGCACTCCGATCCAGAAGGCGACCTGGAGGCGGTCGCGCACCGCATCGCCTTGGCCAAGCTGTCCGTGCAGGCACGGTCGCGGCACGAGCTCGAGCAGGCGCTACGTAACCGGCGGATCCCGGCCGAGGCCGCGCAGCGGGTGCTCGACCGGCTGCAGCAGGCCGGCCTGCTGGACGACGAGAAGCTGGCCCGAGATTGGGTCGAGTTGCGCCAGGCCAGGCGCCACCTCTCCCGGTCGGCGCTGCGGCATGAACTGCAGGCGAAGGGCGTCGCCAGGGACGACATCGACGCAGCACTCGACGAGGTCAGCCGCGACGACGAGCTTCGAGCCGCCAGATCGCTGGCCGGCAAGCGGCTCGAGTCAATGGCGGGCGTGAGCCAGGAGGCGAAGCAGCGCCGGGTGGCCGGAGCGCTCGCGAGGCGTGGATTCAGCTCGGACGTCGTCGCCCGTGTGCTGGCAGACGTGCTTGGCGGTGCCGAGTAGCTGGTGCACCACCTTGACGCGGTTCCATGATGCCGCGTAAGAGCTTGACCAAAGCGTTATCTGGACATACCCTGCAGGCAACGAGGTGTCCAGCAACGCCTGCACGATATGAATTGAACCCGGTCAGTGGCATTTGACCGGAAATTTGTAAAAGTAGTGCCCAACGTGTTCAAGCTTTGGGGTGAATGTTTGAAGGCCGATGCCGTCGTCCCAGGTGGACGCGGTAAACGTGTCGATCCGTTGCTGCACCCTCTTGGTTTCACGCGGGAGCGTGCGGAGACGACGGTGAGGGATCGATATGAGCGCATTCGAGATTCTTGTACTGCTCGGTCTTGGCTTGCTGATTGTTGCGATTGCCGTGACGGCATTCATTCTCAGTCGTCGCCCAAAGGATGCCGCCAATGGCAGTGGCGATTTTCCGACGGCCAATTCCGGCAAGAAAACAGAATATGAATCAGGTGGTCGCCGGAAATCGGAATCGCAGGCGGATTCGGCGGCAAAGGAGCAGGTGCGCGAGGTCCGGGGGAATGCCGAGGGGATGCTGGCGGCTGCCGAGCAGGCCAGGGCCGATGCGGACGCTGAGACGCGCGCTCGGCGGGCCGAGATGCGAGAGCAGCGGGCGGATCTGGAGCGCCGCGAGCACCGGCTGAGCGACCGGGAGGAGCGGCTGGACGCGGAGGCCAGGGCGCTCGACGAGCGGTCCAGGCAACTGGAAGGGCTCAAGACGAGCCTTGACGGCCAGCGCAAGCATCTGGCGGAGGCCGCGGCCCGGCATCAGGCCGCACTGGAGCGGGTCGCCGGCCTGACGGCGGACCAGGCGAAGTCCGAACTGGTTGCCGCGGTCGAGCACGACGCCAAGCGCCAGGCGGTCCTGCTGGCCCGTGACATCGAACGGCAGGCCGTCCGTGACGCCGAGTCGCGGGCTCGCGGGATCGTGGTCGGTGCCATTCAACGCACGGCCTCGGAACAGACCTCCGAGTCGGTTGTGTCCGCGGTACACCTGCCAGGCGACGACATGAAGGGCCGGATCATCGGCCGCGAGGGGCGCAACATCCGGGCGTTCGAGCAGGTGACCGGCGTCAACGTGATGATCGACGACACGCCCGAGTCGGTGCTGCTGTCCTGCTTCGACCCGGTCCGGCGGGAGACGGCGCGGATGACCTTGACCGAGCTTGTCAAGGACGGGCGGATCCACCCGGCACGGATCGAGGAGGTGCACGAGCGTAGCAAGAACCAGATTCAGGAGCAGTGCCTGCGGGCCGCCGAGGACGCGATGGCGGAGGTCGGCATCTCCGACCTGCATCCGGCGCTCGTGCCCATCCTGGGCACCCTGCGTTACCGCACGTCGTACGGGCAGAACGTGCTCAAGCACCTGGTCGAGAGCGCTCACATCGCCGGGCTGATGGCGGCTGAGCTCGGCCTCGACATCGCACAGTGCAAGCGGTCTGCGTTTCTGCACGACATCGGCAAGGCGCTGACGCACGAGGTCGAGGGCTCACACGCGCTGATCGGCGCCGACCTCGCCCGCAAGTACGGGGAGCACCCCGACATCGTGCACGCGATCGAGGCACACCACAACGAGGTCGAGGTGCGCACGGTCGAGGCCGTGCTCACACAGGCTGCCGACGCGATCAGCGGCGGCCGGCCGGGCGCCCGCCGGGAGAGCATCGAGGCGTACGTCCAACGGCTGGAGCGGCTGGAGGAGATCGCGCGCGCCCACGAGGGCGTCGACAAGGTCTTCGCGATGCAGGCCGGGCGGGAGGTGCGGGTCATGGTGGCGCCGGAGGTCGTGGACGACATCGAGGCCCAGGTCCTCGCCCGCGACATCGTCAAGCAGATCGAGGAGGAGCTGACCTACCCCGGTCAGATCAAGGTCACCGTCGTCCGCGAGTCACGCGCCACCGAAACGGCGCGATAGCACTGCGACGCTCCGCTTCGCGCGGATCCGCTAGACCGTGCGCGAGCCTACGCCCCACCGGCAGGCGGTCGACTCACCCGGCTGCAGCACGATCAGGTCGGCGTGGGTCGGGCCGGGGTTGAAGGCATTCGGCCCGCAGGTCATTGGCTCGACGGCGATTGACCAGTCGCGGTACGGGCCGCCGGTGAAGACCTGCACCCAGTGGGTGGCCGCGTCCCCCCAGAGATAGCTGCACCGCTCGCCCAGCGCGACGCTGACCTCCCAGCGGCCGTCATCGTCGCGGGCGAGATCGGTGAAGGCCGTGTCGAGCGAGGCGTCACCCAGCTGCCGACCGGCCCGCCAGTCGAGGTCCGTGTCCTCGACAGGCAGCACTTCGGTCGGCAGCAGCCGGTCGTCGACGGCGAGATAGCTGGCAGCCGGGATCGTGAGGCTGACCTCGTCGACGGTGTCCTCGCCGACCGTCAGATAGGGATGCGCGCCGTAGCCGTACGGGACCGGGCGAGCGCCGATATTGGTGGCCGTGGCGTCGACCGTGAGCCCGTCCGCGCCGACGCGGTAGCCGATCTGCGCATCCAGAGTCCCTGGCCAACCCGGCTGCGGGTAGATCCGCAGGCCCAGCGTGACCCGGTGCGGCTGTCGATCGACCAGCTTCCATGCCACGTGCCGTCCGAGCCCGTGGGAGGCGTTGTGCCGGGCCGGCTCGGTCAGCGCAAGTTGCTGGGTCCTTCCCTCGAACTCATACCTCCCGTCGCGGATCCGGTTGGGCCAGGGCACGAGTTGCTGGCCGCGGCCGCCGCTGGGCGAAACGTCGACAGGAAATCCGTGCACGACATCACGCCCGTCGACGGTCATGCTGCGGAGCGTCGCGCCGAGCTCGGTCACGACCGCGGTGCAGCCGTCGGCGGAGATCTCGTACTGCTCCCCGGTTGGCGCGATCACGATCAAGAACTCTAGCGGTGGCCGCCCGCCGGGGATCGCGCGCCGCCGTGGTGAGGAGGAGGGAGCGGAGGCGCCCGCGAGCAGAGCGAGCTTTTGGACACCTTTCCTCTGCGAGCGACGACGAACGAGGCGGGCCCAAGAGCGCGATCCGCGCGACGCGGAGCCTCGCGATCCGAACCGCGGACTAGGGTGAGTGTCGCCATGTCGACCACCACGCAGGAACGCGGACGGACCTACCAGATCCGCACGTACGGCTGCCAGATGAACGTGCACGACTCCGAGCGGCTGTCCGGCCTGCTCGAGGAGGCCGGCTACGCCAAAGCGGCCGACGGACTGCCCGCCGACGTGGTCGTCTTCAACACCTGCGCCATCCGCGAGAACGCCGACAACAGGCTGTATGGCAGTCTCGGCAACCTGTTGCCGACGAAGAAAGCCACGCCGGGCATGCAGATCGCCGTCGGCGGCTGCCTGGCCCAGAAGGACCGGAACGAGATCGTCCGGCGGGCGCCCTGGGTCGACGTCGTGTTCGGCACCCACAACATCGGCTCGCTGCCGGTGTTGCTGGAACGCGCGAGGATCGAGCGCGAGGCGCAGGTCGAGATCGTCGAGGCGCTCGAGACGTTCCCGTCCAACCTGCCGACCCGCCGGGAGTCTGCGTACGCCGCCTGGGTCTCGATCAGCGTCGGCTGCAACAACACCTGCACCTTCTGCATCGTCCCGGCGTTGCGCGGCAAGCAGCTCGACCGGCGGCCGGGCGACATCCTGGCCGAGATCCGGGCGCTGGTGACCGATGGAGTCCAGGAGATCACTCTGCTGGGGCAGAACGTGAACGCCTACGGGGTCGACTTCGGCGATCGGGGCGGGTTCGCCAAGCTGTTGCGCTCCTGCGGCGAGATCGAGGGCCTGGAACGGGTGCGCTTCACCTCGCCGCACCCCAAGGACTTCACGGCCGACGTGATCGCGGCCATGGCGGAGACGCCGAACGTGATGCCGCAGCTGCACATGCCGCTGCAGTCGGGCTCCGATGCGGTGCTGCGGGCGATGCGGCGGTCCTACCGCGGTGCGCGCTATCTGTCGATTCTGGACGACGTCCGCGCCGCCATGCCGGAGGCGGCGATCACGACCGACATCATCGTCGGCTTCCCGGGCGAGATGGAAGAGGATTTCCAGTCGACGCTGGACGTCGTCGCGGCGGCCAGGTTCGCGGCCGCGTTCACCTTCCAGTACTCCATCCGGCCCGGCACGCCGGCCGCGACCATGCCCGACCAGGTGCCGAAGCAGGTGGTGCAGGAGCGCTACGACCGGCTGGTCGGGTTGGTCAACGAGATCACGCTCGAGGAGAACCGCGCCCAGGTCGGTCGCACCGTCGAGGTGATGTTCGCCGATGGCGAGGGCCGCAAGGACCAGGAGACCCACCGGATGTCGGGCCGGGCAAGGGACAACCGGCTGGTGCACGTCACCGTGCCGGACGATCCCGCGCTTCGGCCACGCCCCGGCGACATCGCGCACGCGGTCGTCGGCTACGCGGCGCCACATCACTTGATGGCGGACGACGGGGTCATGCACCTCCGGCGGACGCGCGGTGGCGACGCCTGGGAGGCTCGGCACGGATCCAAGCCAGCCAGCCGCCCTGTGGTCGGCCTCGGCCTGCCCCAGATCGGCCTGCCGGCACTCCAAGCTGCGGCGGCCTGTTCCGCCGACTGCTAGCCGGCCGGTGGCACGCCCTCTGGCGGGGCGGGTTCGGTCAGACCTGCCTGGGTCGGAGCTGTCGAGGGGGCTTCCGGCGGTACCTGCCCGGCCGGCGCGGCCTGTGCAACCGGCGCCGCCGCGTCACGGTCGTCCAGTCTGTCCTTGACGTAGTCGGAGCCCTGGTCGATCTGCTCGCCGTACTTCTTCCCGGTCTTGTCGTCGACGAAGTCGGCGGCCTTGTCGATCCCCGCATCGACGTGCTCGAGATTGTCGCCCAGGGCGTCCTTGGCTTTGTCGAAGATTCCCATGTGTCATGTCTACCAAAACCTGCTCGAAGCCAGCAGGAGCCATCGGCGAGACTTCCGCTGTGATCGTGGTGCTGGTCGGCCCGACCGCGGTGGGCAAGTCGGCGCTAGCCGTCGATCTCGCCGAGCGGTTCGCCGGGACGGGACAGCCGGCGGAGGTCGTCAACGCCGACTCGATGCTGGTCTACCGGGGCATGGACGTCGGCACGGCGAAGCCGAGCGCGGCCGAACGCCGCGGCATCCCGCATCACCTGATCGACATCCTCGACGTCTCCGAGCCGGCCACCGTGGCCGAGTTCCAGGCACTGGCCCGGGCGGCCATCGACGACTGTCGGCGCCAGGGCGTGGTGCCGATCGTCGTGGGCGGCTCGGCCCTCTACATACGGGCGATCGTCGACGATTTCGTCTTCCCTGGCACCGACCCAGGCATCCGGGCCGAGCTCGAGGAGCACCTGGGCCAGCTCGGCCCATCCGCGCTGCACGAACGGCTGGCGGGCCGTGACCCCGATGCTGCCGCAGCCATCGAGCCCGGCAACGGTCGCCGGATCGTACGGGCGCTGGAGGTCGTGGAGCTCACCGGGCGGCCTTACCGGGCGACACTGCCACCGCACGAGTACGCGCTGCCGGGCGTGATCCAGATCGGCCTGGACATCGACCGGCCCACGTTGGACGAGCGCCTCGCAGCTCGGGTCGAGGCCATGTGGCGGGCGGGTCTGGTCGACGAGGTGCGAGCACTCGAAGCGGCCGGCCTGCGCGCTGGTCGTACGGCCTCCCGGGCCCTCGGCTACCGCCAGGTGCTGGACTACCTGGCCGGAACCATCACCGAGGCAGAGGCGAAGGAGCAGACCATCACGGCCACGAGGCGGTTCGCTCGCCGCCAGGACTCCTGGTTCCGCAAGGACCCGCGGATCCGCTGGCTGCGCTTCGACCGGAGCGGCCTTGTCGAGGCCGCTTACGCGCTTGCCGGGAGCGGTCAGCCCGGCATGGAAGACTGAGCGGCATGCGGCACTGGTCGTACGCGAAGGGCCACGGCACCGAGAACGACTTCGTGTTGCTGCTCGACCGGGAGGGCATGCTGAACGTCGGCCCGGCCGAGGTCCGCTTCCTCTGCGACCGGCACGCTGGGATCGGCGCGGACGGGCTGCTCCGAGTCGTCCTGGCCAAGCACGTGCCGGACTGGGGCGACGACGGCGACCTGTGGTTCATGGACTACCGCAACGCCGACGGCTCGGTTGCCGAGACCTGCGGCAACGGGCTGCGGGTCTTCACCAGGTTCCTGCTCAACAACGACTTGGCCAGCGGGCCGACGGTCAGGATCGCGACTCGGAACGGGGTCACCGAAGCCACGGTGCTGCCGGACGGCCGGATCCGCGTCGCGATGGGTCCGGTCAGCGTCCAGGACCGCCAGGTTCACGTACGAACCGCCGACGGCAACGAGCTGCCGGCGCTCACCGCGGACGTCGGCAACCCGCACGCGGTGGCGTTCGTCGACGACATCGAGGCGATCCCGCTGCACGCCGCGCCGACCTGGTCACCCGCGGAGGTCTACCCCGAGGGGGCGAACGTCGAGTTCGCGCAGCTCGCCGGTCCGCGCCGCGTCGGCATGCGGGTCTACGAGCGCGGGGTGGGGGAGACCCGGTCCTGCGGCACCGGCACGGTCGCCGTCGCGGCCGCAGCTCGGTTGCACACCGGTGACGAACAAGCCCTGCCGGTGACCTACGTCGTCGTCGTGCCCGGCGGCCAGGTCGAGGTCGAGCTGACCAAGGCCGGCGCCTACCTGACCGGACCTGCCGTGCTGGTCGCGCACGGCGAGGTCGCCGTACCGGAGGAGGGCTGAATGTCGGTTCTGGACGCGTTCTCGATGTCTGGCAAGGTCTCGGTCGTCACCGGCGCCAATCGCGGCATCGGCCGGGCCCTGGTCACCGCCCTCGCCGAGGCCGGCAGTGACGTGGTGCTTCTGGTTCGAAACGCCAAGGACTGCAACGACCAGCTGGACGAACTGACCGGGCTGGGCATCACTGCCATTGCCGTTGCGGCCGACGTCACCGAGCCGGACCAGGTCGAAGAGGCGGTCGAGCAGATCCACGAACGGATCGGGCCGGTCGACGTGCTGGTCAACAACGCCGGCGCCTGCATCCACCGGCCGGCTCTGCAGGTGACCGAGCACGAGTGGCGCCACGTGATGGATGTCAACGTCGACGGCGTCTGGCACTGCGCCCAGGCCTTCGGCCGCCGGATGGTCGAGCAGCGCCGCGGGGCGATCGTGAACATCGGTTCCATCTCCGCGCAGATCGTGAACCGGCCGCAGTGGCAGCCGGCGTACAACGCGTCCAAGGCCGCCGTCCACCAGCTGACGAAGTCGCTGGCCGCGGAGTGGGCGCCGTACGGGGTGCGGGTGAACGCACTCGCCCCCGGCTACATCAAGACGGCGATGGCGCCTGTCGACAAGCCTGAGTTCAAGCGGCACTGGATCGAGGACGCGCCCATGCGCCGCTACGGGATGCCCGAGGAGCTCGGTCCGAGTGTTGTTTTCCTCGCCTCCGACGCCTCGTCCTTCATGACCGGCAGCGTGCTCGTGATCGACGGCGGCTACACGGCGTTCTAATTGCTCACTGTTCCGATTGCGACGCTCCGCGTCGCGGGATCGCGCTCTTGGACCCGCCTCGTTCGTCGTCGCTCGCAGAGGCGGCATCCGATAGCTCGCTCTGCTCGCGGGACGCCTCCGCTCGTTCCTCCTCACCACGGCGGCGCGCGATCAGGGGCTCCGCGGCTGCTGAATCGGAAGAAATCGCGTCGCGCCGGGGTTGAGTCGCGTGAGAGCCTTGGTGACGATGACTTCTGCCCGACCGGATGACGACGGCATGCGCCCGTTGCCCGAGGACCAAGCCCCATTCGACGACCTGCTGATCGAGGACCTGACCGTGCGCCCACTGCCCAGCGAGCAGGACGAGTGGGACCCCGGCCAGCAGGATCTTGCCGACCGGCAGTCGCTGCGCCGGGTGGCCGGCATGTCGACCGAGCTGAGCGACGTCTCCGAGGTCGAGTACCGCCGCCTGCTGCTCGAGCGAGTCGTGCTGGTCAGCGTCTGGACCACCGGCAGCGCGGTCAACGCGGAGCACTCCCTGGCAGAGCTGAAGCTGCTCGCCGAGACGGCCGGGTCGCAGGTGCTCGAGGGCCTGATCCAGCGCCGGAGCAGGCCCGACCCGTCGACCTACATCGGCCGGGGCAAGGTGGACGAGCTCCGCGAGGTGGTGGCCTCCACCGGCGCCGACACCGTCATCTGCGACGGCGAACTGACGCCCGCCCAGCTGCGCAACCTGGAGGACCGGGTCAAGGTCAAGGTGATCGACCGAACTGCGCTCATCCTGGATATCTTTGCGCAACACGCGAAGAGCGCCGAAGGAAAGGCGCAGGTCGAGCTGGCTCAGCTGCAATATCTCAAGCAGCGGTTGCGCGGCTGGGGCGGCAACCTGTCCCGGCAGGCCGGTGGCCGGGCGAGCGGCGGCGTCGGGATCGGCGGCCGTGGACCGGGCGAGACAAAGCTCGAGACGGACCGTCGCCGGATCAACAGCCGGATCGCCAAGCTGCACGGCGTGCTGCGTGACATGGACACGACCCGGGAGACCAAGCGGGCCGAGCGCCGGCGGCACGAGGTGCCGTCGGTCGCGATCGTGGGGTACACGAATGCGGGCAAGTCGAGCGTCCTCAACCGGCTGACCGGGGCGGGCGTGCTGATCGAGGACGCGCTCTTCGCCACTCTCGACCCGACCACCCGGCGGGCGGCCGCTGCAGACGGGCGGGAATACACGCTGACCGACACCGTCGGTTTCGTCCGCCACCTTCCGCACGACCTGGTGGAGGCCTTCGCCTCGACGTTGGAGGAGTCGGCCCAGTCCGACCTGCTCTTGCACGTGGTCGACGCCGCGGATCCGGACCCCGTCGGTCAGATCAGCGCCGTCCGGACCGTGCTGGCGGAGATCGGCGCTGGTGACCTGCCAGAGCTCATCGCCTTGAACAAGGCGGACATCGCGCCTGCGGAGCAGCTCCAGGTGCTTCGAGGTCTGCATCCCGACGCCGTCGTGGTGTCTGCCCGGACCGGCGGAGGACTCGAGGGGCTGCGGGCGGCGATCGAGCGCCGCCTGCCGCGGCTCGAGCTGGAGGTCCGGGCCCTGATCCCGTACGACCGCGGCGACCTGATCGACAAGATCCATCGGGCAGGCGAGTTCGTCGCCCGCGAGCACACCTCCGACGGCACGCTGGTCGTCGTCCGGGTCAATCCGGCACTGGCCGGTGAGCTGGCGCCGTACGAGGTGGCATCGGCTCTAGGGTGAAGCGGTGAGCGCCGCTTCGCAGCCCGATCCGGGGACAGGCACGGCGCCGGCCCCCCGGAGAACACTCCTCAAACTCGCCGAGTCGGAGGACGACGACGTGCGGCTGCATCGAGGCGTGCTGGCGGCCGCGGTCGCGACCATCGGCGGGACCGGACGCCCGGGCCAGGTGGCGATGGCGGACGCGATCGCGCAGTCACTGGAGACCGGGCAGCACCTGCTGGTCCAGGCGGGCACCGGGACCGGGAAGTCGCTGGGCTATCTGGCACCGGCCCTGGCCTGGCTGGCCGAGCACCCCGATGACCGGATCGTCATCGCGACGGCGACCCTGGCGCTGCAGCGCCAGCTGGCCGACAACGACATTCCCGCCGCCGCGGCGGCCGTCGAAGAGGTGCTGGGCGAACGCCCGCAGCACGCCATCCTCAAGGGTCGGACCAACTACGCCTGCCTGTTGCGGGTCCGCGACGCCGCCGGTGAGAGCCAGGGCAGCCTGATCTCTGCCAGCGATCTCGCGGAGACCATCGCGGCGGCTCCGCTCGCGACACCGGAGTCGGCGCTCGGCGCTGAGGTGCTCGCTCTCCGGGAGTGGGCCGAGGAACAGGCGGCCAACGGCGGACTCGCCGACCGGGATGACGCCCCGTCGCACACCGAGCGAGGGTGGCAGCAGGTATCCATCCCGGTCCGCGAGTGCCTGGGCGTGCAGCGTTGCCCGTACGGTGCCAGCTGCTTCGTCGAGAAGTCGCGGGACGTTGCGCGGGCCGCTGACCTGGTGGTAACCAACCACGCCCTGCTCGCCATCGACGCCATGCACGGTGGGACCGCCCTGCCGGACCACCAGGCGGTGGTCATCGACGAGGCGCACGAGCTCGTCTCCCGGGTGACTGGCGCCGCATCCGCCGAGCTCAGCCCACAACTGGTGGAGCGGGTCGGCCGGCGGGCCATGAGTTACCTGGAGGACGAGCTGGCGCTCGAGCTGCTCGAGTCGGCCGAGGACCTGCGGGCGGCGCTCGACGCGGCTCCGTTGGATCGGGTGGAGGATCCGGAGTCGGCGTTCGTCGGCGCCTGCGCCCGGGTCCGAAACGCGAGCCGGGCCGTTGTGAGCGCAATGACCAGCGAGGACAAGGACCCGGAGAAGCGGCAGGCTGCGGCGGCGGTGAAGGAGGTCTTCGACATCGCCGAGCGCCTGGCGGCGCTGAACGAGCACGACGTGGTCTGGGTCGCCGACCGGGAACGGTCGGGCCGCGAGGCTCGGGTCTCGCCGCTGTCTGTCGCGGGCCTGATGCGCGACCGCATCTTCGGCGAGCGGACCACCATCCTCACTTCGGCCACCCTCAAGCTCGGCGGTGACTTCTCTGCGATCGCCGACTCGGTCGGCCTCCGCCTGGACCAACACCTCGAGGAGTCGGCTGAGCCAAGGCGCCGTGTGCACGAGGAGCCTCACCGTACCGAGCCGGCGGGCGAGGACGACGGCGCCGAGCCGAGCCCGGGAACCGGCTGGCGAGGCCTCGACGTCGGATCGCCCTTCGACTACCGGCGGCAGGGGATCCGTTACGTGGCCCGGTCGCTGCCCCCGCCGGGCCGGGACGGCCTGTCGGAGGCAGCGATCGCGGAGATAGCCGAACTCGTCTGGGCAGCGGGCGGTCGCACCCTTGGCCTGTTCTCCTCCCGTCGGGCGGCGGAGGCCGCCGCGGTCCACGTACGCAAGCAGCTGCCGAAGCTCACCATCCTGTGCCAGGGCGACGCCCAACTTTCGGAGCTGACCCGGCGGTTCGTGGAGAACGAGACCGCCAGCCTGTTCGGCACCCTCTCGCTGTGGCAGGGGGTGGACGTGCCCGGCGCGACCTGTTCGCTGGTCATCATCGACCGGATCCCGTTCCCGCGGCCGGACGAACCGCTCACCGTGGCGCGCCAGCGGGCCGTCGCCGAAGTGGGCGGGAACGGCTTCATGGCAGTTGCTGCGAGCCAGGCAGCACTGCTGCTCGCCCAAGGCTCGGGCCGGCTGATCCGCCGCCTGACCGACCGGGGCGTGGTGGCGGTGCTCGACCCTCGCCTGGTGACCGCCCGCTACGGGAGCTATCTGCGAGCCTCCATGCCCGACATGTGGCAGACCACGGACCGCGAGGTCGCCGTCGGCGCCCTGCGCCGGCTCTCCGCGACCACGCCCGACCCGTCCCAGCCGGCCGCCATCCGCCAGTCCTAGTCGCTCGCGACGCCTTGCGTCGGGCTGCACCAAAGGCGTGCTGGCGTTGCTCGCGGGGCGCTTCGCCCCCCTCCTCCTCAGCACGGCGGCGCGCGATCCTGCTTGCGTTGCGACGCTCCGCGTCGCGAGGATCGCGCTCTGACCCGCCTACTTCGTCGTCGGTTGGGAAGCGCCCCAACTGTGTCTGATTACGCCCTGCGGGCGGGAGGATCGCTGCGCGATCCGGGTGCTGGCGTTGCTCGCGGGGCGCTTCGCCCCCTCCTCCTCAGCACGGCGGCGCGCGATCCTGCTTGCATTGCGACGCTCCGCGTCGCGAGGATCGCGCTCTGACCCGCCTACTTCGTCGTCGGTTGCGAAGCGCCCCAAAGGCAGGCTGGCGTTGCTCGCGGGGCGCTTCGCCCCCCTCCTCCTCAGCACGGCGGCGCGCGATCCTGGCGCCGCTCTGCAAGGTCTGGCACGCTTGCAGGATGGAGCACACGTACGATTTCGACCTCGCGGTGATCGGGTCGGGCCCGGGTGGTCAGAAGGCCGCGATCATGGCGGCGAAGCTCGGTTACCGGGTCTGTGTCGTCGATAGCAAGACCATGGTCGGCGGTGTCTGCGTGAACACCGGCACGATCCCGTCGAAGACGCTGCGCGAGGCGGTGCTCTATCTGACCGGGATGCAGCTGCGCGACCTCTACGGCGCGAGCTACCGGGTCAAGGAGGACATCACGATCTCCGACCTGCTCGCGCGGCTGCAGCACGTGATCGGCCGGGAGACGGAGGTCATCCGCGCCCAGCTGATGCGCAACCACATCGAGCTGATCGCAGGGCAGGCCAGCTTCCTCGACCCGCACACGCTCTCGGTCGACATCGAGGGAACGTCGGTGCACCGCACCCTGACCTCGGACAAGATCGTGATCGCCACCGGCACCGTCCCGGCCCGGCCGCGCAACGTCGAGTTCGACGGCATCCGGGTGCTCGACTCCGATCAGATCCTGACCCTGGAGAAGGTGCCGGACTCACTCGTCGTCGTGGGTGCGGGCGTGATCGGCGTGGAGTACGCGTCCATCTTCGCCGCACTCGGAACCAGGGTGACTCTGGTCGAAAAGCGCGAGCAGATGCTTGATTTCTGCGACCCGGAGATCGTCGAGTCGCTGAAGTTTCACCTCCGCGACCACACGATGTCCTTCCGCTTCGGCGAAGAGGTGGCCCTGGTGGAGACCTCCGGTCGCGGCACGATCACAACGCTGGCCTCCGGCAAGAAGATCGCCGCAGAGGTCGTCATGCACTCGGCGGGGCGGCAGGGCAACACCGGTGCGCTCAACCTCGATCTCGCGGGCCTGACCACCGACAACCGGGGCCGGCTCGTCGTCAACGCCAACTACCAGACCGAGGTGCCGCACATCTACGCGGTCGGCGACGTGATCGGCTTCCCGGCGCTCGCTGCGACGTCGATGGACCAGGGCCGGCTCGCCGCCGCGCACGCCTTCGGTGAGCCAGCCAACGAGCTCCAGGGCCTGCAGCCCATCGGCATCTACACCATCCCGGAGATCTCCTACTGCGGGAAGACGGAGGGACAACTCACCCGGGAGGCGGTGCCCTTCGAGGTGGGCATCTCGCGCTACCGGGAGCTTGCCCGCGGCCAGATCATCGGCGACTCGTACGGGATGTTGAAGCTGGTCGTGCATGCCGACACGCGTGAAATCCTGGGCGTGCACGTCTTCGGTACCAATGCGACCGAACTGGTCCACATCGGTCAGGCGATCATGGGCTGCGGTGGCACGGTCGACTACCTGGTCGACACCGTGCTCAACTATCCGACCCTCTCCGAGGCCTACAAGGTCGCCGCGCTCGACGTGACGAACAAGCTGCGTGCCGTGGCGCGGCTGACCACGCAGATCATGACGTCCGAACCCAGCCGGCTGTAGTGATCTGGTGGTGCTGTTGCACCAGAACCGCTAAATCCGGCGGAGGACCGCCACCACCTTGCCGAGGATGGAGGCGTGATCGCCGTCGATCGGGTCATAAGACTGGTTGTGCGGGATCAGCCAGACGTGCCCGCCGGTGCGCTTGAAGGTCTTGACCGTCGCCTCGTCGTCCAGCAGAGCTGCCACAATGTCGCCGTTGTCAGCGGTCTGCTGCTGGCGGACGACAACCCAGTCGCCGTCGCAGATCGCTGCGTCGATCATCGAGTCGCCGCGCACCTCGAGCAGGAACATGGTCCCCTCACCGACCAGCTGACGGGGGAGGGCGAAGACGTCCTCGATCCGCTCCTCGGCCAGAATCGGACCGCCGGCCGCGATCCGGCCGACCACCGGAACGTGCACGGGCGCCGGATAGGCGTCGCCCACACCGGTCTCGTCATAGGGACTTGCCGACACCGGCGGGCGCTGGCCGCGTGGCGCGGGGGAAAGGGCTGCGGGCCGCGAGCTCGCCGGAACATCCGCGGAGCTCGCCTCGCCGGGCAGCAGCACCTCCAGGGCGCGCGGGCGGTTGGGGTCGCGGCGCAGGAACCCCTTCTGCTCGAGTGCCTTCAGCTGATGGGCAACGCTCGACGAGCTGGCCAGGCCGACCGCCTCACCCATCTCGCGGATGCTCGGCGGGTAGCCGCGGACCTCGACCGCTGCCTTGATCACTTCCAGGATGCGGCGCTGCCGCGGCGTCAGGCCGTGCGCGTCGGCCGGTCCGTCCGGCAACGAGCTCACCGCGGCCGGCTCGCCCAGCTGGGCGGCGACCTCGGCGGCGCTCGGCCGGCCCAGCTTTCGCCGCGGCTGGCCGACGTCGCGGCCGGCGTGCGCCGCGGTGCTGCGCGCCGGGCCGCGGGAGATGCGGTCCTTTTCTGCCATGAGGCTGACGTTAGACAACTTCGGCAGTCAAATCAAACATCTGTTCGAGGTGTGTCGCAAGGTGCGTGTCTGCGGACCGGAAATTGTCAGCGGCGTCTGTTGAGCTGTGGCCATGACGGCGACACGCTCGAACACTCCTTCGAATGTGCTTGGCAATGCGGGCATGGTGCGATACAAATCCAACATACGTTCTATCGAACATCAGTTCGACCGGCTGAGGAGTCCCGCCATGAGCACACTGACCATCGCCTTTCCCGATGTGACTCGGGCCGCTGACCCGACCCGGCGCGCGTCGGTCCGGCGTCGGGAACTCGGCGGGCGGACGTCCGGGCGGGGGACCGCCCCCCGCAGCCGGCCGGCCCGCGCTGTGGCGCCTCCGTCCCTGGGCTCCGCCCCCCGCCGACCAGTCGCCCAGGCCTGCGCCGTCGACGCGTTGCCCAGCGCACTGCGGCTCACTGATCGGGGAATCGCTGTCGTTCTTGCGGCCGGTCTGCTGATCATGTTGGCGGCGTTGGTCGTCGTCGGGCTGACCGCCGCCCGGGTCACCGGGCTTGACTACGTGCCGCACGGCCAGGCGCAGATCGTCCGGCGCTGAAGCCCAAGGTCACGGCGCGGTGACGACCATCGTCCTGACCAGTTTGTCGGCGAAGGTCTGACGTTTGTCGTCCCAGAGCGGCCACAGAAAGCCCACATAGGCCAGCCCGTCGAGGATGTGCACGAGATCACGCAGGAATGCTTGGAAGGCGCCGATCGGCTGGCTGGTGATCTCGCTGACCAGAGCGATCCGGGTGAGTCGCTTGCCGAGCGACTGGCCGGTCCGACCGGCCGTGATCCATCGGTTGTAGACCGTCCAGCCGAGTGCGACGAGGTAGCCGCCGCCGCCGATGAGCATCAGCGGCCTGCCATTCGCGGGCAGGCCGGCCGAACCGGACCTGAGCAGCGCTGTGACGAACTGCCCGTAGCCGGCGAAGAAGACAGCAGAGGCGATCAGCGCTGGGATGTCGTCGACGAGCAGGGCGAGGGCACGCCGCGACCACGTGGCGTAGTCGGCAGGGTCCGGTGCCGCGGCAGGGGAGGGCTGGGACGGATAGCCCGCGCGCGGCATGCTGTAGGGCGGCTGGCTCGGCGCGGGCGGATACTGCCGGGGCGCGGATCCGGGCGGGCCGGAGGGCGGCTGAGCGGCAAGTTCGGTGGCGTGGGACCGCAGTGGCGGCTGTGCTGCCGGCGGCTGCCGGACTGGCGGCTGCGCGGCGGGCGACGTAGCGCCGGATCCTTTGGTGTACGGGCCGTAGATCACCGGTGGCTGGAGCGGGACGGTCGCCGGATCGGGAATCGGCCCGTATCCAGCTTCGCTCGTCGGGGTTCCGGCGTCGGACCCCGGCGAGTTCCCAGCTTCGGACATGTGTGCACTCCCGGCTCGAGGACGCGAGCGAGTGTAGTGCGGGTTGTGCTCAATGCGACGGGGCGCAGTGTCAGCACCAACGGGAAGGCACAATGGCTGGGTGGCGACCGCCGTAGCGAACCAGCGAGTCTTCCGGCCGCAGACCGGTCTGAAGTATCTCGGCGGCTTCGTCGCGTACGGTGTGGGCCTGAGCGCGCTGTACGCGACCACCGGCATCGGACTGCCGTGCCCGCTGCGCGCGCTGACGGGCTGGCAGTGCCCGTTCTGCGGCGGCACCCGAATGGGCAATGCCCTGCTGCACCTCGACCTCGCCGCTGCGTTCGCGTACAACCCCGTGGTCCTGGTCGGCTTGGTGGTGATCGGCCTGCTCGGCGTTGCCTGGACCGTGGAGGCTGCCGGTGGTCCGGCCCTCCGACTGCCCGAAGCGATTGCCGGACCGCTGCGCCGGCTCGGACGCGACCGCTGGCTGTGGATCGGCCTCGGCGCCGCCATTGCCTACACCCTGCTGCGGAACCTGCTCTAACTTCTGCGTCGGCGTCGCCCACGCCCTGCTGGCAACCTGCTCCAGAGCGCAGTTGCCTCCGACACACCGCAAACTGTCAGTGCTCTTGCGGATAATGGTTGTGCGACGTAAGGTCCATATCTAGTAGTGACATCGGTGTGATTCGTCCACAGGTTGTGGTTGGTCACCCACACAAGTCAACAAGGCGTTCCACAGAACGTCCACACCAATCGCCAGGATTGTCCCCAGGAAAGGAGCCGGACAGTGCACTGCCCCTACTGCCGTCACACCGACTCCAAGGTGCTCGACTCCAGGGTCGCGGAGGATGGCACGAGCATCCGCCGCCGCCGCCAGTGCCCGTCCTGCGAACGCCGCTTCACTACGGTCGAGCAGATGCAGGTGGTCGTGGTGAAGCGCAGCGGCGTAGTCGAGCCGTTCAACCGGGACAAGGTCATCAACGGCGTGCGCAAGGCGTGCAAGGGGCGTCCGGTGAGCGAGGACCAGCTGGCTCGGCTCGGCCAGCTGGTCGAGGACTCGCTGCGCGCATCGGGTCAGCCCGAGGTGCCCGCCGACGAGGTCGGCGTCGCCATTCTCGGCCCGCTGCGCGAGCTGGACCAGGTCGCCTACCTGCGCTTCGCCAGCGTCTACCGGCAATTCCGCTCGGTCGAGGACTTCGAGTCCGAGATCGCCCTGCTGCGGGTCGAGCAGGAGCCGACCGGCATCGAGCCACTGATCCCCGATCGAGCCGCCGACACCAAGGTCAGCACGTTCACCCCACATCGGCTCACCCCACCGCGAGCAGCCGCCAGCACCCGACAAGAGAGGCACACATGACCGAAACCACCCGTTCGTCGAGCGGACGAGCAGAGGCTCGGCGACCCCGTGGCGGGAAGAACGCGGGCCTGACCGTCGAGCGCGTCTTCACCACGCCCGGCGTCCATCCCTATGACGAGGTCACCTGGGAGCGCCGCGACGTCGTCCAGACCAACTGGAAGACCGGTGACGTCGTGTTCGAGCAGAAGGGTGTGGAGTTCCCCGACTTCTGGAGCGTCAACGCCTCGACGATCGTGACCACCAAGTACTTCCGCGGTGCCCTGGGCACGCCGGCCAGGGAACATGACCTGCGGCAGCTGATCGACCGGGTCGTTCAGACCTACCGCAAGGCCGGTGAGGACTTCGGCTACTTCGCCGAAGGTGACAGCGCCGAGGTCTTCTCCCACGAGCTGACCTGGATGCTGCTGCACCAGTACTTCTCGTTCAACTCACCGGTCTGGTTCAACGTCGGCACGGCATCGCCGCAGCAGGTGAGCGCGTGCCAGCCGTACGGCGCGCTGGTCAACACTCCATCCGGTCAGGTACCGATCGGCAAGCTAGTGGAAACAGGCGCCGTTGGCGAGAAGGTCTATGACGCCGATGGGCTGACCCGCGTCGTTGCGGTGAAGGCCAATGGTGTGAAGGAGGTACTTCGGCTACACCTCAAGTCCGGCCACACGCTCGACGTGACCGGTGATCACCTCGTCTGGAGAAGCTCAGGTGAAGGAACCGGGCACTTCGTGCCAGCCGAGTCATTGCGACCGGGTGACGCGTTGGAATGGCACCGTCGCACGTCGTTCGGTGAAGCAGAGATCAGCCCAGTCGCGATGGCTGAAGCCACCTTGGCCGGATGGCTGCAATCGGATGGGTTCGTCGGTCAATACACCGGCACCAACCGGTCGCTGACCATCGAGGCACTCACAGTCACTCCGGCTGAATTCGCATGGGTGCTGAATGCGGTCGACAGTGTGTTTCCAGACCTACACCGCCACGTGCGGGACTTCGCAACCCAAGACACCCGCCTCGATGGCAAGCGCATCAGGCTGTACGGCAGAGAGCTCGTCGACTTCGTGGACCGATGGAATCTTCGTGTCCGCGGCGTTGAGATGGAGGTGCCCGCTCAACTCTTCGAGGCGCCCCTGCCAGTAGCGGCCGCCTATCTGCGGAGCGTTTTCCAGGCGGAGGGCTTCGTCTCTGCCAGGGATCGCTCAACGGTGGTCGAGGTCGACATGATCTGCGAGAAGCTGATTCGTGGGCTGCAGTCCTTGCTCCACAGATTCGGGATCTTCGCGCGAGTCGGATTCAAACCCGACTCACGGGCAGACCGGCACGGCTGCTGGACACTGCGGATTCAGAATGCGGGGGACCGCCGCATGTTCGCCGACGAGATCGGCTTCGTGGACCCTGTCAAGGCCGAGAAGCTTGAGCGATCCTTCGACCTTCCGGGCCGCAGCGCCAGTCTGGTGAAGCGCCTGCAGATCGCACGGGTAGAGCACCTAGGTCCGATGGAGGTCTATGACATTCAGACGGAGTCAGGGGAATACCTGTCGGATGGGCTGAGGGTCCACAACTGCTTCATCCTGTCCGTCGACGACTCGATGGACTCGATTCTGAACTGGTACCGGGAGGAGGGGTTCATCTTCAAGGGCGGCTCGGGCGCCGGGCTCAACCTCTCCCGGATCCGGTCGTCCAAGGAGTTGCTGAGCTCCGGCGGCACGGCCTCGGGACCGGTGTCGTTCATGCGCGGTGCCGACGCCAGCGCGGGCACGATCAAGTCCGGCGGGGCGACCCGACGGGCGGCCAAGATGGTGGTGCTCGACGTCGACCATCCCGACATCGAGGAGTTCATCGAGACCAAGGCGCGCGAGGAGGACAAGATCCGCGCGCTCCGGGACGCCGGTTTCGACATGGACCTCGGCGGCCGCGACATCACCAGCGTGCAGTACCAGAACGCGAACAACTCGGTCCGGGTGACCGACGAGTTCATGCGGTCGGTGGAGGACGGCCGCGCCTTCGACCTGCGCGCCCGTACCGACGGCAGGGTGCTGCAGACCGTCGACGCCCGCGACCTGTTCGACAAGATCGCCCGGGCGGCGTGGGAGTGCGCCGACCCCGGCTTGCAGTACGACGACACCATCAACGACTGGCACACCAACCCTGAGACCGGCCGGATCACCGCCTCCAACCCCTGCAGTGAGTACATGAGCCTGGACAACAGCTCCTGCAACCTGGCCAGCCTCAACCTGATGAAGTTCCTGCGCGACGACGACACCTTCGACGCCAAGCTGTTCGAGAAGGCGGTCGAGCTGATCATCACCGCCATGGACATCTCGATCTGCTTCGCCGACTTCCCGACCGAGGCGATCGGCGCCACGACTCGGGCATACCGGCAGCTCGGCATCGGCTACGCCAACCTCGGCGCGCTGCTGATGGCGACCGGCCACGGCTACGACTCCGAGGGCGGCCGGGCGCTGGCGGCCGCGATCACCTCGCTGATGACCGGCGTCTCCTACCGGCGTTCGGCCGAGCTGGCCGGCATCGTCGGGCCGTACGAGGGATACGCCCGCAACGCCGACGCCCACAAGCGGGTGATGCGCAAGCACCAGGCGGCCAACGACGCGTTGCGCGATGTCGACGGCATGGGTGCCGACGTGCACAGGCGGGCGGCTGCGGCGTGGGACGGTGTGATCACCATCGGCCAGGCCAACGGCTACCGCAACGCCCAGGCCTCGGTGCTGGCACCGACCGGAACCATCGGCTTCATGATGGACTGCGACACGACCGGGATCGAGCCGGACTTCTCGCTGGTCAAGTTCAAGAAGCTGGTCGGCGGCGGGTCGCTGCAGATCGTCAACCAGACCGTGCCGCGGGCGTTGAAGAAGCTCGGCTACGCCACCGAGACCGCTGAGGCGATCATCGAGTTCATCGCCGAGCATGGGCACGTGATCGACGCGCCTGGGCTGAAGCCGGAGCACTACGAGGTGTTCGACACGGCGATGGGGCAGCGGGCGATCAAGCCGATGGGCCACGTCCGGATGATGGCCGCGGTCCAGCCGTTCCTGTCCGGCGCGATCTCCAAGACGGTGAACCTGCCGGAGAGCGCGACGGTTGAGGAGATCGCCGACGTCTACCTGCAGGGCTGGAAGCTGGGCCTCAAGGCGTTGGCGGTCTATCGCGACAACTGCAAGGTGGGCCAGCCGCTCAGCGACGCCAAGGGCTCCGAGGCCAAGGCGGGCAAGTCGGACGGCGCCCAGGCCGAGGTCGTGGAGAAGGTGGTCTACCGGCCGACCCGCAAGCGGCTGCCCAAGTCGCGCCCGAGCCGTACGACCTCGTTCTCGGTCGGCGGGGCCGAGGGTTACATGACGTCCGGTTCATATCCCGACGACGGGCTCGGTGAGGTGTTCCTCAAGCTCGGCAAGCAGGGCTCGACGTTGTCGGGTGTTATGGACGCGTTCTCGATCGCGGTATCCATCGGCCTGCAGTACGGCGTGCCGCTGGAGACCTTCGTGCAGAAGTTCACCAACCTGAAGTTCGAGCCGGCCGGGCTGACCGACGACTCGGACATCCGGATGGCGCAGTCGATCATGGACTACATCTTCCGGCGGCTGGCGCTGGACTACCTGTCGTTCGAGGACCGGGCCGAGCTGGGCATCTACACCGCGACGGAGCGGGCCCGGCAGGTGGAGACCGGCTCCTACCTGCCGATCGAGGTGGCGGAGGTCAGTGAGGCGGAGTCGCTGAAGAACGACCCGGGCGACGACGTCAAAACCGACGAGCTGGCGGAGTCCATGAGCGCAGTCCGGCCGGCGCCGGCGAAGGCCCGGACCACGTCCGAGCTGTTCGAGGAGATCACCGGCACCAGCGTGGACGCGCCGCTCTGCTTCACCTGCGGCACGAAGATGCGCCCCAGCGGCAGCTGCTACGTCTGTGAGGGCTGCGGTTCGACCAGCGGTTGCAGCTAACAACCGAATAAGAGCAGCCAGCCCCGGCATGCAGCGCCGGGGCTGGCAGGGCAGGAGGCGGAGCCTCATGCCTCTCCCGCAGGGAGACGACCATGATGGCTCACCTCCTGCTCGCCGCGCAACGAGCAGGGAAGGAGGTGAAAGAACATGGCGAAGAACACTAGGCATGGTCACCGCGTGGGCGCTGTGCGTGACAGGAGCCAGTCCTACAATCCGTCGACCAAGACATGGACCAAGCAAGGTCCGAATGGTCGATTCATGGACGGCAAGGCCGACGGGCGGCCGTTCAAAGGCGTAACTAAGAACGACTAAGTTGTGCCAGGGCCTGGGCTGGACACAAGGGGAAGTAGTGTCCGGCCCTGGTCTCCTCGTAATTCGGCTCACCCAGACCGTCGCGGGAACACTTCCCGCCCGTACGCGTTAGGTCGATATGGTCGACGATCGCGATGGCGAACTGCTGGATGCCTACTCGGCCGCGGTCACGGCGGTTGTCCAGAAGGTGCTGCCGAGCGTGGCGAGTCTCAAGGTGCGGAGCCGGCGAGGTGAGGGCTCCGGCAGCGCGAGCGTGCTGACGGCGGACGGCTACCTGCTGACCAGCGCTCATGTCGTGGAAGGGGCGGGCACGGCCGTCGCCACTTTCGCCAACGGCGCCGAGTCCACAGCCGACGTGGTCGGCCGGGACGCCTTCTCCGATCTCGCGGTCCTGCGCGCCAGGACCGCTGTCCCTGATCCGGTGACGCTCGGCGACGCGAGCCAGCTGCGGGTGGGCCAGCTCGTCGTCGCCGTCGGCAACCCGCTGGGCCTGGCCGGCAGCGTGACCGCCGGCATCGTCTCCGCGCTCGGCCGGTCCTTGCCGACCCGGCAGGGCCGGGTGGTGGACGAGGTCATCCAGACCGACGCCGCGCTCAACCCGGGCAACAGCGGCGGCGTGCTGGCCGACAGCCGCGGCCGGATGGTCGGGGTGAACACCGCAGTGGCCGGCATCGGCGTCGGGCTGGCCGTGCCGATCAACGACACCACGCAGCGGATCATCAGCGCGCTGATGGCCGTCGGCCGGGTCCGCCGGGCCTGGCTCGGGATCGCCGGCAGCCAGGCGCCGCTGCCCCCGCCACTTGCGAACAAGCTGGGTCGGCGGGAGGGTCTCCAGGTGGCGCAGGTGATCGGTGGCAGCCCGGCCGAGGCCGCCGGCCTCAAGGCCGGTGATATCGTCGTCGCCGTCGCGGGCGAGCCGCTGGGCTCGAGCACCGAGCTGCAGCGCCGGATGGTGGAGGGCGCCATCGGCCAGCGGATCGAGATCACCGTGTGGCGCAACGGTGCTCTGGTGGACGTGATCGCCGTGCCCCGGGAGCTCACCGAGTCGTCCACCTGAACCGCCTGTCCGCCGTAACGGGAATGGCGACTGCAGCTCGGCCGGGCGTCACTGCAGGGGGAAGGGCGACTGTAGCTCAGCCGGGCGCTCGGTCAGCCGGACGGATGCCACCCACTTCACCCACCAGAAGCCGCGCCGACCAGGTGCGACCAGCCGTACCGGCGCCCCGTACGCCGGCTGCAGCGACCGGCCCTGTACCTCCGTGGCCAGCCAGAGCTTGGCGGACTCGTCCGCCGGGAACAGCCGCCGATAACCGGTCACACTGCGCACCTCGATGCTCGTTGCAGCCGCGCGCTGGGCAGGCGGGATCAGGTCGGCCAGGCTGACCGCGGTCCACTCGGCGTCGGTGTACCACCCGCTCGTGCAGTCCAGCCGCGCCGGCACGGCAACCGATCGGTCACGCAGCTCTGCCGGGCTCAGCAGGGTTCCCGCGACGTCCACCCGGTGGTCCGCACCGACCTCCGGGATCCGGTCCAGCAGCCAGATCGTGGCCGGCGCCTCCTCCGGCGGCAGCTCGTGTGAGCCCGTGGCGGACCGATCGGCCGACGGCAGCCCGAACACTCGGCCCACCGCCTCGAGACCGAGATAGCCGGCCACGATCGCCAGACCGAACATGCCGGTCCGCAGCAGGTTGCGGCGTGACATGTCGACCCGGCCCAGGCGCTGCCGGCGGTGACGTAACACGTGCCAGGCCAGCAGTGGCACGGCGACCAGCGCCGCCGCGACGTGCACCTGGATCGGGCTGATCCGGCCGGACGGGGGATAGCCGACGAAGACCTCGACGAACCCGGCCAACAGGCAGACGACGATCAGCGCCACCAGCAGCACGCTCGCGATCCAGAGCAGCCGGGCCCGTCGGATGATCACCGTCTTCCAGGGCACCAGCGCCACGACTCCCAGCCCGAGCAGGCCGTGAGCGACGGTGGCCAGAGTCGCCGGGACCCGGGCGGCGGCGGCGAATGACAACCAACCCGTCAGGAAGGCGCCGACGACCAGCACCAGCAGCGCGAGGTTGGTACGCCGTCCGGCGCGGCGGAGGTGACGCAGACCGCTCAGCCTGGCCATGGCCGGGGCGGCGCGACGAGTTGCGGCGGCAGGATCACGTACGGTCGCAGCGCAGCGCTGTGCTGCAGCAGGACTGCCATCCGTTGGTTGAGGTCGGGAGGAGCTGTGCCGTTCATCGCGCGGTTGTGCAAGAACGCGATCTCGATCAATGTCTGCTGGTACGCCCCGAGCGCCTTCTTGGCCATCGGCCCGCCGAGCCGCCGTGCGTACGCGCGCGCTGACATCCGGTCCGACAGCTGAGCGACCCAGCGGATCTCCTCCTGCCGGATCCAGCCCATCCGGGCGACCTGTTGCAGCGCGGTCGTGAGCATCTTGCCTTCCCGCGAGCGCGCCCAGATGGCCACGGCGAGGATCACGACCAGCAGCGGCAGCATGATGGCGCCGTACGCGATGAGGAAGCCACGCCCGCCCCAGAACGTGCTGCCGTTCCAAACCCCGTGCATCACGACCGCGGCGAAGTACCCGACGATCGGAGCGAGCACCCGGACACCCGGCCGCCGGGTCGTCGCCGCGACGCCGATCCCGATGCCAGTGGCGGAGGTGAACAGCGGGTGGGCGAACGGACCGAGGATCCCGCGGAAGAAGACCACCGTCGGCAGACCGCCTTCGTTCAGCGCGCCGAGGTAGTAGCCGATGTCCTCAACGAAGGCGAAGCCGATGCCCACCAGCCCGGCATAGACGATGCCGTCCAGCAGGCCGTGCACCTGGGCTCGGCGGAAGATCAGAATCGCGACCAGGAACAGCCCCTTGCCGAACTCCTCGACGATCGGCGCGGTCACAGCCGTGTCGACGAACTCGTCCGTGCCCGGAATCGCGAACAGCACCTGCTCGGCAGCGAAGCTGAGGACCACCGCTGCGACTCCGCCCCAGCCGAGTGCCGCCAGCCTATAGCGTCCGGGCTCAGGCTCGTAGCGGTCCAGCCAGAAGCAGATCAAGATCAGCAGCGGGAACGAGCAGGCGGCCATGAAGGTCGTCAGGACCGTCGCCCCGGGGCCGCCGGTCAGGAGCAGCAGAACCCCGATCACGAGAGCTCCCAGGCCTAGCACGATCATCGTCACCCAGGTCAGGGCGGAGCGCCGCTCCCGCAGCAGCTGGGCCGGCACCTGGATCGCGCGGCTGGGAGGGATCATCACGGGTCCCGTCACGATCGAAGACTAGTTCGCCGAGCCCGCCGGCTCACCGGCGTAGGGTCGCCGCTATGGCGACCCTGCCCGACCCCCACCCCAGGACGGGACTGCCGGCCGAGGTCACGATCTACGAGGTCGGGCCACGCGACGGGCTGCAGGCCGAGAAGGCGATCGTGCCGCTGGAGACCAAGCTGCTTCTGATCGACCGGCTGGCCGACGCCGGCCTGACCGTCATCGAGACGACCAGCTTCGTCTCCCCCCGCTGGGTGCCGCAGCTCGCCGACGCCGACGAGCTGTTCGCCAGGCTGCGACGGCGCCCCGGCATCCGCTATCCCGTGCTGGTGCCCAACCGGCGCGGGCTCGACCGCGCGCTGCGGGCCGGGGCGGACGAGGTTGCGGTCTTCGTCTCCGCGACCGAGCGATTCGCCGCCGAGAACCTCGGCACGACCAGGGACGGGGCGATCGAGATGGCCGCACCGGTGATCAGGCAGGCGACGGCCGGAGGCTTGCGGGTGCGCGGCTACGTCTCGATGTGCTGGGGCGATCCGTGGGAGGGCCGGGTCGACCCTGAGCAGCCGGCCCAGGTCGCGGCCCGGCTGCTGGAGCTCGGCTGCGCGACGGTGAGCCTCGGCGACACGATCGGAGTCGCCACGGCCGGGCATGTCCGCGTCGTGCTGGACGCGGTCGAGGCAGCCGACGTGCCGCGCAGCAAGATCGCGTTGCACTTCCACGACACGTACGGTCAGGCGCTGGCCAACGTGCTGGCCGGCTTGGAGGCCGGAATCACCGAGTTCGACTCGTCGGCGGGGGGAGTGGGGGGCTGCCCGTATGCCCGCTCGGCGACCGGGAACCTCGCCACCGAGGACCTCGTATGGATGTTGGAGGGGCTGGGCATCTCGACCGGCGTCGACCTGGACCTGCTGGTCCGGACGAGCCGCTGGCTCGCCGGCGAGCTCGGTCGCCCCGCACCGTCGCGGGTGGTCGCCGCATGGAGCGGCTAGCTGCGCGAGCGCCGCACATCCAAGGGTCGTGCGCTACCGTCGGGCGGAAAGGAGGGGGTATGGCCGACATCGACGACTTCGACATCGATCGCAGCATCTCCTCCGCCTGGGCGGAGTTCCAGAGCCGGCTGAGCGAGGTCATCTCGATGATCGACGAGTCGGGCGACTTGACGATTGGCACCTCGTCCTCGGGCGACCAGGCCCCGTACGTCCGGTTCAGCTGTCCGGAGCCCGACCTGATCCGGTGCGAGGCAGCCAGCAACGCGGTCCTGGACCGGGGCTTCCAGCTCAGCGACGCGCAGACCTCCGCGATGGAGCGGCTCGGCTGGCGACCGCCCGTGGACGGCGGCCGGCGGCCCACTGCCAACTTCTGGGTCGAGGCGGCACAGGAGGACTCCGACCGGGTCAGCGAGCTGGCGGTCGCCGCACTCCGCGACGTCTACGGCGTCCAGCACCCGATCTTCCTGGCCCCGGACCAGCTGACCGAGGTGCTGCAGCCGGTGCCGACACCGATCGAGGTCGCCGCCGACGATCTGATCGTGATCGACCGCGACGACCTCGCCGCAACCATGCCGCGCAACTCCGAGCACCTGGCGGAGCTGGTCGACGCCGAGCTCGCGCACATGTACGGTCACCCGCCGATCCGCGACGCCGAGGGCGACGTGGCGATCCGGGTGGGATCCACGATGCTCTTCCTGCGCACCGCCACCGACGGCCAGGAGGTGGTGATCTTCGCCGCGGTCGTGCACGATGTCGCCGGCCGCTCGCGGGCCGCCGAGGTGGTCAACGACTTGAACGTCGAGGCTCGTTGGGTCAAGTTCCAGCTGATCAGGGACCGGGTATTCGTCACGCTGTCGGTGCAGGCCAAGCCGTTCGTGCCTGCGCACCTGCACCAGGCAGTGCGGATCGTCTCCGACGTCGCGGATGGCATCGACGACGAGCTCGCCGCCAAACTGCACGGCCGGACGACCTTCAGCGACCACGACGATCCACATTGACCGACCCGATCGGGCAACCGAGGATCGCCGCACCAGCAAGCCAGCGAATGATCATCCGGTACGACGAGGCGTTGCCGATCACGGCCCGGCACGCCGACATCCTCGCGGCCGTCCGTGATCACCAGGTGGTGATCGTCTCCGGCGAGACCGGGTCGGGCAAGACGACTCAGCTGCCGAAGATGTGCCTGGAGCTCGGCCGGCGGGCGATCGGACACACCCAGCCGCGGCGGATTGCCGCCCGGTCCGTCGCCGAGCGGATCGCCGAGGAGTTGCGAGTGCCGCTCGGTGATCTCGTCGGCTACCAGGTCCGGTTCACCCGCAAGGCCTCCCGCGACACCTGGCTGAAGGTGATGACGGACGGCGTGCTGCTGGCCGAGATCCGCCATGATCGCGATCTCCGTCGGTACGACACGATCATCGTCGACGAGGCGCACGAGCGCAGCCTGAACATCGACTTCCTGCTCGGCTACCTCCGTCGGCTGGTCGACCGGCGGCCCGAGCTGAGGATCCTCATCACCTCGGCCACCATCGACACCGAACGGTTCGCCGCGCACTTCGCCGACCGGGAAGGGGTTCCGGCGCCCGTCGTCGAGGTGTCCGGGCGCAGCTACCCGGTCGAGGTGCGCTATCGACCGTTAGTGCAGGACGGCGAGGCTGACCTTCTCGGTGGCATCGGTGCCGCCGTGGACGAGCTTGGCCACTTCGACGGAGACATCTTGATCTTCCTGTCCGGGGAGCGGGAGATCCGCGACGCGGCCGAGGCGATCAAGGGCAAGCAGCTCCGGTTCACCGAGGTGTTGCCCTTGTACGCAAGGCTCTCCGCAGCCGAGCAGCATCGGGTCTTCACCCCGCACACCGGCCGGCGGATCGTGCTGGCCACCAACGTCGCGGAGACGTCGATCACCGTGCCGGGCATCCGGGCGGTGATCGACTCCGGCACCGCGCGGATCTCCCGCTACTCGGCTCGGACGAAGGTGCAGCGGTTGCCGATCGAGCCGATCTCCCAGGCCTCGGCGCAGCAGCGTGCCGGTCGCTGTGGCCGGCTCGGGCCGGGCATCTGCATCCGGCTGTACGAGGAGGAGGACCTGCACAACCGGCCGGAGTTCACCGAGCCGGAGATCCTGCGCACCAACCTCGCAGCGGTGATCCTGCAGATGGCGGCCGCTGATCTTGGTGACATCGGGTCGTTCCCGTTCGTGGACGCCCCGGACAATTCGCAGCTCACCGACGGCCTGCGGCTGCTGACCGAGCTGGGTGCGCTGTCGGATCGAGGCAGCCGGAGCCGGCCACGCCTGACCGAGATCGGGCGCCGGCTGGCCGCGCTACCGGTCGACCCCCGGTTGGGCCGGATGCTGCTGGCCGCCGAGCAGCAGGGCTGCCTGCGCGAGATGTTGATCATCGTCGCCGGGTTGTCCATCCAGGACCCGCGGGAGCGGCCGGGGGAGCAGCGGGATCGCGCGGATGCGCTGCACCGCCGGTTCTGGGCCCCCATGGGCGAGGGCACCGCGCACGCCGCGCTGAGAGACGCGGCGGAGTCGTCGCCCGGGGAACCGGCGCAGCCACGCGCCGCCACCAGCGACTTTCTGGCATTGCTGCGGCTCTGGGACTACCTGCGCGAGTCCCAGGTGTCCCTGTCCGGCAACGCCTTCCGGCGGCTGTGTCGGGACGAGTTCCTGCACTTCCTGCGGATCCGCGAGTGGCAGGACCTGCACGGGCAGTTGCGGGAGATCTGCGGCGATCTCGGCATGCAGCGCAATCACGCCCCGGCACCGCCGGAGCGGATCCACACCGCGGCGCTGGCCGGGCTGCTGTCCCACGTCGGCCTCGCCGACCTCCGCGACGACAAGGCAGCTCGTGGCACGCCGGCTGGTCGGCCGGCAAGGCGGGGCCGCGCCGGGCCGCGGGAGTACCTGGGCGCCCGCGGCACCAGGTTCGCGATCAGCCCGGCTTCGAGCCTGGCGCGGGTGCAGCCGCCGCTGGTGGTGGCGGCCGAGATCGTCGAGACCTCCCGGCTGTGGGCCCGGACCATCGCAGCCATCACCGCCGGACAGGTGGAGGAGGTGGGCCAGCACCTGCTCAAGCGGCAGTACTCCGAGCCGCACTGGTCCGCGCGAACCGGCTCGGTGCTGGCGTCCGAGACGGTCAGCCTCTATGGCGTGCCGATCGTCGCCGGCCGACGGGTGCCGTACGGACGGATCAATCCGGCCGAGGCCCGAGAGATCTTCATCCGGTCGGCCCTGGTGGAGGGTCAGTGGCAGACCAGGCATCGCTTCTTCCACGACAACGCGCGGCTCCGGTCGGAGGCCGAGGCGCTGGAGGACCGGACCCGGCGCCGCGACCTCGTGGTGGACGACCAGCTCATCTTCGACTTCTACGACGCTCGGCTGCCGGCCGACATGGTCTCGGCGGCTCACTTCGACAGCTGGTGGCGCAAGGCCCCGGCGGCCGAGCGGGACCGGCTGATCATGACCATCGAGGACCTGCTGCAGGCGCCGCCGGCGGGCATCGATGCCGCCGCGTTCCCGACGGCGTGGCAGGTCGACGGCCACCGCCTCGACGTGAGCTACGTCTTCGATCCGGGCGACGAGCGCGACGGTGTCACCGTCCGGATCCCCGTCCAGTTGCTCAACCAGCTGCCGGCCACGCCGTTCAGCTGGCAGGTGCCGGGCTTCCGAGCGGAGCTGGCGACCGAGCTCATCCGGTCGCTGCCGAAGGCGCAGCGCAAGCTGTTCGCACCCGCGACGGAGGCCGCCGGCCGGGCACTCGACTGGCTGGGTGGTGATCCGTCCGCCGCCCACGAGAGCCTGCCCACGGCGCTCGGCCGCGCCCTGCGCACCATCACCGGGGAGACCGTCAAGCCGGCCGACTGGCGGCTGGACCGGATACCTGCCCACCTGCGGATCACGTTCGCGGTCGTCGACGGAGAGCGCGAGCTCGCCGCCGGCAAGGATCTGGAGATACTGCGAGCCGAGTTGGCGCCCCAGCTGCAGGCCACGCTCAACGCCGCCGCCGCGAGCTACGCCCGCACAGGCAGCACGGGCTGGGACTTCGGCGAGATCCCGGACGAGGTGGTCCTCGATCGCGGCGGTCACCGGGTCGTCGGCTATCCGGCGCTGATCGACGAGGGCTCGACCGTCGGGCTCACCATCAGCGAGTCGGCCGATCGCCGGCAGCGGCTCGAGCAGCTGGGACTGCGCCGATTGGTGCTGCTGAGCACGCCCGACCCCACCCGCTGGGTCGTCGCTCACCTCGGCAACGCGGAGAAGCTGGCCCTCGGCGTCAGCCCGTACGAGTCGGTGCCCATGCTGCTCGCCGACGCGCGGCTGGCCTCGGTCGGCGAGCTCATCCGCCGGCACCAGCCCGGTCCGGTACGCGACGAGCCGACCTTCCGTAGGCTCTGCGATCAGGTACGGACCGGCAATGCCGACCTGATGCGGGAGATCACCCGGCTTGCGGCCGAGATCTGCAGCCTGCACAGAGCGGTTCTGGAGGCCCTGCCCCAGGTGCGCTCGACCAGCCCCGCCGCAGCGGACGACATCACCGAGCAGGTCGGGAACCTCGCCTTTCCGGGCTTCCTGGCCGCCACGCCGTACGAGCACCTGACCGAGCTGCCGCGCTACCTGAAGGCTGTCCAGGTCCGACAGGCGCGGCTCGGCACCGCGCCGGACAGGGACGCAGCGGGCCTGGCGACGATCACCCGGACCGAGGACGCGTACGCGGAGCTCTGCGACCTGGCGCCGCCGGGACGGCTGCCCGACTTCGTCGAGGACGTGGGCTGGCTGATCGAGGAGCTCCGAGTCAGCTTGTTCGCTCAGACACTGCGGACCAGGGTGCCCGTGTCGGAGAAGCGGGTGCTGGCCGCCATTGCCGACGCCCGGTCGCTGCTGGAGGGGAGATCTGCCCCACGACGGTAGATTGGACTCCATGTTGGACCCGCGGCTGCTCTACACCATGGATGAGAGCGTCAAGGCCAAGCTGATGGAGCATCGCCCGGTGCTCATCCATCAGCTGGACGGGTTCGTCGATGCGGGCCAGGCGGGGCGGCTGTTCTCCGCCCACCTGCTGGAGCAGCTCGATCACGAGGTGCTGGCGGAGTTCGACCATGATCAGCTGCACGACTACCGCAGCCGCCGGCCGGCGATGATCTTCGACACCAACCAGTGGAAGTCCTACGCCGACCTGCACCTGCGGCTCTACCGGGTCGTGGACGAGCACGGCGAGGTCTTCCTGCTGCTCGCCGGACCTGAGCCGGACGTCCAGTGGGAACGGCTGGCGGCCGCGGTGATCGGGCTGATCGAGGAGCTCCGGGTCCGGCTGACGGTCAGCGTGCACGGCATCCCGATGGCGGTGCCGCATACCCGCCCGGTGACCCTGACCGCGCACGCCACCGACACCGAGCTCGTGCAGGGCTACCGCAGCTGGATCGACCGGGTCGAGGTGCCGGCGAGCTTCACCGGTCTGCTGGAGTTCCGGCTCGGGCAGCTGGATCGCAAGGCTATGGGGTTCGCGGCGCACGTGCCGCACTATCTGGCGCAGGCGGCCTTCCCGGAGGCGACGCTGACGCTCACCAGGTCGCTGAACCAGGCCACCGGGCTGGCCGTGCCGCTGGAACCGCTGGAGAAGGCGTCGGCGTCGAACCTGGCCGACATCGCGGCCGAGATGGCGACCAGTGCCGAGGTGCAGGAGCTGGTGGCGACGCTGGAGCAGCAGTACGACAGTCTGCAGTCCGACGAGGGCGATCGGGTGCCGAGCGCCGACGAGATCGCCGCCGAGTTCGAACGCTTCCTGGCCGAGCGGGACAAGAACGAGGAGAGCTGAAACAGTCTCGATAGGCTCCGGCTGTGCCTCAGTCGGTGAGCGAGCTGATCGACCTGCTGGATCTGGAGGAGATCGAGGTCGGCCTCTTCCGCGCCCGGCAGCCCGACACCCAGCTCCAGCGGGTGTTCGGCGGGCAGGTGCTCGCCCAGGCACTGACCGCGGCGTCGCGCACGGTTGTCGTCACCCGTGTGCTGCACTCGCTGCACGCCTACTTCCTCATCCCCGGTCGGACCGACATCCCGATCGTCTACGACGTGGAGTCGGTGCGTGACGGCGGCTCGTTCTCCTCCCGGCGGGTGGTCGCCCGCCAGGGCGGGCGGGTCATCTTCTACCTGTCCAGCTCTTTTCACGAGGTCGAACGAGGCTTCGAACATGCAGATCCCGTTCCCGGCGACGTCGCGTCACCGGCGGACTGTCCCAAGCTGAGCGAGGTATTGGCCCGGGCCTCCGGACGTGACGTTGCCTTCTGGGAGCGGGAGTGGGGAGCGCTGGATGTCCGCTATGTCGGCGATTCGAGGCCCGGCGGTGCACTGGTGGATCCGGCGCACCCGGCGCGGGCGCGGGTGTGGATCAAGGTCGACGGTGCGTTGCCGAATGATCGCAGGCTGCACCACGCCGCCCTGGCCTATGCCAGCGACCTGACCCTGCTCGCCGCTACGACGACGCCGCACAACGTGTTCGTCGGCTTCAACGTCCAGGCCACCTCCCTCGACCACGCGATGTGGTTCCACCGCCCCTTCCGCGCCGACGACTGGCTGCTCTACGACCAGGTCTCCCCGTCCGCCTCCGACGGCCTCGCCCTCGCGACTGCCCGCCTCTTCCAATCCAGCGCCCTGGTCTCCGACGTCGCCCAAGAAGGCCTCATCCGCCCCCTGCGATAGCGCGACGGTCAACAGCACCCGGGAGCGGGCCGGCACGGCCCGCAAGCGGCGCGTGCGCGATCCCCCGAACGCGCCGCCAAAAAAGGGCCGATCCGGTGGGGGTCAACCGGATCGGCCTGTGGGGGAAGGGTCTTAGGCGGCGAGCACCGACTTGCCGCGCAGCTTGGCGATGGCGTGCCGCTCGATCTGCCGGACGCGCTCGGCGGTGATACCCCAGAGGGCACCGATGTCGGACAGCTTGGCCTGCCGTCCGTCGATGAGGCCGTAGCGCCGGCGGACCACATCGGCGGACCGCTCGTCGAGCTGGTCGAGCAGCGCCTCGAGACGGGCGTGTTCCTCGGCGTCCAGGAAGACCTCGTCGGGCCCTGGCATGGGCTCACGGGCGATCAGGTCGCCGAGTGCGGTGTCGCCACCCTCCTCGACCGGGGCGTCGAGGCTGACGTGGTCACGTCCGTACCGGATCAGGTCGAGCACGCGCTCTGGCTCTAGATCCATCTCCTCGGCGATCTCCTCGATCTCCGGATCACGGCCGAGCCGCCGCTCGAGGGTCCGGCGGACGGCGCCGACCTGGTTGACCTGCTCGGCCACGTGCACCGGCAGCCGGACGATTCGACCCTGCTGAGCGATGCCGCGGCTGATCGACTGGCGGACCCACCAGGTGCCGTACGTGGAGAACTTGAAGCCCTTGGTGTAGTCGAACTTCTCGACCGCCCGGATCAGGCCGGTGTTGCCTTCCTGGACCAGATCGAGCAGCGGCATCTGGGAGCGCCCGTACTTGCGGGCGACCGACACCACCAGCCGCAGGTTTGCGGTGACGAAGCGTTGCATGGCACGCCGGCCGTCCTCGACGAGGAACTCCAGCTCGGCCTTGCTGGGCCGCTTGGCGTGCTTGCCGCGCTCGGCCAGGGTGATCTCACCCGCGAGGATCTTCTCGGCGTACAGCCCGACCTCGATCCTCTTGGCCAGCTCGACCTCCTCCTCGGCGGTCAGCAGCGGAGTCTTCGCGATGCCTTCCAGGTACAGACCGACGGCGTCCTTGCCGTCGATCCCCTCGGAAACCCGCGAACGAGTCGTTACCACGGTGCCCCTTCCCATCAGCTTTCGCTAAGCAGAACGCACCAGGACGGGTAAAGGATTCCTTCACACCCCTGAAGAATCCCTGAAAGCTACCCCGGAGTAACCCCCGCCGACGGGCCTGGGTGATGCCTCTGGCTAGGGCGAAGTGTTCACCTCAGCACTACCCGGTGATCTGATCGAGAATCCACGCGTACTCGAAGGCCACCTCGTGCCAGGATTTGTAGCGACCACTCACTCCGCCATGCCCGGCGGTCATTTCGGTCTTGAGCAGAATCGGCCGCTCCGCCGGCTGGTTCGCGGTCTGCCGCAGCGCCGCCACCCACTTCGCCGGCTCGACGTAGAGCACCCGGGTATCGTTGAGGCTCGTTGTCGCCAGGATCGCCGGATACTCGGTCGCCGCCACGTTCTCGTACGGCGTGTATGACTTCATGTAGGCGTAGACCTCGGCGTCGTGCAGCGGATCGCCCCACTCCTCCCACTCCGTCACGGTGAGCGGCAGCGTCGGGTCGAGGATCGTCGTCAGCGCGTCCACGAAGGGCACCGCGGCGTGGATCGCGCGGAATCGGTCCGGCGCCAAATTGGCCACCGCACCCATCAGCAGGCCACCGGCGCTGCCGCCGCGGGCAGCGAGCCGCTCGTGTGAGGTGTAGCCCTTGTTGACCAGGAAGTCGGCGCAGGCGATGAAGTCGGTGAAGGTGTTCTTCTTGGCCAGGGTCTTGCCCTGGTTGTACCAGGCGCGGCCGAGCTCACCGCCGCCGCGGACGTGGGCAATCGCGAACACCACCCCGCGGTCCAGCAGCGACAGCCGGGACATCGCGAACACCGGGTCCATGGCGATCTCGTAGCTGCCGTAGCCGTAGAGGAGCGCGGGCGCGGAGCCGTCCAGCGGCACGTCGGCCCGCCGTACGATCGACAGCGGCACCCGGACGCCGTCGGGCGCGACCGCCCAGCCGCGCTCCTGGACGTAGCGCGCCGGGTCGTACGCCCCGAGAGTCGGATGATCCAGCACCGGTGTGGTCTTGAGCAGGGTGAGCTTGCCGGTGCTCAGGTCGTAGTCGTAGACCGAGTCCGGGGTGACCATCGAGCCGTAGGTGACCCGGATGGTCGAGGTCACGTACTCCGAGCCCTCCGGCGAGTCGACCACGTAGATCGGCTCCTCGAAGGCGATGTCCGCGCCAGTCATGAAGTTGCCGTGGTCGTCACGGGGAAGCAGGTGCAGCGCGGTCTGTCCTTGCCGCCGCAACGACACCACGCCGTGGCTCGCGTACGCGCTGACCGAGTTGATCCGGACGCCGGGCTCGTGCTGCAGCACCGGGGTCCACTGTTCGTGGCTGGTCGCGTCCAGCGGCGCCTCGGCCAGCTCGAAGTCCTCGGCGCCGTCGTTGTGCACGATCAGCAGCCGGTCGCCGGCCACCTCCACGTCGTACTCGACGCCCTGCCGGCGCGGCGCGATGATCCGCGGCTCCCCCTCGGGGTCGTCGGTGCTGAGCAGCCGGTACTCCGAGGTGAGCTTGCTCGACGCGCCGAAGAGCAGCCAGCGGTCGTCCCGGCTGGCGTCGACGCCCAGCCAGAACCGCTCGTCCGGCTCGGTGAGCACCTCGACGTCGTCCGCCGCATCAGTGCCGAGCCGGTGCCGCAGCACCACGTACGGACGCCATGCCTCGTCCGCCCGGGTGTAGAAGAGGTGGCTGTTCTCGGCCCAGGTGACCCCGTAAGCGGTGTCGGGGATCTCGTCGCGGAGCATCTCGCCGGTGGCGAGGTCCTTGACCTTGAGCAGGAACCGCTCGGCGCCCGTGTGGTCGGTGGAGTAGGCGAGCAGCCGGCCGTCGAGCGAGACGCTGAGGGCGCCGATCGCGAAGAACTCGTGGTCGCCGGCCTCGACGTTGCCGTCGAGGATGATCTCCTCTCCGGTGATGTCGCCACCCTCGGGATCCGGCGGAGTGTGCGGGTCGGCGGCCTCGACCCGGCAGTAGATGGGATACTCCGAGCCCTCAACGGTGCGGACGTAGTACCAGTACGCCAGCCCGCCCGGGTGCGAGCTGTAGGTCGGGACGCTGAGGTCGGTCTCCTTGGTGCGGGCCTTGATCTCGGAGAAGATCGCGTCCGACAGCTCCTTGAGATGCTCGGTCCTCGCCTCGGTGTAGGCGTTCTCCGCCTCCAGGTAACGAATGACCTCGAGGTTGTCCTTGTCCCGCAGCCATTCGTACGGATCGGAGAAGACGTCGCCGTGATGGACCCGGCGGTGCGGCCGTCGATCGGCGAGCGGGGCGGCCAGGTCACTGGGCGTTTCAACAACCACCCGGTCAGCGTAGTGCGATCCATCGACGCCCGGGTGCTCACGGCGCCATGGCCACGACACCCTGGAATAGGTGAGGATAGGCGCATGGGAGCAGAGGTCGACGCGACCACCTTCACCCGGGAGATGCGCAAGCTGCACCGGGAAAAGGTGCGCAAGGGGCTCGATGTGCTGGCCCGGATGTTGAACGAGTCGAGATTCGATTTCGAGCGGCCCATGGTTGGCCTGGAGATCGAGCTCAACCTGATCGACGACGACCTGCAGCCGGCGATGCGCAACGCCGAGGTGCTGACGGCGATCGCCGACCCGTCGTTCCAGACCGAGCTCGGCCGCTTCAACATCGAGGTGAACGTCGCCCCGCGGCGGCTCGCCGGCGGCGGGTTCAGCTCCTTCGAGCAGTCCGTCCGCAAGTCGCTGAACGACGCCGACACCCGCGCTCAGGAGGTCGGCAGCAAACTGGTCATGATCGGCATCCTGCCGACCCTGCGGGCCGAGCACGTCACCTTGGACAGCGTCAGCGAGAACCCGCGCTACTCGCTGCTGGACCAGCAGATCTTCGCGGCCCGGGGCGAGGACCTGGAGATCGTCATCGAGGGTGTCGAGCGGCTGCAGATGGTCTCGGACACGATCATGCCGGAGGCCGCGTGCACCTCGACCCAGGTCCACCTGCAGGTGAGCCCGGACGACTTCGCCGCCTACTGGAATGCAGCCCAGGCCATCGCCGGCATCCAGGTCGCGGTGGGGGCGAACTCGCCGTTCCTGTTCGGCAAGGCGCTGATGGCCGAGTCCCGGATCCCACTCTTCGAGCAGAGCACCGAGACCAGGGCCGAGGAGCTCAAGACCCAGGGCGTCCGGCCGCGGGTGTGGTTCGGCGAGCGCTGGATCACCTCGATCTTCGATCTGTTCGAGGAGAACTGGCGCTACTTCCCGGCCCTGCTGCCGATCAGCAGCGACGAGGACCCGATTGCCGTGCTCGACGCGGGTGGCGTACCGAGACTGGACGAGCTGCGGCTGCACAACGGGACGGTCTACCGGTGGAACCGGCCGGTCTATGACATCAGTGACAGCTCACCGCACCTGCGGGTGGAGAACCGGGTGCTGCCGGGCGGGCCAACGGTGGTCGACACCATGGCCAACGCCGCCTTCTTCGCCGGACTGGTCCGCGCCCTGGCAAACCAGGACCGCCCGCTGTGGACGCAGATGTCGTTCCAGGCGGCGAGCGAGAACTTCCGGGCCGGCATCCGGAACGGGATCGACGCCGAGGTCTACTGGCCGGAGATCGGGCAGGTACGGGTCGTCGAGCTGGTCGTGCGCAAGCTGCTGCCGCTCGCCGCGAAGGGCCTCGAGCAGTGGGAGGTGGACGGGGCCGAGAGCGGCCGGCTGTTGGACATCATCGAACGGCGCTGCTTGAAGGCGGCCAACGGAGCCACCTGGCAGGTCGCCGAGGTGGCTCGCCGGGAGCGCGCCGGCGAGTCCCGGGAGGACGCCCTGCGGGGGATGCTCGGGGCATACGTGCAGCGAATGCACTCCAACGAGCCGGCGCACACCTGGGAAGCGGGCGAATGACCGAGCGGGCGACCGCTGGGGTCACGGGGGAGCGGACCTCGGTCATCGTCGTCGGCTACTCGTCGAGGCCGGAGGGCCGAGCGGCCCTGCGCCGAGCGGTGGAGGAGGCTAGGCTGCGGCACTCCGAGCTCGTGATCGTGCCCAGCGCCACCGCGGAGCTGGCCGCGCTTGCCGAGCAGCTGGCCGAGTCGGGCCTGCCGCACCGGATCGCCGACGCGGCCGACTCGGCCGAGCCTGCCGACGAAGTGCTGCGGGCCGCCTCCGAAGAGGCGGTTGACCTGATCGTGATCGGCCTGCGCCGCCGGTCGCCGGTCGGCAAGCTGCTGCTCGGCAGCAATGCGCAACGGGTGCTGCTCGACGCCTCCTGCCCGGTGCTCGCGGTGAAGGCGGAACCCACGGACTAGCGACTCGGCAGTCCTCATCTCCGGTCGGCCACGCCGTCATCTGTGTCTGATGGCGACGCTTGCGCGTAGCGAGATCGCGCACATGGGCCGCCTACTTCGTCGTCGCTCGCAGAGGCCTGCGCCCATCGGCTCGCCCGGCTCGCGGCCACCTCCGCTCTTCCTCTTCACCACGGCGGCGCGCGATCTGAGCAAAATCAGGGGAAATTTGGAGCCTCGTGTCAGAATACCCGTGGAGCACCTATTGACTTCCGATGGGCGCTGCCTGCCCTAGTTCAGCTAGATGTCCAGCACGTAAGCAGTTCACCATGGTCATCCCGAGAGGTTCTTCGTGACGCCCCCCTCCAAAGCACAGGCATCGGCCGCTGCCCCAGCAGCGGCAACCGGGTCAGTAGATCCAGCTGGCGACCCGATTCAGGCGGAGGCTGAGTCGGCGCCCACCAAGAAGTCGCCGGCCAAGCGGGCCGGCGCCAAGAAGCCGGCCTTGCGCGCCGTCGACGCTCCGGCAACCGGCAACTCCACTCGGGCTCGAGCGGCCCAGCCCGCGACTGACGAGGATCCCGACGAACCGCCGGCGGCGGCCGAGGAGGACATCGAGGACGCGGACCTCGACGTCGCCGAGGATCTCGAGGACCTGGGCATATCGGTCGAGGAACTGGTCAGCGACGTCGACCTGAGCGCCAACGTGCTGGTCGATCTGGACAACGACGAGGTCGTCCTCACCGTTGGCAAGAAGCGGACGTTGGACGATGTCGACGAGTCGACATTCGAGCCGTCCGAGGAGGCGAAGCTCGAGGGTGAGCTCGCCGAGGACGAGGGCTTCACCCTCTCCGAGGCCGACGACGCGGACGAGCCGGAGCAGCAGGTCATGGCGGCCGGCGCCACGGCTGACCCGGTCAAGGACTACCTGAAGCAGATCGGCAAGGTCGCGCTGCTCAACGCCGAGCAGGAGGTGGAGCTCGCCAAGCGGATCGAGGCCGGCCTGTTCGCCGACGAGAAGCTCAACGACGACCGGACCAAGATCAAGACCGTGCAGGCCGACGACTTCGAGTGGATCGCCGAGGATGGGCGTCGGGCCAAGAACCACCTGCTGGAAGCGAACCTCCGGCTGGTCGTCTCGCTGGCGAAGCGCTACACCGGTCGCGGCATGCTCTTCCTCGACCTCATCCAGGAGGGCAACCTCGGCCTGATCCGGGCAGTCGAGAAGTTCGACTACACGAAGGGCTACAAGTTCTCCACCTACGCGACCTGGTGGATCCGGCAGGCGATCACCCGGGCGATGGCCGACCAGGCCCGGACCATCCGGATCCCGGTGCACATGGTCGAGGTGATCAACAAACTGGCCCGGGTGCAGCGGCAGATGCTGCAGGACCTCGGCCGCGAGCCGACGCCGGAGGAGCTCGCCCGGGAGCTCGACATGACCCCGGAGAAGGTCGTCGAGGTGCAGAAGTACGGCCGGGAGCCGATCTCGCTGCACACCCCGCTGGGCGAGGACGGCGACTCCGAGTTCGGCGATCTGATCGAGGACTCCGAGGCCGTGGTTCCGGCCGACGCGGTGAGCTTCACCCTGCTGCAGGAGCAGCTGCACGACGTGCTCGACACGCTCAGCGAGCGCGAGGCGGGCGTGGTGTCGATGCGGTTCGGTCTGACCGACGGCCAGCCGAAGACCCTGGACGAGATCGGCAAGGTCTACGGAGTCACCCGGGAGCGGATCCGCCAGATCGAGTCCAAGACGATGAGCAAGCTACGGCACCCGTCACGGTCACAGGTGCTGCGCGACTACCTGGACTGAACGCAGCCACCGTCCTCCACAGATCCCTCGGGCTGGTACGTCCATCCTTGCTTCGCGCATCTTGAAGGCGTGCGAACGACAGATCGGCATGCGACGAGGCGTGGGAGCGGATGGGGCGGCTAGCTCAGCCGGCCGGACTCGTCGTGGATCTTGAGCGCCACCTGCTTGAGCTTGTCGGCGTGCTCCTTGCTGTGGTGCAAGCAGAAGAAGAGCTCCAGCCCGCCGGCCATCTCCACCCGAACATAAGCCTGCGCGCCGCAACGGTCACACCGATCGGACGCACTGAGGGCTGCCCCTTCGACGAGTGAGATGCTCATCACGCCAGGCCTCGCTTTCCGGTCCGATGGTCAAGTCTGTAGTTCAGAGTCGAGATCTTGTCGTTGAGATACCCGCGACACACGTCCAGTCAACATCCAACCCGGCTCCCATTGTTCCGTTTTCGCATCACCGGGCGATGTCCGTTGGGTAACGGTTCTCGATTTTGTCACTCCGAGTTGGGCGCATGGTGACGGCTCGTTTCGCGGTCAGTCAGGACCGCGACCGGAGACGCGTCCTTGCGGACCATCGCAGTCCTTCCTCCCACACTCCCGTCGCGTTACTCTCCGTCCCCACCTCCAATGGGACTGCCCCCGCGCTCCTCCGCCGCGATGTCTGCCGGCGGAGGTAGTCTCGGGCCGTGCCACCAGCCAATCCGGCAAAGGAAAGCCGGGAGTACGAGGCACGTCACCTGCTGGTGTTGGAGGGCCTCGAGGCGGTCCGCAAACGGCCCGCGATGTACATCGGCTCCACCGATACCCGCGGCCTGATGCACTGCCTCTGGGAGATCATCGACAACGCCGTCGACGAGGCACTGGGTGGTTTCGGCAAGGAGATCTCGGTCACACTGCGGTCAGACGGTGGCATCTCGGTCGCCGACCACGGCCGCGGCATCCCGGTGGACATCGAGCCGCGGACCGGCCTCAGCGGTGTCGAGGTCGTCTTCACCAAGCTGCACGCGGGCGGCAAGTTCGGCGCCGGAAGCTACAACGCGACCGGCGGCCTGCACGGCGTCGGCTCCTCGGTGGTCAACGCGCTGTCCAGCCGACTCGACGTCGAGGTGGACCGGGGTGGGGCCACCTGGGCGATGTCCTTCCGCCGTGGGGTGCCCGGTACTTTCGACAGGCCCGGTCCGACGGCGCGTTTCACGCCGGGCGCCTCGCTGCGCAAGGCGGGCCGCACGGCCAGGAACGTCACCGGCACCCGGGTCACGTACTGGCCGGACCGGCAGATCTTCCTCAAGGACGCGGCGCTGTCGCTGCCGGACCTGGAGGATCGGGCGCGGCAGACCAGCTATCTGGTGCCGGGCCTGGCCCTGCAGATCAGCGACGCCCGGACCGCTGAGGTGACCGAGCAGCGGTTCCAGCACGACGGCGGCATCTCTGAGTTCTGCGAGTTCCTGGCCAAGGATCCGCCGCTCACCTCGGTGGTGCGGCTGCAGGGCGGGGACCGGTTCACCGAGACCGTGCCGATGCTGGACGACGAGGGCCACATGGAGCCCCGGGACGTGGAACGCGACCTCGACGTCGACATCGCGGTGCGCTGGGGGACTGGTTACGACTCCGTGCTCAGGTCGTATGTGAACATCATCGCCACACCCAAAGGCGGCACCCACGTCGCCGGCTTCGAGCGGGCGCTGACCCGGGCGTTCACCGAGGCGCTGCAGGGCACCCGGCTGCTGAAGAACGGCGACGAGATCGTCAAGGACGACGTGTTGGAGGGGCTCACGGCCGTGATCACCGTACGGCTGGCGGAGCCGCAGTTCGAGGGCCAGACCAAGGAGGTGCTCGGCACGCCCGCCGTGGCAGGACTGGTGACCAAGGTCGTCCGGCGGGAGCTGACCGCGTTCCTGACCTCCAACCGCAGCGCGACCAAGGCCCAGGCCCGGCAGTTGCTGGAGAAGGTCGTCGGGGCATCGAGGGCGCGGGTGGCGGCGCGGCAGCAGCGGGAGGCGCAGCGACGCAAGAACGCCCTCGAGTCGTCATCGCTGCCGGCCAAGCTGGTGGACTGCCGCAGCACCGACGTGGACCGCTCGGAGCTGTTCATCGTCGAGGGCGACTCGGCTCTGGGCACGGCCAAGCTGGCGCGCAACTCCGAGTTCCAGGCGCTGCTGCCGATCCGCGGCAAGATCCTCAACGTCCAGAAGGCCTCCATCGGCGACATGCTCAAGAACGCCGAGTGCGCCTCGATCATCCAGGTCGTCGGCGCCGGATCGGGCCGCACCTTCGAGCTGGAGGCGGCACGCTACGGCAAGATCATCTTCATGGCGGACGCCGACTCCGACGGCGCGCACATCCGGTGCCTGCTGGCGACGCTGTTCTTCCGATACATGCGGCCCCTGGTGGACGCGGGACGGGTGTTCACCGCCGTGCCGCCGCTGCACCGGATCGAGCTGACCAACGCCCGCAAGGGGCAGGAGCGCTACATCTACACCTACTCCGACGCGGAGTACCAGCGAAAGGCCGCCGAGCTGACCAAGCGTGGCCTGCGGTTTGCCGAGCCCCAGCGGTACAAGGGTCTGGGCGAGATGGACGCCGACCAGCTGGCCGAGACGACGATGAATCCGCGGCACCGTACACTCCGCCGGATGACCGTCGACGACGGGCTGATCGCCGAGACCACCTTCGAGATGCTGATGGGCAACGAGGTCGGCCCGCGGAAGGAGTTCATCATCGACGGCGCCTACCAGCTGGACGCGGCGGCCATCGACGCTTAGCCCTCTGCTGAGCACGGCCTGACGCGAGGCGTCAGCGCTCAGTGGCGTGCTGGGCGCCAGTTGGCGACATGGTCCGGGATGCACAGCCCGGCGGCCAGCTCCGAGGCCGGTTGCGGCGGCAGGGCGGTGAGCTCCAGGGGCAGCACGCCGGCCCAGTACGGCAACTCGAGGTCTTCCGGCTCGTCGATCGTGTCGCCTTGGCGGACCTTTACCGATACCTCGACGAGCGGGAGGCGGAGCACGGTCGTGGCGGCCAGCTCTTTGGCGTTCGGCGGTCGGGTGCCGGACCAGCGATCCGGAACGATCCCGTTGACCAGCGCCTGAAGGGCGTGCATCTTCTCGGCTGGGTCCCGGATGACGCTCGCCGTGCCGTGCACGACGACCGACCGGTAGTTGATGGAGTGATTGAAGGCGGAACGCGCCAGCACCAACCCGTCGACGAGGGTGACCGTCACACAGACCTCCAGGCCGCCGGCTTTGGCTGCCGAGAGCAACGACCGCGACCCGGAGGAGCCGTGGAGATAGAGCAGGTCGCCGTCGCGTATGTACAGGTCCGGCAGGACGACCGGCGCACCGTCCACGTCGAACCCGAGATGACAGACCAACCCCTCGTCGAGGATCGCATGCGCCAGCTCCCGGTCATAGCTGACCCGGTCCGCCTTCCGGCTCGGCACCGTCCGCACACTCGGTTCGTACGAGTTCTCAGCCATACCGCGATCATCCCGGATCGCACGCTCGAGCTGTTCGGCATTCGGCCGTGCCGCAAGAGACGGCTGTTTCAGGCGACTCACCCTTGGTGCAGCTACGATTACCACATCTTTCTGTGCCACAATATAGGCGTGAGAGAGGTCGTCCGGTGGTATCGGTCTGCGCGACGCCACCGGATAGGCAAGGGGCACGCGATGCATGTGATCAATTCGGTAGCTCCAGCCAGAATCGCCGCATCAGCGACGGCTGACGCGAGGCTGGTGTGGATCGGCCGCGACGACCGTGGTATCGAGCTGGAGATCGTTGCGTTGGAAGAGGAAGACGCGATCGTCGTCATTCATGTCATGCCGACGAGTCTGAGGAGCTGAGAAGTGACTGACAACAAGAAGTACCGACTGGGTCCGGACATCCCTGCCGACGAGCAGTTACGCGACAGCGAGGGTCGGCTCGTGGACGACGCGTACGTCGACAACGCGGTGGAAGAAGCCATTCAAGCCGTACGCGGACGTGGCCGGCCCTCACTGTCACAGACGGGGGAATCGCCTTTGCTGCGTGTTCGCATCTCGCGTGAACTCGACGATGCGGTACGTCGGGCCGCGGAGAGTTCGGGTGCTTCCCGATCCGAATGGGTCCGACGCGTGCTCGACGAGGCATCGCGCAAGGCCAGTTGAAGTCTCGGTTCGCCCGGGCCGGCTGCGTTCCGGTAGAGGGGTGCCAGCTGCCCCAGTGCCCCGCGGTGCGCTCAGACCCAGCGGTCGAGGAGGCCGGTGTCGACGTCGTAGTAAAAGCCGCCCACGGCGACACGGCCCGAGAGCAGGGGGTGGTGGAGGACCTTCTCGACGTCACGGCGGAGGGTGCGGCGCTGGTCGGCGGAGGCGCCGAAGCGAACCCAGGAGGCGTCGGCGCCGCTGGCCTCGCGGATCCGCTCGATAATCACGTCGTCGTCCGCCGCGGCCATAGCACACTTGCTGTGTGGGACGATCATGATCCGGGTCACGTTCAGCAGGTGCACTCCGGCCACGCAGCCGGCCAGGGCCGACGTGGTGACCCGGCCGCCGGGCGTACGGATGATCTTGGCGTCGCCGAAGGTGAGCCCGACCATCTCCAGCGGCACGATCCGGGAATCCATGCAGGTGATCATCAGCACCCCGGCGTGGGCTATCCCGTCGAAGCCCTGCTGGTCGAACGTCTCCGCGAACGTCCGGTTGTTCGCCAGCAGATCGTCGAAGGCATGATCGTCGGCAGGGGGGTCGCCGTTGTCGTCCGGACCGCTGGCCTCGGGCTCGCGAGTTCGGCCGGAGCCGGTCGCCTCCGCCACGCGGCCGGCCTCGGGTTCGCGGGTTCGATCGGATCCAGGCATCTCCGCCGAGCGGCCGGGCGCGCCCGACGGACCAACGGCAAACTGCGGCGGGGGCTGGTTGTTCTCCTCGCTCATCGGAGCCGATCGTCCGGCTCAGCCGCCGGCCGGTGAGCCGACGGCGGCGATGGGCTGGCTGCCAGGTGTTCCCGACCCGTCCCGACGGCCGTTGGCGTCGGGCAAGGTGATCGGAGTGCCGCTGGCGGCCGCGGCGATGGCCGGTGCCGGCCCGGCCCAGCCGAGCAGCAGGGTGTCCTCGCCTTTGAGGAAACGGTGGCACCGCACGCCGCCGGTCGCCCGGCCCTTGACCGGATACTCGGTGAACGGGGTGACCTTGACCATGCCTGCGTCTGTTCCAGGCAGCGCTTTGGAGGTGCCGGAGACGGTCACCACGACGCCGTCCACGGCGTGCAGGACCGCGCCGAAGAAGATCGCGCTCGCACCGACATCCAGCTTGATTCCGGCCATGCCACCGCCCGAGCGGCCCTGCGGCCGTACGGCTGCGGCCGGGAAGCGCAGCAACTGGGCGTCGTTGGTGACGAACACCAGCTCCGCCTCCGTGGTGGTCAGCTCGACGGCACCCACCAGCCGATCGCCCGCTTCGAGCCGGATGACGTCCCAGCTCTCCCGGCCGAGGATCTCGGGGTTCACCCGCTTGACCACGCCCTGAGCCGTGCCCAGGGCGAGCCCGAGCGAGTCCTCGGCCAGCGTGGTCAGGCAGAGCACCCGCTCGCCGGGCCCGAGGGTGACGAGCTCGCTGACATGCGTGCCGCCCTGCAGGTTGGGTGCGTTGGCCGTCGCCGGCACCGTCGGCAGGTCGAGGGCGCTGATCTTGACCAGCCGGCCGGCGCTGGTGACCAGGCCGCAGTCGGCGCGGGACGTGGCGATGATCTTGGAGGCGATCAGGTCGTGGTTGGCCCGCAGGCCGCCGATCGGCAGGGGGTCGGCGTGGTCGGTGCGGGCGAGCAGGCCGGCCGAGGAGAGCAGCACCCAGCAGGGGGAGTCCTTGACCTCCAGCGGGACCGCCGCAGCTGTCGCCGCCACCCCGCTGGCGGCGAGCAGGATGGTGCGCCGCGGGGTGCCGTGCTGCTGCGCGATCTCGGCCAGCTCATTGCCGACCAGCGCGCGCAGCTGGTCCGGGTTGTCCAGGATCGCGGTCAGCTCGGTGATCTTGGCCTCCAACTCGTCCCGCTCGGTCTCCAGCTCGATCTTGCTGAACCTCGTCAGCCGCCGCAGCGGCATCTCCAGGATGTAGTTGGCCTGCACCTCCGACAGCTCGAACGCCGCGATCAGCCGTTCCCGCGCGTGTGCGGTGTCGTCGGAGGACCGGATGATCGCGATCACGTCGTCGATGTCGATGATCGCGATCAGCAGGCCCTGCACCAGGTGCAGGCGCTCGTCGGCCCGGTTGCGGGCGTACGCCGTCCGCCGCCGCGTGACCTCGTAGCGGTGGTCCAGATATACCGTCATCAGGTCGCGCAGGGTCATCGTCCGCGGCTGGCCCTCCACCAGCGCCACCAGGTTGATGGCGAAGGAGTCCTCCAGCTTTGTCGATTTGTAGAGCTGTTCCAGCAGGGCGTCGGGGTTGTACCCACCCTTGACCTCGATCACCAGGCGGGTGCCGTTGGTCCGGTCGGAGAGGTCCTTGACGTCGGCGATGCCCTGCAGCCGGCGGGCGTTGACCAGGGTCTTGATCTGCTCGATCACCCGTTCCGGCCCGACCAGGTAGGGCAGCTCGGTGATCACGATCCCGCGCCGTCGCGGGTGCACCTGCTCGACCCGCGCGGTCGCGCGGATCCGGAACGAGCCCCGACCCGTCGTGTACGCGTCTCGGATGCCGTCCAGCCCGATGATCTTGCCGCCGGTCGGCAGGTCCGGACCCGGGACGAAACGCATCAGCTCCTCGACCGTCGCGTCCGGGTGCTTGATCAGGTGCCGCAGCGCCTGGACAACCTCGACCAGGTTGTGCGGTGGGCAGTTGGTCGCCATGCCGACCGCGATGCCGGTGGCGCCGTTGACGAGCAGGTTCGGGAAGGCCGCCGGGAGGACGGTCGGCTCGACGTCCTTGCCGTCGTAGTTTGGCTTGAAGTCGACGGTGTCCTGGTCCAGCCCATCGGTCATCGCGAGCGCTGCAGGCGCCATCCGGCACTCCGTGTAGCGCATGGCGGCCGGACCGTCGTCCGGCGACCCGAAGTTGCCGTGGCCGTCCACCAGCCGCAGCCGCATGGTCCACGGCTGGGCGGTGCGGACCAGGGCGTCGTAGATCGCGCTGTCGCCGTGCGGGTGATACTTGCCCATCACTTCGCCGACCACCCGGGCGCACTTCACGTACGCGCGGTCCGGCCTGATCCCCATCTCGTCCATCGAGTAGAGAATCCGGCGCTGCACCGGCTTCAGCCCGTCGCGGGCGTCGGGCAGCGCGCGGGAGTAGATGACCGAATAGGCGTACTCAAGGTAGCTGGTCTGCATCTCCGAGGAGACGTCGATGTCGACGATCCGTTCGGTGAAGTCGTCCTCGGGCGGTGCGGTCCGAGCCATCGAAAGCTGTGCCCCCTCCGTGCGGCTGTGCCACAGTCTCCCACCCGCCACCGACATCGCCGGCCAAGATGCCGGTGTGGCGCTCGCCGCTAGGGGAAACGCCTACAGGTATGGCTTCAGATCCGCCACCAGCGACTCGCCCGCGGCGATCTCCTTGGCGTAGAGCAGCCCGTAGGTGAAGCCGTTCTGGCCCGACCGAGCACCGCGGCTGGCCCCCAGGGCGCGCAAGAAGGCGGCGCTCACGACACCGTCCTGGTGGTCGCCGAGCAGATCCTGCAGCTCCTTGCGCTCTTCGAGGATCGACTCCGCCTTGCTGCCCCACAACGGCACCGCCGCCTCGACGGAGTACCGGTGCCGTTTGGTCGCCTTGCGGGCTCGGTGGAACAACGGATCCGCCGGATCGCCCGCCTTGACCGCGGCCACGGACCGCTTCAGCCGCTTGCTGACCTTCTTCTTCGCCTTCTTGACATAGCCATCCATCTCCTCGGCCGCCGCGTCAGCGGCCTGCGTGACCGGTGGATCGCTGCGCCACCGGCGGATCAGGGCGATCAGCTTGCGGTAGCGCTCCGAGTCGAGGCCGGCCAGCATGGCGTCCGCGGCCTTCCGTCGCTCGGCGGCGAGCTCGGTTTCGATGGTCGCCTGAACCCGTCCCAGCACCAGCTCGGGCGGCAGCTCGGCGAGCCGCCCCGCCAGCCGCGCCGACAGGATGTCCATGTCCCGGACGGCTCCGAGCAGGCCGGCCCACCACACCAGCTCGGCATCGAGACCGGCGGTCGGCTCCTCCTCGAACATGTCTGCGAACACCCGGACCGTGCTGCGCAGTCGGCGCACCGCGACCCTGGTGCTGTGCACGATGTTCTCGCCGGCCCGCAGCCCGGGCTCGGCGTCGATGATCACCGTGCACTGCTCGGCCAGGTATCCGCAGACCAGGTCGCCGATGCGATCAGGGGTGCCGTCCCTCGACGACACCACGACACTAGACATGAGACGCCCCCATCCGTACGTCGGGAGCCCCGAGCCTAGCCGCGTCGGCTGACAGGTCGTCGGGCTGGTGCTGCGACTCTCGCTCGGCGGCGACCCGAAGCTGGTAGTGCGAGACCTCCCGTTGGATGTCTGCCTGGTCCCAGCCGAGGATCGGGGCGACCAGCAGCGCGATCTCCGAGGCGGCCGCGACGCCGCGGTCCCAGGTCTCGATCGAGATCCGGGTGCGGCGGGCGAGGATGTCGTCCAGGTGCAGCGCGCCCTCGTGGGACGCGGCGTAGACAGCCTCGACCTTCAGATACTCCTCGGCCGACTCGAGCGGCTCGGCCAGCTCGGGCCGCTCGTCGACCAGCTCCAGCAGCTCCGGCAGCAGGGAGCCGTACCGGTTCAGCAGGTGCTCGATGTGCGCATCCCGCAGGCCGGTCTCGCCGGCGAGCAGCTGGCGGGCGTTCCACAGGGCGTGGTAGCCCTCGGCTCCGAGCAGCGGTACGTCCTCGGTGCACGACGGCGGCACCTTCTGGTCGAGGTCCCGCACGGCGGCGTCGACGGCATCGGCGGCCATCACCCGATAGGTCGTGTACTTGCCTCCGGCGATCATGATCAGCCCGCGCACCGGGGAGGCGACGGCGTGCTCCCGGGACAGCTTGGAGGTGGAGTCGGACTCGCCGGAGAGCAGCGGCCGCAGGCCGGCGTAGACCCCGACCACGTCGTCGCGGGTCAGCGGATCGGCCAGCAGGCTGTTTGCGTGCCCGAGCAGGTAGTCGATGTCCGCAGCGCTCGCCGCCGGGTGGGCGCGGTCGAGCCGCCAGTCGGTGTCGGTGGTGCCGATGATCCAGTGGCTGCGCCACGGGATGACGAACAGCAGGCTCTTCTCCGTCCGGCTGATCAGTCCGGTCATCGCGTTGATCCGGTTCCGCGGCACGACGAGGTGGATGCCCTTGGACGCCCGGACCCGGAACTGGCCGCGGCCGCCGAGCATCTCCTGCAGCTCGTCGATCCAGACCCCGGTGGCGTTGATCGTCTGCCGTGCTCGTACGTCGAACTCGGCGCCCGACTCGAGGTCGCGGACCCGGACGCCGGCCACCCGGTCCGTCTCGCGCAGGAAGCCGATCACCCGGGTGCTCGTCGCGCACAGCGCACCGTAGTGCGCGGCGGTGCGGCCCAGCGTCATGGTGTGCCGGGCGTCGTCGACCTGTCCTTCGTAGAAGCTGATCGCGCCGATCAGGGCGTCCCGGTTGGCAGACGGGAACAGCTCGAGGGCCTTCTTCCGGCTCAGGTGTCGCAGGTGGTGCGGCACCCCGCGGCCGGCGCCGAGCACGTCGTAGACGCCGATGCCCAGCCCGGCGTAGCCGCGGTCGATCACGTGCCTGCGCAGCGGGTAGAGAAACGGCACCGGCTTGGCCAGATGCGGGGAGAGCTTGGTCAGGGCCAGCGTGCGCTCCTTGAGCGCCTCGAAGACGAGCGAGACGTTGAGCTGCTCGAGGTAGCGCAGGCCGCCGTGGAAGAGCTTGGTCGAACGGCTCGAGGTGCCGGCGGCGAAGTCCCGTGCCTCGACCAGCCCGACTCGCAGGCCGCGGGTCACGGCGTCGAGGGCGCACCCGCAGCCTGTCACGCCGCCGCCGATCACCAGCACGTCGAGCTCGCTCGCCGCGAGCGCGGCCAGGGTGTCGGCGCGGACGCCAGGGTTCAGGGGTGTCGTGATCGAGAGCATCTACACCTCGATCCAGTCCAACGTGCGTTGGACGGCCTTCCGCCAGCCGGCATACCCGGCTTGGCGGGCGGCGTCGGACCACTGCGGGTGCCAGCGTTGGTCCTCCTGCCAGTTCTGCCGCAGCTCGTCCGCGTCGGCCCAGAAGTCGACCGCGAGCCCTGCGGCGTAGGCGGCGCCAAGCGCGGTGGTCTCCGCCACGACCGGCTTGCTCACCTCGACCCCCAGGACGTCGGCCTGCAGCTGCATGCACAGCTCGTTCGCAGTGACACCGCCGTCCACCTTCAGCACGTCGAGTCGGACGCCGGAGTCCTTCGCCATCGCCTCGGTCACGTCCCGGCTCTGGTAGCAGATCGCCTCCAGCGTCGCCCGGGCCAGGTGCGCGCGCGTGTGGAAGCGAGACAGCCCGACGATGGCGCCGCGGGCGTCGGAGCGCCAGTACGGCGCGAACAGGCCGGAGAACGCCGGCACGAAGTAGGCGCCGCCGGCGTCGTCGACCTCCCGGGCGAGCGCCTCGATCTGGCCGGCCTCCTCGATCACGCCGAGCTGGTCCCGCAGCCACTGCACCGCCGAGCCGGTGACCGCGATCGAGCCCTCGAGCGCGTACACGGCGTCGCCGCCGCCGAACCGGTAGCACACCGTGGTGAGCAGGCCGTTCTGGGAGCGCACCGGTGTCGTGCCGGTGTTGAGCAGCAGGAAGTTGCCGGTGCCGTAGGTGTTCTTCGCCTCGCCGGCCCGCAGGCACACCTGGCCGACCATCGCGGCCTGCTGGTCGCCGAGCACGCCGGCGATCGGCAGCTCGACCGGCACCCGCCCGGTCGCCCTGGTGCGACCGAATCCGTCCGGCGTCGCCGACGGCTGGATGGCGGGCAGCATCTTGCGCGGGATGTCGAAGAAGGACAGCAGCTCCTCGTCCCAGTCGAGCGTCTCCAGGTCCATCAGCATGGTCCGGCTGGCATTGGTCACGTCGGTGACGTGCCGGCCACCGTCCACGCCACCGGTCAGGTTCCAGATCAGCCAGCTGTCGGTGGTGCCGTAGATCGCGTCGCCGGCCTCGGCCGCCTCCCGGACGCCGTCGACGTTCTGCAGGATCCAGGCGATCTTGCCGCCCGCGAAGTAGGTGGCCGGCGGCAGCCCGGCGCGCTGCCGGATGACGTCCCCGCGCCCGTCCCGGTCCAGGGCGGCGGCGATCTTGTCGGTCCGCGTGTCCTGCCAGACGATCGCGTTGCCGTACGGGCGGCCGGTGGTGCGGTCCCACACCACGGTCGTCTCCCGCTGGTTCGTGATGCCAAGGGCCGCGATGTCGGTTGCGGTCACCGGCCCACCGCCCAGCGCGTCTGCCAGCACGTCCTGGGTCCGCTGCCAGATCTCCACGGGGTCGTGCTCGACCCAGCCTGCCCGCGGCAGGATCTGGGCGTGCTCCAGCTGGCGCCTGGCGACCTCCCGGCCGGAGTGGTCGAAGATCATGCACCGGGTGCTCGTGGTTCCTTGATCGACTGCGGCTACGAACTCGGGCACGAGGCCAGCCAACCACGTTTGCCGCGGGGGACGACCCCCCGGACCCCCCGCCGTGGCGCCGACCCTTCCGTGGGAAGCCGCTGCTTCCCACGGCTGGCGCCACGTAGGCTGTCGCCGTGGTAGCCGCGAAGGTGAACCCTCCGGGCTATCCCGCGCAGTGGGAGGCCGACATCCTGCTCTCCGACGGCGGCGTCGCGCAGCTGCGGCCGATCAAGCCGTCGGACGCCCAGCTCCTGGTCGAGTTCTACGACCGGGTCTCCCCCGAGTCGAAGTACCTGCGGTTCTTCGCGCCATATCCCAAGCTGAGCGAGCGGGACGTGGCCCGCTTCACCCAGGTGGACTACGTCGACCGGGTCGCGTTGATCATCACCATCGGCGAGGCGATGATCGCCGTCGGCCGCTACGACCGGATCGAGGGCGATCACGCCGAGGTCGCCTTCCTGGTCGAGGATGCCCACCAGGGCCGGGGGATCGCGCAGCTGCTGCTGGAGCACCTCGCCGAGGCAGCCCGGGAGCGCGGGATCACCCGCTTCGTCGCCGAGGTGCTGCCGCAGAACCGCCGGATGGCCCAGGTCTTCGCCGCCGCCGGCTACCGGGTGTCCAAGGGGTTGGAGGACGGCGTGCTGTCGGTCGAGTTCCCGATCCTGCCGACGAACACCTCGGTCGGGGTGATGGAGCGCCGGGAGCACCGGGCCGAGGCGACTTCCGTACGACGGCTGCTCTCGCCCGAGCGAGTGGTGGTCTACGGGCCCGGCGCCCGAGTCCAAGGCCTGGTGAACGCCATCGTCCGCGGCGGCTTCCGCGGTGAGACCTTCGCCGTCAGCACCGACCAGGTGGAGGTCGCCGGCGTCCCGGTCGCCGAGTCGATCGCCGCGATCCAGGGCCGGATCGACCTCGCGCTGGCCAACGTGTCGACTCCCGAGCTCGGCGAGGTGGTCATCGACGTCGCCCACCACGGGGCGCGGGGCATCGTCGTGCTCACCGGGACCGAGGCCGGGCCGGACGACAGCCTCACCCTGGTCAACCTGGCGCGCGCGTACGGGATTCGGGCGCTCGGCCCCGACGCCCTCGGATTGATCAACACCGAGACCGACGTGGCGCTGAACGCGACGCCCGGCCCGACGCCGCGGCCGGGCGGTGTCGGCATGTTCTGCCAGTCGGCCGCGATCGGCGTCGACATGCTGAACTCCGCCGTACGGCTGGGGCTCGGCGTGTCCTCCTTCGTCAGCACGGGCAACTACGCCGACGTCACAGGCAATGACGTGATCCAGTTCTGGGAGGACGACCCGGCGACCCGGGTCTGCCTGCTCTCACTGGACTCGATCGGCAACCCGCGCAAGTTCTCCCGGATCGCCCGCCGGCTCACCCGGCGCAAGCCGACCGTCGTCTTCGCCCCAGGCCGGGCGAGCCGTGGCTCTCACCTCGGCGATCGCGGCGGTCTGGGCCATGCTCCCGAGGCCGCCGTGGATGAGCTGTTCCGGCAGGCCGGCGTGCTGGTGGTGCATCGTCGCGGTGCGATGTTCGACATCGCGGCGATCGCGGCACGCCAGCCGCTGCCCGCCGGCCCGCGGGTCTGCCTGGTCACCAACTCAGCCACGCTGGCGCAGCAGATGCGCGACACCATCCGTGCCGAGGGCCTGTCGGCGGAGCCGGAGCCGACAGTGCTGCCGCCCGACGCCGGCACCACGGATTTCGTCCAGGCCATCGAGACGGCGCAGGCCGCCGAAGCGTGCGACTCGGTCGTCTGTGCCGCCGTGCGGGTCTTCGACCCGGGCACGGACTCCGTACGGCTGGCGCTCGAGCGGCTCGCCGCCACAGCTGCCAAACCGCTGGTCGCCGTGCTGCTCGACTTCGACGAGACGGCGCCGACCGCCAGCGGGCCGGACGAGCTCGGCGGCCTGCCGGTCTTCGACGCGCCGACCGACGCGATCCAGGCGCTGGCGGCCGTCGTCGGCTACGCCTGCTGGCGCGACCAAGACCCCGGCGCCGTTGTGCTGCTGGAGAGCGACCCGGCGGCGGCCAAACGGCTGGTCAACCGGGTGCTGGCGGCCGAGCCGCGCGGCCGGGAGCTGACCGACGCCGAGGTCCGTGAGCTGTTGCATGCCTACGGCATCGACCCGGTGACCAAGCACCGGGTGCGCAGCCTGGACGAGGCCATCGCCATCGCGGAACGGCTGGGCTGGAACGTGGTGTTGAAGGCCACCGCCGACGCCGTGCGGGGTCGCCCGGACCTCGCCAGCGTGCACCGCAATCTCGACGGTCCTGAGGAGATCGCGGACGCTTGGCGGGATCTGACCGCCCTCCTCGGGGAGCTGGGCCTCGAGGTTGATGACGAGCTGTCGGTGGCGGTTCCGGTCGTCCAGGCCATGGCGGCCCGCGGCGTCTCGATCGTGGTCACCAGCCGGGAGGACGCGGCGTTCGGACCGATCGTGTCGCTCGGATTGGACGGGATCCCCAGTGAGCTGCTGGGCGACACGGTCTATCGGGTGCCGCCGCTGACCACCGCGGACGCCGCCGCGATGATCCGCGAGTTGCGGGCCGCGCCGACGCTGCTCGGCAGGCACGGCAGCCCCGGAGTCGATGTCTCGGCGGTCGAGGACCTGCTGCACCGGGTGGCGCAACTGGCCGACGACCTGCCGCAGCTCGCCGCGCTGACCCTGAAACCGTGCCTGGCTTCGCCGAACGGCATCGCCGTGCTGGGTGCGAGCGCGTTCATCGCCCCGACCGGCGATCTCCGCGATCCGCTCGCCCGGACGTTGTGACAGCCAACCGTGGCAGGATGATCTCCCATGAGGCTCGGATCGACCCGCAAAGAACTTCGGACAGAGATCGACGCGTGCGGATACTTCCCGGAGCTGGTCGAGGACGCGATCATGATCGCGCTTGCCGACGAGGAACTGGTCGACTACGTCGTCCACCACGAGCCGACCTTCAACCAGAACGAGATCCACCGCCACGTCACCGTGCTGGCGCTGACCCCGACCCGGCTGATCGTCGGCCACACCGACGACCACCCGGCCGAGGAGCCCATGACGGGCACGTTCGCTGCCGCGTCCACCGAGTCGGTGCCGCTGTCCAAGATCGACACCGTGGTGCTCACCCGGGTGGTCGCCCAGCCGGAGGAGTATCACGCCGGGTCCTCGGAGGTCAGCGAAACCTGGCTGTCGGTGGGCTGGGGTGCGGTCCGTCGGGTCGACCTGGAGCTGGCCACCTGCAGTGACCCGCAGTGCGAGGCGGACCACGGCTACACCGGCACGCTGGTCGGCGACGACCTCACCGTACGGATGAGCGCCGCCGCCGACGGGGCGGACCGGGTGGCCCGGCTGGTGTCCTTCTCCGTTTCGCTGCAGCGAGCCACCTAATGACCGCACCTGTGGTGGCGCAGCCGGCACCGGTGTTGCCGCCCATGGTGCTTCCCTCGTACGGGTCGAGCACGCTCGCCGAGCTGATCCCCGGCATCGCGGCCAAGCTCGGCGTCTCCGGCTATCGCGACGATCCGCTCGACCTGCCCGCCGGCAACCGGTACGTCGTGGTGATGATCGACGGACTCGGCTGGCACCTGCTGCAGGAGTCGATCCGGCAGGTGCCGTACCTTGCGTCGCTGCTGGCCAGGGCACGACCGATCACCGCGGCGGTGCCGAGCACCACGACGACCAGCCTGGCGAGCCTCGGCACCGGGCTGCCGCCCGGCCAGCACGGTCTGGTCGGATACACGTCCCGAGTGCCCGAGACCGGCGAGATCCTCAACGCGCTGACCTGGGAGTCGGACGTGGCGCCGCGGAGCTTCCAGGCCAAAGCGACCCTGTTCGAACAAGCCCGGGCTTCGGGCGTCGCTGTCAGCTCGGTCGCGCTGGAACGCTTCAAGGGCAGCGGGCTGACCGAGGCAGCGCTGCGCGGCGCGGACTTCGTCGGCTTCCTGCACGAGAAGCGCCTGGACGAGCGCATCCTGCTCGTGGTGGCCGCAGCGCTGCGGGCCAAGCGGACTCTGGTCTATGCCTACGAGCGGGAGCTCGACCATTGCGGTCACGTGGACGGCTGCCAGTCCAGCAGCTGGCAGCGTCAGCTGCGCCGGGTCGACCGATTGTGTGAACGGCTCCGCGCGACCCTGCCGTCCGACGTACGGATCGTGATCACCGGTGACCACGGCATGGTGAACGTCCCGCCGACCCATCACGTCATAGCCGAGGACGAGCCGGTCTTGATGGCTGGCGTCTCCGCGCTCGCGGGGGAGGGCCGGTTCCGGCAGCTCTACGTCGACCGGGACCGACCGGCACGCGTCGCCGCCCGCTGGCGGGACCGGCTCGGCGAGAGGGCCTGGGTGCGGACCCGGGACGAGGCGGTCGACGAGGGCTGGTTCGGCCCGATGGACGAGCATCTCCGGGATCGCTGGGGCCACGTCCTGGTCGCCATGCGCGGCGATCACGCGGTGATGACGCGGCAGTTCATGCGGGAGTGGAGCCTGTTCGGCATGCACGGGTCGTTGACCCCAGCAGAGATGATGATCCCGCTCTGCTGCGACTGACCTGCACACGCCGCGCGGTCCGCAGCGGCGTCGAGGTCCGCCCTCGATTGGCCAGGCGATGCTGGTCGGCGCCCCCGCATGGGTGCAGAGCATTCGCGCCGCCGCGGTGTACTCCGCCGCCGCGGTGCTACTCCCAGGAACCTCATGGGGGCAGTTGTGGATGACAGGATGCGGTGCGTGGCTGACTTCTTGTACTTCACCGGCCCGATGGACTGCGGCAAGTCGACCTTGGCGCTGCAACTGGACCACACCCAGGCGGCCTGCGGCCGGCGTGGGCGGCTGTTCACCAGCTTGGACCGGGCGGGGGAGGCGACCATCTCATCGCGGCTCGGACTTGTCCGGCCGGCGATCGAGGTGACGTCCGGCTTCGACTTCTGGGGCTATGTCGTCGGCCAGCTGACCGGCGGTGAGCGGGTCGACTACCTCGTCTGCGACGAGGTCCAGTTCTACGACCCCGAGCAGGTGGACCAGCTGGCCCGGATCGTCGACGAGCTGCGGATCGACGTGTTCGCCATCGGTCTGCTGACCGATTTCCGGAGCCGGCTGTTCCCGGGTTCGCAGCGGCTGGTCGAGCTTTGCGACAGGATCGAGCTGCTGCAGGTCCGCTCGCTGTGCTGGTGTGGGGAGCGCGCAACGCACAACGCCCGTACGGTCGGCGGCCGGATGGTGATGGAAGGCGAACAGGTGGTGCTCGGGGATACGTCTGCCGCCGGCGCGGGCGGTCTCCCCCCGGGAATGGGCGCACCTGCTGACCAGGAGCCGGCCGAGGTCGCCTACGAGGTCCTCTGCCGGCGGCATCATCGGCGCCGGCTCACCCGGGCCGTGGCGCATGCCACTTCGTCCGACCCACTGCCGTTCGAGCGAGTCGACGAGGACGACGACCTGACCCACCAGGAGCAGGACGACAACGAGCTGACCGAGCAGGACGACGGGTACCTGACCGAGCAGGGCTAGCGCCGCTTCGGGCCGCCGAACATGATCTCGTCCCAGCTCGGTACGGATGCCCGTTTGCGCTTCGCCGGCCGCGGCTCGGCTTCGGCCTCGTGCTGAGTCTGTCGAGCCTCCGCCTCCTCCTCGAACTCCTGCGCCTCGTCGGTGCGGTCCTCGATCCCGGTCGGGCGGTCCGGCTTACCGGGCTCGTCGGTGCCGCGGAGGTGCGGCTCAGGGAGGGTCCGCCTGCCATGCCGCCTGGCGGCGGCCTCATGCGGGAGCGGCCGTTCCTGCCAGCGGGTTGGGGGCCGGTCGAGTTCGGCGTCCTCGGGCTGCTCGTCTGCGTCATCCGGCTCGTCCGGGTAGTTGACGACGATCGCGGGCTCCCAGCCCTCGTTGCCGAGCACCGGCACGGCGGCCGCGTCGCTCAGCCCGGCACGCGGGTCGGGGCGAGAGGGCTCCGGCACCGGCACGGCGTCCTCCAGGCCCGCGTAGACGCGCGGTGAGTCCTCGGCGTAGCCGTCGCCGCCGAGCATCTCGTAGGTGGTCTCGAGCGGCGAACCGCCGTCGGCTTCGGGCTCGTCGTCCGCCACGGGCGGAGTGTCGTCATGCTGGCTGCCGGCCGAGGCGCTGACCCGGCGATGGTCCGGTTGGGTCGGCTCGGCGAGCACGGGCGGCTCGGCCCGATGGGTGCGCGGGTCCAGCTTGCGGACGACTGCGAGCCGCGGTTCGGGGTCCTCCGTCTGCACCGCGCGGACCAGCGCGAGCGTCTCGCTGAGATCGAGCGTCGGGTCGGTGTCCTCGCCCTCGTCACTGGTCCGCCGCCGCCCGGGCAGCGGCCCCTTGGCCGACTGCTCGCCGAGCAGCCAGCGGGCGTCGTCGTTCGCCGCGAGGGAGAACCGCGCCTGCTGGTCGAAGGTGAAGGTCGCGTGCCTGTCGGCATCGCCGAACCGGTAGTCGACGCTGATCGTCCAGCGCCCGTCGTCCTGCCGGAACGAGTCCCAGCCGATCGTGTCGATGTCCACGCCTCGGGCGACCAGCCGTTCGGTGACGGCCACCCGGAGGTTGCGGTGACCCGAGGTCTCGCCCCGCCGCCGGACGGAGGACGTCATCGCCATAGCCGCGACGTGCTCGCGCTCGGCCAGCACCGGCGCGGCGAAGCGTTCCACCCGGTCCAAGGGCATGCCGGCGATCCGGGCCACGTCCTCGAGGGTGGCTCCGGCCCGGATCCGCGTCTGAATGTCCCGCGGACTCAGTGAGCTTTCCATCTCGGTCTCCAGTTGTCCCAGCCGCGGCCGATCACCACGCAACGCTGCGCGAAGGCGTTCGTCCACCGCCACCGCCAGTTCCTCGCCGCTCTCGGTAGCCACGATCAGGGACTTCCCGTCCGGGCTGAGTCCCACCAGTCGCACGTGGCGCATGGTCGCGGAGGCTCCTCGTGTGGTGTTGCTTCCCGCCAACTTACTCGGGAAGTCTCGGCGTCCGTGTTAGGCGCACGTACGGACAATGGCTGAACTATCTGCCGCGCCGCAGCAGGTCCAGCAGGTATGTGCCGTAGCCGGACTTCAGCTGGGCCTCGGCCCGCTGCTCGAGTTCCTCGTCGGAGAGGAACCCGCGCCGCCAGGCGGCCTCCTCGGGGGCACCGACCTTGAGCCCCTGCCGGGCCTCGATGGCGCGGACGAAGTTGCCCGCGTCGTTCATGGCCTCGAAGGTGCCGGTGTCCAGCCAGGCGGTGCCGCGCGGCAGCACGCCGACCGAGAGCTTGCCGGCCTCGAGATAGCGCCGGTTCACGTCGGTGATCTCGTACTCGTCGCGCGCCGACGGGGTCAGGCTGCGCGCGATCTCCACGACGTCGTTGTCGTAGAAGTACAGGCCCGGCACGGCGTAATTGGAGCGCGGTTGGGCGGGTTTCTCCTCCAGCGAGACGGCCTTGCCCGAGCCGTCGAACTCGACCACGCCGTACGCGCTCGGGTGGGCGACCCAGTACGCGAAGACCGCGCCACCATCGACGTCGGCGAATCGTTGCAGCTGAGTGCCGAGCCCGGGCCCGTAGAAGATGTTGTCGCCCAGCACCAGCGCCACCTTCTCGGCGCCGATGAAGTCGGCGCCGATCACAAAGGCCTGCGCAAGACCGTCCGGCGACGGCTGCGTCGCGTAGCTGATCGAGATGCCGAACTGCGAGCCGTCCTGCAACAACCGCTCGAACGCCGGCCCGTCGTGCGGCGTGGTGATCACCAGCACTTCGGAGAGGCCGGCGAAGATCAGGGTGGAGAGCGGGTAGTAGATCATCGGCTTGTCGTAGACCGGGACCAGCTGCTTGCTGACGCCCAGGGTCACCGGATGCAGCCGGGTGCCCGACCCGCCCGCCAGGATGATGCCACGCATGGCCGACAGTCTCCCATTGGCGACCGCTTCGACCGGCTCGGCACAGCGGTCGCCGGCCGAAGCCGCGGCCTAGGATGTCCGGCATGCCTGACTTCCTGGTGACCGGCGGGGCGGGCTTCATCGGCGCCAACTTCGTCCGCTACCTGCTCGGCACGACGGACGCCACGGTCACCGTGCTCGACAAGCTCACCTACGCCGGCCACCTCGAGTCGCTCGCCGGCCTGCCGGCCGACCGCTTCCGATTCGTCCGGGGCGACGTCTGCGACGTCGATCTGGTCGACGCGCTGGTCGCCGACCATGGTGCCGTCGTGCACTTCGCCGCCGAGTCGCACAACGACAACTCGCTGAGCAATCCGGAACCGTTCATCCGCACCAACCTGGTCGGCACCTACACCCTGCTGCAGGCGGTCCGCAAGCACGAGACCCGCTACCACCACATCTCCACCGACGAGGTGTACGGCGACCTGGCCCTGGACGATCCGGCGCGGTTCACCGAGACGACGCCGTACAAGCCGTCCAGTCCGTACTCGGCGAGCAAGGCCGGCTCTGACCTGCTGGTCCTGGCCTGGGTGCGTTCGTTCGGTGTCCGGGCGACCATCTCGAACTGCTCCAACAACTACGGCCCGTACCAGCACGTGGAGAAGTTCATCCCGCGACAGATCACCAACGTGCTGGACGGCGGCCGGCCCAGGCTTTACGGCGCCGGGCTGAACGTGCGGGACTGGATCCATGTGGACGACCACGCCTCGGCGGTGCTGCTGATCATCCGCGAGGGCACGATCGGCGAGACCTACCTGGTCGGCGCAGATGGCGAGAAGAGCAACCGGGACGTGGTGGAGACGATCTTGAAGCTGCTCGGTCGGCCCCGGGACGGATACGACCTGGTCACCGACCGGGCCGGTCACGACCTGCGCTACGCGATCGACTCGACCAAGCTGCGCAGCGAGCTCGGCTGGCTGCCGACCTACGCGGACTTCGAGGCAGGCCTGGCTCACACCATCGACTGGTATCGGGCGAACGAGGCCTGGTGGCGGCCGCAGAAGGCGGCCACCGAGGCCAGGTACGCCCTGCTGGGGCAGTAGCAGGCAATGACTGAGCTCACGATCACCGATACGCCGATCCCGGGGCTGCTGGTTGTGTCGCTGGACGTGCGGGGCGACAACCGCGGCTGGTTCAAGGAGAACTGGCAGCGGCGCAAGATGGTCGATCTCGGCCTGCCCGACTTCGGGCCGGTGCAGAACAACATGGCGTTCAACACCGCGGCCGGCGCGACCCGGGGGATCCACGCCGAACCCTGGGACAAGCTGGTCTCGGTGGCCGCAGGCCGCATTTTCGGGGTCTGGGTCGACCTGCGGCCGGGCGGCGGCTTCGGCCGGCAGTTCACCCTCGAGCTCGGGCCGGAGACGGCGGTCTTCATCCCGCGCGGCGTCGGCAACGCCTACCAGACGCTGGTCGACGGTACGGCCTACTCCTACCTGGTCAACCGTCACTGGAGCGAGGCGGCCAGGAAGTCCTACACCTTCGTCAACCTGGCCGACGAGTCGCTGGCCATCTCCTGGCCCATCCCGCTGGAGCGAGCGGAGCTGTCGGAGGCCGACCGCAACCACCCCCGGCTCGCGGACGTGGTGCCGATGGCCGCGAAGTCCACCTTGGTCATCGGTGGCAACGGTCAGCTGGGCCGGGCCCTGACGCAGGTCATGCCGGACGCGGTCGTGCTCGGGAGGGCCGAGCTGGAGCTGTCCGATCCGGGCGAGCTGGCGGGCCTCGACCTCGGCCGGTACGAGACGGTGGTCAACGCGGCCGCCTACACCAAGGTCGACGCGGCCGAGACGCCGGACGGCCGCCGGCAGGCCTGGGCGGTCAACGTCAGCGCGGTCGGAGCCCTGGTGGCGGCGGTCCGCGAGCACCGCTGCCGGCTGGTGCACGTCTCCTCGGACTACGTCTTCGACGGCACGATCGAGGCCCACGACGAGGACGAGCCGTTCTCCCCGCTCGGCGTCTACGGCCAGACCAAGGCGGCCGGCGACGCCCTGGTGGCCGGGCTGGACCGGCAATACCTTGTCCGGACCAGCTGGCTGATCGGCGACGGCGCGAACTTCGTCCGGACCATGGCCCGACTGGCGGAGGAGGGCGCCGAGCCTGCGGTCGTGAACGACCAGTACGGTCGGCTGACCTTCGCCCGCGAGCTGGCCCGTGGGATCGCCCACCTGCTCGAGGTCGACGCTCCGGACGGTACGTACAACCTGACCAACGCCGGACCTGCGATGACCTGGGCCGACATTGCGCGCGAGGTGTTCGCAGCTCGCGGCCGGGACCCGCGCGCCGTTCGAGACATCTCGACCGAGGCGTACGGCCGCGGCAAGCTCGTCGCGCCCCGGCCGCGGCACAGCGTGCTCAAGCTGGACAAGTTGGTCTCCACCGGGTTCGAGCCGGCCGACACGGCGGGGGACCTGAAGGCCTACCTCGCCGCTGCCGGCTGAGAGGTGCACGTCGACCGTCGAGGCGCGGACCCGGATCTGGCAAGCTCAGGTTGCGCAGTCGTACCGAGCTCGCCGGTTGGCTCCGGGCCTCGCGGTGAGAGAGGATCGTCGGCGTGCACGCGAGCCTCGACCCGTACGATGCGGTGCTGCTGGTCTCGTTCGGGGGACCCGAGGGACCAGACGACGTGCTGCCGTTCCTGGAGAACGTGACCCGCGGCCGGGGGATCCCGCGCGAACGGCTGGCCGAAGTGGGCAAGCACTACTCGCTGTTCGGCGGCCGCAGCCCGATCAACGACCAGTGCCGGGAGCTGCTGGCGGCGCTCCGCGGCGAGCTGGACCGGCGGGGGATCGCGACGCCGCTCTACTGGGGGAATCGCAACTGGAGGCCGTACCTCGCCGACACCGTGGCCGAACTGGCCGCCGCGGGCCACCGACGGGTGCTCGCCCTGGTCACCAGCGCCTATCCCTCCTACTCCTCCTGCCGTCAGTACCGGGAGAACCTCTACGACGCCGCGGCGGGCCGGCCGCTGCGGATCGACCGGATCCGGCACTATGCCACCCATCCCGGCTTCGTGACCGCCGGCGTCGAAGCGACGCTGGCCGCGCTGGCCGAGCTTGGCGATATCGGCGACCGGGCCCGGCTGATCTTCGTCACCCACTCGGTGCCGACGGTGATGGCGGAGACGGCAGGGCCCGAACCGCGCACCGCCACCGGCGCCTACGTCGACTGGCATGCCGCGGTGGCGCGCGAGGTGGCCCGCCAGGTCGGCTCCCGCCGCGGCATCGACTACGCCCATGAGCTGTGCTACTGCTCGCGCTCGGGCCCTCCGCAGCAGCGCTGGCTCGAGCCGGACGTCAACGAGCGCTTGGCAGAGCTGGCCGCCGCCGGTGTGCCGGCGGTGGTGGCGGTGCCGATCGGCTTCGTCTCCGACCACATGGAAGTGATCTTCGACCTGGACACCGAGGCGGCCCGGACCGCCGTCGACAACGGCCTCGCGTTCGCCCGGGCAGCGACGGCCGGCACCCATCCTGTCTTCGTCAGAGCCCTCGCCGATCTGCTCTACGAAAGGTCTGCTGTGGCTCGTGGGGAGCAGACCGATACAGCGGTCATCACGGCGGGCGAGCTAGGTTGGTATGCCTGCGAGCCGGGCTGTTGCCCCAATCTTCGCGACCCCGATCGGCCCGCCTTGTGCGGTGCCGAACACGCCGGTCAGAGCGGGAATTCTGGGCGTTCGCCGGTGTTGTAGACGGCGCATAGTGGCATCGGCCAGGGTATGCGTCTACGTGTGATATGTATGCGCACGGGTTCGCCCGAAACGCTGGTTCCGATGCCCCGGAAAGGGAATGATGGCGACCGATTACGACGCCCCACGTAAGACCGACGAAGAACTACACGAAGACAGCATCGAAGAGCTCAAGACTCGACGTAACGATAAGAACTCGGGGAAGGTTGACGAAGACGAGGCGGAGGCCGCGGAGGCGTTCGAGCTTCCCGGAGCCGATCTCTCCCACGAGGAGCTGACCGTACGGGTGCTGCCCCAGCAGTCCGACGAGTTCACCTGCGCGAGCTGTTTCCTGGTCCGGCACCGCAGCCAGCTGGCGGAGCAGCGCAACGGACTGTCCTACTGCTTCGACTGCGCCGGCTGAGGGGCGCCAACGACCCTCAGATCGTGACTTTGATCTTGCCGGCCTCGGGGGCGCTGTTGCCCATCTCCTTGGACCAGTGCCGTGCCGCCAGCCGTTGCGTGACGAGCTGGGTCACGCCGACGCCGACGGCGCTGGCGACCGCCCAGCTGACCGCCTCGACCATGGGCGTGTCCGGGTCGGTCGGCGTCGGTGGCTTGTTGCCCGTCGCGGCGCGCCAGCCGAGAGCGACCAGTTTCTGCGCGGCGAAGGTCGTGACCGCGCCTAGCACGCCGGCGTAGAGCTTCCAGAGCAGCTTTTGCGACGGCCCCATGGCGTTCGCTCTCCTTCGTCGATGCCCGCTGTCCTCGCCATCCTATGGTTGCCGGACCCGGGACGGCTCCGGCACTACGGTGGGGGCGTGCTCTTCCGCGAACGGCTGACCGTTCCGTTCGTCTGGTGGCTGGTGGCGGTGTTCCTGTCGTTGTCGATGTTCGTCGCCGTCGGCTGGTACCTCGGCCTCGCCTGGGGGATCGCGGCCGGCGCCGCGTCCCTGGCCGTGGCCACTGCGATCTTCGTCTGGGCCGCCCTCCGGGTGAGCGTGGACGCCGAGGCGCTGCAGGTCGGCCGGGCTCGGATCGAGCTCGGATACCTGGCCGGGGCGGTGGCCCTGGATGAGGCGGCGACAGCGCGGCGATCGGGCACCGAGGCCGACGCCCGTGCCTATCTGGTGCTGCGGCCGTACGTGCGCACGGCGGTCGAAGTGACCCTCGCCGACCCGGCTGATCCGACCCCGTACTGGCTGGTCTCCAGCCGCCGTCCAGATGAGCTTGCGGCGGCATTGGCGGCAGCGATCTCCACTAGGCTGTCGGGGTGAACGAGGTCGAGGTGCTGCTGCAGCAGCTTGACCCAGGGGTGGGCCTGCCGAGCTACGCACGGCCGGGCGACGCGGGCGCCGATCTGTGCACGGCCGAGGACTTCGTGCTGGAGCCGGGGGAGCGGCGCACGGTCGGCACCGGCCTAGCGATCGCGCTGCCGGACGGCTATGCCGGCTTCGTACATCCCCGGTCGGGACTGGCGTCGAGGTTCGGCATCGGCATCGTCAACGCTCCCGGCACGGTCGATGCCGGATACCGCGGCGAGATCAGGGTGTGTCTGATCAACACGGACCAGGAGCATTCGGTACGGTTCCGGCGCGGGGACCGGATCGCCCAGCTCGTTGTCCAACCGGTGAACCGGGCGAGATTCGTGCCGGTGGCCGAGCTCCCCGACTCGGCGCGGGGGGCCAGAGGCTACGGGTCGACCGGTGGGCTGCCCGACCCAGAAGCAGAAGGAACGCAGGTGCTCATTGCCGAAGGCGAACCGTCATGATCTTTCGACGCGGCCGGAAGCGCGCCGGCGAGCCGGATGACGCCTCGCTCGGCGAGGACGAGGACGTCGTCGAGACCGTCCGGCTGGAGCCGGAAGCCGGCTCGCCCGAGGCAGCCCAGGCACGAGCCGGGGGAGTCTCGACGAACGGGGACGGCCCGCCGGGGCCGGAGACCGAGATCGACGTGGCGGCGCTGGACGCGCGGGACTGGCGGGAGGACGGCCCGTTCGACATCGACGAGGTGGATCTGGAGGCCGACACCGAGGACGATCCGCCACGGATCGACCTGGGCAGCATGGTGCTGACCGGCTTCCCGGGCGCCGAGCTGCGGCTGCAGGTCGCGGAGGAGACCCAGCAGATCGTGTCCGCGATGCTCGTCAAGGGCGACTCTGCGCTCGAGCTTGGTGCGTACGCGGCGCCTCGCAGCGGTGGCCTGTGGGCCGAGTTGCGGGACGAGATCATCGAGTCGGCGACCGAGGCGGGCGGCTCGGCGGCGCTGGTCGAGGGACCGTTCGGCGTGGAGCTGCGCCGGTTGCTGCCGGTGTCGACGCCGGACGGCGAGCAGGGCTACCAGCCGTCCCGGATGTGGGTGGTCGAGGGCCCGCGCTGGCTGCTGCGCGGCATCGTCTACGGCCAGGCGGCGCTGGAGGACGGGCTGGACTCGCCGGTCGCCGAGCTGGTTGCCGCGTTCCGGCACGTCGTGGTCCGTCGAGGCGACGAGGCGATGGCGCCCGGCGACCTGCTGCCACTCCGGCTGCCGGAAGGCGTGAACCCGTCCGCCGCGAGCTAGGCGGCACGTCCGCGACGCGGAATACTTGACGGCAGGAAGTGATGGAACCATGGCAGAAGGCATGCTGAAACGAGCGTTCCGGCGGTTGGCCTCGTCCAACGCAGAGCTCGAGTCCGAGGAACTGCAGCAGAACGTGCGCGACGAGGGCGCGGTGCCCATCTGGACCTGTGAGGACCGGCAGCAGGTCCAGCTCACCGGCCACGTGTCGACCGTGACGATCAATCCGCGTGGTGGCCATCCGGCGCTGGAGGTCGAGCTGCGGGACGGATCCGGCGCGGTCACCCTGGTATGGCTCGGACGCCGGCAGATCCCCGGCATCGACCCCGGTCGGATGCTTAAGGTGTCCGGCCGGATCAGCTGTCCGGAGGGCCGCAGGTTGATCTACAACCCGCGTTACGAGCTGCTCCAGACTCCGGCCGCCTCGTGACCCGACGCGCGTGACCGACGAGGCGGTCGAGTCAGGATCACGCCGGGCGGATCCTCGACAGTTTCGCTACGTCGAGGACTTCGTCCGGCACCAGCTGTCGATCTCGCTCGGCGGCGCCCGGGGGATGATCGAGTCCGCACTACCGTTCGTCGGTTTCACCATCGCCTGGCTGGTCGGCCGTCAGCTCTATCCGGCGCTTGCGGTCGCGATCGGCATCGCGGTCGTGCTGGCGGTCGTCCGGCTTGTCCAGCGGCAGTCAGTGAAGTTCGTCGTCCAGGCCGTGGTCCCGGCCGCGATCGCGGCGCTGATCGCGGCCCGTACCGGCCGCGCGCAGGACGTCTTCCTGCCCGGCATCCTCTACAACGGCGGTCTGGCACTGCTGTCGATGATCACCATCGCGCTCCGGTGGCCACTGGTCGGCTTCCTCATCGGCGCCGCGATCGGCGACCCGACCGGCTGGGCCAAGGACCGTGGGCTGGTGCGGATGACGTCCAAGCTGACCGCCGTGCTCGCCGTGCCCTACCTGACCAGATTCGTCGTCCAGCTCCCGCTTTTCCTCGCGGGCCAGGTGGTGCTGTTGGGCATCGCCAAGGTCGCGCTTGGCTGGCCGCTGCTGATCGCGGCCCTGTTCGTCATCGGGTTGCTGCTTTCCAGGGGCCGGACCCCGATGGAGGACTCGGCTCTGCTGGAGCGCAGCGACCCCGTCGCCTGAGCCGTATAGCTCCGGCAGGAAACGAACGTGCACGCCGTTTGTTGTTGCGTTACGCCGGTTGCAACCGGCGCACCGCGATATCAACGAACGTGCACGTTCGATCCCGGCAGACCGGCAGCGCTCAGGCTCAGCAGCTAGATCGTGCGCGCGCGGGGCGTCGGGATCTTGGCCACCGCCACTCTGCCGGCCCGGGGCGCGAGCATCTCGGCCAACGCCTGCTCGGTGTCCTCGGCCGAGACGAACAGCAGCTCGTCGCCCGACTCGAGGGTGCCGTCGTTGTCCGGCGGCCGGGCGTGCCCGTCGCGGATGACGGCGACCAGCACCACGTCGCCCGGCCAGTCGAGGTCGCCGATCCGGGCACCGACGCACGGGCTGTCACCGGGCAGCGTCATCTCCACCAGGCTCGCGTCGCCCTCGTGGAAGGTCATCAGCCGCACGAGGTCGCCGACCGTGACCGCCTCCTCGACCAGCGCAACCATGATCCGGGGCGTTGAGACGGCATGATCGACCCCCCACACCTCGTTGAACATCCACTCGTTCTTCGGGTGGTTCACCCGGGCCACGGTCCGCGGCACGCCGAACTCGGTCTTGGCCAGCAGCGACATCACGAGGTTGGACTTGTCGTCGCCGGTGGCCGCGATGGCGATGTCGCAGGTGTCGATGCCCGCCTCCTCCAGTGAGGACAGCTCGCACGCGTCCGCGAGCAGCCATTCGGCTTCCGGCAGCGTCTCGGACTTGATCGCGTGCGGATCGCGGTCGATCAGCAGGATCTCGTGGCCGTTCTCGATCAGCTCCGCGGCGATGGAGCGCCCGACGTTGCCGGCCCCGGCGATCGCGACGCGCATCATTCCTCCTTCGGCGCCTGGCCGAGGATGGACTCCACCTCGGCGAGGCGGGAGTCGGCGACCGCGGCGTAGACCAGGTCGCCGTCCTGGAACACGGTGTTGCGCTTGGGCACGATGCCGCCGCCGAGCCGGAAGAGGAACGGCACCCGGCTCTGGGTTGCGTCCTCGATCTGTTCGATGGTCCGGCCGACCCAGGCCCGGTCCACGTGCACCTCCATCAGCCGTACCGAACCGGACGGGTCGCGCCACTGCGGCTCCGAACCGGCGGGCAGCAGGCGACGGAGCACCTGGTCCGCGGTCCACCGTACGGTCGCGACGGTAGGGATGCCGAGGCGTTCGTACACCTCGGCGCGGCCGGGATCGTAGATCCGGGCCACGACGTTGTCCACCTGGAACGTCTCGCGGACGACACGGGCGGACAAGATGTTGGAGTTGTCGCCGCTCGACACCGCCGCGAAGCCGTCCGCCTCGTTGATGCCGGCCTCCAGCAGCACCTCGCGGTCGAAGCCGACACCGCGGATCGTCTTGCCCGAGAAGTCCGGGCCCAGCCGGCGGAACGAGTCGCTCTCCAGGTCGATCACCGCCACCGTGTGGCCGCGCTTCTCCAGGCTCCGTGCCAGGCTGGAGCCGACCCGCCCGCAGCCCATGATCACGATGTGCACGCCGCTGAGTCTATCTGCGGGGCGAGCGTCGCCGGGATGACGGACAGCGATCCTCGCGCCGGAACGGCGCAGTTGGGTACAGCGCACGCCGCCATGCAAGGATGGAGAGAGCGAAGTCCGCCGGCGAGCGCAGCGAGCGAACGTCAGCGGCGGGCTTTGCGAACGACGACGCAGCAGGCGCCCAACTCCTTGCGCGCCCAGAGGGCGCAATCCAACGCAGCGCGATGCGCGAGCCACGCACACAAAGGGGCGTCTAATAGCATCGCAATCGTGGTGAACCTGTCGGACGTCGGCAAGCGGCTGCTCCTGGGTCGCAAGCTCCGCAGCACCCAACTCGGCGAGACCCTGCTGCCGAAGCGGATCGCACTGCCGGTGTTCGCCTCGGACGCGCTGTCATCGGTCGCGTACGCGCCGGACGAGATCCTGCTGACGCTCTCCCTCGCCGGCCTGGCCGGCTACGCCTTCTCCTGGAAGATCGCGATCATGGTCGCGTTCGTGATGCTGGTCGTGGTCGCGTCCTACCGACAGAACGTGCACGCCTACCCCTCCGGCGGTGGGGACTACGAGGTGGCGACCGTCAACCTCGGGCCGAACGCCGGGCTCACCGTGGCCGCGGCGCTGCTCGTCGACTACGTGCTGACCGTCGCGGTATCCATCTCCTCGGGCATCTCCAACGCGAAGTCCGTGCCGTTGCTGCACTTCCTGGACGGCCACGAGGCCCTCGCCGCCTCCATCGTCGTCGTCGTGCTGATGGCGCTCAACCTCCGCGGCGTTCGCGAGTCCGGCATCGTCTTCGCCATTCCCACTTACTGCTTCATGGTCGGCATCTTGGCCATGGTGCTGTGGGGATTGTTCCGGATCTTCGTCCTCGGTGAGCACCTGCGGGCGGAGACGGCGGACTTCGGCATCGAGGCCGATCCGCGATATGCGGCGTTCAGCGGCTTCTGGATGATCGCGCTGCTCGCCCGGACCTTCTCCTCCGGCTGCGCCGCGCTGACCGGTGTCGAGGCGATCTCCAACGGGGTGCCGGCCTTCCGCAAGCCGAAGAGCAAGAACGCGGCGACCACCCTGCTGCTGCTCGGCACGGTCGCCGTCAGCATGCTGATCGGCGTCGTCGTGCTGGCCAACCTCACCCAGGTCCGGCTCATCGACGCCGGCCGGTCCTTCTACACGGTGAACGGCCAGCGGGTCGACGTGATCGAGAAGACCGCGGTGGCGCAGCTCGCCGACGTCGTCTTCTCCAACTTCCGGCCAGGCTTCTACTTCGTCATCGCCGCGACGTTCGTGATCTTGTTCCTGGCCGCCAACACGGCGTTCAACGGCTTCCCGGTGCTCGGCTCCATCCTCGCCAAGGACGGCTACCTGCCGCGCCAGCTGCACACCCGCGGCGACCGGTTGGCTTACAGCAACGGCATCGTCGTGCTGGCTTTCTTCGCGATCGTGCTGATCGTCGCCTTTCGGGCCAACGTCACCTCGCTGATCCAGCTCTACGTCGTTGGCGTCTTCGTCTCGTTCACGGTGAGCCAGACCGGCATGCTGCGGCACTGGACCCGGCATCTGCGAGTGGAGTCCGACCCGGTGGTCCGGCGCCGGATGCAGCGCTCGCGGGTGATCAACGGCGTCGGCCTGACCATGACCGGCACCGTCTTGGTGATCGTGCTGTTGTCGAAGTTCGTCCAGGGCGCCTACATCGCCATCATCGCGATGGCGGTGCTCTTCGTGCTGATGAAGCTGATCCGCCGGCACTACGAGTCGGTGGCCCGGGAGACCGCGAAGATCGACAACTCGGACCGGACGCTGCCGAGCCGGGTCCGCGCCATCGTGCTCGTCAGCAAGCTGCACAAGCCGACGTTGCGGGCCCTCTCCTTCGCCAAGGCCGCCCGGCCCAGCACTCTCGAGGCGCTGACCGTCGACGTCGACCCGGACGAGACCGAGCGGCTGGTCGAGACCTGGGAGGAGTCGGGCATCCAGGTGCCGCTCAAGGTGGTCGCCTCGCCCTATCGCGAGGTCACCAACCCGATCATCGACTACGTCCGGAACCTGCGGATGGAGAGCCCGCGGGACGTGATCATCGTCTACATCCCGGAGTACGTGGTCGGGCACTGGTGGGAGCACATCCTGCACAACCAGAGCGCGCTCCGGCTCAAGGGCCGGCTGCTATTCACTCCGGGCGTCATGGTGACCTCTGTGCCGTACCACCTCGCCTCCTCCACCAAGGCCGAGCAGCGGATCGAGCGCGAGACCGCGAGCGAGAACGCCCGCCGCTACCTGCGCAGCGGCTCCTGAGCCCTCCGGGCGAATGGGCCACGGGGTCTCTGGCGCCTGTCCGCCCCGATGCGCGAGGCTAGACATCGGAGCAGCCGGCTCCTGACGCGAGATATTGTCTTGACGTCAAGATACTTTGGCCAACAAGTGACGGAGTGCCCATGAGCGTCAACAGTTTCGGTGCCAAGACAACGCTGCAGGTCGGCGAGGACGCGTACGAGATCTTCCGGCTGGATGCCGTCGAGGGCTCGGACCAGCTCCCGTACAGTCTCAAGATCCTGCTGGAGAACTTGTTGCGCACCGAGGACGGCGCCAACATCACCGCCGACCAGATCCGGGCGCTCACTTCCTGGGAGCCCACCGCCGAGCCGAGCGAGGAGATCCAGTTCACCCCGGCCCGGGTGATCATGCAAGACTTCACCGGCGTGCCGTGCGTGGTGGACCTGGCCACCATGCGGGAGGCGATGGCCGAGCTCGGCGGTGACCCCGCCAAGATCAACCCGTTGGCCCCGGCGGAGCTGGTGATCGACCACTCGGTGATCGCGGACGTGTTCGGCACCACGGACGCGTTCGCCCGCAACGTCGAGATCGAGTACGGCCGCAACCGGGAGCGCTACCAGTTCCTGCGCTGGGGGCAGACCGCCTTCGACGACTTCAAGGTCGTGCCACCGGGCACCGGCATCGTCCACCAGGTGAACATCGAGCACCTGGCCAGGGTGATCTTCTCCCGGGAGATCGAGGGCGAGACCTACGCCTACCCGGACACCTGCGTGGGCACTGACTCGCACACCACCATGGTCAACGGGCTCGGCGTGGTCGGCTGGGGCGTCGGCGGCATCGAGGCCGAGGCCGCCATGCTCGGCCAGCCGGTGTCGATGCTGATCCCGCGTGTCGTCGGCTTCAAGCTCTCCGGCAACCTCCCGGAAGGCGCCACCGCGACCGACCTGGTGCTGACGATCACCGAGATGCTGCGCAAGCACAAGGTGGTCGGCAAGTTCGTCGAGTTCTACGGCCCGGGGGTGTCCCAGGTGCCGGTGGCCGACCGGGCGACCATCGGCAACATGAGCCCCGAGTATGGCTCGACCATCGCGATCTTCCCGATCGACGGCAAGACCACCGACTACCTCAGGCTCACCGGCCGCAGCGAGGCGCAGATCGCGCTGGTCGAGACCTACGCCCGCGAGCAGGGGTTGTGGCACGACGACGACCGGGAGGCGAAGTACTCCGAGTATCTGGAGCTCGACCTCGGCTCCGTCGTGCCCAGCATCGCCGGCCCGAAGCGGCCGCAGGACCGGGTGATCCTGGCGCACGCCAAAGAGGGGTTCCGCGAGGCTTTGGACGACTACGTGGCCGACGAGGAAGAGGAGGGCTACGATGAGTCGGTCGCCGAATCGTTCCCCGCGTCCGACGCGCCCAGCCACACGGGCAGCGACTCGATCGGCCCGCACGAGTACGGCGAGCACGGCGGCGGACCCGGCCGGCCGAGCAACAAGGCGCCGGTCCGGCTCTCCGACGGCAGCGAGTTCGAGATCGACCACGGCGCGGTGGTGATCGCGGCGATCACGTCGTGCACGAACACCTCCAACCCCAACGTGATGATCGGCGCCGCACTGGTGGCGAAGATGGCGGTGGAAAAGGGCCTGTCGCGCAAGCCCTGGGTGAAGACCACGCTGGCGCCCGGTTCGAAGGTGGTCACCGACTACTACGAGCGGGCCGGTCTGACGCCGTACCTGGACAAGCTCGGGTTTCACCTCGTCGGCTACGGGTGCACGACCTGCATCGGCAACTCCGGTCCGCTGATTCCCGAGGTGAGCGCGGCCGTACAGGAGAACGATCTCGCGGTGGTCTCCGTGCTCTCCGGCAATAGAAACTTCGAGGGTCGGATCAATCCGGACGTCAAGATGAACTACCTGGCCTCGCCACCGCTGGTCGTCGCGTACGCGCTCGCGGGGACCATGGACACGGACCTGATGAACGACTCGCTGGGGACCGACGAGCAGGGCAACGAGGTCTATCTGAAGGACCTGTGGCCGTCCGAGGCCGAGATCGACGAGATCGTCGCGTCGTCCATCGGCGCGGAGATGTTCGCCGAGTCGTACGCCGACGTGTTCGCCGGCGACCAGCAGTGGCAGTCGCTGCCCACGCCGCAGGGGGAGATCTTCGAGTGGGACGGCGACTCGACGTATGTCCGCAAGCCGCCGTACTTCGACGGCATGCCGGCCCAGCCGGAGCCGGTCACCGACATCAGCGGGGCAAGGGTGTTGCTGAAGCTCGGCGACTCGATCACCACCGACCACATCTCACCGGCCGGCTCGATCAAGCCCGACTCGCCGGCGGGCCAGTACCTCACCGAGCACGGCGTGGAGCGCCGCGACTTCAACTCGTACGGCTCGCGGCGCGGCAACCACGAGGTGATGATCCGCGGCACGTTCGCCAACATCCGGCTGCGCAACCAGCTCGCACCGGGCACCGAGGGCGGCTTCACCCGCGACTTCTGCGGCGCTCACGGCGAGGGCGAGGAGGCGCCGGTGACGACGGTGTACGAGGCGTCGCAGCACTACCTGGCCGAGGGCATTCCGCTGGTGATCTTCGCCGGCAAGGAGTACGGCTCGGGCAGCTCGCGGGACTGGGCGGCCAAGGGGACGGCGCTGCTGGGCGTGAAGGCGGTGATCGCGGAGTCGTACGAGCGGATCCACCGGTCCAACCTGATCGGCATGGGCGTGCTGCCGCTGCAGTTCCCGGAGGGGAAGAACGCGGAGTCCCTGGGCCTGACCGGCGAGGAGGTCGTCGAGGTCAGCGGCATCACCGAGCTGAACGCGGGCTCCACCCCGCGCACGGTGCGGGTCACAGCCGGCGAGGTCAGCTTCGACGCCGTGGTCCGGATCGACACGCCCGGGGAGGCGGACTACTACAGAAACGGCGGCATCATGCAGTACGTGCTGCGCAACCTGCTCAGCCGCTGACGCTGCCGCACGCCCATCGTTCTCATCGCGCTGGGCCAGCCATCGGGAGTGTGCGATTCCGGCCCGAAAGTCAGGCCGGCGGCTCGGAGAACGGGCTCACATCGCACACTCGCCAGCAGTTAGCTGAGGGCGTCGGCGAGCCGTCGGGCGTAGGTCTCGATCTCGCCGGCGGCGTAGCGAGTACGGGGCCAGAAGAAGCCGCGCAGGCCGTCGCCCTTGGTGCGTGGCACCACATGCATGTGCAGGTGCGGGACGGACTGGCTGACGACGTTGTTGACCGCGACGAAGCTGCCCTCGGCGCCGAGCGCGTCCACGATGGCGCCGGTGACCTGTTGCGCGAGGCTGAGCAGTGGCGTCATCAAGCTGCCGGGCAGGTCGAGCAGGGTGTCGACGTGCCGGATGGGCGCGATCAGCACGTGGCCCTTGAAGACCGGGCGATGGTCGAGGAAGGCGATCAGCTCGTCGGTCCGGGCGACGATCGCCGCCGGCACCTCGCCGCTCGCGATCTGGCAGAAGACATCCGTCACGGCAACATGCTAGGGAACACCTAGCCAATCGAACACAGGTTCGATAGCATGACGGGGTGCTGACCAGTGTCTATCTGCCGCCCGGCTGGCCGGAACAGGTGCGGCCGCCGGGCGCCGCCGACTGGGAGCTGACCGCTGTCGCCTTCCTGCTGGATTGCTGCCCGGCAGACTTCCGGGCATACCGGGTGCTGCGCAACCACCCGGTCGTACTCGCGCGGTTTGCCGCCGAGTTCGTCGCGGGCCAGTGCGAGACGGCGAAGCGCGGTCTGGCCGGCATCCGGACCAGCCTGTCGGGGATCGTCTCGCAGGAGGTTGTGGAGGCCGCCGCCCAGGCCTGGCTGGAGCAGGACGCCAGATTGGCCCGCACCCGGCGTGCGGCCGGGCTGGTCGAAGACGCCCTCCGCGGCCAGCCGTTCGTGCGGAAGCTGTGAATACTGACGCCGATGCGCGATCCGGGGAGCGATCAGGTCGCTGGCGTAGCCAGCCGTCGGAGGGCCGCCTCGACGACTCCGGCGACGGCCCAAGCATCCGCCCGCCAGACGACTTGAACGTCGCCCTCTCCGCGGCGCCACGGCCGGGTGTCGATGACCGAGCGGCCACGAGTCAGCTCGGCCTCCGCCTCCACCTCGACGAAGCACTTCTCCGATTGCACGATGACGGGTTCGAGGACCTGGGCGATGCACAGCAGGTCGTGGATCGGGCAGCTCCTTCCGTCCGAACCGGCCTGGATGCCTTCGTCGATCCGCTGACGGATCAGCCCGGCGACGAAGCGGCCCGGCTCGCCGCCGACGGCCTCGAACCTCTCGCAGTCGGTGACTGTCAGCGGTGCGGTCCGGGTCGCGTCCAGCGGGAACATGATCAGATCGGGAAGGTGGGCGTCGAAGACGGCCTTGGCGGCGAGCGGATCGGCCCAGAAGTTGAACTCCGCCGCTGCGGTGACGTTCCCGGAGTCGTGAGCGCCGCCCATTAAGATCACGTGCCGGAGCTTCTCGGCCAGCCGCGGCTCCCGGTCGAGCGCTCGGGCGACGTTGGTCAGCGGGCCGGTCGCGACGAGTGTGATCTCGTCGTCGCCCGCCGAGGTGAAGCAGTCGACCAGGAAGTCGACCGCGTCACCGGCCGGCTTCGCCTCCGTCGCCGGCAATCCCAGCCCGGCTAGCTGCTTCCGGTGCCTGCCTGGCGTCGTGAACGCCTCCGACCCGTACGCCGCGCGCCCGTCGAGCGGCTCCGCCGAACCGGCGTACACCGGCGTCTCGGCGCCCAGGAACTCGACCAGCCGCAGGGCGTTTTCCGTCACCTCCGCCACGGTCGCATTGCCGCCGACCGTCGTGATGCCGAGCAGCTCGATCTCCTGCGCCGCGAGTGCCACCAGCATCGCGATCGCGTCGTCGGAGCCCGGATCTCCATCCATGACGATGCGCATCGAATCCGTCCCTCCGATAGCTCATGCTCTGTCGGCGACAGCGTGCCACAGATCGCCGTGCATGGAGGGGCGGCCGACCCCCCCGTCCGAGGATCCGCGTCATCGGCTGACACGGTCCGGAGGCGATGCGCATACGCGGAGTCGAGGTACTGCGACAAGACCAGCACAGCAACTGTCGGATATTCGCGGCGGATCCGGACGGCAGCGCGGAGTCCCTCATCGGTCTGTGTCGGCGGCATGCGGATGTCGACCAGCGCCACATCCGGACGTGCCAGTGCAATCTCGCGGATGAGGTGTGGCGATGGTAGTCGACCGCGTCGACGCCCTGGATGGGCAACTCACCGTCACCAGTTCCGACGCCGGCGGCCGAACCGTCACCCTGCGGCTATCGCTGATGTCGGCCGCTGGCACGGAGCCGGCCGGCCAAAGCCAGCTGCAATGATCCGGCAAAGCTCCTTGACCGCGACGGCGGAACGGCCATCGGTCGGAGCTTCCATTGGCGGAACGGCTTGTGGCCGTCGGCCGACGGCTCCGAAAGCTAGACTCCCGTTCATGTCTGTGCCCGGATTGCTGAGCACGATTCGGAGCCCGCAGGACCTCCGCACCCTGGCGCCCGAGGTGCTGCCGGAGCTGGCCGCTGAGATCAGAGGTTTCCTGATCGAGCAGGTCAGCCAGACCGGCGGCCACCTGGGGCCGAACCTCGGCGTCGTCGAGCTGACAATCGCGGCCCACCGGGTGTTCGAGTCGCCTCGGGATCCGATCGTCTTCGACACTGGGCACCAGAGCTACGTGCACAAGATCCTGACCGGGCGGCAGGACCTGTTCCCGACGCTCCGGCAGCGCGGCGGACTGTCCGGCTATCCCAACCGAGCGGAGTCCGAGCACGACTGGGTGGAGAACTCGCACGCTTCCACCGGCCTCTCGTACGCGGAAGGGCTTGCAAAGGCCATCCGGCTGCAGCACCGGCCGGGCACCGTGCTCGCGTTCGTCGGCGACGGCTCGCTGACCGGTGGCATGGCCTGGGAGGCGCTGAACAACATCGCGGCGAGCGACGACCTGCCGCTGGTGATCCTGGTCAACGACAACGGCCGGTCCTACACCCCGACCGTCGGCGGCATCGCCCGGCAGCTCTCGGGGCTGCGCACCCATCCCCGCTACGAGCAGGTGCTCGAGCTCGTCCGGCGGAACGTGAGCCGGGCGCCGGTGGTGGGCAGCGTGGCGTACGACATCCTGCATGGGATCAAGATCGGGCTGAAGGACCTGCTGGCGCCCCAAGGCATGTTCTCCGACCTCGGGTTGAAGTATCTCGGCCCCATCGACGGGCACGACATCGGCGAGGTGGAGCGGGCGCTGCGCCAGGCCAAGCAGTACGGCGGACCGGTGCTGGTGCACTGCGTCACCCGGAAGGGCAACGGCTTCCGAGCGGCCGAGGCGCACGAGGAGGACCGGTTCCACGCCGTAGGCAAGATCGACGCCACGACGGGCGAGTCGCTGGCCGGCCCGGCGACCCAGAAGTGGACCGACGTCTTCTCCGAGGAGCTGCTGCGGCTCGGCAGCAACGACGAGCGCGTGGTGGCGATCACCGCTGCGATGACCTATCCGACCGGGCTGCACCGGTTCGCGAAGGCGTATCCCGACCGCTGCTTCGACGTGGGCATCGCCGAGCAGCACGCCGTCACCTCCGCCGCGGGGCTGGCCATGGGTGGCCTGCACCCGGTCGTCGCGGTCTACTCGACCTTCCTCAATCGGGGCTTCGACCAGCTGCTGATGGACGTCGCGCTGCATCGCTGTGGCGTCACCTTCGCCCTCGATCGGGCCGGCATCACCGGTCCCGACGGCGCCAGCCACCACGGCATGTGGGACATGTCCATCCTGCAGCTCGTCCCGGGCCTGCACCTGACGGCGCCGCGGGACGCGCCCCGGATGCGGGAGGCGCTCGCCAGGTCGCTGATGATCGACGACGCGCCGAGCGTGATCCGCTACTCCAACCAGCGGGTGCCGGCGGACATCCCTGCGGTCCAGTCGATCGCCGGAATGGACGTGGTGTTCCGTACGCCGGACCCGCAGGTGCTCGTCGTCGGCTTCGGCGAGATGGTGCAGACCGCCCTCGCGGGCGGCCGGGGGGCGGCCGACCCGGGGGTCGGGGGGGCGGGGGTGGGTGCCCTCCGGGGGGCGCCGGCCCACCCCCCGCCGCTGGGGGCGGGCGGCGTCGGCACGACTCGCGCTCCTTTTGGCCGCGTACGCCGTCTGCATCGCGCCGCTGATCGCAACGCCTGCGTTCGGAGTGATCTGGCTGCCGCTGCTGCTCGCGGGCGCTGCGCTCAACCCCGTCGTCACCACCGTCGCCCTCCTGGTGGAGGACCACGCCGGGGCTGCCGCCGCGGAGGCCTTCGGCTGGCAGTCGACCTCGCTGGCGGTGGGGGCGGCAGCCGGGAACGTCCTCTCCGGTGTGCTTGCCGAATCCGGCGGCGCAACCTCCGCCTTCGCGGCTGCCGCGGTGGCGGCGGGCATCGCCGCCGTGGTCGCGG